>Ga0102592_1000020_pt1 | contig 614633 bp, 572 predicted proteins | sample AraplaCol_mMF_r2_FD_76861 | JGI IMG/M metagenome (GOLD analysis project Ga0102592, IMG submission 76861) | Arabidopsis root microbial communities from North Carolina, USA - plate scrape MF_Col_mMF_r2 (SPADES assembly) (version 2) | ecosystem: Host-associated > Plants > Roots > Endosphere...
AAACGACTTTGCGCCGATGATAGTGCTGCAACCAGTGTGAAAGTAGGTTATCGTCAGGCTAGTTATTGAAAAAGCCCACCAGGCGCAGACGCCGGTGGGCTTTTTGCTTTTAGCCGCCTTTACAATTTGTAATAGTTTCCCAACCCTCCTTAACGCAAAGCTTGCCTAATATGCTCTGCAGAACAGGGAGGAACCATGGACGAGACCTTCAAATTCACGACCGATTCCAGTGGCCAGATCACAGGCATCAGCCTGGTCGGCGCACGATATGACCATGTATTGCGGGTGCCGGACGGCACCACGTTCACCAGCAACGCCAACAAGGTCACGGAAACCATCAGCGGCGACCGCGCGACCGTTACCGTGATCTACACTCAGGATGCGGCTGACGCCAGCATTTACCGCATCAGCTCCGAATCGACCGTCATCAAGGCGCCCAGTACCGACAAGCATTACTTCAGTTTCACCGTCACCGGCGGCGCCGTGACTGCTGCCAGCGAGACCTTCACTTTCGGCACACACACGCACACCAGGGATCTGACCAACACACCGGCATCGAGCTTCTCCGCCAGCGCGGCCGGCGTGACGGAAACGCGCGTAGTGGGCGACCTGATCGAAACGCTGAACTTCGTGCAGGTCGGCAGCAGCGGCGAATACGCGCTCGCTTCCGACACCAGGACGGTCATCGCGCAGGGCAGTGCAACGACTGCGCTCAACGTCGAGCCTTTTGAGCGCGACCAGTTTGTGTTCGATGCCAGTGGCAATGTGACCGGAGTGCAGGCGATCCTGTGGGATGGCAGCACCAAGACCGTGACACCTGGCGAGCACACCAGCTATACTCAGCTTGAAAAGGGATTTGTGCTCGAAACGCACACGGGCACCCACCATACGAGCTTCGAACTTTTCTACGACGGCAACGGCGACGGCAAATACACCGCGATCGCCGAAGGCAACGGCACCAGCGTCGACCTGGTTGGCATCAAGGCGCAGCTGACCGGCATTGAAGGACTGTTGTAGCAGTTGTTGCGCTGCCGTGGTTTTTGTCTTATAGTCTCCTCAATAATTGGTAACGTTTCCAAAGCGTGCCGCAAAACCAAGGAGACAGGATGTTCAAGCGTAGCAAGCTGGCCGTTGCCTGCGGCCTGGCGCTGTTCGTGGTGGGTGTGGCGCAGGCTGGCGCCGGCACCGCGAGTCCGGCGCTCAATGCTGAAGTCATTCACTGGTGGACCTCGGGCGGCGAGTCGGCTGCCGTCAAACAACTGGAAGGCGCTTACCGTGCTGCCGGCGGCAACTGGATCGACACCGCCATTGCAGGCGGCGACCAGGCCCGCGCTGTCACCTTGAACCGCATCGTTGGCGGCAAAGCGCCCGCGGCTGCGCAATTCAACATCTCCAAACAATTTCTCGACGTGGTGGAGCAGGACATGCTCATGCCGCTCGACGACATCGCCAAGCAACAGGACTGGGACCGCACGCTGCCCGAGCCAATCGCGCACGTGATCAAGGTCGACGGCCATTACTATGCGCTGCCGCTCGACATCCACATGCAAACCTGGATCTGGTACTCCAAGGCTGCGTTCAAGAAGGCAGGCATCACCAAAGAGCCGGCGACGATGGATGAACTCTTCGCCGCGCTGGACAAACTGAAGGCTGCTGGCCTGATCCCGCTGGCGCACGGCGGGCAGGCGTGGCAAGAAAACGTGCTGTTTGCAGGCGTTCTGGCCAACGTCGGCGGCAAGCAGCTATACATGCAGGTGATGCGCGACCGCGACCAGAAGGCGATCAACTCCGAAGCGATGCGCAAGGTGCTGGTCGCTTACAAGCGCCTGCAGTCTTACGTGGACCCGAACGCGCCCGGCCGCAACTGGAACGACGCCACGGCCTTGCTGGTAAGCGGCAAAGCGGGCGTGCAGATCATGGGCGACTGGGCGAAAGGCGAATTCACTGCGGCGAAACAAAAGCCGGGCGTGGACTTCGGCTGCATCGCCGGCCTGGGGCCTGACGTGCCTTACCTGGTGCAGGGCGATGCCTTCGTCTTCCCGAGATCGGATCGCGGCGATGTGCAGCAGGCGCAAAAGCTGATGGCGCGCACACTGGTTGCGCCGACGACGCTGATCTCCTTCAACAAACTCAAAGGCTCGCTGCCGCCGCGCGTCGATCTCGACACCAGTTCGCTCGATGTGTGCTCGCAGGCCGGTGCCGCCATCATGCGTGGCAAGTCGCGTCTTGCCGGCGCACCCGAGGTCTACCTGACGCCCGATCAGAACGGCGCGCTGCAAGATGCGATCACCGCCTTCTGGAACACGTCCATGCCGGTAGAGAGAGCGCAAAAGGCGCTGGCTGCCGCGCTGCGGAACTGAGCTGCCGATGCGTCAACGCGGCGTCATGCCTTACTTCGCGCTGTTGCCGATGCTGGCCACGGTGGGCGTAGCTTATCTGGGCGCCTTCGCCTGGACTTTCTATGTCTCGCTGACCGGCTCGCGCAGCATCGCGTCGAATAAGTTCGTGGGCATGGCCAATTACACGCGGCTGTTCGATAACGAACGCTGGCAGCTGTCGGCGCATAATCTCGCGATTTACGGTGTGCTGTTCATTCTGGCCTGCCTGGTGATCGGCTTTCTGCTGGCGGCCTGCATCGACCGCCAGGTAACAGGGGAGGGCGCCTTGCGCACGGTCTTCCTCTATCCGTATGCGATGTCCTTCGTCGCAACCGGCCTTGTGTGGCAATGGATCTTCACGCCGGATGGCATTCCCGGCCTCGACTTCGACTGGCTGGTCGATCAGGATAAAGTGATCTACACCATCGCCATAGCCTCCATCTGGCAGGCGTCCGGCTTTGTGATGGCGCTGATGCTGGCAGGCTTGCGCGGTGTCGATCCCGAAATCTGGAAAGCCGCGCGGCTGGATGGCATTCCCGTGTGGCGCGTTTACCTGTCGATCGTGCTGCCCATGCTCGGTCCTACCGTTGCAACGGTGCTGATTCTGCTGGCGACCATGGTCGTTAAGCTGTACGACGCTGTGGTGTCCATGACCCAGGGCGGCCCCGGCATCGCCAGCGAAGTGCCGGCGAAGTTCATCATGGACCATCTCTTCCTGCGCGCGAACATCGGCCTGGCATCGGCTGCCGCAGTCATGCTGCTGGTGACGGTGCTGATGCTGCTGGCGCCTTATGCTTATGCGCGCAGCCGCCGGAGGATCGCATGAAGCCAGCGCGCATCGGCCTGTATGCCTTCCTGCTCAGCGCAGCGCTGTTCTTCATGCTGCCGCTGTACATAATGATCACCACCTCGCTGAAGTCGATGGACGAAATCCGCAATGGCCACCTGTTTGCGCTGCCGCTGGCGCCTACGTTGGAAGCCTGGCGCTCGGCGTGGAGCGAAGCCTGCACCGGCGCGTCCTGCGATGGCGTGCGAGCCGGCTTCTGGAATTCCGTGCGCATTGCGGTGCCGAGTACCATCCTGCCGATCCTGCTGGGCGCGCTGAATGGCTACGCGCTGTCGTTCTGGCGCCCGCGCGGCGCCAACGTACTGTTTGCGATCCTGCTGCTGGGCGCATTCGTGCCGGTGCAGGTGATGATTTATCCGCTGGTGCGTATGCTGGCCGCGATGGAAGTATATGGCTCGCTGACCGCAATCGTGCTGGTGCATCTGGTGTTCGGCATGCCGGTACTGACTCTCCTCTTCCGCAACTATTATGCGTCGCTGCCGCATGAGCTGTTCCAGGCTGCGCGCATCGATGGTGGCGGTTTCTGGCGCATCTTTTGGCACGTGATGCTGCCAGCTTCTATTCCTATGCTGGTGGTCGCGGCCATCATGCAGATTACGGGCGTTTGGAACGACTATATCCTGGGCCTGGTCTTTGCCGGGCGCGATAACGCGCCCATGACGGTGCAGCTGAATAATGTGATCAACACTACGACGGGTGTCCGTCTTTATAACGTCAACATGGCGGCGACCATTCTCACGGCGCTTGTTCCCTTGGCGATTTACTTCTTGTCCGGCCGCTGGTTTGTACGCGGCATCGCCGCTGGCGCAGTGAAAGGTTGAGTGGATGTCGAACGTAGATTTGCGTAAGTTGAGCATCACCCTTGGCGGTAACGCTGTGATCAGGGAGCTGGATCTGCAGGTGAAGGAGGGCGAGTTCCTGGTGCTGCTTGGTCCTTCGGGCTGCGGCAAGTCGACCCTGCTGCACAGCATCGCGGGCCTGATTGAAACGAGCGGTGGCAGTATCGAGATCGGCGGCAAGGATATGTCGCGCATCGATCCGAGCGAGCGTGGTATCGGCATGGTGTTCCAGTCGTATGCGCTGTACCCGACCATGACGGTGGAGAAGAATATGTCGTTCGGCTTGCGCATTGCGGGCATGCCGAAGGCGCAGATTGCAGAACGCCTTGAGCGCGTGGCGGGCATGCTGCACCTGAAGGAGCTGCTGAAGCGCAAGCCGGCGCAGCTGTCCGGCGGCCAGCGTCAGCGTGTGGCAATTGGCCGTGCGCTGGTGCGCAATGCGAACGTCTATTTGTTTGATGAGCCATTGTCGAATCTGGATGCAAAGCTGCGCACGGACCTGCGCCGCGAGCTGAAACTGCTGCATCAGAATCTGGGCTCGACCATGATTTATGTGACCCACGATCAGGTTGAAGCGATGACGCTGGCCAGCCGCATCGTGGTGATGAAAGCCGGTGAGATTCAGCAGGTAGGCACGCCGAGTGAGGTGTATGAGCGCCCAGCGAACCTGTTTGTAGCGGGCTTCCTTGGCGCGCCTTCGATGAACTTTATTCACGGCGAGCTGGATGCCCTGGGCAGATTCAATGCCGGGGCGCTGTCGGTCGGCATGAGTGCGGCGGGTCCGCGCAAGGCCGTGCTGGGTGTGCGCCCCGAGCATATAGCGTTGATGGATGATGGTCCGCTGCTTGGTAAGGTATCGCTGGCCGAGCCGATGGGAAGTCATCAGGTGGTGTGGCTGGATTGCGGTGGTCATCAGCTGTCGTGCATCGTGCAGGAGGCTCGTTCGTTTGCGGTAGGGGACCAGGTGGCGTTTGCCATTGATGCCCGACGCGCCTGCCTGTTCGACCCCGACAGCGGAAAGGCTTTATGAGATGGAAGCCATCAAGTATGCTCTCACAAGTTAACTAAGGATCACTGTGGCCACAATCAAAGACGTTGCCCGCCTTGCGGGCGTTGGACTGGGAACGGCGTCCCGCGTAGTCAGCGGGAAGGGGTCCGTATCGCCCGCCACGCTTGAGAAAGTGAAGAAGGCCATTGAGGAACTGGGTTTCCGTCCATCGCATGCTGCGCGTTCGCTGCTGTCGGGCACCAGCCAGATGATCGGCGTCTACATCCCTGTGCTGAGCGGCACCTTCTACACACCCATCCTGCAGATCATCGATACCGAGCTGCGTGCTGCGGGGCTGCATATGGTGGTGGCTTTCGGCGTGGGCCTTGGCGACGAACGCAAGCAGGCGAAAGAGGGCATTGAATTCCTGATGGAGCGCGGCTGCGATGGCCTGATCATCATGACCGGCGCCCTGCATGACGAAGACATCGCAGGGCTGGGCGCGGCGCAAAGCCGCCTGGTGGCGCTGAACCATCCCTTCACCGAGATTCCCGACCAGTGCTTCACCGTGGACCACGCGCTGGGCGGCCGCCTTGCAGCACGTGCGCTGCTGGACCATAAGCATCGCGACATCGCCGTGATTGCAGGTCCTTCGCGTCTCGCCGACAGCGTGGCGCGTATCAACGGCTTCATGGATGAATTGCAGCAGAACGGCATCGATACCGGCAGGATGTGGGTGGCCGAGAGCGACTTCTCGCCAGCAGGCGGCTGGGCTGCCGCGAAGGAGCTGGTCGAATCCGGCCATCGCTGCAGCGCGCTGTTCTGCGCCAATGATGAAATGGCGGTCGGCGCGCTGTCCTATTTCCAGGAGGCGGGCATTCGCGTACCGCATGATCTGTCCGTGATTGGCTATGACGATACGCCAAGCGCCGAGTTCTCCGCGCCGCGCCTGACGTCCGTGCACATGCCCTGGCGCGAGATGACGATGAATGGACTCAGCGCGTTGCTGAATCAATGCTATGACCTGAGGCGGCCGGTAACGCGCAGCTTCCCCGTCACCGTGACACTGCGTGCATCGCTGGCAAAGGCCGCCAGCACCGCCGTAAAACGTAAAGCTTCATGAAATGAGCGGCCTCCCGTGGGGCGGGCCGCTTTTTTTGATTTAAACTTGGAAACCTTTCCATACTTTTGACCATGACGACAACTGACCGCACCGAACCCCAGGCGCCCAAGCGCAGCGACTTTGCCACGGACTTCCTGTGGGGCTGCGCTACTTCCTCCTACCAGATCGAAGGCGCAGGCTCCGAAGATGGGCGCGTTGAATCCATCTGGGACCGGTTCGCCGCCACGCCGGGAAAGGTGCGCGATGGCTCCAGCGGCGCGGTCGCCTGCGATCACTACCATCGCTGGCCGCAGGACTTCGCGATCGCACAGGATATGGGCCTGAATGCCTACCGCTTCTCGATTGCCTGGCCGCGCATCATCAACGAAGCGGGCAAGGTGAATGAGAAGGGCCTCGATTTCTATTCGCGCCTGGTGGACGGCATGCTGGAACGCGGCCTGGACCCATGGGCCACGCTGTATCACTGGGACCTGCCGCAATATCTGCAGGACCGCGGCGGCTGGGAGTCACGCGAGACGGTGGACCGCTTCCTGGAGTTCGCCGACGTCATGTCGCGCCGCCTCGGCGACCGGGTGAAGAACTGGATCACGCACAACGAGCCATGGTGTACCTCCATCCTCGGCAACTTCGAGGGCGTGCATGCGCCGGGCAAGCATGATCTGCATGCGGCGCTGCAGGTTTGCCACCACGTGCTGCTCTCGCATGGCAAAGCCGTGCCGCTGATCCGCGCCAACGTGCCGGATGCGCGCGTCGGTATTTCGCTGAGCCTTCATCCGGTGCGTCCGGCCAGTGCGAGTGCGGAAGACTGGGCTGCGATGGAGCGCCACGACGGCTTGCGCTATCGCTGGTTCCTCGATCCGCTGTTCGGCAAGGGCTACCCGGCCGAGACGATGGAGCGCCTGCGCGCTTCCGCACCGGACGTGCAACCAGGCGATCTGGAAGCCATGTCCGTCAAGACTGATTTCCTCGGTGTGAATTACTACTTCCCCGAGACTATCGCGAACGCACCGGGCCACGAGCCGCTGGATGCGCGCGTGCTGCCGCCTCGCGGTTCGGACATTACGGCCATGGGCTGGGAAGTCGCGCCGGAGGGATTGACCGAGCTGCTGGTGCGCATCCAGCAGGACTACCAGCCGGGCGATATCTACATCACCGAGAATGGCTCCTGTTACGACGACACCGTCGAAGCGAATGGCGAAGTGCATGACGTGCAGCGCCGCCATTACCTGATGCGCCACCTGGACGCGCTGAAGGCCGCCATTGCAGCAGGCGTGCCGGTGAAAGGCTATTTCGCCTGGAGCCTGGTGGACAACTTCGAATGGGCCGAGGGCTATCTGCGCCGCTTTGGCCTTGTACACATTGATTACGCAACCCAGGAGCGCCGCCTGAAAGACAGTGGCAAGTGGTATCGCGCCTTCCTGAAATCGGAGAAATAAGAATGAAGAGACTGACCCTGGCGCTGGCCGTAGCGCTCGCACTTCCCGCCGTTGCTGCTCCACTGAAGGACTGGCCGCATATCAAGAGCGCCATTGCGAAGGACGATGCGCTGGAGAAGCGCGTGCAGGAAATCGTGAGCAAAATGACGCTTGAGCAGAAGATCGGCCAGATGACGCAGCCGGAAATCAAGACCACCACGCCTGACGATGTGAAGCGCTACTACCTCGGCTCCGTGCTGAACGGCGGTGGCAGCTGGCCGAAAGGGAACAAGCACGCCAGCGCGAAGGATTGGCTGGATCTGGCGGAGGCCTACCACCAGGCTTCCATGTCGACTGATATGGCGGTAAAGGTTCCGGTGATCTGGGGTATCGACGCGATCCACGGCAACAGCAATATCTATGGCGCCACGCTGTTCCCGCATAACATTGGCCTCGGCGCTGCGCGCGATCCGAAACTGGCTGAAGAAATCGGCGCAGCCACCGGAAAGGCGGTACGCGCAACCGGCATCGCCTGGATCTTTGGCCCGACCATCGCTGTGGTGCGTGACGACCGTTGGGGACGTACCTATGAGAGCTTCTCGGAAAACCCCGAAATAGTCGAAAGCTATGCAGGTCCGTACGTTCGCGGTCTGCAGGGCAGTTTCAAAAACGACGCCAACGTGGTCGCCAGCATCAAGCACTTCATGGGTGACGGCGGCACCGACCAGGGCAAGGACCGTGGCGTGAACAAGTCTACGGCCGGGCAGATGATGAATATCCATGCCCGCGGCTATTACACCGGTCTGGCGGCGGGAGCTCAGACCGTGATGGCGTCGTTCAATAGCTGGGACGATGTCAGCGCAGGCGTCAATTACGGCAAGATGCACGGCAGCCGTGTGTTGCTGACCGATGTACTGAAAACCAAGATGGGCTTCGACGGTTTTGTGATCAGCGACTGGAATGCCATCGCCGAAGTGCCGGGCTGCCGCAACGACAGCTGCCCGCAGTCGATCAATGCCGGCGTGGACATGATCATGGTGCCGGATGACTGGAAGGCCTTTATCGCCAACACCATCGCGCAAGTGAAGTCCGGCGAGATTCCGATGGCGCGCATCGATGATGCCGTGACTCGCATTCTGCGCGTGAAGCTGCGCGCTGGCTTGTTCGGTAAGAGCCCAGCGCAGAACGCCTACGCGGGCAAGGATGATGCGCTGCAGGCGCGCGAGCTGGCGCGCCGTGCGGTGCGTGAATCGCTGGTGCTGCTGAAGAACGAAGGCCCTGCGCTGCCACTGGCACACGGCAAGAAGATTCTGGTGGTGGGCAAGGCCGCGGACAATATCGCCAACCAGACCGGCGGCTGGTCGCTGACCTGGCAGGGCACGGACAACACCAATGCCGACTTCCCGAATGCCGACAGCATCCTGGCCGGCATCCGCGCCGCGGCGGGCGCCGAGAATGTGCAGTTCAGTGCCGATGCGCGCGATGTCGATGTCAGCAAGTTCGATGCCGTGATCGCCGTGATCGGCGAGCGCCCATACGCCGAAGGCGATGGCGACATCGGCCCGTCAGGCACGCTGCGCCACAGCAGCCGTTATCCGGAGGATCTGTCCGTGCTGGAGGCCGTGGCAGGGAAGGGCAAGCCGGTGGTGACCGTGTTCGTTTCCGGCCGTCCTCTGTACGCCAACGATTTGCTGAATCTGTCGGATACCTTTATCGCGGCCTGGCTGCCAGGTACCGAAGGCAAGGGCGTATCTGATCTGCTGGTGGCCGGCAAACAGAAATACGACTTCCGCGGCAAACTGTCCTTCTCGTGGCCGAAGTCGGCCTGCCAGACGCCGCTGAACGTAGGCGACGCCGATTATTCGCCGCTTTTCGCCTATGGCTATGGTCTGAAAAACGGACAGCGTTCGAAACTGGGCAAGCTGGATACCTCGTACGCGGCGGGCGGTTGCGGCGGCGGCAATAGCTATCCTGTTTTCAGCCAGGCCGACCGTGCCAGCTTCCCGCTCGCGATCCGCAGCGGCAGCGAACGCCAGGCACTGGGCGCAGACCTGAACGCGACCTTCCAGCTGCCGGGCATCAAGGTGCAGACTTCGCAGATCAATACCCAGCAGGACGCCAAGCTGGTGACCTGGACCGGTCCGGCATCCGTTGAAGCGCATGGCGTCAAGCCGCTGGCCCTGCCGCCGGCGCTGGCCAAGGATGGCGCGCTGCACTTTGCCACCATCGTGTCGGCGGCGCCGCAGGGTAAGGTAACGCTGGCAATGCAGGACAGCACGGTCAATGCGACCGCACTGTTCCAGCGCCTGGCAGGCAAGGGCAAGCAGAGTGTTTCGATTCCCCTGGCTTGCTTCGCTGGTTTGCATCCGGAGCGCGTCGATACGCCATTCAGCATTACGTCAGACGCACCGTTTGCCGCATCGTTTGCGAATATCGAGATTGTCTCCGGCGCCACCGATGCGGTGCGCTGCGAAGATCTGAAATAAGGAACGGCCATGGCAAATACCGCACACAATGCTAGCGCGCCAGTGGCGCATTCGACCCACGATGCCAACGGCAATAACACGGCGCCGCTGGTCATCATCACCATCCTGTTCTTCATGTGGGGCTTGCTCACGTCGCTCAATGACGTGCTGATCCCGCATCTGAAGGCGAAATATACGCTCAGCTACGTGCAGGCGATGCTGGTGCAATTCTGCTTCTTCGGCGCCTACTTCATCGTATCGCTGCCGGCGGGCGGACTGATTCGCCGCATCGGCTATCAGCGCGGCGCGGTGACCGGCCTGCTGATTGCGGCCGGCGGCTGCGCGCTGTTCTATCCGGCGGCGGAGAGCGGCTATACGCTGTTCCTGTTTGCCTTCTTCGTGCTGGCAGCGGGCATCACCATCCTGCAGGTGGCGGCGAATCCTTTTGTTACCGTGCTTGGTCCAGCGCGTACCGCGTCCAGCCGCCTGACCTTGACGCAGGCCTTCAATTCGCTGGGCACGACGGTTGGCCCGTCGGTTGGCGGTTTCCTGATCCTGTCGGGCGGCAGCGTGCAGGGACCGTACCTGGCGCTGGCCGGCGCGCTGGCCGTACTGGCGCTGCTGTTTGCGGCAGCGCGTCTGCCGCACATCACGCATGCCGACGAGGGGACGGACGCGCAGACGGCATCGCCGGCTGGTGTCACTGATGCGGTGGAGAAGCGCTCTGCGACATCGTTCCCGCATCTGGTACTGGGCGCGATCGCCATCTTCGTTTATGTCGGCGGTGAAGTCAGCGTCGGCTCCTTCCTGATCAATTTCCTCGGTGAGCCGGCCATTGCAGGGCTGTCGCATGCCGATGCTGCGCAATACGTCAGCCTGTACTGGGGCGGCGCCATGGTCGGCCGCTTCATCGGTTTCGCGGTGATGCGCAAGATCAGTCCCGGCAAGGCGCTGGCGTTCAACGCCACGGCTGCCATCGTGCTGATCCTGGCGGCGATTCTGGGCCATGGCAAGGTGGCGATGTGGGCAATCCTGGCAGTGGGCCTGTGCAACTCCATCATGTTCCCGACCATCTTCAGCATGGCGCTGCACAAGCTGGGCCGCTTCACCGGCCAGGCGTCGGGCATCCTGTGCATGGCCATCGTCGGCGGTGCACTGGTGCCCTTTGCACAAGGCGCGCTGGCGGACAGCGCAGGGCTGCAACTCTCCTTCGTGATTCCGGCGGCTTGCTACGCCTACATCCTGCTATTTGGCCTGAAGTACGCCGGCCTGCACAAGACCTGAGGTCACGGCCTTGTAAGCCCGTGCGCGCTCCGTTTCGCTCAATACGCGTGGAGTCGCCACGGGCGCACCAGCCTGGAAGAAGGGGCTGATCTGCCAGCTGCCGTTGACGCGGGCGCGCAGCACGGAAGCGATGATGCCGGCAGTGGCAAAGAAGGTCGCCGCGGCGCTGGAGGGAACCTTGCCTTTGGCGTGCCTGGTATTGGTGTGCACGCGTTTCGTGCCGAATTTGGCATCCAGCGTTGCAATGGACTTGCTAAGGCCGTTGTGCAGCAGCGCGACGAAGGACAGCTTCGGATCACGCGCGGTGTTGGCGATCGGTGTGTTGCAGCAGCTGGCGTACCAGCGCAGCAAGCCTTTATCGGACAGTGCAACGCAGGCCAGCGCCTCTGCGCCCTGCGTGAACGATACATGCTGCTGTAAGGTGGTCACAACATCAGTGCCGCCATGGCCGTCCAGCACACGTTCCGGGTTGCCCAATGCATGGGCGTAGGCCTGGCAGTCCGCGCAGTGGCAGACAAGGCGTGTTACGGACGCCGCGCCGGACAGGGCACCCTGCAGATGCCCGCATTTGCATTGAATTTTTCTTGCTGTGTATTGCATGATTTACTCCCAACATTGATATTCGATGTTGGGATTAAATCGCTGCGGTGTGTCCTGCGGATTTCAGTGATACATTGAGACACACAGCCGTCTAGACAGGCGCCGCACAATATTGGCGCACATAAGCCTCATGCTGCGGCAGCTGGGCCACGGTGCGGTTCACCGTATCGCTGATGCTGCCGAGGAAGGCCGACAGCTCCGCATCGCCCATCAGATCCGCCGCCTGGTGGTGCTGCTCCGGCATGATGCCCTGGCCCAGCATCACCTGAATCCAGGAGTTCTCGGCGAACAGCTCGTTCGGAATACGGAACACGCGGCCCGTCTCGCGGAACAGATTGATGCGATGACGCAGGGAGGCCGGTACTTCCATCTCGGCGCAATGGCGCCAGAACGCGGTATCGCGGCGGTTCGTCACGTTGTAGTGCAGGATGATGAAGTCACGGATGTGTTCAATCTCCGTGCGCGTCTGGCTGTTGTATTCGTCGATATCGCTTTGACGGATACCCTGAGCCGGGAACAGCTGCATCAGACGGATGATGCCGCGCTGGATCAGGTGAATACTGGTCGACTCGATCGGCTCCAGGAAGCCGCTGGCCAGGCCGATGGCGACGCAGTTGCCAACCCAGGTCTTGTGGCGCTGACCCGGCTTGAAGCGGATCACACGTGGCTGCACCAGTTGCTCGCCCTCGATATTGGAGAGCAGGGTTTGTTTCGCGTGCTCGTCATCGGTGAATTTACTGGAGAAGACGATGCCGTTGCCGACGCGGTGCTGCAGCGGAATCCGCCACTGCCAGCCGGCGTCGCGTGCGATGGAGCGCGTCAGCGGCACGGCAGGACCAACGGATGCAGTCTGCACTGCAATCGCGCTGTCGCAGTGTAGCCATTGCGACCAGTCCTCATACTCCTGCTTCATGGTTTCGCCGATCAGCAGCGCGCGGAAGCCGGTGCAGTCGATGAACAGATCGCCTTCCAGCAGCGCCCCGTTCTCCAGCTGCAGGGACGTGATGTTGCCGCTTGCCGGATCGGTGTTCACGCGGGCGATCTTGCCTTCGATACGGTGGGCGCCATAGCCTTCCGAATACTTGCGCAGATAGCGCGCATAGGCGCTGGCGTCCATGTGGTAGGCGTAGTTGATGCCCTGGCGCGGCAAGTGGGCGAAGCGGTTTTCCTGCGCGGCTTTCAGCTCCAGGCAGTAATCGCCGTAGTCGCCGGCGAGATTGCGCTCGCGGCCCTTGCGCCAGAAATGCTGGAAGCCCGCGGTCCAGTGGTCGGTGCCGGTCAGACCGAAGGAGTGGATGTAGTCTTCATTGACGTTGCGCCAGTTCTCGAAGCTGATGCCCAGCTTGAAGGTGGCGTTGGTGGCGGCCATGAATTCCTGCTCATTGATCTCCAGCAGGCTGTGATAGTTCATCAAAGTAGGAATGGTCGCTTCGCCTACGCCCACGGTGCCGATTTCGTCGGACTCCACCAGTTTGATGTCGAGCAGCTTGCCCAGGGTGCGAGACAGCGCGGCAGCCACCATCCAGCCTGCGGTGCCGCCGCCGGCAATCACGACGCGCCGGATCGGGCGGCGGTCTTCTCCATTATGTTCTCGCATTGGTGTCTCCTGTTATCGGTTGATTTTCTTGAGCAGCTGCGCGCGCAGTAAGCGCGACATGTCATCGTCGATGGGGCCCAGCATGCGGCGCGCTTGCGGCGACATGTGAGCCGAGGTGTTCTCGTCGGCCTCGAATACGTAGTGGCGGAACAGCTCCTTCCAGGCCTCGCGCTGTTCGTGCGGCAGGTCGCGGATCGTCATCAGGGACAGCATCAGCGCATTGCTGGGCGTGTCCATGTAGTCGGGCGACTGGCGCCACCAGTAGTTGATCAGCATATTGAAGCTGTCCAGCGCCTCCACATGGTGCCACCACATGCTGGGGATGAAAATGGCGTCGCCCGGCCCCAGTTCGGCCACTTGCGCATGGCGGCAGGCTTCCGCAAAGCGTGGGAAGCGCTCCAGATCGGGTTTGGCGAAATCCACCAGGCTGATGGACTGGCCGGCAGGTGTGAAGTCCAGCGGGCCGATATACAGATTGGTCAGCTGGTCCGGCGGGAACAGGGTGAAGCGGCGGTGGCCGGCTGTCACGCAGGCCAGATTGTCCGGCAAGTCGTAATGCGCGGCGATGCGCGTGCGGTTGCCGAACCAGACGCTCATCAGCGCGTCGCGCGCACCGAGTTTGATCGGATTCTCTTCGCGGAAGCCGGGCAGGGCGACTTCCACCGTGGTCGAACCGACATAGATTGCAGGCGGCTGCGGGTTATCGCGCTGCGCCGCCAGTTCATCCAGTACCTGGTCGATACGCGCGCGCAGCGACTGGAAATTGAAGCCGCTCAGGTCTTCGTTGTAGAAGAAGCGGCCTTCGATGTCGTCGCGGCCCAGCATGGCGACCACCGTGCAGTCGCGATAGAAGCGGCGCAGGTAGGCGTCTGCCGTCTGGTGTGTGGCGCCCGAGTGCACGGCGGGCCAGTCCGCGACCAGGCCACGCAGAATCATGGGCTGCGTGGACGTCAGAATGTCGTCCGTCAGCGTCTCGCGCGTAACGCCGTGCACTTCCCGCATCGGTTTTGCATCAGCCAGCACGGTTCTTACGCTCGATCAGGGCACGGAAGTTGGCCATGGAGGCAATCTGCATATAGATCGGCTGCAGGAATCCGGCGCGGTGCAGGCCTTCCAGCGCCGGCCCGCCCAGGGCTGCCAGACGCTCTTCATGGATCGTGTAGAAGCCGGCCAGGCGGTTCTGGGAGCCGTCATTCAGCTCGATGTCGGCCACGAAGGATTCCAGCAGTTCGTTCTGCAGCAGGGCGCCGATGAACAGGCGCTGTTGCTGCAGGCCATTGTGCAGGGCCAGCAGCATGGAATTGACGTTTTCCAGGTATTCGGTGGTGCCGCCGTGGGTACGGAATACCGGTTCGCCCTCGCTGCGATTGACGCGCGGGTTATCCAGGTCCACATGTACGGTCAGTTCGTCGCCGTTGCGGCCGATCAGGAAAGGCTGGCGCTCGATGGCCAGCGGCACATAGGCAGCATCCCAGCCGTCTGGACCAAGGAAAAGATTCTCGCCTTCCTGGAAGCCGAACAAGGCCAGCGATTCGAAAGAACCATCGGCGCTCTTGCGGAACACGATCGGGTAGCAGGACTGCACATCGCGGAACTCGCCGGGGAAGGTGAGGGCGCTCATCACGTTGTCGCCATACTGCGCGCCGCGTGCTGTGACGATGTGCATGTCCTTGTGGGCCACATTATTGAGCAGTGCGTGATTGGGCATGAAGTGGCCTTTTCAGATTCGGGGCAAGCCGTGACGCCGGATATGGGCGATCAGCTCGCGGTTGGTGGGCAGGGCCTTCAGCATTTTCGCCGTCAGCCCGGCTGTTTCGCGGAAGTAGTTATCGGATGCTTCCGCATTATCGGGACGGCGCAAACCGCCGCCAGCCTCGCTACGGAAGCCCATGCCATACAAGACGTACTGGTAGCTGGCAGCCGGGAAGACTTCCTCGATGCGGTAAAAGTCGCTGCGCGACGGCGGACGATGGCGCCACAGCGTCAGCATTTCGGCCAGGCGTTCCGGCACCGTTTCGCGGTTATCGATCCAATATGGCGAATCGCTGCGGCGGCTCAGCACATAGTGCAGCTTGAGGAAGTCGATCACGCGCTCCCAGCGATAGCGGAAAGTCTCGTTGAAGCGGCGCGCAACGATGTCCATGGCTTCGCGCGTTGCGGGCATGTCGTCGCTGATCATATTGGCCGACAGTTCCACCATGGCGAGTGCCGACGCTTCCAGTGGTTCGATAAAGCCGGAGGACAGGCCTACGGCCACGCAATTGCGTTGCCAGAAGCGCTCGCGGTAGCCTGGATTGAAGGTCAGCTTGCGCGGCGGCGGAATGTCGTCCAGTCCGATGTAGGCGCGCAGTTCGGCTTCCGCTGCCTCGTCGCTGGTATGGGCGCTGGAATAAACGTGGCCAATGCCGCGCCGCGAGGGCAGGCCGATATCCCAGATCCAGCCGTTGCGCTGCGCGGTGGACGTGGTCTGCGATCCGATGGGCGTATCTTCGGCAGGGTAGGGAATTTGCACTGCCAGCGCGCTGTCGTTGAACAGCACATGCTTCTGCGAGATGAAGGGCACTTCGAAATGCTGGCCCAGCAGGCGCGATTGCATGCCGGTGCAATCGACAAACAGGTCGCCGGCCAGCACGCCGCCCTGGCGCAGTTTGAGTGAGGCGATATCGCCGCCATCGCCGGATGTGATGGCATCCACGTGATCCAGTACATGCCGCACGCCGAGGCGTTCGGTGCAGTGCTTGCGCAGGAAGACGGAGAATTTTCCCGCGTCCAGGTGGTAGCCATAGTTGGCCACCGCCGCGAATTCCGGCGTGGCGGCCTGCTTGGGCGCCTTGCCCTGCACGCACAGGTGCGGCTGGAACGAAGCCAGATCGGCAAAGGGAACTTGCGGAAATGCGTCCAGCCAGCGCTCGACCAGATTGGCCTCGCCATAACCCTGCGGCAGAACAAACGGGTGGAAATAATAATCGTCATCCGCGCCGGTAACCCAGCGATTAAAGCGCGAGCCTTGTTTGAACGAGGCGTCGCACTCGCGGAAGAAATCGGATTCGGAAACACCGATGCGATGCAAGGTGTCGCGCATCGTCGGCCAGGTGCCTTCGCCGACGCCGATAATCGGCACGTCCGGCGATTCGACCAGCGTAACTTCCAGTCCGCCCGGCAGGTGCGCCGGATGGTCGGCGGCCAGGACGGCAGCGGTCAGCCAACCTGCCGAACCGCCTCCTACTACAACAACTTGTCGGATCATCCTGCTCACTGCCATGAAACCTGTCCCCGTTGTGCTTTACAGCGAGTCTAACCGAAAAGGCCGCCGCTGGGCAGCGGCCTTTTCATGGTCAGAACTTGTAACGGGCTCCAATCATGTAACGCGGACCTGCCTGCGTCACGGACAACACTTCAGACTTGGTACGGCCATGCACGCGCTGGATTTCGTCGGTCAGGTTGATCGCCTCGAACTGGAAGCTCAGCTTCTCAGTCAGTTGATAACCCACGCTCAGGTCCAGCTGTCCATACGGCTCGGTGTAGTTCGGGTTAGGACCTGCACCGTCGAAGGTCGACGACAGGAACTCGCCGCGCCAGTTCCAGGCCGCACGCACCGTGAACTTCTTGTCTTCGTAGATACCCACCAGGTTGTACGAGTTGCTGAGACCTACCAGCGCGAACTGCTCGCCGATCGACGCGTTGTCGTATTTCAGGCCGGAGTGCACGTAGGTGTAGTTGGCCTGCAAACCGAAGCCGGTGTCGCCGAACATATGCTGGACGTTGAGTTCAGCGCCGTGCAGCTTGGCCTTCTTCTGGTTCGAGTACGAGTTGATCTCGAAGCTTGCCACCGGATCGCTCGGTTGGCCGACGATGTTACCGGTTGCGTTGCCGCTTGCGTCATCCGGGCCGCGCGTCACGCCTGGTGCATTCGGGTGATTGCGGAAGATGTAGTTGCGGATGCAGACTGCATCGCTGCCGCAATTGCCCTTGGCGATCGCCTCGTTCCACAGCGCGCCGCCCACCGGCGTATGCAGGCCTGGCGAGGTGTCGGTGAACTTGGACTGGCCGGCGTAGTTGCTCAGGTCCTTGTAGAACAGGCCCAGCGACGCGAAGCTCTGCTTGTCGTAATACCATTCGCCGGAGAAGTCCAGGTTCTTCGATTTCACTGGCAGCAGCGCCGGATTACCCTGCGAGCCGGTACCGCCATTGATACGCGCCAGATTGTCGATCGTTTTACCGCCCTGGATCTGGTCATAGCGCGGACGGCCAATGGTTTCGCCGTAGCTGGCGCGAACCTTGATGTCCGGACGCAGATCGGCATCCCAATCGATGCTCGGCAGCCAGTTGCTGTATTTACCGTTCAGCGTCGTGAACGAAGCAGGGCCGAACTGCACAGGGAATTCGTTGGCCGAAACCATGGTGATGCTGACCGGAGTCGGCACCAGTGCGGACGACACCACGTCCGTCGTTTCGTAGCGCACGCCGATATTGGTGTGCATCGGTACGCCGAATTCCCAGTCCGTACCCAGCTGGATATAGCCGCTCTTCGACGTTTCCTTGGTACGGCGGTCGGTATCCCAGGTGGTCTTCGGCAGGTAGAGATCAGGCAGGCCGGAAGCTTTGGCCGCCAGATCACGCACTTGCGCGAAGTTGAAGGTGTAGAAGGTATTGAACAGGTTCGGATTGCTGCTGCCGTCGATCTTGTCGAAATACTGGCGCACGGTGTCCGCATGCCATACGCTGCTTGGATAGTCCGAAGGCTTGGTGGCGCCGCCCCAGGTATCGCGCTGTTGCGTGGAGAAGGCGGAGCGGTTGTCCACCTTGGTGTGCGCAATACCGAAGTTCAGGTTGGACGATTCCATCACCTTCCAGCTGCCCTTGACCTGGGTCTGGTCGATCTTGCCCTTCATATAGCCGTTGCGGAAGGCCGAACCGGTCACCTGCTGCGGTGCGTTCACGAAGTCAGCACCCTTTATGCTCAGGACCGGGAAGTCTTTCGAGAAGTCGGCCGAGGTGTCGCCGCGGCTGAAGCTTGCCGTACCCAGCACGTTGTCCGAACCCCATGGGCTGTCGGCCTTCGATTCGGCGGTGGAGTGGTGCGTATCCAGCTCGAAGCGCAGATCGTTATTCGGCTTCCACAGCGCGTTGAAGCCCAGCGACTTGTTCTGGGTCTTGGTCGCGAAGTCGGCGCCGCCCATGGCGATGTCGCTGTTCCCTGCCGGGATCAGTTCCGTGTAGACCAGCGGGCCAGCCACCGGACCATTCGACCAGGTGCTGGTGGATGGACCGAAGTTGAACCAGGCCGAAACGTCGTTACGCTTGGTCTGGATCTTGTTCTCGGAATAGGTGTAGTCCAGCGTGGTGGTCAGCGATTTCGCCGGTGCGTACTGCAAGGTCAACTGGCCATTGGTACGCTGGCGCTGCACGCCGCTCATGGCGTAGTTCAGGTTTTGCGGAACGTTGTAGATGTCGTTCGGACCCGGACGATTGGTGATGCGGTTGCTGCCATCCGCGCCGGGCAGGGGAATGGTGCCCCAGTTGTTCTCGTCGCCCTTGAATGGGCCGCGCCAGCCGTTGCCCACCGACGCCACGTTGAAGCCCAGGTTGCGCTCCTGGTAGCTCGCGCTCAGCGAGATACCGAAGGTGTTGTCCGCAAACGTATTGCTATAGATACCGGAGACTTCAGGCGTGTAGGAATGCTTGGCCTTCACATCGCCCGGCAGGTTGTTGTTGGAGGTGTCGTACACACCCTTGGCGCCGAAGCTGGCCACCATGCCCGGATGGTCCAGCGGACGTGCGGTCATGATATTGATGGTGGCGCCGATACCGCCGGTCGGCGTTTCGGCGCGGCCGGTCTTGTACACCTGGATCTGCGAAATCGCTTCGGAAGCCAGGTTGGCGAAGTCGAAGGAGCGGCCATTCAGGTCGCCCAGGTTGGAGGTCGGCATCTGGCGGCCGTTCAGCAGCACCAGGTTGAAGTCCGGACCCACACCGCGCACCGTCACTTTCGCGCCTTCGCCGATCGAGCGGTCGATGGAAACGCCGCTGATACGCTGCAGCGATTCAGCCAGGTTGGTATCGGGGAATTTACCGATGTCGGCGGCCACAATGCCGTCAACGATACCGTCCGCGTTGCGCTTCAGGTTCATGGAAGTACCGAGACTGGCGCGCAGGCCGCTCACTACAACGGTCTGCATATCGGTTTGGGTGGTCGAGCTGATTTGTCCCGATGCCGCGTCCTGCGCGTGGAGCGGTGCGACGAACGCTGTACATGCCGTCGCGACGGCCAGGCTCATTAGCTTCTGCTTCGCCTTGGGCTGGTGCATTTGGTCTCCTTGGTTTTATGCCGGCGGGTGTTTTGCCGGTCACGTGGAAACGTTTCCACTTCGTTTTAAAAGATACTAGGGTTAGTGCAAAAAATTGTCAATGAAATACTGAACTGCGTGAGGCTTTCTGGCGGGACTTACAACACTTGCCAGTTTGGGGACGCTGGATCGTGGAAATTGGAAACCTTTCCACATTGCCAAGCAAATATAGCATCGTTCATTTTTTAAAGTCAACACGCAATGCAACATGGAGGAGGCCAGATGGCACAAGGCGTTGCGGCGTGCGCACACCTCCGTGCTCCCGGACTTCGATTGACACTCAAATTTTTACGATGCTATATTTTCCCGACTATCTGGGAACGTTTCCACGTCTAAGGAGTCTTAATGAAGCTGTTCACCATCGCGCTTGCCGCATCAATGCTGTTGCCGCTGGCGCCGGAAGCGCAAGCCTTTCGCTGGCCGGGCAACGCGAAAGCCGCCGTCAGCCTGGCTTACGACGATGCGCTGGATTCGCAGCTGGATAACGTGATTCCCACGCTGGATCGCTATGGCCTGAAGGGCAGCTTCTATCTTCAATTGTCCAATCCCGCCGTGCAGCTGCGCATGGGCGAGTGGCGCGCGGCCGCCCAGCACGGGCATGAGCTGGGCAACCACAGCCTGTTCCACCAATGCGTGTATAACAGCGGCGATCATTCCTGGGTGCAGCCGCATCGCGACCTGGCGACGACCAGCGTGGCGCAGATGGCCGATCAGGTGCGGCTGGCCAATACCATGCTGACGGCCCTCGACGGCAAGAGCGAGCGCACTTATACGGCGCCTTGCGGCGATCTCGATGCGGGCGGCAAGCCTTATCTGCCGGCGATCCGCGACGCCTTTGTCGCCATCAAGGCGGGCGGCGGCAACGGCGTTGTGGCGTCGATGGAAAAACTGGATACGGGCGCGGTGCCGGTCTTTGCGCCGGTCGGCTTGACCGGCCAACAGCTGATCGCGCTGGTGAAGGAAGCGGGCGCACACGGCACCATGCTGAATCTGACCTTCCACGGCATCGGCGGCGATTACCTTACCGTGTCAAAGGAAGCCCACGAGGAGCTGGTGCGCTTCCTCTCCGAGCACAAAGACGAATACTGGACCGACACCTTCCTCAACATCATGAAATATGTGCGGGCGCCGGGCTGGGAGCTGGACTGGAGCGACGAATTCGATGGCACGGAACTCGATCACCATAAATGGGTTGAAGAGACGGGCGGCAACGGCTGGGGCAATAATGAGCTGGAGTTCTACACACCGCGCCGCGAGAACGTGCGCGTGGCCGATGGCCGCCTGATTATCGAAGCGCGCAAGGAGCAGTACGAGCATCGCGGCTATACCTCGGCGCGCATCAAGACGGCAGGCCTGATGGAGCGCCGCTACGGCCGTTTTGAAGCGCGCATCAAAATCCCGCGCGGGCAGGGCATCTGGCCTGCATTCTGGATGCTGGGCGCCGACATCGCCAAAGCCGGCTGGCCGCGCGGCGGCGAGATCGACATCATGGAAAACATCGGCAAGGAGCCCGGCATCGTGCATGGCACCCTGCACGGGCCGGGCTATTCCGGCGAGCATGGCTTTGGCGCACCATCGGCGCTGGCGGCGGGCACCTATGCTGACGACTTTCACATCTACGCGGTGGAATGGGAGCCGAAGGAAATCCGCTGGTATCGCGACGGCATTCTGTACCACACCGCGCGGCCGGATCTGGTGAAGGGCGAGTGGGTCTTCGAGCATCCCTTCTTCGTGCTGCTGAACCTCGCGGTCGGCGGCTACTGGCCCGGCAATCCGGACGCCACCACGGAGTTCCCGCAGCGCATGCTGGTGGACTACGTTCGCGTCTATCGGCGTGCCGACGCAAAATAATGCCGGATTCAGACAATACGGCAGCATAGAGGGGCGCCTACACTCTTTCGCATCTCAACCGAAGGAGTGCACGATGGAAGACCGTTATCACACCCACCTCAATATTCTTTACCCGCAGCTGGAGGTGGTCGATATACCTGGGCTGGTCGCGGCCTGCGAACAAGAGTGGTACAACCAGACGCTGTGCGCGGTGAACGAGTCCGTAGTGCGGCTGGGCGTGGTGCAGGGCGAGTACCACTGGCACCAGCACGTCAACGACGACGAATTCTTTTACGTGGTGAGCGGCCGCTTTCTGATTGATCTGGAAGACCGTACCGTGGAGCTGCTGCCGGGGCAGGGCTTTGTGGTGCCGCGCGGCGTGCCGCACCGGCCGCGTGCGCCGGAGCGGACCGTAATTCTCATGGTGGAGAACAAAGGAATCGTGCCAACCGGCGACGCCTGAGCGCACGATTGCAATTCGTTGCAACTTATTTGACTACATCCGGTTATAGTGCCGCAGGGAAATAACTGGAGGTAGTATGAAAAAGATGACTTTTGCGGTGAGCGTGCTGCTGGCGCTCAGCGCTTGCGGCGGTGGTGGCGGCAGCAATGGGACGGCCAGCGTGCCAAACACGCCCCCGGCCACCCCGACGACGCCACCGGCCACGCCGCCAACCACGCCGCCGCCGTCCACCGGCTGTTCGACCAATCCTGCCGATCTGGCGTCGCTCCAGATCTTCCCGGCCGACAGCCCCTGGCGCACCGATATCTCGAAGGCCGCGCTGGACAGCCGCTCGGCCAGCATTATCAGCTTCCTGAACCAGACCGCCGCGCCCCTGTTTGCGGACTTCGGCAGCGGCACCTACAACGGCGCACCGATCGGCATCCCCTTCGTGGTGGTGTGCGACCAGCAGCCGGTGAACGTGACGTATCGCGCCAACACGTACGATGGTAACTACGGTGATGAAAGCGATCCCGGTCCGATGCCGATCCCGCTCACCGCACCGATCGAAGAGAACGGCGCAGGCGACAGCCACGTGATTGCGGTCGACGCGAAAAACCACAAACTGTATGAACTTTACAACGCTAGCACGATGGCAGGCGGTGCGGCGTGGGGCGCTTCGTCAGGCGCGAAATTCGACCTCGACAGCAATGCCCTGCGTCCTTTGTGCTGGACGTCGGCCGATGCCGCGGGCTTGCCGATCTTCCCCGGCTTGCTGCGCTACGACGAAGCGGCATCCGGCAAGATCACCCATCCAATCCGTTTCACGCTGCAGAAAAGCCGCGTCAGCCCCAGCTTCACCGGCCTTGCGCGCCACGCGGTCAACGGCACCAATACCGCAGATGCCAGCCCCACGCCTATGGGAATGCGCCTGCGCCTGAAGGCCGACGTGGATTTGTCGGGCTATTCCGCAATCAACCGTACCATCCTGACGGCGATGAAGAATTACGGAATCATCCTGGCGGACATCGGTTCCAACTTCTATATTTCGGGCGCCCCGGACGCACGCTGGGACAACGATGACCTGCACAAGCTGCGCGCGATTCGTCCGTCCGACTTCGAGGTGGTGCAGATGGATCGGATCTACAATCCCAATAACCCCAGCGACGCGGCGTTGTGCGGACGCTAATTTTCTTCCCCCGACGCCATTTCTATTGCTAAACTGGTCAATAAATGACTGTGAAGAAAGGCGTGCGGGATGAAAGAGCAAGCGGCAAGGGCGGTTTTGCTTGTCAAGGCCGTCGAAGAGGCAGACCAGGCGCGCGAGGTCCTGACTGAGGACGACCGCAAGTACGCCACCCGTACCGCGCGTGAGCTTGCGGACTGGGACGCGTCCGAGCGTAAAGCCGCCGCCACTTTCCCGTCCTTCCTGGAGGCGCGCGCTGAGCAGATTCTGAAACGGCTCGGCGCCCGCCATCCTGCTTTCGGCACCTTTGCACAGCGTCACAGCGGCGCGGCCTGGGTGTTGGGATGGTTCCTGCCGCTGGCTGGCTTCCTGCTCGGCGTTGGCGCCGACCGCATCGCCGATCCCGAGCACGTCGACCTGCTGTCGCTGCCGCTGCTGCTGATCATTCTGTGGAATGTGCTGGTCTATGTGGCGATCGTGGTGTGGGCGCTGCTGCCGAGGCGCGGCGAACGCCTTTTCCGTTCGCGCTGGGTGCGCCGCGTCAGCGTGGGCAAAGGCGGTATTCCGCGCCGCCTGCCGTATTCTCTGTCCGCCGCCATGCTGGAGTTCGTCGGGCAATGGACCCGTATCAGCATGTCCCTGAACGCGGCCCGCGTGGCGCGCGCCCTGCATCTGAGCGCTGCCGCACTGGCCGTGGGCGCCATCGTTTCCCTGTACTCGCGCGGCGTGCTGACACGCTATTCTGCGGGATGGGAAAGCACCTTCCTCGATGCGCATGATGTGTACACCGCGCTGTCATGGCTGTTTGGCCCCGTCATTGCGCTCTTTAATCTGCAAGGCTTTTCGGCGGCGGAAATCGCGACCCTGCAATTCGGGTTGGACGCCAATGCGCAGACCCTGGCCGACAATGGTGCGCGCTGGGTGCATCTGTATGCGGGCGCGCTGATACTGTACGTGGTGGTGCCGCGCGTGTCCCTGGCGATTCCTGCGGCCTTCCGCGCCTGGCGCCTGAAGCGCCGCTTCCCGCTCGACCTGGACCAGCCTTACTTCCGCAAACTGAGTCAGGCTGCCGGTGGCGAGGCGGGCGTGCTGCGCGTTGTGCCTTACAGCTTCAGCGTCGATGAAAATCGCAGCAAGAGTCTGGAATCGGTGGCGGTCGAGCAGCTGGGTGACCGCGCCCATCTGCGTCTGCTGGCGCCCGTACCTTATGGCGTGGACGCCGCCGCGACGCTGCATGAACAGGGCTCCAGCGGCGCGCCAACCGTGACCGCGCTCCTGTTCAGCATGGGCGCCACGCCGGAGAAGGAAAATCACGGCGCCGCCATCGATGCGCTGGTGGCCGAAGGCGGTGAGGGCGCGACTGTATTGCTCGACCAGTCCGCGCTGGTACGGCTGGACGCGGCGCGTCTGCGGGAAAGGGTAGAATTGTGGCGGGAGTTCTGCATCTTTCATGGCGCGCAGCCTTTCGTCGTTGACCTGCTGGCGCCGCCCGACAAATTAAGGGAGAGCGCATGAGCGGCGCGCCGGCCACGATCCAGCTAGCACTGATTTCCCATACCAATAACGGCAAGACCACACTGGCGCGCACCCTGCTTGGCGCCGACGTGGGCGAAGTTCGCGACGCCGCCCACGTCACGGTGTTTGCCGAATCCCATACCCTCTTGAGCACACAGCAAGGCGACCGCCTGGTGCTGTGGGACACGCCTGGCTTCGGCGACTCGGTACGCCTGATGAAGCGCCTGGCCATGTCCGGCAATCCGATCGGCTGGTTTCTGCGCGAAGTGCTGGACCGCTACCGCGACCGGCCGTTCTGGCTCAGCCAGCAGGCCCTGCGCGCCGCGCGCGACAACGCGGACGTGGTGCTGTACCTGGTGAACTCGGTCGAGAATCCGCAGGACGCGGGCTATCTGCCGCCCGAAATGCGCATCCTCGAATGGCTCGGCAAACCCGTGCTGGTGCTGCTGAACCAGATGGGGCCACCGCGTCCCGCCGTCGAGGAAGAGGCGGAGCAGCTGCGCTGGAAAGAGCACATGCTGCAATTTAACGTCGTGCGCGAAGTGCTGCCGCTGGACGCCTTCGCCCGCTGCTGGGTGCATGAGCGCGTGTTCTACGACGCCATTGCGGCCTTGCTGCCGCCCGCCAAACAGGAAAGCTACCGCCGCATCTTCTCGCTGTGGGAAGAGAATAATGCGCGCCGTTTCCGTCATTCGATGGCGGTGACGGCGCAGCAGCTGGTGGACGCCGTGCGCGATCGGCAGGTGGTGGAAACGCCGGAGAAGGGTGTGATCGCATCGGCCCTGAAGATCGTCGGCTTCGGCAAAGGCGAGGACCGCAAGCGGCAGGAGCGGGCAATGAATACCCTGATCGGCCGCCTCAATATCGCCATCGGCCAGACCACGGTGCACCTGCTGGCGCTGCACAAGCTCGATTCCAGCGAGGCGCCCAAGATCAATGCGCGCGTCAGCAAGAATTTCGTGGTGAAGGCGCCGGTGGAGAAGGCGCAGGCGGCGCTGCTGGGCGCCATCGTTTCGGGCGCGGCGACGGGGCTGTCGGCCGATCTGGCGGCGGGCGGTCTGACATTGGGCACGGGCGCTTTGCTGGGCGGCGTGATTGGCGCATTGGCGTTTTCCGGTGCGGCCTGGGGCTTCAATGTGGGCACCGACCGCAAGGTGCCGACCATTACGCTGTCGGATGAGTTCCTGCGTACCTTGCTGGTGTCCAGCGTGCTGCGCTACCTGGCGGTGGCCCACTTCGGCCGTGGCCGCGGCAACTTCGTGGAAAGCGAAGCGCCGGCCTTCTGGCAGGAGGAAGTGGAAAAGGCCGTCGCCGCGCGCGACGAGGAAGTAAGCGCCCTGTGGCGCCAGTTGCGCGACCTGGAGGAGCCGGATCTGGCCCCCGCCAGCGCCATCGTCACGGCCGTCACCAGTGAAGTGCTGGAACACCTCTATCGGCAGGATCAGGCAATCCTCAGTTAGTTTTGGTCTACCGCCCCGGGCGGCTGCGATCCTAAGATGGACGCATGAAAACCTTAGACCACATCTACATCAACGGTGAATTCGTCATCCCACACGGTGAGGAATTCATGGAGTTTGCCAATCCGTCGACCAACGAGCCGCTGACCCGCGTGCGCCTGGCCGACGAAACGGATGCGCAGCGCGCGATTGCCGCTGCCAAAGCCGCTTACCCTGCGTTCTCCCGCACCACCCGCGAGGAACGCATGGACATGCTGCAGCGCCTGCACGATGTCGTGCGCGAAGGCGAGCAGGAACTGATCGACATCATGCTGGCCGAATACGGCGGACCGCTTGCCACTTCGACCGGGACTGCGCGCCGCGCTGCGGCGAGTTTCGCCAACGCGAAGAAGCTGCTGGCCGAATATGACTTCGTGCGCCAGACCGGCATCGCACGCGTGCAGATGGTGCCGCTGGGCGTGGTTGGCCTGATCACGCCATGGAACGCCAACTACGGCTTCATTTGCGGCAAGCTGGCCATGGCCATTGCGTCTGGCAGCACGGCTGTCATCAAGCCGAGCGAAATGAGCGCGCTGCAGACGGATGCGCTCACGCGCCTGCTGCACAAGGCGGGCCTTCCGCCCGGCGTGTTCAATATCGTCACCGGCCGCGGCGACACGGTCGGCGCCGAGATCACGCGCCATCCGGATGTGGCCAAGATTTCCTTTACCGGCTCGACCGCTGTCGGCAAGGCCATCGCACGTGGCGCGATCGACACCATGAAGCGCGTCACGCTGGAGCTGGGCGGCAAATCCCCGACCGTGCTGCTGGACGACGCGGACTTCGCGAAAGCCATGCCCTTCGCTATCGCCGCAGCTACCTTCAACAGCGGCCAGGCCTGCCTTGCCGGCACGCGTCTGCTGGTACCTGAGTCGCGGTTGGAAGAAGCCAAGCGTCTTGCTGCGGCGGAGATGGCCGGGCTGCAGGTGGGCGATCCTCGCGACCCTGCGACGCGCATCGGCCCCATGGTCAGCCACAAGCAATGGGAGCGCGTGCAAAGCTATATTCGCAAAGGTCTGGAAGAGGGCGCGGAACTGCTGGTCGGCGGCGAAGGCAAGCCGCAGGGACTGGAAGCGGGCAACTTCGTGAAGCCGACCGTGTTCGCCAATGTGCGCAACGATATGACCATCGCGCGTGAAGAAATCTTCGGACCGGTGCTGTCCATTATCAGCTACCGCACGGAAGAAGAAGCCATCGAAATCGCCAACGACACCAGCTACGGTCTGCACGCGTATGTGTTCTCCGGCGACGTGGCGCGCGCCAATCACGTGGCCGCGCAGATCATCGCTGGGCGCGTGTTCATCAATGGGCTGTATGATGAACCCCTGGCGCCGTTCGGCGGTTTCAGGCAATCGGGCCTGGGACGGGAATTCGGTGTCTTTGGACTGGAAGCCTATCTCGAACCGAAGGCCATGATGGGGTATGAAACGACACTCTGAGCTGCTGGAAGCGCTGCGTGCGGCGGTGGCGCCGCGCTTCTGCGGACTGCCGCATGAACGCTATGACATCGTCACCGCCATTCCCTGGCTGACGCTGATCCGCATCCCCGCGCCCACGCCGGCGGGGCGGGGCATGCTGCAGCCTTCCATGTGCCTGCTGCTGCAAGGCGCCAAGCAGATGCTGATCGGTGCGGACGTGGTGAAGTATGGCCCTGGCGACTACGTCCTGACCGCGGTTGAAATGCCGGTTGCGGGACAGGTGACCGCCGCGACGCCGGCGCATCCATACTTCGGCCTGCGCGTTGATTTCGACCCGCAGGAAATCGCGGCCTTCATCCTCGACATGCAGATCGAGGCGCCGCCACCGCAGCAGCTGCCGGCTACTTACGTCGAAAGCGCTGACGAAGCCTTGCTGGATGTCTTCGCGCGTTTGCTGGCGCTGCTGGACCGGCCGGGCGATATCCCGGTCCTGTCACGCCTGCTGAAACAGGAACTCTTCTACCATCTGCTGATGGCGCCCGGCGGTGCGGCGCTCAACACGGCGGTGCGCGGCGGCGGGAGGGAAAAGGCGATCGGCGAAGCAATCATGTGGATTCGCCAGAATTTCGACAAGCCTTTGAGTATTGACGCGCTGGCGAAAGCAGTGCGTATGAGCACATCGGTGCTGCATCGCCGCTTCAAGGCGATGACGGTGATGAGCCCTTTGCAGTACCAGAAGCAGGTGCGCTTGCTGGAGGCGCGCAAGCTGCTGATGGCGGGCGGTGTGGAAGCGGCCACCGTGGCCTTCAAGGTGGGCTACGAAAGTCCGTCCCAGTTCAGCCGCGAATACCGCAGGCTGTTCGGCGCTTCTCCCTTGCAGGACGCCGAACAGCTGCGGCATGCGGTCATCGAACCTTAGGCTGCGAAGCCGCCGTCGATGTTCAGGCTGGCGCCGGTCACGTAAGCCGATTCCGGGCTGGCCAGGTAAGCCACCAGGCCCGCGATTTCTTCCGGCGTACCATGACGTTTGATCGCCATCAGACCGTGCAGCGCGGTAGCGAAGTCGCTGTTTTCCGGGTTCATATCGGTGTTCACAGGACCAGGCTGCACATTGTTGATGGTGATGCCGCGTGGCGCCAGGTCACGCGACAGGCCTTGCACTAGGCCTTTCAGCGCGGACTTGCTCATTGCGTACACAGCGCCGCCAGCGAAAGGCATGCGGTCGGCGTTGGTGCTGCCGATATTGATCACGCGGCCGCCTTCCTTCATGTGGGCCACGGCTGCCTTGGTGGCGGCAAACACGGCGCGCACGTTGACGTTCACGGTCAGGTCGAAGTCTTCGATCGAGAACTCGCTGACATCGCCCAGGCGCAGCACGCCCGCGTTGTTGACCAGAATGTCCACGCCGCCGAACAGCTTGGCGGTGTTGTCGATGGCGGCGTTCACAGCGTTGATATCGGCTGCATCGGCCTTGATCGCGATGGCCTGGCCGCCGGCGGCGATGATTTCGGTCGCCAGCTTGTCGGCCACGTCGCCCGAGCTTTGATAGGTGAAGGCCACGGTCGCGCCTTCAGCCGCCAGGCGGCGCACGGTGGCGGCGCCGATACCACGGGAACCGCCGGTGACGAAAGCTACTTTGCCTTTGAGATTGGTGCTCATGATGATTTCCTTCCGGGTTGGGTTAGTTGATGGATGCAGTATGTTCGGGAAATTACGTTTAAACTAGACGGTAATCGAGACAATTACTTTCAACTAAAGGTATCGAATGGAACCGCTGAACTATCTGGAATCCTTCCTGCAGAGCGCCGAGGGTGGCGGTTTTTCCGAGGCTGCCCGGCGTCTTGGCCTGACGCCGGCCGCCGTCAGCAAGAACGTGGCGCGGCTGGAAGCCCGGCTGGGTGTGCGCCTGTTCCAGCGCAGCACGCGCAGGCTGACCCTGACCGAAGCGGGTGAACGCTTGCTGCAGCAGGCGCGCGGCCCGCTGGCTGAGCTGCAGGGGGCGATCGCCGACGTGTCGAGCGACGCCGAGCCGGCCGGCATCCTGAAAGTAGGCATGGCGCACGCGGTAGGCCGCATCTACCTGGTGCCGCTGCTGGCGGAGTTCGTCCGCCGCTACCCGCGCGTGATACCGGACTGGCGCTTCGACAACCGCACCGTGGACCTGATCGGCGAAGGCTATGACGTCGCCATCGGTGGCGGCATCGAACTGGCGCCCGGCGTGGTGGCGCGCGAAGTGGGGCGTCCACGCGTGCTGGTCTGCGCCGCGCCGGACTACATGAAGGGCAAGACCATGCCGAAACATCCGGCCGACCTGGCGACGCTGGAAGGCATCGCGCGGCGTTCCGCCGAAACGGGACGCCTGCGCGGCTACGTGCTGCGCAACAGGGCAGGGCAGGAGGCCAGCACGGAGTTTCGCGCCATCGCCACCTTCGACGATCCGGAAGCGATGGCGCAGGCGGCCTGCCTCGGCCTGGGCGTGGTGCTGCTGCCCGGACCGCACGCCGCGCCTTATCTGGAAAGCGGCGCGCTGGTGCGCCTGCTGCCGGACTGGCATGCGGAAGTGGGCGCGCTGTCGATCTATTATTCAAGCAAAAAAGGCTTGCCTGCCAAGACCCGCGTGTTCGTGGATTTCATCATTGAGCAATTCAAAGCGACAGGATTTGCAGACCGCCTCGACAGGCTTTGAAAACCATGTATGATGGCCTTTCTTTCTCAGTCGATAAGGGGTGCCATCCATGTCTGCCGAAGCAAAGAAGTATCGCCTTGTTACCCGCAGCGATTTTGACGGTCTGGTTTGTGCGGTGCTGCTCAAGCATCTCAATATGATCGACGACATTCTGTTCGTGCACCCGAAGGATATGCAGGACGGGAAGATCGCCATCTCGGGCCGTGACATCACGACCAACCTCCCGTATGTCGCGGGCGCCCATCTCGCCTTCGACCACCATTCATCCGAAACCCTGCGCAATACCGGCGACCGGCAGAACCACGTGCTCGATCCCAAGGCGCCTTCCGCCGCACGTGTTGTGTACGACTATTTCGGCGGCGGCACGGCCTTCCCGGCGGCATGGAACGACATGATGCGCGCCGTCGACAAAGGCGATTCGGCCCAGTTCAACGAAGACGAGATCCTGCATCCCAAGGGCTGGGACTTGTTGAACTTCCTGATGGATGCACGCACCGGTTTGGGGCGCTTCCGCGAGTTCCGCATCTCGAACTACAACCTGATGATGGACCTGATCGATTACTGCCGCTCGCACTCGATCGATGAAATCATGGCTCTGCCCGATGTGAAGGAGCGCATGGACCTGTACTTCGACCACGTTGAGAAGTGCAAGGACCAGATCCGCCGCTGCTCGACCATCCACAAGAACCTGGTGGTGCTGGACCTGCGCAATGAGGAGATGATCTATGCGGGCAACCGCTTCCTGATCTACGCGCTGTTCCCGGAGACGAATATCTCGATCCACGTGCTGTGGGGCTTGAAGAATCAGAACACGGTATTTGCGACCGGGAAGTCGATCGTCAACCGGTCTTCGAAGACCAATATCGGCGCGCTGATGCTGGAGTATGGCGGCGGCGGGCATATGAATGCCGGGACCTGCCAGGTGGACAACGAGATTGCGGAGGATGTGCTGGGCGCGCTCATCGCGCGCATCACCAGCGAGGGGTGAGGTATGCACGGCGGATCAATGATCCGCCCTACGGTGCTCATCACCAGAGGCGTGGGGCGGGTCATTGACCCGCCGCTTCGTCCACGGAATTAGAACTCTTTCTCGGGTAAAGCTACGGAATTATCCGTCGAGAACTGGTAGTCCTTGAACACGTGTTCGGCCGTCAGCAGCTGGTACGAACCGTCCGGCTTCTTGAACGAGGTGTCCTTCAGGCGGTAGGTGGTGTGGCCGCAAGTCCAGCAGTTGAAGTTGCGCATATGGGTGCACAGGCAGGTCTTGTCCATCACCTTGATGCCCTTGTCGCTGCCGCCGTTGGCCGTCACTTCGCGGTTATACGAATTGATGTAGGCGCAGTTGCCGGTGGCGTCCAGCAGATAGCCGTAGGACTCGCAGCCCGGACGGATGCCCGCGCCGATGGCCGGTGTGTTCTTCAGCATGCGCATCGGATAGCCGGTTGGCGAGATGCCGTTGACGATGATGTCTTCTTCGCTGGCCTTGAAGTATTCCTGCTTCACTTCCGCCGGCAGGCCGCATTCCTTGGTCACGGTGAAGCGGGTCGCCACCTGCACGCCCGCCGCGCCCATTTCCAGGAAGGACACCGCATCGGAACCGGTAAATACGCCGCCCGCGGCGATCACTGGAACATCCAGGTTCTCGGCTTTCAGATAATCCAGGATCTCGCGCACGATCTGGTGCAGGTCGAATTCCTTCCAGTCTTCCAGGCCGAAGCCCAGGTGGCCACCGGCCAGCGGACCTTCAACGATCACATAGTCCGGCAGGCGGTTCAGCTTCTGGTTCTTGCGCAGGAAGATCTGCAGCGCGCGCACGGACGAAACGATGATGCCCAGCTTCGCTTCGCGGAAGCGCGGGTGTTCAGCCATCAGCGCGAAAGAACCGAAGTGCAGGCCGGCCGACAGCGTGATGCCGTCGATGCCCGCGTCCAGCGCCGCGTTCAGGCGGGTGCGCAGGGTTTCCTTCGGACCGTTCATGGTCAGTTTTTCCATGCAGTTCACGAAGATCAGGCCTGGACCCTGCTTGCGCTTCATGGTGTCGCCGATGTGCAGGCGCTGCGCCTCGGCCAGGCGGCCCAGGTCGAACTGCACTTCGGACTTGTCCATATTATGGATGTTGTACTTGTACAGCTTGGTCTTGTCTTTGACGAAGGTGGTGTCGAACTTGCGGTCCGAAACGTCTTCCACCATGGCGTCGGAAATGTGGCCGATGCCACCCAGGCGCGCAGCTTCCAGCGCCAGTTCGGTCGTGGAAATATCCACGCCCATTCCGCCGATCATGATTGGCACATACTCTTTGTCGCCAAACTTCAGGCGGAAATCATCAACACGTTTCATTACTGTCCTTAATCAATCGCGGAAATTATTGAATTCCAGCGGGGTGTCCGGCACATCCTTGCGCAGCAGCTGCATGGCCGCCTGCAGGTCGTCGCGCTTGGCACCCGTCACGCGCACGGATTCGCCCTGGATGGACGCCTGGACCTTCATCTTGCTTTCCTTGATGACCTTGGTGATCTTCTTGGCAGTCTCGGTATCGAGGCCATTTTTTATCTTGATGACTTGCTTGACCTTGTCGCCGCCGATCTTCTCGATCTTGCCTTCGTCCAGGAAGCGCACGTCCACCTTGCGCTTGGCCAGCTTGTTGGTCAGCACGTCCTTGACCTGGGTGAGCTGGAAATCGGAGTCGGCGAAGGCGGTCAGGTCATTTTCTTTCTGTTCAACGCGCGCATCGCTGCCCTTGAAGTCAAAGCGGGTGCTGATTTCCTTATTGGATTGATCGACGGCGTTACGCACTTCGATCATGTCCGCTTCGGAGACTACGTCAAACGATGGCATATGGATTCCTTTACAATAAAGCAACGGCTAAGGCTAGCCTACTCAAAAGATGCGACATTTTAACGGACATCGGGGCGAACGCTCGGTCGATTTTGAGGCTTTACCTCTATAATCTGGCAAATTCTTGACATAGATATGACTCAGCCTCTCCCTCTGCAACATAACTTTTCCCTCAAGCCCTTCAATACCTTTGGAATTGATGCTTCCGCAAAACTGTATTTGCGCGTGAACAGCATCGATCAATTGCTGGCTGCCTTTGCCGACCCTGAATTGGCCGCCATGCCGCGCCTGGTATTGGGCGGCGGCAGCAATCTGCTGCTGACCGGCGATTTTCCGGGACTGGTGTTGCATATTTCACTACACGGCCGTGAAATACTGGGCGGCGACGCCACCCACCACCATGTGCGGGCGGCGGCGGGTGAAAACTGGCATCAGTTCGTGCAGTGGACGCTGTCCCGTGACCTCGGCGGACTGGAAAACCTGTCCCTGATTCCCGGCACGGTAGGCGCGGCCCCGATTCAGAATGTGGGGGCGTATGGCGCTGAGACCAAGGACGTATTTTTGTCGCTGACCGCTTTCGATCCGGCTTCCGGCGAGCTGGTCGAGATGGATGGTGCGGCTTGCCGCTTCGGCTACCGCGATTCCGTCTTCAAGCACGAGGGGCGTGAGCTGATCATCGTGGATGTGCGCTTCGCACTGCCGCGTGACTGGCGGCCGAATCTGCGCTATGCGGAGCTGGCCAATGCGGTGGCGGAGCAGGGCTTGTCCGCGCCGACGGCGCAGCAGATTTCCGATACGGTGGTGGCCATCCGCAGCCGCAAGCTGCCGGACCCGGCGCAGATTGGCAATGCGGGTTCGTTCTTCAAGAATCCGGTGGTCAGCGCGGAGCATTGCGCGAAGCTGCTGGAGCAATTTCCGGCGCTGGTGCATCACGTTCAAGCGGATGGCAGCGAGAAGCTGGCCGCCGGCTGGCTGATCGATCAATGCGGCTGGAAGGGCCGCTCGCTGGGTGCGGCTGGTGTGTATCCGAAACAGGCGCTGGTGCTGGTGAATAATGGCGGCGCGACGGGCGAGGACGTGAAACAGCTCGCCGCCGCGATCCAGGCCGATGTCGCCGCGCGCTACGGTGTGCAGCTGGAACCGGAGCCGGTGTTCGTTTAAGCACGGCGGATCAATGATCCGCCCTACGCCGTCATACGGCGCGTCGCGTAGGGCGGGTCATTGACCCGCCGTGGCGGTCACGCGGCGCTGCTGGGGACTGAGGCCGCGTCCACTGCGCCATTGCGGCCGTTGCGCTTGGCGGCATACAGCGCGTTATCGGCCGCGCCAATCAGGTCGGCCTGGGTGAATGGTTTCGACGGCACCATGGTCGCCACGCCGATCGACAAGGTCACCACCCGATGCGGCGCATCGCGGTTCTCAATGCTCAGCTGCTCCATGGTCTGCACGCAGGCGCGCGCCACCTTCATGGCGCCGGCGCCGTCCGTATCCGGCAGGATGATGGCAAATTCTTCGCCACCGTAGCGCGCCACCAGATCCGCCGGGCGGCGCAGGTGTTCGGTCAGCACGGCAGCGGTGCGTTTCAGGCACAGGTCACCCGCCTGGTGGCCGTAGGTGTCGTTATAAATCTTGAAGCAGTCGACATCGCACATCAGCAGCGACAGTGGCTGGCGCTCGCGCTGGCCGCGCTGCCATTCCAGCAGCATGGCTTCATCGAAGCGGCGGCGGTTGGAAATGCCGGTCAGCGCATCCAGCGCGGCCAGCTTTTGCAGCTCGATATTGGCCGCCGTCAGCTGCTGCTGGCTCTCGCGCAGGAAGCGGAAGGCCTGGTCGCGCTGCAGGCGGTGAATGTAGCCGTCTGAGTGATAGCGTACGCGCGCCAGCATTTCCAGCTGGTCCGGCAGCTTCACCAGGTAATCGTTGGCGCCCGACGCAAAAGCATGGGCCTTCAGTTTGGGATCTTCGCGGGCGGATAGCACCAGCACCGGCACGTGTTCCAGATATTCATGGGTGCGATATTGGCGCAGCAGCTCGAAGCCATCCGATCCCGGCATCACCAGATCCTGCAGGATCACGGTCGGGCGCAGCTCAATCGCGGTTTGCAGCGCCTGGTCCGCCTCGGTGACGTAATGGAATTCGATATCGTCCTGGGCCGACAGCATGCGGCGCAGCGCCTCGACGATGATGAGCTGATCGTCCACCAGCAGCACTCGCACTTTGAACTGGGTAAGGCTCTTATCGGATTCCGGGTTCGTAGTGCTCAGCAGGGACATCGGGACTCGCTCTAAGTTTTAACTGTATTTGCCGCCTATCGTACTTCGCAGCATGGGGCCGATTTTCTCCAGCGGCAGGATCATCTGCGCCGCATCGATTTCGATGGCGGCGCGCGGCATGCCGAATACGGCGCTGCTGGCCTGGTCCTGCGCGATCGTCGTCTTGCCTGCCCGGCGCAGTGCCAGCAGGCCTTCCGCGCCGTCGCGGCCCATCCCTGTCATCAGAACGCCAATGGCATCCTGGCTCCAATGCTGGGCGACGCTGCGGAAAAACACATCCACCGAAGGGCGGTATGCGTAATCCCTTGGGTTCACATCGTAAACCAGATGTAGCGATTCATCTAGTACAAGATGGTCATTGCTTTTGGCGACCATGACCATGCCGGCCTGCAGGGTGTCGCCATGCTCGATGGCGCGTACCGGCACGGCCAGCTGCTCGCCCAGCCATTTGGCGAAATGGTCGGCGAAGTTTTCGTCGATGTGCTGCACGATAACCACGGCGCAATCGGGCGGCGGGGTCCAGGCGGCGAGGGTTTTGGCGATGGCGACCGGGCCGCCGGTGGACGCGCCAATGGCCACCAGCATTTTCAGGGGAACGTCGCGCTGCGTGCGAGAGGAGGAGCGCTTGGGCTGCATGGACTGGGTGCCGCCGCTGTGGCGAATCAGGCTGTCCATGGTTTTGATTTTGTGCAGCAGTTCCGCATCGCCGCCGGCTTTTCCGTGCAGGATGGGGGTGGCCGTCACGTCCAGCGCCCCGGCGCCGAGGGCGCGGAACACCTGGTTCACATTGTCCTTGGGCTGGCCGGTCACGATCAGGATGGCGCAGGGCGATTCTTCCATGATCTGGCGCGTGGCTTCGACACCGTCCAGTTCCGGCATATTCAGGTCCATCAGGACCAGGTCGGGGCGGTTCTCGGCGCACATGCGCACTGCCTCGCGGCCCGTGCGGGCGATCCACAACACCTGATGTTCATGCGTGCTGGCCACCACGCGGCGCAAGGCCTCCGCCGCCATCGGGACGTCGTTGGCAATCGCGATTTTCATCGGTAGGCGTCCCCGATGAGATCCGTGACGGCATCGAGGAGGGTTTCGTCGTGGAAGCTGCCTTTGGTGAGGTAGTAATCGGCGCCCGCAGCCAGGCCGCGGGCGCGGTCTTCCGGCCTGTCCTTGTACGACACGATCATCACGGGCAGCTTGTGCAATTGCAGATCCTTCTTGATCAGGTTGACCAGCTCAATGCCATCCATGCGCGGCATGTCCACGTCGGTGATGACGAGGTCATATTCGCCGCTGCGTACCACGTTCCAGCCGTCGATGCCGTCAATGGCGATATCGACTTCGAAGCCACGGCCGACCAGCAGTTTGCGCTCCATTTCACGCACCGTCAGCGAATCGTCCACGACAAGAATTCGTTTCATTCTACGCCGTTCCGCCAGATCAGCGCGCGCCAGCTGATGCAGACCGCCTTCGTTCAGCAGTTTTTCGATGGAGATCAGCAGATCCGGCACGTCCAGAATCAGCAGCGGCTCGCCGTCATCGAGCAGGGCAGCCGCTGAAATGTCGCGCATCTTGCCGAAGATCGGGTCGATGGCCTGCACGGCCAGGCTTTCTTCGCCGCGGATGCGGTCCACCACCAGGGCATAACGGCGCGCGCCATTGCCCACGACAACCACGGGCAAATCGCCGCTGTTTTCCATTTCGCCCAGTTCCAGCACTTGCGCGGCGGCGACCAGGCCGAGATGTTCGCCATTGTGGTCGAAGAACTGCTTGTTTTCCAGCGTGTGGATGGCGGATTGGTCGACCGTCAGCACCCGCTCCACCTTCACGATAGGGAAGGCGTAGGCCTCGCCCTTGATGTCCACCACCAGTGCACGCACGATGGACTGCGTCAGCGGCAGGGTGATCGAGCTGCGGAAGCCTTTGCCCGGCTCGGACTCCACGCGCACGGTGCCGTTCTGCTGGCGAATGGTGTCGTGCACGATGTCCAGGCCCACGCCGCGGCCGGAGATTTCCGTGATGCCTTCTTTCAGGCTGAAGGCGGGCAGGAACAGGAATTCCATCAGTTCCGCCTGCGACATGGCGGCGGCCATCTGCTCGTTGGCCATCTTGCGCTCGACCACCGAGCGGCGGATTTTTTCGATATCGACGCCGCGTCCATCGTCGCTGATTTCGATATTCAACATGCCTGCGCGGTGGCGCGCTTCGAGCACGATGGTGCCGGCGCGCGGCTTGCCTGCGGCCTCGCGCTCGTCCGGCGTTTCCATGCCGTGGTCGACGGAGTTGCGCAGGATGTGGTTCAGCGGACTTTCGATCTTGGCCAGAATGTCGCGGTCGACCAGGGTGTCTTCCCCATGGATCACCAGCACCACATCCTTGCCCAGGCTGCGCGCCAGGTCGCGCACCATACGCGGGAAGTGCTGGATGCCGTCGCGGAAGGGGCGCATACGCATGGCCAGCACTTCGTCGACCATGTTCTCGGACACGGTCAGCAGGCGGCGCTCGTAGTTTTCGATGTCCGCGATGTGTTCCAGCATGAACTGCTTCAGTGGCTGGCTTTTCTGGATCGCCAGCAGGGACTTTTCCTTCAACGAAGGATCGGTACTGCGCGAGATGGCTTCGTGCAGGTCTTCCAGCACCGTGAACAAGCTGGCCTGGTTACGCTTGAAGCGCTGCACGCCCTGAATCATCGGATGCAGCTGGTGCGCATTGATGCGCGACTCGCTGGCCAGCGACAGCAGGCGATCGAAGTTTTGCGTGGCCTTCAGCGCGGCAGGGGAGTGGCCGGCCGGCGCAGCTTGCGGCTCGTCCGGCGGCGCCGATGCCGTTTGCGCGTTACCGCCACCATTGCCGCCATCGCTGTCGCCACCGCCGCCGCCATCGCTGGCACCGGCGTTGGCGCCTGCCCTCACGTGCGCTGGCCCCACGTGCGCGCTTGCGTTCGCCGCTGGCGGCGCATTGGCTATGGCACTGGCTGATGTACCGGCTTCCACGGCCGGCGGCGCGCCGGCGATAGCTGCGCCGGGCGTTGCGGGGCTGGTGTCACCGCCGCGCACTGGAGCTGCTGCGGGCGAAGGTGGCGGTGGTGGAGGCGGCGGCGAAATCGGCTCGGGCAGGAAGGCGATGCCCAGCACCGCGTCCATGGTTTTCTTAATGAGCGCTGCATTCGCGCCCATCCACGGCTGCACGCCCGCATCAGTGAGGCGCGAACACTGGATGATCAGATCCACGCCCGCCAGCAAAGCATCAACACGGTTCGGCGTCAGTTTCAGCTTGCCCGCCTGCGCAGCAATGAAGGCGTCCTCCATTCCGTGCGCCAGTTGTACCACCATGTCGAGGCCAACGATTGAAGCGGCGCCTTTGATGGAGTGCGCAGCGCGCATCATCGATTCCACCGATGCAGGATCGCTGTGGCGCTCGAAGGCCAGCAAGCCGTCGGTCAGGATCTGGCATTGCGAGTCCGCCTCCATGCGGAACAGATCGAGCATGGAAAACTGGCTCAGGTCGCGGCTATCGCTGCTCATGACAGAGCCCTCGCAAGCTGGTGGCCGATCAGGTCTGCGTCCAGGCAACCGATCTGCATGTCCTTCATTGGCAGCACGCCGGACAGGTAGCGCGTCAATCCCTTGTTGATGGTGGCGGCGGGCGGTTTGATTTCGCCGGCGGCATAGCGCGCGATGCCATACATCTCGGTGACGGGAATCGCATAGGCTTGCTCGCTCCACTGTACCAGCATCAGGCGCGCGAAGGTATAGCGTCCCGTGGTTGATTCTCCTTCGCGGTCGTCGATGCCGAACAGTTCAGCCAGGTCCATGCAGGGATACAGCCTGCCGCCCACATTCACCACACCACGCAGGCCGCGCGCGCGGCGGTGGGGCAGGCGATGCGGCGTGGCTGCCGGCGCAATCTGGACAAAGATCGAAGTCGGCAGTGACAGCCATTCGCGGCCGATGCGGAACACGACCAGGCTGGCGTCGCGCTCCGTGGCATCTGCTTCGGGCGCGCGGAAGTGCTCGGCCCATTCGCGCTTGTATTCCTCGCTGACGGGGCGGCGCAGGTTGCGCTGCGCGGCGTCCGCATAGACTTCGCAATTGCGGCAATGGACGGCGCTCGCCAGCAGCTCGCAGCTGTGGTCGCCCGCCACGCCAATGCGCTTCCAGCAATCGTTCAGGTCCTCGATTTCGCTCATGGTTTATCCGCTCGCATGCTGGCGCTGGTAGACGCGCGCCGCCCGCGCTTTCAATGTCGCGGCGGCGCTGCGGTTGCCGCCTTGCTCCGTGAGCAGGGCAAGATGGCACAGCGCTTCGTAATGATCGGGCTGCAAATACAGGCAGCGCTTCAGCTCCCGTTCGGCTGCATCGGCCTTTCCGGCTGTTTCGGCCAGCAGACCGAGGATGAAATAAGCCTCGGCGCTTTCCGGCGCGCGCGCCAGCAGGTCGTTGCAGGCAGTTTCCGCTTCTTTCACGCGCCCCTGGTCGGCGAGCTGGCGCGCTTGCGCGAGCAGCGTGTCCGTGGACGCCGCCGTCGCGGACGCAGGCGCCCGCGGCGCAGATGCGCGGCCGACGGGGCGCGCGGCGGCGGACTCCGGGCCGACGGTGGCAGCCGAGTGGCCAGCCGCGCGCGAAGGTGCGGGGGCCGGGACTGCGGCAGCTAGTGCCGGACCGGTTGCACGCGGCGAGGCGGGCGTGGGACTGGTGGCGAGCGCGGAGGCGGACGCGCGGTGGCGCGGAGCGGGTGGTCGGACGGCCGGCGTCAGGCCTGCGGGATCGCGTGAGGCGCCGGGGGCAGCGGTGGGCGAGCCCCCTGGCGCGGTGGCGCTGCGGATCAGGTGCGCTGCGCCGGGCAGCGTGGCCAGCGCGCGGGCGTGGGCGCGGCTGCCTTCCTTGCGCATGGCGAATGCGTAGCGGTAGGGCAGGGGCACGAAGCCGTTCTGCGTGAACACCGGCACTTCGGCATAACCTGCCAGCAGGACGCCATCATCAACCAGCAGCGCCGCCAAGCGCTCGGCGGCGGCAGTGGCCGTGGGACGGTCGAAGTAAATCAGCAGATTGCGGCAAAAGATAATGTCGTAATACGAAGGCAGCGCAGGATCGGCCGCCAGCAGATTGCCCTGCCTGAAGCGCACGCGCTGGCGCAGGCCGGACGCGATCTGGTACATGTCCTCTTCGCCTTCCACCGGCGTGAAATAACGGTCGCGGAAAGCCAGATCCTGCGCGCGGAAGGCGTTGCGGCCGTAGATGCCGATCTCCGCGCGGTTGATGCAGGCCGCGCTGATGTCCACCGCGTCAATGCTGAAAGTCTCCAGCGGCACGCGGGCATCGCACAGCGCCATCGCCATCGAATAGGGCTCCTCGCCGCCCGCGCACGGCACGGACAGAATGCGCACCACGCGCGCCCCATTTGCCAGCCGTTCCTTGACAACCTCCGTGGCCAGCGCAAAGGCTTGCGGATCGCGGAACAGCCAGGACTCCGGCACGACCACCAGCTCGATCAGCGCTTCCAGTTCGCCCGGCATGGAACCGTGCATCAGATCGTGGCCATACTCTTTGCGGTCGCTAAGCCCGAGCGCGTCCATGCGCTCATTGATGGCACGTTCCACGGCAGTACGGGGCAGGTTCAGCCCCGTCGCCTCCTTGAGCATGCCTTGCACGGTCACGATGCTTTATCCTCCGGCTGGAACAGCAGGGCACGCAAAGCGGCAGGCAGTAGCTGATCCAGTTCTACCAGCTGCACGATGCCATCGCTATCGCCCGCCACGGCGCCGAGGAAAGGCGCGGCGCGTACGCCGCTTGGCTGCAAGGCCTGTTCGGACACTTCCTGCACACGCTGCACGCGCTCGGCCAGCAAGGCCAGCGCGTGCACCGCGCCTTCCGGATCGGTGTAATCGACCAGCACGATGCGCGTGTCGAAATGCTGGCGTGCCGGCGGACCGCCGCTGGCGCGCGACAGGTCGATCACCGGCACGGTTGCTCCGTGCAGATTCATCATGCCGGCTACTGCGTCCGGCGCCATTGGCAGGGCCTTCAGCTCCAGCAAGGGCAGCACGCGCTGCACCACCTGCAAAGGCAGGCCGTAGCGGTCATGGCCGATGTGGAAGACCAGCGCCTTCATGGTGTTATACGGTCACCGCAAAGGTGGCCACGCTCGATTGCAGGTCGCCTGCCGCATATTGCAGCTGGTGCACGGCTTCGCTGGTGGCTTTCAGCGATTCCACCGTCTGCTGGGTGGCGTCGTTCAGCTGCATCATGGTTTCGGTGATCTGCTGTGCGCCGACGGCCTGCGACTGCATGCCCTGCAGGACGGTGTCGAACTGCGGCGCCAGTTTCTGCACCTGGTCCATCACGCCGGACAGCTGGTCCGTCACCTGCCGCACTTCGCTCACGCTGCGGCGGATCTCTTCGCTGAACTTGTCCATGCCCATCACGCTGGCCGACACCGCAGACTGCATTTCCTTCAGCATCTGCTCGATATCCCAGGTGGAGACGGAAGTCTGGTCGGCCAGGCGGCGGATTTCGGTGGCCACCACGGAGAAGCCGCGTCCCGCTTCGCCCGCCTTCTCGGCTTCGATTGCAGCATTCAGCGACAGGATATTGGTCTGGTCCGCAACCTTGGTAATGGTGGTCAGGACGCTGTTGATATTGGACGCCTTCTCCGACAGCGCCGCCAGCTTGGCGTTGATCGAATCCGTCGCGCTCACCATATTCTGCATGGTCTGGTCCATGCGGCGCAGGTTGACCTGGGCTTCGGACGTGGCACTGGTGGTGTAGTCCGCCACGGCAGTTGCGTCTTCCATGGTCTTCAGCAGCTGGGTAGTGTTGGCCGAAATTTCCTTGGTGGTGCTCAGCACCTCCACGCTGGTCTGGGCCTGTTCGACGCCGGTGGCTTCCTGCTGCTTGGCGGAAGCGGCAATCTCGGTTGCCGACGTGGTGACCTGGATGCCGGCTTTCTGCACATTGTTCAGTAGCGAACGCAGATTGTCGAACATGCGCGACAAGCCCGCGCCCAGGCGACCGATGGCATCTTCGCCGGTGACGTTGACCTTGCTGGTCAGGTCGCCCTCTGCCGCGCGGGTGACGGTCTCCATCAGCGAATCGACCTTTTCGCGCAGCTCATTGGTCAGCGCCTGCTCGCGGAGCTGTGTTTCCTGCAGCACTTGCGCCATACTATTGAAGTCCTGCGTAACCTTGCCCAGTTCATCGCGCGACAGCACTTCGGCGCGCGTGCTTTGTTCACCGGCGCCCAGGCGGCCCAGTGCAACCGTCAGGTTATTGAGGGGCGTGACGATGGCGCGGGACAGCAGATAGGTCACCAGCAGGCTGACCACCACGGCAGCGATGCCGCCCATGATCAGCAAGTTATTCGCCAATTGCTGTTGCGCGACCGAGGTTGCCGTACGTTCCTTGAGCAGGCGGTTTTCCTCATCCTCTGCATCGTCCAGCAGGTCGGTCGCCGATTTGATGATGCTGGCGCTGTCGCGCAGTTCATTGGACTGGCCCAGGATGTCCGCCGCACCTTTTGTTTCACCGAGCGCCCGGCGCTTCTCGATCTGGCGCTTGAGATTGTCGTTGACCCAGGCCGTGATGAGGTTCTGTGCTTTTTTCAGGCGCTCCTGCTGGCGTGGATTGTCGGCAGTGAGTTTCAGCACGTTTTCCATATGCTTGGACAGATCGGCGGCATTGTCGCGCTCATTCACGATAGCGCTTTCCAGGCCGGTGAGCAGGTAGCCGCGCGTTTCAACCTGGGCGTGAAGCATGGAGCTACGGACCAGGCCAAGCTCAATCAGCACTTGCATGGTGTGTTTGTCCCAGCCGTTGGCTTCCGTCAGCCGCGTAAAGCTGTTAAAGGCCATCACCAGCAGTAGCAAAGTGATTGCCAGGACGGTGCCGAAACCGAGATAGAGTTTGTTTTTTATACTGAGGTCTTTCATGCGGTCTCCTAGCGGGACGTTGGGTCGTGCTGGCAATGTAACAAAAAAAACGGGCCGCGCAAAGGCGGCCCGTTTCATAGTGCAATCAAAGACTTATTGACCGCGCTTCATGCGTGCATTGGCGGCGATGCGCATGCGCAGCGCATTCAGCTTGATGAAGCCGCCTGCGTCGGCCTGGTTGTAGGCGCCGCCGTCTTCATCGAAGGTCGCGATGGTCTGGTCGAACAGCGAATCGGTCTTCGAATCGCGCGCCACCACAATCACATTGCCCTTGTACAGCTTGACGCGCACCCAGCCGTTCACGGTTTGCTGAGTGTGGTCGATCAGGGTTTGCAGGGCCACGCGCTCCGGCGACCACCAGTAGCCGTTGTAAATCAGCGATGCGTAACGTGGCATCAGATCGTCCTTCAGGTGGGCCACTTCGCGGTCCAGGGTGATGGATTCAATGGCGCGGTGCGCTTTCAGCATAATAGTGCCGCCTGGCGTCTCGTAGCAGCCGCGCGACTTCATGCCCACATAACGGTTCTCGACCAGGTCCAGACGGCCAATGCCATGCTTGCCACCCAGGCGGTTCAGTTCCGTCAGCACTTCGGCAGCGGACATGCGCTTGCCGTTCAGGGCCACGATGTCGCCCTTTTCGTATTCGATGTCCAGGTACTCTGCCTGATCCGGAGCCGCTTCCGGGCTCACGGTCCAGCGCCACATCGACTCTTCGGCTTCGGCGCTTGGGTTTTCCAGGTGACGGCCTTCGAACGAGATGTGCAGCAGGTTGGCGTCCATCGAGTAAGGCGCGCCACCGTTCTTGTGCTTCATGTCGATGGCGATACCGGCATCTTCCGCGTATTTCAGCAGCTTCTCGCGCGACAGCAGATCCCATTCACGCCATGGCGCAATCACTTTCACGCCTGGCTTCAGCGCGTAGGCGCCCAGTTCGAAACGCACCTGGTCATTGCCCTTGCCGGTCGCGCCGTGGGAGATGGCGTCGGCGCCGGTCTGGTTGGCGATCTCGATCAGACGCTTGGCGATCAGCGGACGAGCGATGGAAGTGCCCAGCAGGTATTCGCCTTCGTACACGGTGTTGGCGCGGAACATCGGGAACACGAAGTCGCGTACGAACTCTTCGCGCACGTCGTCGATGAAGATGTTCTCAGGCTTGATGCCGAACTTCAGCGCCTTGGCGCGTGCCGGCTCCAGCTCTTCACCCTGGCCCAGGTCGGCGGTGAAGGTCACGATCTCGCAGTTGTAGTTATCCTGCAGCCATTTCAGGATCACGGAGGTGTCCAGGCCGCCCGAATAGGCGAGGACTACTTTCTTAACGTCGCTCATTTCGATTTCTCAATCAGGTTGGTTATCAGTTTTAATGCGGCCCAGCAGCAGGAACTCGATCAGCGCCTTCTGGATGTGCAGGCGGTTCTCGGCTTCGTCCCAGACCACGGATTGCGGTCCGTCGATCACCTCGGCGGACACTTCCTCGCCGCGGTGGGCAGGCAGGCAGTGCATGAACAGGGCGTCCGGCTTGGCGCGTTTCATTTTGTCGCCGTCCACGATCCAGCCGTCGAAGGCTTTCAGGCGGGCCGCGTTTTCTTCTTCATAGCCCATGCTGGTCCACACGTCGGTGTTGACCAGGTCCGCACCTTCGCAGGCATCGGACGGGTTGGCGAACAGGGTGAAGCGGTCGGTCGATACCAGCGACATGTCCATCTCGTAGCCGTGCGGCGTGGACACGTTGACGTGGAAACCGAACACCTCGGCTGCCTGCAGCCAGGAATACAGCATGTTGTTGGCGTCGCCGATCCATGCCACGGTCTTGCCGGAGATGGAGCCGCGATGCTCGATATAGGTGAAGATGTCCGCGAACACCTGGCATGGGTGGTGTTCGTTGGTCAGGCCATTAATCACCGGCACGCGCGAATTGGCGGCGAAGCGCTCGATGATGTCCTGGCCGAAGGTACGCACCATGATGATGTCGCACATGCGGGACATGACCTGGCCTGCGTCTTCCACCGGCTCGCCGCGGCCCAGCTGGGAATCGCGGGTGTTCAGGTAGATGGCGGCGCCACCCAGCTGGTGCATGCCGGCCTCGAAGGAGAGGCGGGTGCGGGTGGAGTTCTTGTCGAACACCATCACCAGCGTACGGTCGATCATCGGGTGATAGATCTCGTAATTCTTGAACTTGCGCTTGATGTCGTGCGCACGCTCGATGACATATTGATATTCTTCCAGCGTCAGGTCGCTGAATTGGAGGTAGTGCCTAATCTTCGGAGTGGACATATTTGCAACTACTTATTGCGGGGGGATTAATGATTATAAGGGCATTTCAGTAGATAGTGGCCGGTCGCGCGGGATCGTGCCGCGGCGCCGTAAGAGGCAGGTCCAGGGTAAAAGTGGTCCCGCCACTGCTGCTGATCACGCTGATATGCCCACCCAGCAGCGAAGTGACGATATTGTAACTAATCGAGAGGCCCAGGCCGGAACCGCCTTGCCCGAGTTTCGTGGTGAAGAAGGGATCGAAAATCCGCGACAGGTTTTCCTGCGCGATGCCGCCGCCGTCGTCGCTGAACGATACCAGCACGCGGCCTTCCACGGGCATGCTGGCCACCAGGCGCATCAGGCCTTCTTCGCGGCCGTCGAAGGCGTGCAGCAGGGCGTTATTGATCAGGTTTGTGACCACCTGGCCGAAGGGACCGGGGTAGCTGTCCATCACGATGGAGTCCGGTATTTCGAACTCGATTTTGTGATACGCCGCTCGGATGCGGTTCATCATGGTGGCGATGATCTCGTGCGTCACCTGTTGCAGATTGAAGCTGCGGCGCTGCTCCGTGGTGCGGTCCACCGCCACCTGCTTGAAGCTGTTCACCAGGTCGGCCGCGCTGTGCAGGCCGCGCATCACCAGTGCGGACGCCTTGCGTGCATCGCCGATATACGTCAGCAGCTCGGATTTGCGCAGGCCGGGGCCATTGACGGCTTTTTCCAGGTCTTCCGTCTTCTGTTCCAGCGTGCTGGCGATCAGCAGGCTGTTGCCGATCGGTGTATTCAGTTCGTGCGCCACGCCTGCCATCAGCGAGCCCAGTGCCGCCAGCTTTTCCTGCGATACCAGCTGGCTCTGGGCTTCCTTCAGCTGTTCGTAGGCGTGTGCGTTATCCAGTGCGATGGCGCCGTAGGAGCATAAAGTGCGGAAGATCAGGCGTTCGCGTTCGCCAAAGGCATTGATCTGCATCGACTGCACCGTCATCACGCCCAGCGCGCGTTCGCCCAGCAGCAGCGGCACGAACAGGGCGCACACGCTCGGAGCGGTGCCCGGCAGGGCCATGGCGTGGCGTTCTTCACCGACCTGCTCCACATAGACTTCGCGCCGCTCGTTCAGGCATTTGGCGCCCAGTGCCGACGGGTGATCGAGCGGAATGATGCGATGCGGCAGGGGGCGGCCATCCTCGATACCGAAGGCGCGCTGCAGCTTCTGGCCCGAAGGATCGGTCAGATAGATGGCAAAAGTATTGGCCGACAACAGGGCCTGGACGTGGATGTTCAGCGCCTGGAATACGCCATGCGCATCCAGGTGGGTGGTGATTTCCTGGCCGATGGCCGACAGGCGCTCCAGCAGCCGCGTGGTCTGCTGCAGCACTTCGGCGCGGCGCGCTTCCGACATGGCCAGTTCACGGTGGTGCTGGCCTTCGGCGCGTGCCTGCTCCGTCTGATGGTGCACCTGCATGGCGACGGCGCGGCTGGTGGCTTCCAGCGTATGCGTCTTCTCGCGCGCCTGGCTGGCGGCAGTGGCCATGCTGTAAGCCTTCCCGAAGTCGCCGAGGTGAGCGTATTCCTGGCCCAGCGCGTCGTACAGATCGCCCGGCACGGTAAAGCCTTCGATGGTGGAGGCGGTGTCCAGCGCGTGGTGCAGGTAGTGCAGGGTGGCGTTGGGTGCGGTCATGCCGTCCGGCGCGGGCAGCGTATTACGGCTGTGGATCAGGGCCAGCACGCGCAAGGCGGCGATATGGTTGTAAGCGTTGTGCAGGCTGGCGGCCAGCTGCACGGCTTGTTCCGCCATATCCAGGGCCTCTTCGGCGCGGTCGAGGAACAGCAGGGCATGTGCCTGGCCGCGGCGGGCCACGCTTTCGAAATCCGCCTGTTGCAAGGCTTCGGCGCGGATGGCAAGGCGCTGGAAGGCGTCCAGCGCACCGGAAAAGTCTTCCTTGGCCAGGCACAGGTCGCCCAGGTATTGCAGGGCGATGGCGTAGCTGCGGGCGTTCGCCACCGGCAGCATGATTTCCAGCGCCTCCTGTAGCAGCTCTTGCGCGGCATCGATGCGGCCCAGGCGGCGCACCGTGTCGGCCGTGTGCATCAGCACCGAGCCTACGCTGCGCGGCCAGGCGGTGGGACGCGCCAGCTCCATCGCGCGCTGCATCCACTCCAGCGCCGAGTGCAGGTCGTTCAGGTTGGCGAACATCTCGGCGATATTGGTGCCGGCAATGATGGCAGCGCGAATCTGGCCTGTTTCCAGCGCCGCTTCGTAGCTGCGGATGTAGAAACCGGCCGCGTTGCCGAAATCGCTGGCCTGGCTTGCGGCCACGCCGAGGAAATCGTTGATCCAGCAATCGACGCCTGTCGATACTTCTTCGGACAAATCGAAGCGCTTGCCCCAGCGCGCACTGGCGCTATGCAGGTCGCGCAGCACGGCCCAGCGTGCGCTGGCCGCATCGGCAATGGCTTCACGGTCGCTGTCGCCGGCGCGGCGGGCCGCTTCCGATGCGGCAGCCAGTTCTTCGTCGCGCTTGGGGTGGTCGCCGCGATCGACGGCAACCCAGGCCTTCAGCCAGTGGGCGTCGGCACAGGCGGCATCGTCACCCAGTTCGCGCAGGGCCAGGCGGGCGTTTTCGGCCAGATCGTAAGCTTCATCGAGGCGGCCGGTGAGCCAGGCAATTTCGCCCTGCACCAGCTTCAGGCGGCTGATGCAGGCGGAGCGTTCCGCGTTATCGAATTCGGACGACAGCAGCAGAGTGCTCGCTTCCTGCGCCAGTTCTGCGGCGCGCGGGCAGTCGCGCTGGCGCAGATGCCAGGACAGCGTCATGAGGAGCGGCAGGCGCTCGGCGCCGCGCAATGGGAGCAGGTCAAGCTCCCACTGGGCTACGGCATCGTCGTCTGCAAACATCTCCATGGCGGTTCCGGTCAGTAAAGCGTCTGTGAGGATTCGTGTAATAGCTGTCCGTACAGAGTATGGCGCATTTTTGCGATCTTGCCTTGCTCGACCGCATCAAGAATTGCGCACTGTGGCTCGCTTAAATGCCGGCAGTTATAAAATTTGCATCCACCCAGATAGGGCGCGAAATCGCGGAAGGCCCGTTCCAGCATGCCTTCGGTGAGGTGATACAGGCCGAACTCCTGGAAGCCCGGCGAATCGATCACGCTGGCGTCGGGACCCAGATGATAAAGGCGGGTGAAGGTGGTGGTGTGCTTGCCGGTATCCAGCGCCTCGCTGATTTCGCGCGTGGCGATATCGGCGTCCGGCACCAGCAGGTTAATCAGCGAAGACTTGCCCATGCCGGACTGGCCGATCAGGATCGACGATTCGCCTTCCAGCAGCGGGCCAAGCGCCGCAACGGTGGCTTCCGGCTGGCCGGTGGCGGACACCTGGATCAGCTCATAGCCCATGTCCGTGTAGACCTTCAGGCGCTCCTGCGCGCGCGGCAGGGCCTCTTCCACGTCGATCTTGTTCAGGATCAGACGCGCCTTCACGCCCGCCGCTTCTGCCGCCACCAGCGCGCGCGACACCAGGTCGTCCGAGAAGCTTGGCTCGGTGGCGACCACGATGAAGAGCTGGGTGACGTTGGCCGCCAGCAGCTTGGATTTGTACTGGTCCGAGCGGTAGAGCAGGGTCTTGCGCTCCTGGATCTTGTCGATCACGGCCTGGTCGGGCGAGGTCAAGGTCAGGTCGACGATGTCGCCCACCGCCACATTGGTCTTCTTGCCGCGCGTGACGCACTGAAGATGCTGGCCGTTCGAATCCGCCAGATAGTGGCGGCCGTGTGCTGCGATGATGATGCCGGTACGCTTTTCCTTGCTCATGCCAATGCGTCCGCCTTCGCTGCACAGATAAAGTCATTCAGCGAAAGGCCGCCGACCGAGTGCGTGTCGTAGCGCACCTGGCAGGTTTTGTAGCCCACCACCAGTTCCGGGTGATGGTCTTCCTTGTGCGAGATGTAGGCCAGCGCGTTCACGAAAGCCATGGTCTCGTAGTAGTTGGCGAAGTTGAAGGTCTTCACCAGCTTGCCGTTTTCGATGCTCCAGCCTTCCAACAGATGGCACAAGCGGGATGCTTCGTGGTGGTTCACGCCGTCCTTGGCGTGGGCGCTATGCAGGGAGCGCAGGTGGGCTGCGCTCAGGATGGCGGCTGTCATTGTGCTGCCCCCAGGTTGAGTTGACGAATGCGCACGCTGGCAGGCGGATGCGAATCGTAGAAGGCCGAATGCAGCGGATCGGGCGTCAGGGTCGAGGCGTTATCTTCGTACATCTTGACCAGGGCCGACACCAGGTCGCGCGAATCGGTGTGCTTGGCGGCGAAAGCGTCCGCTTCGAATTCATGCTTGCGCGAGCTGAGCGAAGTCAGTGGGCCGAACAGGAAAGTAAAGACCGGCAGCGACAGCATGAACAGGATCAGGGCCATCGCGTCATTGCTCTGGCCCGGCACGATGATCGGATTCACACCGAGGCCGGTGTAGAACCAGATCTGGTTTTTCAGATAGCCCAGCAGGGCCAGGAAGCCCAGTGAAATCGCGAACATCACGACGATGCGCTTGACGATGTGCTTCAGCTTGAAGTGGCCCAGCTCGTGCGCCAGCACGGCCTCGATTTCCTGCGGCGCCAGGCGCTCGATCAGGGTGTCGAAGAACACAATGCGCTTGGCTGCACCGAAGCCGGAGAAGTAGGCGTTGCCGTGCGCGCTGCGCTTGGAGCCGTCCATCACGAACAGGCCCTTGGAGGCAAAACCAACGCGCCGCATCAGGCCTTCGATACGCGACTTCAGCGATTCATCGGCCAGTGGCGTGAATTTGTTGAACAGCGGTGCAATCACGGTCGGGTAGAGCACCATGATCAGCAGCTGGAAGCCGCTCCACACAAACCAGGCATACAGCCACCACAGGTCGCCGGACTTTTCCATCAGTGCCAGCACCACCCAGATCAGGGGCAGGCCGATCACGCCGGCCAGCAGCAGGCCTTTCAGCATATCGGTGATGAACAGGCCCACCGTCATCTTGTTGAAGCCGAAGCGTTCTTCCAGGCGGAACTGGCGGTAGAAGTCGAGCGGCAGGTCGATCAGGCCCGAGATCACGCCGAAGGCGACGATCAGGCCGAGCTGGTAGCTCATGCCGCCGCCGGTGGCGTTGAAGACGGTGCCGTTGAGCCACTGCAGGCCGCCCAGCAGGGTAAAGCCGATCAGGACGACGGCGTTGACCGCCATCGATACCAGGCCGAACTTGGTGCGCGCCACCGTGTAGTCGGCAGCCTTCTGGTGCGCATGCAGTGGGATTTTTTCCGCGAATTCGGACGGCACGGCAGCGCGGTGCGCCAGCACGTGACGGATGTGGCGCGACGCGAGCCAGAAACGGACCGACAGGGTCAACACCAGAAAAGCGACAAACAAAATCGAAAACGCGTGTGAATACATTCTGTGCCTGTGAGAAAATGGCGGATTGATTTGGCTAAGAGAGAATTATGTCACAAGCGAACGATACCCCAGCAAGCACTGCCGCCGCTCCGGTTGCCGCACCGCGCCCGAATGAAATGAACCTGGTGTGGGTTGATATGGAAATGACCGGCCTGGAGCCGGAAACCGACCGTATTATCGAAGTGGCAATCGTGGTGACCGACATGCACCTGAACGTGCTGGCCGAGGGCCCCGTTTTCGCGATTCACCAGTCGGACGAAACGCTGGACAAGATGGACGCCTGGAACAAAGGCACGCATGGCCGCTCCGGCCTGATCGACCGCGTGAAAGCTTCCACCGTGAGCGAAGAGCAGGCCGAGGCCGAGCTGATCGCCTTCATGAAGCAGTGGGTCCCGAACGGCAAATCGCCAATGTGCGGCAATACCATCGGCCAGGACCGCCGCTTCATGGTCAAGTACATGCCGAAGCTGGAGGCCTTCTTCCACTACCGGAATATCGACGTGTCCACCCTGAAGGAGCTGGGCCGCCGCTGGAAGCCTGAAATGGTCGCCGGCTTCAAGAAAGCCCAGAAGCACACTGCGCTGGCCGACATCGTCGAATCCATCGAAGAACTCAAGTACTACCGCGAGAACTTCATCAAGCTGTAAAACGTTGCAATATTGCCACGGCACTCCCCATGCCGTGGCACATCGGGTATAAAGCTGTTTTCAATTTGCTAACTACCCGATGCGCAAACTTCTCCTTGTCCTGATGCTGGGCGCCGCCTTCACTGCCCACGCCGATGACGACAAATTCCGCATGAAGGCCGATCAGGCCGACACCGGCTCGCATCTCAAGCGCGACACCGCGATTTCCAGTCTCCCGTTCGACAAAACCTACGAGCAGCTCACCGAAGCGCAGAAGAATCAGCTGCGCGGCGTCTACGAGCACATGGGACCTGCGGATGAGCCGCCGTTCCCCGTGCACGGCCTGAAGCACCTGTTCAAAGGCCTGGAAGAAGTGCAGCGCCACCTTGCAGTGCGCGGACGGCTCGACGTGCGCGTCATGGTCGGCCCCGACGGGGAGCCGCAAGATGTGAAGATCTACGAAACCCCCGACCCCGACCTGGCCAAAGCCGTCGCCTTCCTGCTGCTGAAGGAGAAATACAAGCCGGCCCTGTGCGAGGGCAAGCCCTGCTCGCAGGAGTTCCCTTTCCGCGTCCTGTTCGAAATGAATCTCTAAGACTTTGCGAAGTCGCTGTTTGGGGCGGCGGCGCGGACGCGGGACAGGATGGCTTCGGCGCGTTGTTTGCCGACTTTGCGTTGCAGGGACTTGCGCAGTTCGCCGTGCATGACGCCGAGAGGATCTTCGTCCTCCAGCATGGCGGGGAAGCTCTCTGGCTTCGCGATCAGCGCTGCCAGCAGGCGGTCGCGTGTGGCGCGGTGGGCGGCGGGGAGGGCGGCCGTGAGCTGGTCGAGGCGCTTGCGCGGGAGCCAGCGTCCGGCGGCCATGACGCCTTCGATCTTCGTGGTGTTGGCGACGTCGTCCAATGGATTGGCTTGCAGTAGCAGCAGGTCCGCACGGCGGCCGGGCGCGATGGTGCCGTCTTCGCCCGGCTTGCCGAAATAGGCTGCCGGCGAAACGGTGGCGGCGCGCAGGACCTGGTAGGGCGTGAGGCCGGATTCGCTCAGCTCCGCAAATTCACGGTGCAGGGAGTAGCCGGGCACGGGGCCGAGCATGGCGGCGTCGGTGCCGGTCAGGATTGGCACACCTGCATCGGACATGGCCTTTACCAGCTTGCGCTGGAAGGGCATGGCTTCGCGCAGGAAGTTCTGGTCGTTGGGCGAGAAGTGGCCGTAAATGTTTTTGCCCGGCGCCAGTCCATCGCGCACCCACGGCGCCAGCGCAGCGATTTCAGGACGTTTCAGATAAGTTTGCAGATCAGTTGATTCCAGCTGGATGTCATGGAAGGTCGTCAGCGTGGCTGTAACGCTGATGCCGGCAGCCTTGATCTGGGCAGCGGTTGGCGCAATCTTCGATTCGTCCAGTTTAACGTGGTCGAAACTCTCGCCGCCGCCGTCATTGAACTGCGAGTACAGGATTTCTTCAGCATGCGCCAGCGACTGTCCCGCGGCCAGCGTTTTCGCGAAGCCCGGCGCGCGCGCCACGTGACCTGTGATCAGCAGGCCGCGCGCCTTGGCGGTCGCGATGATGACCGGGTACTCTTCCGCGCCAATCTTGTTATAGACCTTGATGCCATCGTAGCCCTGGTCCGCGATCTTCTGCACGAAGCGCTCGGCCTCCGCCGGCGGCATCGACGTGTTCATGATTGGGCCGGTGGTGAAAATGCGCGGTCCGAGCAGACTGCCGCCGGCGACTTGCCGGCGCCAGGTCAGGTGCGCTGAATGGCCGGACAGGTTGTAGACCGTGGTCACGCCCTGCGCCAGGAACAGCGGCAGCTCGGCGCGCGAAAGGAGGTGCACATGCGCGTCCACCAGACCGGGCATCAGATAACGTCCCTTGCCATCGATCCGCTGCGCCCCGCGCGGCACGGCCACACTTTCCATCGGCCCCGCAGCAGCAATGCGCCCATCCTCCACCAGCACCGTCTGGTGCGCCTGCACCTGTTCGTTTTGCATCGCGATCAGATTGACGTCGACAAAAGCGATAGGTGCAGCACCTGCGCGCGCAGCAGCGGCAGCAAGGAGTAAGGCGGCGATCGGCTTCATTCAGCGCTCCAGAACTGACGAGCCGCTAATGTAGCGCAAATCTGCCGCGAAGTTTTACTAGTTTATTTCCAGATGAAGGTGGCGATCATCCAGCGTGGTTCGGTGGCGCCGTCGGGCATGCGGTAGAGGCATTTGGAGAGGGCGACGTAGGCGGCGCGGTCGAGGTCGGGTGTGCCGGAGGAGTGGGCGATTTTGCCGTCGAGGACTGCGCCGTCAAGCCCGATCAGGTAGGACACAACGACTTTGCCTTGTTCGCCGCCTTTCAGCGTCTTGGGATATTCGGGCCGTGCGCAGCTCGGGTCGCCGGGGCCGGGGCGGGCGACGGCCGGCAGGGATTGCGTCTCGGCGCTGAAAGCAGGTGCAGCAAGTGCGAGAAGGCTAAGCAGGGCGCCGCCGAGGGCGATGCGGGCAAAACGGGAAAGCATGGCGATCTCCTTCATTTGGATTGAATCGAGTGCTCGACTGCGGCCTGCGAGCGGATCTCGGCGTTGACCAGCTGGCGCAAGGCGGCCGTGTTGGCAAGGGACTTGGCCTGCGCAAGGTCATGCCGCTCCAGCGCCGCCTGCACAGCGGCTTCGCGCTCCTGTTGCAGCTGGAAGGCAGGCTTGCCGGGATCGCCGTCGGCCACGGCGGCGACGGCGCTGGCAGTGGAACCCGGCGCTTCGGAGTCGCCGCATCCCGCGATCAGCGCTGCGGCCAGCAGCGCCGCGGCGTAGTTCAGGTATTTCATTTTCATCTTCCGAAAAAGAGCCCGCGCACCCCTCAGTGCGCGGACAAAGGGTGCTCTTAAACCATGAAGCCCAGGTCTTTCACGCTGAAATTCGACAGCTCATTCTTGAAGATCTGGTTCTCCAGTACATCCGCTTCGGCGCCGAACCAGCGGCCCAGCGTTGCGCCGTATTGCTGGTTCGAGATCTGTGGAATCCACACGCCGCGGCCGGTCGCGTCGTCTTTGCCGCCGAGGACAAAGTCGGGGAACTGGCCATACAGCCCGCCTTTCACGGCCGCGCCGATGATCAGGTGGTGATTGCCCCAGCCGTGATCGGTGCCGCCGCTGTTCGGCTGCAGCGAGCGGCCGAAGTCGGACATGGTGAAGGTGGTGACCAGCTGCTCGGCATTGATTTCATGCAGCGCCTGCTGGAAGGCTGCGACCGATTGCGACACCTGGCGCAGCATGTCGAACTGCTGATAAGCCTGGCCGCCGTGGGTGTCGAAGCCGCTCAGCGAAACGAAGTAGACCTGGCGTCCCGGGCCTTGCGTGGAACGCAGGCGGATCAGCTGCGCCACAGTCTTCAGTTGCTGCGCCAGCGAATAGCCGGGGAACACGGTGGACAAAGGCGCGCCGGTATTGGCGGCCTGCAGATCCTTCACCAGATCCATGCCATTCAGCAGGGACTTGTTGGCCGCTTGCGCAATCAGGTTCGGATTCTGGGCCGACAAAATCTGCAGCAGGGCAGCGCGGCGCGTATCGGCTTCGTTCTGCGGCCAGAAGTTCATGCCCGCCAGATCCAGCTGGCCGGTGCCAGGCAGCAGATTGCCGTGGACCGACGAACCTTCAACAAACAGGCCGCCCGCGCCGACCGACACCGCATCGAGGTGTCCGCTGTTGCCCAGCGCATCGACCAGACGGCCACCCCAGCCAGTGCCGGCAGCCGATGGCGTACCCGCCTGGTTCTGGATGTTCTGGTCCGGATGCGAGAACAGCTGCGGCGGCACGTTGGCGCCCGACTGGTACTGCGCCTTGGTCAGCGGCTGGCGCAGATTGCCAACGTTGAGCAGGCCCGCGACCATGCCTTGTCCATACAGCGCATCAATCTCCGGCATGCCGTAGTGGAAAGCGAAAGGCTGGTCCACGCCGTTCGACAGGCGCGCGCTGCGCTGCGCGGTCAAGGTCTTGGCGTTCACCGACAAGGCTAGTCCCTGGCTGCCGCGGATCGCGTTGTAGGCGTTGTAGTGCGTGGCGTCCAGTGGCACGATCATATTGTTGCCGTCGTTACCGCCGAACAGATAGACGCAGACCAGCGCCTTGTAGTCGCTCACGGGCGCAGCCTTGGCCGAACGGGGCATGCCCAGCAAGCCCAGGGTGGACATGGCGCCCAGCATGCCGATTTGCGCACTGGCGCCGAGGAAGCCACGGCGCGACATATTGGTTTTGCTCATATTCGTATTCCTCTCACTGCTGGACGGCGAATTCGGCCGTGATCGCGGTCAGGTACAGCGCGGTGATGGCGCGCTGCTTCATGTCGGCGGTTGCGTTGATGGTGGCGCCGATGGCGGCACGTGCGGCTGGCGTCATGCGGCCTTGCAGCAGCGTTGCATCCACAAGGTTCAACAGGGCGGTCGGATTGTTGGCCACCGCCTGGAATGGCGTGATGTCGATGCGCACCATGCCGCCGTATTCGCCGGACAGGAAGTTGTACAGGTAGTTGGCGCGCGATACAGACAGCGACGGCGCATACAGCTGGAACTCCGGACCCACCAGGCCAGCCTGGCCTGGCAGCGGCGTGACCGGCGAGAAGAAGTTGAACACGCTCGGTGCGTTCAGCAGCTTTTCGCCCAGCAGGAAGTAATCCCAGAACAGATTGTTCGGATCAATCACGGTGGCGTTCAGCGCGCGGAACAGCGTGAGACTGTGCAGCATCGGGTCTTTCAGCTTGCCCGATACGGTGCTTGGAACCTGGGCTTCCGGGTCCATCAGCACGGCGGTCAGGGTGGCTTTCAGATCGCCGCGGCCAGCCGGGCCGTAGGCGAAGACGTCCGCCACGCGCTGCACATACGCCGGGCTTGGATTGCTCATCACGAAAGCGCGGATCAGGCGGGTCGCGATGAAAGGCGGCAGGTTAGGGTGGTTGAACAGGGCGTTCATCACCGCGTCGTAGTCCTGCATGGTGGTCTGTCCGGCGGACAGGGTGATGCCGCCGACGATGGTCTTGGCAGTCTTGTCGTGGTAGCTATCACGCGGCTGCAGCGGGCCGGTGAAGTTTTCCCAATTGATGCCGGTGGCGCTGGAGCCCGGATAAGTCCAGCCGCTCAGGGCGCGCGACATGCCGCCAATGGTGGCCTGGTCGTAGCTCGGGATCGGTGCGCCGTTGCGGTCCAGCTGCACGGTGCCGTCCTGGTTCAGCATCACAGGGCCGATGGTGAACAGCTGCATGACTTCACGCGCATAGTTCTCGTTCGGCGCCGGCATCACGCTGTTGCCGAGGTCGAGGTATTTGCCCATCGACGGATTCAGCGTCATTTCGCGCAGCAGGGTGTTGAAGTTGCCGAAGGCGTTGTTCTGCAGGGTGTTCAGCCACGGCGCCATCTCGTTGCCGTATGGGTTTTTGTCGGCCGACACCACGAACAGTTGCGACAGGGCGAACACCATGCGCTGGCGCAGCTGGTCCGGCGCGGTGGCCATATTCATGTACCAGCCCTTGCGCAACACATCGAGGTCGGTGGTCGCCGGCAGCGGGGTAGGGGCCATCTGGAACTGCTGCTGCAGCCAGGCTTGCGCGCCCATCGACTTCACGGCGGCGATGCTGGATGCGTTCGGGCCGAAGGTGGCTTGCTGCAGCAGGCGCGCGGCGGCCACGGTGGCGGCATCCGGCGCCGGTTGTTCACCGATCGGGCCTGGGGTTGGCGTCGGGGTCGGCGTTGGAGTTGGCGTCGGCGTCGGAGTGGGGGTAGGCGTTGGATTCGGAGTGCCGATCACGCCTGGCTTGCGCAGCGTCAGCGTGGTGGTGCCGCTCAGCTTGGGCGTGGTGGCGGTGCTGCCGGTGAAGGTGATGACCGGATTGGCCGGCATCGTCTTCGGTGCAATGTATTCGCCGTTTTGCGAATTGATGGTGCCGTAAGTGGCATTGCCGCCCGGGATACCGTTGACGGCGAAGTTCATGTAGACGCCCTTGCCGTCTACCTTGCCAAGGAACCAGACCTTATTGCCAAGTTCCACGGACGCGTTGCGGGCTGTATTCGTCACCTCGACCGTTGCGGCCCAGGATGTCGCCGACAGGCTCATCAGGCAGGCCAGCGTCCAAGCCCTGTACTGAGTCAGCTGCATTTTCTCTCCCTTTATATTAACCGGCAGGATTCCGCCGTTTAATACCATGTGGCAATTTCTGTGCCACCCTTTCGAAACCGAAGTTTCTATGGGGCGGCGACAAAATTTGTCAGGGAGGAAAACTTGCCACGAACAAAATTTGTCAGTCGTGGCAGGAAATGTCAGCTCTCAGCGCCGTGGCATTTCTTGTATTTTTTGCCACTGCCGCAGGGGCAATCGTCGTTGCGGCCGACCTTCGGTTCTTCGCGCTTGACGGTTTCGACACCGGCTTTGCGGCGCGGCACCCAGTATTTGTGGATAGCCGGCAGATTGGCTTCCAGCTGGAGCGCCAGCTTGTGGGCCAGCAGCGGATCTTCCACTTCCGGCAGCTCTTCCGGCTTGATCTCGTCGGCGCCGAGCAGGTAGACCGGACGCATCAGGTCGGCCACTTCCGAATCCCAGATCGAATCCCAGGAACCCGGACGCAGCTCCATGCCTTCCCAGAAGCCCCAGCACCAGGCTTCGGCGTCGATCAGGGTCTGGCCCATGTGCTCGTGCTCCACGAACAGCGGCTCGAACTCTTTCGGCGCCACTTCGAAGGTCACCAGCACCTCATTCATGAAGCGCATGATCAGGTTGACGATGCGCTCTTCCTGCTTGGCATTCTTGAACTTCGGCGCCTGCTTGCCATCCTCGCCCCACACGTGCGGCAGCCACTCGGCGGGGGTGATCGGCTCCGGTCCGATGGCGATGGCGGTCAGGAAGCCATGGAGGTGGTCCATGGTCATGGAATCCTCGGGGCTCAGGTCGCCCAGCAGGAATTGGTCAAGTTCGTCGAATTCTTTTTCGGTGAGGGGCTGTTCGAGTTGCATGATGGGCTCTGTTATTCAGTTAAGGGCGACAGTATACGCTGCGCCACTTACAATAGCGAGAATGACACCTGCACACCCATTTTCCGACCTGAGCCCCGATTGCGTGCTCGACGCGCTGGCCAGCATCGGCCTGTATGGCGATGGCCGCCTGCTGGCGCTGAACAGCTATGAGAACCGCGTCTACCAGGTCGGCATCGAAGACGGCAAGCCGCTGGTGGCCAAGTTCTACCGGCCGGGGCGTTGGACTGATGCGCAAATTCTGGAAGAACATGCATTTGTGGCCGAACTGGAAGAGCGCGAAGTGCCGGCAGTACCGGCTTCCGTGATCGATGGCCGTACCTTGCATAGTTTCCAGGGCTTCCGCTTTTCCGTTTTCCCGCGCCATGGTGGACGGGCGCCTGAGCTGGATGATCCTGCTGTGCTGGAATGGACGGGGCGCTTTATCGGCCGCATTCACGCGGCCGGGGCTTCACGGCCGTTTGTGGAGCGCCCGGCGCTGGATGCGTCGACCTTTGGCGTTGAGCCGCGCGACTGGCTGCTTGCTCATGATTTTCTGCCACCGGAGCTGGTGACGCCCTGGAAGAGCGTTGTCGATCAGGCATTGGACGGTGTGGCGCGCTGCTATGAGCGGGCAGGGGATGTGGCGATGATCCGCCTGCACGGCGATTGCCATGGCGGGAATGTGCTGTGGACGGATGCCGGTCCGCACTTCGTGGACTTCGACGACGCGCGCATGGGGCCGGCGGTGCAGGATTTGTGGATGATGCTGTCCGGCGACCGTCGGGATATGGTGCGGCAGATGGGCGATATTCTGGCCGGCTACGAAGATATCCGCGAATTCGATCCGCGCGAGCTGTATCTGGTGGAGGCACTGCGCACGCTGCGCCTGATTCACTACTCCGCCTGGCTGGCCCGCCGCTGGGACGACCCCGCCTTCCCGGCAGCTTTCCCCTGGTTCAATACCCAGCGCTACTGGCAAGACCGCATTCTCGAACTGCGCGAGCAAATCGCGCTGATGGACGAGCCCCCGCTCTGGCCCGTATAAAACTGGGGTCGGATCTGACCCCGAATTGGGGAAATGGCGGGGAAATCCCGTCTTTCTTCCGGGCTCAGACTGGCCCCACGTCCCCGATAATGGAAGCTCAACTTATCAAGCGAGAGCTTCCTATGCAAAACTTGGCCCAAACTTTCGATCCGGATGAACAGGTGAATCTGTCGGAGGAGGAGCTCGCGCGTCCGGCACGTGCCGAGGCGGAGTTGAAGGCGATTCAGGAGGCGATCGCTCGCGTGGAAGCGGAGGCGAAAGCCGCTTGCGCCGCCGAGAGCCGCGCCCACGCCGAGGCCCGTGCCCGTGCGCTGGCGGAAGATCGCGCTGCGATGGATGCCGCCGCCGCTGCCGCAGCGCTCCAGAACGCGCAAGCTGCCGAGGAAGCGATCCTGGTCAATCGCGAGCGCCTGGAAGCCCTGCGCGCCGCCGCGTCGGCCAGCGTGGCCCAGCTGGAGGCGGTGAAGCAGGAAACCGTCGAGCTGCGCGCCCGCGTGGAAGCCGATACCCAAGTGCGCAAGGCCGCCGAACAGCGCGCCAAGGCCGAGGAAGAGAGCCGCCGCCGCGCCGCCGAGCATGTGGCTGAGGAAACCAAGCTGACCGAGCAAGCCGCCCGCGCGGCCGAAGAATTGATGGCCCAGACCGAGCAGGCGCGCATGCACGCTGTGGAGCGCGCCGCTGCGGTGCAGGCGGCAAAGGATGAAGTAGTGAGCATCGCGTCCGCCGATGCGCGCATGGCGACCCTGGCCCGCGCGCATGAGCGCCAGGCCCACGCTGCACGCCAGACCGCCGAACAGCTGGCGCAGGCTGAAGCCGAAGCGCTGGAAGCAACCCGTCAACGTGAGCGCGCCGACCAGGTGGCGCTGGAATCCGCATTCAAGCGCGCTGCCGCCGAAGTGCGCGCCGCAGAAGAAGCCCGTGCGCTGGCGCACCTGGAGCAGGAGCGCGAAGCGATCGCCCTGGCCAAGGCCGAATCCGACCGCAGCGCCGCCATGTCGCTGCATTTGCGTCTGCAAACCGAAAAGGAAATCCGCGACGCGGCCCAGCACCGCGAGCGCCTGGAAGCGATGGCTGTCGCCTCGGCCCAGGCGCGCCGCGATGCGGACAGCCAGATCATTGCCGCTACCGAAGCGCGCATCGATACCGACCGCCAGCTGCACACCGTGGCGATGGCCCGCGTGCACGCCGAGCAGCAGGCTGAATTCGAAACCCGCGCCAAGCTGGAAGTGGAAGCGGTCGCGCTGGAGCAGGCCAATCTGCGCAAGGTCGCCGAGCAGGCCGCTGCCGAAGCCGCTCGCGCCGACACCGAAGAACAGCAGCGCGCCGCGCAAATGGCCGCTGAGCGCGAGGCGCTGTCCCGCGCGTCCGCCGTGATGATCGCCGAGCAGACCGCTGCGGAACAGATCGAAATCGCCGCGCTGTCCGAGCAGGTCGAGGCGCAGCAAGCCGCGAACGCGCTGGCGCAGGAGAAGGCTGCCCACGCTGCCCGCCTGGCCGATGCTGAACGTGCCCGCGTGGCGGCGGAACAGGAAGCTATCGCGGCCATGAAGCTGCGCCTGGAGGAGGAAGAGCGCGCAACTGCCGCCGCCGCGGCGCGCCTGGTGGCTGAGCGTGAACAGGCCGAAGCGGCACGCCGCAAGGCGACTGCGGAAGCGGAACTGGAAGCCGCAGCGGCCACACAAGCTGCCGCCACCCGCGCGCTGGTCGAGCAGGCTGAAGCCGATGTGGCGCGTCAGGCGGAAGTGACGCAGGCGCTGACCGCGCAAGTGCGTCTGGCTGCGGAACTGGGTTCGGTGCAGGCCGAGCGCGCCCGCGCCGAGCAGGAGAAGACTGCCGCTGCTGAAGCGCTGCTGGAGTCCGAAAAAGAATTCGTGGCGGCCGAACGTTCGACACTGGCGCAGATCGACCAGAAGCTGGTGCAGCAGCGCGCTGCCAATGCGGCTGAAGTGCGCGCCGCCAAGGCCATCGAAGGCCGCCTGGAAGCGGAGAAGGCCGCCGCTGCCGCAGCCAAGGAGCGCGCGGATGCGGAAGAAGCCGCAGTTCGTGCCGAGCAGGAGAAACTGGCTGGCCAGCAGGAGCTGCTGGACACCGCCCACGCTCACGCAGCCATGCAGCGCAAGCTGGCCGATACCACGGCGTCCATGGTCGAAGCGAAGAAGCAGCTGCTGGCGCTGGAAACTCGCCGTCAGCAGGCGGCGGAGAAGGCGCTGGCCGGTATCCACGCGAAGATCGCGCTGACCAGCGCGGCGGGTTCGGCGGCTGAGGCTACCGCGGCAGCGCCAAGCGTGTGGCGCGCGCGCCAGGCGGCTTGATTAAAACCAGAGGCGTAGATAAAACCAGAGGCGTAGACCTGGTGCCTGCCACGATGTGGCAGGCACTTGCTTTTACGGTGTGACGGTTACCCGTTCGACGAAGTATTCGGTGTCGCCGAAGCAGGACGTCGGCACGCCCTTGTGCTGGGCATAGCTCAGTACCACGCGCTTGCCGGCGGCAGCGCCAAGCTGCGCGGCCAGCACGTCGTCGCGCACGGTGAATTCAAACTTTTCAGGAATCGCACCCGGCATGGAGGACAGCAGAATCTCGCCCTCCCAGGTCTTGCACAGCCAGCCGCGTTTGGAGAACTTCTGCAGATAGCCCGCGCGTTCGCCTTCGGAATAGGAGTAGTGCAGGGCGATCCAGGTGTAGGCCGCTGCCAGCAGAATAAGCGACAGCAGCAGGCCAAGGATGACGGTAATGATGCGCATGGGGCCTCGAAGAAGTTAGCAACGGCGCAATCTTATCATTGGGCCAGCATCTTCTTCTTGTAGCGGATGGACGACCACAGCGAAATGACGATGAAGGCCACGCCCGACAGGCCAGTCACCCACTCGGCAATGTGATACTTCACGCTGGCGAACATGATCAGCGCCAGTACGCCGATCGCGTAGTGCGCGCCGTGTTCGAGGTAGATGAATTCGTCCAGCGTGCCGCGATTCACCAGGTAGACCGTCAGCGAGCGCACATACATGGCGCCGATGGCCAGGCCCAGCATGATGATGACCACGTCGCTGGTGATGGCAAACGCGCCGATCACGCCGTCGAAGCTGAAGGATGCGTCCAGCACTTCCAGGTAGAGGAAGCCGCCGATGCTGCCGCGCTGGATGGCCTTGCCCAGCTCACCACCTTCCGATTCTTCCTCTTCCAGTAGCCCGCTGATCCAGCCCACGCCAACGTAAATGGCCACGCCGACCGCGCCGGAGTAGAGCACGCTGAACTGCTTCTCGGCCGGCACCAGCTGCACGCAGGCGAACACGCCCAGCAGGGTAATCAGCACGGCCAGACTCTCGGTGCCGTAGGTGCCGACCTTTTCTTCGAACCAGTGAATCCAGTGCACGTCCTTCTCTTCGTCGAACAGGAAGTTCAGGAAGACCAGCATCAGGAAGGCGCCGCCGAAGGCCGACACTTCTTCGTGCACGCCCATCAGGTGGCGCGAGTATTCGTCCGGCGTGGTGGTGGCCATGGTCCAGACTTCGGCGATGTTCAGGCCGGTGGCGGCGGAAACGATGGCGAGAGGGAAGAGCAGGCGCATGCCGAATACGGCCACGATAATGCCGACCGTCAGGAACAGCTTCTGCCAGAACGCATTCCATTCCTTCAGCACGGAGGCGTTGACCACGGCGTTATCGAAGGACAGCGAGACTTCCATCACGCCCAGCACCCCCGTGATCCATAGCGCGGTTATCGCTGCGCTGACACCGCCGTGTTGATAGCCCCAGGCGGCGGCGCAGGCCATCAGCACGATGGTCACGAAGAACGAAATGCGGAAATGCTTCATGCGGGCAAACTCCCCTCTTATTTATTATGTGTTGCGCCGATTATAATGGGCGATTGCCAACTAGGACGCCCTCCAATGGATCTCGCTTATCTGCTGACACCTGTTATTACCTGGATCACTGTCGGTCCGATCAAATTCCTGATCAATTCGATCCGCGCCCGCCGCTGGGCTTTTAATCTGGTCGGTAATGGCGGATTCCCATCCAATCACAGCGCCGTCGTGTCCAGCATGGCGACCCTGATCGCGCTGCGCGAGGGCATCGGCCATCCGGCATTCGGCGTGGCGGTCACGCTGTGCTTTATCGTCATCATCGACGCCAACAGCCTGCGCCAGCATGTCGGCCGCCAGGCTGCTGCGATTAACCGCATCGCAAAGGACGCGGAAGACCACAAGTGGCTGCGGGAACGCATGGGCCATACCAAGGTCGAAATCATCGGTGGACTGTGCACCGGCATGGCCATCGGCTATGGTATTTTCAGTTTCTTCGCACGCTGATTGAGCGGCGCGGCGGATCGATGATCCGCCCTACACAATGCGGCGATTCGTTCATCAATGTAGCAATCGCCGCCCCTCCTGCATTCTCTCCAAAAATCACCTGGTTTGCGGTTTATCCTCAAATTCAGCAGTCCATCCATTTAATCCCGCAGTTCGGTCACAGATGAATTGACAGTGACTGTACAGGCACGGATACTCTGCCCGCTGCCGAAGTATGCAATTTAATAAGATAAAAGTCGTTTCACCGAAGCTCAAAACCCGTCTGGAGATTTCTATGTTGCGTAATACCCTAATAGCTCTCGCCGTAGCCTCTGCGCTTGTCGCATGCGGCAAGTCCGATAAGGCGCCGGAAAAAGCCTCTGCCAGCGCAAGCGCGCAGGCCTCCGACAAGGGTGGCGACGCGAAAACAGCCGAGAAGCTCCTGCTGTCTCCGGAAGACCTGATGACGGTGGAATCGAATGCCATGGCTTCCGGCCCGGTCATTACCGGCTCCATCGAACCAGAGCGCAAGGCTGACCTGCGCGCCGAGGTGAGCGCGGTGGTGTTGCAAGTATTGAAAGAGAACGGTGAAGCGGTGAAGAAGGGCGACCTGCTGGTGCGCCTCGACGACACCTCCCTGCGCGATGCCAACAATTCCGCGATCGAAGCGGTGCGTGCCTCCGCCCAGGTGCTGGACCAGGCCGAGCGCATGTTCCAGCGTAATAAGACCTTGCGCGCTTCCGGCATGACTTCGGCCCAGGCGATGGAAGACGCCGAAGTGCGCCGCAACAGCGCCCAGAGCGACCTGGTAGCCGCCAAAGCGCGTGCCGCCTCGGCCCAGCAGCAGCTGTCGCGCACCCTGGTGCGTGCGCCGTTCGACGGCATCATCTCCGAGCGTAAAGTGTCCAACGGTGACACCGCCCAGATCGGCAAGGAACTGATCAAGGTGATCGATCCGACCTCCATGCGCTTCGAAGGCATGGTGTCTGCCGACAAGGTCGGCGTGGTCAAGGTCGGCCAGCCGGTACTGTTCCGCGTGAACGGTTACGAAGGCCAGAACTTCATGGGCAAGGTCAAGCGCGTTGACCCGGCCGCCAATCCGGTGACTCGCCAGGTGGTGGTGCTGGTCGACTTCGCCGAGAAGGCCCAGCCGCACGTGGCCGGCCTGTACGCAGAAGGCCGCGTGGAAACCGAGAGCAAGGCTGCGCTGATGATCCCGGCGTCCGCCATGGTGCTGAACGGCGACAGCTCCTACGCCTGGCGCGTCAAGGATAACAAGCTGAATAAAGTCACCCTGACCATGGGCACCCGCGACGAGCGCTCCGGCCTGTGGGCAGTGCAGAATGGCCTGGCCGCTGGCGACCGCCTGCTGCGCGCACCGGGCTCCACCGTGCATGACGGCCAGAAGGTCGAAGTGGTTGTACCGAAGAGCGTCGCCTCCGCCTCCAGCGCGCCGGCAGCTGCAAGCAAAGGAAACTAAGCCATGTTCCTGTCAGATTTCAGTATCAAGCGGCCCATTGCGACGATCGTTCTGATCATCGCGATGATGGCCCTGGGCCTGATGGCCCTGAATAAACTCCGCGTCAACCAGAACCCTGACGTGGAAGTGCCGTTCATTGTCGTGAGCATTCCCTATCCAGGCGCTTCGCCGGAAACCGTGGAACGCGAAGTCATCAATCGCCTGGAGAAATCCCTGCAGTCGATTACCGGCGTGACCGAGATCAACAGCACAGCCTCCGAAGGCAGCGCATCGATCTTCATCAAGTTCACCTTCACCCGTAACCTGATTGAAGCCTCGGACGATATCCGCAACGCGATTGCGGCGGTGCGCTACAAGCTGCCGCTGGAAATGCGCGAACCGGTGCTGCAACGCATCGACCCGTCGGCCCAGCCGATTGTGCAGCTGTCGCTGTCGTCCAAGAGCCAGAGCCACGCGGTCATTTCGCGCCTGGCCGAAGACCAGCTGGCTGACCGTTTCCGCGCCATCGACGGCGTGGCTTCGGTGACCATCGACGGCTCGCTGAAGCGTGAGCTGTCGGTGCTGCTGAAGGCCGAAAAGCTGCGTGAATACAATGTGTCCGTCAACGACGTGGTCAACGCACTGCGTGCCCAGAACACCAATGCCCCGGTGGGCAAGGTGCGCGGCGAGCTGGATGAAAAGAGCATCCGCCTGGTCGGCCGTATCGAGCGTCCGGAAGAGTTCCAGCAAGTCGTGGTCAAGCGCCAGGGCGATAACCTGATCCGCCTGTCGCAAGTGGCGACCATCGAAGACGGTTTCGCTGAGCGTAATAGTGGCTCCATGCGTTCCGGTAAGCCGAACGTGGGTATTTCCATCACCCGTTCGCGCGATGCGTCGACTGTGACGGTGGCCAAGAATGTGCACAAGGTGGTCGATGAGATCGCCAAGGAACTGCAGCCCGGCACCATTCTGGAAGTGACCGACGACGGCGGCCAGCACGCACAGGACAGCCTGAACAACGTGATCGAGTCCCTGGTGTTCGGTGCGGGCCTGACCATCTTCGTGGTGTACGCCTTCCTGAATTCCTGGCGTTCGACCCTGATTACCGCGCTGTCGCTGCCGACTTCCGTGATTGCCGCCTTTATCGGCGTGTGGCTGTGCGGCTTTACCCTGAACTTCATGACCCTGCTGGGCCTGTCGCTGGCAATCGGCGTGCTGATTGACGATGCGATCGTGGTGCGGGAAAACATTGTGCGCCATATGCAGAACGGCGCCGACCGCCGCTCGGCAGCCCTGAACGGCACGGCCGAGATCGGCCTGGCTGTGGCAGCGACGACCTTCTCCATCATGGCGGTGTTCATTCCGGTGGCCTTCATGCCAGGCATTACCGGCGAGTGGTTCCGCCCGTTCGCGCTGACCGTGACCTGCTCGGTGGCCGTGTCGCTGTTCATTTCCTTCACCCTGGACCCGATGCTGTCCGCGTTCTGGGGCGACCCGCCTGACCATCACACGGCGCCGCGCAAGGGTTTCGAGAAGCTGCTGCAAAAGTTCAACCACTGGTTCGACCACCAGGCTGACCGCTACGGCAATGTGATTGCGTGGGCGCTGCACCACCGCCGTTCCATGGCTGTGATCGCGATCGTCACCTTCGTGGGCGCATTGGTCCTGCAAGGCAAGTTCGGCGGCGCCAGCTTCGTGCCGATGTCCGACTGGGGCACGATTGCTATCGACGTGCGTACGCCTTCTTCCAGCAGCCTGGATTACTCCACGCTGAAAGTGGAACGCGCTGCGGAAATCGCCCGCGCCATCAAGGAAACCAAGGAAACCAATAGCTACTCCAACCTGAGCGGTGGCCGCGTCTACGTCGACATTGGCAAGAAGACCGAGCGCAAGCGTTCGGCGACCGAAGTAGCCGTGGAGCTGCGCGAGAAGCTGAAAGTGCTGGTTGGCGCTGAATACGTGGTGCTGGATGACCTGTCCAACGGCGCCCGCAAGCCGGTGCAGATCGAATTCACCGGCGTCGATTCGCGCAAGCTGATGGAACTGACCAACGACTTCATGGACAAGCTGCGCAAGATTCCTGGCGCCGTGGACGTGAGTCTGTCCGAGCAGGACCCGAAGGATGAACTGCAGATCGAACTGAACCGCGGCCTGGCGAATTCCATGGGCATTGGTTCCGGCGACGCCGCGACCGCACTGCGCGTGGCCTTCGCCGGTATCGAAGTGGGCGACTGGATCGACCCGACCGGTGAAACCCGCGACGTGGCGGTGCGCCTGGCGCCGGAAGACCGTACCAGCGCCGAGAACATCGAGCGCCTGCCGATCGCTGTGGCCGGTACCAACCAGATGGTGCCGCTGGAGCAGATCGCCCACATCACCATGGGCAAAGGTCCGTCCACCATCAAGCACAAGGATGGCAAGCGTACCATCGCCGTGTCGGCCAACGTGCAGGGCCGTTCGGCCGGTGAAGTGACTGCCGACGCCATGAAACTGGCCAAGTCCATCGACTTCCCGCCGGGCTATGGCCTGGCCCTGGGCGGCGCGGGCAAGGACATGCAGGAAGTGTTCACCCAGATGGCGATCGCCCTGGTGTCCGGTATCGGCCTGATGTACCTGATCCTGGTGATGCAGTTCGGTTCCTTCACGGCGCCGGTGGCGGTGATGCTGTCGCTGCCGCTGTCCCTGATTGGCGTGGTGGCGGGCCTGCTGCTGACCAAGAACACCATCAACCTGATGAGCCTGATTGGCGTGATCATGCTGATGGGCCTGGTCGCCAAGAATGCGATTCTGTTGCTGGATGCGGCGCGCAAGCGTGAGGAAGAGGGCTATGGCCGTGAAGATGCGCTGATGTACGCCGGCCGCATGCGTCTGCGTCCGATCCTGATGACCACGTTCGCACTGATCGCCGGTATGCTGCCGGTGGCGATTGGTACGGGCGAGGGCGGCGAGTTCTATCGTCCGCTGGCGATCGCGATCATTGGCGGCACGATCACTTCGACCATGCTGACCCTGCTGATGGTGCCGACCTTCTACGACTCGATCGAGATCGCCCGCGACCGCATGTATGCCAAGTTCCAGCGCCGTGCCGAGCGCTGGTCTGCGGCGCCAGCCGGTATCATCACCTTCGTGGAAGCCATTCTGACCCTGACTTTCATCCGCCTGGTGTTCCGCCTGGTGATGAAACTGGTGAATCTGGTATTCCGCCGCGGCGCAGGTAAGACCGCAACCGCCTGATCGCCTGTTGGTTAAAAGGGAAAAGGACCTTCGGGTCCTTTTTCTTTGCATAAATAAAAAGCACCCTCGTACTCTTTTAGTGTATGCTTCGTTGCCCGTACCGTAAGCACGGTACGGGACATGACTAAATATCAACAACATTTACCGAGACGCAATCTTGAACCCCAAACACCTCGCCCTCATCATCGCGGCTGCCCTGAGCGCCGTTTCCATGTCTGCTAATGCATCGGGTTACCGTTTCGGCTCCCAGAGCGTGTCCTCCCAGGGCACTGCGGAGTCCAACGGCGCCGAAGCAGCTGACGCTTCCACCATCTTCGCCAACCCGGCCGGCCTGAGCCGCCTGGACGGCATGCAAATCATGGGCGGCGTGACCGCCGTGGTGCCGCATTCGTCCTTCGAAGACACCGGCTCCAAGCGCTTCACCGGCACCCCGGTTGGCGGCCTGCAGAGCACCGACGACTACGCGCCAAGCGTGGTTGCGGCGCCATCCCTGTACTTCAGCAAGAAGATCAATGACCAGTGGGCTGCCGGCGTTGGCGTGTACGTTCCTTACGGCACCAAGCTGTCCTACGACTGGGGCTGGTCCGGCCGCTACGCGCTGACCAACGTCAAGCTGGATGCAGTGAACATCAACCCGTCCGTCTCCTTCAAGCTGAACGAGCAGCACTCCTTCGGCTTCGGTCTGGACCTGGAATACATGAAGGCCAAGCTGGGCCAGGGCGTTGACGTGCCTGGTTCTATCGCTGCCCTGAGCGCATCCCCGGCTGCGGCTCAGCTGATCAAGGCTATCATGGCCGCTGGCGGCAACCCGGCTGCCCTGGCTACCGTGAAGGATGGCCATGGCTCCATGGACGGCAAAGACTGGGGCTACGGCTTCAACATCGGCTACCTGTTCCAGCTGGACCAGAACACCCGCTTCGGCCTGGCATACCGCTCGGCGATCTCGCACCACCTGAAGGGCAGCGCAGTCTGGGACTTCAACGTGACCAGCGATGCCGCCGTGAACAAGATCATCGCCGCCAATTCGGGCAAGGCTAATTCCGCTGCTCTGGTGGACATCCGCACGCCGGAAACCATGTCGATCAACGGCTTCCACCAGCTGAACTCGCAGTGGGCCGTGATGGGCGATGCGACCTGGACCCGCAACTCGCGCATGACCAACCTGAACATCCAGTTCCCTGGCACTGTGCAGGGCGACGAGGTGATCCGTCAGAACTGGAAGAACACCTGGCGCTTCTCCGCCGGCGCGAACTACCAGCTGAACGAGAAAGTCATGCTGCGCGGCGGCGTGGCTTACGACCAGACCCCAGTACCGGATGACACCCTGCGTCACCCAGCGCTGCCGGATGCGAACCGCACCCAGCTGTCGCTCGGCGCCAACTGGAAGCTGGACAACCACTCGTCGGTTGACCTGGCTTACTCCTTCCTGCACTTCCAGGATGCGAACGGCAACTACAAGAACGGCTGCTCGCCTCTGACCGCGGGCTGCACCGGCAACGGTGAACTGACCAAGGGCACCTGGCAGACCCACCTGCAGCTGATCGGCCTGGCTTACAACTACAAGTTCTAAGCTAACCAAGGCGGCGGAACAATGTTCCGCCCTACGAACGGCGCCCTAGCGGCGCCGTTTTTTTTGCCCTACGCAATGCACGGCGCGGCCACGGCGTAGGGCGGATCATCGATCCGCCATAGCAGCGCCGCAAGCGGCTTCAATAAGGCGTAGGGCGGATCATCGATCCGCCGTATCAGCGCCGCAAGCGGCTTCAATAAGTAGGCCGGCGGTCGCGCGTGCTGTTGCTATTGCTGTCGGTACGGTCCGGCGTAACGATCGGCGGTGGCGGGCTCTGGCCGGTGGCCCCTTCCGTGCCGCTGGTGCCGCTCGATGGCGGCGGCGTGGTCGTGGTGTCGGCTGGCGGAGGCGTGGCCGGCGTGGCGTTATTGGCAGGCGGCATGGCGGGTGCCGTGCCGGTGCCGCCCGTATCCGGCGTGGTGCCGGTCCCGGTGCTATTTGCCGCAGGCGTGGCCGGGCTCTCGGCCTCGCGGTTCTTGCAGCCGCCCAGCATGGCGGCCGCCAGCGCGGCGCCTGCGAGCAGGGCCGTGGTGGTACGAATTGCTGTCATGATGCTGTTCCTTTCCCTTGGGTTCATGCCGGGGCGAGCGTGCGCAGCAGGGCGGGGATTTCCGCCGGGATTTCGCGCGCCAGATAGCCCAGTACGCCGTAGCGTATCGACAGTTGCTCGCCAGCCGAAGCATGCAGCGCCACGCTCCAGGCCGCAGCCTGTTCCAGCGAAGCGCCGCGTGCGGCCAGTCCGGCGATGATGCCAGCCAGGCAGTCGCCCGAGCCGGAAATGGCCAGGCCGACGTTGCCGCCCTGGTGCTGCCACAGCTTGCCGCCGGGGGCAGCCAGGACCGTGGTGGCGCCTTTCAGCACCACCGCAGTATTCCATCGCGCCGCGGCCTGTGTGGCGGCGGCATGCGGATCTTGTTCAATCGTTTTGCGGGCATTCCCGGACAGGCGCGCCATCTCGCCCGCATGCGGCGTCAGCAGTACGGGTCCATTGAAGCGGAAATGCGCCCAGTCCACCGGCTCTTCCAGCAAGTGTGGCTCGGCCGGTGCGCACAGGGCACACAGGGCGCAGGCGTCGAGGATCAAGGGCGTACCGGACAGCTTGGGCAGCAGGGCATGCACCAGCTCGGCGGCCGCCGCGTCGTCCTGCATGCCGGGGCCGATCAGCAGCGCATCGACTTTGACGGCCAGGTCAGCCAGGCGGCGTGCCCCTTCTGCCAGAAAGCCGCCAGCTGACGTTTCAGCCAGTCCAACCACGCGGGCTTCGGGAATCGCTGCGCCAACCACGGCGCCGACGCTGGCCGCCGTGGCTATCGTCAGCTTGCCGGCGCCGGCGCGCAGCGCGGAGTTGGCGGCAAGGATGGCGGCGCCCGGCATCTCGCGCGAGCCGGCCACCACCAGCACATGGCCGCGCGCTTCCTTATCGCCGTCGTGGCGGGGCTGGGGCAGCGGCCATTCGCGCAGCACATTGGGCGTGATGTCGATGGCCTGCATGATGCGTCCTCAGGATTTCGGCGCGGCCGGGATGTCCGGCTTGACGGTAACCGGCGTACCGCTGTCTTTCAGCGGCGCCACGAAGTTTTCCATGCGCAGCACCAGCTTGCCGTTCTTGCCTACTTGCGGGTCGAATTCGTAGCCGACCACGCCGCAGTTGGGCACGTCTTCCGCGCGGTCGATGGCGAGGATGGCTTCTTCATCCAGCCGCTCGAACAGATAGCGGAAGCAGTTGACGATCACCTGGTGGCCCACGATCAGCACGTTCTCGCGGCGGTACTCGCGCGAGATGGTGTCGAGCACGCTGCGCAGGCGCAGGATGACATCGCACCAGCTTTCACCACCCGGCGGGCGGAAATAGAATTTGCCGACGTGCTTGCGCTGCGCCGCCAGCTCGGGATACTTATCGGCGATGCCCAGTGGCGTCAGCCGGTCCGTGATGCCGAACTCCTTTTCGCGCAAGCGCTCATCGGACACCACGGCCACCATATCGTCCCGCCCCAGTTTGAGCAGCACGGTTTCGGCCGTGCTGCGCGCACGCAGGTAGGGCGAGAACAGCACGACGGTAGGGCGCGCATCGGCAGGCAGATCGCAGAACCACTGCGCCAGTGCGTTGGCCTGGCGCTGCCCCAGTTCGGACAGCGGCACGTCCACATCGCGCTCGGCGATATCGATCAGCAATTCGGCGGCTGCTTCGGCGGCATCGCGCGCGACATTACCTGCGCTTTGTCCATGCCTTACCAGCCAGATACGTTGGGGCCATTTCTGTTCCATCGTCCACCCATTCCGAAGCCGTTGCGGCACATGGTAGACGAATCGACAAAAGGGCGGCGCTTCGCTTAAGCCGCCTGTTCTTCGCTATCGGGCCGCAACTCGACGTTGCTGTTGAAAATTTCCAGATTGGTTTCGCCCATCACGCGGCTGGTCAGTGTGCCCGCCGTGATGGCCCCGCTGACGTTGAGCGCGGTGCGTCCCATATCGATCAGCGGCTCAATCGAAATCAGCAAGCCCGCCAGTGCGACCGGCAGGTTGAGCGAAGACAGCACGATCAGCGCGGCAAAGGTCGCGCCGCCGCCTACGCCTGCCACACCCACCGAGCCCAGCGCGACAATGGCCAGCAGGGGCGCAATGAAGCTGGCGGTCCAGGGATCAACACCCACGGTCGGCGCAATCATGACCGCCAGCATGGCCGGATAAATGCCCGCGCAACCGTTCTGTCCAATGGTGGCGCCAAACGAGGCCGAGAAATTCGCGATGCCTTCCGACGTGCCCAGGCGCAGCGTCTGGGTGCGCACATTCATCGGAATGGCGCCTGCGCTGCTGCGCGAGCTGAAGGCGAAGGTCAGCACCGGCAGGATCTTCTTCGCGAAGCGGATCGGATTCAGTCCCGTGCCTGCCACAATGGCAAGATGTACGCAGAACATCAGCAGCAGGGCGCAATACGAAGCGGCAACGAAGCCAATCAGATTCAGGATGTCTGCATAGCTGGACGTGGCAACCACTTGCGCCATCAGGGCAAACACGCCGTAAGGAGTAAGACGCAGCACCAGCGTCACGATCCGCATCACGATACTGTGCGCCACATGCACGGCAGTGTCGAAGTAGGTGAAGTGTTCAGGCTTCTTTTCCGCGATGCCAATGGCCGCCACGCCAATGAACACGGAAAAGATCACCACCGCGATGGTCGACGTCTTGCGCGCGCCCGTCATGTCGAGGAAAGGATTTGCCGGGAGAAAGCTGAGCAGCATGCTGGGCAGGTTAATCGCCTGCGCGTCCGCAAGTTTGCCTTGCAGGTAGACGCCGCGCGCCACTTCCGCCGTATTGGAGGCGAGGCCAATCGCCGTCAGCCCGAACAACTTGGCCATCGCGATGCCGATCGCGGCCGCGATGACGGTGGTAACCATCAGTGTGCCAATGGTAAGCGCGCTGATCTTCCCCAGCGAACTAGCGTTGCGCAACTTGAGGATGGCGGACACAATGGACACCATAATCAGCGGCATCACGATCATCTGGAGCAGTTTCACGTAGCCGCTGCCGACGATGTCGAGGTAATCGCCTGTCAGTATCACCTCGTGACTTGTTGCGCCGTAAGTAGCTTGCAATCCAGCACCCAGTAAGATGCCCAGTCCCAGGGCTGTAAATACGCGCACCGTGAAACTTGCATGGCGTCGTTGCTGGCTGTACAGGAAGCCCAGGAGAACCAGGGCACAGGCGAGATTGAGGACGACAGGCAAAGTCATTGTGGCAAGTGTTTGGTGGATTAGACTGGACAGATTCTAAAGGAATCGGCGCAGCAACGCCGATCTACACCAAGGGGGGCATATGGCACGGCAAGCGATGAAGGTAGGAACCCGGCTGGCGCTGGGCTTTGGCGTGGTGCTGTTGTTGCTGATGGCGGTGTCCGGACTGGGTGTGTACAACATGCATCACATAAACAGCCAGCTCGAGCGCATCGTGCACCTGAACGTGGTCAAGCTGGGGCTGGTGCAGGATATGTCCGAGTCGGTGCACATCGTGGCGCGCGTGAGCCGCACCATGGTGATGCTGGATGAAGTGCCTGCCATGCTGCGCGAACAGGAAAAGCTGAAGGCCGCACGTGCTTCCTATGATCGCGCCGAAGGTGAACTCTCCAAACTGCCGACCAGCGCAGAAGGGCAGCGGCTGCGCGACAAGATCGATGCCGCGCGGGTTGTGGCGCGCCCGTTGAACGACCAGATCATCGCATTGGCCCTGGTGCACAAGGATGCCGAAGCCACGGCCCTGCTGATGTCCCAGGCCGGCCCCGCCACCCAAGCCTGGCAAGACGCTATGGATGAGGACGTTGAACTCATCAAGCGCAACAATATGGCCGATGCCGCGGCGGCGGCTGAAGCCTACCGCTCGGCCCGCGCGCTGATGCTGACTCTGAGCGGGCTGGCCTTGCTGGTCGGCGTGGCGGCGTCGGTCCTGATCGCGAGCCGCTTGCTGCGTCAACTGGGCGGCGAGCCTGATACGGCGGCGGAAATCGCCGGCCGCATCGCAGCGGGCGATCTGACGGTGGCGGTCGATACCAGGCATGGCGACAACGGCAGCATGATGGCCGCCATGAAAACCATGCGCGACAGCTTGCTGGGCATTGTGTCCGAAGTGCGGCGTGGCACCGACACCATCGCCACCGCCACCGGGCAAATTGCAACCGGCAACCTGGACCTGTCGTCGCGCACCGAGCAGCAGGCCAGTGCGCTGGAAGAGACAGCCTCTTCGATGGAAGAACTGACCAGCGTGGTGCGCGAAAACGGCAGCAATGCGCGCGAAGCCAATGCGCTGGCGGCGGAAGCATCACGGGTGGCGAAAGAGGGCGGAGCGGTGGTGGGCGAAGTAGTGCAGACCATGGGCTCAATCAGCGACTACTCGCGCAAGATCGTTGACATTATCAGCGTGATCGACGGCATCGCCTTTCAGACCAATATCCTCGCCCTGAACGCCGCCGTGGAAGCGGCACGCGCCGGCGAGCAGGGCCGCGGTTTTGCCGTCGTAGCGAATGAGGTCCGCACCCTCGCTCAGCGCTGCGCGGCAGCGGCCAAGGAAATCAAGGAGCTGATCGGCGACTCGGTGCAGCAAGTCGATGCCGGTAGCCAGCTGGTGATAAAGGCCGGGCAGACCATGGAGGAAGTGGTGACGGCGGTACAGCGCGTCTCTGCTGTAGTCGAACAAATCGCTGTGGCGGGACAGGAGCAGAGCGCGGGTATCGAGCAGATCAACCAGGCGGTGTCCCAGATGGACACGGTGACGCAGCAAAATGCCGCCCTGGTCGAAGAAGCTGCCGCTGCAGCTGCCGCGCTACAGGATCAGGCCGAGCGGCTGAGTAGCGTGGTTGGCGTGTTCAAAGTTGAGGAGGGCGCCAGCCATAACACAGCGCTGGCGCCGCGCGCCTCCTCCGTCCCACGCCTGACGCAGCAGGAAACAGCTTAGCTGGTTGCGATGCGCACGGCAGTCAGCAGGACGCCGATAAACATGCTCAAGCCGATCAGCGCGGCGCCAATCACATAGGCAGGCTTGAGCGCAGTCGCATCGCGCTCATAATCGCTGCGGCGGCGCAGTCCGATAAAGGACCAGGCAACGGCGGTCATCGTTTCGCCGAAAGAGCGTTTGGCTGGGGTATTCATCTGAAGCTCCTTTCTCGTTGCTACCATTCTGCTGCTGGCGCACCGCGAAAAAAAGACTCAGATCGGCTGTGAATCGACCGTATCAGATGTGGAGATTGGTGAGTTTATTCGGTCAGATTTGTCCTACATTGATCTGGTAGACCCATCCCAGCGGAGATTTCGCCATGCAATACGAGGACAGCCCGACCCTGCCGGACCTGCGCGCCCGCATCAGCGAACTGGACGAAGAAATGGCACTCAACGAAGTCGCCCTCCGAACCGCCGAAATGGCCGGCGGCCGTACCCTCGCGCTCCAAGCCCGCAAACAGCGTATCGCCGTCATCATCTCCGAACTCCGAGCGCAAGAACAAGCGGCCGGTGGCAGTGCTTAGCGATGCGGCAGCTGTCGCACTCCATTGCAGACGTTTAGTGCGTCATCTCATGCGGAGAAGTAGCCCACTACACCAATGCCGACAGTAGCAAAGTATGGTGTTTCTTCCTCGTCGTTGTGCGGCCTCCAGAAAGCCAACTCAAGAGTGGGAAAGGTGTACGTGTACCCGAGCTCGGGATCGGTCTCGTCTAGTTTGGCCCGACGTGCAATCTCCGAAATCAACGCCGGCACCTGTGTCGTAAAGACCGATAGCCCGAACAGAACCGCTTCCAGGTTGTGGCCGTTGCATAGCTCAATGAAGGCGACTGTCGGCTCTTCGCCTTTGTAGAAAACTTGGAAGTCATTCTCGAACCACGCATCCGTCGCATATCTTGAGTTTGATCCCTTGTAGAAGCTGGCCGCTGGTGGGCCTAAAGCAGCAAGCACCGCTTCTCGCCCCATGCCGAGACGGACAGGACCGACACCGTTTAATGGATCAAGGTGGAATTCTTTCTTCATTGTGAGTCCTTATGCTCGCACTACTTTAAAACCGAGTTGGGACAATGCCCGCTCTTGGCCGTCCCACCGCATGAGGAAACTCAATGCAGATCAATTCAGCGCAGTCCACTTACTGAACTTGTTGGCAGCACGGTTGAGGGAGTCCAAGTTCGGGTTAACTGTTCTGCTTCCTCAATTTGTTCCGGACTCATCTTTGCTCGAATTTTAGGAAGTGTTTTTTCGGCTGCCGGGACTTGTGCGGTTGCGGCAACACTCACAAAAAAATATGCCAGAACTCTGTCAGCCGGGACGCCATCTCCGAGTGCATACATGATTCCCAAGTTCACATAAGCAGGCATCTCACCCTGCGTTGCAGCCTGCCGATAGAAATAGGCTGCCTTCGGTGGGTCTCTTGGAAAATCGGGAGCACGATCGTAAATCAAGCCCAACATCGTCTGAGCCTCTTTCAGACCTTGGTCAGCCGCTTTGATGTACCAAGCGATTGCCTTATGCATGTCCTTATCGACACCGCGTCCAACACGGTAACCCTCACCCAAGTTATATTGGGATTTTGCACTACCTTGTTCAGCGGCTTGGCGGAACCATTTAAGCGCCTTGCCAACATCTTGATCTAGACCACGTCCAGACAAGTACGATGTCCCGAGGTTGTACTGGGCACGACAGTCGCCTTTCTCTGCAAGAATTCTCCAAGCTTCGACAGCTGTCTTATAGTCGCCCGATGCAAATGCTGATGCGCCGCGGTCAAACGTCGAATCCGCAGTATTATTTTTCTCCTGAGAGAATCGATCAAAACAGGCATCTTTGGCCTGTGCAGGTAGTGCTAAAAACATCGTACTTACTAGCGCCGATAGCACAAACTGCGACTTGTACATTTTCTCTAGAATTCTAAATTTTCAATAAATTCGATTTCAAACACTATTCTTGGATTTGTCCGCTCTTGGCCGGTCTCGGCCTAACGCGCTTCCGCAAAAGTGCTAACGCATTTCTGTATGCTGGCCCTAAGGCGCCTGTAGTCAAGACCTTTAGGAATACGTAACGGACGCTCGGGCAACTTTTCCGCAATCAACCGACTTAGGTAGCCGACCATATTTTCCTGTGCTACACGTAGAAGCGCCTTATCTTCGACAGGAACATGCAGAGCCAAGCAATGTTGTTCATGCCCCGTTATCGGGTCTCTATATTTACTCAAGCGAGACGGTTTGGGAACATCACTTACCTCGCCTGCCTCATCGATGTAGTATGACATTACCACAATCATAAGGCTATCCAAGCCAGGCCCGAAGTCGCCATCGGCCATTGCAGCATTCAGCCAATCCTCAATCTTGCACAATGGTGCCTGAACAAGCCTGGCTTCATCCTCAAAGGTGATTGACGTTACTCGAAATCGCATTAATAGTCTTTTACCGAAATTGCTGTTGGAGGTCCGCTCCTGGCCGTTAGCTCTACGCCTTCTGGCCAAGGCTTCGGGTCACGTTTCGGTGCCGGTGCATATAGCTCAACCTCCCATTCCTCAAACGGTGGGTTCACTACATACTTCGAATCACACCATCGTCTGATGCATTGCGCAGCTCTGTATTCAGCATATTTTGCATTTACCGGCTCACCGTCATCAGAAAACTCGATTACATTCGCAAAAATGGCGTAAGCCTCCTCCATCAAACTAGGCGATTCAAGCAAAGCCTGGCGGTAGTCAATTCCCTCTAGCAATGGCAAGCCAACAGACCCATTCGCCATCCAGAAACTAAACGTCCTCAACGCACCAGAGAATGCATGGCTCAGCTTAGTCGGGTGGCCCCTTTTCACACTTTCCTCCGGTCTTTTCTTAAATATTCCCAAAATCAAGTTCCTCTAACACTCAATGCGATGGATGGCAGCTCTTGGCCGATTTCAGCCTAGTACTTGCGCGATACGACAACCCTTTCGGTTTCGCACAAGTAGCTTTTCGGAATGTCTTGCCCCGACTGATTCGCCCCGGAAAGTTGAATGTCAATGGCTCGAAGCCCAATCCAGCTAGCGCCATAATATTGATCGCCAGAATACACGCGACTGCCGCGCCAGAGCCAAGTTTGAAAAGGAAGAATTGGCTCATGTTGTGTGCGCCGTTCCTGCTTGCCTCGAAAACAGTAGACGTGGTACGAAAAGTCAGCGAAGGCGGCGACATCCTCACGGAGCACTACTAGTGAAAACTTTCCGTCGGGAGATTCAATGACGCCTTCCCACTCATAAACTGGCCATTCGACTCCGAACGCCCAAAAGCCCAATACCGAGCAGGCTGCAAATATCAAAAATATCGCTCGTTTCTCATTCTTTTCATGATGACATCTGGCGGCTGATCGCCGTCAGGGGAAATCATTCACTAAAAGCACGTAGAACATTTTCTCTATATTCAGGATCTTTTTCCTTAATCCAAAGAGTGCCTTTCTTTAAATCTATATCCGTATAGAGCTCAGCGTATCGAGATTCCGGCCCGCTAGCGTAGAAAAATATTTTTCCACCCAATTCATCTTTTGTCGCTTGAAGTGGTACTAGGTCAGCTACTACACCTTGACTAAATCTTGATTTGGAAAGTGGCAACCGATAGAGCTCAGCAATTGCGGCGAGTAGCTCGTCACTAGCTGCACCTACAGAAATGTAGGTTATTTTCAGAAACTCATCGGTCTTACTTCCTTCTCGGATTTGAATCTCCAAACTGACGTGCCGTCCATTGCGAGTGCCAGAAGCATGCACCTTGCATTGATTCCAGCTAGGACAATTAGCCGACTCAATTTTTAGACGAAGATCGACAAACAGTGCACTTTCGGGAATACCCTTGATTTTCTCAGGTTGAAAGATTTCCTGGGCGCTTGCCAAGCATGGCAATAGGAATAACAATGTGAGCAATCGGAAAAGCATAAAATATCTTTAACCTATTTTTCAAGAAAAAATCCTGTATGAGGAACTCAATTCTCAAGAGATTCAAACAATCCTACTGCATTCAATGGCTTCCGTCCGGTTATGGCCGGTCACAGCCTAACCAAAGACCTTTGCGTGCCAATACATCCGTGGGGCCGCGAACCAAGCTTCGTTCCTTGCGTTTCTGAACTGTGCTAGCTGACTCATAGAAATTTGATAGCGAGAGAAGAGGGCCAGCAAGTCTCTCAAAGAAGCCTGGCTGAGGTTCAATGATTTCACTATAAAAATATCTTGCTCCCATCTAAGCACGCCAGGAATTTGCATAGCCCATTCGAACAAATGTCGTTCGTCAAGCTGCGAACCAAAGGCGACGCCAGAACAATCAAGTCGAACCATCAGTGCTGTCCAATATTTTCACGCGCCTTTGAACCGCTGCACATGCTCATCGCCTTGAGTAAGTTTTGGCACGTATGGCACGCACAATTGCAGCCCCCATTACAACGAGCAGCAGCCACGCGATAGCGTATAACGTAAGCGTGGGAAGAACGAAAGGGCTGAGCAAAACCTCAAAAATGTATTCAGCCCTATTGCATGCCCAACCTGCGTCCAGTAAGCCACAGCGGCCGGTATAGTCGGAAGACACCTGAAAGACGCCTTCGCAAACTGAAGATACGAGTGGAACAATTGCGACTGCAAGCCACCTCTTCCTGGTGTGTTTCATATCTATTTCCTTGCTTGAACGGCGTATATGCCTAGTCGAAGGCTTTTGCAGACTCTTCATACGAATCAGATGAGTTGACATGCGGCTGCATCTCGATACTGCGATTGAAGATTGGAAGTCGGGCTACTTCTCGAGTTCCTTCCGCAACTGTTCTTTAGCCCTCTCGCCAGACGCGGCCTCGCCAACCTGGTACTTGCCGAAAACGACGCCGTGTAGCAGCGGCTCCTTTCCTTGTTCATCGAACACTGCCAGGAACAACTTCCCGCCAAACTGGTCCACTTTGACTGCAAGTCTATCTTCGCCCTTGGAATACCCGAAGACTGTTCCATCGAATGCTTCTCCAACCTTGACGTAGCCGACGCCTTTCAATCCGGCTTCGACTTGCTGCAGGAGCTGCGTCCGCGTCAATCCCTGGTACTCGATATAAATCCCATGCTCATTCGTTGCGCTTTCGACGATTGAAAGGTGCTCTTTGGGATACGGCAAAGAACCCCAGCGGGCAGGTACGTCTCGGGAACAGCCGACGAACGTCAGCATGGCAATCAGATAGAGCAGAGTTTTCATTTGGCTCTGGGCACTCCTGGATGTCGGAATTAATTCAGATCAGGTCCGTTTCCGACCGATTGGGGCGATTCCATCGGACTCATGCGAGGAGATCTTCCTTTTCACGGAACCAGGAATCCTCTGCCGTCAGGCGCCTTGCACCCCAGCCTACCGGTAGGTCCGCCAACTCCAGAACGGATGGATCTAACTTTACGATTTCGCCCAGGCCGACAAGCATGGCGTCAGATGTATCGAATGGCTCGCCTGTCAGAAATTGCCAACCATCCTCGTCGTGCTGCACCAAAAGAATAGCCTTCTCACCATTCACTATTTTGCCAACCGTGACAGTGGATTCGTTCTCTGGCGACAGGAACGGCCAAGCAACACGCTTACTGCTGCCAAAAATTTTAGTGAGGATCTTCATATTTGGATCTGACTAGCGGTGAACGCTCAATTGGCGCCAGCACCGCTATGCAGCGTAGCATCTTGCTTGTCTGAAAGATTCACACATTGTCACATTGCGCGACAAATTAAATGAACCCCTCCCGTATTGATCACCACATCAGATCATCAGGGATCTTGAAGGCTGCGTACGGATCGTCCTCGTCAGTCTCGGTCGTGGCCGCTTTGACGCGCACAACGATTTCCGGATTACGTTCGGCGATCTTGTCGGCGATGACGCGCGGGACGAGTTCATAGCCGTCGCCAAAACCGACGATCACGAGACGGCCGGCGACCAGGTGTTCACGCACGGCTGCCGACACGTAGATACGCTCGATTTTCGTGCCATAAGTGAAGTTATAGGCGATGTCGCCGTTGCCCTTGCTTTGCTTATTCTGCTGGACCATCTGCGCGATCTGGGCGGCGATGGCCTTTTGCTGTGCACTCGCATTGCGCTCGGCATTGGCCTGGCGTGCCTTCTCAGCGTTCTGGCGCTGCTGCTCCTGCGCGGCCAGGCGCGTTTCGTCGACGCTTTGCACGCCGGTGCGGCGCTCTTCTTTTATCTGCTTGCTTTTGTTCTGATTGGCGACTTTGACTTTGTTTTTGTCGACCAAACCGGCTTTTAATAACTGATCAGCGAGCCCCATGATGCGATTCCTTTCAAATGAAGGCGATAGGATACCACCTGCATAATCGCGATGACCGACGGAAATTCCGATATGATCATTAACGGCCTGTCAACAGCGAGGCCTCCGCGAACCACTACGTCATTGCGAGATGTGCCATGCACCTGGGTAAATCGTACAGAGTATTCGAGTTTATGGTCTGGTCGAGACGGCTGCTTTATGCCTCGCTCGTCTGCGCTTCGGTGCCTGTTCTTCTTTATCAGTTCCTGGACGTGAGATGGCTGGCAATTCCGGTTTCGGTGGTGGTCTTGCTGGGTACGGCGACGTCTTTCATCGTCGGCTTCAGGAATGTGCAGACTTACAGCCGGGCGCTGGAGGCGCAGCAGATCTGGACGGACATCCTGAACAGCAGCCGCAGTCTGGGCGTCATGAGCCGGGACTTTCCGGCAGCAGGGACGGGCGGACGGGATCTGATTCTCCGGCATTGCGCATGGCTGACGGCGCTGCGCTATCAGTTAAGAACGCCGAAGGTTTGGGAGACGGTGAGCAAAGCGTCCAACGCGGAATACCGTAAATATTACCGTGTGCCGGAGTGGGAGACGCCATTGAACGACGTACTGGCGCGCTATTTGTCACCAGCCGAACTGAATGCGCTCGAACATGCCGCGAGCAAGCCGAGCCGCTTGCTCGGTACGCAGGCGGCAGTGATCAAGCGGCTCTTCGATGCCGGGGAGATCAGCAATTCCTGCTACATGGAGCTGCTGTCAGCGATCAGAGGCTTCTTCAATCTGCAGGGACGCGCCGAGCGCATCAAGGATTATCCCTATCCCCGGCAATACGAGGTCACCCATCGGCTATTTGTCCGCACCTTTTGCCTGCTGCTGCCTTTCGGCGTGTTGACCGAGTTCGAAAAGGTGAACGCCACCATATCGGGTGTCATGCACGACAAGCTGATCTGGCTGGTCATTCCGTTCAGCGCGATGGTGTCGTGGATGTATCTCGCGCTGGAGCAGGTTGGCGAGGGCACGGAGAATCCGTTCGAAGGAAATCCTAATGACGTGCCGATGGCGCAGCTATGCCGGAAAATCGAACGCGAGTTGATGGACATGCTGGGCGAGAAGAGCGATCTCCCGGAAGAGCCCGCGTCCGCGAACGGAATTGTTCTGTAAGCCGATGGCGGAAACGCACTGCAACTTGGCGCGATTTGCCGCAACGGACTGATTTCGCCACTCCATGGCTGTGTCCATAATGGTTACTCGCATATGGATAGGTAACCAAACATGAACACGCGTTTTAAACTGCCGGCGCTGCTGGTAGCGGCTTTGTTTGTTTCGGCCCCGGCTTTCGCACAAGACGACTATTTTCATACCGGAGCAGGTGCACGCTACTTGAAGCGCGCGGACTCCCACCTCGTCGCGCAGCCCTTGCGCGGCAATATCACCGTGCTGATGGGCTCAGGCGGCAACGTCACGGTCCTGAACGGCAAGGAAGGCAAATTCCTGGTCGACGCAGGCATCAGCAAGTCGAAAGAAAAACTGCAGGCCGCGCTTCTGCAGATGGGCGCGGCATCGCCAAAATACGTGGTGAATACGCACTGGCACTGGGACCACACCGATGGCAACGCATGGCTGCATGAGGCGGGCGCCACCATCGTCGCGCAGAAAAACACCTTCAGGCATCTGACTCAAACCACGCATGTGAATGCCTGGAACTGGACTTTCGATCCGGTGCCTGCAGCAGCGCGCCCGACGCTGCTGGTGGATCATGAAATGATCATCGCGTTTGCAGAAACCAAGGTCGAAGTGAAGAACGTCGGCGATGGCCATACCGATGGCGACCTGTGGGTCTACTTCAAGGATGCAGATGTGCTGGTGCTGGGCGACACTTTCTGGAACGACAAATACCCCTACATCGACAACGAAGACGGTGGCAGCATTGATGGCGCGATCAAGTGGGCCAGCATGGCGGTCGAACGCACGACGGAGCACACCATCGTGATTCCCGGCCACGGCGATGTCGCAAACCGCGCCAAGCTGATCGAATTCCGCGACATGCTGGTTGCCGTGCGCAACAATGTGGCCGCCTTGAAAAAGCAGGGCAAGTCCTTAGAAGAAATCGTCGCCGCCAAACCGACCGCCGCTTTCGATGCCCAATGGGGCCAGTTCGTCTTCAACGGCGATCAGTTCACGCGAATGGTCTATGGCGGCCTGAATTAACGCACCAGCTCAAGAATCTCCCGCAAGCGGGGCTGAGCTTTCAGGAGATGGGGACGCAGGTCGCTGAGCCAGTGCAGGCGGACCAGGTCCGCTTCGCTGAGGGCAACCAGACTGGATGAGGCCAGTGCCGCAACTTCGGCATCGGCGTCGTCCAGCTCCATCAGCTCGTCGTGCAGGACGGGATAGTTCTGGATACGCATCAGCACTTCTTCGACCTGCTCGTCATCGCACAGAGCATCGCCGCACTCCAGCAGCTGTTCGCAGTGAGTGCACAGCATTTCCATCTGCAAGACGCCTGCCTTGCCCTGGTGCGAAAGCTGATGCGCGGAGGCGGTCAGTTCGCGGAACACCGTCACCGCATTCTGCAGCAGATGTGAGAGCGAGAGCAGCTCGCCGGTTGCGTGCGCATAGCGCTTGATTCGCGGCAGGTGGTCGCCCGCTTCGCCCTGCGTGTGCAGGAAGCCGGGAATGCCGGGATGGTAGTCGAGGAGAAGATGGCGCCACTGGGCTTCCAGCGTGCCGCCACTCAGCGGCGATTCCGCGCCGGCTGGGGACACTGCGCCGAAGGCATCGCCCAGCGGTTTGAGTTGCCGCGAGCAGGATGCGATTGCCAGCGCCAGTTCACGCTGGCGTGCCGCGAACTGGTAGGCGGCGCGCTGGGTGCGCATGTTCTCAACCAAAGCAGACGGCACGTTTGCGCTGAACGCATCGTCGTGGTGATTTGCATAGAGGCTTGCACCGAGCGGATGCTGCGGCTGTGCCAAGCCGTATTCCGACAGTTTGAACTGCCGCCACGTCCCTTCGCGCGTGTGGCTGGCGACTGCCTGCGGCCAGTCGCCATTGGCTTGCAGTTGAAGATCATCGTAAAGATCGCCTACAAACTGGCAGCAGGGGGCCGCGTCTTCCGGCGATTCCGAGCGCACCAGGCTTTGCACGTCAAAGCGCTGTTTGTAGAAGAGGGTGGCGTGCTGCATGATGCGCGGTCCCGCTTCGGGATCGTGCGCGAGCTTCTGATTGCGGGCAACTCGGCTGGTGGACAGGTCCACATGGTCAAGCAGGTCCTGCCAGTGGCGCAAGGTGACCCCGTGATGCGGCATGGCCTCCGCCACCATTTTGTCGTTCAGCACCACCGCAACGTGGCTGAAGCGGCGGCTGCTGCGCCGGTCAATGGCTTGCGCCAGCAGGCTGCCCCGGCCGCGCGCGCCGCGGCTGCTCAGCAGCAGGATGTCGCCTGGTGCGACATGGTGGTTTGAATCAGGCAAAGCCCCGTCCATGGCATCCTCCATTGAGACTGCATGCATCGGGGCATTTTGCGCTCATTGGTTGAGCGCCGCAAGCACGGCGGCTCAACCGCTGAGTTGACTTACGGATTCCAGCCAGCGCCGCTATCAAAGCCAGCGAAAATCTGGGCGCGGTTGGCAAAGCCGGCTGCCACATCCGAACTGCTGAGTTGGAAGCCACCCACGCGCGTGGACAGATTGAGCGGATTGCCCAGCAGGTCCGTGCTGCCGTATTCGCGCCAGCCGCTGGCGGCAGTCGGTACGGCGGGATTCGGCGCAGGCTGGCCGTTCACGCCCAGTCCGGCCCAACCGGCGGCTGCGATGTGGCTATCCATTTTGCAGTTGATGAAGGCGATGTTGTCCCACACCGTGCTGCTGCCGGAGCTGCGGGCGAGGTAGGTCGCGCCAGCCGGTACGTCGCCATGCAGCGGGCCGGGACCGGGACCATGCGTCAGGCTGCTGTTGAGGAAGACGTAGCCTTTGTCGGCCGCTGCCTGCGCGCGCGCTTGCAGGACGTAGCCGCCGCTGCTGGCGTTGGACGTATCGCCCACAGAGCGGATTTCGCTCTCTTCAAACAAGGCAGCGCGGCTGGAGCCCCAGATGAAGTCGACGTTGCCTGCCACCAGCGTGTGATAGAACCACGACCAGCCTTTGAGGTTGAGCGTGTCCTGCTCGCTAAAGAAGCTGGCGTCGCGCGCAATGAGGCGGCCGGCGTCGTTGTTGAAGTACAGCGTTTCGGCTTGCGCCGAGATGGACGACGAACGCAGCGTGGTGTTGCGCACTGTGAGCGTGTCGAGCGTCAGCATATCGGCGGATTCGACGAGGAACACGGCACGGCCGCCAGCCGCTACGGCCCCGGCACCGGGCGCCTGGCTGGCGCCGGAGCCGGTGTTCAGCGTGTCGTTATTGGTGTACTGGATTACGGCGCCGTCGCGGCTTTCGCCGCGCAGCGTGACGTTGTCTTTGCCGCGCAGGTAGAGCAGTTCGTTGTAGACGCCGTTCTTCACGGTGACGGTGGCGGGCGTGGATTTGGCCACGTTCTGCATCAGGAAGTTCAGCGCGCCTTGCACGGTGCTGAAATCACCATCTGCGCCGACCACAAGATCCGGCCCCGCTGGCGCTGCGGCACGCGTGGTGAAGGACCAGTCGCCCAGCTTGCCGATGCCGACGAATGGCGTGCCGCCCAGCGAGGTTCCGGTGAACACGCCGTTGGCGATCGCCACGTAATAATCGGTGCCATACGCCAGCTTGCCGCTGTGCGGTTTGATGGTGACGGTGTTGCCGCTGATCGTGATCGGCGTGGTGTTCACCTTGCGGATTGCGGTCTGGCCTGGATAGCCCAGTTCATCAGTCTCGCCGCTGGTCTTGATCACATCCACCAGCGCATCGTCGGACTTGCGGAAGATGCGGATCGTGCCGCTTGCGCCCAGTGCTGGCGGGCTGTCGAACACGAGGCGCAGCGATGCATCCACCTGGGCATTGCCAAGCGCCGCAGCAGGACTGGCGACACCGTTCAGCAGATAAGTCTGCGTCGGCTGAATGAACTGCGCGCCAATGGTGGCGGAGATGGTGCGCATCAGCGTTGGGTCGCTTTCGCTGGTCAGCACGATGTTGGCAGTGCCTGCGCCGACCGGCGTGAGCGTCAGCGTATTGTTGTCGATGGCGACTGCCACGGCAGCGGGATTGCTGGAGCTGGCGCTGAAGGTGTCGGCCGAGCCGTCCGGCTTCACGGCGGTGACGGCGAGTTGCAGCGGGGTGTCGCCCGCTTCGGCGACATAGCTGGTGGTGGCCGGATTCAGCGTGAGCTGCGAGGGCTTCAGATGCGGATCGCCGATGCGCACGTCATCGATCTGGAAGGATTTGTTGGCGGTGTACAGGCCAACCAGTCCGCGTGCGGTGAAGGCGGTGTCGGTCACGGAGCCGAGCGCTTCGCCGTCGAGATACACCGTCAGCGTGCTGCCGATCATTTCAAAGCGCACGGTGTAGAACTGCGCATCCATATTGATCGGCTTCTTCACTTGCTTGGGGCGCGTGAGCGTACCGTTCAGCATTTTCGCGATTTCGACCTGGGTGCTGCTGGTGCTGCTCTGCACATTCAGCCCTGCGCCATACCAGTTGCTGGCGTTGACGTAGCGCGTGACCAGGTAGAGCAGCTTGTTGCTGGTGGTGCTGTTGGTCTGCGGCTTGATGCGCGCCTCAACGAAGTAGTCGCCGGACGGCACGTTCGCCATCGAAGTGGACTTCAGCAGCGCGAGCACGCCGCCGGAGGTCGCGGCGGTGTACTGCATGATCTGGTTGACGGCGCCGACGCTTTCGGCCTTGACGCTGAAGCTGCCGTTGGGGCCAGCGACGGGCAGCAAGTCCCAGTTGGCGGAGCTGCCGCCCTGGAAGTCGTCGCAGAAGTAAAGACCCGTCGCTGGGCAGGTGAGGGTGAGGATCGGCGTGCTGCTGGTGTCGCCGGTGCCGGTGATGGTGGTGGTCAGCTTGCCGCCGCCCGCCTGCGCCAGCGCGTTGGCTTTCACCAGCGCCGTGGGCCGCACACTGAAGGCATAAGGTGGCGTCCAGGTCACGTTGCTGGAAATGGTGCAGCCGCCGAGCAGGGTGCCATTCAGCAGCGAGCCGGTGTCCTTGAAGGCTCCTGTTGCGGCGCCACCGGGATTGATGACGACATCGCCGCATCCGCGTGCGCCATTGACTTCGAACACATTCGACTGCGAGATGATCTTTGCGTTGTAGCCCGCGCCAATGCTGTACAGGTAGTCGTACACCGGCGCCGTGGTGCTGCCCACGAAGTAGTTGTTGAACATGTGGACCTGGCCGAAGCGCACACGCGGCGCGCGGCTGGAGACGTCGCGGAACACGTTATTGCTGAAAGTGACGCGCAGCTTGCCTTCGTCGCCGGTGGCGGTGTCGCTGGAGCCGATCAGATTGTTCTTGTGGTGCTCGCCGAAGACGTTGTAGGACACGGTCACGTAGTCGGAGCCATTGGTGACGTCCAGTGCGCCGTCGTGGCACTGTTTCAGCACGCCGTTCTCGATGGGCGACAGATTGTCCGTCATCGGCACGTCGGTGAAGCTCACGTGATCGACCCAGATGTGATCGGAGCCGGAGATGCCGATGCCGTCATAGGCGGAGTTCCAGTTGCCGGTGGCGCCATCGGTCGGGTCCCAGACCGGCCCTACGTCGCAGGGATTGACGATCTTCAGATTGCGGATGATGACCTGCGAGACGTTGGTCAGCAGGATGTGGCCATTGGTCAGGCCTGCGCCGGGACCATCGCCAATCAGCGTGGTGTTGCTGCGCAGGCGTACCGCACCGCGTATGGCCTGGTCACCCGTGTTCGCATACGGCACGCCTTCGGTCATGTCGATGGTGCCGGACAGCTTGATAATTTTCGGATTGGCGCCGGCGTTGTTGATGGCCGCGACCAGTTGCGCGCGGTTGGCGACGGTGTAGATCTGCGATGTGGCCGCCGCCGAGCCGCCGGCGGTGCCGCCGGCTTGCGATGCCCAGCCATCGGCCGGTGCGGTCTGGCGCGCCGGGTCGGTTGCGGCGTGCGCACTGCAGGACAGCATGAGCAGGGCGGCCGACGCCAGGCGGCAGGCGGCCCTGAAACCTCTGAGTTCCATTGTGTTCTCCCGAATCAGTTTGCGAGGCGCGCTGACAGGCGCGGCACGCAGCCGCAAGCCTGCTTGCGCGCGGAGCTTAGCGTTGCGACTGGCGGCGGCGCAGCAGAGTCATGGCGCCGAGGCCTCCCAGCAGCAAGGTGGTGCTGCCCGGCTCCGGTATGGAGGCGGCGTCCAGCTGCGCGGTGAAGGCTGCGAAGTCGCTGCTCCAGCCAACCGAGCTGACATCGACGTCGATCGATTTGCCGTCAGCGGCCAGCTGCAGCAAAGGCATGCCGCTGATCGCGCTGTCGTCCACCAGCGTGAAGGCGGTGAGTGGATTGGCCAGCGTGCTGCCGAAGTCGAAGTGGAAGTGATAGCTGCCCGGCGTGATGCTGCCGTTGCTGTAGATAGTCAGCAGGCCGCTGGCATCGAAGTCGAAGGCGAACAGGTTGTCGGCGCTGAGGAATTCGACACCGGTATTGGTGGGATCGAGGGCGGTGGTGTTCGAGCCGGGTTCGGCGACGAACAGGTGGTCGAGGCCCAGCATGGCGGAGGCGTCCCCGTTGTAGCTGGCGGTGATGACGGCATCCTGCAGGGGCAGGGGTGAAGCATGTGCTGCTCCAGTGGCCAGAATAGCAGCGGCCACCATAGTCTCCATAATGGTTTTTTTCATTGTGTGCTCCGATGGTTTTGAATGACCGGCAATGCGATGTGGACACCTCGCGTGTCCACTGCCATTGAGACGAGGGCCGAGGGGATTGGCCGAGGTCGCGTGGGAGAACCAAAGGCGTGAGGCAGGTGTCTGCCACGGCGTGGCAGACACCAGGTTTGGGCTTCTGGTTTGGTCAGACCATCTTATATTGGCCTGACCAATATTTCAAGGTGGGCAGGCCAATAATATTTATTCCGCGACAATGCGGCGCGGCCCCGAACCTTCCTCGGAGAGCATGTCGAGCGGATTGCGCAGCTTGCAAGCGCCCAGCGACAGGCAACCGCAGCCGATGCAATCGTCCAGCTGGTCGCGCAAGGCCTGCAGGCGGGTAATGCGGGCATCCAGTTCCTTCTGCCAGTCTTTCGACAGCCGTGCCCAATCGTGGGCGTCAGGCGTGCGGCCTTCCGGCAAAGAGGCGAGGGCCACGCCGATTTCCTCCAGCGAGATGCCAATGCGCTGCGCCACCTTGATGACCGCGACGCGGCGCAGCACTTCGCGCGCATAGCGGCGCTGATTGCCGCCATTGCGCACGCTCTGAATCAAGCCGCGCGCTTCATAGAAATGCAGCGCCGACACCGCAACGCCTGCGCGTTCGGCCACTTCACCGACGGAGAGCTGGCGGCCGATGTCGGCGGGATCGAGCCTGGGCATAAAAGTCCTTGACCTGAAGTTAAGTTGAGGTTTTAGCCTATCACAAACCAACCACTGCAAGGAGCAAGCATGTCCGACCACAAGAGCGTTATCCGCCAACTGTTCGAAGAAGGCTTTAACAAAGGCCGCCTGGCGCTGCTGGACCGCTTGTGCGCATCCGACTTCATCGCCAGTCCGGGCGACAAGGGACTGGCCGCGTTTGCAGACGGCGTGGCCGCCGTGCTGGCCGGTTTCCCGGACGTGCGCTTCGAGATTGAAGACCTGTTCGGCGAAGGCGACCGGGTGGCCGTGCGCTGGCGTTTCGAAGCGACACACGCCGGTCCGTTCCAGGGACATCCTGCTACTGGCCGCCGTGTGACGCAGACCGCCAATGTGCTGTATCAGTTCAAGGATGGGAAGATCTGGCGGGCTTGGATGCAGGCCGACCGATTAGGCCTGCTACAGCAAATCAGTTCCTGACGATGATGCGGTTGCGGCCCAGGCGCTTGGCCTGATACAGCGCGTCGTCGGCGCGCTTGAGCGCATCTTCGCCGGATGCGTCGCCTTGGGCCAGCTCGCTCAAGCCGCCGCTGATGGTGGCGCGGCAGTCGAGGCCCATGGTGCACAGAGTGTTGGCGATGCGGATGCGCAGACGTTCCGCGATCGGCTCGGCATGGTCCCAGGTCGTATGCGGCATCAGCACCACGAATTCGTCGCCACCGAGACGCGCCGCGGCGTCGGTGGCGCGCAGCTCGTGGCGGCAAACATCGGCCGTGGCGGCGATCACCTTGTCGCCCACCAGGTGGCCGTGCTGGTCGTTCACGCGCTTGAAGTGGTCGATGTCGAAGATCATCAGCGAAGTGGGCGTGCCATAGCGGGCGAACATCTCGAAGTGCTCGGCCAGCATCTGCATCAGCTTGCGGCGATTCAGCAGGCCTGAGAGAGGATCGATCTCGCTCTGCGTGCGCAGCTTGGTTTCCAGCTCATTGCGGGCGGTGATATTGCTGGCCACCCACAGCACGGCGTCTTCGCCCTGGACAGGGAAGGCGAGCGCCTGAACGCGTCCTTCAAACCACAGGGTGTCGGTAGGGCCGTCCGTGTTCAAGCCTTTCAGGTCGCTGGAGGCCAGGCTGTATTCGACGATATGCAGGCAGCGCTTCTCCAGCGCCAGGCTGACTTCATGCACAAACCAATCCGCCTTTTCCTGCGCCAGCACCTCGTGAATCGACTTGCCAATCAGGCTGTCGCCGCGATGGTAATAGCGCGCGTCCGCCCCGCCGAAAACGGCGATATAGCGTCCGCTGCGTGTAATCACGAAAGCCGGATCGGGCAGGGACGCCAAAATCGCGTCCAGCTGCACGCCGGAGAAGGGGGAATCGTCTCTCAAACCAGGCCCATTTAAATCGACTGTCCATTACAAAGTACCAGAAATATTTCCAAAAGACAAAGAAAAACTGGTGTTCGGCATGCGTTGGGTGGCCAGCCGCTATACTCGCGCCATGACGACGAATGAGAATATGGACCAGGATGAGCAGCTGCTGCGCGAAACCGGCCTGGCGGAGCGTGGTATCAGTCTGGTGAAGATGGAAGGGCGCGTGTTCCTGCGCATGTCCGGCTGCGTGGAGGCGGGCGGGCGAAGCGTGTCCTATGCGCTGGTGCCGGAGCAGGGCGTGCTGGCCAAGCCGTCCAAGTGGCGCAAGCTGGATGACGAAGGCCGCGCGGCGCTGCTGCGGGAGCGGGGCAATGAGCGCGCCGTGCGCCAGCTGCGGGATGAGGTGGCGTCCTTCGTGGTTGAACTGGATGAGGCTTGCGAGGAGTACGGCCTGAATCCAGCGCCCTTCCTGCGCACGCTTGCGGAAGGCGAGAGCTCGGAGCCGGCCGGTATTGTGTTCGAGCGCGTCCGCCAGCGCATGGAGCATGCCGTTGAGCGTCAGCGCGAAGAGCGCCATGCCGAACGCACCAAGCAGAGTATTAATCTGGCCGAATATCCGGCTTCCTTCGAAGTCGCGCGGCGTCTGCCGCGCAAATTCATCGCCGTGCTGGGACCGACCAATTCAGGCAAGACGCACAAGGCGATAGAGGCGCTGGCGAAAGCAGCCAGCGGCATCTATCTTGCCCCTTTGCGGTTGCTGGCACTGGAAAATTATGAGCGTCTGTTGGAGCAGTTGCCCGCCGTGAGCCTGATTACGGGCGAGGAACGGCGCATCGTTGAAGGCGCCACGCACGTCGCCAGCACCGTTGAAATGATGGATGCGCGTACGCCGGTGGAAGTGGCGGTGATCGATGAGATCCAGATGCTGGCCGACTCGGAGCGCGGCGCTGCGTGGACGGCGGCCGTCTGCGGCGCACCGGCGCGCACCGTCTATCTGGTCGGAGCGCCGGAAGCGCGCAAGGCCATCGAGGCGCTGGCGGAGCGGCTGGAATGTCCGCTGGAAGTGCATGTGCTGAAGCGCAAGGCGCCGCTGGCGATGGAACCGTCTTCCGTGCGTAATCTGCGCAATCTGAAGCGGGGCGATGCGCTGATTGCCTTCTCGCGCCGCGATGTGCTGATGTGGCGCGATCTGGTGACTGAGCTGGGCATGAGCGTGGCGACCGTGTATGGCAATCTGTCGCCCGAAGTGCGGCGTGCACAGGCGGCGCGCTTCCGCGAAGGGCAGGCCGATATCGTGGTCGGCACGGATGCCATTGCGATGGGCCTGAACCTGCCGATCCAGCGCGTGGTGATGACGACCACCGTCAAGTTCAACGGCTATGACGAGGAAGAGATTTCCGCCGCGCTGGCCAAGCAGATCGCCGGCCGGGCAGGGCGCTACGGCATTCACGAAGAGGGCCATGTGGCGGGCTTCGATCATGAGTCGCATGAGGTCATGCGTTCGCTGCTGAAGGAGAAGCTGGCGCCAATTCCGTCCAGTGGTTTTTCGGTGGCGCCGACGCTGGAGCATTTGCACCGCATCTCCGCTGTGACGGGCGAAACCGCGCTGGCGAAACTGCTGAAACGCTTCGTCCACAATATCGATGTGCCGGATGGCTTCTTCTTCCCGCGCATCACGGAAGAGCAATCCAGCCGCGCCGCGTGGCTGGACACGCTTCCGCTGTCAGTGGCTGAAAAATTTACGATGTCGCTGGTGCCTGTGTCGACCAAGGTGCTGACCTTGCAGCATGCGTGGGAACAGTGGTCGCTGGCGCTGTCGCGCAAGAAGGTCACGCACCTGAAGCGGCAGCACGATGAGCTGTACTACCAGAGTTTGCAGGAAGTGGAGGATGCCTGCCGCCTGTACTCGGCCTACGCCTGGCTGGGTTACCGCTTGCCGGAATACTTCCCGGATATCGCGGTGGCGCAGGAATTGTCGCGCGAAGCGTCGGAACGCGTGGACGCGATTTTGCGCGAACAGAATGTCGCAACGCGCCGCAAGCAACCGAAGAAGTATCGCTAACCGCTAGTCTTCGCTGCGCCAGCTGAGACGGCCGTGGCAGGCTTCGTTCAGCTGCGCCGTGAGCGCGCTCGCCGCACTGTCCGCAATGATGAACTCAATCGTCACGTCATCGCCATGCTGCACCTCGCCCAGCACGCCGCCCGCTGCTTCAATTTCGCGGCGTACGGTGCCTTCCAGCGCGTAGGGAAGAATGCAGCACAGGGTGCGCTGCTTGATGATGGCGATTTTTTCCGCGGTGAGCAGGGCTTGCGCCACGCTGTCCGTGTAGGCGCGCACCAGGCCGCCCGCACCCAGTTTCACGCCGCCGAAGTAGCGCACCACGGTGGCGAGCACGCCTTCCAGATCCTGATGGCGCAGCACATCCAGCATGGGACGGCCTGCAGTGCCGCTTGGCTCGCCGTCATCGACAGCGGCGGATTGTCCGCCTGCCAGCAAGGCCCAGCAAACGTGGGCCGCGCCAGGATGCTGCGCTTTGAGTTCAGCCACCACCGCCTGCGCGCCCGCGCGGTCGGCCATGGGCTGGACGCAGGCAATGAAACGGCTTTTCTTGATCACCAGTTCATGATGAACCGGCGCGGCGATGGTCTGAGGCATGAGGGCTTGCGAATGAATCGAAGCCGCGATTGTACACGCTGGCCTTAATTCGCCAGCAGCTGCGGCACGCCTTTCTCCATCGCGGCGTTCAGCAGGCTCTCCATATTTCGCACTTTTTCATCGGATGTGATGGCGTTCCAGGCATACAGTCCGTTCTCGCCTTTCATATTGCCGATCGTGCAGCTCTGCTTCTGATAAACCTCTTTCACTACCTTCATGGTGGAGGCGTCAATAAGGCGCAGCTTCACGTAAGCAAAGGGCATGATGATGCCGCGGCCGAACTGGCCCGTGGCGTCTTCGGTAATCTCGACACCGTTGTCGAGGTAGAAGCCCAGGCCTTCAAAGCGCCCGGTGCTTTCGTGGCTGCGGCTGAACTTCACTTCAGCGTCCGCATTCAGTTTGGTGACCAGGATCAGGTGCGTTACATTGCGCTGCTTGAGCAAGCCTTGGAGGTAGTCGAGATTGGCCTTGTTGGCTTCCGGACTGTCGAACATGGCGTTCTGCGCCTGATACAACTCTGCATCCAGCGTCAGGATCATGGCGGTAGGCGTGGCCGGTTCCGCCTTCAGTACCGCCTTGTTGGCGGCCTGCACGGTCACCTCGTCAAATGCGGTGTTATTCAGCGGGACCAGATTGCGCGCCAGCTGCGCCACGCGCGTGCCGGTCTGCGTGACGAAGTTATAAGTCGACATGCTGTTGCCGGATAAAGCCATGATGCCGATCTTGCGTGGCGTTTGTCCGTCTGCGTGCGCGGTCAGCGATACCAGAGTAAGCAGCATGGTTGCAAGGATTCGCATTTTTCTTCTTCCTTTTTCTAGTTTGGCCCTGCGTCGGCAGCGCCACGCAGGAGGTTGAGTATATGTGCACGTGCTTCGCCGGCGGTCATGCCTTTCTGTTCGAGCTGGCGTTGCAGGTCGCCGAACAGCTTGCGCCGGTGCTCGCCGGCGTCGGACACGTCGCGCCGGTCGGAGAAGAAGTCCATCAGGGTGGAGCCGCACATACAGTTGCGGTACACCTCCACGATGGCGATTTCATCGTCATCGTGGCTTTGTTTCAGGCCACTGTGATCGCGGCGGGTCGCAAGCGTCTGCCGCAGAAAATCGTCAGCGGTGTCGTAAATTTTGCCGCAGTTCTTGCAGCGCTTGGGGAAGGCGGCCTCGCTCAATGCACGCAGGCCATCGAGGAAATCGTTGTTCATGTCGTGACCAGACGCGATTTGGCGCGGTAGCGGGCATACCAGAACAGTGGCAGGCTGAGCGCACCCAGCGCAATCGCCCACAGGAAGGATTCCTGGCCCACGCCGTAAAAGCCCCAGACCGAGAACACGCAAGTCCCGGCAGCGCCGGCGACAACTCCCGCAGCTGCATGCCGCACCACACCGCGCCGCCACAGCTTGAACAACGCCAGTCCGCCGAACAGATACAGTGGCAGGCTGGCGGCGGTGACCATCACGGTGAGGAAGGTGAAGGCATCGGCCAGCGAGCGGCTGTAGCTCATGCCAACCATGACGCTGGCCAGCACGCCCACCAGTACCAGTGCGCGCGCCGGAGCGCCGCGCCGGTTCTGCACCTGCAGCGCATCAGGGAAGGTGCCGTTGGCCGCCAGCGAGGCGGTGACTTCGCCCGCGACCAGGGTCCAGCCGTTCAGGCATCCCAGGCCGCTGATGACAATGAAGGCGGACAGCCATTGTCCCCAGCCCCGGCCCCAGTAGCGGTCGAACAGCGCGGCGAACGGCGCTTCCGACCTCGCCAGTTCGGCGTGCGGCAACAGCAGCAAGGGCGCGGCGGACACGCACACATACACCACGGCGATGATGGCCGTGCCGGCAATGGTCGCGCGTGGAATGGTCACTTCGGGACAGTCGATTTTCCCGGCCGGGATGGTTGCGCATTCCACACCGAGCACCGTGAACAGCGCAATCGTACCCGCCGCTGCAGTCGCGTCCAGCGTGAGTGGGGCCGGCGCCAGATGTCCTGCAATCGGTTGTGCGCTCATTACGGCCACCAAACCCAGTACGACCACGGCGATCATGGGCAGCAGCTTGAGGCCGACCGATATCAGTTGCACGCGTCCGGAAGTCTTCGCGCCACGCAGATTGATCAGCACGAAGAACCACACCATGGCCAGTGCCAGGATGGAGGAGGGCACGTGCGCCAGCGGCGGCACCAGCGCAACGAGATAGCCAACCAGGCCAATCGCCAGCGCTGCATTGGTGATCCAGATCGACACCCAATAGCTCCACATGACGAAGAAGGCGACGCCATTGCCGAAGGCGCGGCGGGTGTAGCCGTATGGACCGTCTTCTTCGGGCAGGCTACGCGCCAGCTGGGCAAAGGTGTAGGCGACAAACAGGCAGCCCGTGACCGTAGCTGCCCATCCCGCGAAGGCATTGATGCCGTAAGGCGCCAGCGAAACCGGCAGCAGGAAGATGCCCATGCCGATGACATTGCCGACGATGAGCGCAGTGCTCATCCAGAAGCCGAGGGGCTTGTCCTGTTTAAGCATGGCGGATGTAGGCGGCGCGCAGCAGGTTCTGGAAGTGCCATACGCCGCTTTCACGGCGAGGATTCAGGCGGCCTGCTTCATACGACCCGGAGCTCAGGCCTTTCTGCACATGCTCGCAGATGAAGATGTCTTCTTCCTGAATGGCGTGGCTGAATTCCTGCTCGGCCTGCACGCGCTGCAGCACGTCCGGTTCCTGCGTGTAGTAGTAATCGAATTCGACGATGCAGTGATCGCGCCCATCCGGCAGCACGCGGTTGGTCTGCAGGCGTCCCGGCGTGATATTGAGCATGATGTTCGGATAGACGAAGTAGTAGAACGCGTCGCCGTCGCCGTAGATGCCGTCGTTATTGCGCAGCGGGGAATGCTGAAGCGAGTACCAGTCGTGCAGTTCGGTGTCGTACACGCGGTAGTCCAGCACTTTCGACAGGCCTGGATGGACGAAGGGCAGGTGATAGCCTTCCAGGAAGTTGTCGACGTAGATCTTCCAGTTGCAGGCGATGCGGTAGGTGTCGCGTTTGGCGAATTGCATGGCGCTCAGGTCGATGGGCGCGATGCGCGCGCTGATATCCTTGAACACATCGTCAAAGGGTGGCGTATCGTCGCTCAATGTGACGAAGACCAATCCTTGCCATTCGCGCACCCGGATTTGCGGCAGATGGATGCCGCTGATATCGAAGTCTTTGGCGTCCTGCATTTCGGTGGTTGCGCGCAGACGGCCGTCCAGTTCATATGTCCAGCCGTGATATTTGCAGTGCAGCGCACGCGCGCCTTTGCCATTGCAGACGGCCAGTGGACCGGCACGGTGGCGGCACACGTTGTAGAAGGCTTTCAGCGTTTTGTCCGGCTGACGCACGATCAGCATGGGCTTGCCGGCTATCTCACATGTCACATGATCGCCAGGTTCTCCCAGATCGCCCTGATGCGCGGCCAGTTGCCAGCTCTCGCCGAACACGCCGCGCTGCTCCACGTCCAGCCAGCGCGGCTCGCGGTAGAAGCTGGCGTGCAGGGCATGAGCGTGATCGAGCGCCTCGTGGCGGCAGTGGTCGGGCATATGGACTCCTGTGTGCGAAGCAATAACTGTCTCACGAATTTGTGTGCCCGAGATGTTGCTTGTTGTAAAAAAGTTACGCTTGCAGGTTTCAGCATGAAGCATTGATGCGCTTAATATAGAGCGTCCTTATTGGCCTCATATCCGCCCCCATATTTGCGATGCGCTTCCTGATTTCCTGTTCTGTGCTGGCCCTGCTTGCAGGCTGTACCTCTATTCCCGAATTCTCGGCGCAGCCAAGCGCGGTAAATGGTTTACTCAGTTTCGACGACCTCATTGCTCACATCGAATGCGAGATCGCCAGTTCGGCCAGGGCAGGGGCGTTTGGTGCGAATTCATATGCGGCCAGCATCAGCCTTTCGGCCGAGGTGACGTCGACGTCGGGCGTGTCGCCAAGCCTGACTTACATCAACCCGCTGTCGGCCGCGACCGAACGTTCGCTGGGCGCCAGCGGACAATACTCGCGCGCTAATCACAAAAACCTCACCAAGAATTTTTCGATTTTCCTGAACCGCGAACGTGCAGATGCGGTCAGCGAGGTTTGCAAGGCGGTTGCGGGCCGCGGCATCGGCGGCGATCTGGGACTGACCGAGGCCATCGTGCTCGGCTCAAACGAGAACTTCCTATTCCGCCGTGATGGCGATCCCAAGGTTCAGAATAATTTTGTGATCACGGTGGACTTCACCATCACCAAAGGCGCATCGGGCGGACCTGATTGGAACCTGGTCCACTTCAAGGGACCGTCCGATTCGGCGGGCAGCTTGATCAACTGGACCAATGTGGCGAAGGACACGCTGATCCTTTCGTTCTCCCGCGTTGAACTGTCGAGCGCCGCGCCGGAGGCCATGGAAGAAAAAAGAACCGAAACCATGCGCGACGCCGTCAAAGCCGCCGAAGACGGCCTCACGCGCTCGCTGCTCGAACGCTTGGTGCCCGGCCGCTGAGCGGGAGTTGGTAAATTTGTTGTGTGATACTTAACAATTTCTCTGCTATTTGCCGAAGTTTCACCATCCGCGCGCCACTCATCCGTGATCCTCGGCTATGATGACGCCCTTTCAAATAGTAACTAGTAATACGAATGCTTGTGCGTTGAGGCAATGTTGTTCGTATTGCAAAGAAAGGCAAGATGCTGTTATCGGGAGCGGAGGAGAAGGTTCAGCCGCAATTCGGCTTGATTAATTTGCTCAAGGCGGGCGCTGCGCAATTGATTGTGCTGCACCACCTGGCTTTTTACGGCCCAATGTCCGACCACGTGCGCCAGCTGCTGCCGGACGTGATCGACTGGCTGTCTTCGCACGCGCGTATTGCCGTTCAGGTCTTCCTCGTTATCGGCGGCTTCCTGGCTGCCAAATCGCTTTCGCCGCAAGGGCAGCCCGGCCACGACTACCCGCTGCGCGCGATCTGGAAGCGCTATGCCAAGCTGGCGCCGCCGTTCATCGTTGCCACGCTGGCCGCCGCCGCCGCATCGGTCCTGGCGAGCCAGTGGATGGATCATCACTCTATTTCGGAGCCCGCAACCGTCGGCCAACTGAGCGCACACGCGCTGCTGCTGCATGGCGTGCTGGGTTACCCGTCCGTGTCCGCCGGCGCCTGGTACGTCGCCATCGACTTCCAGCTGTATGCGTTGGTGGTGCTGATGCTTTGGCTGGCGGGGCGGGTGGCCGGTACGAGCCAACTGCGCTGGCTGGTGCCGTTCTGGGTTGCGGTCGGTATCGCGCTGTCGCTGCTGCACTTCAATCTGGACCCCGACTGGGACAACTGGGCGCCGTACTTCTTCGGCAGCTATGGCCTGGGCCTGATGGCGTGGTGGGCGAGCGACCCAAGCCGCAAGCCGGGCGCGGTGCTGCTCTTGCTGGTGATGACGCTGCTGCCGGTCCTGGTCGGCCTGGCCATCAACTTCCGCAGCCGCATCGCGCTGGCGCTGGCCGTTGCAGGCGCTCTGCTGCTGTTTGGCCGCGTCAAAACCTATTCGAATGGCCGCGCCTGGTCTGCCATCAACGGCCTGGCGCGAACGTCCTACGGCGTGTTCCTGATTCACTTCCCGGTTTGCCTGCTGGTGAACGCGGCCTTCACCCATTTCGTTCCTGCCGAACCGGAACTGCAGGGCGTCGGCATGCTGACCGCCTGGGCCGCCAGCCTGATCGCAGGCGCTGCCTTCCACAACTGGATCGAGCTGCCGCTGGGCCGCGTGTTCGAATCCACGGTGGGCCGCCGCGCTATGCAGGCGTCGTCCGTGTAAAGGTGTTTTGACCGCTGGTCCTTTTGGACATACAGGTTACAACGTGTATGGCGGTTTGACGTTTTTCACGAGTCCGGTTCTGGAATCAAATTCGTAGGGTATGTGGACCGCGATTTTAGTACGGCTGAAGTCTCTGCCATTTCGAGTAATCAAGGGCATTCGGTAAGACAAAGCTGTAGCTGCAATGATCGCGTCGGGCAGTTTGATTTTAGGCGGAATGCGCAAACTGTTTCCGCGAATTGAGATCGCGTGTCGGGTGATCTGTGGGTCGAGTTGAACCACTGAGAATTCGTCCAAGAGCGCTTCGAGAATAGGTCTGTCCCTTGGGCGTGGAACCGCTCCGGAAAGAAGCTCCATATAAGTGATGATGCTGATCGCGGGATCGTCGTAGCTGCCAAGCTCGGTAGTGGCCTCCCGAATGCCGTTGAGCATATCGATGAAGATATTTGTGTCGAACAGGATTAGTCCCATTCGATTCTCAGCTGTTCTTGATGTTCGACGCCGTCTTTAGAAACATCAGTTCGGTCTCGCCATAGTCCTTCAGCCAATTTCAACGCAGCCATACGCCGGCGGCGGCGCTCGTCTTGCGAAGTAAGTGTTTCTGATGTAACCGAGGCGGTTGGTTCGCCGACATTTTGCAGAGTGCTCATGAGCATCTCCCGCTATGCAATTTGATAAACCCAGTCTAGTGCAAAGGCAGTGGAAGGTGGGCGCGGCACAAGATTATTCCGCCCGGTCCTTGCGAAAGCACAAGGGTTACGTGGCATTTTGGCGTACGATGTTACGTTCGCTAAATTAAGGAAGTTTTGCATGACCTACGAAGAGTATCTGGACGAAGTCACCACATTGATCTTCGAGAAATACGGCGTGACCGAAGCCGCGGCCATCAAGATGGTGATCGCAGCCCAAGACAGGGAGTTCTTCGTCAAACACGACGATGACAAGGCTTTGCGCAACATCGACCAGGCCCACAAGGACGCCAAAATCATCTTTGAAGCCGCGCAGGGCGCCAGCAGAAAGCCGCCGGTCAAGCCGAAAGCGAAATAAGCGGATGAGCAGCCACACGCAATACGACGCCCTTCGCTACGAGCTTTTTCGGGAGCAGGCGGGTGCACTGGGCGTCGCCGGCAGGCAGCTGTGCGATGCGCTGGCTGCTTATTCGAGCCATATTCAAGGCGGTGGAGTTGGAGGCGAGGTACGCACCGAACAATTGCTGGACGATGTCGCCGGCAAGGCTTATGCGCTGCTGCTTCAGCGCGAGTTTGTGGGACTCGTGCACAACAACATGGAGTGGCTTCGCGCGACATTCGATTTGCCGCCTGAGGTGTGGGGCCGTCTTGGCCGTAGCTGACATAACAAAAAAGCCACCCGAAGGTGGCTTTTTTGATGAATCTTGGTAGGCCGTGCGGGATTCGAACCTGCGACCAACGGATTAAAAGTCCGCTGAAGCACCGCACAATATTCAGTCTATCCCGTAGATATGCAGCATTTTAAGCCACTTCAAAACGCCTAGCCAGCGTTTGATGAGGACCAGAGCAGGACCAGATGGTGACGTAGGACCGTCCAACGACCGGAAGAGCCTCCGAGCGCACGAATGAGAATAGGTAACCCGCATCTTCCCCCGTCAACCATACTCCGCTACAGGAGGCAACCATTCTTCATTTCTCGGCTTAGTCAGAGCTACCGATGCGCTACGGCCAACCATTTTCCTTGGCGCGGTGAGGGAGAGAATGATACTCAAAAATTGCAAATATAATTTCCACTTAGCAATAAAGTAATTTGGCGATGAATTATTGGTGACAGTTCGTGAGTTTTTGTTCGTCAATAATTGCTATCTTTGTATTTGCGGTGTCATTCAAGGTTTCGTTTTTTATGTAATATTGCTTATTTGGCATGCCGGACGGGAGAAAACCATGCAAAAGACTTGCCGAGTATTGATTGCAATTTTTCTGATTGCGTTATTTGAAAATTCTGAGGCATCAACGATATGGAAGCATAAACTCACCGTGGCTGCAAATCCCGATATAGGGCTGGATAACGCTGAGGTGGATGGTATCATAAAGAGTATGAATTCTGCTATTAAGGCATCGACCTACGGAAACCCTTGGGACCCACCGTGTCCTCAAGTTGAGTTTGTGCGAGAAGGAAATGTGGTAAATAATAAGAATCTCCCGACAACCGGAAGCTTCGAGCAGCTTGAGACGTCTTTAAAGAAGAATGTGCCGAATGCAAATGTTTTGGTTGTTTATTCCATTGATTGCGATGGAATTAATGCCGCTGGATGTGGACGCGTTGGTCAAGAACCGCTAATAATTGGGCTTTATCCAAGTTTCGACGATCAATTATGGCTGCATGAGCGCGGACATAATTTAGGACTTAATCATTCAGCGGAAGCGCCGGCTTCAGACGACACTGTCTTACCTCAAGTGGGCATGCGATTCATGTTTTGGCGGCTCGGAGTAGGGCACCTCGGAAAGATTTCGAGCGAATGCTCTGCTTTTATGGCTAAGAAGTTTTCTTCAATTGAAAAGAGCGACAATGCGGTTGCTGCGGTTGGTGCACCCACTGGAATCCAAGGAGTCAAAGGTAAAAGCGAGATTTCAGTTGCAGACCTCGAGATAGCTGACGTCGCTGGCGCGGATATCGAGAGTAAAGTAAAGGAGCAGGCAAGTTCCGTTGGTTTATCTAAGGAAGCATATAAAGTGGTGGGCCCCCCATGGATACATGGAATTCCTCTTGACGCGATAAGAGCTCTTGGGAAAAGCGATATTGATTCGATTCGAAATATGCTGAAAGGGCCGGTGAACCAGTATTGGCCACAAGCGGCGAGCGCTGTCGCCATAGTTGGCGATGAAAAGGATGCCGCGCTTATACGCAAAGTTCTGGATGCTCCGGTGCCAGCAGTCGCGCCCAATGCTAGTGGTGTCGACAAAAATAAATATAGGAATTTTGTAAAAGCAAAGTTGTCTGCTCCTATCGCGCTGGGAATATTGGCTAATCGAACGAAGTCTGTAAGTCTGACCAATTCTCTAAAAGATACTGCGCAAATAGATCGGGCGAGAAATATTATTGGTGAATCTAATGCCGAGAGCTTGAGTAGGCAAGCTGTTCACGGATTGTCAATTGCAAATACCGCTGAGTCCAGTAATTTCATTGATTCCATTCTAAAGAATGGCACTGAGCAGAATAATGGCAAGGTTGTTCCTCTTAGCTTGCCTGACAAAAAAATTATACAGGAACGATCTTTTGAAATAAACACAAAAGGGTTGGACTCCTATCTAAAGAAGTCAACTAACTAATTGGGAGGGGGTATGAGTTATTGTAATATGAAATTTTGCGTCTCTCGTTATGTTCCGGGATTAGCATTGACTTATTTGTTGTCGGCCTTCCCGACAGTGGTTTGGTCGGCAGATCTCTTGTCCTTTTGTCTGGGACCTGCTCCGACTGATGCAGGCTTGCTTTCAGTCTACACATCACAATGTCCATCATATTTACAGAGCCAATTCGCTACTCCAGGAATTGTGGCGCAGAACACGGACAAGACAACGGCTATCGCTCAAGAGCAAACTCAAGTTGCAATTTTAACTGCTCTCTCTGCACTGACTAAACCGCCACCTGTTCAAGTACCGTCAGGGATGGATATTTCTGCACTAGGAGCGGCAGCATTAAAAAAGGATGCTGAGGTTACGTATAGAATTGCAATTAAGATAGGTAAAAAAATAGATGCTCATCTAAAAGATGACGAGCAAGCGTTGATTGTTAATGCAAATGACTTGACAGCCCTTCTTTCCGTTCCAGTAGACTCTGAGACAGTGAAAGGGGCGTTAGATGATTACACTACACGGATATCTTCATTAAGATGCTCTAATGCGGCAGCTCCGGCCGCAGCTGCTGTTCCACCTTTGGCGCTAGGTATATTTGGGGCACAAGCCCTGCTGAGCACGCTTGCTACTGGAGCCAGTATGTTTCAGCCTAATTTGGTCGCAGCAGCAAAGACCTCCGGGGTTACTGATCCCCAGAACATTATGGTGGCAGGTGTGATCAATGGTGCCATTGAGGGGAAACGAAAATATTTGCATACACATGTCCCAGTGATTTCTTCAACAAATGATGTGTTAGTCGCACTTGGAACATTGCGAATGACAGTTGTTGCAGCGAATCAGCGCATATCGCTGTGCCAGGCAAATGATGTGGCAGTAAAACCTGCCACGTCACTAATCAATGATGCGAAAGAATTCATTGCGAACTTATTGAAGACTGATGGAACAAAACCTAGTCTATTGGATAGCGCAGCCCGGCGCTCTGCGCTGAAAGGAGCGAAAATATCTTATACACTCCTTTTGAGTCGTGATGTTTCCGGTGGAGGAATTGCGGCTGTTAAGCCCAATTGGTTTAGGTCTACCGTGTTGTTATCCGGAACGGCTGATGGAATATCATATCGGCTCGAGGGCTTAGATGGTGTAGTAAAAGATGCAGGGTTTATCTCGGATTGGTCAGCTGACCGGTGCGATCTCGATGAATGGACTCAATCTTTTACGTCTTGCCCACAAATAAAACGGGTTGAGATGCAAAATGATGAGGGAGCTTTTAAGAATTGATAGCCGTACCAGAACTAAACCCTTGCGAGTCATGTTAGAGACGCGGACGGAATATCGTTATGTCTACTTCTGAGTAGTTGCTACGCAGGTATTCCATGAAAGTGTAGTAAGCAGGAAGGAAGTTAGTAACAGCTTGATCTATGCTTCGACGAAGTGTCACTTTCTCCTCGTAAGTAAGATCAGGATTGATTGCCATGACTTTTTCTCGCCCCTCAATATGAATAAACGAGTGTTTCGCTGGGATCGTATCACTGATAGAGTTCATTAATGTGTGTAGCCGATCCACAAAATTGGAGTAATGCTGTTCGAGTGTGTTGTCGTTAAACGGGCAGCATTGTGGATTATCAAAGGGAAATGCTTCAACGGCTGAAGAAGCATGGAATAAATCTAAATATAACGTATTCGGTAAAAATTCCACATAACTGCGTAGTTGGGTGAATGGCAGAAAACGCATTAAAACTTGAAGTCCGGCGATGTCAATATGACGCTTAGAGTGATCTGCCAACGAGATGTTAACCCAGGACTCGTGCTCAGCTTTTATAGAGTGCAGCCGCTCCACTGGGTATGCTGATTCATTACCGTCTACTATAGAGTGGTGGTTTGGGCACAATAGAATAAGATTCTCATAAGAGTTTAAGTCGCCGTTGAAAGGTATATTTCCTCTCGATCCGCCTATTTTCTTGGCTATAATATGCGCCATTTCACCTATCTTTACATCTTCAACAAATAGCGGCGTTTTACATATACTGCAACGGCCAGCTGCGTTTGCGAACAACTGGGCAATGGTTTTGTCTTTCATGGATTTTCTGAGTTTCGTGAGAAAAGTTTTTCTGGAACACCCCGAGAACTTAAGTGATTCAGCGTGAGCGGCTTATTCATAGACCGGTTCTGAAAGCACATGCGGGTCAACTACGGGAGCCTGAGGGGGCAAGTGACGAGGGTGGGCTGTTCGTGTTCTGATAGCCTTACATGGATAGACGAAATTGTTCAATCTTTTTTCCAACTACCTCTTCGGGGCCTCTGCCATCTTCCTTTGCACTCAACATAGATTCAACGTCCTCGTCATTGAATACAAGAATCATTTTCTGATGGATAAGCCACTGTTCCCGAAGCGTATGTGCGCAGCCCGCGGCATCACCGCCATTACGTGAGAAAATTAACCCAACAAGACCTGCTCCTTGGGGCTTCAGATAGTTGGCAACTTGTAGAACTTCAGTCTTTCCTATCTTGCGGCTGTAGTTTTTTGCATCAACGATCAAATAATCAGCCATGTATCTGTCTCTTAAAAATGACCAAAATCCAGTTTCTGCATAGTTGGGTACAATGAAATCACGTCTATTCGTCTTCGTGACGTCTGCATGCTCAGATAGCGGCTTTGTTAAGGTCGGGCAGAACAAGTGTTCAAGGATGCTTCCAATAAGACCTTGGTAGATGCTCCAATCACGCTTTCCAGGTTGGCACGATTTCAATGTGGCAAGAAGCTCGCCTGAGCGTGTGGTTGCGGACCCTCGTTGTTTCCGCATTAGAAGAATGTTTTTAAAGTAGCTCCTGGGCGCATCCTCAATTTGCTTTGCGAAATTCCTTGCCAAGAAATCAAGATCCCATAGCTCGATTCCTTCAATTTGTAGAGTTTGAATCTCGCTATCACTAAGGGTTGCTGGAATCGCAAGAACGGGCTGGCATTCGCCAAAAGCCTCTTTATAGTTCTTAAGCTGGGTGACAACGTCGTTGATTCTGTTGAAAGATGCGAATCGTGAAGATTTACATTCGATTAGGATTCTTGTACGCCGTGAATTCTGGATGGAAGTGGCTATGATATCGGCTCGATAGCGCCTCTCTTCCCCGAGTATCGGGTCCATTACAACGTCCGTATACTTTGGAGTTCCCCTCATCAGAAAAGTAAGGAACGCAGTGAACTCTGCCTCTGTTGGCTGCATCCCGGCATTGCAGGCTGCACACACCGTTGCAAGATTTGTACCAACGAATTTTCTTGTTAAAGACTTCGGGAATACGTGCTCAAGGGCCATGGTGGACGGCGGGAAGGATGCGCCACATATTGAGCAATTAGAGGAGCTTTCAGACAATGTCATTCTCTATGGACTCGAAGTAATTAAGCATACTGGATCTCACTCCCGAAGCACTGGCGGCTAGAGTTGGTCGTGTTTGTAGAGCGCCATGTGATCTCCTCTATTTCTCTAGGCTAGAAGAAAAAATCCTTGCCGCAGGAGAAATTGTAATGGCAAGTTATCGGGATAAATCTAACACTTTGTCACAATCGCCGAATCAGTCAAATTATTGTGAATATATTAATCAAATGGGGGCCGGATGCACTTGTTTGAAAGCTACTTCTTCTTGCCAGCGCGCCAGTGCTGCGCATACTGCACTGCAAATCCATAAACGAATTCCTTCTCACGAAGGGGGAGGTCTTTGACAGCCTCTCCGAATAGCTCTCCAAAGGCTTCGGATTTCGCACTATCCCCGACCAAGGAGGAGAGCGAAACCTTCAAGCACCTCGCCAAGTCATCCAACCGGTCGAGCGAAGGCAATTGCGCGCCAGTCTCGATCCGGGACACAGTCACGTTTTCAATTCCAAGAGCTTCCGCCAACTGCCCCTGTGTAACGCCGAGGTGAGTCCTAGCCACCTTGATATTGCGGCCAATGCGCTTACCGAGTTCTTCACCTTTCTCGGTTTTCGTCTGTCGCGGCATGGGCTTGTTCCTTAAAAAGCCTCATGGTCCTATGACAAGTTAAGATATAAAATGATGTAATATGACAATTATATTGATATAAAACGATAATTTCACGGTAAATCCAATAGTCACGCGCATTAGCGCTTAAGCATTGCGCCGGCGCCCCATCAAATCGTAAGGAGATAGCTATACATGGCAGCACTCACCTTAAACGCAGTTGACGTACACGTTTCTCCTGAAAGAGCGGCCTACAACAGCATCCGACTGAAGTATCAGCGCCTAGCAGAAAAGGCTGCGTCCAATTTCTCCGGCAGTTAGCGCTGGCGTTTTGTCGTTTTGGATGGAGGCGCTCTCACTGGACTATCTGGATAGAAATGGCATTGCAGACCAGCTAGGAATCCACCTATCTGAAATCAAGCCTGAGAATATAGCGCTAGTCGCACCATTGCTTGAAATGCTGCTGGATATGCCGCGATCTGAGCATAGTTTTCTGGGGCGAACCATTGCTCGCTGCTTAGAGAAAGGTTTGGTGAAAGACGCCTTGCTCTGGCGTTATATTGCAGGCGACATCTGCGATCAGGATTTACTGGAATATAGGTTTGACAATAAGCTGCGTTGCCATTCTCATGAGTTTGGTGATCAGCATGGGAATTTTATACGCCAGCGAATGGAGCAATCCACTGCGTTATTGGACCTGGCGTTGGACTCTATCGAGCGGTGGAGCAGTCTACGTGCATCGCGATATGGCGAAACGCGTTCAGGATACCGGCACGGATTTTTAGGCGAATCCTCATACGAGGATATACATAGTCAGAAGGGTATAAGTCACGTAGACAGTATGACCATTTTGCTTGGCGCGGTTGAGGCAGCCATTCTTCACCAAGCAAAAGCGAACTCCGACTGGTGGGAAGGCAACCGCGAACGTCTTTGCTTCAATCATGAAGGCGCATTGCTCTACTTTGCAGTCCTTGCCTGCACGGCATCGCCTGAAACTAACATTGACTTGGTCGGTCGTATGTTATGTGATTCGAAGATGTTTGAGTTTGAACTTGCTTATGAGCTGGGGGCATTGTTGCAGTCAGCATTCATGCTCCTCAGCACTCCAGTGCAAGATGCTGTGATGGTGAATATTTTGAAGGTGTGGGTTGATCAGGAGGTCGATGAGCGCAGCCGTTTCTGGGTATTGAAGAAGCGCGCCGAATTGATTGTTCCGATCCCTCGTTTTTTACGCTCACCTGAAGTGCAAGCGGTGGTGGATGCCTATGAAGAGAGGGCCGGGGTATTGATTCGTCAACCGGATATCTATTCGCGAGGCGGAACGGTTAGCGCGCCATTTTCATTTGAAGTCTTTCTTGGTGTCACCAATAACGGGGTACTGCGCTTACTTGAGCACTACAGCGGCCATTCGCATCACCACGGAAGTGATGCTGATTTTCTGATTGGAGGGGAGCGAGAGGTCGGCTGGCAACTTCGGGAGGCATGTTCTCGCCACCCCACGCGCTTCTTGGACTTGCTGCGCATCTGCTGGACCAATATCTCCGAGGCGTTTCGCGATGACATTATGGATGGGGTGGCGACCTACTTGGCATATCGTTATGGAAACTTGCAAGTTAATGGCCCTTGGAAGCCCGTCGAAGAGCCTGATGCTCCGCTCCTGGCAAAGGAAATTCTTGATGAGCTGGAGCGACACCAGACGCACTGGAGGTATCGGCGCTCTGCCGCGAAAGCCCTGGAAGCTTGCGCTAATGTCATACAGGACTCACATGAGGCTGAGCGACTCATATTCGCGGCCATAGCTTTTGAGGCGCTTCATGAAGAGGACCCAATCAGTGGGGATAACGTAAGCCTGATTGGTTTGGGCATCAATATGGTGAAAGGGAGCGTTGTTGAAGCCTTGGTGATCTTGGCTAATAAACTTCTAGAGCAAGGCAGGGCACTTCCTGAATTACTACCCCCCGGGTTACGACGCTTTGCTCGTGATGAACACCCAGCCGTTCGAGCTCTGATCCTGCGCCGCCTTCCCTATTTGCAAAGCAAATCATTCGATTTGGGCTGGGACTTATTCGATCTTGCCATGCAAGATGCGGATGGGCTTTGGCAAACCGCAGAGCCGTGTCTTTATTATGCTTATCGCAATCATTTTGAAGTGGTAGGACCTTTGCTGGTACGCCTTCGCCGCGAGGGAAGTGGTAAAGATTTAGAAACTTGGGGGCGCATTTCTGCATTGGCGGCCATGACGCTGCATATTAGTCACGCTGAGCTCCTCGGGGACTTGAAGACACTAGATAGTGATGAGGCTTGGCTGGGTGCAGCTACCGTTTGGACAAATTCTGAGAATATTCGATTGCATCGGGAACAGTGCCTGGCTGGCATGGACTTCGGATTAAGTAATGGAGGTACTCATGCCAAGGTTGTTGCGGAGCAAATGGATCAGATTTTTCGTGACAAGTCGGATGTGATTGCCGTTCCGACAGAACTTATTCGCCACTGCTTTGCTGTATTCAGGGCGAACAGCGACAACAAACATCATCGTCTCTTTGGATTTCACGAGTGGTTAAACGCGATATCGCAAGTTGATCCAGAGCAAGCATTAGCTGTAACGGAAATCTATCTGGCCTATGTCACTCATAGCAAGCCTCATCTATACGATCATGAGAATAGCCTAACACAGCTTATGACCCGCCTCTTTGCGGAAGCTGAGGAGCGAGAGGAGTCTGACAGGGGAGCTATGTTGCAGCGGGTCGTAGTAGTACAAGACGCGTTACTTTCCTTGGGACTAAACGGTGTCGTCGATTGGCTGAAAGCCGCCGAACGACCCTGATCAACTCGACAAATAAGCTTGATAGCTGCCGATGATCATAATGAGTGCCCACAGGTCATGGCTGCCGGTTTCAATTCCCCGCCCTCTATCCCCCCAGTGAGCGATGTATACCAAGTACGAAGGGAGAAGTGAGAATTTGTGAGTATTTCGGATTGGCAAGAGTGCTACTCTCGATGATGGTCGATGTCGGGCAGAAGCAGAAGCAGAAGCTGCCGTCGATAGATGTGCCTAAATGCGGACATCCAAAGACGATGCTGACATCTAAAGGGTTAGTTACGATGTCCGTTTTGGGGCTGATCGTGGCCTGTTTGATTCCAGCTGCGAAACAAGTAAAAAGGAGTAAGTATGAGTTCTATTCAGATAGATGTTAAGAACTGCAACAATATCGACTCCGCTGTAATTTCGTTGGAAGAGTCCAAATTAAATATCAAGTTTGCACCTAACGGGACCGGTAAGAGTACGATTGCAAGGGCGATACAGTACGGTCTCGTCGGAGATCAAGACCGTCTGAGTGAGCTGATGCCGTTCAAACTCAGGAAGAATAATCCTGATGATAAAAAACCCGAGGTTAAGGGGGCAGATGCACTCAAGAAAGTTATCTGTTTCAATGAGGATTATGTAAGTCAGTTTCTGTTCAAGAAGGAGCTACTTAACAACAGCTTCGACATTCTCATCAGAACCGATTCTTACAAGCAGAAGGAACAGGAAATAGAGGAGTTGGTCAGCAACATCAAGCAGCTCTTCTCTGGAAATGTGGAATTGGAGTCCCTCATTGCCACTCTCAAAGAAATGGGAGGGGCCTTCAAGCTGAGTAAAGCGGGACTGGATAAAAAATCAACCGGCATGAAAGGGCTGTCAGCTGGTAACAAAATCCAGCACATTCCATCGGGCTTGGAATCTTATACTGCGTTCATTCAGAGTCCAAACAGTGTGGCTTGGATTGACTGGCAAACCACTGGATATGAGTTTACCGAATTATCGGATAGCTGCCCATTTTGCACATCAGATGCGGCAGGAAAAAAAGATCAAATCAAGAAGGTTGGGCAGGAGTATGATAAAAACACTATTAAGAACCTAATTTCAATGATTTCTCTGATTGGGAAGTTGGGCGATTACTTCTCCGATGAAGCCAAAGGCAAGCTGACAGCAATCACAGTCTTGAAGGACGGTATTGAAAAAGAGCACGAGGCATTTCTTACGACAGTAAAAACGCAGATAGATAACTTCACTGAGAATCTCGAAAGGCTCAAAACGCTTTCCGCATTCCAGTTCAAGGATGGTGAAAAAGTCGCTGATAAGCTTCCTGCATACAAGCTTGACTTGCAGTTCTTCTCCGAACTTTCATCAAAAAAAATGAAGGAAGCCATCGCCCCGATTAACGCCTCCATCGATGCTGTTATCGAGCAAGCTGGGAAACTGCAAGGAAAAATTAATCAACAACGAAGCGAGATGAAGAAAACCATCGAGCGGCATCACAAAGAAATCAACGAGTTTCTTGAATATGCCGGATACCGCTATGCAGTGGAGATAGCTGGTGATGGTGAACAAGCCCAACTAAAGCTGCGACACGTCGATTACGATGAACACCTCAATGGTGGTAGTCAGCACCTTAGCTTTGGCGAGAGAAATGCATTTGCAATTGTTCTTTTCATGTATGAGTGCCTAGCAAAAAAGCCAGACTTGATCATTTTAGATGATCCGATATCGTCATTTGACAAAAACAAGAAATACGCAATTTTGGAAATGCTGTTTCGCCGAGATGCCAGTTTGTGCCTGAAAAGTAAAACGGTTTTAATGTTGACTCATGACGTAGAACCAATCATCGATACTATCAGGTCACTTGAAAAACAATTCAGCAATCAGACCTCATCGGCCTTTCTGAGGTTGGAGGAAGGACATATTTCCGAATTCGTCATTGGTAAAGGTGATATTCAGACCTTTTCTCAAATTTGCAAGAGTGCATTGGCCTCTGCTAGTCACGATGTTGTCAAGTTGATCTACCTGAGACGTCATTATGAAATCGCGGATGACAAGGGAGATGCTTATCAGGTGCTCTCCAATATATTTAAAAAACGATTGCGTGCAATAGACACCCGAGAGGAAAGAGGCGCAGATGGTAACCATCCGGAAATGGAATCTGAAAAATTCCTAAAAGGATGCACGGAAGTAGTGAATTGGCTCGCGGATTTTTCCTATTCTGACTTAGTTAATAGGATCGCTGACACTAATACCTTAAAGTCGTTGTATCACGCATCGTCAAATGGGTATGAGAAACTTCAGGTTTTTCGGCTACTAGGGCTCGATGTTGGGAATTCTGTTATTCAGAAATTTATCAATGAAAGCTACCACATCGAGAACGAATTCATTTGCCAGCTTGATCCTGCCAAATTTGACACCATTCCTGCATATGTCATTGCGGAGTGCGACAAGCTATTGGCGCAAGCCGAGGCGTGAGCCATCGTAGGCCAAGGCGGCATAGCTCGAATTCGGCGGGACGTCCTACTACCAACCCGTACGGGTTGGTGCCTGCGGCCAGTCAATCTCGCCACAAGACCCCATTCAGAGCCCTTTACAGAGTGACAACCGATATCGCCCAGACTGAGCTGTCGCTTTGCCGCACTTTGTGGTTTCAATTTCCCTCCCTTTATCCCCCAGGCAACAATGTGCACCGGCCTCAAGGGAGGGGATAGAAGGAACGGGACCAGAAATGGACCAGAAACAAAAAAGCCCACGAACCGAAATTCGTGGGCTTCCTTGATAATTCTTGGTAGGCCGTGCGGGATTCGAACCTGCGACCAACGGATTAAAAGTCCGCTGCTCTACCAGCTGAGCTAACGACCCAAGGTAAAACGTTCATCTTTCGAATGGTAGGCCGTGCGGGATTCGAACCTGCGACCAACGGATTAAAAGTCCGCTGCTCTACCAGCTGAGCTAACGACCCGTCGAAAGAAGAAGCAGGATTATAGGCTGCTCATCGGGTCTTGTCAAATGCCTTGCGGCATTTAAACCCTAACTTCAGGGCCAGACCCAGAGGGCCGGACCCTGGGGCGATCACTTGCCTTTCAGCTGCTGCTTGGCGGCGGCGGCGGCTTGGGAGTCCGGATAGTTCTTGATCAGCTCTTGCAGCGTCTTCTTGGCGTTGTTGACGGCCTTCAGCTGGGTTTGGCAGCTGGCGATGTTCAGCATGGCGTCGGCGGCCTTCGGGCTGTCAGGATAATTCTTCACCAGGGACTGCTGCGCCAGAATGGCGGCCTTGCAATCGCCTTGGGCGTAGTAGGAGCTGCCCAGGAAGTATTGCGCGCTTGGGGCGTAGCTGGAGACTGGATAACGCTTGACGAAGGCGTCCAGCGAGACGGCGGCGCCTTTGTAGTCGCCTTCCTTGAATTGCTGCATGCCGGTGTCGTAAGCCTTCTGCTCGGACAGATCCACTTCAGCGGTCTTGCCGTCGATGGTCACTTCGCGCGGTTCCAGCTTGCGCAGGCGGGCGTCCAGGTCGGCGTAGAAGTCTTTTTCGCGCTTGGCGGCGACGTCGATCGAATTCTGCAGCAGTTCCACCTGGCCGCGCAGGCGCGAGATGTCCTCCGCCATGCGCTCCTGCTGGGCGATGATGTCCAGGGTAGCGCTCTTGTCGGTCTTGGTGTCGATCAGGTTCTTCAGGTCGCCTTCCAGCTTGGCCACCTTGGTACGCATGTCGAGGATGGCGCGGCGCGCTTCATCGTCGTCAAACAGGCCGGCGGAGGCGGTCAGGGGCAGGGTAGTGAAGGCGGCCAGCACGAGGGCTGTCTTGGTGAATTTGATCATGGTCAGGCGCTTTCAATGCTCAAATAAAAAAACGGGGCAGGGCGCAGTATAAACTGCGCGCCGCCCCGTGTGCGTGTATTACAAGAATGATTACTTGTACACGATGTCAGCACGGCGGTTCTGTGCCCATGCTTCTTCGTTGTGGCCTTCAGCCTTTGGCTTCTCTTTGCCCAGGGACACGGCTTCCATGCGGGACTCTGGCACGCCCAGGGCAGCCATCGACTTGCGCACAGCTTCAGCACGTTTCTGGCCCAGAGCCAGGTTGTATTCAGCGCCGCCGCGTTCGTCGGTGTTACCTTGGATCAGGATCTGGCGCTGGTTCTTGGCCAGGTAAGCGGAGTGGTTCTGCACCACTGGCTTGCCATCTTCACGAACCACGTAGCTGTCGAAATCGAAGTACACGGAACGGTTAGCCAGCACGCCTTTTGGATCGTCCAGTGGGTCGATCGACTTGGTTTCTACTGGAGCCACTGCGCGGGTGTCAGCTGCTGGTGGGGTAGCTGGCTTGGACTCAACTACTGGTGCTGGCTCAGCCACTTTAACTGGGGTCGAGCAAGCGGACAGCAGGGCCGCACTGGCGATGAGGAAGGCTACACTTTTTACGTTTTGCATTTTGCTTCTCCTGGTCGTTGATAAGGTTACTTCTTCACTTCATGAAAGGACCCCAGGTGGGCTCCTTGATATTGCCCGCTTGAATGGTCAAGCGCTGCTTTACTCGGCCGTCTACCGACACGACAGCCAGCGATTTGCGGCGACCCGATTCGGTGGCGTACAGGATGTACTTGCCGTTCGGGGCGAAGCTCGGCGACTCGTCGCTGGTGGTGTCGGACAGACGTTGCTCTTGGCGGCTTTCCAGATCAAGAACATAGAGCTGGAAATTGCCATCGCGCCGGGAAATGTAAGCCAGCGTCTTGCCATCGGAGGAGATGCGCGGGCTGATGTTGTATGGACCGCCAAAGGTCACGCGCTGGGCGTCGCCGCCGTTCACGCTCATGCGGTAGATCTGCGGACCACCGCTGCGGTCGCTGGTGAAGTAGATGTACTGGCCGTCGGCCGAGAACTGCGGCTCGGTGTCGATGCCGTTGCTGTTGGAGATGCGGCGCAGGCCGGAGCCGTCGGCATTCGCCAGGTAGATCTGGGTGTTGCCGGTCTTGGACAGCGCCACGGCGACCTTGCTGCCATCAGGCGACCAGGCTGGCGCGGAGTTGCTGCCCTTTTCGTTGGCGATCACGGTGCGCTGGCGGGTCATCAGATTTTGCACATAGACCACCGGCTTCTTCTGCTCGAAGGAGACGTAGGCGACCTTGGTGCCGTCCGGCGACCAGGATGGGGAGATGATCGGCTCGTTGGAGCTCAGGGCCAGCTGCACGCCTTCGCCGTCGGCATCCGCCACTTCCAGGCGGTAGCTGCGGCCTTGCTGGGTCACGTAAGCGATACGGGTGGAGAAGGCGCCCTTGATGCCGGTCAGCTTCTCGTAGATGTCGTCGGAAATGCGGTGCGCTGCCAGGCGGCCGTATTGCGGCGGGGCCTGCTGATCCAGCTGCGACACTTTGGTCGACTGAATGGTGGACATCAGCTTGTAGCGCACGTCGAACGAGCCATTGCCCGCTGGCGCCACGGTGCCGATCACCACGGCGTCCGCCCCGCGCGACTTCCATGCGCCGTAGTCGATATTGTTCATATCGGTGACGGTGCCGGCGTCGATGATCTTGAAGACGCCGCTGCGCTGCAGGTCCGCCTTGATGATCTCGGAGATCTGCGCCGGCGCCTGGCCTTCGTTGACAAAGGTCGCCACCGCGACCGGGATCTGGTTGCTGCCAACGCCGGTAATTTCGACGCGCAACTGGGCCTGGGCGGATACGCTCAGCGCCGCCCCAGCCACTACGAACAGGTACTTAATTTTATTCATCAGGGCAAATCCTTCATGTTGAATACGATATCGAGATCACGAGCCACCGTGCCGTCCTTTGGATTCTTGGGCAGGGGCGAGGACTTCTTAATCGCATTTTCCACCGCAGCGTCATAAGCCGGCACACCGCTGCTTTTAACCATTCGCACCGAAAGCACTTCACCGGTCGGTAGCTGGACGACGTGGAACACGCCTTCAACATCCTGCTTACTGCCCGTCCAGACAACATTGCTCGTTATCGCTGCCTTGATACGCGCCGCATAGCTGCTATCGATACGCGGTGCAGTCGACTTGGCCGCCGTGCCGGTCGACGTGCTGGCGGCGTTGCCCAGGATGCGCTTCATCTCGGCATCGCGGGCCTTGGCCAGCTTGTCGGCTTCCTTCTTCTCGGCCAGCTTCTTGGCCTTTTCATCGTCTTTCTTCTTCTGCTCGGCGAGTTTCTTCTCTTCGAGCTTCTTCTGTTCTTCCAGCTCGCGCTGCTTTTCGAGCTTCGCCAGCTTTTCCTGTTCCTTGCGCTTCTCTTCCGCCAGCTTCTCCTGGCGTTCCTTTTCCTTCTTGCGCTCCAGCGCGATGTCCGGTTCCTGTGGCTTCGGCTGCACCACCTCCTGCGGTGGAGGTGGAGGCGGTGGAGGCGGTTCTTCCACTTTCGGTGTCGGTTGCGGCTCGGGCTCCGGCTCTGGCGGCGGCTTTGGCGCGGCCTGCTGGGTCGTCATATCCCACACTTCCGCTTCCACGCCGACCGGCTGCGAGCTTTGCCAGCGAATGCCGCCCCACAGGAACACGAACAGCAGCACGTGCATCACCACGGCCAGCACGAACGAGCGCGTGCCGTCGTGCCGCTTGGGCACGCGGTATGGAGATCCTACGCTCGCTGCACTACTCATTTCGTCATGCCTTACTTCGTTGCCAGCCCAACGCGATTGATGCCCATCTTTTTCGCTTCCGAAATCAGCTGGATCACATCGTCGTACTTGCTTTCCTTGTCGCCGGCGATCAGCACCGGGTAGTCGGGATTGGCCTCATGGATCTGTTTCAGCTTGCGCACCAGTGCGTCGCGGTTAGGCTCCGTCTCCGGCGCTTCCGAATTCTTGCCGGCCAGGCCGATGGACAGTGCGCCATTCGGCTTCACCGTCACCTGGATATAGCTGTCGGGCGGGCGCACCGACTTCTCGGCATGCGGCAGGTCGATCGTGCTCGGATTGTTCGAGCTCGGGATCACCATGAAAATGATCAGCAGGCAGAGCATCACGTCGATATACGGGACGACGTTGATCTCCGACTTGAACTTGCGGCGCTTGGTGCCGCGCATGCTGCTGGAGAAGGAAGTAGCCATGGCCAGGTTTCCGCCTTATCGCGACTGGCGCTGCAGGATGTTCGAGAATTCTTCGACGAAGCTCTCGAAGCGGATGGCCAGGCGGTCGATGTCGTGCGAGAAGCGGTTGTACGCCACCACCGCAGGAATCGCCGCGAACAGGCCGATGGCGGTTGCGATCAGCGCTTCGGCAATGCCGGGTGCCACAGCCGACAGGGTCGCCTGCTGCACATTGGCCAGGCCGCGGAATGCATTCATGATGCCCCACACGGTACCGAGCAGGCCGATGTAAGGGGATACGGAACCGACCGAAGCCAGGAAGGCCAGGTGGGCTTCCAGTGCATCCATCTCGCGCTGGAAGGCAGCGCGCATGGCGCGGCGGGCGCCGTCCAGGATGGCGCCGATGTCCAGCACTTCACGGCTGGTGGCGTAAGCCTGTTTGCCTTTGATGAATTCACCCATGCCGGCTTCGAAAATGCGGGCCAGGGCGCCGCTGTTGGCGCGGTTGCTGCCCGCGCTCTGGTGCAGGGCGTGCAGATTGCCGCCGGCCCAGAAGGTCTTTTCGAATTCGATGGTCTGCTTGCGCGCGGCGCGCACGTCGAACATCTTCTTGAAGATGTAGGTCCAGCTGACGAGGGAAATGCCAAGCAGCAGCGCCATGATCAATTGCACGATCAGGTGCGCGTGGGCGATAAGGGCGATGAAGGAGAGGTCTTCGGTGACGTTCATTATTTTACTAATCTGGTTATGTGCGCATGCGGGCGGCGACGGCGTCCGGTACGGCGCGCGGACGCAATGCGGAGTCCACGCAGCCAACCTTTACATGGGCCGTGTTCAGCAGGCAGTCGCCGCACCATGCTTCCTGCACAAATTGGATCGAGGCGCGGCCCAGCTTTTCGATTCTTAGCGTTAATTTTAGTACATCGTCCAACTTTGCCGGCGCATGATAGTCGGCACTCACGCTCTTGACCACAAACATTGCGTCGTGCTCAGCAAGCAAGACCTGTTGTCCAACGCCGATAGCACGCAGCCATTCGGTGCGCGCCCGTTCGAAGAACTTCAGGTAATTTGCATAATAGACAATTCCGCCGGCATCTGTGTCTTCGTAATAGACACGGACCTCCCAGTTGAACTCTGACGACATGTGTTTGTTTTGACTACTAAATGTGATTGAGCAACATTTTACGCCAATTTACGGATCGCAAGGCGTAAATGCGGGTTATGTAACATTCTCTTACGTTTTTCCCTTATTAACCTGCCATTGTAGCCCGTTTTATATTGAAAGGGGAGAAACCTTGGCAGGTCGGCATCAGCTCGATCAGGTTGATGTTGATGTGGGCCGGCAGGGTAGCGACCCAATACGCGGTGTTAGCGATATCTTCGGCCGTCAGCGGCTGGGTGCCTTCGTACACTTTGGCCGCTGCCGCATCGTCCTTCAGGCGCACGTTCGAGAACTCGGTGCCACCGCACAGGCCGGGCGCCAGGTTGGTCGCGCGCACGCCGGTGCCGACCAGGTCCGCGCGCAGGTTCAGGGTGAACTGCTCGACGAAAGCCTTGGTGGCGCCATACACATTGCCGCCCGGGTAAGGGTAGTGGCCCGCCACCGAGCCCAGATTGACGACGGTGCCGCGGCCGCGCGCCACCATGCCCGGCAGCAGGGCGCGGGTGACGGTGACCAGGCCGGTGCAGTTGGTGGCGATCATGGTTTCCCAGTCTTCCAGGCTGGCCTCGTGGGCGCCCTTGATGCCCAGCGCCAGGCCGGCATTGTTGATCAGCACGTCGATATCGCGCCAGCCTTCCGGCAGGCCGTCGAAGGCCGCATGGATGGCGGCTTTATCGGACACGTCCAAAGTCAGCGGCAGCAGATTCGCGCCCAGTTCGGTGGCCAGCGCTTGCAGGCGCTCGGTACGGCGGCCGGCAGCGATGACCTTATGGCCGTTTTGTACGAAAACACGCGCCATGGCGGCGCCAAATCCGGCTGTCGCGCCGGTGACGAGGACAATCATGGGTTTCCTTCAACACAAAGGTCAGAATTGCACAACCCGGAAATTGTATCCGATATATCGGAATTGCCGTTGCTCTGATGCTGAGCATGAAATACAATCTTGGCTCCATTTACTGTCTCACGTAACTGGCGAAAAGCCGGCAATGGCCGGCGAGAGGTGGGTAACCACCGGGGAACGTGAGATCTCAATTAAAGCCGTTCGCCTGGGCAGCCAACGATGGAGTCGTGCGAAGACGGCTGCTCTGACTCATTTCGGCGCCCTCATTCGATCCTATCTGCCTTAGACAAAACCTGGAGTTTTTTCATGTTCGCTAAAGATCACACCCTCGCCAATGTTGACCCGGAACTGTTCGGCGCCATTCAGAACGAAAACAAGCGTCAGCACGACCACATCGAGCTGATCGCTTCCGAAAACTACACCTCCCCAGCGGTGATGCAAGCCCAGGGCTCGCAGCTGACCAACAAATACGCCGAAGGCTATCCAGGCAAGCGCTACTACGGTGGCTGCGAGTACGTGGACGTCGTCGAGCAGCTGGCTATCGACCGCGTGAAGAAGCTGTTCGGCGCGGAGGCTGCCAACGTGCAGCCGAACTCCGGCTCGCAAGCTAACCAGGGCGTGTTCTTCGCCGTGCTGAAGCCGGGCGACACCATCATGGGCATGTCGCTGGCGGAAGGCGGCCACCTGACCCACGGCATGGCACTGAACATGTCCGGCAAATGGTTCAACGTGGTTTCCTACGGCCTGACCGCTGAAGAAGACATCGACTACGACGCCATGGAAGCCCTGGCGAAAGAGCACAAGCCAAAGCTGATCATCGCCGGCGCATCGGCCTTCTCCAAGAAGATCGACTTCGAGCGCTTCGCTAAAGTCGCCAAGGCTGTTGGCGCCTACTTCATGGTCGACATGGCCCACTATGCCGGCCTGATCGCCGCTGGCCTGTATCCGAACCCAGTGCCGCACGCCGACTTCGTGACTTCGACCACCCACAAGTCCCTGCGCGGTCCACGCGGCGGCATCATCCTGATGAAGGCCGAGCACGAGAAGGCCATCAACTCCGCGATCTTCCCTGGCATTCAGGGCGGCCCGCTGATGCACGTGATCGCTGGTAAGGCCGTGGCCTTCCAGGAAGCGTTGCAGCCTGCATTCAAGGAATACCAGCAGCAAGTGGTGAAGAACGCCGACGTGCTGGCCAAGACCCTGATCAAGCGCGGCCTGCGCATCGTGTCCGGCGGCACCGAGTCGCACGTGTTCCTGGTGGACCTGCGTCCGAAGAATCTGACCGGCAAGGAAGCCGAAGCGATCCTGGGCCAGGCGCACATCACCTGCAACAAGAACGGCATCCCGAACGATCCGCAGAAGCCATTCGTGACTTCGGGCATTCGTCTGGGTTCGCCGGCGATGACCACCCGCGGCTTCAAGGAAGCGGAAGCGGAGCAAGTGGGCAACCTGATCGCCGACGTGCTGGATAACCCGAACGACGCTGCCACCATCGAGCGCGTGAAGGCCGCCGTGCAAGTGCTGGTCGATAAGTTCCCGGTTTACGCCTAAGCTGCCGGTTGGTACTATCAGGGCGCCGGGTCGAAAGGCCTGGCGCCTTTTCATTAGAATAATTAAACGAAGACACCCTCAAACATGAAATGCCCGTTCTGCCAGCATGATGATATCCAGGTCCTCGATACGCGCGTATCGGAGGAGGGGGATGCCATCAAGCGCAGGCGGCGTTGCGTGAACTGCGACAAGCGCTTCACGACTTGGGAACGCATTGAACTGACCATGCCTTACGTGGTCAAGAAGAACGGCAGCCGCACCGAGTTTGCCAACTCCAAACTGCGCGACAGCCTGATGCTCGCATTGCGCAAGCGTCCCGTGGCGGCGGAATCGGTGGACAAGGCGATTGCTTCGATCGAAGAAAAGCTGCTCACTTCCGGCCAGCGCGAAGTCGATTCGGGTTACATCGGCGAGCTGGTGATGCAGGAGCTGCAGCGCCTGGATAAAGTGGCCTATATCCGCTTCGCATCCGTCTACAAAAATTTCGAAGACCTGGCTGAATTCCAGGACGCAATTGAAAAAGTCGAACGCAAGCCGCGTTGACAAATTCTGGCCGGAAATTTTCGGCAAACTCCATTTGATTTGATCTGGCTCAACCGGGTCCCGCCACTGCTGGCTAACTTGAACAGCAGGGGAGGGCTTCGTCATGCGCAAAGCTGCCGCTGGATTTACGCTGGTCGAGGTGCTGGTGGCCGTATTGGTGCTGGCGCTGGGGATGATTGGTGGCGTGGCGATGCAGTTGCATGCCATGCGCACGCGCTACGAGTCGGCGCAGCTGTCGCGCGCGGTGCAGATGGCGGCGGCGATGGCGGACCGCATCCGCGCCAATGCGGCGCAGGTGTCGGCGTACACGGGCTTTGATTTCGATTCCACCACAGAGCCGCATCCCGCTGCGCACAGCGCGTGCGCCGACGAAGCTTGCAGCAGTGCTGAGCTGGCCGACGCGGAGCTTGATGGCCTGAAGCGCGACGTTGCGCGCCAGTTCGGCAATGGCCGCGCGCGCATTTGCCGCGACGCGCAGATCTGGCAGGGCAAGCGCCTGCGCTGGGATTGCTCCGGTGGTGCGGGCGCGCCGCTCGTAATCAAGATCGGCTGGCGCGCAAAGAATCCGGATGGCACGCCGCATCAGTATGGCGCAGGCGAGTTCTCGCCGGGCGTCGCGATCACGGTCGCCGCCATGCCAGGAGCCGCGCCATGACCCGCGCAACGCCCTGCGCCGCAGCCCCCGCAACGCCCTGCGCCGCAGCCCCCGCAACGACTCGCGCAACGCCCTGCGTCGAGGCCCTTGCAACGACTCGCGCAATGGCCGGCGCTATGTCCCGCGCGATGCCTGCGACGGTGCTTCGCCAGCGCCAGTGTGGCTTTGGCCTCGCCGAGGCCATGATCGCTGCCGCGCTCAGCCTGTTGCTGACGCTGGTCGCCTCGTCCATGCTCATCGCCGCCAACGCGAACTACCTGAACACCGGCGCGGCTTCGCGCGTTGATGACAGTGGCCGCTTTGCGCTGGCCATCATCGGCCAAGCCGTGCGGCAAGCCGGCTATGGCGACAGCGATACCGCCGCATTTGCAGGCCTCGACGCAGCAAGCATCAAAGAAAACACCTCCGCAATCGACGACCCGCAGCCGGCGATAAACGGCAGCGACGTGCTGCTGGTTCACTTCGCCGGCAGCGTAGACGGCGCCATGGTCAACTGTGCGGGCTTTGAAGAAGCCGGTCCGCACGCCTGGAGCATTTTCTATGTCGGCAAGGCAGCCGATGGCGAGGCAGAGCTGCGCTGCAAATATAAAGGCGCCAGCAACTGGGCTGCTGACGCCATCGTGCGCGGCGTGGACAGCTTCAAGCTGCTCTATGGCCTCGACACCAACGATCCTCAGGATGGCATCCCCAATCGTTACCTCACTGCCGACGCCATCAACGCGATGGACGCCGCGACTGCGGCTGCCGGCACGCCGAAGTCAAATTGGCGGCGCGTGGCTTCTGTGCGCGTGGCCTTGCTGCTGCACGGCGAATTCGGCTCGCGTCCCGGCGGCCCGTTGATGCATTACGCGCTGTTTGAGGAAGGGCCCGTGGTGGATGAGGCCTCGCTGCCCATCCCGCTGCAACGGCGCGCACGGCGCGTGTTCACTGCGACGTATGCAGTGCGCAACCATCAGGGAGGCTGACATGATGCGGCGGCGCGAGCGCGGTGTGGCGTTGCTGGTGACCTTGCTATTGCTGGTGGCAGTGCTGCTGCTGGGCGCATCAGCGTCCACCATGGCGCTGCTCAGCGAAAAATCCGCGCGCGCCGAGCGCGACCGGCTGATTGCGTTTCAAGCTGCGGAGGATGGACTCATGGATGCAGAACGCGACATCGAAACCGCCCGCGCGAGCGCAGTGCCCGCAGCGACTGAGACGCCGCCTGCCGCCCAGGCACGCGCCACCCCAGCCGGCGCACTTGGCGCCGCCGGGCCCGGAGACACTGCGCCATACAGCACATCGCCCGCCGCGACTGGCGGCGAGCCTGCGGCGCCGGCGTGGGAGGTGGTGGACTTGGCGGGTGGCGACTCGGTGCCGTTTGGCGCGCTGTCGGGAGCCGGGATGGAAACCGGGCATGGCATGCAGCCGTTCAAGCGTCCGCGCTATTTTGCTGAGCGGCTGGCGCGGGCTGGCGGCGGATTCTATTATCGCGTGACGGTGATGGGCTTCGGCACGCGTCCAGACACCGAAGTCGTGCTGCAGACGACTTATCGCCGCATCGCCGACGGTGGCGCCGGCCGTCAAAGCTGGCGCGAAATCGCCAACTGGCGCGAGCTGCACGCCGCCGCGCATGGCGAGGACAAGCCATGAACGCCGCCGAGCGCGGCCTGTCGCTGCTGGAAACCCTGGTGGCGGTGGCCATCTTCGCGTTGCTGGCCGCCGTCGCCATGCCGGTTTTCACTGAAGCGATGATTGCCGCTCGCCGCGCCGAAGCGCAAGGCGTCATGGAAGAGCTGATGCAGCAGCAAGAACGCTACTTCACCCAAGCCAACACCTACATCGCCTTCAACGCCGGCAGCGCCACCGGCGAAGCGAAGCAATTCCGCTGGTGGTCGGGACGCTCGCCGCCCGGCAGCGGCTACGAGCTGGAAGGCAAAGCCTGCGACAACGACGACATCGCCAACTGCATCCAGCTCATCGCCAGGCCCGGCACCGCGCTGGTTGACAACCACTTCAAGGACCCGCAATGCGAACAACTGACCCTGACCAGCACCGGCCAGCGCACCGCCAGCGGCCCCGCGGCGTCTCGCTGCTGGAAGTGATGATGGTGCTGGCCATCGTCTCCATCATGGCCAGCTCGGCAATGCCGGATATGCGCCGCAGCATCGACGGCTACCGTCTGCGCGCGGCCGCCGCCGACCTGATGGCCGCCATCCAGGAAACGCGCGCCCAGGCCATCGCCAGTGGCCAGATCGTCAGCCTGCTGCCCAAAAACGGCGACTGGCAGCAGGGCTGGACCATCATCATCGACCGCAACGCCAACCGCCAGCTTGACGCCGATGAGCCGCCGCTGATGTCGCACCGCGCCCTGCCCAAAGAGACGCTGGTGAGCTTCCATTTCACCGATCAAACGGCCCCGTCCTACATTGCTTATAATTCTGCTGGACGCAGCTGCCGTTCCGGGCACAGCAAGGCCGCCAATTTTGGCACCCTGTCGCTGGCACTGGGAGAGCAGAAGCGCAATATCAAGATCAATATGCTGGGCCGGGTGCGCATGTGCGATCCGGACCGCGAATCGTCCTGCTGAACATATGCGAATCAATAGTGACCTGGAAGGCATGCAACGCGCGCTCCAATGGGCGGAGAAAGGCCTGTACACGACCTCTCCGAACCCGCGCATCGGCTGCGTGATCGTGCGCGACGGCGAAGTGATCGGCGAGGGCGTAACCCAGCCCGCAGGCCAGGACCACGCTGAAATCCAGGCAATGAAAGATGCCCAGCGCCGCGGCCATGACGTGCGCGGCGCGACCGCCTATGTCACGCTGGAACCGTGCAACCACCATGGCCGCACGCCGCCATGTTCGGAGGCGCTGGTGCGCGCTGGACTGGGCCGCGTGGTAGCGGCGATGGAAGATCCCAATCCGCTGGTGGCAGGGCAGGGCATGGCCAGGCTGGCCGCTGCCGGCATCCAGACCGCGACCGGCCTGCTGGCCGATGAGGCCCACGAGATGAATATCGGCTTCTTCAAGCGCATGAAGACAGGCTTGCCCTGGGTGCGCATGAAAGTCGCCGCCAGCCTGGATGGCATGACAGCCCTGCATAACGGCAAAAGCCAGTGGATCACCGGCCCTGCGGCGCGTGCCGACGGCCACGCATGGCGCGCCCGTACCTGCGCCATCCTGACCGGCATCGGCACCGTCAAGGCCGACGACCCGCAGCTGAATGTGCGCGAAGTGCAGACGCCGCGCCAGCCGCGCCGCATCGTCATCGACAGTAAACTTGAAATCAGCCCATCCGCCCGCATTCTTGAAGGCGGCGGTACGCTGATCGTCGCCGCTGCGCATGACGCGGAAAAGGAAGCCGCTCTGCGCGACAAAGGCGCCGAGATCATCGTGCTGCCGAACGCGCACGGCAAGGTCGAACTGCCGGAACTGATGCGCGAGCTGGGCCGCCGCCAGATCAACGAACTGCACGTGGAAGCCGGCACCAAATTGAATGGCTCGCTGATCCGCGAAGTCTGCGTCGATGAGCTGCTGGTCTATCTCGCGCCCATGCTGATCGGCGACGCGCAAGGCATGTTCTCGCTGGCCGCGCTGGAAGACCTGAGCGGCGCCAGGCGTTTGAAATTCCATGAGGTGAAGCAGATCGGCGACGATTTGCGTATCCTTGCCCGATTCAACTCTCAATAAAGATCACTATGTTTACTGGAATCGTAGCCGCTGTCGGCAAAATCAAAAGCGTCACCCCGCTGGCTGGCGGCGCTGATGCAGGCGTGCGCCTGGACGTGGATGCAGGCGGCCTGCCAATGGCCGACGTGGGCCTGGGTGATTCGATCGCCCTGAACGGCGCCTGCATGACCGTGGTAGAGAAGACCGATACCGGCTTCACCGTCGACGTGTCGCGCGAAAGCCTGAACAAGACCGTCGGTCTGGACACCACCACGGAAGTGAACCTGGAAAAAGCGCTGACTCTGGCCGAGCGTCTGGGTGGCCACCTGGTTTCCGGCCACGTGGACGGTCTGGGCGTGGTGCGCAAGTTTGAACCGGTTGGCGAATCGCACGAACTGGTGATTGAAGCGCCGCGTGAACTGGCCAAATACCTCGCCTACAAGGGCTCGGTGGTCGTGAATGGCGTGTCGCTGACCGTCAACCGCGTGAACGACACGGCGGGCGGCTGCGAGTTCTCGATCAACCTGATTCCGCACACGGTACAAGTTACCACGCTGAAGCACCTCAAAGCTGGCAGCAAGGTCAATCTGGAGATCGACCTGATCGCCCGCTATGTGGAACGAATGCTGTCGGCAGGCACTAAGTAACACCTTGATACATAGCTACACAATCAGTTTCATAACAATATATTTCAGTCCCGACATGGTCACCTGATTGTCATATTGGATTGCAAGAATGCCCAGCGTTCCTCCGGCATGAGGCCGTTGGAATTCATCCTTCAGCATTCATGCAATCCAATAAGGGACTATCATGCCGAGCCTTCGGACTGTTGCAACCAAAAAGAACCTAAGCCTGACCGCGATCGCGGCCGCCACAGCGATGATCGCCGCTTGCGGCAGCAGTAACGACGACAGCGCACCTCCACAGACTTCCACCACGCCGCCTTCCGTCACCATGGCCGGTGTGGTTGCCGCCTCCGGCTTTGTCCCTGGCAGCGCCACTGACCCGACCATCAAGGCCGGCTACTATGCGGGCGCCATGGTCTGTATCGATGCCAACAACAACGGCAAGTGCGACGCCTCCGAAAACCCGGTCACCACCGACGCCAAAGGCGCTTTCTCGCTGTCGGCCTCCGCCGTCGGTCCACTGCTGGCGGACATCGGCACCAGCGCCACCAACACCGCCACCGGCAACAAGGTCGCCAGCCGCCTGGTGCTGCGCGCTGTCGCTGCACAGGTGACGGAGCAGGGCGCCGCTGTCGTCATCAGCCCGCTGTCGAGCGACGTGGCGCGCGCCATGGAAGCGAACAGCAGCGATTATCCGACCGAAAAAGCCAACCTGGCCGCGCGCCTGGGCGTGCCCGCCGCGAACGTGCTGGGCGATGCGAGCACCGTCAGCGATGCCGCTGCGCAAAGCGCCATGCTGTTCGAGTCGAACGCGCTGACCAACCGCTTTACCTATGCGATCACCAAACTCGACCGCGGCGATCTGTATCCGGACGCACTGGCTGTAGCGGGCGGCGATCCAGGGCTGAAGGGACTGGCAGGCGTGACCGCTGCGACGGCCACCACGGCTGCCGACACCCGCGCGCCGATCACCTTCCTGCAGTCGCAGCAGGCCGCCTTCAACATCGAAGGCATTCCGCGCTACGACCACGTGTTCATCATCATGCTGGAAAATAAGGCCACGTCGTCGATCCTGAATTCGCCGTTCGCGCCGAAGATCAACGGCTATCTGCAGGCCGGCAACCAGCTGACCAGCTACTTCGCGACCGGCAATCCGAGCGAGCCAAACTACACCGCTATTGGCGGCGCCGACGACTTCGGCATCACCGACGACAGCCAGTGGAACTGCGACGCCACCGGCGCCAACGCTCCGCAAGACTTGCCGCTGCCGGACAACACCCAGCCGGGTCTGGCCAAGTCCCCATTTGCCGCCACCTGCACCCAGGCTTCCGGCGTGAACCACAATATCGTCGGCAAGCCTAATCTGTTCACCGCGCTGAGCTCGATGGGCCTGAACTGGCGCACCTATAGCGAGTCTATGAACCCAGGCCAGGACGCGCGTATCGACAGCGTGGGCGATGCCGCCGTCACTGCGACCGACAACGTGTATGCGCCGGGCACCGTCGGTGGCAACTCCGCCGCCATCGGCACGCCAGGCCTGGTGCTGCCGCTGCCGGGCCAGCTGTACCGCACCAAGCACCATCCGGGCATGGCTTACCAGAACGTGCGCAGCGCGCCTGAGTTCAAGTTCAGCAACCGCACCATGGGCGGCGGCCAGTGGGACGCCAACCTGAAGAACAGCACCGACTACGCGATCCCTGCCAATTACGACTATGACCAGCTGGGCACCGACCTGGCCAGCGGCCACGTCGGCGCGATCAACTTCCTGGTGCCGGACCAGTGCGATGACATGCACGGCGTGACCGTTACCGGCACCCTGCCTGGCAGCGCAACTGCGATCAAGGCCAGCGATTGCAGCTCGGTTGCCAACAACGTGCCGAACGCCACCGGTGGCGCCATCATCACCCGCGGCGACAACTACGTCGACAAGATCGTCAAGCAGATCCAGGCATCGCCGCTGTGGAAGAACCGCCAGAAGAACGTCGCCATCGTCCTGATGTTCGACGAAGGCAATGCCACCGCGGGCTTCAATTCCTGCTGCGGCTGGAATCCGGGCAACAGCACGGTCGCCAACCCGCTCAAGAAGAACGCCGACGGCACCTGGGCGGTCGACACCACGGTGCACGGCTACACTTCGGGCAACCGCGGCCACGGTCAGAGTGTATTCGGCATCCTGAGCAACCAGCCGAACGCGCCGACCGGCATCAAGGATAGCGACGCCTATAGCCACTTCTCCTTCAACCGTACCCTGCAGGACATGTTCCAGCTGGCCGACCCGGCGGTCGACAGCTCCTACATGAACCGCTCCAAGTACACCGAGAAGTTCATCGCGGCCAACATCCTGAACCTGCCGGAATACGCCGGCAGCGCCGATACGCACTTCGACTCCGTACGTCCGACCAACCACGCTTTCGTGGCGCCGGCATCGTACATCCAGAAGCAGTCGGCCGACGTGAGCACCACGGCACAGGTGGGTCCGGATGCGAGTCAGACCAATGTCTGGGCCTTGCATAAGTAAGCGCGTCAGTCGCACGTAGTCTCGACAAGGGCCGATCTGCGATCGCGCCCTTGTTCCGTATTCAGCGCAAGACCAGCGAGAGCTATTTTGAACAAGAGAATCATGATTGGCCGTGCCGTCCTGGCCCTGTGTGGCGGCGCCGTATTGGCCGTGCTGTACTCCTGCGGCGGCAGCGAGCCTGCTGCGAATGTCACCTCCGGCACCGGCCCGGCTGCGCCGACCACGCCGGTTACTTCCGCCAGCTCGTCCCTGAGTCTGGCCGCGCAAGTGGGGCAGAAGCTGTTCTTCGATGCCAGCCTGTCCGGCTCCGGCAAGCAATCCTGCGCCAGCTGCCACGATCCTGCCTACGCCTATGGCCCGCCCAACAATCTGGCGGTGCAATTGGGCGGCCCCAATATGACGGACTCCGGCAGCCGCGCAGTGCCGTCGCTGCGCTACAAGGAATACACGCCGCCATACGCCGACCTGCTCGATAATCCGGATGGCATCAGCGCGCCCGGTCCCGGCGGAGGCTTTACCTGGGATGGCCGGGCCGGCACGCTGGCCGAACAAGCGGTCATCCCATTGCTTGATCCACACGAAATGGCCAATTCCAGCAGCGCCGACGTGGTTGCCAAGGTGAAGGCCGCTTCGTATGCGCCCTTATTCCTGCAGGCCTACGGCGCCAACGCCTTTGACGATCCGGCCGCAGCCTTCAAGAACGTCGCAGCCGCGCTGCAAGCCTTCCAGCTGGAAGACGTCAGCTTCCATCCCTTCAGCAGCAAATTTGATCTGTATGCCGGCAACAAGATTGGCGGCAGCCTGACGCCTGCCGAAACACGCGGCCTGAAGCTGTTCTCCGATCCCAACAAGGGCAACTGCGCCTCATGCCACTACCAGGGCGCGGGACTGAACGGCAGCTCGGCACTGTTCACCGATTTTTCTTACGAGGCGATTGGCGTGCCGCGCAACGCGGGCATTCCTGCCAATGCCAACGCGGCCTTCATCGACATGGGCGCGTGCGGTCCCTTGCGCGCCGATCATCTGCCAGCCAAGCCCAATGCGGACAACCAGTTCTGCGGCATGTTCAAGACGCCGACCTTGCGCAACGTCGCCACACGCGGCGCCTTCTTCCACAATGGCGTGATCCATTCGCTGGAGCAGGCGATCCGCTTCTACAACACGCGCGACACCAATCCGGAGATCTGGTATCCGACCGTGGGTGGCACGCCAAAAGCCAGGCCGGATGCGGACTTTCCTACGTATGGCCTGATCACCACGCAATACGCAGGCGGCGCCGTGCAGAAGTTCGATGATCTGCCGGCCGCATACCGCGTCAACATCGACACCCAGATGCCGCTCGACGGCCGCAAACCCGGCAGCACGCCGCCGCTGACCGAGGGCGACATCGCCGATCTGGTTTGCTTCCTCAAGACGCTGACAGACGGCTATCAGCCATCCAGCCAGCCGGCCAGCGGCCCTTGCACCAATTAATTTTTGAGAACCACCATGAAAAACATCACCATCGTCGCAACCATTGCCGCGCTGGCCACCTTGGCCGGCTGCAGCAACGACAAGGCACTGAACCAGGTCAATATCGACAAAGCCATGCAAACCTATCTGGCCCAGCGCGGCGACCTGTGCCTGGCCAAGAGCAGCTGGCCGATCGACGTCACCGAGGCCGAAAGCGGCACCGGCTCGCGCAACGGCGTGCAAATGCCGGTGCTGGAAAAAATTGGCCTGGTGAGCAGCAGCGACGCCATGGGCGAGCGCAAGGACGACGACGGCAACGTGACGCAAGTGCCGGTGCGGCGTTATGCATTGACGGAGGAGGGCAAGAAATACTATCTGGCCCGCGCCCCGCATAAACACGAGGTCGAAAGCCGCTATGCCACCGCGCCGCGCGACTTCTGCGCCGTCAAGCTGACGCTGGACCACGTGGTGGGCTGGGAGATGCCGAAGCGCCCGGACGGCAGCAGAGGCGGCGAGGCGGTGGTGACTTACACCTACCAGGTCAAGCCCGCAACCTGGGCCATGAATGAAGATGTGCGCCGCGTATTTCCGATGGTGGACAATATTATCCGCGGCGCCGGCACCATGCAGCTGAAAGAATCGCTGGTGCTGACGGAGGCTGGCTGGGAGGCCAGGGATCTCTGATGGCCAACCGCATCCAATTCAAGCCGGAGCTGCGCGACTGGCTCCTGCACAATCTTGACCGCGGCATTCCACCGGCGCCGCTGATGCGCATCATGTGCGAGCAGGGCTTCGACGCGGCCACCGCCGGCGATCTGGTGCTGGTGTTCTGGTGGTCGCGCGCGATGGGCATTGCGCCGCCGGCCGATTGCATCGAACCGGAACAAGTGGCTGCGGCGCGCTATCGCTACGAGCCGCAGCGCATCAGAAGCGGTAACGAGGTGATGATCGCGGGCCAGCGCATCCGGCTGGCGTTGCAGCTGGAACAGCCGCAGGTGACGCTGCTCGATGATGTCTTCGGCGCCGCTGAATGCGAAGAGTTGATGGCGCTGGCGCAGCCGCGTCTGCGGCCGTCAACCATTGTCGATCCGCTGACCGGCAAGGATACGGTCAGCGCGGCGCGCTCCAGTGAAGGCATGTTTTTCAGGCTGGGCGAAACGCCTCTGGTGGAGCGGCTCGACGCCCGCTTATCCAGTCTCATGAATCTGCCGATGGAAAACGGCGAAGGTTTGCAGGTGCTGCGTTATCGCGGCGGCGAACAGAGTGTGCCGCATTACGACTTCCTGATGGCGAACAATCCCGCCAACGTGGCTTCGCTGGCTCGAAGCGGGCAGCGCGTCAGCACACTGATTGTCTACCTCAATGATGTGAAGGAGGGCGGCCAGACCGTGTTCCCTGAAACAGGGCTGGCGGTCACGCCGCGTCAGGGCAGTGCGCTGTATTTTGAATATTGCAACAGCGCCGGGCAGCTTGACCCGCAGTCGCTGCACGCGGCGCTGCCCGTGCTGGCCGGCGAAAAGTGGATCGTCACGAAATGGATGCGCCAGCGGCGTTATGTGCCTGCTTCGCCGGGCGTCCAATCGGGGCTGTAACCGCCCAGCGTGGGGTGATACATCTCGTCGCCGGTGTGCTGGGTGAACTCCACGTTGAGGCGATCCTCACGCAGACCGAGGATGTCGATACAGAGCGCGCATAAGGCCTTCGCCACTTCCATGCGCAACTCGGGCGGGCGGCCTTTGCGGATGTCCAGCATCATCACGGACACCGGCTCCGGCTCTCCGCCTTCCTCGGTAATCCGCCACACGCCGCCATCGCCCAGTTCACGGATGGCGACGCTGATGCGGCGGATATCGACCGACATCATCTTCGCGTAGGTCTCGCTCATTTTCGCGGCCAGCAGCTTTTTGGCTTCGACCGGATAATGGCCATTCACATCGAGTTGCAGATAGGGCATCGAGACCTCCAGGATTAACCGCGATCAGGTGCGCGGAGCACCCAAGTATACGCCGCGCTCAGCGCGCAAGCCCATGCGGACCTGGCGGGCGGTTTCATCGGCCAGCACCTCGTCTTCACCAGCAGCCAGCGCGGCGTAGATGGCGTCGGCGACATCTTCCGGCTTGGCTTTGGCGGCCTCGATGCCTGCGGTCATGTCGGTATCCATATAGCCCATGTGGGCGCCCAGCACTTGCGTGTTCTGCGCCGCCAGTTCGCCGCGCAGGCCGTTGGTGATGGCCCAGGCAGCCGCTTTCGAGGTGCTGTAGGTGCCGGTGGTCGGCAGGCTCACCCAGCTCAGGGCGGACAGAATATTGATGATCGCGCCGCCGCCGTTTTTCTTCAGGGTTGGTGCGAAGGCTTTGCTGACCAGCAGGGGGCCAACGGCATTGGTCTCGAATTCGGCGCGCAGCTGCTCGACACTGTCTTCAGCAGTCACCGGGCTGCCGCGCGAAATGCCGGCGTTGTTGATCACCACAGTCACGTCGCCCAGATCGCGGGCCAGGGCCGCGACGCTGGCCGGATCGGTTACATCCAGCTGAACCGGGATCACGCCGGCCAAGGTGACGGATTTAGGATCGCGTGCGGCGCCATAGACTTTGCTTGCACCCGCTGCAATTGCTTGTTTGGCAAGCGCCAGGCCCAGGCCACGGTTAGCACCAGTGATCAGTACGACGGAATTCTTGATATTCATTTAAGGCTCCCAGAGGTTTGTTTAAATGACGGACGTCATCCATTGACCTTAATGATAGCGACCGCAATTAATAAGTCAAGAAAAAAATTTAGGGGACAGATCTGACCCCTGTGGGGCCGGCGGGCCAGCGGATCAGCCGGTGCGACGGGTGGTGGGGGATTCGCGCTGGTGGTCGGCTTCGGCGAAGGCGGCGCGGACGACGGCTTTCAGGTCTTCGTCGTCCCAGGGCTTGCTCAGGAATTTCCAGACGGCGCCGCGATTGATGGCGTCCTTGATCGCATCCAGGTCCGCATAGCCGGACAGCACCATCCGCACCGTCTGCGGATACAGCTCCCGCGCCCGCGCCAGGAATTCCGTGCCGCTGATTTCCGGCATGCGCTGGTCGGCGATCACGACTTGCACGTCGTTCGCCGCCAGCAGTTCGAGCGCCTCACGCGCATTGGTGGCGATCAGGATGCGGTAGCCTTCGCGCCGGAACAGGCGCACCAGCGAGTACAGCACGTTCTGCTCGTCGTCCAGCAGCAGCAGGGTGCGGTTGGGCAGTAGCGGCACGACGTCATGCTGCAAGGTGCGCTGTTCGCGCAGCAGGCCGGCCAGACCCTCGGCGGGCAGGGCTGGACTGAACAGGAAGCCCTGGATCTTGTCGCAGCCGATATTGCGCAGGAAGTTCAACTGTCCCATGGTTTCCACGCCTTCCGCCACCACGGTCAGTTTCAGGCCGTGCGCCAGCGCGATGGTGGCCTGGGCGATGGCCGCGCTGCGCGGTTCGCTGGTGATGTTGCGGATGAAGCCCTGATCGATCTTCAGCTTGTCCAGCGCGAAGCGCGACAGGTAGCCCAGCGAGGAATAGCCGGTGCCGAAATCGTCGAGCGCGATCGTCACGCCGATCTTGGCCAGTTCGTTCAGCTGCAGCTGGGTGTATTCGCTGTCCTGCATCATCACGCTTTCGGTCAGCTCCAGCTCCAGGTAGCGCGCTTCCAGGCCGCTGCGTTCCAGCGCATGGCGCACTACTTGCGGCAGATCGCCCGCTGCAAACTGGCGCGCTGACACGTTCACGGCAACCGGATGCGGCGACAAGCCGGCGTCCTGCCAGACTCTGTTCTGCAGACAGGCTTGCTCGATCACCCAGCTGCCGATGCTGAGAATCAGGCCAGTGTCCTCGGCCAGTGGAATGAAGTCGGCAGGCGATACCGGCCCCAGTTCCGCGCTATTCCAGCGCAGCAGGGCTTCCATACCATTCACGCGCCCATCGACCAGCGACACTTGCGGCTGATAGTGCAGCGCCAGTTCGTTGCGCTCGATCGCCCGCCGCAGTTGATTTTCCAGCGCGACCCAGCGCACGGCATGGGTGTTCATCTCAGTGGTGAAGAAGTGGAAGCTGTTGCGGCCACTGTCCTTGACGTGGGACAGCGCCACATCCGCGCCCACCAGCAAGGCGCCCGGCGTATTGCCGTCGCGCGGATAGAGGCTGATGCCGATGCTGGCGGTGACGATCACGTCGTGCCCATCCACCTGCGTGGGCTGCGACAGTTGTTCCAGCAGGCGCCGCGCGGCCACGATCACATCATCGATGTCCTGGCAGCGCGTGAGCACCAGCGCGAATTCGTCGGAGCCCAGATGGGCCAGCGTATCGCCCGGCGCCACGATCAGGCTGACGCGCTGGGCCAGTTTCTTCAGCAGGGCATCTCCCGCCTGGCGACCGAAGGCGTCGTTGATGCGCTGCAGACGGTCCACATTGAACAGCAGCAGCGCCACCATGTCGCCATTGTGGCCGGCCGTGCTCATGGCCAGTTGCAGGCGGTCGTTCAGCAGATTGCGGTTGGGGAGCAGGGTCAGCGCATCGTGCGTGCTGAGGAAGTCCAGCTGGTGGTGGGCTTCCTTCAAATCGCTGATGTCGGTCGACACCGATACGTAGGCGTTGATCTGCCCATTCTCGCCGCGCACGGCGGTAATGCTCATACGCTTGGGGTAAACCTGGCCATTCTTGCGGCGGTTCCAGATTTCGCCGTTCCATTGGCCCTGGCGCAGCAGGCAGTCCCAGATATCGCGGTAGAAATCGGCGTCATGCCGGCCCGAACGCAGCAGACGCGGGTTCTTGCCTTGCACTTCCTGCTCGCTGTAGCCCGTGATTTTTTCGAAGGCCGGATTGACGGCGATGATATTGGCCTGCGCATCCGTGATCATGATGCACTCTTGCGTGTTGTCGAACACCTGGGCCGATAGCCGCAGGCGCTCTTCCAGCGCGCGGCGCACGGTGGTGTCACGCAGGATGGCGGTGAACAGCTGCGCGCCTTCCAGGTCCACCATGGACAGCGCCAGCTCGGCGCAGAACTCCTCGCCACTGCGCTTGCGGCAGAACAGCTCCACAATGCGCCCGCTGTACAAACGTTCCTGGGTCTGGCGATAGCGCTGCACGCGGTGCATATGTTCGGCTTTGGAGCGTTCGGAGATCAGTACGGTGACTTCCTTGCCGAGCATTTCTTCTTCCGTGTAGCCGAACATGGCTTCCGCCGCAGCATTAAACTGCAGCACGCGCTGTTCGACATCGAGGCCGATGATGGCGTCCGGCGCCGATTCCGTCATGGCGCGGTAGCGCGCTTCGCTGCTGCGCAAGGCGGCATCGGCCAGCTTGCGCGCGTTCGCTTCCAGCTGCAGCTGCGCGGCGTGGCGCTGCACGGTGGCGTACAGCGTGCTGTTCTCGTAGGCCACAGCCAGCTGCGCCGCCATCATCTGGATGATCTGGCCGTCTTCGGTGAAGAAGCGTTCGGCGTCGCGCCGATTTCCCACGTACAGCCAGCCGAAGAGATGGACGTTGTCATGTACCGCCACGCCCAGCATGCTGCGCATGTGCGGATGGCCGGGCAGGGCAGGTGGCGGCGCGCTGTTTTCGCCGCCCAGGTTCAGCGGGGTGCGCGCCGCCAGCAGGGTGTTGGGGAAGGCGGATTCGTTCAGCATCGCCGTTTGCAGCACCACCGAAGGAACGCCATGCGCCTGGACGATGCAGGCGTTTTCGCTGACGGGATCGAGCAGGCACAGCGCCGCGATTTCGGCCTCCATGATATCGGCCGCGGCCTCGCAGAACAGGCGCGCCATTTCGGTCACGTCGCGTTCGTCTTGCAGGCGCAGGCTGAGTTGCAACAGAGCTGCCATGCGTTCCAGTGCACTGCGTGCGCCGGTGCGGCCGGGGTCCGGCGCCAGCACGGCAGGTGGCGGCGCCGCGGTGGACTTCCAGTCGCCGAGTTCGAGCGCCACCGCATCGAGGATGGCTTGCGGATCGGAGGGCTTGGGCAGCACGGTGCGTACGCCGCAGCTGGTGGCCATGGCGCGCATCTCGGCCATCGAATAGGTGGCGCTGAAGAAAATCACCGGGGTGTCCTTCAATTCGGGCGTGGCGCGCAGCCGCTGCACGAATTCGTAGCCGTCCATGGTCGGCATCAGGATGTCGGTAATGACCAGGTCGGGCCGGTGCTCCAGGGCCGATTGCAGAGCCTGGGCGCCATCTGTAGCCTGCAGCAGATTGTGCGGGGTGAAACTGAGCAGAGTCAGCAGATAATCCCGGTTGCTGGGGCGGTCATCGACGATCAGGATGGTTGCCATAGTGCGCTAAGGTAATGATCCCTGTTGATTGATGCTACTCCGCCGCCATGACTGCAGGCGCACGGCTGTCCCATGATAAGACCTCTTGCTGTGCACACCTATTTGTTTCTTGGTGAGCTATTTATTTTGATAATCTTTATTGCATCGAAGGGTAGAGGTTCGGCTGAGCGCTCCCAAATCCTTTAAAATAGCGGGTTAACAAAGAAACCTAGGGATAAAGAACATGTCTATTTCCAGCACCGAAGAAATCGTCGCCGAATTGCGCGCCGGCCGGATGGTGATCCTGGTCGATGAAGAGGATCGCGAGAACGAAGGCGATCTGGTGCTTGCCGCGGATTTCGTGACGCCGGAAGCCATCAATTTCATGATCAAGCACGCCCGCGGCCTGGTCTGCCTGACCCTGACCGAAGAGCGCTGCGACCAGCTTGAGCTGTCCATGATGACCAGCCGTAACGGCACTTCGTTCGGCACCAATTTCACCGTGTCGATTGAAGCGGCCGAAGGCGTGACCACCGGTATTTCCGCTGCTGACCGCGCCAAGACCATCCAGGTTGCCGCAGCCAAGAACGCCAAACCGTCCGACATCGTGCAGCCGGGCCACATCTTCCCGCTGCGCGCGGTGAAGGGCGGCGTGCTGATGCGTGCCGGCCATACCGAAGCCGGTTGCGACCTGACCGCGATGGCGGGCCTGACGCCGGCCTCCGTGATCTGCGAGATCGTGAAGGACGACGGCACCATGGCGCGTCTGCCGGACCTGCTGGAATTCGCGCAAGAACACAACCTGAAGATCGGCACCATCTCCGACCTGATCCACTACCGCAGCCAGAACGAGTGCATGGTGGAGCGCGTGGCCGAGCGCACCCTGCGCACCGCTTACGGCGATTTCAAGATGATCGCTTTCCGCGATACGCCAAGCGGCTCCGCCCACCTGGCGCTGGTACACGGCGACGTGAAGCCGGGCCGCGAATCGCTGGTGCGCGTGCACCAGCCGGTATCGATCCTGGACCTGCTGGAAACCGAAACCACCACCCACTCCTGGAACGTGGCTGCGTCGCTGAAGGCGATCAAGCAGGCGGAGCAGGGCGTGATGGTGCTGCTGAATTGCGGCGAGACGGCGGAGCAGCTGTTCGGCCAGCTGGAAGCGCTGCAGAAGGACCAGCGTCCAAGCGGCCGCGCGGCCAGCATGGACCTGCGCAGCTACGGTATCGGCGCCCAGATCCTGCGCGCCGTTGGCGTCTGCAAGATGCAGCTGATGGCAAGCCCGCGCAAGATGCCATCGATGATGGGCTTCAACCTGGAAGTAACCGGCTACATGGCCAAGCCTGCCGCCTGAGCGCGGCTTAACCCACCAATCTGAAAAAGAGGACCACCATGACCGTAGGTAGCTACGAAACCAATCTGTCCGGCGAAGGCCTGCGTATCGGCATCGTGCAGGCCCGTTTCAACGAAGACGTTTGCCACGGCCTGCTGTCGGCTTGCCTGGCCGAGCTGAAGCACCTGGGCGTTGCCGATGAAGACGTGCTGCACGTGACGGTGCCGGGCGCACTGGAAATCGCGCTGGTGCTGCAGAAGATGGCCGAGTCCAACCAGTTCGATGCGCTGATCGCACTGGGCGCCGTGATCCGCGGCGAGACTTACCACTTCGAGCTGGTGTCGAACGAATCCGGCGCGGCCATCACCCGCGTGGGCCTGGACTATTCCATCCCGATCGCCAACGCCGTGCTGACCACCGAGAACGACGAACAAGCCGAAGTGCGCATGGCCGTTAAAGGCGCCGATGCTGCACGCGTGGCCGTCGAAATGGCTAACCTGTCGATCGCACTGGAAGAACTGCACCAGGATGCAGGCGACGACGAATAATTACTGTAGAGAGTTTTCAATGACTGATAAATCCGTGCACGCCAACCCGAGCAAGAACCGCACGCCGCGTCACCGCGCGCGCGAGTTCGCGCTGCAGGGCCTGTACCAGTGGCTGCTGAATAACGAAGAGTCGACCAAGGTCGTGCAGAACATCCGTGCCGCGCATGGTTTCGACAAGGCCGACGGCGAATACTTCTCCGACCTGCTGCGCGGCACCATCGCGCAATCCGTCGAGCTGCGCGAGTCCTTTGCGCCGCTGGTGGATCGCGGTGTGGCCGAACTGTCGCCGATCGAACACGCCGTGCTGCTGCTGGGCGCGTATGAGCTGAAGAACCAGCTGGAGATTCCTTACCGCGTCGTGATCAATGAAGCGGTGGAGCTGACCAAGTCCTTCGGCGGTATCGACGGCCACAAGTATGTAAACGGCGTTCTCGACAAGCTGGCCGCCCAGCTGCGCGCCGACGAAGTCGCCGCCGACAAAAAGAAATAAGCTGACCCAAATAAAAAAAGCCACCGCATGCGGTGGCTTTTTTTTATGTCCGGAGCTTTCTGATTACAGGCCTGCCAGCTGTTCCGGGGTGACTTTGACCTTGTCGTTGCTGGCAACCGCAGTCGGCTGCTGTTTCGCCACTGGCGCGGCCGCGAGCATCGGGGTGATGGTCGGGACCTTCTTGCCGGCGGATACCTGCTTCAGGCGGTTGTATTCAGCCATGACGCGGGAACCGTAGCCATCGTCCGTGTCGAAGGCGCCTGCGCCCACGTAGGACTTCAGACCGGCTTCCACGGAACCGCCTTTGGCGACGTAATCCTTCAGGATCAGCGCGCCGACGCGGATATTGGCCACCGGGTTCAGCGCTGCCTGCACGCCGCCCATGTCCTGGAACTTTTCAGTGTGGACCTTGGACATCACCTGCATCAGGCCCTGTGCGCCCATTGGCGACTCAGCAAACGGGTTCAGGCCCGATTCGATGGCCATCACGGCCAGGATCAGCAGCGGGTCCAGTTTGATCTCGCGTGCCGTCAGGTAAGCGGTGGACACCAGCATATTGGTGGCATCGCCCGCCACGCGGTAACGCTTGGACAGCCAGCTGGTGACCCATTCCTGCTGCTTTTTGCTGCCCATCAGCGCCTTTTCTTCAGGCGACGGCGGGGCTTCGGCAGGAACGGCCGCCATGGCGGGCTTCACGCTCGGCGCTTCCATCAGTTCGGACAGCGGCGGCACGGTGATAACCGGTGCCGGTTCCGCGGCTGGTTCGCCGGCCAGAGCTTTGCTCAGGGACGCCGCCAGATCCGGGCGGACAAACAGTACGCCGATCATGATCAGCGCGGTGATACCAAAGATGCTCATGGTGTGATGAGCGGTGGTCAGCAGACCACGAGCCGAAATACGCGACGCAGACAGAAGCGCCGCTGGCTGGCTGGCCAGGGTGCGGGCGGCAGTGGCCAACCCAGTCAGTCGATTGTTCATAGAACTCCCCTGAAATGTAAGTCAAAAGCGTACCCGCCGCGTCGTGTCGCGGTCTTTGACGTGCCATGTCGTTACATCAGTGTTATCTTCGCCAGCCGCCGCACGTAGTGCGCTCCACAGCTGACGCCATCATTGTTTGCCTGATCCGGTCAATCTGTGGGGACCGGTTGCAATACAACTTTTTTCCGGGGGGAAGGCAGACGCCTTACGAAAAACACTCCTTAAAATGTCATGTGGAGCCCGGACTCCGTGAAATGTAATGAGGGTAACTTCGTTGTCGAATTAGCTATTCCCTCATCAAGTAGGTCAAATTGTAGGTGGCGATATATACGCCGTCAATACTAACACTTCGATTCTTTATTACTTTTGAGTATGATTTTTTCGTGACCATGTTGGCAAAAGCCAATAAAATCAACCACTTGTTCAAAAGAGCTCAGCCAGCCTGTCGGCTGCAAAAAAATCGTAAAAAAGTATGAAGTACACCGATCTACGAGATTTTCTTTCCCAATTGCAAGCGATTGGTGAACTAAAACGCACTTCCGTATCTGTTTCGCCACATTTGGAGATGACGGAGATCTGCGACCGCACTTTGCGCGCCGGCGGACCGGCCATCCTCTTTGAAAAACCGGCCGGTTTCGACATGCCGGTGCTGGGTAACTTGTTCGGCACCACGCGCCGCGTGGCGTTGGGCATGGGCGCGGAAGACATGACCGAACTGCGCAAGATCGGCCACGTGCTGGCGCAGCTGAAGGAGCCGGAGCCGCCAAAAGGCTTTAAAGACTTGCTGGGCATGGGTTCCCTGGTTAAAGCCGTGTGGGATATGTCGCCAAAAGAGATGCGCGGCGCACCCTGCCAGGAGATCGTGTGGGAAGGGCAGGACGTGGATCTGGGCCGCTTGCCAATTCAGCATTGCTGGCCTGGCGATGTGGCTCCTCTAATTACATGGGGCCTTGTGATTACTAAAGGTCCTAATAAGAAGCGCCAGAATCTGGGCATCTATCGCCAGCAGGTGCTGGGGCCTAATAAAGTAATCATGCGCTGGCTGGCCCATCGCGGCGGCGCGCTGGACTTCCGCGAGCATTGCATCAAAAATCCAGGGAAGCCTTATCCTGTCTGTGTCGCTTTGGGGGCGGACCCGGCGACTATCCTTGGTGCAGTGACGCCAGTACCGGATACCTTGTCTGAATATCAGTTTGCAGGCCTGCTGCGCGGCAGCCGTACTGAATTAGTCAAAGCCATCGGCAGTGAGCTGCGCGTGCCTGCATCGGCGGAGATTGTGCTGGAAGGGCATATCTATCCGGACGAAAGCCACCCATCGAAATACGAGCATGCGCTGGAAGGTCCATACGGCGACCATACCGGTTATTACAATGAGCAGGACTGGTTCCCAGTCTTCACGATCGACCGCATCACGATGCGCCGCGATCCGATCTATCACTCTACTTATACAGGCAAGCCGCCCGATGAGCCGGCCGTGCTGGGCCTGGCGCTGAACGAAGTCTTCGTGCCGCTGCTGCAAAAGCAGTTCAGCGAGATCACCGACTTCTACCTGCCGCCGGAAGGCTGCAGCTACCGTATGGCCGTGGTCCAGATCCGCAAACAGTACGCTGGCCACGCCAAGCGTGTGATGTTCGGCGTGTGGAGCTTCCTGCGCCAGTTCATGTATACCAAGTTCATCGTGGTGGTGGATGAGGACGTGAATATCCGCGACTGGAAGGAAGTAATCTGGGCGATAACCACCCGCGTCGATCCGACGCGCGACACCACGCTGGTCGATAACACGCCGATTGACTACCTGGACTTTGCGTCGCCGGTGAGTGGCCTCGGCAGCAAGATGGGCATCGACGCCACCAACAAATGGCCGGGCGAAACCAGCCGGGAGTGGGGCACGACAATTGTGATGACGCCCGACGTGAAAGCACGCGTGGACGATATTTGGCAGCAGCTTGGTTTATGACCTATAATTGCGGCCGGGCGGGCCCCTGCGCATTGTGGCACGGTTAACCTGGTCAGGTCGGGAACGAAGCAGCCAAAGCTGTTCACCGCAAGTGCCGCAGATCAGGCTCGCCTCCTCATTCTTATTCCCATGGTAAGCGGGCCGCAGGCGCCCTTTAAAACCCACGGCGCAGAGCAGGTGTCTGCCACGCCGTGGCAGACACCAGGGTTACGCCTCAGGTTTTGAATTAGTCGTCCAGCTCGGCCTCATGCGGCCGCGCCGACAGCGCGACAGTCGGATTCTCTTTTTGCAGCGCCTGGTCCAGCAGCAGGTGAATTTCATTTTTTGCATCGCTGGACAGCTGTTTCGCGCCGGACTTCGACTGAATAGTCAGCTGCGCCGGCTTGTCGAACTTCAGCGTCACGCCTTTCAGCGTCGGGAAGAACATGCGCGCCAGCCCGGCCAGTTTGCCGATCGCGTTATTCGATTGCGGCACGCTGTCCATCAGCGTGTTGTACTGCCATTGCAGGCCATCGGGGATCACGGCATCCATGCCATGCGCCAGGCTGACCTTTTCACCGGCGGGCTGGGTAGTGACGATCTTGGCATCCTCGTCCAGCCACTTCATATTAGGCACCAGGTGCATGCGGCCATCGGCGCTGACCGGCAGCGGCGTGCGTCCGCCCGCGTGCACGATGGTGAAGTTGAAATCCGAGCCTTTCAGCGCCTTGTTGGCGGGCTTCACCAGCAGGTAGAAGTCCAGCTTGTCGCGTTCGGCGGCGGGGAGGGAATAGTATTTATCGAGCCGCATGGACTCGACCAGTTTCTTATACGGCGCCCATTCGCGTTCTTCCGCGTGGGCTGCACTGGCGAGCGCCAGCAGGGAAATCAGCAGCAGCTTTTTCATTGTCAAAAAATTAAATGATAATTGATGCGCTGCTCTTTGGCTAATGTTGTCCGCAGCGCTCGCCAACTACGGTAAAATCGCGCACATGTCCTATCAAGTCCTCGCTCGCAAATACCGTCCCCGGAACTTTGAAACGCTCGTCGGCCAGGAGCACGTCGTGCGCGCGCTCACGCATGCGCTGCACACGGGCAGGCTGCATCACGCTTACCTGTTCACGGGAACGCGTGGTGTCGGCAAAACCACGCTGTCGCGTATTCTAGCGAAATCGCTGAATTGCGTTGGGCCGGACGGCCAGGGTGGCATAACTGCTACGCCTTGCGGCGTGTGCGAAGCCTGTACCGCCATCGACGGCGGCCGCTTCGTGGACTATATCGAGATGGACGCGGCGTCCAACCGCGGTGTCGATGAAATGGCGCAGTTGCTGGAGCAGGCGGTGTATGCACCGTCCAATGCACGTTATAAGGTCTATATGATCGACGAGGTGCACATGCTTACCAACCACGCCTTCAACGCGATGCTGAAGACGCTGGAGGAGCCGCCGGAGCATGTGAAGTTCATCCTCGCAACGACGGACCCGCAAAAGATTCCCGTGACCGTGCTGTCCCGCTGCCTGCAGTTCAATCTGAAGCAGATGCCACCGGGTCATATCGTCGGGCACCTTGAAAATATCCTAGGCCAGGAAGGTGTTCAATTTGAACAACCGGCTTTGCGCCTGCTGGCGCAGGGCGCGCATGGTTCGATGCGCGATGCCTTGTCCCTGACCGACCAGGCGATCGCTTATGCCGCCGGCGCTGTGACGCTGGATGCGGTGCAGGGCATGCTCGGTGCGCTGGACCAGTCTTATCTGGTGCGCCTGCTGGATGCGCTGGCCAATCGCGATGGCGCTGACCTGATGGCGGTCGCTGACGAGATGGCGACCCGTTCGCTGTCTTATAACGGCGCGCTGCAGGACCTGGGCACCTTGATTCACCGGATCGCGCTGGCGCAGACCGTGTCGTCCGCGGTGCCGGCCGACCTGCCTGAATATAACGATATCGTGCGTCTGGCGTCGCTGTTCGATGCGGAAGAAGTGCAGCTGTATTATCAGATCGCTGTTCACGGACGCAACGAACTGGGACTGGCTCCCGATGAATACGCCGGGTTCTCAATGACCCTGCTACGCATGCTGGCCTTTCGGCCCGGCGTCGGCGGGGCAGAAGGCCAACCGGCCAGCGCCCCGGTAGCGGCACGTCCCGCCGGACCGAATCCGGCCCGCGCGGCGGCTGCAGCGGCAGCGGCGGCTTCCGCTGCGTCGCAAGCTGCTTCCGCTGCCGTCGCCGACCGCGCCAGTGTCGCTGTACCACCCGCCGCCGCTGCGCCGGCAATGTCCGCGCCTGCACCCGCGGCACATGCCCCGGCAATGTCTGTTGCCACGTCCTCACCTGCGCCCGGCGCGCATACGCCTGCAATGCCTGCGGCAACGTCCGCGCCCGCATCCGCCGCGCAAGCTCCGGCAATGTCTGCGGCAACCTCGGCACCTGCGGCCGGCGTGCATACGCCAGTAATGTCTGCGGCGACATCCGCAGCTGCGCCCGCCGCGCAAGCGCCAGCAATGCCTGCGGCGACGTCCGCACCTGCGGCGCATGCTGCGGCGCCGATGCCTGCCGCCGCACCGAGTGCTCCGGCTGCCGGTGGTAATGATGGCAAACCATTGAGCCCGGCGCGCGCTGCGATCAATGCCGCGCTGGAAGCCGCCCGCGCCGCTGCTGCCGCACGTACCGGTCAGCGTCCAGCCGCTGCCGCGCGCCCGGCGCCGGATGGCGGGGCAAGTGCGCAAGCTGCTGCATCGGCCGCACCAGCCGCACCGATGGCCGCCGGATCTGCACCAGCTGCCGCCGCATCGGGCCAGGCAAATGTGCAAGCCGCGATGCATCGCCCTGCGCAGGCGCCATCTGCCGCGCATGCCGGCAGCCCCGTCGCGCAAGCGTCGTCGCCACAAACGACCGCTCGTGGTCCGGCACCGTGGGAAGATGCCGTACCGGGCATGGGCGACGCCGCCGTGCTCGAAGCCCCGCCTCAAGTACAAGTGCAGCAGCGTCCCGCCGCCGCACAGCCGGCCGCGCCGGCCCAGCAGTCCGCGCCACAAGCGCGCGCCGCCAAGCCGGCCGCCGATGACGATCTGCCGCCGTGGGTGACCGAATTCTCCGACGACTCCGCAGTGCCGGCCGGCGCCGGTCACATTGGCGGCATGGATGCAGGCCAGCCCGCAACGCCGGGCGCACATGCCGCGCCCGCGCCGCAAGCCCCACGCGCCGCTGCAGCAGCAACTGTCAAGCCGCCATATGAGTATGTGATCACGCCAATTCCGGAACTGAACTGGGACGGCAACTGGCCGCTGCTGGCCGCGCACCTGCCGCTGCGCGGTGTGTCGCAGCAGTTGGCCACGCAGGCCGAATTGGTCAAAGTCAGCTTTGACGGCAATATAGCCGTGTTCCGAATCCGTTGTCCAATCGACACCTGGAGCACGCCGGCCAACGTCGAAAAACTGACCGTGGCCCTGACCGAACGCTTCAACCATCAAATGCGCGTGGAGGTAGAACTGGGCAAAGCCTTCTACACCACCAGCGCCGAAGCGCAGGCGCACCGCGAGGTCTGCCAGCGTGCCGCGGAAGATACGGTGGCCAACGACCCATTCGTGAAATCCATGGTGCGCGACTTTGGCGCCTTCATCGTGCCCGGCTCGATCGTAGCCCCGATGACGCCCGCGCATTAACGCTATACTTACCCAAATACGGAGAAACACATCATGATGAAAAACCAACTGGCAGGCCTGATGAAACAAGCGCAGGCTATGCAGGAAAACATGAAGAAGGCCCAGGACTCGCTGGCCAATATCGAGGTCGAAGGCCAGTCCGGCGCCGGCCTGGTGAAGGTTGTCATGACCTGCAAGAACGACGTGAAGCGCGTGTCGATCGACCCATCCCTGCTGGCCGACGACAAAGACATGCTGGAAGACCTGGTTGCCGCCGCCTTCAACGACGCCGTGCGCAAGGCCGAAGCCACCGCCGCCGAGAAGATGAGTGGCCTGACCGCAGGCATGAATCTGCCAGCCGGCTTCAAGATGCCGTTCTAAACACCATCATGTTTATCATCACGCTCACCTATCTCAAACCGGCCGAGGAGATCGACAAGCTCCTCGCAGCGCATCGCGAGTATCTGCGTGAGCAGTATGATAATGGCATGTTCCTGATGTCCGGCCGACTGGTGCCACGCACTGGCGGCATCATCCTCGCCACGGCCGACAGCCGCGCCGACGTTGAAGCGGTGATCGAGCTCGATCCCTTCAACGAAGCCGGTGCGGCCAGCTACACCATCACCGAATTCGTGCCGACCATGACGGCCGATATCCTGAGCGCCTTCAAGCAAGCCTGATTTATGGCGAAGTCACTCGAATTCCTCACGGAGGCATTGCGCCGCCTGCCCGGCGTCGGCCCGAAGTCGGCGCAGCGCATGGCCTTCCACCTGCTGCAGCACGACCGTGAAGGCGCAGCCATGCTGTCGCGCGCCTTGTATCAGGCGGTAGAGCAGGTGCATCACTGCGCGCTGTGCAATACCTTCACAGAGGAAGAGATCTGCGTTACCTGCTCGGACGAAGAGCGCGACCGCAAGCTGTTGTGCGTGGTCGAGACGCCCGCGGATCAGGCCATGATCGAGTCCACGCTGACTTACAAAGGCTTGTACTTCGTGCTGATGGGGCGCCTGTCGCCGCTGGACGGCATTGGCCCGAAGGACATTCACCTTGAGAAACTGCTGCACCGTGCCGCCGACGGCGTGGTGCAGGAAGTCGTGCTGGCCACGAACTTCACCAACGAAGGCGAAGCCACGGCCCACTACATCAGCGAAATGCTGAAAGCGCGCGGTTTGTCGGTCAGCCGCCTCGCGCGCGGTGTGCCGGTCGGCGGCGAACTCGAATACGTGGACGCCGGCACCATCGCCCGCGCCATGCTAGACCGCCGCAGTACCTGAGCCGGCGCGGCTCAGCATCCTGGTAATCGAATCGTGGTGCGAAGGACGGCCGAGGAAGAAGCCCTGAGCCATGTCGCAGCCGAACTGGCGCAGCAGGGATAGCTGCTCGCCGGTTTCCACACCCTCGGCGACAACGATCATCTTCAGGCCATGCGCCATGGCGATGATGGCGCGCGTGATGGCCGCGTTTTCGGAATCCTGCGGCAGGCCGGAGATGAAGGTCTTGTCGATCTTCAGCGCACGCACGTCGAAGCGTTTCAGGTAGTTCATGGACGAATAGCCGGTGCCGAAATCGTCGATGGACAGGAACACGCCGATGCCCCGCAGTTGTTCCAGCGTGGCCAGCGTGGCGAGGGCGTCGTCCATCAGCGTGCCCTCGGTCAGTTCCAGCTCCAGCAGGCGCGGTTCGAGGCCAGTGTCCTGCAGCACCGCCAACACGATCTGCGCCAGATTCTCGTCCTTGAACTGGCGGGCGGACAAATTGACTGCCATGCGGATCGAACGCTCGCACTGCTGCTGCCAGGCGCGCGCCTGCAGGCAGGCCGTGCGCAGCACCCATTCGCCGATCGGCACGATCAGTCCCGTTTCCTCGGCCAGCGGAATAAACTCGTTGGGCGGAATGATGCCGTGCTCGGGATGGCGCCAACGCACCAGCGCCTCCACGCCGACGATTTGCGTTGAGGGCACGTCGACCTGCGGCTGGTAGAGCAGGTACAGCTCATCGTTCTGCAGGGCCTTGCGCAAGCCGACTTCCAGCTTCACGTGGCTCATGATCTGCATGGTCAGTGAGGAACTGTACAGCTTCGCATTGTTCTTGCCGCAGTTCTTGGCGTGATACATGGCCGTGTCGGCGTACTTGAGCAGGGAAGTGCAGTCCTCGCCATCCTCCGGATAGAGCGAAATGCCAATGCTGGCGGTGACGAAGATCTCATGCCCCTCCAGCATGAAGGGACGCCGCATGGCATCCTTCACGCGATGCGCCACGTTCAGGGCATCTTCGGCGCGGTCCAGCTCGGGAATCAGGATGGTGAATTCGTCGCCGCCCAGCCGCGCAAGACTGGACTGGATCTGCGCCACATGGTCGCCGGGCCGTATCGTTTCGTGCAGGCGTTCCGACACGATGCGCAGCAGCTGGTCGCCGACATTGTGGCCCAGCGTGTCGTTGATGCGCTTGAACGAGTCCAGGTCCATGAACAGGATGGCGAACTTGCGCTGCTCGCGCGCGGAGCGTTCTAGTTCGCGTGCCAGCGTTTCAAGGAATGCCTGGCGATTCGGGATGCCGGTCAGGCTGTCGCAATAGGCCAGGCGGCGGATCTGCTCTTCGGTGCGTTTGCGTTCGCTGATATCGCGCACAAGGCCCAGCACTTCGCCGCCGCCTGTACTGACAAGCCGCGCTTCAAAGTGATGCACATCGCCACGCCGTGGCAGTTCGTAGTCCACGGAACGGATCGATTGCGTGGACAGGACGCTCTTCAGCTGATCCAGCAAGCGTTCGGCAATCGGGGCGGGCAGCACGTCGCGCACGTGGCGGCCGACGCAATCTACTTCACTGAAGGCCGCGCCGGGATCATGGCCTTGTTCGTAGTCGAGATAGTAGCCGTCGCAACTGAGACGGAAGAAGGTGTCGGGAATCGCGGCCAGCACGGCGCGATTCTGCGCATCCGCAATGCGAAGGCGGGCGATGGCGTCGCTGGCGCGCAGCACATACAGCACGCGATGGCCCAGGATCGGCCAGTTGATCGGCTTGGAGACGAAGTCGGTGGCGCCTTCTTCGTAGGCCTGTGTGACGGCTTCGATGTCGTCGCCGCCGGTGACCATGATGATCGGCACCGTGGTGCGCGATTCCAGTGCGCGGATGGCGCGGCAGACCGAGAAGCCGTCCATTTGCGGCATGTCGACGTCCAGCAGCACGAGGTCGGGCGCGTTCTGCTGGAAGCTGGCTACTGCGGCGTGGCCATCGGCGGCTTCGATGGCGTCCAGGCCGACCTGGGACAGCATTTCCAGCATCAGCAAACGCATTACCGGATCATCGTCGGCTACCAGCACTGTGCCGCGTTTGGGAGAATAAAGCGCAGTCATGACTAGCCTCCATTGACGAGGATTGCGCTGAACGAGCGGCGGACCGACTGGAATTCCTGCTCCGCTTCCATTAACAGGTTGGCGGCGCCTTCGGTCGAGTCGGTGCGGCCGAGGTGTTCGAGTTCGCGGCACAGCTTTGCCAGCACATCGGCGCCGACATTGGCGCTGCTGGATTTCAGGCTGTGCGCGGCTTTGCGCATGACGCTTGTGTCTACGCTGTCGATGGCTTGACGCAGCATGTGCAGATGGGTGGGCGTGTCGTCGATGAAGGCGTGCAGCACACGGTGCAGCAGAATTTCGCCGTGGTCGGCGCTCAGGGCGCGGATCGCATCGAGCGCCTGGCGGTTGATGCCGTCCGGCTCGAGCAGGGTGGCGCATTCGGCGCCATCCGCTGCGGTCAGCGTCTCAGCGCCCGCAGACGCCGTCGCGGTGGCCAGCGCCGGCGCGGCGTTGCCTGGATACTGCACGGCTGGCACGACAGCGAGTGGCGGCGGAGCGGGATCGCCGGCGGGGCGCAGGGGATGCTGCATCGGCGCTGACGCAGTGGTCGCGCGGGGCGGGCGAACAGGACGCAGTCGCGCTGCATCACCGTGTTGCGCCGCTGCGGCGCGCGGCAGGGCGACCCAGCGGCCCAGCGTAGCGGCCAATGACTGCTGGCTGAACGGCTTGCTGAGGTAATCGTCCATGCCCGCCGCCAGGCAACGCTCGCGGTCGCCCTGCAGCGCATTGGCGGTGATCGCCACGATCGGCAACTGGCGCGCGCGTCCCTGCAATTGTTCGTGCTTGCGGATTTCAGCGGTGGCTTCGAAGCCATCCTTCCCCGGCATCATGCAGTCCATCAGCACCAGATCGAACTCGCCTGCGCGCGCGGAGCTAAGCGCTTCGTCGCCGTTCGCGGCGCAGACGACGTCGAGGCCCAGGCCTTCAAGCATGGCCGACGCCACTTCCACATTGACGGCATTGTCTTCGGCCAGCAATACCTTCAGACGCCGCCTGGATCGTTGCGCGCCTGTGGGCGAAAGGGAAGCGGTGCGTACGCCTTCGCTGGCACGGCCCGGCGAAACGATGCAATCGAACAGATCACACTCGCGTGCAGGTTTGATGAGCTGGAAGGCCACGCCGGCTTCGCGCCGCTGCACCGAGTCGGCGGCATCGCGCATGGAGCTAAGCAGCAGCAGGCGCACGTCTGCGATACGGGCGTCCGATTTGATCTCGGCTGCCAAAGTCAGGCCGCTGGCGCTGGACTGGTCCATGTCCAGCAATGCGGCGTCGTAGCACATGCCGGAAGCGCGCGCCGCATGCAGGAGATTCAGCGTCTCATCCGGCGAACTGGCGCAATCGCAGCGCACCTGCCAGCGCACCATCAGCTGCTCCAGCACTTTGCGGCTGGCGGTGGCGGGACCGGCGACCAATACGCGCAGGCCCGGCGCGGTTTCCTCGGCCACGCGCCGCTTGTCGAACTGCACGGTGAACCAGAATACCGAGCCGCGCGTGAGCGCGTTGTCAACGCCGATGGTGCCGCCCATCAGCTCCACCAGTTGCTTGGAAATCGCCAGCCCCAGCCCCGTGCCGCCATGCTTGCGGGTGGTGGAACCATCGGCCTGCGAGAAGGAATCGAAAATGCGCGTGCGGGCGTCGCGCGACACGCCGACGCCGGTGTCGTGCACTTCGAAACGCAGCCGCGCGGATTGTGCGTCTTCTGCGGTGACCTGCACTTTGACCGTGATGTTGCCGCTGTCGGTGAACTTGATGGCATTCCCCAGCAAGTTCACGACTACCTGCCGCAGGCGATTGGGGTCGCCGCAGATGGCCACCGGAATATCGTGCGCAATGGCGAATTCGAGTTCGATGCCTTTGGCGGCTGCCTGCGGCGAGAATACGCAATCGATATCGTCCAGCAGCTCGCGCAGATTGAAGTTGATGTATTCCACCGTCATCTTGCCCGCTTCAACTTTGGAGAAGTCGAGGATATCGTTGATGATGACCAGCAGGTGTTCGCCCGAGCGCTTGACCATATTCGTGTAGTGGTGCTGACGCTCGTCCAGTTCTGTATCCAGCAGCAGCTCGGTCATCCCCAGCACACCATTCATCGGCGTACGGATTTCGTGGCTCATATTGGCCAGGAAGGCACTCTTGGCCTGGCTGGCCGCTTCGGCGGCGTCCTTGGCTTTCTCAAGCTGCTCGGTGCGCACGGCGACCTGGCGTTCCAGCTGATCGCGATACTGCGCCAGCTTGCCGTCGCGGCTTTCGATCTGGACCATCATGGCGTTGAAGCTGTCGATCAGGGTACCCAGTTCGTCGTGGCGCTCATGCTGCACCTGGGCGTAGGTCTGGCTCGACGAGACTTTGTCGGACGCCGCAATCAGCTGCGCGATCGGCTGCGCAATGCTGTTGCGGAAGCGGGCCGACAGCACCAGCGCCAGCACAAACGAGATCGCAGTCGCTACCCCCGTCACAATGAGGCTTTTCAGAATGCCCAGCCACATGCGGCCTTGTCCCGCCTCGATCATGACTACGCCGATCAGATGCGGCTTGACCCACACGGCACGATAGATGCGCAGGCGCGGCGCCCATAGCGGTCCGAGACGCTCCTCGGCGTTGCCTTGCGCAATCTGCTGCATGCGCGCCGCGGACAGCGGCTCCGCAGACCTGCCCTCGTCGGGAAAAGATGCATAGGCCTTGCCATCGCGGTCGAACAGGACGGCTTGGCCGATATCGTCCATCACATCCAGCGCGGCGAGTGCCTGGGTAGCGGTGGCGTGGTCGGCGTAGAGCAGGGGAGAGATGCTGTTGGCGCCGATGATGTCGGCCAGCGATACCAGTTGTTCGCGCTCCTCGCTGGCGTGCGTGAGCACCGAGGCGATGGCAAACGAAAAGAACACCAGCAGCAATGCGCTGCCGGTGGTCAGCACCGAAATGACGGCGAGTTTGCGGCTAAGGCTGGAGCGTTCGAAATTGAGCATTTTCCACCGCCGTGGAACATTCCATCAGGCAAAATATAAATGCTCAAATTTCCGACGCTTTGATCTGCCTCTAACTTTGTTGGGACAAAGGCGATTAGCAACAGCCGCCGCGTTTGCCCGCGCCACCGTAGCGGGCTTCCTGGCGTTCACGGAAAAACTCCTCGTAGCTCATCACCGGTTCGCCGGGATGGGTGGTCTCGCGATGCGCCACGTAGGTGTCGTATTCCGGCAGGCCGACCATCAGCCGGACGCTTTGCCCGAGATAGCGGCCGGCCTTGACGATTTCGCTGAGCATCACTGCACCGCAGGCATCAGCTGGATCGGGCTTTCCTGGTGGCTCGGCTTCGAATTCGCGTAAGCCCTCATGGCGGTACGCAGACCGAACACCGTCACGGCCAGCACCACGACCATGAAGAAGCTGGCCAGCGAGGCGTCCAGGTAATCGTTGAAGATCACCTGTTGCATCTGCTCCAGCGACTTGGCTGGTGCCACGATCTTGCCCTCGGCCAGCGCAGCGGCATATTTGTTGGCGTGCGCCAGGAACCCGACCTTCGGATTGGCGTCGAAAATCTTTTGCCAGCCTGCGGTCAGGGTGCAGATCAGCAGCCAGATGGTCGGAACCACGGTCACCCACGCGTACCTGGCGCGCTTCATCTTGAACAGCACGCAGGTACCCAGCACCAGCGCGATACCGGCCAGCATCTGGTTGGCGATGCCGAACAGCGGCCACAGGGTGTTGATGCCGCCCAGCGGATCGACCACGCCCTGGTAGAGGAAGTAACCCCAGGCCGCCACGCACAAGCCGGTCGCGAGCAGACCTGCCACAGTGTTTTCAGGACGCTTGAGTGATGGAGCGAAGGCGCCCAGCAGGTCCTGCAGCATGTAGCGGCCGGCGCGCGTGCCCGCGTCGACTGCGGTCAGAATGAACAGGGCTTCGAACAGAATCGCGAAGTGGTACCAGAAGGCCATCATCACCTTGCCGCCGATGGCGTTGGACAGGATGTGCGCCATACCCACTGCCAGCGTTGGAGCGCCGCCGGCACGCGAGATGATGGTGTGCTCGCCCACGTCTTTTGCGGTCTGGGTCAGCATCTCAGGCGTGATGTGGAATCCCCACTGCGACACCGCCTGCGCTGCCGATTCGGCCGTGGTGCCGATCAGCGCAGCAGGGCTGTTCATCGCGAAGTACACGCCAGGATCGATGGTGGACGCGGCCACCAGCGCCATGATGGCGACGAAGGATTCCATCAGCATCGCACCGTAGCCGATGAAGCGGGCATGGGTTTCGTTCTCGATCATCTTCGGCGTGGTGCCGGAGGAAATCAGCGCGTGGAAGCCGGACACCGCACCGCAAGCGATGGTAATGAACAGGAAGGGGAACAGATTACCCGCCCATACCGGGCCGGTGCCGTCGATGAACTTGGTCATGGCAGGCATCTGCAGGTAAGGCGCTACAAACACGATGCCCAGCGCCAGTCCGACGATGGTGCCGATCTTCAGGAAGGTGGACAGATAATCGCGCGGCGCCAGCAGCAGCCACACCGGCAACACGGAGGCGATGAAGCCGTAGCCGATCAGCATCCAGGTCAGCTCAGTGCCGGTAAAGGTGAACAGGGGCGCCAGGGCCGGATTTTCCTGCACATACTGGCCGCCGAAGATGGCCGCCATCAGCAGCACGAAGCCGATCAGCGACACTTCGCCAATACGGCCGACGCGGAAGTAACGAGTGTACACGCCCATGAACAGCGCAATCGGGATGGTGGCCATCACGGTGAAGGAACCCCACGGCGAGCCAGTCAGCGCCTTCACCACGATCAGGGCCAGCACGGCCAGGATGATCACCATGATCATGAAGGTGCCCAGCAGGGCGATATTGCCGGGGATCGGACCCAGCTCGGATTTGATCAGGTCACCGAGCGAGCGGCCGTCGCGGCGCATGGAGATGAACAGGACCATGAAGTCCTGCACCGCGCCTGCGAATACCACGCCGGCCAGAATCCACAGCATGCCGGGCAGGTAGCCCATTTGCGCCGCCAGCACGGGGCCGACCAGCGGACCGGCGCCGGCAATCGCCGCGAAGTGGTGGCCGAACAAAACGTTCTTATTGGTGGGGACGTGGTCAAGCCCGTCGTTGAATTTGTAGGCTGGGGTCATGCGCTTGGCGTCCAGGCCCATCACTTTTTCGGCGATGAACTTGGAGTAGAAGCGGTAGGCGATCAGGTAGCAGCACACGGCCGCAATCACGATCCAGATGGCGCTGATGGATTCGCCGCGCTTCAATGCGACGACGCCCAGCGCGGAAGCACCAGCCAGCGATAGCGCCGCCCAGCCGAGTTTCTTCAAAACGGGGTTCATTGAGTCCTCCAGGGAATTGGGATGCTGCTCTTCGCGCAGCTTATGGAGAGTATTCAGGAAGTGCATATCTGCTCACAAGCGCAGCACTACGCAGAATCGGTCCGTACTACTACGTAGGACCCGCAAGCCGCGGTGGACGTACAATCGCGGGATGAAGCTGCGGCATAAGTTCATTTTTCTGGCCATCGCGCCCCTGATTATCGCCCTGTGCGCCATCGCGATCGCGGTGCGGCATCAGGCGAACACGCTCGCCATGCAGCAGCGCGACACCATCCAGCAGGCCTACCTGGCCAGCAAGGAAGCGGAGCTGAAGCACTACGTGGCGCTGGCTTCCCACTCGATTTCCTATCTGGTGCAGTCCGGCCGCAATGACGACGCCACCCTGAACGAGGCGAAGCGTGTGCTGTCCACCCTCAGCTTCGGCGACGATGGTTATTTCTTCGTCTACGATATGCAGGGTAATTCGCTGATGCACCCGCGCCAGCCGGAGCTTGTGGGCCAGAACCTGTTCAATATGCGGGACGACCGGGGCAGCCCTACCATCCAGAATCTGCTCGCCACGGCCAGCAAGGGCGGAGGTCTGGTGCGCTATCACTGGGTCAAGCCGTCCTCCCACAAGTCCGCGCCCAAGCTGGGGTACGTGGTCGCGATTCCGGAATGGGGCTGGATGATGGGCACCGGGATCTATCTCGATGACGTGGACGCGGCGTTGGCCAAGGTCGACGCGCAGCAGCGCGCCAATATCCAGAGCACCATGCTGTGGATCGCGGGCATCGCGATTCTGGGCGCGCTGGTGGTGGGCGTGACCGGCATGGTGGTGAACATCCGCGAATCGCGTGTGGCGGACGCCAAGCTGAAGGCGTTGGCCCAGCGCGTGGTCGAATCGCAGGAAGAGGAGAGGGCGCGCCTGTCGCGCGATCTGCATGACGGCATCAGCCAGTGGCTGGTGTCGATCAAACTGCAGATCGAGGCGGGCATCATCCGCCTGGCCAATCCTTCGCAGCAGGACAAGGCGCAGGCGGTGTTCGAGCACACGGCGGAACAGTTGAACAATGTGCTGGGCGAGGTGCGCCGCATCTCGCACAATCTGCGTCCCGCCATTCTGGACGATCTGGGCCTGGCCGCGGCGCTGGATCACCTGGCAGGCGAATTCCAGCAGCACAGTGGCCACCCGGTCGCTTTCCACGCCGAAGGCTGGACCGACCGCCTGCCGGACGTGGCGAACACGGTGCTGTTCCGCATCGCACAGGAGGCGCTGACCAATATCGAGCGCCACGCCGCCGCCAGCCATATCGTGATCGACCTGCGCGGCGACCGGCATCAGGTGGTGCTGCGCATCAGCGACGATGGCCACGGCTTCGACGCCGAGGGCATCGCCGTGCATCCCAAGCGCGGCATCGGTTTGCGCAATATGATGGAACGTATGGAGGCGATCGGCGGCGACTTTGCGATCACCTCATCACCCGCGGGCACGGTCGTCGAGGCCCGCGTTGAATACCGGAGTTGAATGCCATGGCAATCAGGATTTTGCTGGTCGATGACCACCCACTCGTCCGCGACGGACTGCGCGCGCGGCTGGAAGCCATGGAGCAGTTCCAGGTGGTGGGCGAAGCGGGCAGCGCGGCTGAAGCGCTGGCGGAAGCGGGCCGCAGTGCGCCGGACCTGGTCCTGATGGACATCAATATGCGCGGCTCCAACGGCATCGAAGCCACCGCCCAGTTCAAGGCGCAGTATCCGCAGATCCGGGTGCTGATCCTGTCCATGCACGACAAGCTGGAATACGTGACCCAGGCCATCCAGGCCGGCGCCCGTGGCTATGTGCTGAAGGATGCGCCGGGCAAGGACATTGTGGTGGCGATCGAAACCGTGATGTCGGGCGGTATTTACTACAGTGCGGCACTGGCCGCCCAACTGGCCAAACCGCAAAACCAGGACAATCAGCTGACCCAGCGCGAGCACGAAATCCTGCGTCACATCGCCAACGGCGAATCCAACAAGCATATCGCGCGCGAACTGGACCTCAGCGTGCGCACCGTGGAAACCCACCGTCTCAATATCAAACGCAAGCTCGGCATTGAAGGGCAGGCCGAACTGATCAAGTTCGCCGTCCAGCACGCGCAATTCCAAAGTGGCAATAATTAGCCCTAATTGACCGGAAGTGTATTGTTATAGAAACAGCCAACCCGGTTTGGAGAGCACTCTCTACCAACCGGAACCTGTATTTTCGGCAATTTCTGTTATATTCCACAAGTCCTGAAATTCAGGAAAGATTTATTGGATTTATGTAAAAGCTTCCGGTGTTGCGTTTCGCGCCAATGGTTGCCTACCGTTAATAGTTGAACTACCATTGCTGCACAACCACGCCGAGATACCGATGTTTGCGTCTGACTCTAGCCCGTTTCCGCTGGTTGGCTTGAAGCCGGTCTCCAACACCCAGAATCAGTGGGTGGCGTTGGCCTTCCAGCCGCTTCAGGGCGCCGCGCCATCCGCGCTGCTCGCCCTGATGGCTGATTCCGATGCGGAAGTTCTCGCTTCCCTCGACTGCATTATTCCCCTTGCCGATCCGCTGCAACTGGAGCCGTCCCACTTTGAGGGCCTGGTCACCAGCCGCATTGTGCTGTCCATTCCGGCCGCGGCCTGCGCCGATGAGGCAGTGCTGAAGCGCTGCACCACGCTGTCCGACGCCGGCTGCCGCCTGCTGGTGGAAGGCGAGGCCAACATCCAGGCTGCGCGTGCTGGCGTGCGCGGGCTGAATTTCGACTGCGGCGAGACGATGCCGTCCGCGCTGGCGATGCTGACCTTCGCCGGCCCGCATATGGCGCACAATGTGGTCAGCGCCGAGCGCCTGGAAGAATGCCGCAGGGCCGGCTTCTCCTGGTTCTGCGATACGCCTGCCGTCATGCCGGCTGCCGACGATGCGAAAGACGACGGCACCTCGCGCAAGCGCCTGCTTACTCTGCTAGGCCTTTTGGCGCGCGATGCCGATTCGCGCGAGCTGGAAGCGCTGCTGAAGCAGGACCCGGCACTGTCCTATCACTTGCTGAAACTGGTGAATTCGGCCGCATTTGCGCCGGCATCCACCATTCATAACTTCGGCCAGGCCATCAATGTGCTGGGCCGCCGCCAGCTGCAGCGCTGGCTGCAACTCCTGCTGTACGCACGCCGCCAGGTGGACGGTCCGCCGAACGCCTTGCTGCCCCTGGCCGCCTTGCGCGCCGCGCAGATGGAGGCGCTGAGCAAACTGGCCGGCGGCGACCGCGATGCGCAGGATATGGCCTTCCTGGTCGGCGTGTTCTCGCTGCTCGATGTGCTGCTGAATATGCCGATGACCGAGATCGTGGCTGCCCTCAGCCTTGATCTGGACGTGGTGCGTGCGCTGGTCGAGCGTTCCGGTCCGCTGGGCGAAATGCTGCGCCTCGTCGAGCAGCATGCGCCCGACGCCAGCGCGCTGCGCGACGTGGGCATCGATAACGAAACCTACTGGCGCAGCCTGCTGCAGGCTTACCAGTGGGCGCTGCAAGTCAGCAGGAACGTCTAAGACCATGGCGTCCCATCCCGTCTCCGACTTCCTGGGCAGCAGCGCGGCCCTGTGCGACGCGGTGCTGCGTCTGCGCGGCCCTGCGCTCGCCGCGGAGCTGGGACGCATTGCACGCGACGTGACGCAAAGCCCGCATGGGCGCTGGGTCCCGGCCGGCACCAATCCATCCGATGCGCTGCCTGGCCAGGCGATGCATCAGAACGTGATGTTCGACGACCAGTTCTTCGGCCGCTTCGAAGTGTCCGGCGGTACTTACGACGACAAGGTGCGCCAGCACCTGGCCAGCCTGGCCGCGCTGGCGGGCAGCGTGCTGCAGGTGCATTCCATCGCCCAGCGCACCACCCACGCTTATGTGCAGGTGGAAGCCAAGCTGCAGCACCAGTCGCAGATTCTGGATCAGATCCACGAGTCCGTGCTGACCATGGACATGAACGGTTTCATCACCAGCTGGAACAAGGGTGCCGAGCGCCTGTTCGGCTATACCTCGGTGGAAGCCGTGGGCCGCAACATCCTGTTCCTGTACGAAGATGAAGGCGACGTCGGCTTCCACGATAACTTCCTGGAGCAGGGCGGCCGCTTGATGGAAGTGCGCCGCAAGAAGAAGTCCGGCGAAGTATTCTGGGCCAGCCTGTCGCTGTCCACGCTGTGCGATGTACACGACCGCTCGATCGGTCTGATCGCCTATATCACCGACATCACCGAGCGCAAACAGGCAGAGGAACGCATCCACCACCTGGCCTATTACGACGCGCTGACCAATCTGCCCAATCGCTCGCTGCTGACCAAGCTGGTGGACCAGGCGCTGACCGTGGCCCAGCGCAGCAAGCAAACCGGCTGCGTGATGTTCATCGACCTGAATCGCTTCAAGATGATCAACGACACGCTGGGACGCGAGATCGGCGACGAACTGCTGTGCGAAGTGGCGCAGCGCTTCCGTCTGGCGCTGCGCGACCAGGATATCGTGGCGCGTTTGGGCGGCGACGAATTTGCCGTCGGCCTGTTCGACATCAGCCAGCACTACGAAGCCAGCATGGTGGCGCAAAAGCTGCTGCAGGCTTTGAGCTCGCCCTTCATCATCGCTGGCCACGATCTGCGCGTTGGCGCATCGATCGGCATCAGCGTCTTCCCGCAGGACGGGCAGGATGCGGAAACCTTGCTGCGCCTGGCCGACATCGCCATGTTCCGCGCCAAGCAGGGCGGCGATCCAGATGGCGAAAACGTCGCGTTCTACAGCCACGATATGAACCAGGGTATGCAGGAACGCATGCGCATCGAATCCGGCCTGCGCCAGGCGCTGGGCAATGGACAGCTGATGCTGCACTACCAGCCCAAGTATTCGATCGCTTCCGGCCAGATCATCGGCGCCGAAGCGCTGGTGCGCTGGAAGCATCCCGAGCGCGGCCTGGTGCCGCCGGCCGAATTCATTCCGCTGGCCGAAGCGACTGGCCTCGTGGTGCAGGTCGGCGAGTGGGTGCTGGAAGCCGCGTGCGCGCAGGCGCAGCGCTGGAAGCAAATGGGACTGCCGCCGGTACGCCTGGCGGTGAACGTGTCCGCGCGCGAGTTCACCTCCGCGCTGCCGGGCCGCGTGAGCGAAACGCTGAAGCGCTACGGTCTTGAGCCGTCGTGGCTGGAACTGGAAATCACCGAGAGCACGCTGATGCACAATATCGATCGCGTGATCGGCATCATGGACCGCCTGACCGCGCAAGGCATCACGCTGTCGCTGGACGATTTCGGCACGGGCTATTCCAGCCTGTCCTATCTGAAGCGCTTCCCGATCGATACGCTGAAAATCGACCGTTCCTTCACTACCGGTATTCCGGGCGATACCAACGACTGCGCCATCGCCAGCACCATCATCAGCATCGCGCAGCAGCTGCGCCACAAAGTGATTGCCGAAGGCGTGGAAACCGTCGAGCAGCTGGCCTTCCTCAAGGATTCCGGCTGCGACGAGGTGCAGGGCTATCTGTTCTCGCGTCCCCTGCCTGCAGACGAATTCGAACAGGCCCTGCTCAAAGCCATGCTGCCGCACTACACCGCGAGCCAGGCATGAAACGCATCGTGACCCTGCTGGTCGCCGCGCTCTGCGCCGGCGCGGCCTGGGCCGGCGATGCCATCAAATTCGGCGTACCGGACGCGATTGCGCCATTCGTTCTGCCCAGCCGCGACAGCGGCCTGCTGGTCGACATCTTCCGGGAGGCCCTTGCCACGCAGGGCGCGGGCGCGGAATTCGTCTACCTGCCATCGAACCGCACCGATGAAGCCTTGCGCACCGGCTGGGTGGACGTTGTGAGTGCCCTCAAGACTGCGCCGCCGGCGACCGGGGTGCCGGGCCACTGGCCTGTCACACACTTCCACAATGTGGCGATCACGCTGAAGGTGCGCATTCCCCGCCTGGCCATGGACGATTTGTCGCGCTACCGGGTGAGCGCCTTCCGTGGCGCTTCGAAAGTGCTGGGTACCGCTTACCAGGAAGCCACCGCCGACAATCCCTCCTACCGCGAACTGCCAAGCATGCCGTCCGCGCTGCTGATGCTGGGGCAGGTGGACGTGGTGATCTCGCAACCGGACATCTTCCGCTACTACCTCACGCGCCAGGCCAAATTCAGTCGCGTGGACGACAACGAGCTGGCCTTCCACGACATTCTGGGGAAGGGCGTCGATTACTGGTTCCAGTTCCGCACCGCCGAGCAGCGCGACGTCTTCGAGCGCGGCATCGCTGCACTGTACAAATCCGGCGCCGTAGACAAGATTTTCGACCGCTACCGCCGTGAATACGGCACCACCCGCGAGTTCTTCCGCCCTCTGGACTGCCAATTTCTAGCGGCCAAACCGCGCGGCTGCGCAGGGGACACTGGCAAGCCAAGTTGAATTGGGTATAATGCTGCCTCCAAGGAAGCGTGGCCGAGTGGTTGAAGGCAGCAGTCTTGAAAACTGCCGACGGTTAATCCCGTTCGTGAGTTCGAATCTCACCGCTTCCGCCAGAACAGCACCTGCGCGCCGCTTACACCAATTGTCGGGCCGGCATATTGAGAAATCTCAATAAATCACTCCGACTGTCCGAATGTCGGATCTGACCCCGAATTTAACCCCGAATTTAATTCAGGGTCATGTAAATGCCACCGACGGTCCAGGCCATCATTAGAGAAATCAGCCACAGCCGGCCCCAATATTGATAGTGAATATCGCTGGGATCGCCTCGCCGGTATCGCACCTTTACCATGTCGCCGACGTAGTGCATGAACTGATCGGAAATTTCGCTGGAGTCGTATTCTTCGGGCCCCACCGCGTAGCGAAGGGTCAGGTAAATTGTCCGGTTGGCGTAGCCGTCCAGGTCGGGACGTTCGACGACACGTACCTTGATGACTTTTGCGTGGACGGTGTCGCTGACAAAATAGAAGAAGATGGCCTTCAGCAGCAGATACATAATCAACGCCAACCAGGTTAGCAGAGCTGCGAGAGCGCAGTAGAGTAACTTCTTGTGGTTGCTCATGTGTTCTGATTGTACCTGCTTAGTGCCCTCCTTGATGCAAGTTGTTGCACTGTGACAATCGGAGAGACTGTTCGCTTATCGGCGCGATCATAATGGGTCACCTTTCAGTTTTATTTGAGCCCGCGATTCGCGGGCTTTTTCTTTTTTGATAGTATGCGGTCGCATGAGAGCCCATCTGACCTTGTGCGTCACCCTTGCGATATGCCAGCCTGCTTTGGCGGGCGAGCAGTTCCGTGTTCAATCCGCGCCGGGCATTACGCTGGCGGTGTCCGAAGTTGGGCAGCATCATGGACGGCGGCCGATCTTGCTGGTGCATGGCGCGCGCGTGGGCGCGATCGGGTCGTTTGATTTGCCAGTGCCGGGTGGCTCGCTGGCGGCGGATCTGGCGGCGCGGGGCTTCGATGTTTATCTGCTGGATGTGCGTGGATATGGCGCGTCCAGCCGGCCGACTGCGATGGACGCGCCGCCGGAAGGCAAGCCAGCGCTGGTGCGGTCCAATGAGGCGGTTGAGGATATCGATGCAGCGGTGGACTTTGTTCGTCAGCGCAGCGGCGGTGCGAAGGTGGCCTTGTTTGGATGGGCGACGGGCGGTCAGTGGGCGGGGCATTATGCGAGTCTGCATTCCGCAAAGCTCAGCGCGCTCATCGTGCTGAACAGCCTGTATCGCGGCAGCAGTCCACACGCGATGATCGGACCTGGCTCAAGCCTTGACGATAAGGCGCATCCTGGGCGCTTTGATACAGCGGCCTGCGGCGCTTATCGCTTTAATGACGGCGCGTCGGTACTGCGTCCATGGGATGCAACGCTCGGCGATGCGAAGAATACTGCGCGCGATCCGAAAGTCGCGGCAGCTTATGTGGAGGCGGCGTTGTCGAGTGATCCGGGCAGCAGCTGGCGCGAGCCGCGCAGCTTCCGGTCGCCATGCGGCGCGATGGAAGACAGCTTTTATTTGGCGAGTGGCAGGCAGCTTTGGGACGCGTCGCTGATTACTGCGCCTGTCCTGGCAATCGCGGGCGAGAAGGATTTCTGGTCACGTCCGGAAGACATGCGCAATCTCGAAGCGGACCTTGTGCATGCTGCCTCCGTACGCACGGTGCGCATTCCCGGCGCAACGCACTTCCTCCACCTGGAGCGCCCGGAGCGAGGCCGCGCGCAATTGATTGAAGAGGTGGATGCGTTTGTGTCCAAGGCAAAATAGATGGCCGAAATTACGAATCAGCTTCCTTCGACTTCTTTACTGGGTTTGCTGCGCGGCGCATTACGGGCGCGTAGTGGGCAGGCCGGCGATGAGGCGGCAATGAGCGCCAGTTATCGCATCGCGAGCGTTGATGCAGCGCAGGTTCGGGCGTATCGGGAGTTGTTGGGATTGTCTGGTGAGCGTGCGCCGGTCACTTTCCATTATTTGATTGCGCAGCGTGCGCATCTGGCGGCGATGGTGGGGCGGACGTTTCCGTTCAAGCTGGCGGGGATGATTCATGTCGAGAACAGGATCGTCGAGCTCGCGCCGTTGGACATGGACGCAGAGATTGTCGTTCACGATACCTTGCGCATTGAGCCGCCGACGCCGGCTGGTGCGCGGTATTGTGTGTTCGATACGCTGGCCGAGCAGCGCGGGGTGCCGGTGTTTCGTTGCGAGAGCCGCTATCTGGCGGTACGTGGAGAGAAGCGCGGTAGCGCCAAGGCCGCGACGGTGGCGCAGGCCCATGCGGAAGTCGGGCGCTGGGAGCTCAGCGCAGATGCCGGCCGCAGGTATGCGCGTGTGTCGGGCGACTGGAACCCGATTCATTTGTGGGCATGGTCGGCGCGCTTGTTCGGACTGGAGCGGCCGATCATTCATGGCATGCAGACCATCGGCAAGGCTTGCGCGCTGCTGGAGGCTGCGACAGGCCAGCGCCTGAGGTCGATTTCGGCCCGATTTCTGGCGCCAATTGCGCTGGGTAGCGAGGTCAGGCTGGAGGCGGATTGGCGCGAGGCCCGGTTCTACATCCACGCAGGCGATAGGCTGGCCGTCGAGGGCACGTTCGAAATTGACACTCAAGCAAGGATTGATGTGCTGTAGAATTGGCCGATGCAATTCCAGGAGAACAGGGAATGAAGCCAATTCTGTTTGCGCTGCCGGGCAATGAGCGGCTGGCGCAGCGCCTTGCGCAGGAGCTCGATTGGGAGCTGGGCAGTGCAACCATCCGCCGCTTTCCGGACGGGGAATCGTATGTGCGCCTGCTGTCCGAAGTCCAGGGCCGTGAAGTGATCTTCGCCGGCAGCCTGGACCGTCCCGACGAGAAGTTCATGACTCTCTACATCGCGGCCAGCCTGGCGCGCGAACAGGGCGCCAGACGCATCGGCCTGGTGGCGCCGTATCTGGCCTACATGCGCCAGGATTCGGCCTTCAACAAAGGCGAGGGACAGACTTCCGTCCAGTTCGGCAAGTTGCTGTCTTCCTTTATCGACTGGATCGTTACCGTTGATCCCCACTTGCACCGCCACCACGACCTGGCCGAGTGCTACAGCATTCCAACCAGGATCGTGCGTGCTGCGCCGGCGATTGCCGACTGGCTGAAGCAAAATATCCAGCGTCCGCTGATCATCGGTCCGGATGCGGAAAGCGAACAGTGGGCGGGCGAGGTGGCCAGACTTGCGGGCGCCCCCTGCATAGTGCTTGAAAAGATCCGGCGCGGCGACCGCGACGTGTCGGTCTCGGTGCCGGACACGGACAAGTGGCGCGACCACACGCCTGTGCTTGTTGACGATATCGCATCGACCGCCCGCACCATGATGAGCGCCGCAAGCCATATCCTGAACGCCGGCCTGGCAAAACCGGTGTGCATCGCGGTGCATGCAGTCTTTGCGGACAATGCGTATGCCGAGTTGCGCGATATGGGCGTGGGCGAAATCGTCAGCTGCAACACGATTACCCATGCGAGTAACCGGATCGACCTGCTGCCCGCCCTTGCCCCTGCCGTAGCGGCGATGATAAATTAAGGCGATGCTGAACTGGATTAGATATCACTACCGCCGCTTGCGCCTTCCCTCGGCGTTCCGCTCCTGGGAAAGCGCGCGCCGTGCCGAATACGAGGCCTACGGCGAACAGAAGTTTTCCACCACGCGGCTGGAAGCGAAGCTGTTGGCCGCGACCAAGGCACTGGAAGAGAAGGCCCATCGCCGCTTTGGCATCTTGATGAGCAAGGCGCAGCTGGAGGAAATGTCCCTGGAAAAGCAGGCTGCGGCGTTCCGCGCCCAGCTGGATAGCTTTGATCGGCCGTTCAAGGAAGAGTTCCTGACGCTGGAAGCTGAGATGAGCCTGTTGTCCGAGCGCCGCCGCCAGGCTTACGCTGCCAAGAACGCCGCGGAGATCGAGCAGGTCAATGGCGAAATCGCGCAGCTACAGCGCCGCATCAACGCCGTGCGCTCGGATATGGCCGTGCTGGCCGATCTGCGCAAACAGGGCATCACGCCCGAAAAACTGCGCCGCAACCTGAAGCGCTGCGAAATGCGCACCCTGGAGCTGGAAGATGAACAGGCGCGGCTGAAACGGGAACGCGCCGAGTTCACGCATTTTTCACCCGACGCGGACGAGATCAAGGCGATCGAGCAGGAAATCGCCCTGATGCAGCGCAAGCATCGCGACTACCTGAGTGCCTTCGACGCACCCGCCGAACGGCGCCGCCGCGAGCGTGAGCATGAGGAAGCCTGGCTGAACGGCACGCTCTAAGCTGCGCTGATTGCACATCCTTTAATCTGCATCAAGTGTAACGAGCGGCCCCATGCGTCCTCGCTGCCTATACTTGGAATGTCGCAGACTTCCGGGGGGAGGGCAAATCATGCGCAACGATCCTTTGATCGCCAGCATTGGCGGACTGCTGCAGAAATTCAAACGCTTCGAGACACGCATGCGGCAGCTTGGTCTGCCGCTTTTTGTTGCCCAGCTGCCGACCTGGGTCCTTTGCCTGAACTACTGCATGATGATGGAGGGGAAGACGGCCCGCATTACGCGCATTTCGCGCCGCATTCAACGCTGGCTGGGCTCGGTGCGAGAGTTGTCCAATCATGAAAAGGCACGCACGGAGCTGATCGACATCGACCGCGGCATGCGGGACGATATCGAAGCGACCAAGCGCACCTTGCTGCAATTGCGCGAGCTGTGCGTGAACATCGGTACGCTGTTTGGCAACATCGGCTTTACCTCGAAGATCCTGGACCGCACTCAGCGGGCTTTCTTGAAGGTGGTTGATCTGTCCTGCGAAACGGCGACCACGCTGCAGGGGGCGCTGGAGGCGCATGACGATCGCGCCTTGTCGATTCTGCGCCAGCAGCAGGCGGTGCAGCTGGCGGCAGAAGCCAGCGCGGCCGCTCATGCAGCGCGCGCTGTGGAAGCGCTTTAGAAGCCTTCCAGTACGATCTTGCCGCGCGCGGTATTGCTTTCGATGAGGGCGTGCGCGCGTTTCAGGTTTTCGGCATTGATCTTGCCGAAGCGTTCACCTACCGTGGTCTTCAGCACGCCGCTGTCCACCAGCTGGGACACGTCATTCAGCAGCGCGTACTGCTTTTGCATATCGTCGGTCTGGAACATGGAGCGGGTGAACATCAGTTCCCAGTGCAGGGAAATGCTCTTGCGCTTCAGCAGACGTACGTCGATGTGTTCGATATCGTCGATCAGGGCCAGCTTGCCTTGCGGCGCGATCAGCTCGACCAGCGCGGTGAAGTGCTTGTCGGTCTGATTCAGGCTGGCCACATAATCGACAGGCGGCAATCCCGCGCGCTTCAGTTCCTCATTCAGCGGCTTGGTGTGGTCGAGTACGTGATGCGCACCCAAAGTCTTCACCCATTCCACGGTTTCCGGACGCGATGCAGTGGCAATCACGGTCAGGCCCGTCAGCTGGCGCGCCAGCTGGACCAGGATGGAGCCCACGCCACCCGCTGCGCCGGTGACCAGAATCGATTTGCCGATCACGCCTTTGTCGCGCGAGACTTCCAGGCGGTCGAACAGCATTTCCCAGGCCGTGATGGCGGTCAGGGGCAGGGCGGCTGCGTCAACGAAGGACAAGTTGCGCGGCTTGTGACCCACGATGCGTTCCTCCACCAGATGCAGTTCGCTATTGGTGCCGGGGCGGGTCAGATCGCCTGCATACCAGACTTCATCACCCGGCTTGAACAGGGTGACGTCCGGACCCACGGCCTTCACGATGCCCGTGGCGTCCCAGCCCAGCACTTTCAGATCGCCTTCGGCCGGAGCCACATTGCGGCGAATCTTGGTGTCGACTGGATTAACCGAGATGGCTTTGACTTCGACCAGCAAGTCGCGGCCGCTGGCAACCGGCGCCGGCAGTTCGACGTCGACCAGGGCCTTGGCGTCGGTGATGGGCAGGGAGGCGTGGTAGGCAACTGCTTTCATTTTGTTTTCCTCGTAAAAAGTTATCGATGGCGCTATCTTCATTTATCGCGGAGCGAAGAAAAAGACTAGAATCACCGAAACACTTTCAATGAAACGAAGAAAATGCTGCGTTTTGACGACCTCTCCGTGTTCGTGAGCACGGCCGATCACGGCAGCCTGTCGGCGGCCGCCCGGACACTGGATATTTCACCGGCCATGGCCAGCGCAGCCCTGAAGCGGCTGGAAGGTGAGCTGAAACTGCGCCTGTTCGCCCGCACCACGCGCTCGCTGCGCCTGACCGATGAGGGGGAACATTATTTGCGCCACGCGCGGGAAGCGCTGCGCTTGCTGAAGGAGGGCCATGAAACCCTGATCGGCAAGGATGCCTTCTCCGGCACGCTGAAAATTTCTTTCCCGTCTGATGTGGGCCGCAATGTGATCCTACCCTGGCTGGATAAGTTCCAGGCCCAGTATCCCGGCGTCAGCTACCAGATCAATGTGAGCGACCGCCGGGCCGATATGACCCGCTTGCCGGTAGATCTGGCGATCCGCTACGGCAAGCTGGAAGACTCCAGTCTGGTAGCCATGCCCATTACGGCGGACAACCGGCGGGTGCTGGTTGCCTCGCCGGAATACGTTCGTCAGCACGGCAGGCTGAATACTTTAGACGATTTGCGGCGGCATAACTGCCTCCGTTTTGCGCTGGAAGACATGATTTACGACCGCTGGGCCTTCGCGCCACAGAACGGCGAAGCGTCTGTGGTGCAGGTGAGCGGCAATCGATGGACCAACGATTCCGACCTGGTCCGGCGCTGGGCCGTGGCCGGGTTGGGCATTGCCTACAAATCACGCCTGGACATGACCGCCGACCTGAAGGCCGGGCGCTTGCAGGTGCTGCTGCCAGAAATAGCGGGTGAAGAGGTGCCGCTACAGCTGGTTTGTCAGCACCGCTCGCAGGTCACGCCCATCGTGATTCAGTTGCGCGACTTCTTGCGCGCGCAGGTGGAGCAGATGTGAGTAAACTGGATCGGCGCAGGATCAGCGGGCTTTCGACAGAATCAGCAGCCAGCGGCCGAACAGCAGAACTTCAACATGGCCCGGCTGCACGCCGGTGTCGCATTCGATAATCGGGTTCACCGCATAGAAGCGCTTGCGGAAGTCACGGCACACCAGCATCTCGCGCTTGCCAAAGCGAACCAGGAAAGACATCGGGGCATATTCGAGACCGAAACGAGAGTCGAAAGTGCTTTGCAGAGTAGTCATGACAAGTCCTTTGCGAGAGTTGTTTTTGCGTTAGTGTTGAACCAGTGAGACTAGAATAACACAACTACTGTACAAAAACACAGGACTGTATGAAAAATCAGGTTTTTTTATTAATCGTTGCGTTTTGTGTACATCGATGAGCCAGGTCGCCTATAAGAAGCTGAAGCGCTTCGTGGCTGCCCGGCTGGCCCCCGGCGAGGAGCTGGGCCTGCACCTGACTGTTGGCCTGGTACTGTTGTTTGTGGCGGTCTACGCCTTTCATGAGCTGGCGGAGGATATGCGGCGCGATGCCGGTATCGCCGCCTGGGACTTGCGCCTGGCGCAGTGGCTGCATCTGCATGCCTTCGAACCACTGACAAGTTTCATGCTCCTGGTGACGCAAATGCATAGCGTCGCGGGCATACTGGTGCTGACATCGCTGCTGGCGCTGTATTTATGGCGGCGCGGCGAGCGCTATTGGCTGCTGACTTTGCTTATCGTCGTGCCGCCGGGGATGCTGCTCAATGTCGCACTGAAGTACAGCTATCAGCGCGCGCGTCCCTATTTCGACGAACCGCTGCTGACCCTGGCAACCTACAGCTTCCCCAGCGGGCACACCGCCGCGGCGACTTTGTTTTATGGGGTACTGGCCAACTATCTGGTCATGAAAGGCAGGCACTGGTGGGCCGTGCCGGGCGCCGTGGCGATGGTCCTGCTGGTCGCATGCAGCCGCATGTATTTAGGCGTGCATTATCTGAGCGATGTGTTGGCGGCGATGATGGAAGGCGTTGCCTGGCTCGCCATCTGTCTGACCGGCGTGTCCACCTGGCGCCGCCGCCGCGAAAGCGGAAAGCAACTGTGAGCGGCATCACCGTCATCGTCAACGCGGGCGCCGGCCTGGGGCATGACGAGGCGCTGGTGCGCACCCTGCATGACAAGTTTGCCGTCCATGGCCTGCAGCCTGACGTGGTGCTGGCCCACGGCGGCGACGAAATGAAGTCCGCCGCGCATTCGGCGCTGGCGCGCGGCGTCAAAGCCGTGGTCGCAGGCGGTGGCGACGGCACCATCAATGCGGTGGCGTCCGTGGTGCTGGACAGTCCGGCGATGTTTGGCGTGCTGCCGATGGGTACGCTGAATCACTTTGCCAGAGATCTGGGGATTCCGCTGCTGCTCGACAGCGCAATTGACGTGATCGCGCGCGGCGCCGTGCGGCGGGTCGACGTGGGCGAGGTGAACGGACACATCTTCCTCAACAATTCCAGCCTCGGCCTGTACCCGGATATCGTGCGCGACCGCGAAAAGCAGCAGCGCCGCCTTGGCCGCGGCAAATGGCTGGCGTTCTGCTGGGCGACACTTGCCGCGCTCAAGCGCTATCCTTTCCTGAGCGTGCGCTTGCAGCTTGGCGAGAACCGGCGCGCTTGCCGCACACCTTTTGTTTTCGTCGGTAATAATGAATACACCATGCAGGGCTTCAACATCGGCGAGCGGGCGTGCATCGATGGCGGATCGCTGAGTCTGTATGTGGCGCAGCGTCCCACGCGGCTGGGGCTGGTGCGGCTGGCTTTCCACGCGCTGCTCGGCAGTCTGGCCCAGGCGCGCGATTTCAGCGCGGAGCTGGCGAAGGAGCTGCAGGTGGAAACCCATCACAAGCGCTTGCGCGTCGCGACGGATGGCGAAGTGACGGTGATGACCACACCGCTGCACTACCGCATCCGTCCGGGAGCCTTGCCGGTGCTGGTGCCTTGAGGAGACGCTATGCGTACGCTGGTGCATTTGTCCGATCTGCATTTTGGCCGCGTGGACGCGCAATTGCTGGCGCCTTTGCGCGAGACGGTGCGTGCGGTGCAGCCGCATGTGGTGGTGATCTCCGGCGATCTGACGCAGCGGGCGCGCAGCGCCCAGTTCATCGAAGCGCGCGATTTTCTGGCGAGCCTGCCCGACCCGCAAATCGTGGTGCCGGGTAATCACGACATACCGCTGTATAACGTGGTGGCGCGCTTTCTCACGCCGCTGGACAAGTACCAGCGTCACATCACCTCGGATATGTCGCCCGAGTATGTGGACGATGAGATTGCGGTGCTGGGCCTGAACACCGCGCGCTCGTTGACCTTCAAGGATGGCCGTGTGAACCGCGAGCAGATCATCCGCCTGCACGAGCGCTTCGATGGCTTGCCGCGCAGCCTCGCGCGGGTGGTGGTGACGCACCACCCCTTCGATCTGCCCGAGCACTACGATGAAGATGAGCTGGTCGATCGCGCCGAGATGGCCATGTCTGCTTTCGCCCGCTGCGGCGTGGACCTGCTGCTGGCCGGCCACCTGCACACCAGTCACTCCCACTCCAGCGCAGAGCGCTACAAGATCAGCGGCTATGCGGCGCTGATCGTGCAGGCAGGCACCGCCACCTCCACGCGCGGACGCGGCGAGTCGAATTCATTCAACGTGATCCGCGTCGAGCACGACCGCATCGAAGTCGAACGGCGCAGCTGGAATGGCGAGTCCTTTGAAGCGGCGGGCACGGACGCTTTTATCCGCAGTGGCGATGTTTGGCAGCAGGCTCAAAGCCAGTAGTCCCAGAAGCGGGCGAGCCATTCTTTAACGCGGGCGGCGAAGGGGCGGTGCTCCCAGGCTTCGCGCGTAACTTCGGTGGAGTTGCGCAGATCTTCCTTGAAGGCGTTTTCCATCTCGGTGCCGAACACGTCACCCATCACGATCACGTTGACTTCGCTGTTGTGCAGGAAGCTGCGGGTATCGATGTTGGTGGAGCCGACGGTGGACCAGACGCCGTCGATCACCACGGTTTTTGCGTGCAGCACGGACAGTTTCAGTTCGTGAATGCGCACGCCGGCCTTCAGCAGGCGCGAGTAGAAGGCGCGGCCGGCGTGGAAGACCAGTTCGCTGTCGGATTTGCTGGGCAGGACCAGTTGCACATCCACACCGCGTTTCGCCGCCTCGATCAGTGCTTGCAGCGTTTGATCGTCCGGCACGAAATAGGCGCAGGTGATGTGGATGGATTTCTTCGATTCCTGGATCGCCAGCAGGAGTGCTTTGTAGATCTCGAACTTGCCGCCGGGCTCGCTGCCCAGGACGCGCACCACCTTATCGCCTTCCACGGTGGGCGTGGGGAAGTAGTTGGCATCGCGTAGGTCGTCGACATCCTGGCTGATCCAATTGTGGATGAAGAGCCATTGCATGGACTGCACAGCGGGGCCTTCGATGCGCACATGGGTATCGCGCCAGCCGACTTCGTTCTCGCCTTTGCCCTTGTCCGCCCCGGCGCCGGAGCCCAGGCCGCTGCCGGAGGGAGCACTGCCACCACCTGGCGCTGAGCCGCCGCGCTTACCGGAACGGAAAGGAGAACTCTTGGAGTACGTGTCGCTGATATTGATGCCGCCGGCGAAGCCGACTTTGCCGTCCACGATCAGCATCTTGCGGTGGTCGCGATTATTCACTTTCCAGCCATTGCCATGGGCTTTTGCGGGATTCACGGGATTGAACACCAGCAAATCGATGCCGCCCTCGCGCATGTGATCGAGAAAGGTCTGCGGCACGCCGATGGTGCCGACGGCGTCCACTATCACATTGACGGTCACGCCCTCACGCTGCTTCTGGATCAGCAGCTCGGCGAATTTTTCGCCAAGCTCATCCTGGTCGAAAATATAGGTCTCGAAATTGATATTGTTCTTCGCGGCGGAAATGGCCTTCATCATTTCGGCCATGGTCTGCGGACCGTCGAACAGCAGCTTCACTGAATTGCCCGCGATCAGCGGCACGCCGGTTGCGGATTCCTCCAGCGCCGCCTGGGCTTTCAAATCAAGGGTGGACTTGGCCCAGTGCTTCTTCAGCAGCGCTTCAGTGGTCTGCTTGGGCAGCTTGCCGTGTGCCGTTTCGACGACGGGCAGGGTCGTGGCTGTAAGACGGGCTTCATCCGGATCAACCTCCGGCAAGCCGGCACAGGCGAGCAGCGACCAGCTCGTCAAAAATATCGCGACCCAGTGATTTGCCTTCCCGTATCTCATAGCAGCCTCCACGGCTCAGTCTATGCTTACGGCCCCGTTTTGATTGTTCGCCACCGAACACAGCGCCCCCCACCATGGGGTCAGATCCGACATTCGGACATTTTTCGCGGCTCCTATGGCGCCGTCAGCTCCGAACGGCGGTTTGCGCTGGTCTAACCATGCCTACGTGGCCGAATTGAGAGCAATGTTCGGCCTTGACGCAACGAATAGCGTGGGCGCGCAAAATTGTCCGAATGTCGGATCTGACCCCACGGTGTTAGGCGAGGAGGAGGGTGGAGGCGGCTTGGCGGAGCTCGCTGCGGAAGTCGGGATGCGCGATGGCGATCAGCGCTTCGGCGCGCTGGCGGGCGGATTTGCCGCGGAGCTGGGCCACGCCATACTCGGTCACCACGTAATTGACGTCGTTCTTGCCCGTCGTGACGTGCGTGCCGGGCGTGAGCGTTGGAACGATCCGCGAGATGGCGCCTTCTTTCGCCGTCGAGGGCAGCACAATGAACGATTTGCCGCCGCGCGAGCGATTGGCAGCACGCACGAAATCGACTTGTCCTCCGGTGCCGGAGTAAGGCAGATGGGCCAGGCTTTCGGAACCGCATTGGCCCAGCAAGTCCACCTGCAGCGTCGCGTTAATAGTGATGAGCTTGTCGTTCTGCCCAGCGATATACGGGTCGTTGGTAAAGTTCACCGGATGAATTTCCAGCATCGGGTTGTGGTGCATGAACTCGTACAGGTTCTGCGATCCCAGCGCAAAGGTGGCCACCATTTTTCCAGGCAGGAAGCTCTTGCGGCGGTTGGTCACGGCGCCCGATTTCACCAGCTTCAAGATGCCGTCGCCGATCATTTCGGTGTGAATCCCCAGATCGTGCTTGCCGGTCAGCTGCTGCACCACCGCATCGGGAATGCCGCCATAGCCGATCTGCAAGGTCGAGCCGTCTTCGATCATCTCGGCCACATAGCGCCCAATCGATTCCTGCACCGGACCAATCTTGGGCAGCCCCACTTCGATCACCGGCTCGTCGCTTTCCACAATCGCGCTGACCTGCGACACGTGCACATGGCATTGCCCATGCGCAAACGGTACATTCGGATTCACTTCCAGCACGACAGCGCGCGCCTTCTGGATCGCCGCCATCGTGTAGTCCGCGCCCAGGCTGAGTGCGAAATAACCGTGCTCATCCATGTCGGAGGCCAGGGCAAACACCACGTCCGATGGAATCAGCCCGCGCTCGATCATCAGCGGAATTTCGGAGAAGTAATTCGGAATGAAGTCGCCCCAGCCGCCCTGGCCACAGCCACGCGAGGCACCACCGAAGAACAGCGCCACGTGGCGAACATGCTCGGCGGTGTCGCAGTCGAAGTATTCGTATTTCCGCATGGCCAGAATCTGCGACACCTTCACGCCACGGAAGCGGCGGCGCTGGGTCGATAGCTCAGTCAGCAAGGCCGGCGGCTCAGCCGCGCCGGTGGGAACGATGATGGTGTCGCCGTCGCGCACCAGTTGTAGGGCGTCCGCCGCGGACATGCGCTTGCTGGCATACAGGCTCTGGGCTTGCATGTTGTCTCCTCAGTGTTCTTTTGTGTGCGTTCGCACAGATTGCACCATGGTGCTTACCCTAAGCTGACAGCAAGCTTGAGGGATCATCATGAAAACCGCTGTCACCTTGCTTGCCGGTCTGCTGCCTATTGCAGTGTATGCCCAGAACTCCAGCTCCGTACAGATTTACGGCGTGCTGGATGCTGGCATCGTGGCTGAGCGCGGTTGTCGCGATGGCTGTCCCAATGTCAAGCTGTCGCCCGGCGTGGAATCGGGCTCGCGGCTCGGCGTCAAGGGCCGCGAGCAGCTCGGGGGCGATACGGCTGCGATCTTTACGCTGGAGGCGGGTGTCGAGAACGATACCGGCCGCTCCGAAGAAGGCCGCACGTTCGGGCGCCAGGCATTTGTCGGGCTCGACGGCCGCTGGGGAGCATTGACACTGGGACGCCAGTACAACCTCCAGTACGAAACGCTGGCCGATGTCGCCGATCCCTTCCACGCCGGGCTGGCGGGCGCCGCCACCAATCTGATGGGCTACACCACCAAGCGCTACGACAATTCCATCAAGTATTCGACTCCGCTGATGCGCGGCTGGAACGCCAGCGCGATTTACAGTTTCGGCGAATCGGCCTTCAGCACCTCGCGCAATCAGGCGTATGGCGCGACGGTCGGCTATACCAACAGCCTGTTCAATGTGCGGGTCGCTTATCAGAAGAAGAACAATCTGCTGCAGGCGGAAGGTTCGACTCAGCCGGTAGACCTGTCCGCGCGTAATTCCCTGGTTGCCGCCAATATGAATCTCGGCATTGCCACGGTGTACGCGGCCTTTGGCATGAACCGCGGCGTGGGCAGCTCGCCCTGGGACCAGAACAATCCTTATGGCGCACTGGTGATGTCTTCGCCTTCGCACAAGAGCAATGACATGCTGGTGGGCCTGTCGATTCCGCACGGAGCGGCGACGTATATGGTGTCGTACATCCGCAAGGATGACCGCACGCTGGCCAATATGGACGCCGACCAGATCGCCGTCGGCATGACGTATGCGCTATCCAAGCGCAGTGCCTTGTATGCGGCCTTTGCCCACATCAAGAACCGCAACGGCGCGCCCTACACGGTGGGCAACGCCACGGAACGCGGTAGCGGCAATAAGGCCATCAACGTGGGTTTCCGCCACGCGTTTTAGTAGCCGGGCGCTGGCGGCTGTGCCGGCGCTGCCTTGGCGGCGCTGCCGCAATCGGCGGACAGCCAGCGTCCCGATCCTTCCACCGTCATTTGCTGCGCCTTGCCGGCTGCGGTGCTGTTGACGTTCATCTTCATGGTGTAGCCGGTGTTGCCGTTGAAGATGACCTGGCCATTTCCGCTGGACGGCGGCTTGGTGCAGTTGAAGGTGACGTTCATGCCGCCGGGGACGGGCGTGCGCGTGGTCGTGCACTGGCCCGGCTGGCCAGATGGCAGCTCCTGCTTCTCGGCCATTTCCTTGGTCAGGCAGTAGGTCAGCTTGACGCCGCCGCCATCGGCCAGATTCATTGACACGCCATGCTTGGCCATCATCTGTTCCATCATCTTGCGCTGATCGGGCGGCATGTTCGCCATCTGCTGCTGTGCCGCCGCCATGGCCGCCATGGTTTCCGGACTGCCGGACGCAACGCGGTTGGTCAGCTCCCACAGTCCAGGCTTCAGCGCCTGGGCGGAAGCGGGCAGGGCCAGGACAGTCAGGCAGGCGCACAACAGGGGCAGATGGCGTTTCATGGTTTCTCCTTGGATCAGCTGCGTGGCGCCGGTTCGGCCACAAAGATTTCCACGCGGCGGTTGCGGGCACGGCCCGCGTTGTCGTCATTCGATGCGATCGGCTCGCGCGATCCGCGGCCTTCCACCACCACGCGGGTCGGCGAGACGCCGCGCGAGGCCAGATAGTCGCGGGTATGGGCGGCCCTGTCCACCGACAGCGGCTGGTTGATGGCGTCGCTGCCCGTGCTGTCCGTATGGCCGATGATGGTCACGGTGGTGGCCGGGTTGTCGTTCAGGGTGCCGGCAAAGCGGTCCAGGATGGGGCGGAAGTCCGGCTTGATGTCGGAGCGGTTGGTGTCGAACGAGATATCGCTGGGGATTTCCAGTTTCAGGCGGTTGTCGCCGGTCTGGCTGACCTGGACGCCGGTGCCGCGCGTGGCCTGTTCCATGGCCTGCTTTTGCTGTTCCATGTGTTTGGACCAGATATTGCCGACCACCGCGCCCGCTGCCGCGCCCAGTACCGCGCCGCCTGCTGCACGGCCGGTGCCGCCGTGGCCAGTGCTGGCGCCCAGTATGCCGCCCAGTGCGGCGCCCACGCCGGCGCCGGTGGCGGTGCCGCGCTCGGTGGCGTTCATGTCGGCGCAGCCGCTCAGGGCGATGGCCAGGGCCGTCATTGCGGCCAGGAGTTTGCTGGGGTTTTTCATTCTCATGGCATCCCTCCACAGAAGTTTAAGTGTAGCGCGAAAAAGCGGGGCGGCGCTGCATAGGCATGCAGGGCCGCCCCGTTAGTGTGTCCCCGAAGGGACATCTAGATGCCGCGTCCGCTGATCAGGCGCAGCAGGATCATGATGATGGCTACTACGAGCAGAATATGGATGAAGCCGCCGACCGTGTACGAGGTGACGATGCCCAGCAACCAAAGGATGATCAGAACGACTGCGATAGTGTATAGCATGATGTGTCCTTTCCTTTTCGAATGTGTTCGAAGCCATTCTCCGCTGCGCCCACGCATCCCATCTGTACGTTGCCGTACTTATCGGTGATGCAGAACGCCCTTCACGACCTTCACATGTTCGCCAGCCTGGAAGGAAGCCGCGCTGGTGTGGAAGGTGCGGTACTTGCCATCGTCCATGCGCACACGGACGTCGTACGAGGTGTAGGCCTTCATATTGCCTTCCACCTGATTGCCCAGCACTGCGCCGCCAACGGCGCCGGCGGCAGTGGCCAGGGTACGGCCGGTACCGCCGCCGATCTGGTTGCCCAGCAGGCCGCCGACCACGGCGCCGGCGCCGGCGCCGAGGCCGCTACCCTGGGCACGGTGCCTTACGCCGGTTACCGATTCCACCACGCCGCAGCTGTGGCAGACGGCTGGCGCGGCTTGCGCCACGCGCTCTTCTTCAGCATAGCCGGAACCGGTGCTTTGGCCATAGGTGGTGCCGCTGGTGTCATAGCGCGGCGGCGCGGGCTGGGCCGCTTTTTGCAAGGCAATCTGGGTCTGCGTGTCGGCGACCGGCGGCCCCATCGGAGCGTTGGAATACTGGCCCGCCGGCACGGCGCTGAGCGCCTGGCCGGACGGGGTGCTGCTGCCATTCGAGCTTGGCAGCCAGCCCAGGAGTGCCGCCAGGCCGACCGTGCAGAACAGCACGACAGCGATGGCCGCAATCAGCAGGACCGGGTGGGTGGTATAGCGAACAGGAGTGTTGGGATGTTCCATGATTCTGTTCCTTTCTTTTTGACATGTTCATTGTCGGCGGCTGGGCCAGCTGCTTCCGTGCGTCAGCGTACATACATCGGAAATAATTGCCGCTACGCTCCGGCTAAAACCCATCAGGCCCTATGCGATGACTTTGACTCTCGACACTGCGCACCGCAGCAACCCTTCACCGCAGCGCTCTGGCAACCGCCTGCTGGCCAGCCTGCCGGACGAAGATCTGGACCATATCCAGTCTTTGTGCGAGCTGGTCGAGGTGGATGTGGGCCAGGCCTTGTTCGAGCCCGGCCAGCAAATTCAGCACATTTACTTTCCCATCGACGCTCTGGTGTCCCTGCTGGGCGTGGCCGACGGCCGCATGACCCTGGAAGTCGGTGCAGTGGGGCGGGAAGGCATGATCGGCGCTTCGGTGGCGCTCGGCCACCAGCAAGCCCAGGTGAGGGCGCTGGTGCAGCGCAGCGGGCATTGCCTGCGCATGGAAGCGTCCGAATTTTGCAGTGAGTTTGCCCATATGGAGTCGCTGCAGCATCTGTTGCACCGTTATACTGATACGCTGCTGGCACAGGCCATCCAGATTGCCGTCTGCAGCCGCTTTCATGTGCTGGAAGCCCGTCTGGCGCGCTCGCTGCTGATTACTCGCGATCGCTTGCAGTCGGAAAAATTCCACATGACCCATGAGTTTCTGGCCCATGCGCTGGGCGTGCGCCGGGTTGGTGTGACCAAGGCGGCCAGCGCGCTGCAACAGCAAAAACTGATCAGCTACAGCCGGGGCAATATTGAAATTCTGGATTCGGCGGGACTGGAGGCGGTGTCCTGCCGCTGCTATGAACTGGTCAAAGACAGCGGCAGTATCGGGATGGGCAGCGTATTTCTTTAACGGCTAGGCTTGTTGACCTGGTTACCGATCACGCCACCCACGGCAGCGCCACCCACTGTACCCAGAGCGGAACCACCGGACAGCACGGAACCGGCCACTGCGCCGACACCAGCGCCCACGGCAGTGTTCTTATCCTGCTGCGACATCGAGGAGCAGGCACCCAGGCTCATTGCTGCGGCGGCCATAGTGAGAGTGATAGCAAGCTTCTTCATGATGATCTCCTTGTTTGCAAGTTGGTTTTACTTCAGGCGCATTTCGTTCTTGACGACCTTGACGCCATTGACGCTACGGGCGGTAGCCACGGCCTTGTCGATCTGGTCCGGGCTATCGAGGAAGCCGCTCAGGGTTACTTCACCGTCCATGCTCTGCACCGTGATTTCGGTCGGATTCAGTCCGGTTTGCTGGGCCATGGCGGCTTGCACATTGCCGACCAGCTGGTTGTCGCCCACATAAGCTGGCGGGGTGACTTCAGTGGTGGCACAAGACACCAGCGCTGCCAGCACGAGGCCGGACAACACAGTGGTTGGAGAAGTCAAGGTCTTCATAACACGCTCCTTGTCTGAAACGGCGCTGTCGCGTCGATGGGGTCAGATTACGGAGCCGGGGTGCAACGATCTGTTCGCCATCGCACCCTGTAACGGTTTGTTACTTTATCGCCTTCTTTGAGCTCAGCGGTTTGCCGGGCGGCGGGGCGACCGGCTTTTCTTTCGCTTCGGCCAGCAGGGCGGCGCAATTATTGTCCTTCTCGCTGCCGCCGCTGATCAGAGGCGCCAGAGCGGCCACCGGCGCCGCCAGCGTGGCCAGGGCAATGGCGCCGCCGGCCCGCATGGCCAGTACGCCTTTGTCGATCGACACGTCGGGATGCTTGAGCGTCCCCTTCACGTAGATGGGCGAGCGCAGGGACACGATACGCAAGCCTTTGGAGTCGGGCTTCAGCGTCAGGTCGATATCTTCGCTGGCGAGGTTGACGTTGCCGTTCACGTGGACCACGGCGTCTTCCGTGTCCATGATCAGGGTACGGGTTTGCGCCACGCCTTTCTCGACTGCGAAATCGCCGGCCAGGCAGTTGAGGTGCACCGGCTTGTCGCCAAAGAGTTTGGCCAGCACAACGTTGCCGATATTCAGGCCCATTTGCTCCAGCAACAGTTTGCTGATGGTGCCGTCATTGATGAGTGCCTTCAGTTCGCCATTGGACGAGGCCATCAGGGTCGCCACCGAATTGCCTGTTGCGCTGAGCTTGGTTTCGGCATTGATTTCGCCCACCGTCGCCTGGATCTGCGGCATATTCGGGAAGAGTTCCTTCAACTTGATGTGCTTGCCTGTGGCCGACAACTCGGCGGCAATGGCATCCTTGACCTTGTTGCCGCTGCCGTCCAGTTTGACGGTGGACGCAAGATTGCCGCCGGCGAAGTCGAAGTTCAGCGGCGTCAGTTTGAGGACGCCATCCTTGAGGTGGAACTCGGCGTACAAATTGCTGACCGGCAGCTGCTTGGTGCGCACGATGTGCTCGGCGCGGAAGGTGACGTTGGCATCCAGCGCAGTCCAGCGCTCGGTCTTGAATTTTTCCACCGGCAGCAGCTTGTCGCTCGGCTGGTTCGGCGCCACGCCGCGCGCTTCCTTGCTGGCGTTGGAGTCGGCGCCAATCAGCGGTCCCAGGTCTTTGAACTGCAGCAGCCTGGAGCGCACATTGCCCGTCATCAGGCTGCGCGGCTTGTCTTGCTGGTAAGCCAGCTTGCCGGAGATATCGCTGTCGCCGACGCGGCCGGTGAAGTCTTCATACGACCATTTGGCTTCGCCCTTGGCCAGGTTGCCGAGCAGGTGGCCCTGGGTGGTGAAGGCCGGCGTTTCGGGCAGCACCAGGCCGGTGAAGGGATACAGCCGCGCCATCGAAGCGCCGCCCACCTTCAGATGCATATCGACGGCCGCCAGATGCACCGGATTCTTCAGCGTGCCTTCCGCCGCCACGTTGATCAGCCCGGCCTTGATGTCGCCTTGCACGGGGAAGGGCAGGCTGGAGTCCTGCAAGGCCAGCACGGCGCCGGTCTTGCCGTGGCCGGTGATGGTCTGCTTGTTCCAGTTGCCGCTCAGCTTCCAGCCGATGCTGTACTTGGGATCGTTGGCCAGCGTGTCGAGTTCGGCCGTGGCATCGATTTTTTCGACTTCGTCCGCCAGGTGCACCACGCCCTGCGTGAAGACCACGCGGTCGAGATCCATCTTCCATTTCGATGGCGGATTCTTGACGAAGGTCCAGTTGTTGGTGGTGGCGTCCGTGCGCAGCAGCTCGACGTGGGGCGATTCGAAGCGCAGCTCGGGAATGGCAATCTCCTTGTGCAACAGGGAGAAGGGATTGAGCGAGAAGGACAGCGACTTGGCAGCCGCCATGTCGCCCTGCGTCATATTGGGCGGATTGCCCATATGAACATCGCGCGCCTGCAAATGCGGCCAGGGAATCCAGTCGCGCCAGGTGCGCTCGGACGGCGCCACCGGCTGCTTCTGCCAGCTCAGCGTGAGGTCGCCGCGAATCGCGACGGGACGGTGCAAGGCTTCGGTGGCCTTTGCATTCAGCCAGGGACGGGCATGGTTCCAGTCGTAGTTGAGCAGAACCACCACGGCGATAAGGGGGATGGCGACCACGGTCCCGCCGACGGCGAGCGCGATCTTGGTGCGGCGTGGCATGGGCATACATCGGCCTTTCTGTTGGGCAGCACGGGATAAGGCAACCCTAGCACGGCGCAGGCGCGGCTGACTGTTCGCTCGCGCACATGCCGGGTCTATGTGCGGGAACGTACTGAAGCCTAGCGCGGCAGCTTATATAACCTCCCTTACAGCAAAATCAACAAGGAGTGACCATCATGGATTCTTTGTATCGAGTGCAATTCCTGCTGTGCGCATTGTGCGTGGTCGCGCTGAGCGCCTGCAGCAGCATGAAGACGCCTGCAACGGCCGATGTGGCAGTGTCGAAAGAGGCTGTGGCAAATGCCGCCTCGGCAGGTGCTCCCGAACTGGCTCCGGCGGAAATGGCGGCCGCGCGCGACAAGATGTTGCGCGCCAACCAGGCGCTGGCGGCCAAGGACTACCGCACGGCGCAGGATCTGGCCCAGCAGGCTCAGGCCGACGCCAAGCTGGCACAAAGCAAGGCCAATAGCGCCAAGGCCACCGAGGCCGCCAATGCGCTGCAGGAAGACATTCGCGTGCTGCGCGAAGAACTGGACCGCGCCAACAGCGTGAACCGATAAGCGAAAGGAGATCATCATGAGCAAGCACATCATCAAGCCCATGCTGCTGGCGCTGGCCTTTGCGCTGTCCGCCTGCAGCACCGCGCCAACCACCACCAGCACGCTGGAACAGGCCCGCAGCGACTATGCGATGGCGCAGGCCAATCCGAATGTGGCGAAATACGCTTCTATGGAAATGGCTTCCGCCACCCGTTCGCTGGACCAGGCCAACACTGCCGCGGCGCAGAACAAGAGCCTGGAGGAAATCGACAAGCTGGCCTATGTCGCCAAGCAGAAGGTCGCCAGCGCGCAGGAAATCGCGCGCGCCAAGGCTGCGGAAGCGCAGGTCGCCAATGCGGCCCAGCAGCGTGACCAGCTGCGCCTGGAAGCCCGCACCGCCGAAGCCGACGCGGCCAAGCGCCAGGCTGACGAAGCTGCCGCGGCGGCCAATGCGGCGCAGAGCCAGGCGGCCAATGCCGAACAGCGTGCCAATAATCTGGCGCAACAGCTGGCCGACTTGCAGGCCAAGCAGACTGAGCGTGGCATCGTCATCACCTTTGGCGACGTGCTGTTCAACACCGACCAGGCCATGCTGACCGCGCAAGGCATGCAGACCGCGCAGCGCCTGGCCGATGTGTTGCGAAATAACCCGGACCGCTCGGTGCTGATTGAAGGCTTCACCGACAGCACCGGTACCGCATCCCACAACCTCGAATTGTCGCAGCGCCGCGCCGAGTCTGTGCGTATGGCCCTGTCGCAGATGGGCGTGGACCGTTCGCGCATCGACACGCGTGGCTATGGCGAAGCGTATCCGGTGGCCAGCAATGCAACGGCCAGCGATCGCCAGCTGAACCGCCGTGTGGAAATCGTGCTTTCCGAGGCCGGCCGTCCTCCCATCACGCGCCGCTAACCTGATCTGAAGGAAGAACCCATGGCTGATATGAATCAAACCCCGCGCGGCATCGATAAGGCTGCCGTGCGCGCGGCAGCTGCCAATCTGGCCGACGGTCCCGTGACCGTCGGCTATAAAGGCGACCGTGCTGCCGTACTGAAAATGCTGAACGAAGCGCTGGCCACTGAACTGGTCTGCATCAACCGCTACAAGCGTCACTACTACACCGTAACCGGCCTGCAGAACGCCGCCATCAAGGCTGAGTTCCTGGAGCACGCCAGCCAGGAACAGGAGCATGCGGACTGGATCGCTGAACGCATCGTGCAGCTCAACGGTGATCCGGATTACAATCCTGCAACGTTGCTCGACCGTAGCCATGCCGAGTATGATGATTCCAGGGAGGTGCAGGCCATGGTCCGCGCCAACCTGGTTGCAGAGCGTGTGGCGATCGAGTCCTATCGCCAGATGATCGAACAGATTGGCGACAGCGACCCGACGACTAAGCAGCTTTTGATCAAAATCATGGCGGTCGAAGAGGAACACGCCGACGATATGCGGGATTTGTTGATATAACCGAAGCCGAAGAGGAGTCCTATCATGCTGGAAAATAACATCAGTACCGTCAACAACGACGTCAAGACCCTGGTCAAGGACGCCCAAGCCCTGTTCACCGCAGCCACCGCGCTGACCGGCGAAAAGGCTGAAGAACTGCGTGGCCGCGGCATGCGCGCCCTGGACAGCGCCCTCGCAAAAGCGCAGGAAGCCCAGGCCAGCGCGGTGGCAGCCACCAAAGAGATGGCCAGCTCGACGGACGCCTATGTCAAAGAAAACCCTTGGCGCTCGATCGCTGTGGCAGCCGGCGTGGGTTTGCTGGTGGGCGTCATCCTGGGCCGCAAGTAAGCCGCCATGGCAGGCGAACACATGGACGAGGAACAAGCCGCTCCGCCGCAGCCGGGCCTGATCGGGTCCCTGTCGGCGGTCGTTCGCAACACCATGCGCCTGCTGCTGTCGCGGCTGGAGCTGGCGGCCCTGGAGCTGTCTGAGCTACGCAATCACCTGATGCAGTTGTCGGTGGTGTTTGCGCTGGCGATGCTGGCTGCCTGGTTCGCCATCGCTTTCGGCACCGCGACGCTGATCTATCTGGCCTGGGCCGCGCTGGGTTGGAAGATTCTGCTGATCCTGGCCGTGGCCTTTGCCGTGATCGCGATTGGCCTGATCTGGTACGCCACCAGCCTGATCAAGCAAGGCAAGCTTTCGCTGCCGGCCACGATGGCCGAGCTGAAGGCAGACCGCGACGCGCTCTTGTAAAGGGTTTTCATGAGCAAGAAAGAAAAACAGGCGGCGCTTGCCGCCAACAAGGAGCGCCTGATCCGCGAAGGCGAGCTGTATCGCCTGAGCGTGCTGCAGGCCAAGTATCAGGTGGCGAACGCCCTGCATCCGGATGCGTTGCTGCATGGGGCGGTGGACCATGCAGTGGGCGCGCTGCAGAACCGTCTGGGCAATCTGCTGGGCGGCATCGGCAGCGCGGAAGGGCTGGCCAGCAAGCTCAATTACCGCTCCATCAAATCGCTGGCGCCGTATGCGCTGACGGTGGGCTCCTTCATCATGCGCAAGAAGCTGGTCAAGCCGGCGCTGGCGGTGGTGGCGCTGGCAGCAGTCGGCGTGGGCTGGCTGATGCACCGCAAAGCCAATCCGAATCCCTGATCAGACCGTGCGTTTGAGCTGAGACATGTACTGGGTGGTGACACCCAGGAAGGACGCCAGCGCGCGCTGCGAAATCAGCGGCTCCAGGCCGGGATACACTTCGCGGAAGGCGTCCAGGCGCTCGCTGGCCGAAGGCAGGGCGAGAATGCGCAGGTTCTGGGCGTAGCGGCCGACGGCGCGCTCCATGACTTTTTCCAGATAGCCTTGCGCGCAGCTGTGTTTGGCCAGCAGCTCCTGCAGGCGCGCCCAGCTGATGCGGTAACCCACGACCGCCGTTTCGGCGATAAAGAATTCGCGCGCGGGCAAGCCATCGCGGCCGGCCTGCAAATCGCTGTAGGAACCGGAATTGTCGCCGGCACACATGAAGCCGAGCGTGATGTCTTCGCCTTCCGCACTGAAGTAGCCGCGGCGCACGATGCCGCTGCCGAGCCAGAAGAAGTCCTGGGCCGGCTCGCCTGCGCGCTGCAGATAATCGCCTTTGCGGAATGGGGTTTGTGCCGCGTCGTGCAGCAGCCTGGTGTAGCAGTCGTAGAGATCGCCGGCGATGCCAAGTTTCTGCGCGACGGTATCCCGCAATTCGGCGCGGTGCGTGAGAAAGGGAGTTGCCATTCCAGCATGCTAGCCGAGGCCGCTCCCCTTTGGCTAATTCCAAATCAGTGGACAGGTATAACCACGGCTCAGCGTCCGCTGGTTTCGTACGTTTTTTGCATCTCTTTTGCGGCGAGACGCTGCTCGCGGATATTCGCCATATCCGCGTTGTAGGTGGCACGCGCTTCGCGTACGCAATCGCTGCGCGCGCCGGCGCCGGCCTGTTTGCAGCCTTGCAGCGCTTCGGCCAGTGCCGCCTGGTTTTCCTTGCGCAGGGTGGCCAGTTCGGCCTTCGCGCCGCGGTCGGGCTTGTACCAGCGGGCCGGGTCACCGTGTCTCAGTTCCTGCGCCTGGTGACGTGCGACTTCAGGTGGGGTGGTCTGGGCGTATGCGCTGCATAGCCCTGCTGCCAGTGCAGCGCCAATCAGGATCTTTTTCATCGTCATTCTCCTGGAAAAAGAAAGGGCGCCGAAGCGCCCCGGGTCTACAGCCTGCCGGTAAGCAGCATAATCAGCAGCACCACGACGATAATGCCCACCAGCCCGCTCGGGGCAAAGCCCCAGCTGCGGCTGTAAGGCCAGGTCGGAAGTGCGCCAACCACCAGCAGCACCAGCACGATCAGCAGAATGGTTCCCATGGATATTCTCCTTGTTTAGTAACGGTAGATGCGGCCGTCGACCATACGCACGCGGCTGCCCACGCGCAGGTCGTAAGCGCTGTCCTGGTTCACGGTGCGGTAGTCGCCGTTATCCAGGCGCACGCTGATCTGGTACATATCGTGCGGAGCGTTGCGGTTCTTTTCGATCTGGTTGCCGACGACAGCGCCGCCGATGGCACCGGCAGCGGTAGCGGCGGTGCGGCCGGTACCGGAACCGATCTGGTTACCGGCCAGGGCGCCAATCAGGCCGCCTGCCACAGCGCCTGCGCCACTGGTGGATTGATCGACGCGCACAACCTGGATCGAGTCGATGGTGCCGTACGTGCTTGCATCCGCCCGCGTCGAGTAGTCAGTGTCGGCCGGGTAGTTGCTGCTGCTGGCGCAGCCGGTCGTGAGGGCAGCGACCGCAATCATCATCGCTGCCAGGGTGGTAGTCGATTTCATTTGATGTCCTCCAGAATGATGTGTAGCCAGCATAGTCAGCCACCACACATGGGTCTGTGCGATGCCGCACCCTGGCTTATATGTTCGCCATCGAACAGAACGCGCAGGCAATTAGCTGGACACTAGGCAAGTCGCAAGGCGACTGCACCTACCATCAACCAAGGAGAAGCAAAATGAAAATCGCCCGCAATATTGCTATGGCTGTGTTCGCTGCCGCTACTGTGTTCAGTGTGGTTGGCTGTTCTTCGACTCCAACCAAAGAAAGCGCCGGCGAATACATCGACGATGCCGCCCTGACCACCAAAGTGAAGGCCAGCATCTTCAATGAACCGACCCTGAAGTCCACCGAAATCAATGTCGAAACCTATAAAGGCGTTGTGCAGCTGAGCGGCTTTGTGGCCCAGCCGGCTGACATCACCAAAGCAGGTGAAGTCGCACGCGGCGTGAACGGCGTGAAGTCGGTGAAAAACGATATCCGCGTGAAGTAAGCGCACGGATGATGGCCCGGCGCCATGGATCTGCCCGAGGAGCTGAATGACGCGCAGCGCATTCCGTTGCATGTCAACGCACGCGGGCTGGCGCTGGGCATCATCGCAACAGTCGCCTTTCTATATGCCCTGCAATGGGGACGGGATTTTCTCGTCCCTATCATGCTGGGCCTCCTGATTGCCTATACCCTTAACCCTGCCGTGAGCTGGCTGGAGCGCTGGCATGTACGCCGCGCGATCGGCACCACGCTGGTGACGGTTGCCATGCTGGCCCTGATGGGCGTGGTGGCGCAGAAGGTGCAGGGCGAATTTACCAATATCGTGGAAGAGCTGCCCGAGGCGGGGCACAAGTTGTCGCGCCTGGTCGCTTCCACTACGGGCGGCACGGGCAGCACGTTGCAGCGCATCCAGGCCGTCGCCAACGAACTGGAACAAGCCACGACAGGTGGCGCAGCGGGGGCGCGCAAGGCACCGCGCAAGCCGGCGCCGGCGCTGGCGGAAGGCGGCAACATCAAGGTCATCGACTGGGTATGGGCTGGTTCGCGCGGCGTGGCGGCCTTCCTCAGCCAGTTCACGATGGTGGCCTTCCTGGTGTATTTCCTGCTGCTGTCGGGCGACACCTTCAAGCGCAAGCTGGTCAAGCTGACCGGGCCTTCGCTCAGCAAGAAGCGCATCACCGTGCAGATCATGGAAGACATCAACGCTTCCATCCAGGGCTATATGTTCATGCTGCTGGTGACGAACACCTTGCTGGCGCTGCTCAGCTGGGGCGCCTTTACCTGGATCGGTCTGGAGAACGCCGGCGCCTGGGCCATCGTGGCAGGCCTGCTGCACGTCATGCCTTACTTCGGCCCGCTGCTGATTACGTTCGCCACCGGGCTGGTGGCTTATCTCCAGTTTGAATCACTGCCGCCTGTGCTGCTGGTGATGGGCGCCTCGCTCGCCATCGCCACGTTGATGGGCCTGCTGGTCGCGACCCTGATGACCGGCCGCATCGCGCGCATGAATGCCGCCGCAGTGTTCGTCAGCCTGCTGTTCTGGGGCTGGCTGTGGGGCGTGTGGGGACTGCTGCTTGGGGTGCCGCTGACCGTGATCATCAAAGCGGTGGCAGAAAAACTCGAAGGCATGGAAGTCGTGGCTGAACTGCTGGGTGACTGAGGCTCATGAAAAAACTGATGCTGTCCTTTGGCGCCATCCATGCCATCATTGCGCTGCTGTTTACCGCCGGCGCGCTGTTCCTGATCGTGATCGGCGCCCGTCTGGGCTGGCACGCCGCGGCAGGCGACATCGGCCTGGCATCGGCACAGGAAGTAATCGAAGCGATCGGCATCCTTGCCGCCGCGGTGGTCGCCTTGCAGATTGCCGAAACCATCATCGAAGAAGAAGTGATCCGCGACGCGGACATCAGCGCGCCCACGCGCGTGCGGCGCTTCCTGTCGCGCTTTTTCGTGGTCGTGGTGGTGGCACTGGCCATCGAAGGCCTGGTCGCCACCTTCCGCGCGGTGCACGAAGACGCCAGCGAGCTGCTTTACGCGGCGGCCTTCATTGCCGGTGTTGGCGTGCTGCTGGCTTCGTGGGGCGTTTTCGTCCACCTCAACCGCTCGGCAGAGGAGCTGGAGCCAGCGGCAATGCAGGAAGCCCAGGCTGAAGATAACAAACTCCAGTCCTGAGCCGTGTGCTTACCAGATGCGCGCCCGCTGTTCCGGCGCCAGATACATTGGGTCGCCCGGCTCCACTTTGAAGGCTTCGTACCAGGCATCCACATTACGCGGCGGTATGCCGCCGCGGTACTGGCGTGGCGAATGCGGATCGGTCGCCACCTGCTTGCGCACGGCTTCTTCGCGCACCTTGCCGCGCCAGGCCTGCGCCCAGCCAAGGAACACACGCTGGTCGCCGGTGTAGCCGTCCAGCACGGGCGCCGGCTGGCCGTTGAGCGAGGCACGATAGGCATCCAGCGCCAGGGTGACGCCGCCCAGGTCGGCGATGTTTTCGCCCATGGTCAGCTCCGCATTGACCTTGGCGCCGGGAACCGGCTCCAGCTTGGCGTACTCCAGTCCCAGCGTGCGGGCACGGGCCTTGAAGGCGGCTGCATCCTGGGCGGTCCACCAGTCGCGCAAGGCGCCGTCGGCATCGATGGTGCGGCCTTCATCGTCGAAACCGTGGGTGAGCTCGTGGCCGATGACGCCGCCGGCAGCGCCATAGTTAATGGCCGGATCGGCATTCGGATCGAAGATGGGCGCTTGCAGAATCGCGGCGGGGAAGACGATATCGCGCAGGCTGCCGTTATAGGCGTCGTTGGTCTGCGGCGTCATGGCCCAGTCGGAGCGGTCCACCGGACCGGCAAAGCGGCCGCTGTAGAACGCCCAGTCGGCTTCGGCGCAACGGCGCACGTTGCCGATCAGGTCGTCGGCTGCGATCACCAGCGCGCTGTAGTCGCGTGGATGGTCGGGATAGCCAACCTTGATGACGTAAGTATCGAGCTTGCGCAGCGCTTCCTTGCGCGTGGCTTCGCTCATCCAGTCCAGGCGTTCGATGCGGGCGCGGTAGGCGGCCTTCAGGTTCAGCACCATGGCCTCGATCTGCGTTTTGACTTCGGGCGGGAAATAGCGCGCCGTGTACAGCTGGCCGACGCCGAAGCCCATGGTGCCAACGCTGCCAAAGCGGTCGCCTGCCAGGAAGTCGTCGCCACTGACCGCGGTCACGGCGCGCTTCCAGCGGACAGGCTGCTGTTGCAGGCCGGCCAGTGTGACGCCGTGCAGCTGGAAGTGTGCGTCAACGAAGGCTTGCGGCAAATAGGGCGCGGCGTTATCGCCGATATGGAAGGCTTGCCATGCCTGCAGCGTGGCGAGCGGCGTCCGGCTGTAGAGGCGTGCCATTTGGGGGAAGGCGCTTTTCTCCGCCACAATCACTTTGGACAGCTGCGGCATGCCGGCCGCAGCAAACATGCCGCGCCAGTTGAATCCGGGCGCCAGCGCCTGTAGCTGTTCGATCGTCATCGCATTGTAGGTGGCGACCGTGTCGCGCTGCTGCGCCTTGGTCCAGCTGACGCGGGCCAGCTCCGTTTCGAACGCCACCACGTCGCGGGCGCGCGCTTCCGGCTGCGGCCAGTTCAGGCGCCGCAGGATTTCAGCGGCGTAGCGCTGGTATGCCGCCTTTTGCCTGGCGAACGCGGCTTGCAGATAATAGTCGCGGTCCGGCAGGCCCAGGCCTGCCTGGGTCAGGTACAGGGCGTAGTGATTAACGTCCTTGAGGTCGACGTCGATGAGGAAATTGAAGAGCGGCGTTTCGAAGCCGGTCTGGCTATGTCCCATGCGCGCTGCCAGCGCATCGCGCGAAGTGGCTTGCTTCACGGCGGCCAGGTCGGCGGCGATCGGCTGGATGCCCAGTTGCTCGATGCGCCCGGCATTCATGAAGGACGCGTAAAATGCACCGGCCTTGGTTTCCAGCGTGGCTGGCTGTCCGCTGACCTGGGCGGCGCTTTGTTCCAGCAGCTCGTGCAGGCGTTTTTCGGTCAAATCCGAGATCGCCAGCCGCAGCGAGATGCCGGGCTTGTCGGCCGGGATCTGGGCACGATCCAGCCAGCGGCCATTCGCGTAGCGAAAGAAGTCCTTGCCAGGACTGGTGCCGAGATCGGCGCCATCCAGATCGAAGCCCCAGTTGCCATAAACAGGCTTGGCGGGGGCGGCGTCGGCCGCCAGGGTGGAGAGGGGGAACAGGCTAGCCAGGCAGAAAACAAGGCGTAGGGCAGGGCGGATCATCGGGCATCCTTTGCAGTGGTTGAAAGGGATTACAGCGGTCCTCTGAAAAGCGTAATTTGTACAAAGCCGGCGCCTGATTCCTGACCGGTAGCGTCTACTTGCACCTGCGCTTGCAGGAAGTCAGCACCGTCGCCTTCCACTGCAAGCGGTTCTTCAAATGCTGGATTGCCTTTTGCCGCGGCGCTTAGCGTGTTTGCGGCCAATGCCAGATCAAATCCCGATGTGTCCTTCAGCTGCCGCAGTTGCCGCAACAGATTGGCGGCAACGAGGAAAGCGTCGCGCCCTGCCGTCAGCCGGATCGGGATGCTTTTGGACTTGATGTGCAGCGTGGTCACAAGGTATTCGCAACCGCCGTGGCGGATATCAACCGACTCTCCTGTCGTCAGCGCCAGATACTCTCTCGCTTCATGATCCGAGACGGGCGAAAAACGATAGGAGCGAATGCCGGGCTGCTTTGCATTGAAAGCGGGGACGGGCGCGCTGCGCACGCAGTCGCCGGGCGCGGGTGCGCACAGGCCGGGCAGGGGAAGGGCGAGCGCGATGCAGAACAAGCCTGATGTAATGTTCCTGGCGGTCAAATGGAAATCCCGAGTATTGGTCGACTTTTGCAATCCTTGCAAGCTTACATTAATCTGTCACCCAATCTCAACAGGAGCCTTCATGACCAGTGGAAGCGTTATCGGCATCGGCGTTGTCTTGATCATCATCGCGGGGCCGCTGGCGCTTTGGCTGGCGGGACTGCGCGCGCCGTGCGATGCTGCCACGGCGCCGTGGGATTGGCGGCTCACGATCATGTCGGGACTGCTTTACGCGCTGGCTTTCGACCTGATCTTCTTCATTCAGGAATTCTTTCTGGTCTTGCCGAAGGCGTTCACGCCGGGGCTGCGGCCGACGCTGTTCCACAACAATCACAGCTGGCAAGGCGAGAGTCCGCTGGCCAGCCTGTTCCAGGGCACCGGCGCGCTGGCGACGCTGGCGGTGGGCGTCGCATGCGCGCTGCTGTTGCGGCGAGGCGCGGGAAGGTCCGCGGCGATGCGCCTGTTCCTGTTCTGGATGGCTTACTGCGGCATGTTCATGGCGCTGCCGCAGGTCGTCGTCGGCGCCATCAGCGAGCAAAGCGATCTCGGCATGGCCATGGGCTATTTTGCCCTCGGTGCGGCGACCAAAACGGCCATTGCGCTGATGGCGCTGGCGATCATCCCGGTGGCAGCGTGCTGGCTGGGTACTTTATTGCTCAGGCGCGTGGCGGGAGCGGAGCACATCGCCGGCGCGCGCGGGCGCAAGCGCTTCGTGTTCCGGTCCGCGACGCTGCCGGCTTTGCTGGCGCTGCCCTTGATTGTGCTGTTCCGCATTCCGCGCGAGTGGATTGAGGTGTTGATCGTGCCGGTCGTGGTGACAGTGGCCGGGCTGGTGTGGATTCAGGCGGGCGCCTGGCGTGCGTCCGGCGCGGAGAACAATGGCGGCGCGGGCGCTGCCTCGATCGCCTGGCCGCTAGGCGCGCTGGTGGCGCTGCTGCTGGTATTTCAGATTGTACTGAGACCGGGCATCCACTTCTATTGAGGCGGCTTGTAGTGGCGCAGGCTGCCGAGCTGCAGCGCGTATTGGCGGGCGAATTCGGCGCCGAGGAAAAAGATTTGTGCCGAGTAGTAGACCCATAGCAGCAGCGCGATCAGTGAGCCGGCGGCGCCGAAGCTGTCGGTGACGCCGCTGTTGCCGATGTACAGGCCGATGGCGTATTTACCCAATGAGAACAAGGCGGCGGTGCCCAGCGCGCCGATCACCACATCGCGCCATGACAGGCGAATACGCGGCAGCATCTTGTAGATCACGCCAAACAGGGCGGCGATCACGACGAAGCTGATGATGTAGTTGACGCCCGTGAGCACGGCCGCCATGCCTTGCCAGTAGCCCTGCATGATCTTTTCCAGCACGGCCAGTGCCGCGCTCACCACCAGCGACACCATCAGCAGAAATCCCAGCACCAGCACCATGCCGAAGGACAGCAAGCGGGTGCGGATGGTGTCCCACAGCGTGCCTTGCGTGAGGGGCGGCAGTTGCCAGATTTCGTCGAGGCTGGCTTTGAGTTCGGCGAACACGCTGGTGGCGCCAAACAGCAGCAGCGCGCCCGCGATCAGCGTCGCCAGCTTGCCCTGGTCCTTGTTGTGGGCGCCGGCCAGAATCAGCTGGATGGCCTCGGCCCCCTGGCTGCCCACCAGGCCCCGGATCTGGAAAAACAACTCGCCGCGCGCCGCTTCCTGGCCGTAGAACAGGCCGGCAATCGCAATCACCAGCACCAGAATCGGCGCCAGAGAGAACAAGGTGTAAAAGGCGAGGGCAGCGCCTTTGCTGCTGGCGCGGTGATCGAACCATTCGCTGACGGCGCACCAGGCCACATTGGGCAGCTTCTTGGCGATATGAGGAAACTTTCTCCAGCTCATTTTCGGCTCCGGAAAAGCAGATGGGCGCCGAAGCGCCCATCTTGTCGGAGCGCCGTAGCGCCCCTGCGATCACAGTCCGTGATTACTGAACTTTGCGTTCCACGGTGATCTGTTCGATTTCAACGCGGCGGTTAGGCTCCAGGCACTTGATCAAGTCTGCGCGCTTTTGCTTCTTGCCGTCGCAAGCCACGACTGGATCGGCTTTGCCTTTGCCCACTGCGGTCAGGCGGTCGGCGCCAACGCCTTTGCCCACCAGGTAGGTCTTGACGGAGTTTGCACGCTGCTCGGACAGCTTCTGGTTGTACTTGTCCGAACCGATGCGGTCGGTGTAGCCGGTGATGGTGATGCCGCTGATGGACGGATTTTCGTTCAGCAGCTTGGCGATGTCGTCCAGCTTAGGCTGTTCCGGTGCCAGCTTCGCGCTGTCGAAGGCGAACAGTTCGGTCGCCGACATGGTGATCTTTTCGAAGCGTGGTGGTGGCGGTGGCGGCGGAGCCACTGGCGCCGGTGCTGGTTCCGGTGCTGGTTCTGGAGCGACCACTGGTGCCGGTGGAGCTGGCGGCTGCGGGGTCGGGCCGAACGCGTAGTTCAGCGAGAACATCAGGTACTGGTTGTCGGCGTGGGCCGGACGGAAGGCGTCGCCACCCAGGAAGCCGTGGACATTGCGCAGGTCGGCCTGGAAGAACCAGCGGTCGTTGATGGTGGACTGGAAGCCCACGCCCGCGCTGATGTACGGGTTCCAGCGCTTCGCTTCGGCGCCGGTGATGTAGGAGTTCAGCTTGTCGCGCTCTGCACCCACGCCGACCAGCAGGAAGGGACGGAAGTTGTGGCTGCGGGAGAACAGGTACAGGCCATCCACGCCCACCAGGGATTGCTGGTAGCGCAGGTTGTTGTGCTTGGTTGCGGCATCGGTGTAGCCGCCCTGGATATCGATGTTTTCAGTGATCGGTTTGCCGAAACGAATACCGACGGCGCGGTCGTCTTTGCCGACGCCCCATTGGCTATCAGGACGCATGACACCGGCGGTGCCTTGAACGTACCAGTTTGGGTTGATGGCAGCGTCTTGTGCCGAGGCGGCGAAAGATGCGCACAGTGCTGCTGTGGCGATTGCGATGTTCTTAATGTTATTCACTAGTTAACTCCCGAGGTATGAGGTGACTTCTGGTCATGACGGTGGCGCGCTGCGGCGCCTTACCGCCGGACTGTCCCAGCTGTTACTGCTGTGGGGCCAAGTTTATGGGATGGGATTTCCCGGCTTTTGTGCGGCAGCGCACAAAGCAACCGTATTTTAACAATAATTGTAGTTTTTTTGCAACGTGAACTTCTTTGATTAGTTGCGGTCTTACAAATGAAAGGCCTTCAACTGCGGGGTTTTCGCAAAAAAACACCCCGCCGGAGCGGGGTGTCGGGTGAAGCGATCAGCGGTTTGGCGGCGGATTTTCAGCGGGCGGCACCACGATGGTGGTATCGCCGGGCTTGCCAGGTTCGCCCGGCGCACCTTTGTCGCCAGGGACGCCGGGGCTGCCCGGTGCACCCGGTTCGCCTTTAGCGCCTTCCGGGCCTGGTGGCCCCGGAACAGGCACCGGCACCGGTTTTTCAACGGTGGTGGCGGGGCCAGGGTTGTTAGTCACAGTCTTTTCACAGGCCGTCAGGCCGATGGTAGCCAACAGGGCCAGGAGAATCGGAGTTTTCATGAATCGGTCCTCTCAGAAAAGTCACGGAAGAAGTGCTTCCAAGCTTAATCAGGCCTTCTGCTGCGTTCTGTTCGGCCACGCACACAGCCGGCATTGCAGGAAAAATCTTATCAAAAACTTAATGCAAAAGAACTTTTATGTTCGTTGCCGCACAGACCGTTGAGCCGGGTCCCGGCAATCTGGAGCCCAGTGATTTCCGCATCCTGGATCGTTATAAGGAGTGTTCAAATGCATGCAATCAGAGAAGCAAACGATGTGACCCCCGCAGAAGCAGTGGCAGCCCGCCAGGAGCTGTCCCCCGCAGCGGCTTTGACCCGCCCGCACCTGGCCCTGGTCGAAAGGCCCGGTCCCGTGACTGAGCGCAAAGCCCTGTCGTTGGCCCCGATCGAGCGCGTGCGCTCGACCTCCGCGACCCTGCGCCGCATCGAGAACATGCAAAAGCTGATTGGCGAACTGCAGAACCATGAAATGCTGGCGGACGAAATCGCCTGGTTCCTGAAGTTTTCGCCGTCCGGCGCTCGCAAATATATCCGCGACCTGCGCGACGCAGGCGTGATCGAACTGGCTCGTTATATTGAAGGTACCGCCACCTACCTGGGCAAGGCTGTCTACCAGCTGACCCCGGATGCCGAGCGCGTCAAAGCCTTCCTGGCGGCGATCGCCCAGCCGAAGCGCGAAGGTGCGCCGCCACGCAAGGAACGCCCCAGCCTGCGCGAGCAGAGCATGGCAGGCAATGGCCGCCATTTCCATATCCTGGCCGATGATACCCATTACGCCATTCGCGTGAACCGAGGCCCTGTGACCCGCGATCCGCTGGTTGCCGCGCTGTTCGGTGCGCCCGCTTCGCTGCAAAAGGCGCAACCGTAAAGATCGGTGTAAGCTTCCATTGTCGGCATTGAAATGCCGACAGCCAGCCTCATCTGTGGCGGACGAGTTCTGTTATGGACGGCCTTATGGAAGCTTTGATCTGGTTGACTTTGGCGGTGCTGGCTTTGTCGGCGCCGTATTGGTATCCGCGCCTGACCCTGAAGCGGGCGCTGTCCCGGCCTTTGCCGGCTTCCGCCTTGGCTATTCTCGAGCGAAATATTCCCATCTACGGCCGCATGGCCGCGCCGCTGCAGCAGCAGTTGCAGCGTCTGATCCTGCAATTCCTGCACCAGAAAAAGTTCATCGGCTGCGCCGGTCTTGAAGTGACCGAGGAAATGCGCGTCACCATTGCCGCTCAGGCTTGCCTGCTGCTGCTGAACCGCCCCTCCAAAGTCTACCCAGCCCTGCACAGCATCCTGCTGTATCCCGGGGCTTTCATTGCCAATCGTCCGGAGACGGGACCGGGCGGCGTGATCACCGATGCGCGCCAGCAGATGCTGGGCGAATCGTGGAAGGATGGCCGCGTGGTGCTGTCGTGGGACGATGTGCTGCGCAGCTCCTACGACTGGCCGGAAGGCCACAACGTGGTGCTGCATGAATTTGCCCACCAGCTGGACAGCGAATCGGGCGCGAATAACGGCGCGCCTTACCTGGGCAGCCAGGATAGCTACCGCAGCTGGTCGCAGGTGCTGTCGCGCGATTTCGATGCGCTGCGCCGCGATGCCTATTTCGGCCGCCACGACAGCGTGCTCGATCATTACGGCGCCACCAGTCCCGCCGAATTCTTTGCCGTCGCCACCGAAACCTTCTTCGGCAAGCCCTGGCAGCTGGCCGAGCGCCACGCCGAGCTGTTTGGCGAGCTGCAGAAATACTACCGTGTCGATCCGCGCGAGTGGCTGCCTGCACCGCCGCCGCCCCAACCCGAGCCAGTGATGCTCGCCATGCCCGTCCCATCGCGCTCCTACGCGTGGGCCAACTGGTAGCGGGCCATGGAGTTTGAAGACTTCGAATTCTTCACCTCCGAATCCCCGCAGCGGGCCACCGAGCCCGCGTCGCCCCTGCAGCGCCTGAAGTACCTGGTCGATAACACGCCGGCCATAATCTACGCCACCGTGCCGTCGGGCGACTTCAAGATGACTTTCGTCAGCAACAATGCCTTCAATGTGCTGGGCTACCGGCCGGAGGACATGCTGGCGGACCCGAACTTCTGGTTCGACCATATCCATCCCGATGACGCGCCCACCATCGTTTCCAGCCTGGCCAGCATCTTCACGGAAGGCGAGCGCACCTATGAGTACCGCTTTCGCGCCGCCGATGGCCGTTATCTGTGGATGCACGACCAGCTGCGGCTGATCCGCGACGAAGCCGGTGCGCCGCTGGAAGTGATTGGCTCCCTCACCGACATCACCGCGCAGCGCGAGCTGATCACCCAGCTGCGCGAGGCGCACGAACAGCTGCTGCAAGCGGAGAAGATGGCGTCCATCGGCCAGCTGGCGGCCGGCATCGCGCACGAGATCAATAACCCGGTCGGCTTCGTGAATTCGAATATGGGCACTATGGCCTCCTATGTCGGCACGCTGTTCTCGGTGATCGACGCCTACCAGCAGGCCAGCGCCGACCAGCCGGCGGTGCAGGCGCGCGTGCTGCCAGCGCTGCAGCACGCCGACCTCGATTTCCTGAAGGACGACACACGCGCCCTGGTGCGCGAATCCCTCGACGGCCTGCGCCGCGTGCGCGACATCGTGCAGGCGCTGAAAGACTTTTCCCACGTCGGCGAAACGGAATGGCAGATGGCCAATCTGCATCAGGGCCTGGACAGCACGCTGAACATCGCCCACAACGAGATCAAGTTCAAGGCTACGGTGGAAAAGCATTACGGCCCGCTGCCGCTGGTGCGCTGCCTGGCGTCTCAGCTGAATCAGGTGTTCATGAATTTGCTGATCAATGCGGCGCAAGCCATCAAGGATCACGGCGTCATTCGCATCATTACAGGCACGCGTGAGGGCTGGGTGTGGGTGCGGATTCAGGACAATGGCGTCGGCATTGCACCCGAAAATCTGAAGCGGATCTTCGAGCCCTTCTTCACCACCAAGCCGGTTGGCAGCGGAACGGGGCTGGGGCTGTCGCTGTCCTATGGCATCGTCAATCGCCACGGCGGACATATCGAAGTGATCTCGGAAGTGGGGAAGGGCACGGCGTTCACCGTGCACCTGCCGGTTAGCCCGCCGGGTGCCGCTGTCTGACCCAGATCGGCAAGCGCGCACCGCTTTTCTTCTCGAAGTCCTGCACTTGCTGGATCATGCGCGCATCGAGCGTGTGGTCGGCGGCCAGCAGCATCAGACCATCGCGGCTCACCAGGTCGCGCGCCAGCACCATGCCGGGCATCAGCTCGCCGGACAGCAGCTCCACGCCATTCGGCTCCTCGCCGGCCGGCGTGCCGCCGTCGATGATCTGGCGGAAGGCCATCACCACGGCCGGGTCATAGCGCTTGCCGCTGGCGTCGAGAATCAGGGACTTTGCTTCCTCAGCCTTCACATGGCGCTGCACCAGCGCGCCTTGCTGCAGATTGTAGTAATCGGTTGCCAGCGCCAGGATGCGCGCGCCCATGGGAATCGCAAAGCCGATCAGACGGTCCGGATGGCCATTGCCGTCGAAGCGCTCCATCTGCGAGCGCAGAATGGATGCCACACCGTGCAAGTCGTTCAGCGGCATCAGCAGGTGCTCGGCAAACAGGGGATGCTTGCGGTACTGCGCCAGCTTTTCGCCTTGCAGCAGGGTCACGGGCGTCTTCAGCATCTCGTCCGAAAAGCCGATGCGGCCAAGGTCATGCAGCAGGGAGGCAATGAACACGTCCTGCACTTCCTTGGCATCGAGCTTGAGCTGAATGGCGATCTTGCGCGCCAGATCGGCCACCTGGCGCGCGTGGCCGGGCAGACTGCTGCCGCGCATTTCAACGATGCCCGACAGGATCTTGATCGTGGTGAGGAAGTTCTGCTTCAGCTTTTCGTTGGCTGAGACAGCGGCATCGTGGGCCAGCTTGAGTTGACGGGTGCGAGCCTCGACCTTTTGTTCCAGTGAGTGGTTCAGCTCCACCAGCTCCGCGTGCTGGCGCCTGGTGAGCGCTTCCAGCTCGTGGCGTTCCAGCGCGTGGCGTACCACCAGCAGGATATCGTTGTCGTCCCAGGGCTTGGTGATGTAGCGGTAGATCTCGCCCTTGTTGATGGCGTCGAGGATGGATTGAATATCCGAATAGCCCGTCAGCAGCAGGCGCACCGTGTCGGGCCAGCGCTCGCGCACCTTGGCGAGAAAGCGCGCGCCGTCCATTTCGGGCATGCGCATGTCCGAGATCACCAGATCCACCGGCTCGCTCTCCAGTACCTGCAAACCCTCCGCGCCGCTTTCGGCGGTCAGCACCCGATAACCCTTGCCGCGAAACAGGCGGCGCAGCGAGGACAGAATATTCGGCTCATCGTCCACGCACAGCAAGGTGGACGAACTGGCTTCGGCGGCGCTTGGCGCGGCAGAATTCATGGGCGAGTCTCCTGTTCGGGCGGGTGGCGGATCGGCAGCGTGATACGGAAGCAAGTGCCTTTGCCGGGCGTGGAATCGACTTCGATGCGGCCATGATGTTTCTGGATGATGCCGTAAGCCAGCGAGAGCCCGAGTCCGGTCCCCTTGCCCACGGGCTTGGTGGTAAAGAAGGGATCAAAGATGCGGCCCAGGTTTTCCTGCGCGATCCCGCTGCCGTTGTCGCTGACGGTCAGCCAGACGTTCTCGCCTTCGCGGCCGGTGCACAGCTTGATGCTGCCACGCTGCGCGCCAATGGCCTGTGCCGCGTTGACCACCAGGTTCATTACCACCTGATTGATTTGCAGGGGCAGGCATTCGATGTCCGGCAGGTCGCCGTATTCGCGCACCACTTCGGCGCGGTACTTCACTTCGTTGGCCACGATATTCAGCGTGGAATCGATGCCCTGATGCAGATTGGCCCACACCCAGTCCTGCTGGGTATCAAGGCGCGAAAAGTCCTTCAGGTCCTGCACGATGTGGCGCACGCGCACGATGCCTTCCTTCGATTCCTGCATCAGCGAGGGGATGTCTTCGCGCAGGAAGCCCAGTTCGACCTGGTGGCGCATGGAACGCAGGCGCTCGGCCACTTCCGGCGATGCGATGCTGCCTTCGGCTTGCTGGTAGGCGTCCAGCATGGCGAAGAGATTATCCAGATAGCTTTGCAGGGTGCCGAAGTTGGAAAAGATGTAGCCGATCGGATTGTTGATTTCGTGCGCCACGCCGGCGGCCAGCTGGCCGATGGACGCCATCTTCTCCGACTGCACCAGCTGCTGCTGTGCCTTGCCAAGCTGTTCGTTGAGGTCGGTGAGTTCCACGTTGCGCCGGCGCAGTTCATCTTCGGCCTGCTGGCGCTGGCGGATGTCTTCCTCCAGCTTGGCGTTGAGTTCCGCCAGCTGCGCGGTGCGCTTGAGAACCACATGCTCCAGCGTGTCGTGGGCGCGGCGCAATTCGTTTTCCGCCACGCGCCGCTCGGTCACGTCGCGCAGGCTCTGGATGGCGCCCACCAGTTCGCCGTTGGGGCCGCGCAGCGGTGCTGCAGTGAAGTTCAGCCAGTGGCCGGCCTCGCCGAGATTAGGGAAGAAGTCTTCCGCCTCGTAAGCGCCGGAAATCAGGGCTGAGTGTTTGTGTTTGCCGCGGTAGTAATCGTCATCCGCCGGATCGACGCCGGAAACGATCAGGTCGGCAAGCAAGGGACGCGGGCGGGCGTAGAACGCTTGCCAGTGCTTCGTTGTGCCGACCATTTCGGCGGTGCTCCAGCCCAGCAAGTGTTCGCAGGCTTTATTCCAGTGCGTCACCACATGGTCGGTGCCGATCACGAAAGTCGCTACCGGATGTCCGTCCAGCAGTTCGGACAAGGCGATGGCCGTTGGCTGCACGGCCGTCTGGAGATCGTCCGGACTTTCGTTATAGAAGCTACTCATGGCAAAGTGGCATCTTATTTGGAATTTTTATTATACGGCTGTCATCTCCAAAAGGGCTGTGTGCGTCCGCGTACAGTGCGCAACGGGTGGGCACGGCAAGCTGGGGGCATTTTTCACTCTGGCAGGAGAGCGATATGAGCAAAATCATCGCAGCCCATCTACAGTTGCAAGACGAAATCGACCGTGCGCGAGAATCGCTGCGCGCGGCCGGATTTGCGGACGATCGCATCAGCAGCTTTTACGTGAACACCCAGGGTCAGCACGCCGTCATCCCTCTCGGCGGCGATCGTGATAATTCCCCCGGCGCCAAGGAAACCCCGGCCGGTGTGGGTGAAGGCGTGGCGGCAGGCGCCGCCATTGGCGCAGCACTGGGCGCGGCGACCATCCCCCTGACCGGCCCGCTTGGTCCGGCGCTGGGTGGACTGGTGGGCGGGCACGTGGGCTCGCTCTACAGTTTCTCCCACATGAAGGACGCGGGAGAGAAAGAGGAGGGCGGCAGCGTCGCCAACCAGGTCGAGCCGCGCAAGGCCGGCATGATGATTGCGGTCGCGGTGGACGACCAGACCGAACAGCAGGCCATCGATATTTTCCGCCAGTTGGGTACGCACCACATCGAGCGCGCTGACGGACACATCGAGAACGGTGACTGGAAGGATTTCGCCGTATTATCGGTTCCGCAGTGGGTGTGAGGTCTGTTGCGGCCCAATAACACTGTCCTGAACTAAAGTAATTGCCGGTAACGAGAGTTGCTACAATAAAGTGAGCATCAGGCGTCATTGAACCGCTTGGACTAGACGCAGATCAACAGCCCTGGAGTGCTGACCAGTACATTATCTGCCAGAAGACTGCATACGCTTTTTTGAAGAGGGAGAGCGTCAATGACACAGGCATGGGTATTGCTCACGCGGCCGGATGGCCGTGATGTATCGGCCCCGACGGAAGCCCAGCTTGCCGCGGCCCTGGCAGAGGTGTATGGCGGCAAAATTGCCGCCCCCGACGGCACGCCTGGTTCGGCGGTGCTCAAGTTTGGCTATGACGATGGCTTGATGTACCAGGTCGAAGTCGCCACGGGCGGCACCGTACGTTTCGAAGAATGGTCGGACCGCGATTGCGAAATTGCGCTGGCCAGCCCGCGCCATATGTCCTGCGGCCAGGACGATGCTTTGCAGTTGTGGAAGCTGCTGGCGCAGCGCCAGGTGGCCAAGATCCGCAGCCTGCCCTGGCTGTCCGAGGATTAATGCGACAGCAGCACCGGTAAGGTCATTGCATCGAGCACGGTGCGCGTGACGCCCCCCAGCAGGGATTCGCGGAAGCGCGAATGCCCGTACGCCCCCATCACCAGCAAATCGCAGCCGCGCTCGCCAGCCAGTGCGAGCAGGTGCTCCCCCACATTGCCGGGACGTTTCAGCAAGCCCTGGCGCTCCGACTGCTGCAGCACGAGTTGCGCGTGAATGCCGTGGCGCTCCAGCCAGGCCTGCACTTCGCCGCCTGGCGGATCGCCATAAATGCCGGGGCGTTCCTCCGCATCGAAAATCGCAATCGTCACGCTCTCTGCGCGCAGCAGCAGGGGCAGGGCGTCGTCCAGCGCACGCGCGGCTTCCTTGCTGGCGTTCCAGGCGGCGAGGATGTGGCGGCCGGGCGCCGGTCCGCCCGCGCTGGCCAGGCCGGCCGAATCGACTGCAATAGCAGACGAAGTGCGCGCGCTGTAAGGCAATATCAATACCGGTTTGCCTGAACCGCTCAGCACTTCGGCCGGCACATCAGGACCGCCGCGCTGCTGGGGCGCGGACTGGCCGATGACGACCAGATCCGCATGCCGGGCCATCAGGCTGATGCCGGCGCCGGGTTCGTCGTCCAGCACGCGCTGCTCGAAAGATTGCACGCCAACGTGGCGCAGGCGGGGCGCGAATTCGGCCAGTGCGTGGGCCGCTCGCTCGCGCAGCACGTCGAGATGGCGGACCAGGTTGGGATCTTCTTCATCCACCGTTTCGCCCTGGTACAGGAAGCGCGAAATGCCGGTAGTGGACACGCCGATCACATGCGCCCCCTCCTGCAGCGCAAGTTCGGCCGCCATCAGGATGCGCGCCGCCGAATGGGGCGCCTCATCAGCATGCACGAGAATGGTCTTGTAGCCCATGAGGCCATTATAGGCCGTGCGCCAGAACCGCTGCGCACGCTGCCACAGGACCGCGCCCATGACGCATCATATCGCGCCCGTGACGCATGATATCGCGCCCGTGACGCATCGTGGGGCGGGCCATTGCCCCGCTACCTAGAAGCATCGTAGGGCGGGTCATTGACCCGCCACCTAGCGGATAGCCTTCTCCAGCCTGGTCTGGCAAGCAATGCACAGACCCGCCTCAGGCCGCGCGTTCAAGCGCGAGAACGGAATCTCCGCGTCGCAGTTCTCACACAGGCCGTAGCTGCCATCCTCGATCTTGGCGAGCGCGTGGCGGATACAACTGAGCTGATTGAGCTTGTGTTCATCAGCCTCCAGTTCCAGCTGATTCAGCGTGCGGTTGCTGGCGCTATCGGCCGGCGAGGTTTCGATTTCCTCGACCGCCTGGGCGCGCGTGACGATGCCCTCGACGCGGTCGCCGAGCTGGTTCAGCAGCGCGACTTTGCGCTGCTCCAGTGCTGCCTGTAACGACGCAAGCTGTTCTGGCGTCAATCCATTCATGGCGGCCCCCCCGCGGGCAGATTTACTGTTTTAGCGTACTGTCGGTCATGACCATCCAGGGCGCACCGAACTGGTCAGTGACCATGCCGAAGCTGCTGGCCCAAAACGTCTGGCCGAGCGGCATGATGATCCTGCCGCCGCGCGCGAGGGCGTCGAAGATGCGCTGGGTTTCCGCATCCGTGGGCGTGGACAGCATGATGGAAACACCCTGCATGCCGTGATAAGGGACGTGCGGCGGACAATCGGACGCCAGCAGCATATTGCCGCCTACCATCAACGACGCGTGCAGGGTCTTGTCCTTCCAATCCTCGGGCACGTCGGCTTCCGCCGGACTGCCCCGGAAGGGCCGGATCATGAGCTCGGTAGCACCGATATGTTCCCGGTAATACTCGAACGCTTCCCTGCAATTGCCGCCATACGTCAGGTAGGGGGTAAGTTGCGCCATGGTAGGTCTCCGAATTTTGTTGTCCGGAAGACCATTGTATGCCTGCTGCGGAGTTTATGCACTCCTGTCATCATGCAGTGCTGCGAGGTGGGCGCGCAGGTTTTGCAACGGGTCGGCCAGATGCTCGGGGCGCATGGCCACCACGGCAGCGGCCACGCCCAGCAAGTCGGCCGTAATGCCGGCCAGCTCCTTCATCACGTCGATGCGCCGGATGGTGAGACGGGTCTTGGCCGCCAGGTCCAGCAGCTCCTGGCGCGTGGCGCCCATGCCCTGCAGCGAGACGGCGGCGGCATCGATATACAGGCTGTTGGCCTGCTGGCGCAGCGCGACTTCGTTCTCGAACAGAGCCTGAACGGCGCCTTGCGACAGCCCGCCCTGCATGGGCTGCTGGCGGCGCAGGGCGCGCATCAGGCGGGAATGCAGTTCGTCGGCGCAGGCGGACAGGCTGTCGGCCAAAGCTTCCAGGTCTTGCGGCAGGCTGGCGGTCAGGCTCATGGACGGGCTCCTTGCAGTGCGGCGGTTGGCGTGCCGGTTTCAATGGCGGGGGCTGCTGGATCGAGGGCGCGATAGAGCGCCAGGTGTCGCTCACGCAGATCATCCACGTGTTTTGCTGCAAGCGTGTGACGCAGGCTGATCAGGCGATATTCGGTGGTTTTTTCCTGCTGGTGGGACTTGGCCAGCGCCGCCAGCAGCCGATCGTGAGGATCTTCGGCAAAAGGAATTTCCGATTCCAGCATGCCCATCACGATGCGTTCTTCGTTTTCATTATTTTTGCTGAAGTAGCGTAGCAGGGTGTGCATGGCATCCAGCGCATCCTGCAGTGGCTGGTAGCCTTCGCGCAGCAGGGCTTGCACCGCTTTGTCCTGCTCACGCGTGCCCGCTGCGCGCAGCAGGAGCCGCGATAGCGCGTTGTAGGCGTTGACGTGGCGCTCTTCCAGACCAGTGCCGGGCCAGGCTTTGATGCTGGTGGCCATTGCCTTGTTTTCGGCGCTGAAGTCGTAGCGTCCGTGCGCGGCCAGTTCACCCAGCGCATGAAGGTAGCTGCTGATGGCGTCGTGCAGCGCGATGAAATCGGGATAGGCTTCGTGGCGCTTGATGTCGATCACGCGCTCGCGCGCCTCGGCTTCCGGCGAGAGATAGGGCTGTTCCCGTTTATAGGTATCGCGGAAGCGCGCGCTGAGATCGACGAAGCCGGCCAGCTTGGGCGCCTGGTCGGCAAAGTCGCGCACCTGATTGAGCCGCGCGTTGCTGGCGCAGCCGCTCAGGGCCAAAAGCAAGGTGAGCAGGATGATGGGACGCATGGCGACCTCCATGACAGAGATCCCATCTTGATCCTGCTGCGGCCGGCGGCGTTTGCGCCAGCGCAAAGATGCGGTTCAGGCCGTGCGTGGCAGCCAGCCCAGGCTGGCTTCAGTGCTGGCCGATGGTATGTACTCACAGCCGATCCAGCCGCCGTAGCCGAGTTCATCGAGCAGGCGGAACAGGTGAGGGTAGTTGATTTCGCCCGTGCCCGGCTCGTGGCGGCCGGGCGTATCAGCCAGCTGCATGTGGCGGATGTGCGGCAGGCAGGCGCGGATCGTGTTGCTCAGCTCGCCTTCCATGCGCTGCATGTGATAGATGTCGTATTGCAGGCCGAGATTGGGGCGCGCCGCTTCGGCCAGAATCTCCAGCGCCTGCCGGGAGCCGTTCAGGAAGTAGCCGGGCATATCGTAGCTGTTGATCGGCTCGATCAGCACGTCGATGCCATGCGGCGCGAACTGATCGGCGGCGTATTGCAGGTTGGCGATGTAGGCTTCGCGTGCGCGTTCCGGCGCGAGGCCGCCCGGCAGGATACCGGCCATGCAGTGCACGCGCGGGACTTTCAGTTCGATGGCGTATGCCAGCGCGGTGTGGATGCTGGCTTTGAATTCATCGACGCGGCGCGGATCGCAAGCCATGCCGCGCTCGCCCGCATTCCAGTCGCCGGGCGGCGTGTTGTGCAGCACGAGTTGAAGCTGATGGCGTTGCAGGCGCTCGGCAATATCGTCGGCGTCGAAGGCGTAGGGGAAGAGGAATTCAACGGCGTCGAAGCCGGCGTTGCGGGCTGCTGCGAAGCGCTCGATGAAGGGCACTTCGGTGAACAGCATGGACAGATTGGCGGCGAATTTCGGCATGGCTCAGCATGCTACCACGACGGGACTATGCGCTGCGTCGAAGCAAATAAGAACCCACGGCAGATGCAGGTGTCAGCCACATCGTGGCTGACACCAGGTTTCGGCCGTGGGTGTTGCTTAGCGTCCGCCGGCGCGCGGGCCGTTGCGTGGGCCGCTCGGACGCGGACCCGCAGGGCGCGGGCCGTTGCGGCGGATGCCGTCCACCGGACCTGCCGCGGAACGCGGTGTGCCGTTGCTGCCGTTGGCTGCGCGCTGGCCGCCGTTGGAGCGCTGGCCGCCGTTGCCGCCATTACCGTTGGAGCGCTGGCCACCGTTGCCGCCATTACCGTTGGCACGTGCCTGGCCGTTGCCGCGTCCACCGCCATTGCCGCCACCGCCGCCGTTCGGGCGTGGATTGCGGTGATGGCCGGTGCCGCTGCGCAGCTGGATCGGTTGTGCTTTCGCGTTCGGGTCCGGTTCGAAGCCCGGAATCACTTCGCGTGGCAGCGATTGCTTGATCAGGCGCTCGATATCGCGCAGCATGACGTGTTCGTCCACGCACACCAGCGACACGGCTTCGCCCGTCGCACCAGCGCGGCCGGTGCGGCCGATACGGTGCACATAGTCTTCCGGCACATTCGGCAGGTCGTAGTTGACCACGTGCGGCAGCTGGTCGATGTCGATGCCGCGCGCGGCGATATCGGTCGCAACCAGGCACTGCAGGGTGCCGTCCTTGAACTCGGCGAGGGCGCGGGTACGGGCGCTCTGGCTCTTGTTGCCGTGGATGGCCATGGCATTGATGCCGTCCTTGCCCAACTGCTCGACCAGCTTGTTGGCGCCGTGCTTGGTGCGCGTGAACACCAGCACCTGCGTCCACTTGTGGGTGCGGATCAGGTGGGACAGCATCGGATGCTTCTTGTCGCGGTCGACCGGGTGGATCTTCTGCGCGATGACTTCCACGGTCGAATTGCGGCGTGCGACTTCGATGGTGGCCGGCTTGTCCAGCAGGCCATCGGCCAGCGCCTTGATCTCGTCGGAGAAAGTAGCGGAGAACAGCAGGTTCTGGCGCTTGGCCGGCAGAGCAGCGAGCACTTTGCGGATGTCGCGGATGAAGCCCATGTCCAGCATGCGGTCGGCTTCGTCCAGGATCAGGATCTCGATCTTGTCCAGGTTGACGGTGCCCTGGGCCAGGTGGTCCAGCAGGCGGCCGGGCGTGGCGACCAGGATGTCGACGCCGTGCTTCAGCAGTTTGATCTGCGGGTTGATGCTCACGCCGCCGAAGATCACCGCTGAATTCAGACGGGTGTGCTTGCCGTACATCTTTACGCTTTCCTCGACCTGGGCCGCGAGTTCGCGGGTCGGGGTCAGGATCAGGGCGCGGATCGGTCGTGGCGACGTGTTATTGGTCAGCTTGATGCCGAGAGCGTCGGTGGAGAGGCGGTGCAGCACCGGCAGGGTAAAGCCTGCGGTCTTGCCGGTGCCGGTCTGGGCACCCGCCAGCAGATCGCCACCGTTCAGCACCGCAGGGATCGCCTGCGTCTGAATCGGGGTCGGCGCCGTGTAGCCGGTTTCGGTCACGGCACGGACGATCGCCTCGGACAAACCAAGTTGGGAAAAGGACATAGTTAATTCTTAAAAATGGATGTATTGCCGAGTGGCAACTCATCAGTCAGTATAGCAGCAATCTGGGAATAATTGACGTGCGGAAACAACAGAAAATGGGGACGTAACACATTTTCAAGTCAAATGTGTTACGTCCCCATTTTCTGAAACCCAGGGCGAACCCCAGGTGGCAAGCACTTCGTGCCTGCCACCGGTCTTTGCCGTGGGTTCTTAAATCAGGCGAATTCGGCCAGCAGAGGCACCATCTGGCCAAAGACTTTCGGGCTGGCGGCGATGATGTGGCCGGTATTCATATAGTTGGACTCGCCATTGAACTCGCCGGCGATGCCGCCAGCTTCCGTTACCAGCAGGGCGCCGGCGGCGATATCCCAAGGTTTCAGGTTCTTCTCGTAGTAGCCGTCCAGGCGGCCGCATGCCACGTAGGCCAGGTCCAGCGAAGCGGCGCCGGCGCGGCGGATGCCGTGCGAACGCTCAGCCATGATAGTGAACATCTTGGCGAATTCGGCGATGGCGGCCGGGCTGCCTGGCTTGTAGCCGGAAGCCAGCAGGGCGCCGCTGATGCGGTCCAGCTTGTTCACGCGGATGCGCTTTTCGTTCAGGTAGGCGCCGGCGCCCTTGGTGGCGGTGAACAGGTCGTTGTGCACAGGATCGTAGACGACGGCCTGGGTCACTACGCCTTTTTGCTGCAGGGCGATGGAGATGGCGTACTGAGGGAAGCCGTGCATGAAGTTGGTGGTGCCGTCCAGTGGATCGATGATCCACACAAACTCACTCTCGTCGTTCACAGTGCCCGTGATGCCGGATTCTTCGGCGAAGATGGCGTGGCCCGGATACGCACCCAGCAGCACTTCGATAATGGCCTGCTCGGCGGCCTGATCAACGTCGGTAACGAAATCGTTATGTTGCTTTTCCGTTACGTTGACGCGGTCCAGGTCGAAGGAGGCGCGGTTGATGACGGCGGCGCCACGGCGCGCGGCCTTGATGGCCGTATTGAGCATTGGGTGCATACTAGCTTCCGTAAAATAGGCAATACCGCCCGCGGCAGCGCTTCGCGCGTCCGGCGACGGTTTGTGAACAAGAGTGAGAAAGAACGGTGCGCCGCTGGGAGAGGTACAATTGCCGCCCCGTTTGCCAACGCAGAATTCCGCTATTTTAAATGAAGCTGACCGAATCCGCACCTTCCCTGTTTTCCCGGCTGCGCGTCGTGCTGGTGGAAACCAGCCGTCCCGGCAATATCGGTTCGGTGGCGCGGGCCATGAAAACCATGGGCTTTTCGGAACTGGTGCTGGTCAATCCACGCTTCGACGGCGCGCTGCAGCACGAGGAAGCGGTGGCTTTTGCCAGCGGGGCGCAGGATATCCTGGCATCGGCGCGCATTGTGGAATCAATGGCGGAGGCGCTGGATGGCATCAACTTCGCCGCAGCGGTTTCGGCGCGCTTGCGCGAGTTCTCGCCGCCGGTGCAGTCGCCGCGCGAGGTGGGCGAGCATGTTGCGGCGGATGAGTCATTGCGTGCCGCGCTGATCTTCGGTAACGAGCGCTTCGGTCTGCCCAACGACATCGTGCAGCAGGCCAATGTGCTGGTGAATATTCCGGCCAATCCCGAGTATTCTTCGCTCAACCTGGCGCAGGCGGCGCAGGTGCTGGTGTATGAGTGCCGCATGGCGGCGCTGGCGGGGCAGCGCGCCGCGACCGACGTGGGCTTCCACGGCGAAACGGCCAGCCTGGCGCAGATCGAGGGCATGTACCAGCACCTGGAACAGGCGCTGGTGGAAGTCGGCTTCCTCGACGCCAGCAACCCGCGCAAGCTGATGCCCCGCCTGAAGCGCATGTTCTCGCGCACCGGGCTGGAAACGGAAGAGGTCAACATCCTGCGCGGCATCGCCCGCCAGATTATCGCGCGCAGCAAACCCAAAGCTAACCCCTAGTGGCAGGCGCGCCGCGCCAGCCACTTTGGCACACGCCGCATCAGCCACTTTGGTACGCGCCGCATCTGCCATTTTGGCACGCGTGCCGCATCGGCCGTTTTGGCACGCGGCGGCTAGCCGGTGGCTGGCACATCGTGCCTGCCACCAGCAGTTAGAGGTTTTCCTCTATTACGAATCCCCGCACGAACGTACACTTTTGTGACTAAAAATATCACAAGGGGAGACCATGCAACGCAGATCGTTTCTGAAAGCGGGGCTGCTGGGGGCGCTGGCGCTGGCCGCGGGCGGCGCTGTCTATCGCCAGCTGCATCCGCCCATCCTGCAGCGCTATGCAATGGACGACAACGCGCGCACCATTGTGGCCGCCCTGGTGCCGGCCATCGTCGGCCCGGTGCTACCGCAGGACACAGCGCAGCGTAAAGCCGTTCTGGATGGCGCGGTGGACCGCGTCGCCGGCGCCATAGCCGGCCTGCCGCTGCCCACGCAAAAGGAAGTCGCCGATCTGTTTGCATTGCTCTCGCTGGCGCCTACGCGCCATCTGCTGGCCGGTATCCGCAACTGGCGCGAAGCCACGCCGGAGGAACTGGCGGACTTCCTGCAAAGCTGGCGCACGCACCGTCTCGGTCTGCTGCAAACGGCTTATCACGCGCTGCATGACCTGGTGCTGGGCGCCTGGTATGCCGACCCGGTGAGCTGGGCGGCCATTGGCTATCCCGGTCCGCTGAAGGAGCTGAGCGCATGACGAGCCCAATCCCAGATCCGCTCGCCGCCGGCCTGGCCTCCGGCTGGAAAGTCGTCGACGCCTCAGCACTCGACAAGGACCTGACGCTCGATGCCGACGTGGTCATCGTCGGCAGCGGCGCCGGTGGTGGCGTCACGGCCGAAATCCTCAGTCTGGCCGGGCTGCGCGTGGTCATCGTGGAAGAGGGCGCGCTGAGATCCTCGCGCGACTTCAAGATGCGCGAGGCCGACGCCTATCCCCAGCTTTACCAGGAATCGGCCGCGCGCAAGTCCAAGGACAAAGCCATCAACATCCTGCAGGGCCGCACCGTGGGCGGTTCAACCACCGTCAACTGGACTTCCAGCTTCCGCACGCCGCCCGACACGCTGTCGTGGTGGCAGAACCGTTATGGCCTGAAGGACTACAACGTTGCCGCGCTGGCGCCATGGTTCCAGATGATGGAAGAGCGCCTGCACATCGTCGACTGGCCGACGCCCCCCAATGCCAACAATGGCCTGCTGGGCGAGGGCGCGCAAAAGCTGGGCATCTCCTTCGGCCATATCCGCCGCAACGTGAACGGCTGCTGGAATCTGGGCTACTGCGGCATGGGCTGTCCGACCAATGCCAAGCAATCGATGCTGGTGACGACCATTCCGTCCGCGCTGTCGCATGGCGCCACGCTGCTCACGCGCGCCCGCGCCGAGCGTTTCGCCCTGCAGAATGGCCGTGCAGAACGCCTCGATTGCAGCGCGCTCACTGCCGACGGCATCGAAACCAACGGCCGCCGCATCACGCTGAAGGCAAGGCACTTTGTAGTGGCGGGCGGCGCGATCAACTCGCCCGCGCTGCTGATGCGCTCCGGCGCACCCGATCCACATGGCTTGCTGGGCAAACGTACCTTCCTGCATCCGGTGGTGGTATCGGCGGCGACCTATCCGCAGCCGGTGGAAGCGTACTCCGGCGCGCCGCAGACCGTGTATTCCGACCACTTCCTGCACACTGGTCCGGTGGACGGACCGATTGGCTACAAGCTCGAAGTGGCGCCCATGCATCCGCTGATTTCCGCCACGACCATGGCGGGCTTCGGCGCGGCCCATGCAGCCCTGCTGCACAAGTATCCGCACGTGCAGGGCATGCTGGCGCTGCTGCGCGATGGTTTTCACGACGGTGCGCAGGGCGGCGCGGTGGAGCTGCGCAGCGATGGCTCGCCGGTGGTGGACTATCCGCTCACCGATTACGTGTGGGATGGCGCGCGCCGCGCGCTGCTGACGATGGCAGAGATTCAGTTCGCCGCCGGCGCCAATGGCGTGTCGCCGGTGCACGAACTGGCGCAAACCTATACCAGCTGGAACGAAGCCAGACAGGCCATCAGTGCGCTGCCGATGCAAAAGCTGATCACGCGCGTGGTGTCGGCGCACGTGATGGGTGGCTGCATGATGTCGGCAGATGATCGCAACGGTGTGACCGATCCAAAAGGGCGTTATCACGGCGTTACGAATCTTTCAGTACATGATGGTTCGTTGTTCCCGACCTCGATCGGCGCCAATCCCCAGCTGTCGATTTACGGTATCGTAGCGAGACTGGCCAGTGGTCTGGCCGAGGATCTGACGGGCCGTCCTGCGCCAAGGCCTGTCGCGGCATAGGAGAGGGCGGTGGTAGCACGCGTACTTGCAGTGATCATGGCCGTGCAGCTGGTGGCGGCGGGACTGTTCTGGTATCTGTTCTCACGCTGGATGCCGCTCGACGTCGCGCTGGTGCTGGCGATCGTGATCGTGCTGCTGGTTCGCATGATCATCACCGCCAACAATTTCCGTCTTGCCGCGCGCATGGGCAGCGCACCGCCCGATGAGCACAAGCTGGACCTGTTCGGCCGCTTGCGCCTGTTCCTGGATGAATATTCGTCCACCATGCTGACCACATCGTGGAATATGCTGCGCCATCGGGAGCGCATGCATATCGCAAGCAATCCGCGCGGGACGCCGGTACTGCTAATCCACGGGTACGGCGCCAATGGCGGCTTCTGGGCGCACCTGAGCGGCATGCTGGAGCATGAGCGCATCAGTCACACCACTGTTAATCTGGAGCCGATGACCGCGTCCATCGACGACTATGCGGCCCAGGTCGAGCGCGCCGTGCAAGCCTTGCGCAAGGCGACGGGGGCGCACAAGGTTGCAATTGTGGGACACAGCATGGGCGGCCTGGTGGCGCGGGCCTGGCTGCGCCGCCACGGTGCAAGCGATGTGGCGCGCGTGATTACGCTTGGCACTCCACATCATGGAACGGGACTGGCGAGCATAGGCGTTGGCAGCAACGCCAGGCAAATGCAGCTTAGCTGCGAGTGGCTGCAGCAGCTGGAAGCCTTTGATCGCGAGCAGCGTGGCCTGTTCACTTCGATCTATTCTTATCACGACAACATCATCGCGCCGCAGACTTCCTGCCATCTGCCGGGTGCGAAAAATATCCCATTTGGTGGAATAGGCCACGTGGCACTGGGCCGCCATCCCGCCATTCTGCAGCGTGTTGTTGCGGAGATTCTGTCGATCCCTTAGACTGTCTTTCAGGAAAGCCCTAAGGCAGGTACTTACTTTCTGAAAGCTGTACGATGGCGACAGAGTTCGGTAAGCTGGATCACAAGGATACGCAAGACGCAGAAGTGCGGTTCGGCAGCTTGCTGGAATCCGTGCCGGATGCGGTCATCATGGCCAATGTACACGGCCGCGTGGTGTTGGCCAATAGTCAGGCCGATATGCTATTCGGGTATTCGCGCGGCGAACTGCAAGGCAAGCTGCTGGAAGAATTGATGCCGGCGCGTTTTCGTGCGATGCATGAATCGCACCGCAATGGCTATGCGCGCCAGCCGAGTGTACGGCCGATGGGCGCGGGCCGCGAGCTGTATGGCCTGCGCAAGGATGGCCATGAATTTCCGGTCGAGATCAGCCTGAGTCCTGTCGCGACCGGGCAAGGCACGCTGATCATGAGCGCGATCCGCGACATCAGCGAACGTAAGCGCTTCGAGCAGGCGCTGCATGAAAAGAATCTGGAACTGTCCCGCGCCAACCAGGCCAAGGACCGCTTTCTGGCGAATATGTCGCATGAACTGCGAACGCCACTCAACGCCGTGATCGGCTTTACCGGAACGCTGCTGATGCAGTTGCCCGGCCCGGTCAATGCGGAACAGGAAAAGCAGCTGCGCACCGTGCAGTCCAGCGCACGCCATCTGCTCTCATTAATTAACGACTTGCTGGACCTGACCAAGATCGCATCCGGAAAAGTGGAGCTGCATCCTGAGCCGGTCAACTGCCGCGCCGTGATTGAAGAACTGGCGCTGGTGTTCCGGCCACAGGCGCGGCAAAAAGGCCTGGTGTTGCAGTTCCGTGCACCGGCCGATCCGGTGACGCTGCGCACCGACCGCCGCGCGCTGCAGCAGATCCTGATGAACCTGATGAACAATGCGATCAAGTTTACGGATTCCGGCGAAGTCAATGTAGTGCTGGAGAAATCAATGAAGCACGCGCTGATCAGCGTGACAGATACGGGCGTCGGGATCGCCCAGCATCACCAGGACAAGCTGTACCAGGCATTCACCCAGATCGACCAGGGGACAACGCGGCAATTCGAAGGCACGGGCCTTGGCCTGCATCTGAGCCAGCAACTGGCCGGACTGCTGGGAGGCAAAATCAGCTGCTCCAGCCAGCAGGGCAAAGGCAGCATATTCGTGCTCTCACTGCCGCTGGAATAGGGGATACTCTCGTGAACGAATCTATTAGGAGCGCCAACGTGTCAGCCCGCATCCTTATCATCGAAGACAACCCCACCAATATGGAGTTGATGGTGTACCTGCTGCGCGCTTTCGGCTATCAGCCATTGATGGCGCACGATGGCGAAGAAGGCGTTGCCGCAGCAGGCCGCGAAAAACCGGACCTCATTATTTGCGATGTGCACCTGCCCAAGCTGGATGGCTACGGCGTGGTGTCGCGTCTGAAGCAGGACCCCGAACTGAAAGCCATTCCCACGCTGGCGGTGACCGCACTGGCCATGGTGGGCGACCGCGAAAAACTATTGGCGGCAGGTTTTGACGGCTATATCGGCAAGCCGATCGAGCCGGATACTTTCGTCACGCAGATCGAGTCTTTTTTACCCGGGGAGATGTCGCCCCGAGGTGAAAACGACATCGCCACGATTCTGATTGTCGATGACCATGTGCTGAATCGCGAATTCCTCATGACCTTGCTGGGCTACAGCGGCCACCGGCTGCTGGAAGCATCCAGCGGCATCGATGGTTTGAAGGTCATGGAAACGGAACGTCCGGATCTGGTGATCTCGGACATTCTGATGCCGAATATGGACGGCTACGAATTCGTCAGCCGCATGAAGGCCAATCCGAAAACGGCGGACGTACCCATCATCTTCTACACCGCGACCTACCGCGAGCGTGAAGCGATGGCGGTGGCGGAAGCCTGCGGCGTACGCTGGGTCTTGCCGAAACCTTCCGATCCGGATGTGATTCTGAAAACGGTGCATGAAGCGCTGGGCGTGGCGGAGCAGGAAGAAACCGTGCCGGCCTTTGCGCCCGAGCCGCCGTCCGAGAACCGGCTGGTGGATATCGAGAACAAGGTCGCCGAGTATCTCGATGAACTGGAATCGAGCAGCCAGCTGATTACACACCTTGCCACCAATGGTGAAGTAAAGGAGTCGGAGCCGGAGCATCTGACGCAGATGACGCAGCGCCTGTCGCGTTCCCTCTCCAGCCTGCAGGCGGTGAGCTTGCGTCTGACATCGCTGATTGAACTGGGGATCGATCTGGGCGCCGAACGTGATCCGCAGGCGCTGATCGAAATCGGCGGCCGCGTGGCGCAGAATATTTGCGTGTCGCGCTACGCCTGCATTGGCGTACTGGAACCGGCTGCGGAAGAGATGAGCTTTTTCGCGACGTGCGGCACCAGCGAACAGGCGTCCGTGATTGCGGAGACACCGCGCGCCGGCATACTGAACGCTTTGCTGGAGCAGCGCGTGCCGGTGCGCATGAGTGAACTGCCGGGACCGGCGACCGAGATTGGCCTGCCGGAGCGCCATCCTCCTGTGCATTCCTTCCTGGGCGTGCCGATTGCCTCGCGCGAGCGTGTGCATGGTTGGCTGTATCTGGTGGATAAGCTGGGCGCCGCCGAATTCAGTGAAGTCGATGAGCGCGTGGCGTCGACCGTGGCGGCGCAGATCGCGGTCGCTTACGAAAATCTGCTGCTGTACGACGAGATCCGCCGTCACCACGCCCAGCTGCAGCTGGACATGAATGCGCGCATCCGTCTGGATGAAGACTTGCGCCGTTTCCGTCTCGCGATGGATGCGACCGCCGACGGCATCTTCCTGGTGGACCGCGCCAATATGTGCTTCATCGACGTGAACGTAACCGCCTGCCGCATGCTGGGCTACGAGCGCGACGATTTCCTGCGCGTGGGACCGAACAAGTCGACCATTCCCGATCTGGTGCCGCTGGAAGATCTGTACGACAAGCTACTGGCCGGTGACCAGAGCGGCGCCATGGCCGAACTGCTCCTGCAGTGCAAGGACGGCAGTTCGCTGTCGGTGGAAGTGCAGCGCCGCACGCTGCGTTCGGGCCAGAACTGGATTCTGGTGGCGGTGGCGCGCGACATCACGGAGCGCAAGGAAGCCGAGAAGCGCTTGCTGAAACTGGCCCACTTCGACACCTTGACCAATCTGCCGAACCGCAGCCAGTTCTACGATTCGCTTGCGCATTCGCTGAAGCAGGCCGGTGAACACAACTGGGCGCTGGCCGTGCTGTTCATTGACATGGACCGCTTCAAGAATATCAACGACACGCTGGGCCATACCATCGGCGATGAGCTGCTGATCCAGTTCTCCAGCCGCCTGGTGGATTGCCTGCGTGTGCGCGACACCATTGGCCGTTTCGGCGGCGACGAGTTCGCAGCCATCCTGATGCTGCCGGAGGGCGCGCAGAACGCGATTGCGGTCGTCGACAAGATTCGCGAAGCGATGCGCCATCCCTTCGACCTGAAAGGGCATGAAGTCACGGTGACCGCTTCCATCGGTATCTCCGTGTTCCCGGATGATGGCACCGATCCCGATACCCTGATCCAGTACGCCGACACGGCCATGTACCGCGCCAAGGAAGCCGGCCGCGATGCCTTCCGCTTCTTCACCGCGGAGATGAACGCGCAATCGCTGGCGCGGCTCGATATGGAAAACGCGCTGCGCCGCGCGATCGACAACGAAGAATTCGTGCTGTACTTCCAGCCCAAAGTGCATATCGCCACGGGCCGCATCAGTGGCGCCGAGGCGCTGATCCGCTGGCAGCGCCCGGGGCATGGCATGGTGTCGCCGGCCCTGTTCATTCCGCTGCTGGAAGAGACGGGACTGATCGTGCGCGTCGGCACCTGGGTGATTCACGAGGCTTGCCGCAAGATCGCGGAGTGGAACCGGTCCAAGACGGGTGCGGTGCATTTGTCGGTGAACGTGTCCGGCATTCAGTTCTTCGTGGGCGGACTGGAAGAAGAGGTGATGCGCGCCATCAAGGAGCACGATATCGCACCGGAACTGCTGGAACTGGAGCTGACGGAAAGTTCGCTGATGTCCAATGCCGAGGAAACCATCACGGTGCTGCAGAACCTGAAGGCGCTGGGCATCAAGATTTCCATTGACGATTTCGGCACCGGCTATTCGTCGCTGGCTTACCTGAAGCGCTTCCCGATCGACAAGCTGAAGATCGATATCGCCTTCGTGCGTGAAGTGACCAGCAATCCGGACGATGCGGCGATTGTGCTGGCCATCATCAATATGGCGCACAGCATGAAGCTGAAAGTGATCGCGGAAGGTGTGGAGAAGGACGCGCAACTGTCCTACCTGCGCCGCCACGATTGCGATGAGATGCAGGGCTATTACTTCAGCCGCCCCGTACCGGCCGAGGAATTCGAACTGATGCTGCGTGAAGGCCGCCACTTGCAAGCGCCGGTGGACGAGAGCATCGTCGATCAGCAAACCTTGCTGATTGTGGACGACGATGCCTTCATGCTCGATGTGCTGAGCGATTTCCTGGCGCAGGACGGTTACCGCATCCTCACCGCACAAACAGCAGCGGAAGGCTTTGATGTTCTGGCGCGGCACCGGGTGCAGGTGATTTTGTGCGACCAGTGCATGCCCATGATGAGCGGCACGGAGTTCATGGAACGGGTGAAGAACCTGGCGCCGGACACCTTCCGCATCATGCTGTCGGCCTATGCGGACCTGACGCCGATCATGGCGGCCATCAACCATGGCGCCATCGACCGCTTTTACACCAAGCCCTGGAAGGGCGCTGTGCTGCGCGAGAATATCCGCGAGGGATTCCGCCTGCACAGCCAGTTGCGCGCGACCGCACAGGTCGCAGCATGATGCGCGAGGCTGGCCGTGTACTCCCCATGGCTGGCCGGTCTGCTGCTGTCGACGGTCATGGCTTGCAGCGTGGCAGCCGAGGAGGGCTTGCGCATCCTCGCGATGGAGAACAAGCCGCTTAGCTTCCGCAACGGCGACCATGCGGATGGCATGCTGATTGAACTGGTGGATCAGGTTCAGTTGCGCATCGGTGTGCGCTCGGAAGTCGAACTGCGCACGCTGGCGCGCGCCATCACCATCGGCAATGTCACGCCCAACGTGATGGTGATGCCGCTTGCGCACACGGCGGAGCGCGACCAGCACTACACTTATGTCGGCCCGATCTTTGTGGCTTATGTCGGCATTTTTGCGCTGAAGGAGAGGGCGCAGGAACTGCATGCCATGGGCGACGATATCCGCAAGCTGCGCGCGGGCGCGCGCCGCGGCTCCATATTTATCGAGCAGGCGCGCCGGCAGGGATACAACGTGACGGACGATCCGGTATCCAGCGAAACGGCCGCACGCATGCTGATGCTGAAGCGTTTCGACCTGTGGTTCGATGGCGAAGAGCTGGCCGGTCCCGCGCTCGAGCATGAGGGCTACAGGCGCGAGGACGTGGAAGAGATCAAGCGCGCGGGCGCCTTCAACGCGTACTTTGCCTTCTCGAATGGCACGCCCGAATCCACCATCAAGGCCTGGACCGACGCGCTGCGCGAGATGAAGCGCGACGGCACGTTCCAGCGCATCTACCACAAGTGGATGCCGGGCTACCCTTTGCCACAGGAAGAAGTGGCGCGCAATCACTAGCTTTAGATGCCGTCTTCTAGATTGTCTCGATTACAATAAACGGACATTCGAGGAGAGAGTAAATGGCCAAGAAGACCAAGACTCAGGAAAAGAGCGAGGACCATATGACCAAGGCCGTGCGCTCATCCGCGAAACAGATCTGGCAGGCGGGCCTGGGCGCATTCACCGACCTGCAGCAGCGCACACGCGGCGTTGCGGGCGATAAGGCAGGCCACGTCGAGGAAACCGTCAACACGCTCGAGCAGGTGTTCCAGGAGCGCGTGACGCGGGCGCTGGAATCGATCGGGGTCCCTATGCGCAAGGAGATTGACGCACTGACTGCCCGGGTGGAAGAGCTGAGCCGCCAGGTGGAGGCGCTCGGCGGCAAGCCCGCCAAGAAGCCTGTGGCGGCCAGACCGGCCGTAAAAAAGCCCGCTGCGAAAAAAACCACGGCAAAAAAGACCGCATCCCGCAAGCCTGTTGCCTGACGCTCAACAATGATATCCTTGCAGGGGTGCCAATAGAGACCCCTGCCATGCAACAAAAAGCTCCTAGACGAACCCGCGAACGCATTCTGGAACTCTCGCTGCGCTTGTTTAACGAGTTCGGTGAGCCGAATATCACGACCACCGTGATCGCGGAAGAGATGAACATCTCGCCCGGGAACCTCTACTACCATTTCCGCAACAAGGACGATATCGTCAACTCCATCTTCGTCCAGTTCAAGGCGGAGGCAGAGCGCATGCTGCAGGTGCCCAGTGGCCGCCGCTCGAATATCGAGGACGTGTGGCTCTACCTGCACCTGATGTTTGAACTGATCTGGCGCTACCGCTTCTTCTACCGCGACCTGAACGATCTTCTGTCGCGCAACCGCAAGCTGGAACTGGAGTTCAAGGAACTGCTGGCCCACAAGATCAAGGTGGCCAAGAATCTGTGCGTCGACCTGCGCACGGAAGGATCGCTGGAAGCCAGCGATATGGCCATCGACGCCATGAGCGTGAATATGGTGGTGGTGGCGACGTATTGGCTGTCCTATGAATTCGTGCGCAATCCGCGCAAATACTCGGAACAGCAATCGATCGCCGATGCGCTGGCACGCGGCTGCTATCAGGTGCTGTCGCAGATCGGCCCTTATCTGCGGGGCGAAACCAGCGTCCTGTTCCAGAAACTGTCTGAAGAATATTTGAAGAAGCTGAAATGAAATCGATTTGTGTGTACTGCGGCGCCAATGCTGGCGTCACTCCGCTCTACGCGGAAGGTGCGCGCGGCCTTGCCGCCGCGCTGGTGGAACAGAATCTGGGCCTGGTCTATGGCGGCGGCAACGTCGGCCTGATGGGCGTGATTGCGGACGAAGTGCTGCGCCTGGGCGGCGAAGTGACCGGCGTGATCCCCACCGCGCTGATGGAGCGCGAAGTAGGGCACACCGGCCTGACGCGCCAGTTCATCGTCAAGGACATGCACGAACGTAAAGCCATGATGGCCCAGTTGTCGGACGGTTTCATCGCCATGCCGGGCGGGATGGGCACGCTGGAGGAACTGTTCGAGATGCTGACCTGGTCGCAGCTGGGCATTCATTCCAAGCCGGTCGGCCTGCTGAATGTGGACGGCTTCTACAACCACCTGGTGCAGTTCATCGGCCACGCCAGCGAGCAAGGCTTTATCCGTCCGCAGCACGCGGCGCTGATGATGGTGGAAGAGGTGCCGCAGAAGCTGATTGAACGCCTGCGCGAACCGCGTCCCGAAAACGTGGCGAAGTGGATTCGCTAAGCCCAGAGCTTCTGGCCGCTTGAGAGATCGAGCTGCGTGAGGTAAAGGCGCACATCGAACTCATACTGGTGGTAGTTGGGCTCCATGTAGGTGCACAGCTTGTAGAAGGCCTTGTCGTGCTGCTTTTCCTTCAGGTGCGCCAGCTCGTGCACCGCGATCATGCGCAGGAATTCCAGCGGCACGTCCTTGAACATGGTCGCCACGCGGATCTCGTGCTTGGCCTTCAGCTTGCCGCCCTGGACGCGTGAGATGGCCGTGTGCAGCCCAAGAGCGTGATTGATCACGTGGATCTTGCTGTCGTAAGCCACCTTGTCGATTGGCGCGGAGCTCCGCAGGTATTCCGTCTTCAGATCCTGGACGTAGTCATACAGTCCACGATCCGTGCGGATATCGTGAGCTTTCGGATAACGTTTCACTAGCACTTCGCCGAGGCGGTCCTGATCGATCAGGAGCTGAACCTGCTGCAAAGTCTGTTCGGAATAGGCGCTGAGGTATTTCATGGAGGCGCGAATGGTATCACGACGCGGCTTTGCGGAGATCTGAAATGAAGGAATTGAGATTCAGGATATTTGGTTCGCTGATCGCCATCACCGGCGCGCCGGGCGCGTGGAAGGCCTTCTATCTCGGCGCGGAAGGCAAGCGCCGGCCGGCAGACTTTGTGGTGCCAGCCGACGTTGCGGAGCACGAGCTGTGCGAATATCTTGCGGACCTTTTCCACGAACACGCGACGCCGCGCAATAACTCGGCTACTCAGATATGCTGACTTTCCTGAAGCAGAAGCAATTGGAGGCTGTCGGTGCAATGGTTTGGCAATTAATAGTGGAGTGAAGATGAAGTTTGCAACGCCGGTCGGTATCAATGAGCTGCACAGGAGCGATGTCAATATCGCCAAAAAGCCCTATTTCTACAATGACGCCGGTGTGCCGAAGTACCTGAGCAAGCTGCCGCCGCGTGTTAAGCCACTGCAGCCGGCGGCCGTCGATCCGGCTATCGCAATGGGCAATGAGTACGTTGTGGCCGACATATTGGGTGTCAGGAAAAACGCGAAGTTCGGCACCGAGACACAGTTTGGCATCGGCGCGAAGGAAGTGGTGTTCGAACCAATGTGGGCAACGCGCGATGTCGCCGCAGCGTTTGGCATTACGCTGATTGAGCCGGGGCAAGCGATCAGGATTGAAAGCCCGGCGCCCAAATTGCAGCACATCGATTACGAATACGGCGTGTTCGCCGGCCACTGGTCGCCGTACCAGAAAACCGGGGACCAGCTGCTCAGCGTCGTCTGCACCGACCTCGAACACCACGACTTCCCGCACGTGTTCGCGTCGATCGATCCCCGGCAGCCGCTGGTGACATCCGTCGGCCGCTACTGGCCAAAGCTGGGCAAAATTCGCCTGGCCGACCTGTGGGTGCCGCGTGGCTGCGCGCTGTATATTCCGCCGATGCCCTCATCGCCGGATGCCGAGTGCATCGATCTGCACAATAACCGCAACTCCGCCCGCGCGTGCTGGGGCGATATCCGCCAAAACAGCATCGTCACGCAGACGCTGTTGCTGGACAAGGGCGGCTACTTCTACTGGTACTGGAACGCGATACCCACTGTCCATAGCCGCCCAGCCGACGTCCGCTGACGCTCCCGAATTCTAGTGGCCCATCAGGTCGTTCCATTGCGGGAGGAGGACGATGCTGTTGGGATTGAGGCCGGCGTTCTTGAGCGTGTCCATGCTCGCCACTGCAGTACCGCTTTGCAGGTCGACCACGGTGACGGCACCATCGCTCATGCCGGGCAGATTCAGTAGCGCGTTCTGGACGAAGGCGTATTTGCCGTCCTTCGTGAAGGCGACGTGGTGGGCGCCTTCGGCAGCGGGGATGGATTTCACCAGCTTCGGTTCGCCAACCTTCGACGAGATGTCGAAGATGTGCAGGTGGCCCGGTTTGGCCGTCGTCACATACATGCGCGAGCCGTTCTTGTTGAAGTAGATTTCAAGCGGCACGCCGACCTTCAGGTCGGCGAAGTCATACGCCTGGGCGACTTCGAAATCTTTTTTCTCGGGCTTCCAGCTTGCGGTCCACAAGGTGCCGCCATACATATTGGTGACGTAGGCAATTGCGGGCTTTGCGTTCGGTACGAACAGAATCTCCACTGGTGCTTCACCTGCGGGCGACGCTTTCTTCGATACCTTGTAGGTGCCGAGCACTTTGCCAGTGCTGGTTTCCACGGCGCTGATGACTTCTCCGGCGTCGCCAAGATCGGATGCGCGCACCGTGGAGGTCAGCAGCGTTCGGTCGGCGGCGCCTGATACGGCCAGGCCGTGCGGATAAGGTGCTGCAACCTTGATCGTTGATAGCACTTTATTGGTCTGCACATCGCCGACCACCATGCTCTGCGTACCCATGCAGCTCACGTACCAGTGTTTGTGATCGGGCGAGAAGGCGACGTCCTCGCCGACATTGCAAGTCGGTATGCTCACCGTTTGCATGGCGTAGTCTTTCGACTTCATGTCCATCACGCGCAGTTCGGGCTTGCCAAGCGCGGTGACATAGGCCTTGCTCATATCGTGGTTGTAGAAGATGTGGTGGGCCACGAGATCGGCGGGCAGGGGAATGTCCTTGACGATTTTGCCGAAGGTCTTCGAATGAGGATCGACATCGACTATCGCGATGCCTTCCTTGCGTGCCGCCGGAGCGACTGGATTCTTGAGGGATTTGAGCGACTCAGGAGACTTGGTTTCGTAATTCATCATCGCCAGAATTTCGGCGCTTGCCCAGCCGTGGAAGCACAGGCCAAAGGCGAGGGGAAGCAGGGACCGGATGCGCATGATTCACCACCTTCCTGTCAGGTTGAGGGATCAACCTTTGAATTCTACGCCTTTTGGTATCAGGGTAATTGACCGAAATTTAAGCTGCGGTAGAATCGCCACATGGGACCTTTCCGCCTTCTCTGCTTGTCGGCAGCGCTGCTCGCAAGCGCCCCTGTGTGGGCGGCGGAGCAGCATGTCAGCTTTGAAGTAAGGCAGCAGCGGATTGCCAATCCGGCGCCCACGGTGCGCGTGCAGCAAGGCGATACGCTGGTGCTGGAACTGCGCAGCGATGCTGCGCTCGATGTGCACTTGCATGGCTACGATGTGCCGCTGTCGCTCAAGCCCAACACGCCGGGGCGTATGAAATTGGTGGCGAGTACGCTGGGACGCTTCCCGCTGGCGACGCACGGCGCCGGCCATCACCACGGTCCCACGCTGCTTTATCTGGAAGTCGTGCCGCGATGAAGCGCTGGCTGCTGGCAGCCATCATTCCACTCCCTGCCTTTGCGCACGGTTTCGGCCAGCGCTTCGATTTGCCGCTGCCACTCTGGATGTTCATGACCGGCGCCGGCGCCACCGTCGCCGTGACTTTCGCACTGCTTGCCGCGCAGCGCCGGGCGGCGCCGCGAGAGCCAGGCCAGACGACCATGCTGATGCGGATTCCGATGGCAGACATGCTGACTGCGGCCGCGCGGCTGATCGTGCTGCTTCTGTACCTGCTGGTGTTCTGCGCTGGATTCTTCGGCGTGCAAAGTCCCATCAAGAATATCGCGCCCGCGATGATCTGGGCGATCTGGTGGGTGGGCATGGCTTATCTGTCCGCCCTGGTTGGCGATGTGTGGGCGGTGGTGAATCCACTCGATACGCTGTATCGCTGGGCCGCCGCCGATCGGCCCGGCAAGTTAGCGTGGCCGGAGTGGCTGGGCGTGTGGCCCGCCGCGCTTCTGTTCTTCGTGTTCGTGAACATGGAATTGAACTGGGAGGGCAGCGAACAGCCGGCAAGCCTGGCGACGGCGATGCTGGTCTATTCGGCTTTTACCTGGCTGGGCATGTATCTGTTCGGACGCGGCACATGGCTGATGCATGGCGAAGTGTTTGCCGTCGTTTTCGGCTTGCTGGCGCGGTTTGGACCGAACGTCGTGCAGGAAGGGCGCTGGCAGGTGCGCCCATTTGGCGCCGGGCTTCTGGTTGATCGACCGGTCGGCTGGTCGTACATCGCGCTGGTGATGCTGATGCTCGCCTCGGTCAGCTTTGACGGCTTGATGGAAACGCAGGCATGGCTGAATCTCCAGTCGCGCGTGCCGCTCCCTCCCGAGGGCGCCCGTGCATTGGCGCTGTTCGTGCTGCCCTCGCTGTTCACGCTGGTTTATCTGGCCGTATGCCGCGCCATCGCCTGGTTCGGCGGTGGCGCATCGCTGCCGGCGACGGCGGGATGGTATGTACTCACGCTGGTGCCGATCGCGATCGCCTACCATTTCTCGCACTATCTGTCGTTCCTGGCGATGGCGGTGCAGTACCTGATTCCTCTGGCATCCGATCCGCTGGGACTGGGATGGGACCTGTTTGGCACGGGTCTTTACTTCATCCGCCCCGGCATCGTTGATGCGCGCATGGTGTGGTATGTGTCGCTGTTCGCAATTGTCGCGGGACACGTCGCCGCCGTCTGGCTTGGTCACCAGACGGCATTGCGCCAATTCGGCACACGGGCTGCGCGCAGCCAGCTACCGATGCTGGCCCTGATGGTGGCCTATACGCTGCTTAGCCTGTGGATCATCGCCCAGCCCATCGTCAACGGCTGAATGGCTGAGCGAATGTGGTTTTTCAGATAAATTCCATTAGGCAATATTTTGTTTTTTCGCTAAGATGCGTTTAAAGGAGGCCGAACTCATCATGGCACTGTTATCTGCATTTTTCATCGGGCATGGACGCATCCATCGCGGCCTGTGGCTGTATCGCGTAATTGCGCTGGGCGTGCTTTGTGCCGCATTCGGATTGCTGGCGCGCGAAATCGTGGGCGAGCTGGGACAGGCCGTGTGCGCAGCCATCTTTCTGTGGGGTGTGGCGGCTCTGTCGATCCAGCGCTTGCACGATATCGGCCGCTCGGGCGCAAGCCTGCTGCTGGTGCTGATTCCGGTGCTGGGACCGGTCTGGGTCCTGCTGCTGCTCGCTCGCCGCGGTGGCGAAGGCAGCAACCGCTATGGCGACGATCCGACCGCGCGTCACGACTACCTCAAAGTGGATATCAGCAAATAAGACTATGCCGACAGTAAACGACGTCACCCAACTGAATCCGATCGAGGTGTTCGCCATCGCGACGCCGAAGACCACGCAGGAATTGCAGGATGCATTGAAGAAGACCACACTGCCGGTATCGATCGGCGGCGGACATTTCAGCATGGGAGGCCACACGGCCAGCCCTGGCAGCCTGCACCTGGACATGCGCGGCATGAACCAGGTGCTGGAGTTTAACCCGGACCGCCGCACGATTCGAGTGCAGGCTGGTATTCGCTGGTGCGACATCCAGCGCTTCGTCGATCCGCATGGCTTGTCGGTAAAGATCATGCAGACCTATGCCAACTTTACCGTGGGCGGCGCGCTTTCCGTCAATGCGCATGGCCGTTATATGGGCCTCGGCCCAGTAGTGCTGTCCGTGCGCGGGATTACGCTGGTGCTGGCAGATGGCGCACTTGCCCATGCCAGCCCCGAAGAAAACAGCGAGCTGTTTTACGCCGCCATTGGTGGATACGGCGCCATCGGCATCATCGCCGAAGTCGAGCTGGAACTGGTGCCGAACACGCGCGTGGAGCGGCGCAGCATGAAGATGCGCACTGCGGACTATCTGGGCTGGTTCGACGCGAATGTGCGCGGCCGTAAGCAGGCCGTGTTCCATAATGCGGACCTCTATCCGCCGCATTACACGAGAGCCCGGGCAGTAACCTGGTACGAAACGGATTTGCCCGCCACCAGTCCGCGTCTGCAGCCGCTGCACCGCGCTTATCTGGCGGAGCTGTACTTCCTGTGGTCCGTGTCCGAAACGCCGCTCGGCAAATTCCGGCGCGAATACCTGCTTGATCCTTTGCTTTTCATGGGCAAGAAGATCCATTGGCGTAATTACGAAGCGGGTTATGACACTGCTGAACTGGAACCGGTTGCGCGTGATCGCCGCACATACGTGCTGCAGGAGTATTTCGTGCCCTGCGAGCGGCTGATGGAGTTCGTGCCGAAGATGGCGGCAGTGCTGGCGAAGCATAAGGTCAATACGATCAATATCTCGATCCGCCATGCCTCGCCCGATCCGGGTACGGTGATGGCCTGGGCGCGCGGCGAGACTTTCGCGTTTGTCCTTTATTACAAGCAGCGTACGCGTGACAACGCGAAGGAACGTGTTGGCGTGTGGACGCGAGAACTGATCGACGCTGTTCTGTCCTGCGGCGGCACGTATTATCTGCCGTACCAGCTGCATGCAACGCACGAGCAGTTCCATAAGGCCTACCCGCGTGCGCAGGAACTGTTCGACCTGAAGCGCAAGCTGGACCCTGGCTACCGCTTGCGCGGCGCGCTGTGGGACAAGTATTACGCGCCAACGCTGCAGGAAGAGGGCAAGCAGGCTGCGTCTTCGCTATTCCACTCTGTCTACGGCAGCGCGCGCGAAGCGGACAAGTTCTACGCCTTCCTGCAGAACATCTTCCACCTCTATCCCGAAGACCGCTTCCACACGCTGATCAAGCAGGCCACGCGCCAGCACGCGGATGAGGAAGCCATATACCGCGCGGTGCAGGCAGGCCTGCCTGGCATTACGCCGCCGCTCTCGCTGTTGCGCTACGCATTGCCATCGCTGGTCGTGCAGAAAGAAGAAATGGGCCGGCAGACAGCGCGCCTGCTGGGCGACAAGCCGCTGCAGGATTACGTCGAAATCGGCACCACCGGCCGTTATGTGAAGGCCTTGCGCAGGCACCTGAAGCTGCAAGGCTCCGTCACGCTGGTGCATGACCGCGCACCGGCCAATACGCCAGTCGATATCGTGGAGCGGGGACAGTTGGGCAGCATCGGCGGTTTTGTGCCGCTGCGCGACTATGCTCCGATCGATATGCCGGCCCAGAGTGCGGACCTGGTCAGCTGCTATGTCGGCCTGCACCATATGGAGCAGCACAAGCTGGCGCCGTTCCTTGATTCGGTGGCGAAGATCGTGCGGCCCGGCGGCTACTTCATCGTGCGTGATCACGATGTGAAGGACCAGCAGATGCACGATTTCGTCAGCCTGGCGCATTGCGTGTTCAATGCGGGCCTGGGCGAGTCGTGGGCTACGAATAATGCGGAACTGCGTTTCTTTGACTCGGTCGATGAATGGATTCGCCGCATTGAGGCGGCGGGATTCGAGCACACGGGCGAACGCATCGTGCAGGATGGCGATCCGTCCGACAATGTGCTGATGGCCTTCCGGCGCAAGGCTGCGCAATGATGCGCGCGGCGCGACTGATGTTGTCCGCGGCGCTGTTGCTCAGTAGCGCAGCGCAGGCCGTAGAAAGCCCGATCGCCGCGGACCAGCGCCGCAGCGTGGAGCAGACCTTCCTGACTTACCCGGAATGGTTCCTGGTCCACAGCCCGGCCGAATACGCGCGGTTCGTGAAGGACCATCCTTCGCATGAAATCCCTTTTCTTGGCCATACGGGGCAGATCTGGTCCAGCTACGCGAGCGTAACGCGCGAGCAGCTGCGGGCGGGCTATCCGGCCAACGGTGGGTATCACGTGATGATTTGCGTGATCGCGGGCAGTACCAGCCTGGAATACGGCCTCCGCTCGATGTATGAGAACACGCTGGGACGCGTGAGCTGGGGCCTGTCCTCGGGTAAGCTGACGGCGGAAGACAAGTACGGTGCGGCAGTGGCGCAGGACTATGTGGACTTCATCCGCAAGGAGCCCTGGTACCTGTACAACTTCTCCTCGAAGCTGGGCAAGCTGTGGACCGATACGCCCTGGTGGGGGCCGGATATCCTGCGCAAGTGGGAACGCCGCTACGCGCTGACTACCGAATATTTGATTAAGGCCGTCTACGGCAAGCTGATCGAACTCGCCACGCGTGCAGCGTACGACGAGGCACTGCTGACCACCCAGGTCGTGGCCGACCGCGCACCATCACCTTCAGATGGCGTCAAAGTCATTCGCACTTTGCCGGATGGACGCCTCGTGCTGGAGCTGCCGCGCTATTACGATTTCCGCCTTGCCGCCACGCGGCTGGCGAAGCAGGGCGTGAAGCTGGTTGATATCGCCGGCAACGACAGCGTCATCCTGGTGACAGTGATTGCCGACATGGCGGAGCGGGTGCCGCCTGGTAGCCGGCTGCTGTTCGAGCAGCCGATTCTCACCGAGACAGGCCGCAAGCGCATGGCCATCGTGCTGCCGGTTGCCGATTTGTCGGGTTTCCTGGCGACCGCTGACGGCAAGCATATCGCGGTCGAACACGTGTATGACTACTAGGCGGCGCCCGGGCTGACCCCCTGGCCGTCGCAGGCGCACCTTTTGCCCGCAGCGCTGGGCATCCTGCGCGCCCACCCGGCTTGGCGCCGATCAGTTTTTTTCCTCCTTGCTGTCGGCCTGGCGGTTGCCGCGGGCTGATTGCCGGCTCTCTCCCCCTTTGCGTCCGATTTCCGCCATGTGCTCGCGGTTCCGGCTGACGGCTTCGCCGCCTTTCTGGCCGGCCCGGCGGGCTTCTTCGGAATTGAACTCGTGCGCCGTCCCTTTCTGATGGGCGGCTTGGCCGCCTTTGCTGGCGATTTGGCGCTGCGTTGATTCGTCCATGGCGGCGAAACCGCGCTTGGCCTTGGGGTGTTGCGTGTTGCTTTGTTCCTGGTCGCCCATCATCCACCTCCCAAAACTAGGAATCGATCCGGAGCTGACGTCCGGCCCTGGAACGGCAGTGGCCGTTCTGATGGGTTGGAGAGGTGGCGGCGGGCGAAGTTCCGTCTTTTTTATGCACCGGCCTGGCCCACGGCGGATTGCCCGCCGGCGGCCTCGCTGCTGGCACTGCTGCGGACGGGAACGGCGCCCAGTTCGTGCTCCAGTTCTTCCTTGCGGTCCTGCATTTGCGCGCCCAGCTCGGCAAGATCGGCGCCGCTGGAACGGGCTTTGGGGAACATTTGCGACTCTTCTTCCTGTACGTGGTGGTCGATGGCGGCGCGCAGTTTGGCGACTGTGCTGTCCACCTCGTTATCTTCGGGCTTCATATCGCGCAGCTGCTCGATTAGCTCCCTGGCCTGGGCATGCTCTTGCAGCGCTTCGTCGACCAGCTGCTCGTCGCCCGTTTCGGCGCGCACTGCGGGGTAGAAGAGCTCTTCTTCGATATTGGTGTGGATGGTGAGTTCAAGGCAGATCTGGTGGGCGATGTCCAGCTTGAATCCCTTGTGCGAGGGATCGCAGCGCTCGTATTCGCGGAACAGCTGTTTTACCTTGTCGTGGTCGGCGGTGAGTAGGGCAATTGCATCAGTCATGGTTCGGCTCCTTTCGGTCGGTTAAATGCCGCGCAAAAAGAGCCGAGGATCAGGTGGGTTATTGATCAGCCACTTGGAGGATGAGCTTGCCGAAGTTTTTCCCTTCGAACAGCATGTTCAGCGCGGGTACAAAGTTCTCGATGCCGCGCACCACATCTTCCTTGCTCTTGATCTTGCCTTCCTTCAGCCATTTGCCGAGCGCGGCAGCGGCGACGGGGTAGCGGTCCGCATAGTCGAATACCACCATGCCTTCCATGCGCGCGCGGTTCACGAGCAGGGAGAGGTAATTGGACGGACCCTTGACGGGGGTGGTGTTGTTATATTGAGAGATGGCGCCGCAGATAACGATGCGTGCCTTCATATTGATGCGTGTCAGGACTATATCCAGGATGTCGCCACCAACGTTATCGAAGTATACGTCAACGCCATTTGGACAGTGTTCCTTCAGGCCGGCGCGCACGTCGCCGTTCTTGTAGTCAATGCAGGCATCGAAGCCGAGCTCGTTGACCACCATATCGCACTTGTCCTTGCCGCCGGCGATACCGACCACGCGGCAGCCCAGTTGCTTGGCAACCTGGCCCACCGTCTGGCCTACGGCGCCGGCCGCGCCGGACACGACCACGGTTTCGCCCGAGCGCGGCTGGCCCACTTCGAGCAGGCCGAAGTAAGCCGTCATGCCCGGCATGCCGAGCGTGTTGAGCCAGGTCGGCAGGGGCGCCAGCGATGGCTCGATCTTGTACAGCGCAGCCGAGCGGTCATCCGCCGCGCCGAGCCAGTGAGTCTGCACGCCGAGCCCGCCGGACACGTGATCTCCCACGGCAAACCTGGACGATTTTGACGCGACCACAACGCCCAGCCCGCCGGCGCGCATTACTTCGCCGATCTGGACCGGACGGATGTAAGACTTGGCATCGTTCATCCAGCCGCGCATGGCCGGGTCGAGCGAGAGGTAGAGGGTTTTGACGAGCACTTCGCCATCATTCAGTTCGCGCACGGTTTCGGTGGTGCGTTCGAAGTCGCTTTCCTTGGTCATGCCGACAGGGCGGGCGGCCAGGCGGAATTGGGTTGTCTCCATCTGTTGTTTTCCTTGTGGTTGGGTGTGGTGGAAAGACTATACCTTAAAATAATACGAACGTGCTATTTCCGGATTTTCTGTGGTTCATGCGACAATAGACGGCTCACCTATTCGAAAATGCGGCTATGAACCATCCAGAATACATCCTCACGCTAGCCTGCCACGATCAGCGCGGCATCGTCCATCGCGTTTCCGGATTCCTGGCTGAGCACGGCTGCAACATCATCGACTCGGCCCAGTTCGGCGACCCGGAAACCAAGCGCTTCTTCATGCGCGTGCACTTCGCCCGCGAAGATGCGGCCATCACTGACGCGGATCTGCGCGCGGCGCTGGCTTCGGTCGGCGAGGCGATGGGCATGGAAATCGAGCTGCACGATGCGGGCCGCAAGCCGCGCGTGATGCTGATGGTGTCCAAGATCGGCCACTGCCTGAACGACCTGCTGTTCCGCTACAAGAGCGGGCTGCTGCCGGTCGAGATTCCAGCGATTGTGTCCAATCACATGGACTTCTACCAGCTGGCGGCGAGCTACAACATCCCGTTCCACCACCTGCCGCTGGCGGCTGGCGCGCCGGAGTCGGCCAAGCAGGCGCAGGAAGCGCGCATTATCGAGCTGCTGGATTCGCATCAGATCGACCTGGTGGTGCTGGCGCGCTATATGCAGATTCTGTCGCCGTCGCTGTGCGCGCAGCTGAAGGGCAGGGCGATCAATATTCACCACTCCTTCCTGCCCAGCTTCAAAGGCGCCAAGCCTTACGCGCAGGCGCATCAGCGCGGCGTGAAGCTGATCGGCGCTACGGCACACTTCGTGACCAGCGACCTGGATGAAGGTCCGATCATCGAGCAGGACGTGGAACGCGTCGACCACTCGATGAGTGCAGAAACCCTGTCGGCCATCGGCCGCGATGTCGAATGCGTGGTGCTGGCGCGCGCGGTGAAATGGTTCACCGAACACCGCGTGCTGCAGAACGGCCACCGTACTGTGATTTTCAAGTAAATTAGTTTCATGGCTCTCAAATCTACAATCTACAAAGCAGAACTCTCCATTGCGGACATGGACCGCAATTACTACGGCACACACTTGCTGACCCTGGCGCGCCATCCGTCCGAAACGGACGAGCGCCTGATGATCCGCATCCTGGCCTTCGCCATCCACGCCGATGAGGCCCTGGTGAACGCCAAGGGCATTTCCGATACCGAGGAACCGGACCTGTGGCAGATGGACCTGACCGGCGCGATCCAGCTGTGGATCGAAGTCGGCCAGCCGGACGAACGCCGCCTGCTCAAGGCCGCCGGCCGTTCTGAAAAGGTAATGGTGTATTCGTACAGCTCCGCCTCGCACGTGTGGTGGAAGCAGATCGCCTCCAAGATCGATCGCGCCAAGAACGTCAGCGTGGTCAATATCGACGCAGAGGTGTCCGCCGCACTGGAGAAGATGGCCCAGCGCACCATGCAGCTCCAATGCACGATCCAGGACGGCCAGATCTGGCTGACCGATGGCGAGACAACTGTCGAAGTGCCGCGCGAAGTCTGGAAGGCTTAAGCGCGAACGACAGCGCTCGAACAATCTCCGCCACCGACGGGATGCATTAGATTGCTTCCCGTTTTTTCTCCGTGATAATATTTGCAAAAACGGCAATTTCGCATGCGCTTATAGAGTCCCGGAGTCCTCACATTGTCCCCAGATAGCAAAGTCATCTTTATCTTTGTTGCACTCACCGTCGCTGCGGGCGTTATCCTCTACTTGCCGTTCTTTCTGTGGTTCGCCTGGAAGAGGCGCCAGCACCGTACGGAGATCCGTACCGAAATTCGACTGACGAAGACTGGCTGGATTTTTTCCGTTTTGCTGGTCGCGCTTATGTTCGGTTTGCTCGCGACCGCGAAGCTTGCGCCGGAAAGTTTTGTTGGCTCGATTTTCGATGCAGTTGGTGAATGGACGGTCATAGGCGCTCTCTTTGTCGTAGAGGTGGTTGTTGATCTCGTGTTGCGCAGCCTGGGATTTCCTACCTCCTATCGTAAGGTCGTGTTGCCGCGCCCAAGCTCTGTATAGCGCCGCCGAACAACCACGTTGGCAAGCAATATTATGGATGGGCCGAATCAAGATAAACACGCAAAGTCGACGGTGCCTTTCTTGGCTATCGCTTGTGGAGCCATCGCAACCTTTATCACGGCTGGAGTTGTATCGTGGCTCACGCCAGACGGCAATCTTGTTGTGACTCTGGTGCCGGCGCTGGTCGTTGGTCTGGCGGTATTCGGCTTGGCCTTGTGGCGAATCCGTCGTGGTAAGTCCTCTAGTTCCTAGTGACAAGTGCAAGGAAATGGCGGCGGACTCCTGGCGACGCCGCAAATGGCCGTTTGGATGTCCCAACTGCTTAGAAAGAGGGGAGTGGAATGGCAACGATCGCTACATTGGCACTGGTCATGGGCTTAGGCGCGACGCCGGCCGCGCAAGCACCTTATACCTTCATTGAAGGCAAAGTGCCGGAGGACGTGCAGCCCGATGGGAACTCCATTGTGTTCGAGGGGCCAAAGGAATTGGTGGTCATCGATACAGGCCGCCATCCGGAGCACACGGACAAGATCATCGCCGTGGCCAAGGCGCGAAATAAGCCGATCACCGCCATCATTAATACGCATTGGCACCTGGATCACTCGACCGGCAATGCGCGTATTCGCGCCGCCTATCCTGGAGCAAAGCTTTACGCGAGCACCGCCGTGGAGAGCGCGCTGAAGGGATTTTTGATCCGTAATGCCGATAAAGCCAAGGCGCGGTTGGCAGATCCGGCCGTGCCGGAGGCGAACAAGGCTGATACGCGGCTGTATCTGAATGCGATCAGTGATCCTGCCAATCTGATTCCCGATCATCCCGTCACCGGACCAACGTCGATTAAATTGGGCGAGCACGAGCTACGGCTGCATCTGGCGAAATACGCTGCGACCGAGGGCGATGTCTGGGTTCACGACCCGAGCAGCAAGACCGTATTCGTCGGCGATCTGGTGGTCGTGCCGCTGCCGTTCTTCGATACCGGCTGCGCGGAAGGCTGGCGCCAGGCGCTGGCCGAGATCGATCAGCTTGACTTCCAAACCCTCGTGCCGGGCCATGGTCTGCCGATGGACCACGCCATGTTCTCGACTTACCGCCACGCGTTTGATGCGTTCACTGCGTGCGCTGAGAGCAGCCAGCCTACTGCGAGCTGCGTTGCGACCTGGATGCAGCAAGGCGCGTCCTTCGTTGCAATGCATCCGGATGCCAAGTACACGGAGGAGGCGTTGACCTATTATGTCGACCAGGTCTTGCGCGTCCCGGCTAAACGCAAGGAATACTGCGGCAAGCAAACGTGAATGCATTGCGCTGGATTGCTTACTGCCTCGTTGGCCTTCTGCTGTGCTGTGGGCTCGGCGTGCTGGCGTTTGATGCGCTAGTCGTGCGGCCGGCGCAATTGCAAATTGAGGCCGTCATTGCCGACGCTGCGCCGAGCGAACGCAATCCACCTCGTGTTGTGCTGGACATGGTCCATCGCGCCCATGGAGACCGGCTCCCATATCTGGTTGCCAGATATGTGTCGTTGGCGCTGCCAGATCAGATTGACGGGACGAGCCAATTGCATCGCCAACTTAAGGTACTCGGCATCGCGCTGCTGCTGCCGGTGCATTTGTCCGACCACCAGATCGTGGCGGCGTATTTGTCACGGGCGTATATGGGGCCGGGTGTTCGTGGATTTGCGCGAGCGTCGGAGCGCTACTTGAACGTTCCGCTGGACAGCCTCGACGCTGCGCAGGCGGCAAAGCTGGTTGCCATCGCTTATGCGCCGTCCGCGTACCTTGACAGCCCGGAGCGGCTGGAACGTCGCACGCAGTACCTGTTGTCGCTGTCTCCGCAGTGATGCTAATGTGGGCCTATCGGGCTTAGAATACGCGGGATCAATGCGACAAGTTTAAGGGAGTCCAAGTGCCTGCCATCGGGTTTAGCCATTACAACTTACGCGCCGCAAGGGCGATGCTTGACGAGCTGCGCGATTTCTACAGCGACGTGGTTGGCCTGGAAGTAGGGGACCGGCCGCCATTTCGCAGCTTTGGCTACTGGCTTTACGCCGGAGGCCAGGCTGTTTTGCATTTGTCCGAAGCCCGTCTTGGCGAAGAACGAGCGGCCCAGCCGCAAGGGACATTTGACCATGCTGCTTTCAGCTGCACGGACCGAGCGGCATATGAGCATGAACTTTCGCGGCGGGGCATCAGGTACAGGGTTGGCGTCGTTCCGGAGACGCAGCTGGTTCAGATTTTCTTCAACGACCCGGCAGGGAACGGTGTGGAACTTAACTTTGAAGAGGCCGCCGATGGAAACCGATGAACGCGCAGTCCGCGAAGTACACGCCACCTGGATCAAAGCCGTCAATGCAGGCGATCTGGCGTGCTTGCTGACATTGCTGATGGACGACGCCGTCCTTATCGGTCCGGGCCAGGCGCCAATTGGCAAGAACGAATTTTCAGCCAACCTCCCGGCAGCGCATCAGAAGAATTTCATCGACTGCATCAGCGAGCTGGAGGAGGTCGTGGTCGCAGGCGATGTCGCATACACACGCGCACGCGACAGCTTGACCATATCGCCGCGTGCAGGCGGCGATGCGATGCGGTTCGCCGGGTACCGCATGACCGTTTACCGCAAATTGCAGGACGGCCGCTGGCGCCTGGCCCGCGATGCCCATACTCTTCAGGAGATCTAATGTTTGACCACGTCAAATTCGGCGTCAGCGACTTCGCGGCCAGCAAAGCGTTCTACCTCAAGGCTCTCGAACCGCTCGGTATAGAGATCGCCGGGGAAGGCGTGCCGACTTACGGCATTGAGCTGATTCGTCCGAACTGCAATACTTCCCTGTGCCTGTTCCAAACCGACGAGAAGCCGGCGCATCTTCATTTGGCCTTTGTCGCGGAGAACCGCCAGCAAGTTGACGCCTTCCATCGCGCTGCATTGGAAGCGGGCGCCAAAGACAATGGCGCGCCGGGTCTGCGTCCGAACTACAACGCGAACTACTATGCCGCGTTCGTGATTGGTCCGGACGGCCACAATATCGAAGTGGTGTGTCAGCAGCCCGAAGGTTGACCTCACGAATTGATCAGGGCTTGTACTGCATATCGGGCGGCACAAGATAGCGCGTGCCGTCGAAGGTAAGCGGCACGTCCCGCGTTACGGCCGGCTTGCTGGCCGATTCCTGAATAGTCTCGTGAACGGTCAGTTTAGCCGAACCCTCACTGACCGGTTTCAGATCCGTCAGATAGCGAAGGCGCATCGCGCCGCTCTGGCCGAAGTTAGCGAGCAGATTATCGAGCACGGGCACCAGCTTGTCGCCATCTTTGCGAAGGACGGTGGCGACAGCATAAGTGCGATTGCCTTGTTCGATGAAGGTCAGGACTTCCACACCGTTGACGCCGGGCGCCAGCGGGACAGGCTTGTCCATCAGGCGCACTTCGGTGATCTTGCCGCCATACGGCTGATTGCGCAGATATCTGGCCATGAGCTTACCGTCGCCGATGCGGCCCAGGATAACCAGGAGGGTGTCGGCTTTTCCTTTAGCCAGAGCCGTCGCGAGGACTACCTGTTTCTTATTGCCCGGCACTGTCTGGCAGGCGAATTTCACGTTCTCAGCGACGGTGTGGCCCATGCCACGAACAGTCTCCCAAAGCTCTTCTTCGCAGTAATCGCTCTTCCGGTCCTTTTCCACGCTGACGCGCTGCCACTTGCCGTTCTTCCAGGCGTTGGTGATGGTCAGGTCGTACTTTTCGTCGGATGCGGAATCCAGCACCAACTGACGCACTGGCACGGGCTTATTGTTCACCACGTTGTGCCACTCTTTGTAGTGAATGCAGCAGCCGCTCTTGCTGGTGGTGACCAGCTGATTGCCTTCGACGTCGATAGAGTTCAGCGAATCGAGTGACAAGAGTGTGAAAGCGGGGCTATGTTTGAAGCCGGCGTCACTCTCGTTCAGGAAGACGTCATAGCTCGGCTGCGAGTAGGGACCGCTGTTCCCGGTCTGGATAGCGAAATCGAGTTTGCCGTCCAGGTTGTAGTCCATTCCATTGATAACCCCGCCGTAGTCGTACATGGCGTTGGAGTTGGCCAGCGGTTTGCCATCGGGGATGTGCATACGGATGTCGGGGACAGCAATGGTCTGCAAGACCTGGCTTGAACCTTTGCGCGTGATCTGCACGAGGGCGGGACCAGTGCATTCGTCCGCGGCCTTACACTGCGTTAGCAGGCGGATGGCGAAGACGTGATCCGGCAGGATGCCCGCCAGTTCGAAGTGCTTTGCCGAGGTATCAGGCTTTTGCACCGCGCTGGTAAGCAGCGTGATGGTATTGATGCGCAGCTTGTACATCTCGGCCAGGCAGGCGTTTGGCTTATCCGCGAGCATGCACTCGCCGCGGCTTGCGTTCCATTCGCGCTGGCTGGTGCGGACAAGGGCCGTGTCGGCGGATGTGTTGAGCAAATCGCGATAAGTTGTGGCGAGTTTGTCGTCCAGCGCGGACAAGGCCTTGTCATCGCAAATCGCTTTTTCGTAATTCTGTTTGGCTTTGCTGCAATCGAAGCCTGCGGCGGAGGCGGGGAGGGCGGCGGCCAATAACAGCGCGGCCGTAATTTGGTAGCGTAGGGATGTCGTCATATGATGGCAATTGTATTGCTTTTTATTTACTGCATGGTTGCCATGGGGACACAAAGGAAGACCTCCATACCGGTATCAGCTTGTTGTTTCGCAATCCTCCTGATGCTGGTTCAGGGAGCCGCGCAGGCGGTGACGCAGGATCAGGTGATGGCTGGTTCGGCAAAGCTTTATCGTGAACGGATCGAAGAGCTGCGCAGCGCGTATCGGCTGGATGACGATGCCCGCTTTGGCGCGCGCGTCGAGGCTGTGGCGCGGCCCTTGATTGAGCAAGCGAAGCGCGAGTTTCCCGAATCGGCGGATTGGAACTGGGAGTTGCATACGACCACGGACGGTGATGCCAACGCCTTCGCCATGGCGGGCGGTAAGCTGCTGGTGAGCCGCGCCTATGTCGTGGACCTGGGGCTGAATGATGCGGAGCTGGCGATGTTGCTGGCGCACGAGATCATGCATGCCGTGCTGCGGCACAATCTGAAGGAGTTTGATGAGGCACTGAGGCTGGAGCCGAAGTGGGGCGCGCGGCCGTACGCGGAATTCGAGCACGCGATCGACAACGACAATGCCCTGATGCGCAAGCTGGCCGGCTTCAACGCGGCGCAGGAAGAGGAAGCTGACCGCGAGGGGATGCGCTTTGCGGCGAGGGCGGGGTGGCCGCCGATGGCCCTGGCGGGCTACTACCGCAAGCTGGCGCGCAGCAGCGATAACCCGAATTTCGACAGTTTCGCCCATCCGGCGCCAGCGCGGCGTTGGATAGCGGCCCGGGAGCTGGCCCAAAAACTGGCCGCTGAGCAGGATGAGGCGGCAGGCCGCAGCCCGCAGCGTGCCGGCCGTTGAGCAGGTATAATCCTCCGCCATGCGTCTGAAATCGACAAAACGGCTGGCTTTCATCTGGCTCGCGTGCTTCGCGATCCTGTTGAACGCGCTCGCGCCGACGATTTCGCATGCGATGGCCTTCGCCAAAGGCCAACCGCGCGTGTGGGAGATCTGCCTGAATGACGGCACCCGCCTGCGCGGTACCGGTGAGCTGGATGCCGCCACCTTCCTGGCGCTGACCGACCGCAGCAAGCCCGCGCGCGCCATCACCGGCATGCAGATGGACATGGAAGATTGCGCCTACTGCCTGCCGCATGCAGGCAGCACCGGCCTGCCGCCACCCGACGCAACCCCGTTGGCGCATGATGCGGCGCCCGCGTTGCGTCCACTGCTGTTCTACCAGTCGCCCGCACCGTTGCAGGTGTGGTCGACGTCCAACCCGCGAGGTCCTCCCGCGCTCTCCTGAATTATCCGATTAACCTCAATTCAGGAGAAAACAATGAACAAGCATTTCCTCGCGTTCGCAATGTCGATCGCTTTTGCCGCTTCCGCAAGCGCGCAAGTTACCGTCAAAGACCCATGGATTCGGGCCACCGTGCCCGCAGCGAAAGCCTCTGGCGCTTTCATGCAGTTGCAATCGGCCCAGGACGCGCGCCTGGTCGAAGTCCGTACCCCAGTCGCCGACGCTGAAATCCACCAGATGCAGATGAAGGGCGACCGTATGAATATGGCGCCGGTCGATGGCGTCGATCTCCCGGCAGGCAAGCCGGTGGCGCTGGCGTCCGGCGGCTACCACGTGATGCTGATGCAGCTGAAACGCCAGCTGAAAGAAGGCGAAACCGTGCCGATGACCCTCGTGGTCGAAAATAAGAAGGACAAGAAGCGCACCAACGTTGAAGTGCAGGTGCCGGTCAAACCGCTGGGCTACAGCCCTGCGCAGCACTGAAAGGCCACAACATGAAACGCATTCTGATCGCCGCAGCTGCGCTGCTGGCCACGTCCGCACACGCCCACATCACGCTGGAACAGAAAACCGCTACCGCCGGCAGCTACCAGAAGCTGACCTTCCGCGTCGGCCATGGCTGCAAGGGCAGCCCGACGCGTGAAATCACCGTCACACTGCCGGAAGGTGTCAACGGCGCCAAGCCGATGCCCAAGCAGGGCTGGCAAATCAAGACCACGCCGAACAGCGTGACCTGGACCGGCGGTCCGCTACCGGACGAGTATTACGACGAATTTGTGATGCAGGTGAAACTGCCCGCCGACACCGGCACACGCTACTTCAAAGTGGCGCAGGTCTGTGAAAAGGGCAGCGAGGGCTGGGATGAGACCACGCCTGGCGGCAAGAACCCGGCGCCGGCGCTGGAGATTCAGCCTGCCGCGCCGAGCGAACACGCGCACCACTAAGGAGTCCCTATGCAATTGAAATACAAACCGCTGGCAGCGATGCTGGCGGCGATGGGCCTTTCCTGCGCGGCGCATGCGGACCACGTGGTGACCGTGACGGGCGGCCGGCCAACCTCGCTGCCGACGCAGATTCCGACCACGATTGAGGGCATCATTGGCGAGCAGATTGAAGATCGCATCAACGCCGTGGACGCCGAGGACGCGCTGAAGTACCTGCCAAGCCTGAATGTGCGCAAGCGCTATGCCGGCGATTACGATCACGCCGTGCTGGCCAGCCGCGCCTCCGGCACCGGCAATAGTGCGCGTTCGCTGGTGTACGCGGATGGCATTCTGCTGTCAAATCTGTTGGGCAATGGTGCGACGTTCACGCCGCGCTGGGGACTAGTGACGCCGGAAGAAATTGAGCGCGTCGATGTGCTGTATGGGCCGTTCTCGGCTGCCTACGCAGGCAACTCGGTTGGCGCAGTGGTGGACTACCAGACCCGCATGCCGACCAAACTGGAAGCGCACGTGAAGGTCAACGCATTTGCGCAGGGCTTCGAGCAATACGCGACGGATTCGCATCATTACGGCCGCCAGGGCAGCGCCTCGCTGGGCAATCGCAACGGCGCGCTGTCGTGGTGGGTGGACGTGTCGCGCCTGAACAGCGATGGGCAGCCGATCGCCTTTGCCAACAAGCTGCTGTCTGCGGGCGTCACCAGCACGGCAGGCGTGCCGGTGACGGGCGCGGTGGCGGACAAGAACCCAGCCAACAAGGACTGGTACATCCTTGGCAGCACCAATCAGATTCACACGGTGCAGGATCACGCCAAGGTGAAGCTGGCCTACGACCTGTCGCCGACGCTGCGCGCCAGCTACACGCTGGGCTGGTGGCAGAACGATGCCGTGCGCAGTTCGGAGTCCTATCTGCGCGACGCGGCAGGCAATCCGGTCTACAAGGGCGACATTAATATCAATGGCAAGCGCTTCACGTTGCTGCCTTCCGATTTCGCGCCAAGCCGCGGCGATCTTGAGCACATCATGCAGGGCCTGTCGCTGAAGACCCATGCCCGTGGCAGCTTTGATTGGGAAATCGCGCTGAGCAAGTACGACTACGTGCGTGACCTGGTGCGTACGCCGACCGTGGCGGTGCCGGACCCGGATACGGTAGGGCAGGGCAATGTGACCGATCTGCATGGCAGCGGCTGGAACACGATGGCGCTGAAGGGGAGCTGGCGTCCTGGTGGCGGCCACGCGCTGGACTTCGGTCTGCAACGCGATACGGCCAAGCTGCGCACCCGCGTATTCAGCGGCGCCGACTGGATCAATGCGGGCGAAGGCAAGACCGTGTCGACCTTCAACGGCAACACGCGATTGACGTCCGCTTATGTGCAGGACACCTGGCGCATCGATGAGGACTGGCGCGCGATGCTGGGCCTGCGCCGTGAGCGCTGGCAAGCTTACGGCGGCGAGTTGACGGGTGTTGGCTTCCCGGAGCGCAGCGAATCAAGCTGGTCGCCGAAAGCAGCCCTGTCGTGGCGGGCGAACGACCACTGGACGCTGAAGGGTTCCACCGGCCGTGCGGTGCGCAATCCGACCGCCTCGGAGCTGTTCCAAGGCTCGATCCTCGATGGGAAGATCATCAACAGCGATCCGAATCTGCGCGCCGAGAAGTCCTGGACCAGCGAGCTGACGGCCGAGCGCCTGACCGCGAAAGGAAGCCTGCGCGCCACGGTGTTCCACGAAACCACGCGTGATGCGCTGTACTCGCAGCCCTTGCCGCAAGCGCCGACCATCAGCACCGTGCAGAACGTGGGCAAGATCCGCACAACGGGCCTGGAAATCTCGCAGCAGGAAGACGAGGTGCTGGTGCATGGTCTGTCCATCAACAGCAGCCTGACCTACGCCGACTCGAAGATCGTCAGCAATGATGCGCTGCCGGCCAGCGTCGGCAAGCGTCAGCCGCGCGTGCCGCAGTGGCGGGCCACCTTCCTGGCGTCCTACCACGTGGGCCAGCACTGGACCACCAGCCTGGGCGCGCGCTACAGCGGCAAGCAATACGGCACGCTGGATAACAGCGATCCGAATGGCTTCACCTACACGGGGGTATCGGATTACTTCGTGATGGATGCGCGGGTGCGCTACCGGTTCGACAAGCACTGGACGGCGTCGGTCGGGGTGGACAATCTCAATAACAAAAAGTATTGGGCCTTCCACCCCTACACGCAGCGTACCGTCAACGCTGAGCTGAAGTACGACTTGTAATGCTTACTGCGGCGCTCCGCTCATGCGGCGAATGCTGCCGGAACCCATGATGGATTTGCTGACTTGCGGGTCGCCGTAGTAAGACACATCGCCCGAACCGGCCACGCTCACGGCCAGGGTCTGTTTGGCCCAGACAGTCGCCTGGCCCGAGCCGCCGATGCTCACGCTCACCGCGCGCGCTTGCAGTTGGCCGGTACCGACCTTACCGGAGCCGCCAATCGCCACCGTCAAGCTATCGGCATTGCCGCTGGCTTTCAGGTTGCCGCTGCCGCCCAGCGACACTTTCACGGATTCGGCTTCCAGGCCGCGCACATTGATCGAGCCGGAGCCGCCTACGTTGAAGGACATGCGCTGGCCACGCAGACCGTCCGCATCCACGGTGCCGGAACCGCCGACCGAAATGTGCTCCATCTTGCGGGCGTTGACCACAATGCGCAGGTTGCGGGAGTTGAATTGCAGCTCCTTGCGCACAGGGCGGATTTTCAGGGTGCCGCCATCGACCACGGTTTCGATCAGCGGAGTCAGATTATCGTCGGCCTCGATCTGCACACCTTCCGAGCCGCCGAGACGGATTTCCACGGTGCCGGGCAGACCCATTTCCAGGCCGTCGTAGCCGCTCACATCGCGTGACGTTTTGACAATCATGCCGCTGCCCTGAACGCGTTCACCGGCGAACCAGCCCGGCGAAGCCGACACCTGCGTCAGCGGCGCCACGGCCGCCATCAGGGCAATCGCCAGCACGGATTTGCGCACTGCAGCAGAAAAAGTCATCTCTCGCTCCTTCGAATTCGAATATTTGATGATGAGAATCATAGATCAGGAGCCGCTTCCACGTCTTCCGCTTGCGACAGAGTGCGCTGAACGGGGATCAGAATGCAAACGGGGCGGAATAGCCGGGTGTGAGTGTTGTAGCAACGATGAATGCTACTTATATCTATTGCGCAAATGAAATAGAATCATGGCAAGCCGCACAAACCACCCGGAGAAAGCAGAGTCCATGGAAAACTCGCAAATTCGCACCCTTTCCTATATCGAGAACGAAGACCACCCGGTATTTGGGACCCTGGTCGAACAGATCCTGCACCTGCTTAACTCCAAACTGGTTTTCAGCGACATCCTGATTCACCAGAATTCACCTCTGCTGCTGCGCCAGCCGAAGGGCATGGTGGCGGTGACCGATTCCCCGATTACCCGCGAGGAGCTGGAAGAATTCTTCGAGGTGGTGGAGCCGAACTGGCGCGAACGCATTCAGGACCGCGCGTTTGACCGCGCCATCGACCTGCACACGGCGCGTATCCGCGCCAACTGCTTCTCCTTCCAGGGCAAGAAGCGCCTGGGCTGCGTGGTGCGCCGCTTCCCGCGTGAACCGCTGCCGCTGGCGAATCTGGGTCTGCGCGCCAACGAAGCCAAATTCGCTCACCTGACCAGCGGTCTGCTGCTGATTATCGGCGACACCTGCCAGGGCAAGTCGACCACCATCGCGTCGATGCTGGACGAGATTAACAAGACCCGTTCGGGCCACATCATCACCATTGAAGATCCGGTCGAAACCCTGATCCCGCAGCGCAAATGCGTCATCACGCAGCGCGAAGTGGGTTATGACGGCGACGTGGAGAGCTTTGACCTGGGCGCGAAAGATGCCTTGCGCGAGCGTCCGGACGTGATCGTGATCGGCGAGATCCGCGATGCGGAAACGGCGCGCGAGGCGCTGGCGCTGGCCGAATCCGGCCCGCTGGTGCTGGCTTCCCTGCACGCGCGCTCGACCGAGCTGGGACTGCAGAAGATGATGCGCCTGCTGGGTAATTCGGAATCGCAGAACCAGGCGCTGGCGCATGCCTTGCGCGGTGTGCTGTGCCAGGCGCTGCTGCCGGCCCAGGATAACGACGGCTACCACCTGGCCACGGAATCGCTGACCGTTCATCCTGAAGTGAAGGAGCTGATCGAGTCGGCGAATTTGTCCGGTATTCGCCAGCTGATGGAGCACAAGGGCGCGGAAGGCTGCCACACCATGAACGCCTCCCTGCGCGAGCTGCTGGCCAAGAAGAAGGTCGGCGTCGACGATGCACGCAACGCCACCACCGATCGCATCGGTTTCGCGGACATGATGTAAAAACCCACGGCGGAAACCAAGTGGCAGGCACGATGTGCCTGCCACTAGCTTTTGCATCAGGTTTTAATCAAGCGGCACGTTGCGGTAGCGGTTCACCTCCGTGCTGTTCACCGGCGGTGCATTATTGCCCCAGGCGCTGCGCAGGTAAGACACCACCTGCGCCACTTCCATATCACTCAGCGCATGGCTGAACGGCGGCATGCCGTACGGCCGTGGATTGCCTGCGGTGCCCGGCGCAAAGCCGCCATTCAGCACAATGCGAATCGGATTCACCGCCACGTCCATGGTCAGCGCGCGATTGCCCGAAAGCGGCGGATAGTGCGGCGCATTGCCTTCACCTTTCTCGCCGTGGCAGTCCATGCACATATTCCTGTAGATTTTCTCGCCGGCCGCCAGATAAGCAATCGCTTCGGCTTCCTTCGAGCGTTCATACTGCGGCTTGCCATCGTTCTCGGCCGGCAGCGACTTCAGATAGACCGCCATCGCGTGCACATCGTCGTCGGACAGATGCTGCAAGCTCTCGCGCACCACCTCGGCCATCGGACCAAACACGGTCGCGCGCGGCGACACGCCGGTCTTCAGCAGATCCGAGATGTGCTCGACCTGCCAGTTACCGAGACCCGCTTCGGCATCGGACGTCAGCGAAGGCGCGTACCAGCCCAGCACCGGAATCAGGCCGCCGGACAAGCTGTTGTCGCTGGCGCCCAGCACATTGCGCGAACTATGGCAGGCCACGCAGTGCCCCAGGCCGTTGACCAGATAAGCGCCGCGGTTCCAGTCCGCAGGCTTCGCCTTGTTCGCTTCGAAGACGGCCGGTTTGAAGTACAGCGCGCGCCAGACGGCCAGCATCACCTGCTGGTTGTAGGGGAAGCGCAGGGTATGCGGCTCGCTTTTCTTTTTCACCGCAGGCACGGTCTGGAAATAGGCGTACAGCGCATCCGAATCGTCGCGGCTGACAACTGTGTAGTTCGTGTACGGGAAAGCAGGGTAGAGCAGGCGTCCATCCCTGGCGGTGCCGTTATGCAGGGCGTTCCAGAAATCGTCGGCGGTCCAGGTACCGATGCCGGTTTCCTTGTCGGAGGTGATGTTAGGCGACACCACGCCGCCGAACGGCGTCTGCAAAGTACGGCCGCCCGCATAAGCTGCGCCACCGCGCGGCGTGTGGCAGGCCATGCAGTCGCCGGCTTTCGCCAGATAAGCGCCGCGCGCCACCTTGTCGGCCAGCGGCATGGACTTCGATGCTTCGCTCGGCGGCGGGCCGGCATCGTGCTTGGGCCAGATGAAGCCGACCGCGCCCACGACCAGCAGTAGGAGCACGGCGATGATGATTCGGATTGTTCTTTTCATGGCAGTTTTATTGTTGTGGTACGCCGCCGCACTTCAGCGGCAAAGGCTTGGGCAAGCTGTCGGCGGGGCGCATTTCGGCGTCGGCAGGCTGGCTGGCGAGCCAGCCGGAGACGGCGGCCACGTCGGCCTCGCTCAGGCGGTTGGCGATATCTGCCATGCAGTCCGGCGCATGGGCCTTGCGCACCTTATTGCGCCAGGCGCCGAATTGCGCATTGATGTAATCGCGCGGCAGGCCAATCAGGCCGGGAATGGATGGCGCAACGCCGGTCATCTTGTCGCCGTGGCAGGCGACGCAGGCCGGGACTTTGTTGGCCGGGTCGCCCTGGTGCACGATGACGCGCCCGCGCTCGATCATGGCCGGGGTGGCGCTTGTCGGCGCCGGCGGCGGGTAGGGCGGATGCAGGTCGGAGAAGTATTGCGCGATCTCGCGCAGGTAGGACTCCGGCAGTTGCTCCACCATGTAAGTCATCAGCGGGTACTGGCGGCGGCCGTCGCGGAAGTTCTGCAGCTGGTTGAACAGGTAGCCGGCCGGCTTGCCTGCGATACGCGGGAAGAAGGCGTCTCCCTCTTCCTTCAGTTTATGGCAGGCCGTGCACGCCACCACGCGCTGTTCAACGGTATCTGGCAAGGGTTTCAGTGGCTCCGCGCGGGCCAGAAGCGGCAGGGCCACAAGGAGAGCGATTGATGAGAAAATTCGCATAAATGCATCCGTTATTCTTGGTTGTCCTTCAAGGATACGCCTGCTGGCTGAAGAATAACAGGATCAAAAGTTCACCATCACGGGGGTATCAGTTTGAAGCTGTATGAGGCGCTGGCCGAAGAACTTGGGGATTTGATGGCCAGCGGCGTGCTGCGCGAAGGTGAGCGCCTGCCGTCCGTGCGGCAGCAGCAGGAGCGGCGCGGCGTCAGCCCGTCGACCGTGTTCCAGGCTTACTACCTGCTCGAAGCGCGCGGTTTGATCGAGTCCCGTCCCCGTTCCGGCTACTACGTGGCGCCGCGCCGATTGCCGGCTGCGCCGGAGCCTGAGGTATCGCGGCCGGACCCTGCGTCCACGCGGGTCGATGTCAGTGAGCTGGTGTTCAGCGTGCTCGATGCCAGCCGCGCGCCGGATATCGTGCCTTTCGGTTCGGCCTTCCCCAGTCCCCTGCTGTTCCCGCTGGAGAAGCTGGCGCGCGCGGCGGCGGCCAGCTTGCGCAATATCGACCCGTGGAGCACGGTGGCCGATCTGCCGCCGGGGAATGCGGAGCTGCGCCGCCAGATCGCCTTGCGCTACCAGCTCGATGGCGTGCAGGTGCCGGCCGACGATATCGTCATCACCAACGGCGCGCTGGAGGCGCTGAATCTCTGTCTGCAAGCGGTGGCACGGCCTGGCGACACCGTACTGATCGAGTCGCCCAGTTTCTATGCGGCCTTGCAGGCGCTGGAGCGGCTGGATTTGAAGGCCGTCGAAATCGCGACCCATCCGCGTGATGGCATCGATCTCGATGCGCTGGCCGTGGCGCTGGAACAGCACCAGCCCAAGGCGTGCTGGCTGATGACCAGCTTCCAGAATCCGCTGGGCAGCCTGATGCCGCCGGCGAAGAAGCAGGCACTGGTTGAGCTGCTGTCGTCACACGGCGTGCCACTGATCGAGGACGATGTGTATGGCGAGCTGTATTTTGGCGCGCAGCGTCCTGCGTTGGCCAAGCGCTTCGACACGCAGGGACTGGTCATGCATTGCAGCTCGTTTTCGAAGTGCCTGGCGCCGGGCTTTCGCGTGGGCTGGGCGGCGCCGGGGCGGTTTGCGCGCGATGTCGAGCGCCTGAAGCTGACTACCAGCCTGGCCGCCGCGATGCCCTCGCAGCTGGCGCTGGCGGGTTATCTGGGGCAGGGCGGCTATGAGCGCTACTTGCGCCAGTTGCGCGCGGCGTTATCGGGACAGCAGCGGCACATGCTGGATGCGATCTCGCAGCACTTCCCCTCGGGTACGCGCGTGACGCGGCCCGAAGGTGGCTATTTCCTTTGGCTGGTCCTGCCGGAACAATGCGACGCGCTGGAACTGCACCGGCAAGCGCTGGCGGCAGGCATCAGCATCGCGCCGGGGCCCATGTTCAGCGCCAAGCGCGAGTTCAGGAATTGTATCCGCCTGAATTACGGACATGTGTGGGATGAGCGGCATGCCGCCGCGGTAGCGACGCTGGGACGCCTGGCCTGCGCTCAGTCGTGCGAGGGCGGCGTAGGTTTGAGCAGCGCCGGCACGGCCTGAGTTGCAGCGCTGGCGGTGCCCGCAGCGTTGGCGCCCGCCGCAGCTGCAGCGGGGCGCGTGCCGCCGGCGTTTTGCGCGAGGACCGGCGCAACCGGGCGCGGAGGATTCGGCACGCGCTTGGGCTTCGGCGGCTTGGGTGGACGAATCGGCGGCAGCACATTGCCTTCCGCGATCCAGTGGCGGAACACGCGCAGCGCAACCTGTGCATCGTCTGCCGCGTAAAGAATCTGTTTTTCGCTGAGGCGCGGTGCTGCCCAGTTGGTGGTCGAAATCTTCTTGGACTTCTGCAGCGTCTGGCCGAAGAACTTGGCCACGGCGCTTTTTGCGCCGAGGTCATTCTTCTGTCCCGGCACGCGCAGCAGCACAGACAGGTCAACGACCTTCAGCGGCTCGATGCCCAGTTTGGCGCGCACGCGCTTGATGTCGTCGGACAGCCCGAAGCCCACCTTGAGCGTGTTGTCCGATTCCAGAATCGCCCGCAGCGCCGGCAAAAACGGCGAAGGATCTGCGCCAACCTGAAACAGCCAGGCGTGTTTATCGTCGGCCAACTGCACCAGGTGCGGGCCGTCCGAACTTTCGCCTTTGACAAAAGTGGGTTTGGACTCGGTATCGAAACCGATGGCGTCCGCTGCCAGCAGGGCCGCTTGCGCGGCTTCCGCATCGGCGGCGGACTTCACGAGCCGGACGTCGGCCAGCTGGATGCCGGGGTAAGGCGGCAGTTCCGGCGTGGATTCCGGCGACTCGATCATTTGCGTGAGAATTTGGCGGTCAGCGCTTCCAGTTTTTCCTGGCGGCGCTTCGCGGCTTCCTCGGCGGCGGCAGCTTCACGCTCGGCTTTGCGGCGATCGACTTCCTTCTTGAAGCGCTCCTGCAATACCTCTTTGGCATGCTTGCGGTGCGTGTCCGTCACTTCAGCACCCGTGGTGCCATCCAGGTTGTAGCGCACGGTGGCTTTTTCCATGGCGCGCAGGTAACGCTGCGAGCTGGTGTGAATGCCAAGCGCGGCACGCATCAATTTGCGGTTGATTTCCGGGATGGCCGCCACTATCTGCTTATCGATGCCGATGGAAAGAGGCAGACAATCGCGGAATGGAGCGTATTCTTGCTGCAATTGCTTGAGCAGGGAGCGAGCGGACTGCGGCGCGGCCGGGACTTCAGCGTCCGGCGCCTGAGGGGTAGTGCTAGTGTTCATTGACTTCGGAGGTTACTCGGAAGCCGCCAGCATACCATGGGCGAGGGGGCCACGCATTGCATTTCCCGCCATGATGTTGTTTTGCTCACTGAAATCGCAGGTGCAGTCAGGCCGTAAACTGTGTATAATGATCGACGCACCAAATGCAGGACGGTGTGAATTCAGTTTGGTAAAGAGTTGTAGACCGGGGCCGAGCCGCCCTCAGTAGTCCAGCCATTGGGCATGTGCCCTCTCTTCTATTCAGCACTGAATACATAGTGAAACGGCCCGTACGACGGGCTTTTTTCATTCCGGATTATCCCGACCCGAACAATCGCGTTGTGTGCCCGTTGGGCGCGCAGAGGAAGATATTTCAATGACGAAAACGCCGAAAACCCTTACGCTGTCCGCCAAGAAGCCGTCGTCGCGCACCGCCGCCGCAGCCAACCTGGCAGTACCGAAACCTACTTTATCGTATGTGATCGACAACGCGCAAGAGGAAGCCGGCAAAGTCACCGTCGTCAAGAAAACCCGCCGCCTGTCCGCTGTGCCGGTTGAGGCACCAGTGGAAGAGCCGGCAGTGGAGGTGAAAGTGAAAGCCGTGCGCAAGACCGCCGCCGCCAAGGCAGCGCCGCTGGCCGCTCCTGTTGAAGAAGCTGCACCTGCGGTGAAAGTTACCCGTGCCCGCAAGGCCAAGGCAGCCGACGCTGCGCCAGCCGCCGTGACTTCCGGTCCGGCCGCCGTGGTGGAAGTGAAGGACGCCGCCGTGCTGGCATCCATCGACACCTCCGGCTATCTGCTGCCGCAAGTGAAGGTGCCGGGCCGCCGTGGCCGGAAGCCGAGCGAATTCACGCCAGAGAACGACGAAGTGGCAGCGCTGAACGCCGTGGAGCGCGCAGAGCTGAAGCACGCGTCCAAGGCGCGCGAGCGCAAGGCCAAGGGTCTGGACGCGCTGGCCATGGGCGAAGGCTCCTCCGCAGAGGAGATGGAAAAGCGCCGCCTGCAGTTCAAGAACCTGATCAATCTGGGCAAGGACCGCGGCTACCTGACCTACGCCGAGATCAACGACCACCTGCCGGAAAACATTGTCGATCCGGAAGCGATCGAAGGCATTATCGCAACCTTCAACGACATGGGTATCGCCGTGTACGAGCGCGCTCCGGATGCGGAAGCGCTGCTGCTGAGCGATAACGTGCCGGCTGCCGCCAGCGACGATGAAGTGGAAGCTGCCGCGGCGACCGCGCTGTCCACCGTGGATTCGGACTTCGGCCGTACCACCGACCCGGTGCGTATGTATATGCGTGAAATGGGCGCCGTGGCCCTGCTGACCCGCGAAGGCGAGATCGAGATCGCGAAGCGTATCGAAGAAGGCCTGCGCGACATGATCCAGGCGATTTCCGCCTGCCCGACCACCATCGACGAAATCCTGGCACTGGCTGCCAAGATCGAAAACGATGAGATGAAGGTTGACGACGTGGTCGATGGTTTCGTGGACCTGAACGAAGTCAGCGCGCCGGTCGCGCCTGCACCGAAGGCCGCAGCGTCCGACGATGAAGACGACGAAGAAGAACTGGACGACGATGAGGACGGCGACGTCAATGGCGGTGCTGCCGGTTATTCGACCGAACAGCTGGCGCAGCTGAAGAACGATGCGCTGGAAAAGTTCGCCCTGATCTCGTCGCAGTACGACAAGATGCGCAAGGCCGCTTACGGTTCCGCTTCGTACAAAAAGGCGCAGGACGTGATCTCCAGCGAGCTGCTGGGCATCCGCTTCACCGCGAAAGTGGTGGAAAAGCTGTGCGACACTCTGCGTTCGCAGATGGAGCAAGTGCGCTCGATCGAACGCGCCGTGCTGGAACTGTGCGTGAACCGCTGCGGTATGCCGCGCGCCCACTTCATCAAGGTCTTCCCTGGCAACGAGACGAACCTGGACTGGGTGGACGGCGAAGTGGCTGCGGGCCATCCGTATTCCGCAGTGCTGGGCCGTAACGTCCCCGCCATCAAGGAACTGCAGAACAAGATGGTTGACCTGCAGGAGCGCGTGGCGCTGCCGCTGGCCGACCTGCGCGTGATCAACAAGCAGATGGCTGCCGGCGAAAAGCGTGCGCGTACCGCGAAGCGCGAAATGACCGTGGCTAACCTGCGTCTGGTGATCTCGATCGCGAAGAAGTACATCAACCGCGGCCTGCAGTTCCTGGACCTGATCCAGGAAGGCAATATCGGTCTGCTGAAGGCGGTCGACAAGTTCGAATACCGCCGCGGCTACAAGTTCTCGACCTACGCGACCTGGTGGATTCGTCAGGCGATTACCCGCTCGATCGCGGACATGGCCCGTACCATCCGCGTGCCGGTGCACATGATCGAAACCATCAACAAGATGAACCGCATCTCGCGCCAGATCATGCAGGAAACCGGTTCCGAGCCGGATATGGCAACCCTGGCAGTGAAGATGGAAATGCCGGAATCGAAGGTCCGCGAAATCATGAAGATCGCCAAGGAGCCGATCTCCATGGAGACGCCGATGGGCGAGGATGGCGATTCTCAGCTGGGCGACTTCATCGAAGACAACACCACGCTGGCGCCGCTGGATGCAGCGCTGCACGCGTCGATGCGCAACGTGATCAAGGAAGTGCTGGATTCCCTGACTCCGCGCGAAGCCAAGGTGCTGCGCATGCGTTACGGTGTCGAGATGTCGAACGACCACACGCTGGAAGAAGTGGGCAAGCAGTTCGACGTGACCCGCGAACGTATCCGCCAGATCGAAGCGAAGGCGATGAGCAAGCTGCGCCAGCCGTCGCGCTCCGACAAGCTGAAGACCTTCCTGACTCAGGGCTAAAAATCGAAAATGGACGCTGCGGCGTCCATTTTTTTATGGTGGTATGATTGCGCTACCATTTTCCTGCCAGGAGTTCGCAATGACCGATCGTCGTGAATTCGTACTCGCCGCCGGTGGCGCCATCGCGGCCGCCGCCATCGGCGCTCCCGCCGCTGCTCAGAATACCGGCCGCAAGATCGGCTATGCCATCGTCGGCCTGGGTGGCTATGGGCTTGGCATCATCATCCCGCAGTTCAAGAACTGCCAGCACAGCAAGCTGGTGGCGCTGGTCAGCGGCGACCCTGCCAAGGCACGCCGCGTGGCGGCCGAATATGGCGTGCCGGAGCGCTCGATCTATAACTACGCGAATTACGACAGCATCCGCGACAATCCGGATATCGATGTGGTCTACGTCTGCTTGCCGGTGTCGATGCACGCCGAGTACACCATGCGTGCCGCGCAGGCGGGCAAGCATGTGCTGTGCGAGAAGCCGATGGCGGTATCGTCGGCCGAGTGCGAACAGATGATTGCGGCCTGCAAAAAAGCGGGTAAGAAGCTGATGATCGGCTATCGCTGTCATTTCGAAGCCTACAATCTGGAGGCGGTGCGCCGCGCCCGCGCCGGCGAGATCGGCAAACTGCGCTATTTCCGCTCGGAGCACGGCTTCGTGGCGGGCAATCCGAATGCGTGGCGCCTGAAGAAGGCCATGTCGGGCGGCGGCTCGATGATGGACATCGGCATCTATGCGCTACAGGCGGCGCGCTATATGACGGGCGAGGAGCCGGTGGCCGTGTATGCGCATGAGCAGACGGACCGCAATGATCCGCGCTTCCGCGAGGTGGAGGATATGATCCAGTTCACCCTGGAGTTCCCTTCAGGCGTGATCGGTTCGTGCATGTCGATGTACAGCGCGAATCAGAATCACATTTTGCTGATGGGCGATAAGGGACGTATTGAACTGGAGCCGGGCACCTCTTACGATGGCAACCGGCTGTGGGTTGGCCGCGGGCGCGACAACGAAATCACGCCGCCGCCGGGGCCGGGCGCAACGCAATGGGCGGGGCAACTCGATCATATGGCGCAATGCGTTTTGCAGAACCGCGAGCCTATCGTGGCGGGCGAAGAGGGCTTGCGCGATATCCGCATTATCGAGGCGATTTATCAGTCAGCCCGCGAGCGCCGCCGCATCGCGCTGCGCGCCTGAGAAGCCGGCGAGGCCCGAGCGGCCTACGCCTTAGCCATTGCCGCCTGAGCGGCCCTCGGCTTCGCCATAGCGCCTGAGCGGCCTTCGCTCGGCCATCGCGGCCTGAGCGGCCTCCGGCTTCGCGACCGCGGGCCGAGCGGCCTTCGCTTAGCCATCGCGGCCTGGCTGGCACGCGCCGTTATGCGCCAGATGGCGCGCGTGGCTGCGCGCCGGTGGTGGCTAGTACGGGCGTCCGGTAACGTCGAGCGGCAGCTGCCACACGGCGCCAGCACCGGTGATGTACAAGGTCTTGCCCTCCTTGCCGCCGAAGGCCACATTGGTCACGTTGGCGTCTACGCGAATCGTTGCGAGCACTTTGCCTTGCGGATCAAACACGCGTACGCGCCTGGCGCCGTGTTCGGTCACGTACAGATTGCCGTGGCAGTCGAGCGTCATGCCGTCGCCGCCTTCGATGCGCGCGAAAGGCCGTGCCGATTGCGGTACGCCGTTCTTGATTGGGTATGCGCGCACTTCATCATCGCTGGCGTTCACGTACAGGATGTCTTCCTTCAGCGAGAGCGCAATGCCGTTCGGGTTGTGGCGAGTGCCGTCCACCAGCGTGACCTTGCCGTCGGTGCCGACGCGGTAGATACCTGTCACCGGCTGGCCGCCCGGCGCAGCGGTTTTCTGGTAGTCCGGATCGGTGAAGTAAAGTGTGCCGTCAGTGGTGAGCGCGATATCGTTCGGCGAATTAAAGACGTTGCCTTCGTAGCGCTGCGCGATGACGGTGCGCTTGCCGTCGCTCGCTTGGCGCAGCACTGCCTTGTCCTTGTGGCTTGCTACGATCAGGTTGCCGGCCGCGTCAACGGCCAGGCCATTGCTACCGCTATCATCGGTGACCGTACTGACGCTGCCGTCGGCGGCCAGCTTGCGAATGCGCGAAGGAAAGCCCTGGCTGAACGCAAAATCCGAGAAATACAGCGCGTCACCGATCCACACCGGACCTTCGTACAATCCCGGCTCATTGCGCGTTGGCGTAACGGCCGCAATGCGCTGCGCCGTCAGCTCGCCAGATGGCGCTTTGCCGCAGGCGGCTGCGAAAGCGGTAACGGGTAACATCGTCGCTGCGGCGATTGCGATCAGAGCAGGGATGTGACGTTGCATGCGGCGGGTCTCCTAATGATTGATGTCCGCTAGTGTAGCCTGCTTTGCGCGTTCTCAACACGCCCCGCGCGCCGCACTCGCAGACTTGGCGGCATGCCCGCCTCAGCACAAGCCCATTACGACGCGCCATGGAAGACCGCCCAGCGCGACGACACCCTGGAACAATCAGAAGCGTGGAGCGATGCGATGCTTGCTGCGCAATCGCTCCGGCAAGTCTTCAGAACGAAAAACTGAACATGCGGAATTCGAAGCCCTTGCGTTTGTGCTCGATCACTTTGAAGACCGCCCACAGCAGCACGCCCACCAGCAGGGCAAATGTCATCCAGTCGCCGGGATTGAAGCGTGCAGCGCCTTCCGGCTGCACGGCCGGGACCGTGCCGGCTTTGAGGACGTGGCCCGTATACCATGCGCCGATGATCTGGCCGTCGTCGGTGATGCGCTTGGTCAGGTAGAGACCGCGGCCACCCGCGCGGATGTGCATGCGGCCATCCTTGTAGATGAAGGTATGCGGCGCATCGTGGTTCTTGATCTTGAGCGTGCCGACGATATCGCCGTTGGCATTGATGCCGGTTGCGTAGCTGTTCCCGGCAACCATCATGGCGCCGAGATCGACCATGCGCTTGCCGTCATATGTGAAGGCGTGCCATTTATGATCCGGCGTTTCGGCCGCGCCGACCACCACACCGGCGTCGTTGATCGCAGTCGCCACGCTGATGCGGCCGCCGAAGCCCGGCAGCTCGATCATGCCGCTGCGCGGTTTATACAGGAAGGCGCGGCGATAGCCGTTCGGCAGCTGGGCGGCGCCCACTACTAGTCCGTGATTATTGACCGCAGTCGCGTAGCTGTTCTTGCCGCCGAAGGTGCCCAGGTCCAGCATGCCAACACCGTTATCGACGAACGCATGGAAAGTGCCGTCAGGGGTATCTGCATAGCCAACTACGTGGCCCTGATCATTGATGGCCGTGCCCACGCTGCTATTGCCGCCCAGCGTGCCCAGGTCGCGCATGCGCAGGCTTTCGTCGTAACGGTAGGCGTGCCAGGCGTTGGTTGCGGTCAGCGCAGCGCCTGTGACCAGACCGGAATTATTGATCGCGTTGGCCACGCTCTCATTGCCGCCGAGCGTGCCGATTTCGATATTGCGTCCATTGGAGATCAGGATGGCGCGGCGGTTGCCGTCTTCGTCCTTGATTTCGCCGACTGTTTCACCGGCAGCGTTGACATCCATGATGGCGCTGGATTCGTCCCTCTTCTCGCCCATTGGGCTGACAGCGTGGGCGGTGGAGAACAGCATCGTGATGCCGAGGGCAATCAGCGCTCTTTTCATGGACAGCCTCCTATGATGAAAGAAGGCTTGACTATACGATACTATTTCGTCGCAAATGTACGCGAATTGTCACACTTTCTTCACGAACTCGGACTTCAAGCTCATGGCGCCGAAGCCGTCGATCTTGCAGTCGATATCGTGGTCGCTGTCGACCAGGCGGATGTTCTTGACCTTGGTGCCTTGCTTGATCACGCCGCCCGAACCTTTTGGTTTCAGGTCCTTGATAACGGTGACAGTGTCGCCATCCTGAAGGAGGTTGCCGGCGGCGTCGCGATAGACGCGCGCGGTTTCCGCAGCCGCTTCCGCGGTGGCGGACCATTCGTGGCCGCACTCGGGGCAGATGTAGTTGCTGCCGTCTTCATAGGTATACTCGGACTGGCATTTAGGGCAGGCAGGGAAGTTACTCATTGGGATAAACAGTATGCAGAATTTGGAAAACCCGATCTGGGCTGCGCTGACTTCGGCGCATGAGCATTTTAACATTCCGGCCGGGGCGGCCCGCCGCTATCCGGCCGATGTGGCGCCTTTTCTGGCGGTGCCGGAAGAGGGCACGCCGGCCGACGTCGCGTCCATGACTGGCGATTACTATGTGTTGGGCGTTTTCCCGGCGCTGCCGGATGGCTGGTCGTTGCAGCCGCTGTCGAACGTGCTGCAGATGGTGTACGAAGGTGGGGCAGTGCCGGCGCCAGATCTCAGCATGATCAGCGAACTGGCGCAGGATGATCCGCAGATGGTGGAGCTGACCAATATCGCCTTTCCCGGCTACTTCCGCACGCGCACCGGTTTGATGGGGCGTTATATCGGTATTCACGAACAGGACAAGCTGGTGTCCATGTCCGGTGAGCGCATGGACCTGGGCGCGATGCGCGAAGTAAGCGCAGTGTGTACGCATCCCGGCTTCACGGGCCGCGGACTGGCCAGGCTGCTGGTGCTGGACTGCATGCACCATATGCAGCAGCAGGGCGTGCAGCCCTTCCTGCATGTGGGATCAGCGAACAAACGCGCGCAGGCGCTATACGAAGCGCTGGGCTTCAAGCCTACGCGCGAGCTGAAACACGCGAAAGTGGTCAGTCCTTCGCGTTGACGCTGCCGAAGCCGCCGATCGACTTGTTGACCGTCTTCGGATGGCCGTAGTAGCTCAGGTTGCCCATGCCGTGCACCACGAGGTTCAGCGTGTCGCTGGCATGTACCGCCACGTCGCCCATGCCGTTGAAGTTGACGTCGGCGCGTTCGGCTTTCAGGTTCCTGGTATCGACTTCGCCGACACCTTGGGCTTTCAGGCGCAGCAGCTTGACCTGGCCGGCCGCATGCAGCGCGCCTGCGCCTTCGAAACTGATGTCGATGCGCTCACCGCTGACGCCGCGCAGATTTGCTTCACCGGCGCCTTGCACGCGGAAGCTGGTCAGGGCAGGGACGGTCACCACGATTTTCGATTCGCCCTTGATGGTTTTCGGGCCGTTTTCGTTCCAGGTGACGCGCAGCACGCCGCCATCGACCACGGTTTCCACGCGGCTGATGAAGGCTGGGTCGCCGTTAATGGTGACCGATTGCGGGTTGCCGACTTCGACCGACATACTAATGGGGCCTTTGACGTTGATGCCGACAAAGTTGTCCAGCTTGCGCGGCTGTTGTTCGGCGTGGGCCGATACAGCCACGAGCAGGGCGGGGAGGAACAGCAGTTTATGCATAAACGCTCCAATGACGGCGGATCAAATGATCCGCCCTACGCGGCAGCGATTCGTTCAGCCGCCGGCATTGCGCGCCGAGGGGGACGGATGCCGGCGTTGCGTAGGGCGGCTCATTGAGCCGCCGGGTTTTTAACCGGTGTTGCGCAGACCTGCCGCGACACCGTTGATGGACAGATGAATGCCGCGGTGCACGCGCGGATCAGCCTTTTCCGGATCGCTGCTCAGAGCGCGGCGGCGCTTGATCAGCTCAACCTGCAAGTGGTTCAGCGGGTCCAGATACGGGAACCGATTGGTGATCGAACGCGCCAGCAGCGGATTGCCCGCCAGGCGTTCTTTCGCACCCGTGATCTCTTCCAGCCGCGCCAGCGTGCCCTGGTACTCCTCGCCGATGCGCTTGAAGATGCGCTCGCGCAGTTCGGCATCCTGCACCAGCTCCGCATAACGCGAGGCGATGGCCAGGTCGGTCTTGGCCAGTACCATGTCCATATTCGACAGCAGGGTAGCAAAGAACGGCCAGTCGCGATACATGGCCTGCAGCTGCGCCATGCGCTCCTCGCGCTTGCCTGCGGCGATCCAGGAACCAATGGCGCTGCCGAAACCGTACCAGCCCGGCAGCAGCAGTCGGCACTGGCCCCAGCTGAAGCCCCATGGGATCGCCCGCAGGTCTTCGATGCGGCGCGTCGATTTACGGGAGGCCGGGCGCGAACCGAGATTCAGCTCCGCGATTTCCGCAATCGGCGTGGCCTGGAAGAAGTAGTCCGTGAAGCCTGGGGTTTCGTACACCAGGTTGCGGTAAGCCTTGTAAGCCAGTTCGGAAATCTCGGCCATCGCGGTCTCGAAGCCTTGCAGGCGCTCGCCGTGGCAGGCGTCGGCCGGAGCCGGCATCAGGCTCGCTTCCAGCGTTGCGGACACCAGCAGCTCCAGGTTGCGGCGGCCGATTTCGGCATTGGAGAACTTGGACGCGATGATCTCGCCCTGTTCCGTCAGGCGGATCTGGCCGTTCACGGTGCCTTTCGGCTGCGCCAGGATCGCCTCGTAGCTTGGGCCACCACCGCGGCCTACCGTGCCGCCGCGGCCGTGGAACAGGCGCAGCTTCACACCTGCTTTCGCGAACACGTCGATCAGGCGGATCTCGGCCTTGTATAGCTCCCAGTTCGAGGTCATGAAGCCGCCGTCCTTGTTGGAATCGGAGTAGCCCAGCATGACTTCCTGGATCTGGCCCTTGTCGGCGATCAGCTCCTTCACCAGTGGCAGCGCCATGAAGGTTTCCATGATGCCGGCTGCGCGTTGCAGGTCGGGGATGGTCTCGAACAGCGGAATCACCATCAGGTCCGACTTGCGCGAACCGTCGGCCAGTTGGCGCAGCAGGCCGGTTTCCTGCTGCAGCAACAGCACTTCCAGCAGGTCGGACACCGTCTCGGTGTGCGAGATGATGTAGTTGCGGATGGCGCGCTGTCCGTAGCGCTGGCGGATATCGTAAGCCGCGCGCATGATGGTGAGTTCGGACGTCGTCTCGTCCGAATACGCGATGTACGGCGAATACAGCAGGCGAGGTTGGGCCAGTTCGGCCAGCAGCAGCTTTTCCTTGGCTTCTTCGTCCAGTGCCGAATAGTCGGCTTGCACGCCGGCCTTGGCGAACAGCTCGGCCAGCACGCGCTCGTGGATGTCGGAAGACTGGCGCATGTCCAGCGAGGCGAGGTGGAAGCCGAAGATGTCGGCCGCGCGCTTCAGCGTGGTCAGGCGCGGACGCGCCATTTCGCTGCCGTGGTTGGCGTTCAGCGAATCGATCAGCACCTGCAGGTCGGCCGCGAAATCGGCTGGGCACGGATAAGGCTCGGCGTGGCCCACTTCCTTGCGCAGGATGTTGGTCGCGCCCAGCGCACGAGCCGTACTGGCCAGACGGGCGTAGATGCCGATGAGGGCGCGGCGGTATGGCTCGTCAGAACGGTGGTCGGAAGTGTCGGGCGAGGCATCGGCCAGCGCCTGCAGCTCGGGCGAGCAATCCACCATCAGTTTGGAGATCGACAGTTCGGCGCCCAGTGCGTGCGCTTCATCCAGATAGAAGTCCAGAATGGTCGTGGCCTGGCGCTCCAGCGCGTGCTGCATGGTGCCGGCGTTGACGTTCGGATTGCCGTCGCGGTCACCGCCGATCCAGCTGCCCATCTGCACGTAAGACGCGGGGATCGACGCTTCCGGCTGCTCGTAGCGCTCGGCGATTTCGGCGCTGATGTCGTCGTACAGGCCAGGCAGCTCGCGCAGGAAGGTGATGCGGTAGTAGGACAGGGCGTTCTCGATCTCGTCCGCCACGGTCAGCTTGGAGTAGCGCAGCATGCGGGTCTGCCACAGGGCCGCGATACGTGCCTTCAGCATGTGCAGGGTGTTGGCTTTCTCTTTCGGCGTCTGCGGCAGGTCGCGGGAAGTCAGCAGGCGGGCGATGTCATGCTCCGCGTCCAGGATGGACTTGCGCTGCACCTCGGTCGGGTGGGCCGTCAGCACGGGCGAAATCAGGGCCTCGCCGAAGAACTTGTTGACGGTGTCCAGCTGCACGCCGGATTCCTTCAGCTTGCACAGGGCGTAGCTGATACTGCCGCGCTGCGGCGCCGAACCGGCCAGCAGGTGGGCGCGGCGGCGGCGGATGTGGTGCTGGTCTTCCGCAATGTTCGCCAGGTGGGAGAAGTAGGAGAAGGCACGCACCACCGTAATGGTCTGTTCGCGTGTCAGGATTTTCAGCATGCCGTCCAGCTCTTTTGCTGCGCCTGCATCGGCCTCACGGCGGAAGCGCACGGCAGTCTGACGGATGGTTTCTACGACGGAGAACACTTCCTCGCCTTCCTGGTCCCGCAGGACTTCGCCGAGCAGGCGGCCCAGCAGGCGGATATCTTCTTTCAGCGGCGCGTCTTTATCCACGCCTTGTTCGTCTGTTGCACTTACATGGTTTGCCATAGTAGATCTTCACAAAGATATTGAATGGTCGTGCAATAGGCTTATGGCCCCGGTCTGCATAGTGACACATGATAAAATTTGTGATCTTAATCATGCGCTGCTTTACTGGTGAACGCCGGTTAAGCGTTAGCAACAGCGAAAGAACAGGTTTTGAATACTTCAGAATTGGCCCAACAGATCCCTTCCCGATTGGTGATCGCTTCGCGCGAAAGCCGCCTGGCCATGTGGCAGGCAGAGCATGTCCGCGCGCGCTTGTCTTTATTATATCCGCAGTGCAGCATTGAAATTCTCGGAATGACAACGCGGGGCGATCAGATCCTGGACCGCACCCTGTCCAAGGTCGGCGGCAAGGGCCTGTTTGTGAAGGAGCTGGAGGTGGCGATGGCCGAGGGCCGCGCCGATCTCGCTGTGCATTCGCTAAAGGATGTGCCGATGGAGCTGCCGGAAGGTTTCGCGCTGGCCGCCGTGCTGGAACGTGAAGATCCGCGCGATGCCTTCGTTTCGAACGACTACGCTTCGTTGGACGAGCTGCCTGCTGGCGCCATCGTCGGTACCAGCTCGCTGCGCCGCCAGTCGCTGATCGCGGCGCGCTATCCGCAGCTGATTATCAAACCGCTGCGCGGTAATCTGGATACCCGCCTGGGCAAGCTGGATCGCGGCGAGTACGCGGCCATCATCCTCGCTGCTGCGGGCCTGAAGCGCCTCGGTTTGTCGCAGCGCATCAAGGCGCTGCTGGCGCCGGAAGCCAGCCTGCCGGCCGCGGGCCAGGGCGCGATGGCAATCGAGATCGCTGAGCGCAGCGATGGCGTGGATCTGCGCGCCTTGCTGGCGCCGCTGAACGACATCGCGACTTCGCAGGCGGTAGCGGCTGAGCGCAAGGTGTCCAAGGTGTTTGGCGGCAGCTGCCAGGTGCCGCTGGCTGCCTACGCGACCGTCGAGGGCGGCCAGATGCACCTGCGCGCGATGGTCGCGACGCCTGACGGCGCTCGCGTCGCCAGCGCTGAAGTGCGCGGTGAGGCTGTTGACGCCGAACAGCTGGGCCACGACGTCGCCGAGCTGCTGCGCGCGCAGGACGCCGCCGCCATCCTCGCCGCCAGCCTGGCCGATGCCGCGCCCGACATGACGCCGAACGCCGCACCCGGCGCCGCAGGGGCGACTGGCGCCGCGCCCGGCACTGCGGCGACGACTGGTGCCGCTGCCAAGACCGGTAACGCCACGACGAGCAACGCGACGACCGGAAACGCCACGACCGGCAACGCCGCGACCCCGCCCGGTGCGGCCGCTGCAGCCGGCGGTGCTGCGACATGGTCGCGCACGCCGGACGACACGGACGTTGGCGCCGGCTAAGCGCCGCGCTCCCGATCGCGTCCGCTGACTCGCGCCGCATGACTGCAACTGTCGTCATCACCCGCCCGCTGGCTCAGGCCGAGCCGCTGGCGGCGCGCGTCCGCGCGCTGGGACGGACGGTCGAAATCCTGCCGCTGCTTGAGATCTCTGCGCTGCCCGACCAGGCTCCGCTGCGCGCCGCCCTGGCTGACCTCACGCCGTACGCGCTGATCGCTTTCGTTTCGCCCAACGCGATCGACGCCGCTTTCGCCTACATCGCAAAATGGCCGCAGGGTCTGCGTGCGGCCGTGGTGGGCGAGGGCAGCCGCGTCGCCCTGCTGGCTCACGGCGTTCCGGCCGAAGCGATCGCCAGCCCGGCCGATCCCGCGCACAGCGATACCGAACACCTGTTGCAAGTGCTCGACATTGGAGCGCTGCGAGGAGCCAGAGTGCTCATCGTGCGTGGTGAGTCCGGCCGCGAGCTGATGGCCGACCGCTTCCGCGCCGCTGGCGCCGAGGTCACGCTGCTGCCGGCTTACCGCCGCGGCGTGCCGCAGCTGGACGCGCAATTGGCTGAGCGTCTGGCCAGGCTGCTCGACGGCCAGAACGACTGGCTGATCACCAGCAGCGAAGCCCTGCGCGGTCTGGCCCAGCTGGCCCAACAACTTGACGGTCCTGCAACTGTTGCAAAGCTGCAACAACAACACCTGATCGTCCCCCATGCCCGAATTGCCGAAACGGCCGCTGCACTGGGCTGTCATAGTGTGACTCAGACAGCATCTGGCGACGAAGGCCTGCTCGCCGCGTTACAATCACGACCATGAACGATTTACCTACCTTGCCAAATCAGTCGGGCCCGCAGAATGGCCCCACGGTGGAACCCACTCCAGCCGCACCGGCGGCGCCCGCTGCGCCGACGCTACGGGAACCGACTCTCTCCGAAATGATCCAGCGTCCGCTGACCATTGCGGTGATCGTGCTCGGCATCCTGCTGGCTGCCGAGACCTGGTCTTCGCACAAGCGCGTGACCCTGCTGCGCGAAGAGATGGCGCGCCGCCTGCAGAAGGGCGACGCGTCCAATGCGGAGACGGGACAGCTGGTGCGCGCAACGCAGGAGTCGAGCAAGGAACTGCAAATCAAGGTAGGCCTGCTGGAAAGCCGCCAGCAGGAAGCCCAGAGCCAGCAACTGGCGCTGGAACAGCTGTACCAGGACCTGTCCAAGAATCGCGACGAATGGGCGCTGGCCGAGATCGAACAAGTGCTGTCGACTGCCAGCCAGCAGTTGCAACTAGCCGGTAACGTGCCGGGCGCGCTGATCGCATTGCAGAACGCGGACCGCAGCCTGTCCCGTTCCGACAAGCCGCAATTCATCACCATCCGCCGCGCCATCGCCAAGGACATCGAACGCCTGAAGGCGCTGCCGAGCGTGGACAACGTGGGCCTGGCCGTGCGCCTCGATAACGTGATCGCGCAGATCGACAATCTGCCGCTGCTGGCCGACGAAAAGCCCGCCACCCCGGCTGTCCCGGAAAAGAAAATCAAGCCCGCTGCCGTGAAAGGCAAGGGCGCCTCGGCCAAGGAAGCCGTTGTCACGCCGCCGGAAGACACCTGGGGCGTGCGCCTGCAGAGCGCCTGGCATGAGTGGAGCGCCGATATGTGGTCCGAAGTGACGCAGCTGATCCGCGTGCGCACGGTGGACTCGCCGGATGCGCTGATGCTGTCGCCGACCCATGCCTACTTCCTGCGCGAGAACCTGAAGCTGCGCCTGCTGAACGCCCGTATGGCCCTGCTGTCCCGCAATGAAGGCGCCTTCCGCGCCGACCTGCTGGCGGCGCAGGAAGCCCTGGCCAAGTATTTCGACACCCGCGCCAAGCAGACCCAGACCGTGCAGCAGCTGCTGCGCCAGGTCCAGGGCAGCAATCTGTCGATCGAAATGCCGACGCTGGCGGATTCCCTGAACGCCGTGCGCAATTACAAAGCGAAGCCTTAAACCATGCGCTTATTCCTCTGGTTAGTCGCCCTGATGGCCGCCGCCATCGGCATCGCCGTGACGGCCCGCTTCAATCCGGGCAATGTGGTTCTGTTTTATCCGCCGTACCGTGTCGACCTGTCGCTGAACTTCTTCGTGCTGCTGGAAGTGCTGCTGTTCGTGCTGCTGTACTTCCTGGTGCGCGCCTTTGCCGCGACCACCAGCATGCCGCAGCGCGTGGCCGAGTACCGCCAGCGCAAGCGCGAACGCGATGGCAACAAGGGTCTGCGCGATGCGTTGAAAGCCCTGTTCGAAGGCCGTTTCGGCCAGGCGGAGAAGGCGGCGCTGCGTGCCGCCGAACTGCCTGAAAATGCCGGTGTGGCCGCGCTGATCGGCGCCCGCGCCGCGCACCGCATGCGCCAGAATGCGCGCCGCGATCAATGGCTGAACCGCATCGCCAACGACAATGGCATGAAGACTGCGCGTCTGATGACGTCCACCGAACTGCTGGTCGATGACCACCAGGCCGAGGCGGCACTGGAGGCCGTGCGCGAGCTGCATGAAAATGGCCAGCGCCATATTCACGCGCTGCAGCTGTCGCTGAAGGCGCACCAGCAGGCGAAGAACTGGCCGGAAGTGCTGCGCCTGGTGCGGCTGCTGGACAAGCACAAGGCCCTGCACCCGGCACTGTCCGCCCGCCTGCGCGAGCTGGCATATGACGATCTGCTGGCGAGCAGCATGCACGATGCCGAGTCGATCCAGCGCGTGTGGGCGACGATTCCGACTGCCGACCGCGTGAAGCCATACGTAGCCTGCCGCGCAGCCACCGCCCTGAACGAGCGTGGCCTGCACGACGAAGCGCGCCTGGTCTGCGAAGAAGCCCTGGCCGCGAACTGGGACGACCGCGTGGTGCGCGCCTACCGTGACGCGGCCGCGCCGGTTGGTTCCGCCGCGCTGCTGGCCCAGATCGAACATTGTGAAGCCTGGCTGCGCGACCGTCCGACCGACGCCGAACTGGCGCTCACTTTGGGCTCGCTGTGCCTGAAGCAGAAACTGTGGGGCAAGGCCCAGCGCTACCTGGAACAAGCCCTGTCCGACGCCACCGAACCGCGCATGGTGCGCGAATCCCACCTCAAGCTGGCCCAGTTGCACGAAGCGCTGTCCCAGCCAGAAGAAGCCGCCAATCACTACCGTCAGTGCGCGCTTGCGACCATCCTGTGACGTGCTGCGCCGCACAAGCGGCGCGCGCGGCGCTATAATTGCAAGGTTCTACTGACTGAATTCGCATTAACCCGAGGAAAAAAATGAGCCTGAATAAAGTACCGGCCGGCCGCGATGTGCCGAACGATTTCAACGTGATTATCGAGATCCCGATGAACGCGGACCCGATCAAGTACGAAGTGGACAAGGAATCCGGCGCCATCTTCGTCGACCGCTTTATGGGCACCGCCATGCACTATCCGTGCAACTACGGCTATGTGCCGAACACCCTGTCCGACGACGGCGACCCGGTGGACGTGCTGGTCATCACCCCGTTCCCGCTGATCCCCGGCGTGGTGGTGCGTTGCCGCGCCATCGGCGTGCTGAAGATGACCGACGAGTCCGGTCAGGACGCCAAAGTGCTGGCCGTGCCAGTCGACAAAGTGCTGCCAATCTACAAGCACTGGCAGAAGCCGGAAGACCTGCAAGACCTGCGTCTGCAGCAGATCCAGCACTTCTTCGAGCACTACAAAGACCTGGAGCCAGGCAAGTGGGTGAAGGTGGATGGCTGGTTCGGTCCGGAAGAAGCCAAGCAGGAAATTCTGAACGGCGTTGACCAGTACAAGAAGTCGAATCCGTAATCCTGCGCTCAGCAGTCCGAAAAAAGGCACCCCGGGGTGCCTTTTTTTTCGTCCAGTAACAGGCTAAGCTGGGGAAATGTCTAAATTGCTAGCTATTACAGCATTGTTGATCACTCTGCCATTACATGCGGCTGAGCCGCTTCGCCTCGGAACTCAGGAACGGCCGCCGTATGCGATTGTGCGTCCCGATGGCAGCTTCGACGGCATTGCGGTGCGCGTTGTGGAATGTGCGCTGCGCAAGATGGAGCAGCCCTACACGATGCAGGCCATGCCCTGGGCGCGCGTGCTGGCGCTGGCTGAGCGGGGCGAAATCGACGGCTTCTTCCCGGGGACGTATCTGTCGGAACGGGCGCGCTGGAGCACGGAAAGCGCGCCGATCGCGGCGCAGCGCTGGGTTTGGTATCTGCGCGCAGGCAGCACGCTCGACCCGCTGAGCGCGGAATTCCGCCAGCGCGCCACGGTGGGTGCGCATTTTGGATCGATCCGGCTGAAGATGCTGGAACAGGAGAACTACAAGGTTGTGCTGAGTCCGCAGACCGACAGGGCGCTGCTGCAGGCATTTGCAGCCGGTAGGGCCGATGCGATTCTCGGCTCCGATCTGGCGCTGGAAGAGGCGGTGCGGGAGCTGAAACTCGATCCGAAGGCATTCCGCATCGTGCCCTTGCGGAACACGCCGCAGCACGCCTTCTTCAACAAGCAATTTCTGGCGCGGCATCCGGGCTTCATGGACCAGTTCAATGCCCATGTGCCCGAGTGCCGCAAGGCGGTGAAGTGATTACGCAGCGGCAGGGAAGTCCACTTCGGTGTCGTTCACGCGGTTGAACAGGTTGGTGAAGTTGATGCTGGACATGGTCAGCAGAATGTCCACGATTTGCTGGTCGGTGTAGCCGGCGGCTTTTACCGCGTCCACGGCAGCGGCGGACAGGGTGCCGCTGGTGGTGGTCAGGGTATGAACGAAGGTCGAGAGTGCATCGGCCTTTGCGTCGCCGGAGGACTGGCCATGGCGTACGGCCAGGATTTCGTCGGAGCCCAGGCCGGCTTTTTTGCCCATCATCGTATGGGCGGCCAGGCAGTAGTCACAGCCAGCGCTTTGGCTGACGGCCAGTTTGATGATTTCGCGGTCTTTGGCGGCCAGGCTGCTTTTGCCGAGGGATGCTTCCAGGGTCAGCATGGCTTGCAGGGCCAGCGGGCTGTTGTTGCCGATGACGGCGTAGGCGTTAGGGACTTTGCCGACGGCTTTTTTGATGCCTGCAAACAGTTGCGCTGCGTCGCCGGTGGCTTGTTCGATGGCTTGGTTGAAGAGGCGGGACATGTTGTTCTCCTTTGAGAAGTAAGTTTCGATGGAGGAATTGTAGGCTTCGCCAATGCGACTTAGAATGACTTAAATCTTCAATAACTTGCCCAATCGTCTCATGGATGCTCTCAGCAAAATTCTGTCCCTCTACCCGCCGCAGACGGCGCTGGACGTGCGCTGCCATTTCGGCGCGCCCTGGGTGCTGGAACATCCGGCCATGGCGGCGGGGACGGCGCCATACCATTTGCTGACCAAGGGCCACGCCTCGCTTCAGGTTGCGGGCCGGGACGATGTGCCGCTGGCGGAGGGCGATATCGTGGTCTTTCCGCGCGGCGAGGCGCATCGGATTTATGGCGGACAGCTGTCCGGGGCGACACAGGGCGAGGTGCGGCTGGGCGATCATCCCTTGCGGCTGGTCGAGAATGGCGGGCAAGGTGAGCCGGCGGACGTACTGTGCGGCGAGTTTCGTTTTGGCCCGGACGCGGAACCGCTGCTGCGCAGCCTGCCGCCCGTGATGGTGGTGCGGACCGCCGAGCAGCGCAATCTGCGGGCGCTGATGGATGTGCTGCAATCCGAGGCGGAATCCGAACGCCCCGGCGCCACAGCGGTACTGAGCCAGCTGGCCGCCGCGCTGTTCGCCTTGCTGCTGCGGGCCTGGATGGAGCAGCAGGAGCCAGCGCCCGGTTTGTTCGGCGTGCTGGCGGACCGGCGTCTGCATGCGGCGCTGGAAGCCATGATGCGCGCGCCCGAAGCGCCTTGGACGCTGGAGCAGCTGGCCGAGCTGTGCTTCATGTCGCGCGCTACTTTTGCCCGCTTATTCGCCAAGGCCGCGGGCATGCCGCCCGCCGAAATGCTGACTCAGCTGCGCATGCAGACGGCCGCGCAATTGCTGGGCCACGAGGGCGCCACCGCCGCGCGCGTGGCAGAAGCGGTAGGCTATCAATCCGAAGCAGCCTTCAGCCGCGCCTTCTCGCGTCATCACGGCGTGGGGCCGGGCGAATTCAAGCGTCGTCTGCGGGCTTGAAGGGATTGCGGTCGTTCAACTCACTGATGTAGTCGTCGATGCCGCCGCTTTCGCGCGCGAGGAAACGCTCGACGGCGTCGGCGAAAGCGGGGTGGGCCAGCCAGTGGGCCGACCAGGTCTTCTGCGGCAGGAAGCCGCGCGCCATTTTATGCTCGCCCTGGGCGCCGCCTTCGAAGGTCGCGATCTTGTTCTCGATGCAGAATTCCAGCGGCTGGTAGTAGGACGTTTCGAAGTGCAGGCAGGGCACGTGCTCGATGGCGCCCCAGTAGCGGCCGTAGAGCGTGTCCTCGGTGTGAATCACCAGCGAGGAGGCGATCGGCCGGCCGCCGCGCTCGGCCACCACCAGCAGGATGTTCTGCGGCATGCTGGCGCCGATGCGCAGGAAGAAGTCCTGGTTCAGGTAGGGCGAGGAGCGGTGCTCGGCGTAGGTATTGCTGTAGCAGCGATGGAAGAAGGTCCAGTCGGCGTCGGTCGCATCCTTGCCGCGGATACGGCGCATGGTGACGCCGGCGTCCTGCACCTTGCGGCGTTCGGCGCGGATGTTCTTGCGTTTCTTGTGCTCCAGCGAGGCCAGGAATTCGTCGAAGTTCGCATAGCCCTGATTCAGCCAGTGGAATTGCACGCCGCTGCGCAGCATGAAACCGGCCTTCTCCAGCATCCCGGCCTGGTCCTCAGGCGGGTAGAGGACGTGGGTGGACGACATTCCTGCGGCTTGCTGCTGCTCGCACAGATAGTCGAGCAGGGCGCCGCGGGCTGCATCGTCGCGCGCCAGCAGACGGCCGCCGGTCACCGGCGTGAACGGGACGGCAGACAGCAGCTTAGGATAGTATTCGATGCCATTGCGGTGATACGCCTCGGCCCACGCCCAGTCGAACACATACTCGCCATAAGAGTGGTGCTTGACGTAGAGCGGCATGGCTGCCACCAGCTGCTTGCCTTCGTGGACGGCCAGGTACTGCGGCTGCCAGCCGGTATCCGCGCAGGCGCTGCCGGATTCGTGCATCGCGTGCAGGAAAGCGTAGGACAGAAAAGGGTTGCCGTCTTCGGCGGCCAGCGCATCCCACGCCGCCTCGCCGACTTCCGACAGGGAGGAAATCACGCTGAATCGATAGCTCATCGGCCTATTCTAGCGAAATATTCTTTTTGGGGTCAGGCGCCAAACGCTACATGAGGCCGTGTCGCATTTGGCGCCTGACCCCAAAATGCGGTGGTGCGGAGGCAATGTTACAATCTTCGCCATCTCATAGCGGTAACTGTTCGTATGTCGCACTCTTTCCATAATCTGTACCACCATGACTTCGCCCGTGTGGCTGTTGGCGTGCCGCGCTGCCGCGTGGCCGATCCGCTGCATAACGCGGACGAGACCATCGCTCTGGCCAGGGATGCCGCCGCCCAGGGCGCAGCGCTGATCGCTTTCCCGGAACTGGGCTTGTCGGCTTATTCCTGCGATGACCTGTTCCACCAGCGCGCGCTGCTGGACGGCGTGCTGCAGGCGCTGAACAAGGTGGTGGAGGCGTCACAGCAGATCAGTTGCGTGATGATCGTTGGCGTGCCGCTGCGCGTGGATCATCTGCTGTTCAACTGCGCAGTGGTGGTCAGCGGCGGACAGATTCGCGGCGTGGTGCCGAAGTCCTTCCTGCCGAATTACAACGAGTTTTACGAGGCGCGCCAGTTCAGCGCGGCCGACGAGGCGATTGCCACGCAGATTGAACTCTGCGGCCAGACGGTGCCGTTTGGCGTGAACCAGTTGTTCGAGATCGAGAATCTGCCGCTGTTCAAATTCCACGTCGAGATTTGCGAAGACGTGTGGGTGCCGATTCCGCCATCGTCGTTTGGCGCACTGGCTGGTGCGACCGTGCTGGTGAATTTGTCGGCGTCGAACGTCGTGGTCGGAAAGGCGGATTACCGCCGCCAGCTGGTCGGCCAACAGTCCGCGCGCTGCCTGGCCGCTTACCTGTATTCGTCGGCAGGACGGGGCGAATCGACCACCGACTTGGCCTGGGATGGCCAGGCGCTGATTGCGGAGAATGGCGAAATCCTGCGCGAGTCCGAGCGTTATAGCGATGAGTCGCACCTGATCTTCGCCGACGTGGACCTGGAGCGCCTGTCGCGCGAGCGCATGCGCACCACCACCTTCGGCAAATCCGTGCGCCGCCACAAAGAGGAAGTGCAGCAGTTCCGCACCGTGCGCTTCCCGATCGAGCTGCCGACGCATCGTGTGCTGCCGCTGGAGCGCAACGTCGCACGCTTCCCTTATGTGCCGGCCAACCGCGCCCTGCGCGACCAGCGCTGCAATGAGGTCTACAACATCCAGGTGCAGGCGCTGGTGCAGCGCTTGTCCGCCAGCGGCATCAAGAAGGTCGTGATCGGCGTCAGTGGCGGCCTCGATTCCACGCATGCGCTGCTGGTATGCGCGAAGGCGATGGACCGTCTGAACCTGCCGCGAACGAATATCATCGCCGTCACCATGCCGGGCTTTGCGACCAGCAGCCGTACGCTGGAGCAGGCGAGGGCGCTGATGGCTTTCGTGGGCTGCGACGCTTCCGAGATCGATATCCGCCCAAGCTGCATCCAGATGCTGAAGGATCTGGGACACCCATACGCCGAGGGCAAAGAGCAGTACGACATCACCTTCGAGAACGTGCAGGCGGGCGAGCGCACCAACCACCTGTTCCGCCTCGCGAACCACCTGAATGGCATCGTGATCGGTACCGGCGACCTGAGCGAGCTGGCGCTGGGCTGGTGCACCTACGGCGTGGGCGATCATATGTCGCACTACAACGTGAACGCCTCCGTACCGAAGACCCTGATTGCCCACCTGGTGCGCTGGGTCGCCGAGAGCAAGCAGTTCGGCGACGTGAATTCGAGCGTGCTGCTGGCCGTTGTGAATACCGAAATCAGCCCGGAACTGGTGCCCGGCAAAGCTGGCGATGAAGCGCCGGCCCAGATCACGCAGAACGTGATTGGCCCGTACGAGTTGCAGGACTTCAATCTGTACTACACGCTGCGCTTCGGCTTCCGGCCGTCCAAGGTTGCCTTCCTGTCCTACCACGCGTGGAAGGACCGCGAAGTGGGGCAGTGGCCGGAGGACGAGCATGTCCAGCGTAACCAGTACGAACTGAAGGACATCAAGCACAACCTGGGCATCTTCCTGAAACGCTTCTTCCAGACCAGCCAGTTCAAGCGCACTTGCGTGCCGAACGCGCCGAAGGTCGGCTCGGGCGGATCGCTGTCGCCGCGCGGCGACTGGCGCGCACCAAGCGATTCCGAAGCCGCCGTGTGGCTGGAAAATCTCAAGACTGTGCCCGACGCCTAATCACTATAAGGAGAACCGCAATGAAGCAAATTACCGCCATCATCAAGCCATTCAAGCTGGACGAAGTGCGCGAAGCGCTGGCTGAAGTGAACGTCACCGGCCTGACCGTGACGGAAGTGAAGGGCTTCGGCCGCCAGAAAGGCCACACGGAACTGTATCGCGGCGCGGAGTATGTCGTGGACTTCCTGCCGAAAGTGAAAGTGGAAGTGGTGGTCGACGACGGCGTGGCCGAACAGGTCGTGGACGCCGTGATCAAGGCCGCCCGCACCGGCAAGATCGGCGACGGCAAGATCTTCGTGCAGAACATCGAGCAGGTGATCCGCATCCGCACCGGCGAAACCGGCCCGGACGCCGTTTAATCATGCGTGGCGGGCCGGGCGCCCGCTAGCGCGCTTAGGTAGAGCCGCGCAGCTTGAGGTCAAACTTCCAGCTGACCAGGCGCATGGCCATGATCAGCGCCGCGCTCGACCACAGCGCTACGTCATCGGACACGCTGGTGTACTGCAGCCCGATGTAGAACCAGCAGCCGAAGAAAGCGCAGATGGCGTAAGGCTTCCCGTCGCGGAAGACCATCGGCACCTCGTTGCACAGCACATCGCGCAGTACGCCGCCGAAGATGCCGGTAATCACGCCCATCATCGACGCGATAAACAGCGGCATCCCCGCCGCCAGTGCCTGGGCTACGCTGGCCACAGCGAACAGGCCGAGGCCTGCCGCATCGGCAATCACGATCAGCCGTTCGGAAACGATATGTCTTAATTGCTTGATGAAGGGCGCCGCGCACAGGGCGACCACGAAGAGCAGAATCGTATATTCCTGATGCGCCACCCAGAACAGGGGACGCTTATCCAGCAGCACATCACGCATGGTGCCGCCGCCAAATGCGGTGATGAAGGCGACGATGAAGACACCGACGATGTCCATCCGCTTGCGCCGGGCCTCAATAAACCCCGAGAACGCCCCAACCAGGATTGCCACGACCTCGATAATCGTAATGAGCGAGACGTGTGGGACGATTTTCATGCGTTGTAGTTATTGGTTGCAAATAACTACAGATTAGCATCCCACCCACAAGAGTTGCAAACACGCGCACCAAATGGCGCCGTAAATGGGGACGCAATAATATTTAGCGGACTGGAGCGAGAGCGGCGCGGAGGAGGACCATCAGGGCGCCTTCGCCGCCTTCGGCTGCGTTGGCCTGGGTGAAGGCGATGACGCCGTCGGTTTGCACCAGCCAGCTGTGGACCATGGACTTCAGCACGGGTTCGCCGCCGCGCGAGCCGAAGCCGCGGCCGTGGATGACGCATACGCAGCGGTAGTTGCGCTGTGCAGCCTTGGTGAGGAACTGGCCGATAGCGTTGCGGGCGTCGTCGCGGCGCAGGCCGTGGAGGTCGAGCTCGTCCTGCACCGGCCAGTAGCCTTTGCGCAGGCGCTTCATCACGTCGACGCCGACGCCGGGTGCGAGGTAGTTCAGGGCCGGGTCTTCTTCGATGTAGTGATCGACATCGAACTGGTCGGACAGCATGGATTCGCGCAGCACGGCGGCATCATCGGCGGCCTGCTCGGCGGCGTTCAGCGGCTTGCGCGGGCCGGATTTTGCAGCCGCAGCGCGCACGGCATCCGAAAAAGGCGCCTTGGCAATCGGCGCCACATAGCGGTCCGACGGCTTCATTTTCTGCACGCCGCCCATCGAGGTGGCAAAGACGTTCGCCGCAGCAGCAGCCACCTTTTCGCGCTGTACGCGCTCCTTCTCGGCGACGGCCTTGGCTTCTTCCTGTTCCTTCAGCTGCTTGCCAAAGCCTTTCAGGTCGGCGAACGACTTCATACGACGATTACTCCTGTCCTTCGAGGTAGCGCTGTGCGTCCAGTGCGGCCATGCAGCCGGTACCGGCCGAGGTGATGGCCTGGCGGTACACGTGGTCCTGCACGTCGCCGGCGGCGAACACGCCCGGTACGGAGGTGGCGGTGGCCATGCCTTCGGTGCCGGTGCGGGTCTTGATGTAGCCGTTGTGCATTTCCAGCTGGCCTTCGAAGATGCCGGTGTTCGGCTTGTGGCCGATGGCGATGAACAGGCCGTGCACGGAAACTTCGCTCAGGCCACCGTCGTTGTGCTGGATCACGATACCGGTCACGCCGGAGTCGTCGCCCTTCACTTCGTGCAGGTTGGAGTTCAGTTTCAGTTCGATCTTGCCTTCAGCGACCTTGGCCATCAAGCGGTCCACCAGGATAGGCTCGGCGCGGAATTTATCGCGGCGGTGCACCAGGGTGACCTTGGTGGCGATATTGGACAGGTACAGAGCTTCCTCAACGGCGGTATTGCCGCCGCCGACCACGGCCACTTCCTGGCCACGGTAGAAGAATCCGTCGCAGGTGGCGCAGGCGGACACACCGCGGCCCATGAAGGCTTCTTCCGATGGCAGGCCGAGGTACTGGGCCGAGGCGCCGGTGGAGATGATCAGGGTGTCGCAGGTGTACTCGCCGCTGTCGCCGATCAGGCGGATTGGCTTTTCATTCAGCTTGGTGGTGTGGATGTGATCGAACACGATTTCGGTCTTGAAGCGCTCGGCGTGCTGCAGGAAGCGCTGCATCAGGTCCGGACCTTGCACGCCCAGCGGGTCAGCCGGCCAGTTTTCCACGTCGGTGGTGGTCATCAGCTGGCCGCCTTGCTCAACGCCGGTGATCAGAACCGGGTTCAGGTTCGCTCGCGCTGCATAAATGGCAGCGGAGTAGCCGGCTGGGCCGGAGCCAAGGATCAGTACGCGGGCGTGTTTGGTAGTGGTCATGGGAAGCTTCTTCAAATAAGTTGGATGCACTGTACATTGGGGCAGGGTGCCTCAGCGCAACCCCCGCCCGCGGAAACAGGAATTATAAGCGAAGCATTGATTTCACATGAATTGAGAGGGCTTTTCCACCCTGTATGCCTTAGAATAAGCGCAATATGGAAAAAATTCCTCGAAGCAATGAGTAAAGCCAGTCAAGCGACGACCAAAGAAGGTTACAAGCGCAATCCGGTCGAACGCCAGCCGCTCCCGAACCGGCTGGTGCGGCTGTTGTCAGAGGCGAAATTCTTCGCCCTGCTGGTCGTCTGCGTGTATTTCATCCTGATTCTGGCCAGTTATAACCGGGTCGATCCGGGCTGGTCGCACAATACCAATGTCGCCAAGGTGATGAACCTGGGTGGCCGCGGCGGCGCCTGGCTGTCCGACCTGATGTTGTTTATTTTCGGTTTTTCTGCCTGGTGGTGGTGCATGTATATGCTGCGCTTCGTGTGGCAGGGCTACCGCCGGCTGACCCATAAATTCGTGCTGGAGACGGAACCCGACCCGGAACATCGCCAGGAAGGCCTGATCCGCGTGATCGGTTTTGCCTTCCTGCTGTGCGGCTCGATGGGACTGGAATACCTGCGCATGTACACCATGAAGGTGCAACTGCCGCGCGCGCCGGGTGGCGTGCTGGGTGAGCTGATCGGCCACTCGGCCCACGTTGGACTGGGCTTCACCGGCGCTACGCTGGTGCTGCTGCTCCTGTTCGGCACTGGTTTCAGCCTGTTCTTCCATGTGTCGTGGATGACGGTGGCGGAGCGCATCGGCTATGGCATCGAGCTGGCCTTGGACTGGGTCAAGGCGCGCATGGAAATGCGCGAAGACCGCCGCCAGGGCGAAGCCGCCATGGTCAAGCGCGAGGAAGTGGTGGTCAAGGAGCGCGTGAAGCACGAGGAGAAGCATCCGCGCCCGGCGCCGGTCGCGCCAAGCGTGCCGGGTGCGCCGGAAGCGCCGCCGCCGCCACTGGTCAAGATCGAGCCTCAAGTCACCCAGGTGGTGCAGTCCGAGCGCGTGATCAAGGAGAAGCAGGGCACGCTGTTCAGCGAAATCGAGAATACCGACCTGCCGCCGCTGTCGCTGCTGGATGACGCGCCGCCGCAACAGGAAACCGTGGCGGTGGAAACCCTGGAATTCACCAGCCGCCTGATCGAGAAGAAGCTGTCCGACTTTGGCGTGGAAGCCAAGGTGGTGGCGGCCTATCCGGGTCCGGTGGTCACGCGCTACGAGATCGAACCGGCAACGGGCGTGAAGGGCAGCCAGATCGTGAACCTGGCGCGCGACCTGGCGCGTTCGCTGTCGCTGACCTCGATCCGCGTGGTCGAGACCATCCCTGGCAAGAATTACATGGCGCTGGAGCTGCCGAATCCGAAGCGCCAGATCGTGCGCCTGACCGAGATTCTGGGCTCCAAGGTCTATAACGACAACTCTTCGCCGCTGACCGTGGCGCTGGGCAAGGACATCGCCGGCAAACCGGTCGTGGCCGATCTGGCCAAAATGCCGCACTTGCTGGTGGCGGGTACCACCGGTTCCGGTAAGTCCGTTGGTATTAATGCCACGATCCTGTCGCTGCTATACAAGGCCGACCCGCACGATGTGCGCATGATCCTGATCGACCCGAAGATGCTGGAGATGTCGGTGTACGAAGGCATCCCGCACTTGCTGGCGCCGGTGGTGACCGATATGCGCCAGGCTGGCCATGCGCTGAACTGGGCGGTGAACGAGATGGAGCGCCGCTACAAGCTGATGTCCAAGCTGGGCGTGCGTAACCTGGCCGGCTATAACGCCAAGATCGCGGAAGCGGCCAAGCGCGAAGAGAAGATCCCGAACCCGTTCTCGATTACCCCGGATTCGCCGGAACCACTGGAAAAACTGCCAACCATCGTCATCATCATCGACGAATTGGCCGACCTGATGATGGTAGTCGGTAAGAAGGTGGAAGAGCTGATCGCCCGTATCGCCCAGAAAGCCCGTGCGGCCGGCCTGCACTTGATTCTGGCGACGCAGCGCCCATCTGTAGACGTGATTACGGGCCTGATCAAGGCCAACATCCCGACCCGTATTGCCTTCCAGGTATCGTCCAAGATTGACTCGCGTACCATTCTGGACCAGATGGGCGCGGAGGCGCTGCTGGGTATGGGCGACATGCTGTACATGCCGCCCGGTACCGGCCTGCCGATCCGCGTGCACGGAGCTTTCGTGTCGGACGATGAAGTGCACCGCGTGGTGAAGCACCTGAAAGAGCAGGGCGAACCGAATTATATCGATGGCATCCTCGAAGGCGGCACGCTGGAAGAGGGCGGCGACGGCGCAATGGCAGGTGGCGGCGGCGAGGGTGGCGGCGAGTCCGACCCTATGTACGACCAGGCCGTGCAGGTGGTGCTCAAGCACCGCAAGGCGTCGATCTCGCTGGTGCAGCGCCACCTGCGCATCGGCTACAACCGCGCAGCGCGCCTGCTGGAACAGATGGAAAACAGCGGCGTGGTATCGGCCATGCAGTCGAACGGCAACCGCGAAATCATCGCGCCGACGGCGTCCGCGGAATAAGGAATTTTATGAAGCTGAAAATTGTTGCGGCCCTGGCCGCGGGCCTGCTCGTTGCAGGCAGCGCCGGCGCTTCCGCGCTGGACCAGTTCAAATCGTTCGTTGCCTCGACCAAGGCGGCGCGCGGCGATTTCACGCAAAAGCTGGTGAAGAATGTGGACGGCAAGGAGAAGGTGTCGCAGCCCGCCTCCGGCACTTTCGTATTCGAGCGTCCCGGTAAATTCATCTGGACTTACCAGAAGCCTTACGAGCAGCTGCTGCAGGCCGATGGCGAGCAGCTGTATATATTCGACAAGGACCTGAACCAGGTCACCGTCAAGAAACTGGGCAATGCCCTGGGCTCCTCGCCGGCCGCCATTCTGTTCGGCAGCAATGACCTGGAAAAAAACTTCACCCTGTCCGATGCGGGCGCCCGCGATGGCCTGGAATGGCTGAAAGCCGTCCCCAAGACCAAGGACACCAGCTTCGAGCAAATTCTGATCGGCTTGAAAAACGGCGCGCCGGAAGCGATGGAGCTGAAGGACAATTTCGGACAGACTTCCGTGCTGGCTTTCAAAAAGTTTGAAAAAAATCCAGCACTGAACGCGACCTCTTTTAAATTCGTCATGCCGAAGGGTGCGGACGTCATCAATAATTGACGTCATGGCCGATCTCTTTTCATCCGAACCACGCCAGCCACTGGCCGAATCGCTTCGTCCGAAGACGCTGGACGAGGTGATCGGCCAGCAGCATCTGCTGGGCGAGGGCAAACCATTGCGCCTGGCTTTCCAGGCCGGCAAGCCGCATTCCATGATCCTGTGGGGGCCGCCGGGCGTGGGCAAGACCACGCTGGCGCGCCTGACCGCCAATGCCTTTGACGCGTCGTTCATCGCCTTGTCGGCGGTGTTCGCGGGCGTGAAGGATATCCGCGCCGCAATGGACCAGGCGCAGCAAACGCTGGACCAGTACGGCAAGCACACCATCCTGTTCGTGGACGAGATCCACCGCTTCAACAAGGCGCAGCAGGATGCGCTGCTGCCGTTCGTGGAATCCGGTCTGGTGACCTTCATCGGCGCCACCACCGAGAACCCAAGCTTCGAGGTCAACTCGGCATTGCTGTCGCGCGCCCAGGTCTATGTGCTGAAGTCATTGACCGACGAGGAAATGCGCCAGCTGCTGACCAAGGCGCACAAGACGGCGCTGCAGGATATCGAATTCGAAGACGTCGCCATCGATACACTGGTTGGCTTTGCGGACGGCGACGCGCGACGCTTCCTCAACCTGCTGGAGCAGGCGCAGACCGCCGCGCGTTCGGCGCGTGTGCAGAAAATCGACGCCAAGTTCGTCGAGAACGCGATGACCCTGAACGCGCGCCGCTTCGACAAGGGCGGCGACAATTTCTACGATCAGATTTCGGCCCTGCACAAATCCGTGCGCGGCTCGAATCCGGATGCGGCGCTGTACTGGTTCTGCCGCATGATCGACGGCGGCGCCGACCCGCGCTACCTGGCGCGCCGCATCATCCGCATGGCGTGGGAAGACATCGGCCTGGCCGATCCACGCGCGCTGACCATGGTGAACGATGCTGCTGAAACCTATGAGCGGCTTGGCTCTCCGGAGGGCGAGCTGGCACTGGGGCAGGCAGTGATTTACCTCGCCGTCGCGGCCAAGAGCAATGCAGGCTACAACGCCTTCAACGCCGCCATGGCTTACGTCAAACGCGACAAGTCACGTGAAGTGCCGGTCCACCTGCGCAACGCGCCGACAAAGCTGATGAAGGAACTGGGCTACGGCCACGAATACCGCTACGCCCACGACGAACCGCATGCCTATGCGGCAGGCGAAACCTATCTGCCGGACGGCATGACGGAACCGGGCTGGTATCAACCCGTGCCGCGTGGCCTCGAATCCAAGATCGCCGACAAGCTGGCCTTCCTGCGCAAGCTGGACGAGGACGCAGGCAAATCATAAGGCCAATTGGCCGAACACTTTCTCCATATCGTCCATGCCCTTGCGCATGGCGGTTTCGTCGAACGAAGAGAAACCCATCACCAGTCCCGGTGGCGCCTTCTGCTGCATGCAGTAGAAGGATACGGCGCGCGTTTTGATGCCGCTGCGATTGAGCGCAGCCGCGACATCGGCGTCGTTGACGTGGGCGGGCAGGAGTACGGTGGCGTCCAGGCCCGTGCTGACAGGGATGGGCGTGAGCAAGCCGGCGAAGCGGGTTTTGCACTCGTGCTGGAAACGCCGCGCGCGTTCGGCGTACAGCAGGCGCATACGGTGCAGGTGGCGTGCGAAGTGGCCGCCGGCGATGAAGTCGGCCAGCACCGCTTGCTGATACACGGGCGCGTGACGGCAGGTGAGCGAGATGGCGGAACGGTAAGCATCCGCCATCCAGGCCGGCACAACCATGTACGCCAGGCGCAGGGCAGGGAACAGCAGCTTGCTGAAAGAGCCCATGTAGATCACAGGTTCGCTGCCGTCCAGGCTTTTCAGCGCGGGCAGGGGCTGGCCATCGAAGCGGAATTCGCCGTCGTAATCGTCCTCGATGATCATGGTGTTGTTCGCTTCGGCCCAGGACAAGAGCGCGAGGCGGCGCTCCAGCGGCAGGCTGCCGCCAAGCGGCGCCTGATGGGCGGCGGTGACGTAAGCCATGCGCACATCGGGCGTGGAAGGCAAAGGAGGATCGGTGCGCAAGCCTTGCATATCGACCGGAACGCCAATGATGCGCGCGCCATTCAGTGCGAAAATGCGCGCCGCACCCGGGTAGCCGGGATCTTCCATCAACACCGCATCGCCGGGATCGAGCAGCAGACGGGCGCTCAGGTCCAGCGCTTGCTGGGCGCTGGAGAAAACGACGATCTGGCTCGCCTCGCACGCAATGCGCTGCGAATAGTGCAGGTGCTCCGCAATCGCCTGGCGCAGCGGCGCGTAGCCTGCCGCGTCGCCATAGTGCAGTTCATCGGCCCAGCGGGTGCGTCCATAGCGGTTGGCGAGCTGGCGCCAGGTGGCAATGGGGAAGGCCGATACGTCCGGCTGGTTGGGGCGGAATGGCTGCAAGGGCATGCGCTGCTCGCCCATCACGAAAGGACTGCAGGCCAAACGCTTGCCTTGCTGCGACAGCCGCGCCGCAGCCGGTGTCCGCGGCGGTACGGCGGCGGGCAGGTTGGCTGGCAGATTCGGCGACACCGTGGTGCCGCTGCCCGTGGTGCCGATCAGGTAGCCCTCAGCGATCAGCTGCTCATACACGGCCAGCACGGTGCCGCGGGAAATGTCCTGCTGGCGGGCGAAATCGCGGCTGGACGGCAGACGGCGGCCGGGTGCAATGCGCCCGCTCAGAACGGCGTCGCGCAGTTCGTTGTACAGCCAACGCTGCAGGGTAATGCCCTCGGGACGCAGGCCCAGTGCAAATTCCAGCTCATTGGCACGTTTCATCGCAAAGTGGCCTGGTAAAAGTTTCGATAAATGGGCATATGAATTGTACCGCATGAAAGCTAGGATGTTTCATCTCTGAAATTTCTGCAGGAATTCATCATGAAAATGCTTCTTATCGAATGCAGCCCACGCCAAGCGAACGCCAACGCAACGAGCGGCGCGCTGGGCCGCCATCTTGTGGACGCCTTTACCGCGCGCAGCGGCCGTCCGGTCGAACTGGTCGAGCGCAATATCGGCGCTGAGCCGCTGCCGGCCATGTCGGCCGAGTACGCGGAATCGGTACAGCTGCCGCGCGACGAGGCGCAGACGCGCTACGGCGCGGCGCTGGCTGTCTCCGACCAGCTGATCGCGGAACTGAAGTGGGCCGATCTGCTCGTGATCGCATCGCCGGTCCATAACTTCACGGTGCCCGCATCGCTGAAACTGTGGATCGATATGGTGGTGCGCAGCGGCGTGACTTTCCATAATACGCCGGAGGGGAAGAAGGGCTTGCTGGGCGATCGTCCAACGCTGGTCGCCGTCAGCGCGGGCGGTGCGATGTTCCGCGACCCGCCAAAGCAGCCCGACTTCTTCCGTCCTTATTTGAACGCCGCGCTGGGCGTAATCGGCATCCGGGACATCAGCTATGTGGCGGCCACCGGACTGGCCTTCAGCGGCAGCCCGATGAATGCAGTGCAATTCCAGGCGAATGCATGGATCGAAGCCAGCCTTGAAGGGTTCCTTCAGCGTTTCGACAAGGCGGCCGCGTGAGCTTTGTATAACTACAACAGTCGTTTATATTGAAGCTTAGGCAGGCTTGCGGTTACAACATTTTAAAGCTGGACAGTAATAAATCCCCTGAGTATGATATTGTCATACTTTTAACAAAAAATTCTGGGGGTGTCGCAAATGATGGGGCAGCTCGTGGTTGATGGTGTCACGGTCCACGTGGAAGGCCGGGGCAATGAAACCATCCTGATGATCCACGGCTGGCCGGATGATCTGCGGCTATGGGACCCGCAAGTGGAAGCGCTGTCCCCCTCGTATCGTTGCGTTCGCTTCACCTTCTCCGGCTACCGCGGCGGCCGCGGCCGTTCGCTGGAAGACGTTACCACTATGTTCGCCGAAACCGTGCGGCTGATCAGCCCGGACAAACCGGTCGTGCTGATGCTGCACGACTGGGGCTGCGTATATGGCTATCAATTTGCCATGCGCTTTCCTGAACTGGTGTCGCGCATCATCGGCGTCGGCATAGGCGGCTCCAGCCAGGCGTCCTTTCGCGATTCGCTGGACTGGGCGGGTCGTCTCAAGCTCGCCTTCTACAAGATGCGCCTGTCGATGGCGGCCAATAGCACGCGCGCTGAAGCGCAGAAGGTCAGCGCGCATCTGAACTGTCCTTATGCCGTCAGCTGGTTCAACGACCATCCTGCACGGCGCACGGCGCTGCCGTTCAAGCTGCGCTGTCCCATGCTGTACATCTATGGACGGCGCCGTCCCTTCCAGTTCCACACGCGGAATTTCGAAGCGGCTGTGCAGGCCAAGCCTGGCAATAAGGTGCTGGCTTTCCGCAGCGGCCACTGGGTCATGCGCGAGCAGCCGGATGCCTTCAACGATGCCGTGATGGGCTGGCTGCAAACTTCCCCAACGATGCCAGAGCAGTACGTGCAATAAGACGCTTCAGGACCGCGTTTTCTGCATTTCATTCCGTGTTTTCCGCGCTCCGTCGCAAGCCGATGGCGGGGCAGGGCGCCTTTACGTACAGTGGAATCATCCAAGCAGTAATTGATTCAACTGAACCCCAAAGGAGAACATCATGAAAGCCCTGAAAAACTTCGAAGCCGCCTTCGTTATCGCTGCCGCCCTGTCGATCGTCGCAAGCTTCGCTACCGCCAGCACCCCAGTCGTTAAAGTCGCCGCCGGTCCAGCAGTCGTGGCGAGCGCCGACAGCGCAATGCCAGTTGTGACCATCACCGCCAAGCGCCTGAGCAAAGAAGAAAAATCTGCACTGATCTGATGCCGGGCGCCGGAGGGCGTAAAACTCGATAGAAGTGGCGTCATCTTGGTACAATTGCTCCTTTCGACATAAGCCGGCAATGCCATGATTGACATCCAACTTCTCCGTAAAGATATTGATACCGTCGCCGCCAAACTGGCGACCCGCAAGTTCCAGCTGGACGTAGCTGGCTTCAATGCCCTGGAAGGTGAACGTAAAGCCATCCAGATGCGGACCGAGGAACTGCAAAGCAAGCGCAATTCGCTGTCCAAGCAGATCGGCATGCTGAAGGGTAAAGGAGAAGACACCTCCGCCGTGATGGCCGAAGTCGCAGGACTGGGCGACGAGCTGAAAGCGAATGAAGTAAAGCTGGGCGAAGTGCAGGAAAAGATGTCGAGCTTCCTGCAGGCCGTACCGAACCTGCCGCACGAATCCGTGCCCGCAGGGTCCGACGAAACGGCCAACGTCGAAGTGCGCAAAGTGGGGACCCCGCGCGCTTTCGACTTCGAAATCAAGGACCACGTTGACGTCGGCGCAGCGCTGGGTCTGGACTTCGACACCGCAACCAAACTGACTGGCTCGCGCTTCTCCGTCATGAAGGGCGGCATCGCACGCCTGCACCGCGCGCTCGCGCAGTTCATGCTCGACACGCACACCGAAAAGCACGGCTACACCGAGTGCTACACGCCGTACATGGTCAACGCCGATTCGCTGCTGGGCACTGGCCAGCTGCCGAAGTTCGAAGCGGACCTGTTCTCGGTGAAGAAGGGCGGCGCAGAAGGCGAAGGCGAAACCTTCTACCTGATCCCGACTTCCGAAGTCTCGCTGACCAATATCGTGCGTGACGAGATCGTGGCCGCCGATGCGCTGCCGATCAAGATGACCGCGCACACGCCATGCTTCCGTTCCGAAGCCGGCTCCTACGGCCGCGACACGCGCGGCATGATCCGCCAGCACCAGTTCGACAAAGTGGAGCTGGTGCAGGTGGTGCATCCGGAGCAGTCCTATACGGCGCTGGAAGAAATGGTGGGCCAGGCTGAAACGATTCTGCAGGCACTGGGACTGCCGTACCGCGTCATGCAGCTGTGCACCGGCGACATGGGCTTCGGCGCTGCCAAGACCTACGACCTGGAAGTGTGGCTGCCGGCGCAGAACACCTATCGCGAGATCTCGTCGCTGTCCAACTGCGAAGCCTTCCAGGCGCGCCGCATGCAGGCGCGCTTCCGCAATGCGCAGGGCAAGCCGGAGTTGCTGCACACCCTGAACGGCTCCGGCCTGGCAGTGGGCCGTACCCTGGTCGCCGTGCTGGAAAACTACCAGCAAGCCGACGGCAGCGTGATCATTCCTGAAGCACTGCGCCCATACATGGCCGGTGCCGAGCGTCTGACCCCGGCCTGATGAAAACAATTTCCAGGATTTGCAGAAATTACCCTTCCATTTTGGAATAACGCTGCTATAATCTTGGTCTTCCAACGGCGACCACCGTTGCTGCAGTACCTGGAGAGGTGGCAGAGTGGTCGAATGTACCTGACTCGAAATCAGGCGTAGGGTGTCCCCCTACCGTGGGTTCGAATCCCACCCTCTCCGCCAGAACACTGAAACAGCCCAGGTAACTGGGCTGTTTTTTTTGCGCTTCCCTATGGGAGAAGTTTGATTATTGTCCAGCTACGTCTACAGCAATCTACTACTATCTGACCTCGATAGGTAGGTAGAAAGGTTGATAGAGCAGGGTGGATAGGAAGGTGGATAGCCTGCAGGGGTAACGGGACAGGAGGCCAAAAATGGCCAGACCCATCCACAAATTGAGCGCCTTGGTGGTGGCACACCTCAGCCGGCCGGGCCGGTACAGCGACGGCAACGGCTTGTGGCTGCAGGTATCGTTGTCCGGCACCAAGAGCTGGGTGTTCCGCTACGACCGCGACGGCGTGCGCCATGAGCTCGGACTCGGATCAGTTAGCGTGGTATCGCTGGCCGCGGCACGGGAAGCCGCGCGGGCGCAGCGTCTGCTGCTGCAGGCCGGCGACGATCCGTTGAGCGTACGGCGCCAGCAGGCAGCAGCGCGACGCGTCGAAGCGGCGCATGCCATCACCTTCGACCAATGCGCCGCCAAGTACATCGCTGCGCATCGCGCGGGCTGGCGCAATGCCAAGCACGCCAAGCAGTGGGAAACCACCCTCGCTACCTATGCCACGCCGGTGATCGGTGACCTGCCGGTGGCGGCGGTCGACACGCAGCTGGTGCTGGATGTCCTTGAACCGATTTGGCATACCCGCACAGAGACCGCCACGCGCCTGCGCGGCCGCATCGAAGTGGTGCTGGATTGGGCGATGGTGAAAGGCTACCGGCAGGGCGAGAATCCGGCGCGCTGGCGTGGCCATCTGGCGCAACTGCTGGCGCCACCGCGCAAGGTGACGCGCGTGGCCAACCGGGCCGCCTTGGCGTGGCAGGATGCCCCGGCGTTCATGGCGCAACTGCGCCAGCGCGAAGGCGTCAGCCCGCGGGCACTGGAATTCCTGATCCTCACCGCAGCGCGTTCGGCGGAAGCCCGTGGCGCCACCTGGGACGAAATGGATCTGGAACGCGCCATCTGGTCGTTGCCGGCGGAGCGCATGAAAGCAGGGCGTGCGCATCGTGTTCCCTTGTCTTCGCGAGCGATCGCGCTATTGCGGATGCGGCCTGGCAGAACGGGCATCGTCTTTTCCAGTACCGGCCTGCAGCTCTTGTCGGACATGACCCTGACGGCGGTGCTGCGACGCATGGAGCGCGCCGACATCACGGTGCACGGCTTTCGTTCGACGTTCCGAGACTGGTGCGCCGAGTATGCGGCCAATACCTTTGCGCGCGAAGTCTGCGAGTACGCGCTGGCGCACCATGTGCCCGACAAAGTGGAAGCGGCGTACCGGCGCGGCGACCTGCTGGAGAAGCGCCGCTACCTGATGGAGGCCTGGGCTAACTACCTGGATGGCCACTAGCGTTGCGCTTCGCGTTCACACGGCTGTCGCGGATGCATTGCTCCATCCATGTCACGACTTCACTTTTGATCCAGGCACTGGCACGTCGGGCATTCAGTTTGACGGGGCGTGGAAAGGCATCGCGTTGAATCGCCTGGTAGATGCTGCTGCGTGATAGCCCGCACGACGCCATGACATCGGGAAGGCGCAGTAAGATCAGGGCAGGCGCCTTGGCGTCACGGCGCCTATCCACGCCAGTGCGGATGATGTACTGTCGCGCCGACGTCGTGTTCGTATTCATGCTCACCTCCCTAATCAAGTGTATGCCTTGTACCTACGGGGCCTTTGACCAATTCGACATCGGCGTTTTCACTTGCGGAGATGGCGCGTGCTACATCACGGACAAGACAGACGTGCGGTCCTCGCGCGAGACTGAAAATGAATTGAGAAATTGAGAGGCAGGATAGACTGCGCGTCATAAATCCTTAATCTCTGCGAGATCAAGGATGTGGTCCTCGCCCCTTTGGGGCTGCGGGCTGTTCAAATCTCTGTGTAGATTTCGATGTTGAGGGGCGACACCAGGACCAGCGCGACGTCGTACAGCACTTGCAATGCGGTCGCCGCGAAAGCGAGACCGGCGCCCGCCCACATTGGGGTTATCGGTTCCGGTCGGACGATGAGGCAGAACAGGAAGAGAAGGAGCCCGCCCATCATCGCCAACCTGAGGATCGGGCGTAATATGACGCCAAGCAGTAAAAGCAAGATGAAAAGGATGAAGCGGAAGACACCGAACAAGCACTTGCCAATGACAACCATGACTGCGAACCCGAGTCCTTCCATGATCTCCTCCAATCCAGATCGAACAGAGGCGTCTTCACAGCATGAGCCAAGCCTCCACGATGATTTGGACAATCACGTTTGCTAAAAGGTTGCGGCTTGTTTTCTTGGGATTGAACGTCTTCTCGTATGAGATCGCGGAAGCTACTGCTCGGGCTTGCTATGTCATGACAAAATCGTTGTGCATTGGGCCTGTCGCATGACTTTAGCTCGCTTCGTCGTGACGAAATTGTTGCTCGATCGGTGCATTGGTAATGGTTGAGCTCGTTTCGTCATGACGAAGTCCTTTCCGGTTCAGTGCATTGGTAATGGTGAAACTCGCTTCGTCATGTCGAAGTCTTTGCTCGATAGGCGCATTGGTAATAATTGAACTCGTTTCGTCATGACGAAGTCCTTTCCGGGTCAGTGCATTGGTAATGGTGAAACTCGCTTCGTCATGACGAAATCCTTGCTGATTCGTTGCATTGGTAATGGTTGAACTCACTTCGTCATGTCGAGGTCCTTGCTGGTTCGCAGCCATTGTTCGGTTGACCGATTACGCGGAACCCAGCACAGCATGCGGCTGCGGATTCATTTAATCGACGCGACACATTGTTGAAATCGTTGAGCCGACGTTTCGTAGTCTAGCGTGTTCCGCAGCAGACATGTGCTGCGTGAAGACGTAGGCGCCGATGATTGCGAGGTCCTTTCCAATGCTCCAAAGCGACCGATAGCTATTTACTGGTCACTCGTGATTGGGCTAAGTTCCCAATCTCTTATTATAGTGCCGCACTAATGTGGAGTTCGAACGGGAACGAAGATACCTTTGTCAGAGTTCATCATATCATCCAGCATTTTGCGATTGAGGGGCTTTTCCGCATCGAGACGTCGAAGGAATGTTAGGCCTGTGAACTTTACCGTCGGCGGAACTGATGACTCTTCCCCGACAACGAATTCAACTCCGAGAAGGTACATTGATTTGTCCTGATATGCTTCTCCTCGGCTTGCATAATACGCGTCAATCAACAAAGGAATTTTGCCGTCAGTGCTAAGTTGCACGTATCCTTTTCGCGATGGCACCCTTTTCCTTATTGCCTCTTGCAGACCAAATTTCGCAGACGCTAGATGCAGTGTCTTGTCAGAGGATTGTACGGTCCACTCATCCTTCGATATCTCGGTGGGAAAATATGCTCTTCCCTCAAGGAACGTTGCGGTGTCGCTAATCGATTGTAATTTGACGGAGTCTCCGTCTTCGGCGAAGTTGCCTTGAAGGATAAGAGACCTTTCTTCTCGATACTGTCGCTGGGACTGTATGTTGGCGTCTTGCGCCAGCTGACACCCTCGGATAGAAACGCCAAGGGCTATCAATGCGAGAGCCGCTGAGGCACCAGCAATTAAGTTGCTAGGCTGCAAAAATGCGCTGAGTCGACTGGTCGTTGGGGGCGGTGTGGAAAGATCGGGCGATTTTCCGAGGTTACTAGACGCTCTAACATTGGGATTTTTCTGGGAACGGCCCATGGGCTATCTTTAAGTTAACGTGGTTGAGATGATTTGCCGACAAACAATTGCGTCGCGTGTGCAACGCTATGACGACGTTCCTTTATTGGCCGCTTGAGAGCCAGTAGCATCGCTAAGCTGTCGGCCATAGGATATGAATCACTGGACCGCGCATGGCGTGCTGCAATTCTGCCTCTCCGACTTCCTGATGGCGCAGCGTAGCCGTCACGTTGGCAGATGTCGATCGAGGTGCAGCGCGTGCTCGCAGCTGTGGAAGTATTTACGATTCGAATTATGTCAGCGACAGCATGAAATCAGTGAACACCGCCCGCTCCAGCGCCGCGATTTGAGCAGGTCGAGAATGGGGGGGCGGGCCTTGGACATGGTGGAGCTGGGTTATGAAAGCGGCCGCGCGTGGATGTATGACGTGCTTTCCCGGTACACGATGATGTAGCCCGGTAATGGTGTGATCAGCCATTCCGCGCCAAGCGCCGCTCCTGCGAGCAGCAGGAGGCTCCTCGCGCTGTGGTTGCCACGCGGTACCGTGACAAACGCCCCAGTCAGTTCGGGGTGTGGTCGCTTCGATCTCGGCGCATCCCGCTCGGACCGCACAATGTATGGGACCGCATCGTTAAGCGTTTCGAGCAACTCGGCGACGGACATCGACCTCTCTTCCTGGAACGCCACGCATTCCCTGTCAATATCGATCTTGTGGAGGATGTCGAAGTGATCGCTCTTCAGCTCGGTGGTATCGCGCTTGCGGCCCGGATCGTTCGAGCCGAAGCCGCTGAGGTTCCACGCCGGCGTCGTCCCCTTGCCCTTGTAGTGCTTGATCAGCTGCGCCTCGAGATCCACAGCCGTGAAAACGAAGATGCGCACGGCCTTAAAGGACACCAAGGCAGGATCAAGATCGTGCCTGTGCTGGACCTTCCTGGCGTGCCGGACAAGTCGTGCTCGCAGACCCGCCTCGGCGTCCGTCTTTCCGACGTATACGAGCTCCCCCTTCAGAAAAAGCTGATATACGCCCTGCTGCTCGGGGATGTCACTGGCAGAGGCGGTATCCAGCAAGGCTGCGGGCATGGCGTCCAATAATTGGATCAGTTCGCGCAACAGGGCGGCCGGCAAATCGAATTCAAATTCAGAGAAGTGGGAGCGGGTCGGCATCGGGACAGAAAGTTCCCTAAAATAATGTCATGTTGCCACAGTCATTTCATTTTGCAAAGTTTAAGGGGCCCAAACGGCCGAGAAGCACGGAATGCTCCAGGGGAAGCGCATCGCATCTATTCAGTTGTCAATGGGAACGATATGATTGAAATGATCCGCTCGGAAATCCGCCTTTCAAGTGTGGCGCGGATTCCCGGCGCCGACGTAAAGAACACATGGCGCAGGCTTATTGACACCAGTGGCGCTCGGCCGGGTCATTTTATTTCCTCATGGAGTTCAAACGATGAATCAGAAGAGTGGCCCGGTCGTGCTGAAGGGGCTTATCAGCGAGCTGCGCGCGATCACGCGTCGTATCACCTCGGTCGAGGCGGGCGACGACGCCCGGGCGCTGAGAAGGATGCGCGAGGAGATCGAGGAGCTGACTCGCGACCTGCGGACCACGACAGCGAGGCTGGATCCGATTCTTCGTCCGGACGCCATGTTCGATCCAACCGATCCGGCGACGGCCGGGCGGGTCGTGGCCCTGACTTTGGTCGCCCAGTCGAGGCATCCCCTCTCAGCGATACCGGAGTTCTACGGCGCCGGCGTCTACGCCATCTACTATACGGGCGACTTCGAGCACTACCGAGAGTTGTCGGGAACGGACCATCCAATCTACGTCGGCAAGGCTGACCCGGCAAATCCTTCGGCTAAGGATGCGGTGGCGCAGGGGGTTAAGCTGGCGGGGCGCCTGGAGGATCACGCGAAGAGTATCCGGAAGGCGGCGACGACCTTGAATATCGAGGACTTCGACTGCAGATTCCTCATAGTTCAGTCGGGTTTTCAGAAGTCGGCCGAAGATTATCTGATCAACATGTTCAAGCCGATCTGGAACTCGGAAACGAAGATCTGCTTCGGCCTGGGGAAGCATGGCGACAGTTCGGACACAAGGGGCAACAAGCGCTCCCCCTGGGACACGCTGCATCCGGGCCGCGCTTGGGCGGACGGGAGCTCTGAGAATCAGAAAGCCCCCGAGCTGATTGCCGAACAGATCCGGCAGCACTTCGACCGGAATCGTCCATACGGGGACGTCCGCGAGATCCTTGACAGGTTCATGGTCGACATGCGTCAGTTGAGCACGGATCACTTTCACTCTGGCGCGAGCAAGCCAGTCTCGCTGGAGCCCACCGAGAGGGACTTGTTCACGGGAATGTAAAAGCCCGCGACCGTTCCGCGCGGACAATTCGACGGCGCCGATGACTGGCAAACAAGGAGTGGGAATTGGTCGACAGTATTAGTCGGGAGTACCGTAGCGAGATCATGAGCAGAGTGAGGGCGAAGGACACTAAGCCCGAAATGGTCGTGCGTCGATTGCTGCACGCGGTCGGATACCGCTACCGGCTGCACGCGCGCGACCTGCCTGGCAAGCCGGACCTCGTGTTCCGGGGGCGACGGAAGGTCGTGTTCATCAACGGCTGCTTCTGGCACCGACACCTGGGCTGCGCGCTCGCTCGTCTGCCGAAGTCCAGGACCGAGTTCTGGACACAAAAGCTTGAGCGGAACCGGGAGCGCGACGAGAGGAACGTCGAGGCGCTTAAAAAACTGGGATGGGAAGTGCTGACGGTATGGGAGTGCGAGGTCCAGGACCCCGCCACACTCATGCCGCGCGTCGTCGCGTTTCTAGAACAACGGCCGGCGCCGCATTAGCCGGCCTCGCGGCTACCGCTTCCAGACAGTTTGCGACTTGGCGCGCGACCACTTCGGCGAGCTTGACCGGCACCGCGTTGCCCAATTGGCGCATGATCTCCCCCCAAGAGCCATGGAACACGTAATCGTCGGGGAAGGTCTGGATGAGCGCTGCTTCGCGAATGGTGAAGTAGCGAACAGTCCCGTCGGGCATTGCGATCATGTTCTCTCCTCCCGGCACCCCGTGATCACCTGCTTTGAGCGTCTTCGCCGGCTCGTCCAGCGGGCTGCCGGTGTGTCCGGGATAGCTGCGCGCCCCCGGAATGAAAACATGGTTCGGAATCCCGTTTTTTGGCTTGCGGACCGGGTCAGGCAGCCTCGAAATAGCGTCCCGGACGGTTACCCACGGGAGTTTGTCGAGGCCCAGACCTTGCGAGGCAATCCTGGCGACACGCGCGGCGAGTTTTGGCGACATGGTCGGACGCGAAGCTTGCGGAACCCTGTGGCGCTCCCAGTAGTCCCCCGTGATCCACATCGAGCGCAGCAGCGCTTCCTCGGAATGCGTCGGCGTGGGAAATTCCCACGCGACACCGAGGTCTCGCCGGAACCCGATGATGAATACCCGTTCGCGCTTCTGCGGCACGCCGTAATTAGCGGCGTTGAGGAGCTGGAGGCGCACGTCGTACATGGGCTCGTCGCCAACGGACGTGGAGGCGTGCCGCGTCTCCAGGCGCGCCAGGTGGGCCTCCCAGGGCTCGTCCTCCTCGCGGATCACGAAGGGATGGGCGAGTTGCAGTTGGACGTACCAGCGGTAAGCCGCGAAGTTCTGTCGCAGGAGGCCCTTTACGTTCTCGAACATGAACGCCTGCGGCCCGACTTCCCGGATGGCGCGCACCGCTTCCGGAAACATGTCGCGGGCGTCGTCGCGGCCGCCGTGCTTGCCGCCGAGCGAAAAGGGCTGGCAAGGCGGCCCTCCTGACACGACCGCGACGTCCGCGCCGATGCTGCCGTAGTCGAACTCGCGGGCGTCCTGCTCGTGGAGTGGGAACTGCCCCAGCGCATCGGCGTAGCGACCGGGATTCTCGCGAATCGTCTGGCAGGCGTAGTGGTTCCACTCAACCAATCCACAATGATGGAAGCCGGCTCCGGCCATTCCCATCGCTAAGCCACCGGCACCAGCGAAGAGTTCGATACTGTTCATTAAGATTTTGACGCAATTAATTAAGAATACGGCCCTCGCGTTACCTCTTGCCGCTTAGAAGCGAAGCCAACGGCGAGAGTAGAGGCGCAAGATCATGCCAAGTTGCTGGATTCTACTGGATACATGAACAGTAGGGAAAGCACTTCGTCAAGACCTCGGCGATACTTGTTAAGTTTTTTGATCGGCACACCGGATACCACATGTGCGCCGACCGCCTGGAGAGGTCAAACGCCCAACCCGATGTTGCGCACGATCAAGTGTCAAGGCCGTCACGTTCAAGAGTATGCGACCCATCTTCCGAGGCGGAAGCACGGTTGACGGGGTGGTATGCAAGATGCCCCACAGTTAATTCAACTTCCTGGTGGAAATAAGATTAGAATGATATTGGTTTTCCGCGTTGAGCTTATCAGATATTTCGCATCCAAATGACCACCAGCCTCCGAGTACACCTTGACCATTTGATTAAGCGGCAAAGCTTACGATATTCCCCTCCAAAAAACCTTGGAGGGGAGCTGCGCGCCACTTCCCATCGTTCCGACCAAAACATCAGGTTCGACGACATTAAGCAAGAAGATGGCTGGTTCAACAGGGTAGTCAAGCCGGACTTTCAGCGCGCCACCTGCGCATGGGATCCGGAAGCGTGCGTCACCTTCCTGAAGTCCGTTTTGAACCGAAGGATTATTCCGTCCATTATTCTTTGGCGTAGCAATGAGACCGGGCTTGTGTATGTGCTCGACGGGGCGCATCGCCTATCGGTTCTTAGGGCCTGGATGATTGACGACTGGGGGGACATGGCGGGCGAGTTCTATGGCAAGAACGACGATGTCGACGAAATCATGCAGGCCGCGCATGCTGCGCGACACGCCGTCAACGAGAGCATTGGGCCATTCAAAGCTTACGAGGAGTCCCATGCCGAGCTAAACAGGATAGTGCTTGCAGGCGGAGCTCCGATGCAGCAGATGTCCGAAGTGCGGGCGCGGATGGCCCGATTCTATCTAGATAGCTTTGGGTCGAATCGCACGTTGCACGCCCAATGGGAGGACGGAGATTACTCTGCGGCCGAAGAATCGTTTCTGGCGATCAACCGCCAGGGTGTTCGACTTGACGACTTGGAGTCGCTCCTCATCGAATACAGGAACGGAAGCATGGCCCGGGTGATCATGAGCATCGCAAACGCGGGCGCAGCAGGGCATTATTGGCCCGAGCCGCCGGCTTCCGAGCACTTGACCGAACCACTGGTGGAAAAGCTTTCGACGTTCGACAATCGCTGCGCGGTACTGTATCGGACGATGTTCGTGCCGCCGTTCGACACGACGGTAAGAGACATCAACGTTCCGATGATCGTCGCGCCAGGGCACTTCAGGCTGCAGCAGGTGTTGATTGAATTGCTCCCACTGTTGGCGGAGGGAATGCCTATCGACGCGGATGGCACCAAGAGGCTCCTCGGACGGGACAGCGAAAGCCCGGTTCAGGACATGATCGTCAACGCAGATAAATTGATCGGAATATTGGAGAACAAGCTCGAACACATTGGCGGCCGGGGAAACGGATCACGGTCTCTCGCGGTGGTCCCATTGATTTATTGGTATAACCGGCGCGGCGTTTTTGTCCGCGCGCTGATGTATGGCTGGCTGCACTGGCTGCTGTCGGGCTCCAATGAAGAGGTTCAAACCCGTAAGATTCTCTTGTCTTCGGTGCGTGGCGAATTGGAAGACATGTTGACGCGTTATAAGGATGAGTTCGCTGAAATCCAGCATCGCGCGGGGGCCGGTTTCAAATCGCTATCAAAAATAACTAATTTCATCCAGCAACTAATTGGCGCGCTTTTGGAAACCCGCTGCGCCGACGACGAAACCCGGGCAAAGCGCGTCGCTGCTTTACTTGAGCCGAAATCGAGCAAAGTTGCCGTCACTGGCGGAAAAAGCCGCAGTTTTTCACGAACCAGTCGGGCCGAGATTAATGTACGTACATTGCTCGGCTCACCTGTTCGGTGCGAGATTTGTGGCGGCGTGGTTGACCTGAAACAGGGCGTTCAATACGACCACAAGCAGCTTTTCTCTCGGGGTGGGGCGAGTGTGTCGGACAACGGCCGTGCCACTCATCCGTTCTGCAATTTGTTCCGCGAACGAATCGAGAAGCTCCGTTCTGGTAGGGAAACCGCAAAGTTGCCGCCGTTGTCCGAAGTCGGCGGCGTTGCCCCGACTTTCCGCCAGCTGGATTTGTTTGGAGCCCTTCCTGGTGAGTAATTGGATTGCCGGGTAGTCGTCCGATATCCATGCAGCAGGTGGACACCCCAAACGTTTGAGTCTCCGTCAATTTCCGCTGTCGTGGCGGAGGTAGTATTCGCAGCATTAGGAATGAGAAAACTTCCCCTCCGGAGCAGAGCTCGAAAGTCGTTGTCCCGCGCAAACGCGTTCGGAAAGAATGCGTCGAATCCTCAGTGCCGCCTGACAAGCCGCCGATTTCGGTTTTCCGATGTTGTAGGCATGATTTGGTAACTGCGGGCAAATAGTATGAGTTTGGTGAAAACTTCAAGCGATGCACACAAACCGGAAAAATCTGCCGAGAATGCTTAGGTGTAGCTAGCGGACAATTTCGTAGGGGCTGCATGCCTCTCTTTTTGATGTAGAAATCATGCCGGATTTTCTAACTTTGATCTGACGCTGATTGTCAGTTAGATTAAGTCCTACTTAGCCTTGGAATAGCCGCAAGCGGCCAATGCGCATCGATATTTTTAAATTTCGAGGCGGTCGGAGTCGGTAAGGGAGGTTATTTCCACGCCTGATTGCGCGGCCGTCAGCAATGGAGCGATGTCTGCCTTTTCGTGACAAACCGTGAATTTTGCGAGAAGGCAATATGCTATCCTGAACGTCCTGGCGACGTTTCAGTCAATTCCGGAAATTAGATTTCACCTCAAGACTAATCATGACAGCCACACGTGAATTGGACGACCTTGATACCGTTTCGGCCATCTGGATTCTCGCGTCTAACGATGATAACCCCTTGATCACATACAAAGGGTTGGTGCATCGACTCGGATTGCCAGGCAATTGCGATGTGAGGTCCGTTGTTGCGTCTCGACCTGAGATGTTTCGTCCAGGTGCAACCGATGCACGTATAAGCGCTTGGAAAACGCAACTAAGAGCAGGCAAAAGCGTTCCTGGATGGTTGAAGGAAATCAGTGAAGGTCCTGAAAGAGATGCAGCGATTGACGCACTTACTGCCAATGATATCTTCAGAAGTCAGTTCAGGGCACATTCCGGCGCTGAACGCTCCCCGATCGAAATAATCAAATGGGGGCTGGAGCACTTAGACCGGTTACGAAAAGCCAGGGCAGAAGCAAATGATGCATCGGTAAAGCGATGGCAAATGTGGTTAGTCTTCTGGGTGAGTCTTCTGGGTGTGGTATCCCAATTCGTTATCGCGTATATAAAGCACATTGGTTCGTTGTGATATCGACAGCGCCGCTGGACACGGAGTACACACCACTTGACCAGAAAGGGACTGGCGTAATGAGAACGGCCTACATTTTCCTTCTTGCATTCATCTGGCAATTATTTTGTAATAACTGCTTTGCGGCAGGCCTGACCCCTACTCTAAAATCTTCTGACGAGGTGGCCGTGGCACGTCTCAAGTTGGAAACGGAGCAAGCCGGTTTTAACCGCCAACTCGAACTCCAGAAATTGGAGATGGAGAAAACGAAGGCTTGGATAACTGGAGGATCAATGATGGTGCCTTTAATGGTTGCCGCCTTTACGCTTGCACTTGGTGTGTGGAACCAGAATCAACAAGCTCGGCTACAACGCGAAACACAAGAGAGGGCGGAGCGAGCTCAATTTGAACTTAAGGCTGCCGAGCTGGTGCTCAATGAAAAAGGCCCAGTCGGCGCAAAAAACAAGGCAAAAGCGCTGCAGGCGCTCTTTCCCGATAAGCTTCCAAAAGACTTTGTATCTTCATTTAATCCAGCCGATTTCGAAGGCAAAAAACCTGAATCCTAGAGGCAAAAAAGGCGTTCTTTCAGGCGGCAACTGCGGGAGAAACTGATATCAATGTACGCTTACCTCTTTGGAGGAAATTGTTCCCAGGGGACAAATGGCCCGAACGATTGTAAGGTAATTCCCTCCCAAAAGATCCACAGCGCGGAGGGTGCATCGACCTGTAAGAAGTTTGCAATCGCTAGCTGAGGTGGTGGCTGCTAGGATGGGACGTTACAACATCCAATTCATTCTGTATGGCGAACGTCCGGGGACAGTATCGTCGAAGCCTTTATTAATGTCGATATTATTTAAAAGGCGTGAACGCTGAGTAGATATCCGATCTCAGATAACGGGAGCGTGTACGGCAGGTTTGTAAACTGAATCATTACCAGGAGAGAGCAGTGAAGAAAGTCTTGTGGGTCAAGTTTGGTTGGTCCGACTACTACCGCGGTGGGATGGTCGATGGTAACTTTGGCTGGCTCAATGACAACAAGGGGAATACTAACGAGGGACGGGGGCATGAAGCGTTTAACTTTAATCCCGGACCTGACGGAACTTATTATTGCTATGTTCCTCCACAGGGGGGAGGATATGCGCCTTCAAACTCAGATCCTACCGGTTGGACAGTGATCTGCTTGGCGAAGAATCCGCGGCACACGGGCATTCATATTGTTGGCTGGTACGAGGATGCCCATTTGCACGGAGAATGGCTTGAGCCGCCTGAGGGGACAATTAAGAAGCGCGGAGACGCCAAACATCCAGCCTACGACTGGTCCTATTGCATTTCAAGTCCAACGGCGTACTTTATCCCACCTGAGCGTCGAATCATGCCATTTTCGGACAATTCTATCAGAATAGGTAAGTATTCGTTCCTTGAGGGGCCAGGAGTAAGTACAAATGAAAACAAAGTACGTGTGCTCCAAATCCTTGAAGACCGTATGGAAAAGATGCTCCCGTTAGCGGTCTTGAATCCGAGTCAAACTCAATTGCCAGACCCAGAACTAGACCCGGCCGATCCATTGAAAGGGTTTGGAACACCCGAGCACCGAAAAAGAGTGGAGACGGCAGCGGAGCATGCTGTCATTCGCTACTATTCGGACAGAGGCTATGCTTATGAGCGTGTCACACATCTTCCATGCGGCTATGACTTCATCTTCACAAAAGGGAAGTCAGAGTTGCACATTGAGGTCAAAGGGACTGCTAGTCCGTTCCCTCAGTTCTATCTCACTCGCAATGAGTACAGGAAAGGACTGCTGTCTAATTCTCTATGGCGTCTGGCGATGGTGTCGCATGCACTTACCGATGCTCCTATTGTTGATGTGTACGATGCGACTCGCTTAGAGAAGGCTTTCGACTTAGATCCCTATGTTTTCATCGCAAGAATGACTTCAAGTTCAAAATAAAAGCTGTCTCGGTGAATTCCGATATTAGGATCGCGCTATTGTGTTTCAAAGTCCGCAAGCGGCAACGGAAGCCGTCCAACGCGATTCTGCGCCCTTAGGGCTTGATTTGGTGTATAGTTTTCTTGAAAGATTTGATAAATCATATCTGGGAATTTTTTGAAGGCGGATAGACAGGTGGATAGGCGCTTGGGCGGATGTTTTCTCATTCTAAGTGCGGAGGACACCCTCTCCGCCAGAACAAAGAAAAATGGGCTCCCCCTGCGGAGCCCATTTTTGTTGTTAGGACGGACGAAGGTTTATCCGGACTTACTGTCCAGAGCGCTTACCGCCGGAACTGCCGGAACGCTTCCCACATTTCGTTGGCAAAGATCTCTGGCTGTTCGAATGCAGCGAAATGCCCACCTTTATCAACTTCGTTCCAATAAAACAGATTAGCCCATGCTGCTTCAGCCCACGCTCGCGGTGGCTGGAATGTCTCGGCAGGGAAGATCGTGGCGCCCATCGGAACCTGAATGCGTCCCACACCTGAACGAGCGCTTGAGAAGAAGTCTGAACTGCGGATCGTGCTGCCTACGCCTTCCCAATACAGCCGCGCACTCGAAGTGCCAGTGCCGGTAAACCAATACAGCGAGATGTCATCCAGCATCTGGTCGCGCGAGAGGGCATCTTCCGGTAGGCCCTGGTTGTCGGTCCACTCCCAGAATTTTTCGTACATCCACATCGCGAGGGCCACCGGAGAGTCGTGCAGCGCATAGCCGATGGTTTGTGGACGTGTATTCATCTGGTTCGCGTAGCCGGACATATTGGAAACGTATCGTTCAATGTCCTCAAGCGCCTTGCGCTCGTCCTCGTTTGGGTTCTCTGGCAGTTCTGCTGGAACGACCATGGGCAGATTGACGTGCGCAGCCAACAAACCCTTCGGCGCCTGACCGGCTAATGCGGTTGTAATCGCCGATCCCCAGTCTCCGCCTTGGGCTACCCAATGCGTGTATTCAAGACGATCCGTCATCAGTACCGACCAGGCACGGGCAATACGTGCCGGATTCCATCCCAGCTCAGTTGGCTTGTCGGAAAAGCCGTAACCTGGAATCGCCGGCAGAACCACGTGAAAAGCGTCCTCAGCTTTACCGCCAAATTTTGTCGGGTCGGAAAGCCGTTCAATGACGTTCAGGAATTCGGCCACCGATCCCGGCCAGCCGTGGGTCAGAAGGATAGGCATCGCGTTCGCATGCGGCGAGCGGACGTGAATGAAATAGATGCCCACGCCGTCAATCACGGTCCGGAACTGGGGGAAGCTGTTCAGGCGAGCTTGAAACCTGCGCCAGTCGTAGGTATTGAGCCAGTAATTCACCAGGGATTTAGCCGCATTCAGTGGAACGCCCTGCGACCAGTCCTCGACGAGCTCTCTATCCGGCCAGCGGGTGAGGCTTAGGCGAAGCCGCAAATCATCAATAGCGGACTGTGGAACCTGGACTTCAAATGGTGTAACGGCTGCGGTATTGCTCATGTAATCTCCATAATTGTAGCGGTCGCTACAATTTAAGCTTTATGAGTCGGTGATGTCAATGATCTTGTAGCAGTCGATACAAATAAAGTATAGTGCCGCTATGGCACGCAAAATCACATTCGACTATGAGCAGGCGGTGGACAGGGCAACGGCCCTGTTCTGGCAGCGCGGTTACGCGGAAACTGGTCTGCGCGATCTTCTGAAGGTCATGGACATCGGCGAGGGCTCGTTCTACAACACCCTCAAGAGCAAGAAGCAGCTGTATCTGTCCTGTGTCGACCGATACGAAGACATGGTCACGCGCCACCGCTTTGACGCTGTGCTGTCGGCCCCTACGGCTGGCGAAGGGGTACGTGCCTTTTTCCGTATGGTGCTGGACACCTTGGATGCGCCGAATACTCCGTCGCCGCTATGCATGATCGCAGCCATGCTCACTGAAGAAGTGCTGTCGGAACCAGAGTTGCGGACGCGCGCCGAGGAAGGATTGGCGAGCGTCCAGGCACTTCTATGCGAACGTCTGCAAAAGGATAAGGATGAGGGAGTGTTGCCTCAGTCGCTGAATCCGCAGATCACCGCGTCGGTGATCACTACCTACCTGCAGGGCCTGTGGCGTATGGCGCTGTTAGCGTATGAACGGCCTCGCTTTGAACAGCAGATTGAGGCGTTCCTGTCGGGCATGGGGTTGTAGGCTTTTCTGCTGAGTAGCGCAACGGCCTGTATGACATTCAAGTTCACTTCAGGTATAAAGTTGGTCGGGGATACTTGGGTGAAAAGACGATGAAGATTGGTGACCTGGCGAAACGAACTGGCCTGACGCCTGCGACGATTCGCTTCTACGAGGCGAAAGGGCTTTTGAAGGCCGTGGACCGGAAGTCGAATGGCTATCGGGAGTATCCGCTTGAAGCGGTCGCGATTTTGTCCATCATCGTCAACGCACAACAGACTGGCTTTACGCTGGACGAAATCAAGCAGGTGCTGCCTGCGGACGCCAGTGGCTGGCAGCACGATGAACTGATCGCCGCGCTCAGGAAGAAAGTTGGCGACATCGAATCAATGGAAGTTCGCCTGGCCCAGAACAAAGCACATCTGCTCACGCTGATTCAGCTGATCGACTCGAAACCGGAAGAGATGGCATGCGAGGACAATGCTGCCAGAGTGATGGATACCTTGGGCATCACCGCGCGAAAGAAATCCTGACGCGGTTGTCGCTTGACATTCAAGCTAACTTGAATCTTAGGATGTTTAATGGGACTTTAGATGTTAAACAACCTAGCGACAAGGTGCGTGAGCATGAATATTGGAAGCTTTGCAGCAATCTCGGGAATCTTATTGAATGCAGGTGCGTCGCCGGCATTGGCCGAAGACGTCATCATCGCTACCGCTCTAACCCACCACTCTCCGTCATCGAAGCCGAGGCGCCGGATGTGGATTTGAGCTTGTTCAAAGGACTGAAGAAAGAGAAGGCGAACATCGGCTTCGAGACGTATTCGCCGAATTTCTCCTACCAGAACAACAGCGTGACAGCTGTCTTCACCGCGGACCTGGACAAGCTCCGCGCGCTGATGCCGGCCGAAATCCTGGCAAAGGTTCAGCCGCTGCAAGTGTGGCCGGGCAGGGGACTGGTGGCGCTCGCCGCCTATGCGTATGGGTACTGTGATAACGACAGAGAGTCCGCGGGGTGGTTGGCTACAACTTGCCGAAGTGGCTCACCGGCATAAGCTTCCGTGAAAGCGGCAAGAGCGTGTCTTTGAAATTGCTGATGCGGAGACGGGGAAGGCCGATGTTGTCATCTAGGGAAAGAAGCTGAGCGATATCTCCAGCAAAGTCGTCATGGTCACCAATAACTTCACCAACCTCGATCGGGAAGGACATCTGACCCGGGAAGATGGTCAAGTATGAGTACGTACCGGAGTTCCAAAGCGCGCTCTACGCGCCGAAAGCACTGGACTGGTGAAAAAAACGCGCCGCCAGCTAGGTGGCGCGCAAAGAACCCCGCCCACCTCTGGGCGGAAACCTGCGGCTACTGTTTTGAACGTTGCGCCATCCAGACGCGATATTGCCGGGCACGGCAAGTGTTGGCGATCTGCTGCAAGACCAAGGCCTTCAAAGGCGACACCTGCGGGTCCGGATTCCTGCCAGCGCTGTGCTTATTGAGCTGGAATTTGACGGCTGCCATATTTGCCAGTGACGCCAACGCCTTGTTCTTCCAGTTGATTGGACGAAGGGCAGGCGCATTGTTTTTACCAAGCCGCCAGTCGCGCGGCAGGTGAGGGTCAATGGCCAACGCCGTGCCTATGCCGATCATGTCCAATCCGCTTGCCACGACCTGTTCTGCAACCTGTCGACGCCGAATCCCGCCGGTCACCATGACCGGCATTTTCGCGACGGTCTGGATATCACGGGCGAATTCAACGAAATATGCCTCCCGCGCCAGTGTGCGGCCGTCACGTGCGTCGCCCTGCATGGCGGGCGCTTCGTAGCTGCCGCCTGACAGTTCAACCAGGTCGACGGCCAGTTCGTTAAGCAGTAGCACTACCTGCTTGGCATCGTCCGCACTGAAGCCGCCTCGCTGGAAATCGGCGGAGTTGAGTTTGACTGCCACCGTAAATGACGGCGAAACAGCAGCACGAACGGCTTTGACAACGTCGACCAATAATCTTGCGCGATTCTGCAATGACCCGCCCCACGCATCGGTGCGCCGGTTAGTCAGTGGTGACAGGAACTGGCTAAGCAAATAGCCATGTGCGGCGTGGATTTCTACCCCCGTGAACCCGGCCAGCTCGCCCAGCCGCGCGGAATTGGCGAAGCGCCGGACCACGTCCTCGATAATCTCCTGCGTCATCGCCTGAGGAGCGTTGAAGTGTTTGGACATTTTGCCCAGATCGATTGGGACTGCGGACGGCGCCCACGTGTCCTGCCCAAGATTGGCGGGCATTTGCCGGCCCGGGTGATTAATCTGCAGCCAGAACTGCGCGCCCTTGGCCCGTCCAATTTCCGCCCAGCGCTTGAATTTCCCGAGCTGTTCATCATTCTCCAACACGACGCCGCCAGGTCCGGTCATCGCACGGCTGTCGACCATCACGTTGCCGGTGATGAGCAGGCCCGCACCGCCGTCGGCCCAGGTTTGATAGAGGCGCATCAGCTGATCGGACGGACCGTGCTCGGCGTCGGCCATGTTTTCTTCCATGGCGGCTTTTGCGATCCGGTTTGGAATGGTCGTACCGTTTGGCAGGACAAGCTTGTCAAATACTTTCATGTTGACTCCTCAGTTTGAATCTGCCTGTACTGTAAGGTTGAAGTGAACTTGAAGGTCAAGTGATATTTGCAGGCCATTTCATTCCATTGTCAGCAACCCTCGCTGATTGGCGACTGCAACGGCCTGCGTACGGGCAGAGACGTCAAGCTTGGACATCATGTGTTTGAGGTGGCTCTTGACGGTTTGTTCCTTGATTCCCAATTCGCGGGCGATGGCTTTGTTGCCGTAGCCTTTTCCCAGTAATTGCAGTACATCCGACTCGCGGCAGGTAAGTTCGGCGCGGTTCCAGCTGTTGTCGATGATCCGTTTTGCGTCCTCGCTCAAGTAGCTTTGGCCGCAGCTCAGTGCCGTGATCGCAGGCTTGAGCTCATCGAGCACGCAGTTCTGCAGCAGGTAACCGTGAATGCCGGATTGCAGGGCGCGCCGTATTTCGCCTTCCTTGTTGTCATGCGTGATGATCAGGATGCGGGCCTGGTCGAATTCGCGGCGGCGTGTCAGGTCCAGACCTCGTTGATAGTCGGCGATCACGATGCCGGGACCCTGTTCATCGTCGCGGCAAAGAATCACGCCGGCCAGGTTATCGCAAAGCGTGGCGAGGCCGATATTGACGATCGGGTCGCTGTGTATCAGGCGTATTCGAGTCATATCAGTGTGCGGCGGAAGCTGCGTCGGACATCTGGCCACGCACTGGTTTGGTCAGCCAGATCAGCGGAATGATGGCGATGAAGATCACGCCGGAGATCCAGAACACATCGTCCAGTCCCAGCATCGCGGCCTGCGCTATGACGCTTCTTTCGAAGCTGGCATAGGCCTGTTGTGGATTCACATGCAGCGCGGTTTGCAGCTGTTGCAGGCTGTCGGTGAACAGGGGATTGTTGGCGTGCGCCTGGTCGATCAGCCGCGCGTGGTGCAGGATGGAGCGGTTATTCCACGCCGTGCTGGCGATGGCCGTGGCAGCTGCGCCGAAGAACACGCGCACGAAGTTCGACAAGCCGGCGGCGGCGGGGATCAGCTCCGCCGGCAGGCCAGACAGGATGATGGCTGTCAGCGGCACGAAGAACAGCGCCATAGGTATGCCTTGCAGCAGCGTTGGCAGAATCAGCGTCCACAAATCCACGTCCAGGAAGTAGTTCGAACGGAGGAAGAACACGATGGCGAAGCCGACGAAGGCCGCCGTGCCGAGTACGCGGGCATCCGACCGTGGCATGAGTTTGGCCATGACGGGCGCCAGCAGCACGGCGAAGACGCCCAGTGGCGCGGTGGCCATGCCTGCATCGACGGAGCGGTAACCCAGGTATTGCTGCATCCACTGCGGCAGCAGCACGAGGTTGGCGAAGAATACGCCGTATGCGACGGAGATCGCCACTGTTCCGCCAAGGAAGTTCCTGCCCATGAACAGGCGCAGATTGACGATGGGGTGCGCTTCGGTCAGTTCCCAGATCACGAAGAAGGTAAAACTCAGCGCGGCGAAGATGGCCAGGCCGACGATCAGCGGCGACTGAAACCAATCGAGGTCCTTGCCCTTGTCGAGCATGATCTGCAGCGAGGCGACCCAGGCCACCAATGAGGCCAGGCCCACGGTATCGAAAGGAAGCTTGCGCGAAGGCGTGTCGCGATCCTTGTAGATGGCCCAGGTCACGGCTGCGGCGAACAGGCCGACCGGCACATTGATGTAGAAGATCCACGACCAGGAATAGCGGTCCGTCATCCAGCCGCCGAGGGCAGGGCCGGCGATGGGGCCGACGGTCGCGGTCATCGACCACAGTGCCAATGCCAATCCGCTCTTGGCCTTCGGATAGGAGCTAAGCAGGATGGCTTGCGACAGCGGGATCAAAGGCCCCGCGACCGCGCCTTGCAGCACGCGCGCCGCCAGCAGAACGGGCAATGTCGGCGCCACGCCGCACAGCCAGGACGAAATCACAAACAGCAGAATGGCGGCGACAAACAGCTTGATCTGGCCCATACGCTGCGTTAGCCAACCGGTCAGCGGGATCGACACGGCGTTGGCCGCCGCGAACAGCGTAATCACCCAGGTGCCTTCGTCCACCGATACGCCGAGGTTACCCGAGATCGTAGGGATGGCCACGTTGGCGATGGACGAATCCAGCACATTCATGAAGGTGGCCAGCGCCACTGCGAAAGTGGCCAGCACCAGCCTGCCGCCTGTCAATGGCGGCGGGTTCCCTGGTTTGATGGGAGTGTCCATGAGGGCTCCTTAATGCACGCTCTGACTGCCTGCAATGATGGCGGCAATTTCCGCGTCAGCTTCCTTGCCGTAGTTGTCGAACACGGACGTCTGGAAGCTGGTGCGCGCCGCAGCGAGCTGGGAGCCATTGCGGTCATGCGTGTCGACTTCCACTGTCATCGACAGGCCGATGCGCAGTGGATGATCTTTCAGCTCTTTCGGATCGAGCGCGATGCGCACCGGCAGGCGCTGCACCACTTTGATCCAGTTGCCGGTCGCGTTCTGCGCCGGGAGTACCGCAAACGCGCTGCCCGTGCCGGCCGAGAAGCCGATGATCTTGCCGTGATAGTCAACGTCTTTGCCATACAAGTCCGCGTGCAGGGTAACCGGCTGGCCGAGATGGACTGCCTTCAACTGGCTCTCCTTGAAGTTAGCGTCCACCCAAACGCCATCGAGGGGAACGACCGCCATCAACGGCGTGCCTGCTGCCACGCGCTGGCCCAGTTGCACCGAGCGTTTGGCGATATACCCTGTCACAGGTGCCGGAACATTACTGCGCGCATAGGCCAGATAGTCGGCGCGCAGACGGGCCGCAGCTGCCAGCACGCTGGGATGTTCGCCGATGTGCTGCTGCGTGGTTTGCGCGCGGTTGGCTGCAAGTTGCTGCTGCGCCGCAGCCAGCGCTGCCTTGCGTTCCTTGATGGCGTCGCGTGCGTGGCCAAGGTCTTCGGCCGACACTGCGCCTGCCATATCGGCTGACTGGCGGCGTTTCAGATCATCCTCGGCGCGCGCCAGTTCGGCCTGGCGCTGGGTGATCAGCGCGCTGAGCGTGCTGTTGTTGACGTACAGTGTGCTGACCTGCTGCACGGCTTGCGCCAATGCCGCTTTGGAGCGCTCCAGTTCAATGCGGGTATCGGCCGCGTCCAGCTTTACCATGCTGTCGCCGCTTTGAACGATCTGCGTATCATCGGCAAAGATACCCACGACGGTGCCGCCGATCTGGGAGTTCAATTGCACCAGATTGCCGTTGACGTAGGCGTCGTCCGTCTCTTCGAAATACTGGCTGTAGCTGAAGTAGTAGGCTGCCCAGGCGACAGCGGCGCAGACGGTCACCGCGCCCAGGATGATCAGGGCAACGCGGCGTTTGGATTTAGGAGCGGTTTGGACTTGGTCGTTCATGATGTCATCTCTTGAAATTATTTTGCGGTTTTTTCGTTGTCGCCGAAGCCGCCACCCAGCGCGGCGGCGAGTCCGATTTGCTGATCGCGGCGGGCATTGCGCAGATTGGCCATGGTCTGATCGGCGGCAATGACGTTAAGGCGTGCCTGCAGCTCGTTCTGTTGCGTGCTGAGTCCCGCCTTGTACTGGCTGGCGGCCAGCTGCCAGTTGCGCCGGGCGGCGTCGCTGGCGGTGTGCGCATCGTTCAGCTGCAAGTCGGTGCTGCGGATGCGTGCCACTTCAGTCGCCACCTCGGATAAGGCTGTAATCAGCGTTTGGTTATAGTTGGCCACGGCGTAATCGAAATCGGCGTAACGGCCCTTGAGCTGGGCGCGCAGGGCGCCGCTGTCGAAGATCGGCAAATGCAGGGCAGGGGCGGCCGACAAGCTGCGGCTGGACGCGTTGAGGAAGCGGCCGAAGCCAAAGGAATCCAGGCCAACCGCGGCGCTCAGGTTCAGGTTGGGATAGAACTCCGCCTTGGCCACGGAGATGTCTTGCGTGCGGGCGTCGACAGACCAGTGCGCCATGGCGATATCGGGACGGCGCGATACCAGGTCCGCCGGCAGATTGTCGGGCAGACTGTCCTGCTGCGCGTTGCCTTCAGCGAACGCAGGACGTGCGATGTGCAGGCCGCGATCGGGACCCGCACCCAGCAAGGCGGCCAGCTGGAAGCGCACGTCCGTGATTTTGCCATCCAGTGCCGCCAGCGAGGTCCGGCTGCTGGCGATGGCGCGGTTGATGTTCTGTAGTTCGACTTCGGTTTCCAGACCGGCGCGGGTGCGCGCGGCGCTTAACTGGCGTAGTTGCTGGCGCTGTGCGATGTCGTCGGCCGTCAGGTCGCGCTGTTGATAAAGGCGGGCCAGCTCATTGTAGGTGCGGGCGATGGCAGTGCTCAGGGCCAGTTTGACCTTTTCTTTTTCTGCTTCGGCGTACAACAGGCGCGAAACAGACGCCCGCTCCGCTGCGCGGTGTTTATCCCACACGTCCAGTTCATAGGAAGCGCTCAGCAGCGCCTTGTTCTCGGTCTGGTAGGAACCTGCGACCGGCGGCGGCACCAATGCATTTGATGTGTAGCGTTGGCGCGTGACGCTGGCGTCCAGATTGACTTTGGCGCCGGCCGCGGCGTAAGTGCTGTCGCTATAGGCTGCTGCTGCTGCGATGCGCGCCTTGGCCTGATCCAGGGTCGGACTGTTCTTCAGTGCTTCGGCAATCAGGGCGGCCAACTGCTGATCGCCGAAGCGGCTGGCCCAGTCGGCCGAGGGCCAGTGCCCATGCTCATCAGCCAATGCTTGAGATGCAGCGTAGTCCGCTGGCTGGGCGGTTTGAGCGCTGCTGCCGATGCCTTTATAGCTGACGCAACCCGGCAGGACGGCTGCCGTGGCCAGCGAGAGCAGGAGTGAAACGGCCTTTTTCTGAGTTCGCATGATCTGACTTAATCGGGTGAAGGAAACATGGCCGCCAGTGTAGAGCGGCGATCAACAAGGAGGTAGGCATGCAATAGGCCGCACGGTGGTGCATGGAACGCACCAATCGCATCGGTGCGATGAAGTCAACACGATGGTGCTTCCCGCATGCCTAGCGCTACGCGACAGCCATTCCTACAATTAATTCGTGGTCAATAACTTAATGAGGAGCTATTCATGCGTACTACTGTAATCACGCTGGCCTGCTGTCTGGCCGCGTCCAGCGCCGCCCATGCGGCCGATGTCAAATCCATTTCCCGCCTCGCTGCAGGACCGGATAATGTGCTGTTTGTCGCCGACTGGAAGGCGGCGAAGGTGCACGCGCTTACCCTGCCGGCTGCGCAGCAAAAGCCGAGCGGAACGCAATTCAACATTCTCGATCTCGAAGGACTGCTATCGAAACAGGTCGGTGGCGGAAAAATTACGGTTGAAGATATGGTTGTGCGTCCCGGCACGGCGGAAGCCTATGTCGCGATCAGCTATGGTGCTGCGAAGACACCCGCGCTGTTTGTGGTCACGAGCGACAACAAGGCCCGCCGCATCGATCTGAAAGCGGCGAAAGCTACGTCGGTGGCGCTGCGCAATGCCAATACCTCGGACTACAAAATCTGGAAAGAGACACCGCAGCGCAGCTTCACGGTGACCGACATGAAATGGCGCAACGGCGAACTGTTCGTAGCGGGTCTGTCCAATCAGGACTTCGCTTCAACGCTGCGCCGGGTCAAATATCCATTCGGCGCCGATCAGTCGATCAGCTCTGTGGAGATTTATCACACGGGCCACAATCTGGTCGAAACCCGCGCACCGATTCGTGCGATGAGCTTTGCCAATTGGGGCGGCAAGTCCTATCTGGTGGCTGCCTACACCTGCACGCCGGTGGTGCTGATCCCGCTCGACGATCTGAAGGATGGCGCCCACATTAAGGGCAAGACGATCGCTGAGCTAGGGTATGGCAACACGCCAGCCGGCATGATCTCGTACTCCAAGACCGACAATGGCAAGAGTGAGGATTACCTGCTGCTGGTGAATTTTGAGCGGGTATCGAACGTCATTCCGGTATCGCAGCTGGAAGCCGCCGATGCCCGTCCTGGTCTGGAAAAGCCTGTGCCATATGGCCAGATTGCCGGTCTGGATGTAGCGCAGGCCCCGCTGGTAGGCGCTCTGCGGCTCGATAATCTGGACGACAAGTCCTTCCTGCTGGTGCGCCGCTTCCTTGAGAAGGACACGCTGCAGCTGGTTTCCGTCAGCAAGGAACTGAGCTTCCGCCTGAGTGACCACCTTTCGGAATACGCTTTCCCTGACTTCCGTTTCAAGGACAACGCCTTCCAGCTCCAGTACGTGAAACCTCGTCTGGATCAGATCATGAAGGATGAAGGCTTCCCTGATCTGGTCAAGGCATCGGAGTAAGCCATGCGCCTGCTACAGTTGATTGGCATCCTGGCGTTTGCGGTAGCCGCCAATGCGGCGCAGGCCGAAGCGCGCATCTTGCTGGTGCATCCGTCCGCGCCACAGATACCGGCCAATCTGCTGCGCATCTCCATCGAGTTTGCAGCACCGATTGAAGGGCCGGTGCTGCCCAGGCTCGCTCTGATGCACGCGGACGGTGCTGCGATTCAGGAGCCGTTTCTGGAACAGGAACTCTGGTCGCCGGACGGCAGGATTCTGACGGTGCTGCTGCATCCGGGCCGTGTCAAGAGCGGCTTGAATGCGCACGATGAACTGGGGCCGATTCTGGCGGAGCAGGATGATGTGGTCCTGACGCTGGACGGCGCGCCTGTCAGGCGGTGGCACGTCGGCGCGGCCAAGACAGACGGGCCGGCAGCATCGGCCTGGAAGCTGTCGGCCGTGCGTAGGGCATCCAGACAAGCGCTTGTTGTGACACTGGATGGACCCATCGATGGCAGGGACGCGGGCTATCTGGCCATCGTCGATGGGCACGGCCGGCGAGTCGAAGGACGTGCCGGGCTCGAACAAGGCGAGAGCGTCTGGACCTTTACGCCGCAGAAGCCCTGGCGCGCCGGGAAGTACCAGCTTGTTGCACGCGGCACCCTGGAGGATGCCGCAGGCAATCGCCTGAACGGCCACTTCGAAACTTCCGCGGATATGCCGCGCGGTCCAGCGGCCGATGAAGCCGTGGCGTTCTCAGTCGACTAAGCGTCGCTGACTTCGCGCGTGAATCGCTTGCGGTATTCCGTGGGCGCGATACCGAGATTGCGCTGAAACGTCACGCGCATTCTCTCCTCATCGCCAAAACCGGTCGCGCGGGCGATCTGACCCATGCTGCGGCTGGAATCTTCCAGCATCCGCTGCGCTGCTTCGAGCCTGAATACCTCGACCGCCTTGGCGGGAGAACGGCCGGTTTTCTCCTTGTAGACACGGGCGAAGTTACGCGTACTCATATTCGCCCGTTCAGCGAGATGTTCGACGGTCAGCGTCTGGCGGCCAAGATTGTCCGCGATCCAAAGATGCAGATCGTCGAATGCCACGCTGTGCTGGGTTTGCGCTTGCAGCAGCATGCTGAATTGCGATTGCCCACCCGGACGCTTCAGGAAGACGACCAGTTCTCTTGCCACTTCCAGCGCGATTTCGCGGCCGCAATCGGCTTCGATCAAGGCCAGCGCGAGATCGATCCCCGTTGCCACGCCGGCGGACGTCCAGATCTCATCCTGTTGGACAAAGATCGCATCGGAGTCCACTTCAATGGCGGGATAGCATTCCCGGAGCACGTCGCACAAACTCCAGTGCGTGGTCGCGCGTTTTCCCTCCAGCAGTCCCGCCTTTGCCAGTAGAAAAGCGCCGCTGCCAAGTGCCGCTGTGCGGCGCGCTATACCGTAAGATAGACGCAGCCATTCCACCAGCTCCGCCGACTGCTCCACTGAGGGAGCGATGTCCTGGCAGCCCGGGATAAAGATGGTGTCAGTCTCATTCACGGCGACATCGACCAGGGCCGAAGTGTGCAGCGCCACGCCTTCCAGCGCGGGCACCAGGCCGCCGCTTACGCTGGCAGTGCTGCACTCATAGCTCGCCAGTCCACGCTTCTTCAAACGTTGCGATGCCAGCCAGAATACGGTTTGCGGGCCGGCCAGGTCGAGCATCTGCATGCCGGAAAATGCGATAAACAAAATGTGCCGCTTCCTGTTGATCGAAACTGGCTTGATTTCCGGGGTGTCTACCATTTACGCTTGATTCTTCCACTACAAATTACGGCCTCAGTAGCTGGGGCCTGCCGGACGCAATAGTGCCATGAAGCGCGAATTGAAGTAGTCCAATGTCTGGGCCATGAATCGACTTTTCGGTTGATCCATCAGACGCCCGCTCATTCATCCATGATGCGTGCGATACGCTGCCCCAGTTCGGCCGCTTGTGCGACGGAGCTGATATTCGTGAATCCCAGCAGCAGACCGCATTGGCCAGGCGTACCTGCGTACCACTCGGAGAGCACCTGCGGCGCCATACCGTCTTCGCGCATGCGGTCGGCCAGTGCCTTATCGCTGCCGTCGGCAGTCAGCGCCAGAAGATGCATGCCGCCATGTTGCGGTGCGAACTGCAGCCGGTTGCCGAGGACACTGCTCAATCCATCAATGGCAAGCTGGCGCCGTTCGCCATACAGCTCGCGCATGCGCTGCACGTGGCGCGAGAAATACCCCTCCAGCATGAAATTGCTGACGATCGTTTGCGTGAGAACGGGACAGCCGGTCGCGATCACGCTGCAGGTATTCTCGAAGATGTCGACCAGTGCCGGTGGCACGACGACGTAGGCCAGACGGATGGAGGGGAACAGCACTTTGCTGAAGGTGCCGCAGTGGATCACGCGGCCCGCGGTATCGCAGCTGGCGAGAGCCGGCAGGGGCCGGCTGACATAGCGGAACTCGCCGTCGTAGTCGTCCTCGATCAGCCAGGCCTGCTCTTGCGCCGCCCAGTCCAGCAAGGCGCGCCGCCGGCAAGCGGACAGTGTGGCGCCCAGCGGTGACTGATGCGCGGGCGTGACGACGGCAGCGCGTGCATCCGGCGCCAGCCTCAGGCCAAGCGGCACGGCCAGGCCTTCCTGGTCGACGGGTACCGGCACCGGCATCAGGCCCGCGCCCCGCAGCAGGGCGACTGTGGGTGGATAAGCCGGTTCTTCGATCCAGACCTGTTCGCCCGGCGCGAGTAGAGCGCGCATGACCAGTTCCATTGAGCTGCGATAGCCGGACGTGATGAAAACCTGTTCCGGAGCGCAGTCGATGCCGCGTCCGATCTTCAGATATCCTGCGATGGCGCTGCGCAGTTCGGGCGCGCCAAAGCACGATTCTTTGACCATATGATGCAGCTGCGTGGCGCGTGCCGCACGCGCAGCCAGCCGCGCCCAGGTCTTGCGCGGGAAGGCGTCCAGCGCAGGCAGCCCCATTTGAAAGGGTTTGGGTGTCGAGGCGCCGCCATCCATTTCACGCGGGGCGGGGCGCGTACGTACAGGCTGGCGCGTCTGCGTAACGGAAGCCAGTCTGCCTGCAATCACGCAACCGCCCTGGCCGCGCGCTTCCACATAGCCCTCTGCGATCAGCAGCTTGTACGCCGTGGCGACAGTGCCGCGTGCGAGCCCGAGTTCCTGTGCCAGCGCGCGCGTGGCCGGAACCCGGTCGCCTGGCCGCAGCAGGCCGGTTTCGACCGCCTCGCGTACGCGCTGATGGATCTGCCGGTATAGCGGGATCGGGATATTGCCATCGAGCGTAAGGTGCTCTTTAAATTGTAGATGCATGCGGACGGACGTTAATGCTGGGCGTGATGAAGGTCGCCCCAGTTGTAGAGATCCATGGCGCGGATCGCCTGGGTCATGTAATCGACGAAGACCCTGATGCGGGCGGGCAGGTGATGGCGGCTCAGGAAGCAGATGAAGTGGCCGCGATCGTCCGGCGCATATTGGGCCAGGCACACCACGAGCTCGCCGGAGCGCAAGTGATCGCTGATCTGGTAGCCCGCCAGCTGGGCCACACCTTCGCCACGCAGCACGGCTTGCAGCACCAGGTCCGGATCGTTGAAACAATGCGATGCCTTGGGGGCCACTTTCTGCATATGTCCCTGCACCTTGAATTCCCATTCGTAGATCCGGCCGGAGGCTAACCGCAAATTCACGCAGCGATGGTTCGTCAAGTCCTCGATACATTGTGGAAGGCCGTGCTGGCGGGCGTATTCCGGTGAGGCACAGATATGCATCTGCATCGGAACCAGTTGCTTGGCCACGACCTGGCCATCGTCAACCCGGCCATTGACGAAGGAAATGTCGATCCGGTCCGAAACGAAATTGGCCTGTTTTTCATCCAGTATCAAATCCAGCGCGATATCGGGATACTGGTCGTAGAAGCCGCGCAGCAAGGGCGCCACGATCTTCCGGCCAAAGCCCGCCGTTGCGCTGATGCGAAGCTGTCCGCGTGGCGAGCAGCTGCGCAGCGCCTGCATCTCTTCGACAGAGCGGATGATGCATTCGACGCCGGGCCGGCACGATTCATAGAACAGCTGCCCCTCGTCGGTCAGCGAGGTGCTGCGCGTGGTGCGCTGAAACAGGCGCGTATTGAGCTGCTCCTCCAGTCGCTGAACGCTGCGGCTGACCGCCGAGCGTCCGATGCCCAACCGATGTGCGGCGCTGGCAAAGCTGCCTTCATGGACCACGGTGATGAATGCGATGACGCCAGCATAAGTGGTCGAAAAGCTCGCGGCGAGGGGATCGCTACTGTGTTGTTCAGGATTCATGTTCAGCGAGGCAGATAACACGGGGGACACGCTGAAATTGTAGGAGCGCTGATCCGGGAAAAAGTGCCAAATTTCCCGGATTTTATGCCAGCGCCATTAGGCATTTAGTGAGAGGGAGGGCTCATGCCTGAAGGCCGCTGATGACCGAGGCCGCGGTGATTTGCTTCAGACTGGTGGGTCCCGCCTGGCGCATGATGGTTTCGAATTCACGCTGCAGAATGGTTAGAACCGCTTCCACGCCGGGCTGGCCGAATGCGGCCAGGCCCCAGCAATAAGGCCGGCCGATACCGACAGCGGTAGCGCCAAGTGCCAGCGCCTTGTACACATCGGTGCCGCGCCGCACACCGCCATCAACCAGCACCGGCACCTTCCCGTCGACGGCCTTGACCACGGCGGGCAGGGCGCTGATGGTGGATTGCAGGCTTTCTTCGGCGCGTCCGCCGTGGTTGGAGACGATGATGCCGTCCACGCCGGCCCGCACCGCCTTCTCCGCATCTTCGGCCGTCATGATGCCCTTCAGGAGAATTTTCATTTTGGTGCTGTTACGGAGCTTGTTGACGAACTCCCAGGTCATGCCGGTGCCATACAGATTGGTGACCTTCGATACGTCAACGCCCTGGAACATTGGCTTGCGCGATACCTCATTGGCGAAGCCGCCGCCGTGGCAGGCGATGCAAGTGCGGTCGTCATTGCGGCGCAGGCGGAACAGGGTTTGCGTATTGCGTCCACCCTGGCGATCCACGGTCAGCACCAGCGCCGGCGTGCCTGCTGCTTCGGCCTTCCTGATCAGGGCCATCGTCACGCCCCAGTCGTCGGTGGGATACAACTGTAGCCAGACCGGCGAGCCATGTTCCTTGCTGACGTCCGCGATCGCAGAATTGCCGACCGTCGACAGAATCATATGCATGCCCTTTTTGCGGGCCGCGCGTGCAACGGCTATTTCGGCGTCGGCGTGGAATGCACCCTGGCTGCTGACCGGGGAGAGGAAAATCGGACTGGCGTATTCCAGGCCGAACAAATGCATGCGTGTGTCGATCTTGCGCGCATCGATCAGGCGGCTGGCCTTGATGCGCACTTTGGCGTAGTCCTCGCTGTTGGCGCGCAAGGTGGCGTCGCCATCGACGCCGGTCGCCAGGTAGCCGTAGTGCGCCGGCGGCAGCGCCTTGCGGGCGGCGGGTTCGAAATCGAATACGTCCAGCGCATCCTCGGGCGAGTCGATGATGTCGCCGATCTTCTTGGTTTGCGCGCGCAGTACGTCGTAGCTCTGCGCCAGTGAGATTGAGGGAAGTGCGGCAAGCAGGGGGCTGGAAGCCAGGTAGCGCAGCAACTGGCGGCGCGCGTCGATATGATTCATGTCCATGTCCTTGTGATGGCGTTCAGATGAAGTGCAATCGATTCTAGGATTTGGACCGGGCGACCGGTAGGCATGCGGCGGGCAGCACCATGGTGCATGGCGCACACCAATCATGGCCCAATGCGAAAAGCGGAATATGGCTCTAAAGTTGCCGCGCGAGTTGCCGCACAATGGGTGGACTCAACAACTCGGGCGTCCTATGGTCAACTCCATCTCTTCCAATCCGGCGGCGTATCCAGCCAACACCGCGCGCAAGCAGCCTTCCGTTTATCAGGCCCAGGCCGATTCAGCCAAGGCCGACGCCGATGCAGCCGCACTCGCCGAGCAGAATGCCGCCGGTGTCGCCAGTCTGGCAGCCAAAGGACTCACGCTGACCGTGCGCTCCTTCGCCGGTGACTACAAGCACAAGGTGCTGGCCGGCGTCGACATGGATCAGGACCATATGATCTCGGCCGCAGAACTGGGCAGCCAGGTGCAGGCCGGCGGCGGCAGCGCGCAGGACACCGCGGCCCTGTATGCCGCCATGGACATGGACAAGGACGGCAAGGTGACGGCAAAGGAATTCGAAGACAGTCTCCCTGATCCATTCAGCAGCGAAGCCTTCATCAAACGATTGAACTCGCTGGTTGCCAAGGATTCGACCAAGCCTGCTGACGTGATGGCGCTGTACCGCGCGCAGGCAGACAGCGACAGTACGCCAGCCTTACTGGCGGGCCTGGCAAAACAACTTGTGCCGTAAATGTGAAAATTCACTTGGCTGACGTTGCCGAAGCCGCTGCAGCAGCCGTACCTGAGCCGGGACCATCGCGCTGATGGTCCCGGCCCTCGGCCTGCTTGGCGTCATGTCGTGTCGCCGCAAGCACGGCGAGGCACGATAAGCCCTCCGAGGGCAGACGGCCTTACAGCGGGTCGAAGCCGTAGAGCTGCGCCGGATTGTCGACCAGAATCTGCTTCTGGATTTTCTCGTCGTGGGTGTAGGCGTAGAACAGGTTAACCAATTCGCCGTCATTCGGCATGTCCTTGGAAATGTTCGGATGGGGCCAGTCGGTGCCCCACAGCAGGCGTTCCGGCGCGGTGGCGATCAGTTGCTGCGCGAAAGGAATCGCGTCAGTGAAGGGGCGCTTGCCGGCGGAGACACGCTCCGCGCCGCAGATCTTCACCCAGGCCAGCGGATTCTCGCGCATCAGTTGCAGCAGTAGCTGGAAGGGACGCTGTTCCAGTCCCTGTTCGGCGCGCACGCGGCCCATGTGGTCGATCACGAAAGGCACGGTGATCTTGCGCAGCAGGTCCTGCTGTTCGGGGATGTTCTCCGCATCGAAGTGCAGCACGATGTGCCAGCCCAAGGGGGCGATGCGCTTTACCATCGTTTCGATCACCGACACGTCCGGCACGCCGCCCAGGTGCTTCACGAAATTGAAGCGGATGCCGCGAATACCGCCTGCATGCAGGTCGGCCAGCGCATTGTCCGTAATGTCCGCATTCACATTCGCCACGCCGCGATAGGCGCCGTTGCTGGACTTGATGGCGTCCAGGGTGACGGTGTTGTCGGTGCCGTGGCAGCTGGCGTGCACGATCACGGCGCGCGATACGCCGAGGCGGTCATGCAGCGCACGCAGCGCCTCTACCGGCGCATCGGGCGGCGTATAGCTGCGGTCGGGCGCGTAAGGGAATCTGGACGCAGGGCCGAACACATGGCAGTGCGCATCGCAGGCACCGGGCGGCATGCGATAGGCCGGTTTGACGGGGTTCGGGTCGGGAGGCAGGCAAGTTTTCATAAGGTGTTTTGAGTAAAGATGATTCTGTGAGGCTGATTGTGCCCACCATGCCGACTCGATACAATGGCAATACCTCACTAGCTAATATGCGATTTCCGCATAGCTGACTGCCATGAATCTCGACCAGCTCGAAGCCTTTGTCCACGTCGCCGAATTGAACAGCTTTACCCGCGCTTCGGCCATTCTGGGCCGCACGCAGCCCGCGCTGAGCCGGCTGGTGCGCCAGCTGGAAGTGGACCTGCGCCAGAACCTCTTGCGCCGCAACGGCCGCGGCGTGGTGCTGACGGAAGCGGGCAGGGTGCTGCTGGAGCACAGTAAGGGCATCCTGCATCAGGTGGATAGCGCGCGGCATGCGCTGAACAATTTGCAGGGATCGCTGGACGGGCATTTCCGCATTGGCCTGGCGCCCAGCGTGGCGCGCTTTGCCACGCTGGCGCTGGTGCATGGCTTCCGCGAGCAATTCCCGCAAGCCAGCATTACCGTGTCGGAAGGGCTGTCCAGCAATCTGGCGGAATGGCTGGCGATGGGCAGGATCGATGCCGCCATCATGTACGACACCGGCGAAACCGCGCTGGTCGACAAGCGCGTGCTGTTCACGGAAGAGATCTTTCTGATCAGCCGCCGCGATGCCAAGGTGCCGTCTTCCATCACGCTGGCCGAGCTGCATAAATATCCCCTGATTATTCCGGGCCGCACGCACGCGATCCGCACCCTGGTGGAGATGTATGCGGCGGAGCGCGGTGTGCAGCTGAATATCGCGCTGGAAATCGACGCCGTGCCGCCGCTGCTGGATCTGGTGGAGGAGGGCTTCGGCCACGCCGCGCTGGCCTTGAACGCGATCCTGGCCGACCCGCGCAAGGACCGCTTCCGCTGCACACGCATCACCGATCCTGTGATTCAGGGGCGTATGGCGATCGCCACCAGCAACCAGCACCCGATGTCGCGGCTGGCCACGCGCGCGGTGGCCATGCTGGAGAGCGAAATCATGCCGCTGTATGAAGCGCGCCAGAAGAATATCGACGCTTACCTGGGCTGAATCAGAACAGGTGGCGGATGCCGACGGCGTAGCTATTGCCCTTCACGCGGCCATCGATATGGTCGTACAGGTAGGTGGCATAGATATCGGTACGCTTTGACAGATAGTGGTCGTAACCGAGGCCGCCGGTATTGTGGGCGCCGGTGTGCACGGCCGGATTGTCCACCGTGGTGCGAGCCCACGAGGCGAGGATCGATCCCGTCGCGGTGACCGGCACGGAAGTGCCCAGTTGCCAGGTGCGCGAAGTGACGTTGGTGATATTGTTGTCGGTGTGCTGCGCCGAAGCGTACAGCCTGGCCCAGCCCGCGTTGTAAGCCACGCCGGCCAGGTAAGCGTCCTGACTGGTGGATGGCGCCACGGCTGCCGTGCGATCGCGCTGGGCCGAGAACACGGCGGTCAGCGCACCGTTCACGTAGCGGAAATGCAGGCCCGCGTTATAGACCTTGTTGTTGCCGGCTACTTCGCCCGGCGCATACACCACGGTCGTGCTCAAGCCGCCCACGGTTGGCGCCACGTACTGGATCACGTTGTTCCATACTGTGTCGCCGATGACGGTGTTGCTGAAGGACGCGACATAGCTTTGCACCACCAGCGGCGAGAATACCACCGAAGAACCGAAGGGATTCACCATCTGCATCGACACGTAATAAGGCGAGGTGTGTCGGCCAAAAGTCAGCTGGCCATAAGCGCCGGAGAGGCCTACCCAGCCGCTGCGTGAAAAGCCGGTGGGGTCAGCGGCACTGCGGCCCGCGCCGCCGGTATCGGGCTGGAAGAATTGTTCGAGCTGGAAGACTGCTTTCACGCCGCCGCCCAGATCCTCACTGCCACGTACGCCCCACCAGGACGTGGTCAAGCCGCCGGAGCCGACGACGGCAGTGCGTGCCACGCTGTCGCTGCGTTTGATGCTGCCGGCATAGCTGCCGATCAGGCCATAGATTTCTACGCCGTCCGCTGCATAGGCATAGCTGGTACTTGCAAAAAAAAGGGCAACGAGGCAGCAAGCTGCCGCGCGTTGTGGGCTGCGCATAGTGAAGTCTCCGGGTTGAATGCCGACGGACTCTGATGGTCCGTCTGGCGGGGGGAAGTGAATTATTCGCGGTTAAGTACGCGGTGCATTTGTTCGGTGTCCAGCGCCTTTTCCCATTTCGAGATGACGATGGTGGCGACGGCATTGCCAATCAGGTTGGTCGGCGTCAGGCCTTCGGACAGCAAGCGGTGCACGCCGAGGATCAGGGCCACGCTCGCGACCGGAATCGAGCCGACCGTCGACAAGGTGGCGGCAAGCACCACGAAGGCAGCGCCGGCGACACCAGCGGCGCCTTTGGATGTCAGCAGCAGAACGCTGAGCAGCACGATTTGCTGGGTCAGGTCCAGCGGAGTGTTGGTGGCTTGGGCCAGGAACACGGTCACTGCGGACAGATAGAGACAGGTGCCATCCAGGTTGAAAGAGTAGCCGGTCGGGATGATCAGGCCGACGACGCTGGGTTTGCAGCCCAGCTGCTCCATCTTGGTGAGCATGCGCGGCAGCACGCTTTCCGAGGACGTGGTGGCCAGGCAGACCAGGATTTCTTCGCGCAGATAGCGCATCAGCTTGAAGAGGCTGAATCCACACATGCGGGCGATCGGACCGAGGATGGCGAAGATGAAGATCAGGCAGGTCACATAAAAGCAGATCAGCAGATTGCCCAGAGAGAGCAGGGCGGTCGCGCCGTATTTGCCGACCGTGAAAGCGATGGCGCCAAAAGCACCCAGCGGCGCCGCCCACATCACAATGCCGACCATGCCGTACAGGACTTTGGAGAAGCCTTCCAGTACGTCGATCACCGGCTTGCCGATCGGACCCACACGCACCAGCGCGCAGCCCAGCAGCACCGATACCAGCAGCACTTGCAGGATGTGTCCTTCCGACAGCGATCCCACCATCGTCGAAGGAATGATATTCATGATGAAGGGGATGATGCCAGCCTCATGGCCCTGGGCCACGTAATTCTTGATGGAGGCCGTATCCAGATTGGACGCGTTGACGTTCATGCCCACGCCCGGCTGCCACAGATTGACCACCACCAGGCCAACCACCAGCGCAATCGTGGTCATCACTTCAAAATACAGCAGGCCTTTGATGGCGACGCGGCCGACGCGGGACATATCGTCCATCTTGGCGATGCCCAGTACCACCGTGCATAAGATGATCGGCGCAATCAGCATGCGAATCAGCTTGATGAAGCCATCGCCCAGCGGCTGCATTTTGGTGCCGAATTCGGGGAAGTAGTGGCCCAGCAGGATGCCGAGCGCCATCGCGATCAGAACCTGAATCCACAGTTGTTTATACCAGCGCCGCACAGCCGGTTTGGCGGGCGCACTCTCCATGGTGCTAATCAGCATGAAACGTCTCCTTATAGGTCTAAGGCGCATTCTGTCATAGCCCGGAAAACATACAATGCCAATAACACACTAGCTGTTATGACTAAATTGAATAACGTCGGTTCACCCTTGACTATTTATAGATGTCGATTACAATCTAAAACAAATGCGATGCCCGTCTTCTCAGTGGGCAAGTTTTTTAACCATAACTGTGCATATGCACATTAAGGAGCAATGTATGAAGCAGCGTCAATTCCTCGTCACAGGCGCGACCGGGAAAACCGGTGTGTACACCATCGACAATCTGCTGGCGCAGGGGTATGCGGTACGTGCCCTGGTGCGCACGGAAGATGAGCGCAGTGCAGCCTTGAAGGCGAAAGGTGTGGAGATCGTCGTCGGCAATTTGCTGGAACATGACGATGTCATTCGCGCCACCCAGGGTGTCAATGGCGCTTATCTGTGCTACCCGGTTCGCCCGGGGTATATCCAGGCTACCGCCTATTTCGCTGATGCCGCCCGGCGCGCCGGGCTGGAGGTCGTGGTGGAGATGTCCCAGATTTCCGCCCGCGAGGACTCGAAAAGCCATGCGGCGCGCGACCACTGGATTGCTGAGCGTGTGCTGGACTGGTCCGGCGTTCCTGCTGTCCACATTCGTCCGACATTCTTCTCCGAGTGGCTGACCTTCCCATGGGTACGCGACAAAATCAATCAGGAAGGCAAGATCACACTGCCTTACGGAGAAGGGCGCCATGCCGCCATTGCGGCGGAAGACCAGGCGCGCTTTATCGCAGCTGTGCTGGCTGATCCAGCCGGCCACATTGGCAAGACCTACACCCTGTGCGGGCCTGTCGAGATGAATCAGCAGCAGATCGCCGACGAAATGAGCCGCGTCCTGGGCCGGAAAATCGTCTACGCCCCATTCACCATGAAAGAGTATGAAGAACATCTAAAATCATACGAACTTGATCAATTCCTGATTCAGCACTTCATGGCCATCGCGACGGATTACCAGAACGGGATCTTTGCAGGAGAAGACCAGGTTATCGAAAAGCTCACGGGCAAGGCACCGCAGACGGTGGCCGAATACGTCAACGCCAAGCGCGAACTCTTTTAACTTCATCAGAAAGCAAACTATGAACATCCAAAATTCAGTCGTATTTGTGACCGGCGCCTCGCGCGGCCTGGGACTTGCATTGGCGCGCGAAGCACTGCGCCGCGGCGCGAAGAAAGTGTACGCCGGCGTACGCGATACGCAGGGTTTCAATGAACCCGGTATGACGCCGGTCCGGATTGATGTCACCGACATGGACAGCGTGCAAAGCGCTGCCGCTGCCTGCGCCGATACCACGATCCTGATCAACAACGCCGGCATCGTTGCGCTGGATGCGGATGCATTCGACGGCGCGCTGGTCGAAACCTCGCATCGCATGTTCAATACCAATTACGGCGGCATTCTGCGCGCGTCGACTGCTTTCGCCCCGGCGCTGAAAACTGCGCGGGGCGCGATCGTGAATGTCCTGTCGGACGCCACCTGGCTGGGCGTTCCAATGCTGACAGCGTACGGTGCCTCGAAGGCCGCCGCATGGAGTTACACGAATGCGCTGCGCCTGACGCTCAAAGCTTCCGGCGTACAGGTGCTGGGCCTGCACGTCGGCCTGATGGATACCGACATGACTGCGAGCCTGGATCTGGTCAAGACCGACCCGAACGTTGTGGCAGTGCGTACGCTGGACGCACTGGAGGCGAATCAGGATGAGGTGTTCGGCGATGAAGGCACGGCGGCAATTAAAGCAAGTTTGAGCGGCGTCAATCCGGCATATCTGAACCCTCCGCCATTTGGGGCTTAGATTGCTATAATCCTCTATTATTTGAAAGGGGAAGCTGGTGGTGCGTAGATCGAAAGCCGATGCCGCGGAAACGCGTAAGCGAATTCTGTCTACGGCCGCCAATATCTTCCTGCGCAACGGGATCGCTGCGACGGCGATCTCGGACATCATGATCGCGGCGGGTCTGACGCAGGGCGGCTTCTACCGGCATTTCGATTCGAAAGAGCAGCTCGTGGCGGAAGCCATGGCGACGGGGTTTGAGGAGATTTTTGCCAATCTCGAAGCTGCCATCTCCGGCATGGCGCCGCGTGAGGCGGTTCAGATTATGGCTGAACGCTATCTGCATCAACTGACTGCGGCGGAAGAGCAGCCACGTTGTCCGCTCTCCAATCTGTCCAGCGAACTGAGATTGGCCGATGATCTGGTCAAAACCGCCGCCTTCCAGGGCTATTCCCATTTTGTGAAGCTCTTCGCCTCCTACCTGATACGGCTGGATTACATGGATTATGTGGGCCTGGCCGAATCAATTGTGGCGGTCCTGGTGGGGGCTGTGACGCTTTCCGGCATGACGCCGGCAGCGGCGGCGGCTGAGGCGATCCTGGTGAACGCTCAGAAAGCGGTCACCCTCTTGCTCGACGGGGCGGCGACCAGTCCGGCCTTAAGCATGGCTGGGCGCTGATCAATCATCCGATTGATTACAAAATCGGTCACAAACTGGCTTGGTGCATGCAAAATGTTTGGATGCACAAATACCTCAGCCCCCTCATCCTATCCGTCTGTCTCATCCAAACCAGTATCGCCAGCGAGCTGCCGCGCATCGTTTCGAAAGATGGGCGACATGCCTTGATGGTCGATGGCGCGCCGTTCCTGATTCTGGGCGGACAGGCTCACAATTCCAGCAACTATCCGGGAGCGCTCAAGCAGCTGTGGCAGGCCACGGCCGATGCCAGCGCCAACACGGTCGAAGTGCCGGTGGCCTGGGAGCAGATCGAGCCGGTGGAAGGGCGCTTCGATTTCAGCTTTGTCGATACCCTGGTCAAGGAAGCGCGCCAGAACAAGGTGCGCCTGGTGCTGCTGTGGTTTGGCACCTGGAAGAACACCAATGCCACCTATGCGCCGGAATGGGTGAAGTTCAATAACACCCGCTTCCCGCGCATGCTGGACAAGGCGGGTGAGCCGATCTACTGCCTGTCGCCCTTCGGCGAAGAGACGCTGAAGGCCGACCGCAAAGCCTTTGTCGAGTTGATGAAGCACGTCAGGCAGATCGACGAGAAGGACCGCACCGTGATCATGGTGCAGGTGGAGAACGAGGTTGGTACTTACGGCCTGGATCGCGATTACGGCGCCAGGGCGCAGGCGGCGTTCGCGCAGCCGGTGCCGCAAATAATCCTGGCGGCGAAGAAGTCGCCGGCACCGGGCGCAACATCGGGCACCTGGTCCCAGGTCTACGGTCCGTATGCCGAGCAATACTTCCATACCTGGGCCATCGCCAGCTATATCGAGGAAATCGCCAAGGCCGGGCGGGCGATTTACGACCTGCCGATGTACGTCAACAATGCGCTGCGCGATCCGCTGGAACCGATGGCGCCGTGGAAGGACAACTTTGCCAGCGGCGGTCCGACCTTCGACGCGATCGATATCTATAAAGCGGCCGCACCGCATATCGAGCTTGCTGCGCCGGATATTTATCAGCACGAGTGGACCAAGGTCACCGCGACGATCGGCAAGTTCCAGCGTCCCGACAATCCGTTGCTGGTGCCTGAAATCGGCAATTCCGAAGACTTTGCGCGTTTCGCCTATCTGATCATCGGCCGCGGCGCGCTGGGCTTTTCACCCTTCGGCCTGGATTATTTCGACTACAGTAATTTCCCGCTCGGCGCCAAGCTGAAAGACAAGCGCATGGTCGAGCCCTTCGCCAAGGTGTACAAGGTATTCCGCCCCATGCAGCGGCAGTGGGCAAAATGGGCGTTCGAGGGCCGCACTTACGGCGTGGCGGAAAGCGAGGAGCGTTCGCCGCAGACGATTCAGATGAAGGGATGGAATGCGGTGGTGTCCTTCCGCGAATGGCAGATGGGCGAGAAGCACTTCTTCCCCAATCTCACCGAGCTGCCGCCGGGTACCGAGTCCCCCAATGGTGGCGTGGCGATTGCCCAGATTGCCGACAATGAGTTCATCGTCGTCGGCCAGTATGCCCGTGTTAAGATCGGTGGCGAAAACAAGCGCGCGCTGTATGCCCGCGTGGAAGAGGGCTATTTCGACGCGTCCGGCAAGTGGGTCATGGAACGTAACTGGAACGGGGACCAGACCGATTATGGCCTGAACCTGACCGACAAGCCGGTCGTGCTCAAGGTGCGCTTGGGCACCTACTGAGGAGAGCATGAAACCTGAAGTGTTAGTGATGGCGGCCGTTTCGTCGGCCGATGTGATGTCGCAACTTGAACAGCATTTCGAATGCCACCACTTGTGGCAGCAGCCGAAGGAGCAGCAGGCAGCCTGGCTGGCCGGCGTGGCAGGCGGTGTGCGGGCCGTTCTCACTACCGGCAGCATCGGCATCAAGGCAGACCTGGTGGCGCAGCTGCCCAAGCTGGAAATGGTCGCCGTCAACGGCATCGGCACCGATGCGGTGGACCTGGCGGCCACCCGGGCGCGCGGTATCGCGGTCAGCAATACACCGGGCGTGCTGACCGACGATGTGGCCGATCTGGCGCTCACTTTGCTGCTGTCCGCCGCGCGCCGTTTGCCGGCCATGGACGCCTTCGTCCGCAATGGTTCCTGGGCGACGGGAAAAGCGCTGACGCCGGCACGCGCCCTGCGCGGCAAAGTCTGCGGCATCTTCGGTTTCGGCCGGATTGGCCAGGCGATTGCCATGCGCGCCCAGGCCTTTGGCATGCAGACACTTTATTTCCAGCCGCGCGCCATTGAAGGCGCTTCGGTGCCACGCGCTGCTTCCCTGCTCGAACTGGCTGCAGCAAGCGACTATCTGGTGATTGCAGCCCCGGCCAGCCCGGCCACCCATCACGCGGTCAACGCGGAAGTGCTGCAGGCATTGGGTGCCCAGGGAACACTGATCAATATCGCCCGCGGCTCCCTGGTGGATGAGCAAGCCCTGATCGCGTCCCTGCATGACCGGACACTTGGCATGGCCGCCCTGGACGTTTTCGCCGATGAGCCGCGTGTTCCGGCCGCGTTACGTGAACTGGAAAACGTGATTCTGACACCGCACATCGGCAGCATGACGGTGGAAACCCGCCACACCATGGGCCAGCTGGTGGTGGACAACCTTCTTGCGCATTTCAGCGGCCGTCCGCTAGCTACACCTGTCATGTAGTCAGACTTTGGGTATGATGAGCGTTCGTACCCAAAAATTCAGCCTGATCCGACATGACCACAACCGCTCAAACCGACTGCAGCCTGGCCCTCGATATGATCATCTTCGGGGGCATGGGCGACCTCGCCATGCGCAAACTGCTGCCTGCGCTGTACATGGCTCACCTGCATGGCAACCTGCCTCCGACAACCCGCATCATTTCCACGGGCCGCCAGGAATTCGACCGTAACGCCTATCTCGCCTTTGTAGAAGAGCATTCCCGTTCCTTTATTACCGGCGGCGCCTTCACCGACGAAGCATGGCGCGGCTTCCTGCAGTTGCTGGAATATGTGCGCCTGGATGTGCAGCAGGATGATCTGGCGGCGCTGGCGAAGGCGTCGCGCCCCGGTGCAGAGCGCGTGTTTTATCTGGCCACGGCGCCGTCCCTGTTCACCACCATTTGCGACAAGCTGGCCGCCGCTGGGCTGGTCGACAAGAACGCCCGCGTGGTGCTGGAAAAGCCGCTGGGCCGCGATCTGGCATCGGCGGTCGAGATCAACGAGGCGGTCGGCAAGCATTTCGAGGAATCGCAGATCTATCGTATCGACCATTATCTGGGCAAGGAAACCGTACAGAATCTGATGGTTCTGCGCTTTGGCAATTCGATTCTGGAACCGCTGTGGCGCGCGCCGAACATCACCAGCGTGCAGATCACGGTGGCCGAAGAGGTGGGCGTTGGCAGCCGCGCCGGCTTCTACGACAGTGCAGGCGCCATGCGCGACATGGTGCAGAACCACTTGCTACAGCTGCTGTGCATCGTGGCTATGGAGCCGCCGGCATCGCTGGCGCCGGACGCGGTCCGCGATGAAAAGCTGAAGGTGCTGCGTTCGCTGCGCCCCTTCACCCTGGCCACCATTGCGCGCGATACGGTGCGCGGCCAGTATGTGCGCGGTGTGAGCGGCAATCAGCCGGTGGAAGGTTATCTGGAGGAGCGCAATGTGCCGCAGGATAGCAGCACCGAGACTTTCGTCGCCCTGCGCACCTATGTGGACACCTGGCGCTGGTCCAAGGTGCCGTTCTATCTGCGTACCGGCAAGCGCATGCAGCGCCGTTCGTCCAAGATCGTGGTGGAGTTCGCGAACCCGCCGTTCCCGCTGTTCCCTGAGAGCCCGGGCGGTGTTGCCAATCGCCTGGTGATCGAGTTGCAGCCCGAAGAAGCGATCAAGCTGCAGGTCATGGCCAAGCAGCCGGGTAGCGGGATGAAGATGCAGCAGGTTGAGTTGAACCTCGACCTGCAGTCCGCTTTCTCGCAGCGCCGCGCCGAGGCTTACGAGCGCCTGCTGATCGACGTGGTGCGCGGACGCCTCACGCACTTCATGCGCCGCGATGAATTGGAAGCGGCATGGCAGTGGGTCGAGCCGATCATCAACGGCTGGACTGCGCTGGCCGAGAAGCCCAACAACTACGCGGCTGGTACCTGGGGACCATCCGAATCGTTCGCGCTGCTGGCGCGGGATGGATTTAACTGGGTCGAGTAGGCATGCCCCGCAGCCGCAGGGGTTTCTTCGCACTGGCAGGCGGTCTGCTCTCGCTGGCCCTCGGCGTGGCGATCACCGTGCCGGCGACGCCCGCAGCCGCCACCCCGACGGCGGGCGTCTCATCGGGTGCGGGCGCGGTTGGCGCTGGGCCGCTGCATCTGCGCTGGGAGCTGCTGCGCAACGAGGTCCCGCCCCAAGGGCCGGGCAGGGCGCTTGCGCGGCTGACCATTAGTAGTGACAAGCTGTCCTTGCCCACTAGCGGCTGGGCGCTGTACTTCAATGTCATGGATGGCCTGGCGCCGCAATCGTTGGGCAATGGCCTGGCGCTGGAACAGGTCAGCGGCCAGCTGTTCCGGCTGCGTCCCGCTGCTGGCTTCGCGGGCCTGGCGCCTGGCGCCACAGTCGCGGCGGATTTTCTTTACCCCGGCCCGCTGACCAACACAGTGAAGGCGCCCGCCGGACCGTATCTGGTCTTTGACAATCAGCCGGAATCCGGCGATGCGATCACCAGCTACGAGATTGCGCCCTTACTCCGCCCCGAGCAGCTGAACGCCGGGCCGCATGCGCCGGCCATTGTGACGCCGGAAGACTGGTACGCACGCAACTCCGCTATCGCCGACATCGCGCCCGATGCGCTGCCGCCAGTGTTCCCAAGCCCGCAGCACGCCGAGCGCGGCGCGGGCATGCTGCATCTGGCGGCCATGCCCATGATCGACGCACCGCCCGCCTTGCGCAACGAAGCAGCGATGGCAACGGCCGTGCTGGCACCATACTTCGGCGCGATGGCGCCCGGCACGGCCCAGGCTCCAGCCGGCGTCCGAGCGGGCGTCCGGGGCGGCGTGCCCGCCACCGGCGCGGTCCCGGTCGGTCCTGCCTCCGGCGTGGCCACGACTACGCTTCCGGTCCCACCTGCGACCGTGGCGTCAGCGGCGGCAGGGGCACGCCTGACGCTGCGTGTTGCCGAAGTCACCGGCAGCACCTCGCCTGAGGCATATGTGCTGGCCGTCGATCCCGCGCGGGGCATCACAGTGCAGGGCGCCACGCCGAGCGGCGTATTCCGTGGCCTGCAGTCGCTGCGCCAGTTGCTGCCGCTGATGCCTGCGGCGACCGGCGGCGTCGAATTGCCCGAGCTGAAGATCACCGACGCACCGCGCTTCGCCTATCGCGGCGTCATGCTCGATGTAGCGCGCAACTTCCAGCGTAAGGAAGTCATCTTCCGCCTGCTCGATCTGATGGCACGCTACAAGCTCAATGTATTCCATTTCCATCTCACCGACGACGAAGGCTGGCGGCTGGCGATCAAAGGCCTGCCCGAGCTGACGGACTTCGGCGCACGTCGCGGCCACACGCTCAGTGTCGCCAGCCATTTGCAGCCTGCCTATGGCTCCGGCCCGCAGCTGGACGACCCGCACGGCAGCGGCTTTTACACGCGCGAGGAATACATCGCCATCCTGCACTATGCCCAGGCGCGGCACATCGAAGTTATCCCCGAAATTGAAATGCCCGGCCACGCGCGCGCTGCCGTGAAGGCCATGGAGCAGCGCCACCGCCGCCTGGCCGCGAGCGATCCCACCGCCGCGCGCCGCTACATGCTGCGCGATCCCGGCGACCGCTCGGAATACACCTCGCCCCAGCTTTATCACGACCACGTGATGGACCCTGGCCTGGACTCCACCTACACCTTCATCGAGCACGTTGTCGCGGAAGTCGCAAGCATGCACAAAGAAGCAGGCGTCCCGCTGGCCCGCATGCACGTTGGCGGCGACGAAGTCCCAGCCGGTGCATGGGAACAATCACCGGCCAGCCAGCGCCTGAAGCTGAACTCGACCGCCGACCTGTGGGACCGTTTCTACGACCGCGTGACGGGTATTCTGGCGCGGCACGGCCTGTCCGCATATGGCTGGCAGGAGCTTGGCGTGCGGCACAAGGAGCCAAATCCGGCGTTCAGCCAGCGCGGCATTCAGCTGCTGGTCTGGGACGACGTCGGCACCTCCGCCGACATGGCTAACCGGCTCGCGCATGCCGGCTACGGCGTCGTGCTGGCGCCGGCGACGCAGCTCTATTTCGACATGGCCTACAACCGCAATCCGGATGAACCGGGCGTGAACTGGGCGGCATACACTGAGCTGGACAAAGCCTTTGCGTTTGACCCAGCCCACTATGGCACGCAAAACATCCTCGGTATTGAGTGCACGCTGTTCACCGAAACCGTGCGCGAACTCGATCGCATGGATTATCTGCTGATGCCGCGCATGCTCGCGCTGGCGGAACGCGCCTGGGCGCCCGAGCAAGTGCGCGACTGGTCCGTCTTCGCCAACCAGTTGGGCAAGCGCGTGCTGCCACGCCTGGACGCAGAACGCAGCGGCATCGCCTATCGCATCGCGCCACCGGGTTTGCACGTTGAGCACGGGCAGGTGCTGGCCAATCATCAGCTGCCGGGCTTTGCATTGCACTACACGCTGGATGGCAGCGTGCCGACGGCAAACAGTCCGCTCGTGACAGGCCCCATCCCTGCCCATGGCCTGGTACGCGTAGCTGCGGTGGCTCAGAACGGCCGGGTGGGCGTGGTGTCGGAAGTGCGTCTGCCATGAGCATGCGCGCTGCGGTCAACTGCGCCAGTGCGCGCTGACCGCTTCAATTTCCGCCAGCAGTGCGTTGGCGCCTGGCGATAGATGTGCGTTCTTGCGTGTGGTGATGCCGATGCTGCGTTCCGTACCCGGCATGTCGAACGGCAGCACCACCAGCTGGCCGGTGCGCACCTCGTGATGCAGCTGGTGTGCGGACAGCACGGTCAGCATATCGCTGCACACCAGCAGGCCGCGCAGCAGCGCCAGGTCGCCCGTTTCGACGGCAGGCGAGGGCGCTTGCGCTCCGTGCCGCTGAAAGAAGTGCTCCAGCGATTCGCGCAATGGCGTGCCGCTGCGCGACAGCACCCAGGGATAGCCGGCCAGATCCTTCAATTTCAATTTGCCGCGCTGCGCCAGTGGATGGCCGGCACGCGCCACCAGCGCCGCCTTGTCCTCCAGCAGCGCGCGCGAGTCAAAGTCATCGCCAACGCCGCTGCGCTGAGCGCCGACAATGAAGTCGATGCGGCCGCTCAGCAGGCTCGCCATCAACTCTTCATAGGGACTTTCGAGCGAACGGACATGCAGCTGTGGATGACGCTGCAGTACCGAGGCAATCGCCATCGGCAGAATCTGCGAGCGCGCCAGAGGCAGCGCGCCAATGGTCACGGTGCCCAGCACCACGCCTTGCAGCGCCGCGATATCCTCGGGAATGTGGCGCAGCTCGGCGAGCACGCGCTCGAAGGATTCCGTCCAGCGGCGGCCTGCATCGGTGGGCACCATGCCGTGCGCGCTGCGTAGGAAGAGCGCTTGGCCCAGCATATCCTCAAGCCGCGCGATGGCCTGGCTGACCGCCGATTGCGACACGCCCATCGCGTGCGCCACGCTGGGCATGTGGTGCATTTCCGCCAACAGCGCCGCAGCCTGAAGACGGCGCTCATTCAGCAGAGCCTCGATGCCGCCTACTTTGGCGCCATTGCGGTCGCGCAGCCGTACGGCTTCCTCGCGCACCGCATGCAGTTCAGCCTCAATACGGTCGGCACGCTGGCGCACGACCTCACCGGCTGCAGTCAGCAGCATGCCGCGGCCTTTGCGCTCGAACAACTGGGTGCTCAGCTTCTCCTCCAGCGTCGACACCGAGCGGGCCACGGCGGACGAGGCCCGGTACAAGCTCTCAGACGAGGCCCGGATGCCCCCGCTGGCCGCGACTGCGTTAAAGGCATGAAGATGGCGCAGGCTGATCATGGTTGGAAATGTAGACGTAATAAGTAAATTAGAACAAATCAGCGTCCACAACGCAACCAAGGCTGCCGTCTCTGCGCGGATACTGGTGTCGTTCAAACAGCAAAACCGCAACGCATCATGAGCAATCAACCCGACTCCGATCTGCGCGCCGTGCCCTGCATGCTGATGCGAGGCGGCACCTCGCGCGGGCCGTTTTTTCTGGAATCCGACCTGCCGGCCGATACCGCCGCGCGCGACCGGCTGTTGCTGGCGGCCATGGGTTCCCCCGATCCCCGCCAGATCGATGGCCTGGGCGGCGCGCATCCACTGACCAGCAAAGTCGGCATTGTCCGCCGCAGCACCACGCCGGGCGTCGATCTCGACTTCCTGTTCGCGCAGCTGCAGCCGAATAAGGACACGGTGGACGTCACGCCCAATTGCGGCAATATGCTGGCCGCTGTGCTGCCGTTTGCCCTGGAGCGCAGCCTGCTGCCGATTTCCAACGGCACGACCACCGCGCGCGTCCTGACTCTCAACACCGGTATGCAATGCGACGTGACGGTGCAGACGCCGAACGGCAGGCTGCAATACGGCGGCGATGCGCGCATCGATGGGGTGCCGGGAACGGCAGCACCAATCAGTATCAACTTCCTCGATACCGCCGGTTCGGTATGCCCGTCCATGCTGCCGAGCGGCCGTGTGCTGGACCGCGTCAGCGTTGGCGCCGAGACTATCGAAGCCACCCTGATCGACAACGGCATGCCCATGGTGCTGGTGCGCGCCACCGACTTCGGCATCACCGGCTACGAAACCACAGCCGAACTGAATGCGCATGAAGCGCTGAAGGCTCGTCTGGAAGCGCTGCGCCTGGCCGTTGGTCCGCTGATGGGCCTTGGCGATGTCAGCGCCAGGAATTATCCGAAAATGTGCCTGATCGCGCCACCGCGCGAGGGCGGGGCGCTCGCGACGCGCTGCTTCATCCCGCACGTTTGCCACGATTCCATTGGTGTCCTGGCCGCCGTGACCGTCGCTACGGCCTGCGTTCTTGACGGCTCGGTCGCGGGCGGCATCGCTGTTGTGCCGCCAGGCGATGAGAAAACACTGTCCATCGAACACCCAACCGGCGAATTCAGCGTGGACCTGGGTCTGGACCCGAACAATCCCGGACAAGTCACGCGCGCCGCGCTGCTGCGTACTGCCCGGCCCATCATGCGGGGCGAAGTGCTCGTTCCCGCGCATCTCTGAAGAAGGAAGACCATGCGCAAGCCTTTGATTATCGACTGCCACGGCCACTACACCACCGCGCCGAAAGCGCTGGAGGAATGGCGCAACAAGCAGATCGCCAACCTGAATACGCCGGAACTGGGGCCGAAAGTATCGGAGCTGAAGATCAGCGACGATGAACTGCGCGAGTCCATCGAACTGAATCAGCTGCGCCTGATGAAGGAGCGCGGCTCGGATCTGACCATTTTCTCGCCGCGCGCCAGCTTCATGGCGCACCACATCGGCGATTTCAATACCAGCGCCACCTGGGCTGCCATCTGCAATGAGCTGTGCGCGCGCGTGGCGCAGCTGTTCCCGGATCACTTCATTGGCGCGGCCATGCTGCCGCAATCGCCTGGCGTCGACCCCGCGACCTGCATTCCGGAGCTGGAGAAGTGCGTCAAGGAATACGGCATGGTCGGCATCAATCTGAATCCCGATCCATCAGGCGGCCACTGGACCTCGCCGCCGCTATCGGATAGATCGTGGTATCCGATTTACGAGAAGATGGTGGAATACGGCATCCCGGCCATGATCCACGTCAGTACCAGCTGCAATGCCTGCTTCCATACAACGGGCGCCCATTACCTGAATGCCGATACGACCGCCTTCATGCAGTGCCTGACCAGTGATCTGTTCAAGGATTTCCCGACGCTGAAGTTTTTGATTCCGCATGGCGGCGGCGCGGTGCCTTATCACTGGGGACGCTTCCGCGGTCTGGCGCAGGAGATGAAAAAGCCGCTGCTCAGCGAACACCTGTTGAACAACATCTTCTTCGACACTTGCGTGTATCACCAGCCGGGCATCGATCTGCTGACCAAGGTCATGCCAGTGAAAAATGTACTGTTCGCTTCCGAGATGATCGGCGCCGTTCGTGGCATCGATCCGGAAACCGGCAACTACTACGACGACACCAAACGCTATATCGAAGCAGCCAATCTGAGCGACGACGACCGCGCCAATATTTTCGAACACAATGCGCGCCGCGTGTATCCGCGCCTGGATGCAGCACTGAAGGAGAAGGGACTATGACCACACCGCTGATCAATCAACTGGGCGTCGTCAAGCGCAATATTGAGCGCGCAGAGCGCGAGCATGTCGATCACCTGGGCCGGTTCGGCAGCGCGACGGTGCACGAAGCCATGGGCCGTGTGGGCCTGCTGAAGCCGTACATGCGCCCGATCTATGCGGGCGCTCAGGCATCCGGCACCGCTGTCACCGTGCTGCTGCATCCGGGCGATAACTGGATGCTGCATGTGGCGGCGGAGCAGATCCAGCCTGGCGATATCGTGGTCGCGGCAATCACGGCCGATTGCACCGATGGCTACTTCGGCGACCTGCTGGCGACCAGCTTTATGGCACGCGGCGCCAAGGCACTAATCATCGATGCCGGTGTGCGCGATGTGCGGGTGCTGAAGGAGATGGGCTTTCCGGTCTGGAGCAAAGCAATCAGCGCCAAAGGCTGCATCAAGGCGACGCTGGGTTCCGTGAACATTCCTGTGCTGTGCGCCGGTGCGCTGGTGAGTCCGGGCGATGCTGTCATTGCCGATGACGATGGCGTGGCCATTGTGCCGGCAGCCGATGCGGCCCGCGTCGCTGCCGTGGCCCAGAAGCGCGAAGACCTGGAAGCCGAAAAGCGTGCCAAGCTGGCATCCGGCGTGCTGGGTCTGGATATGTATAGCATGCGCGCCCCGCTGGAGCAGGCCGGGCTGAAATACATCGATTGAAACTCAGATCACCGAGTCATTGAAAGAGCGGGGCACGCGTGTGAGCAGCTGGGACAGGCGGCGCAAGCCGGCACCCAGGTGCTTGCGGTCCTGAACGCTGCCGAGTGAGATGCGGATCGCGTGCGGCCCTTCCACCGAGGCGCTGAAGGCTTCGGCCGGTGTGACTGCCAGGCCTTCCACGGCGGCAGCGCGTGCCAGATCAGAAGAAGTCCAGTAGCTGGGCAGCTTCAGCCAGATGTGCAGTCCATCGGTCGCCGCGCCGGGGCGACCTGCCAGCAGTTCATGAGCAAGCTGCTGGCGAATTTGTGTTTCTTCCTTCACGCCCTGGAATAGCCGCTGCGCGGAGCCGTCGAAAATCCATTGGGTGGCCAGCGCCGTTGTCAGCGGCGGCGCCATCAGCACGAAGGCGCGCAGGGCGGAGATGAAGCGCTGGCGCTCCACTGCGTCGCGCAGGACGACAAAGGCGACGCGCAAGCCCGGCGTCAGGCACTTCGACAAGGTGGAGATGTAGCAGGCATTGTCCGGCGCATGGCGCGTTACCGGTGATGGCGCGGAGTCGGCAAACAGCCAATAAGGATCATCCTCAATAATACGCAGGCCGCAGCGCACGGCAGCCGCCGCGATTTCCTTGCGCCGCTTTGCCGGCATGGTGACCGTGGTCGGATTCTGCAGGGTGGGGTTGAGATAGACCAGGCGCGCAGCGTGACGCTTGCAAGCCTTTGCCAGCGCATCGGGCAACATGCCGGATTCGTCCGTTTCGACCGTCACCAGCTGGCGGCCCAGCTGCATGGCTGCCGCGCGCAAGCCGGGATAAACAGTTGGCTCGGACAGAATCACATCGCCCGGCGCCGAATGCGCCAGGATCAGCGCCGCCAGCGCCGCCTGCGCGCCAGGGCAGACCACGATGTGTTCAGGATCGAGCTTGCCGAACATCGGTTCCAGCCATTTGGCACCGGCGGCGCGGTCGGATTCGCTGCCCCCGCCCAGGTGATAAGTCATCAGCAGCGCATTGTCCGCGCGCAGCAGCACCTGCGACACGCCTTGCTTCATCAGATCATCAAACTTTACGCCGGCAGGTGGCGGAGGGACGTTCATGCTCAGGTCAAGCACCTGCGCCAGTTCGACCTTGGGCACGGCGACATAGGTGCCGCGCGCACCGCGGCCTTCCAGCAGATTGCGCCGCCTGGCTTCGTCATAAGCGCGCGTGATGGTTGTCAGGTCGACATCCAGCCGGGCCGCCAGTTCGCGCTGCGGCGGCAACCTGTCACCCGGTTTAAGCAGGCCCTCGAACATCGCGCGTTCGAGGGCATCGGCGATTTGCAGATAGCGTGGACCGGCGCCGGAATCCAGCTTCGGCAGCCATTGCATGGGTTTTGTATGGGGCATTACGCATCAATGTATGGATGTTGCTTTGCCATAGTATGCACTCAGCTGCATCAGTAATCCATACAAAACGATGCCATAGGCGGATTTACTCGTCGAATTCTGAACTCAGGTCCTTGAAGCCCTTGCGTACGGCGAAAGCCAGGAATTCATCCGGCGTATCGAGTACGATCAGCTTCTTTTCCTGAATCACCGGGTCGCCCGGCGTCAGGTCGGGACCCTTGTAGCCCAGCGTGCGCAGATGCGCGCTGATCTCGGCGATAAGCTTTTTGTCCTTGTGCAGGCCGTCGCTGGCCGGTGCAGCCAGGTCAATATAGAGGTCGATGACGCCATAGCCTTCGTCGAAAATGCGGATGGCTTTGATGTCGATGGCGCGGCCGCTGCCGTCGCTGGCCTTGAAAGGGCCGCTGAGCTGGATGTCGGTGTCTTGGTTCATTTCGGCAGAATACACCAAATCCGGCCCAGCGGCGCCTACGATCAGCGCGAGGCTTGCGCTACCGTTTTGCCTTGTGCCGGGACGAAGTCCTCCATCACGGCTTTACGCAGCAGAGCAGGAGGCAGCATGCCCTGGGCCAGCACGAAGTCGTTGAAGGCCTTGCGATCGAACTTCGCGCGCAGGGCTACCTCAGCAGCCTGGCGGGTTTCCATCAGGCGCTGGTAGCCGTAGAAGTAAGAGGTTGCCTGGCCCGGCGAGCGGAAGGTGTAGCGCTGCATTTCCTGCGTTGCCATGCCGTCGGACAGGCACACTTCGTCCATCAGGAAGGAGTGCACGTCTTCCGGCGTGATTTCGCCCAGGTTCACCATCGGATCGAGGAAGGCGCGTGCTGCGCGCTGCACGCGGGCTTGCAGCGCAAACAGCTGGCCGTCCAGCGGCTCATATGGCTGCATTTCCGCTTCCGCATACAGCGCCCAGCCTTCCACGTTCACGCTGTTGAAGGCAAACACCGCACGGGCGGTGGATACGCCGGTTTCCATCATCTTCGCAAACTGCAGTTCGTGGCCCGGACGCGCTTCGTGCGCGGTCAGGGTCCAGGTAGCCGCCTGGTGGGTGAAGTCGTCGAAGACCTTGGCTTTGCCGCTGGCATCCGGCGGCATACCGGTGGTCAGAACGAATTCGCCATATTCGCCGGTGTTGCCGATCAGGCGTGGCGGGTTCATATGTGGCGCGGGCAGGGCGGCGTTTTCGGCCGGCGTGGCGAGACGGATCACGGCCTTGCGGTCAGGCAGGCTCACGATCTTCTGTTCGCGCACCGCCGCTTCGATCTGGCCCAGGCGCTCCTGGTACAGTGGCATCACGTTGTCGAGCGGGATCTGCTGCTTCTTCAATTCCTTGATGACGGCACGGTAGTCCGCGTTCGGCAGCTTGCGCTCCCTGGCGATCAGGCCGGCCGTAATATTCATCTGGTTGCGGATCTCGGAGAACGAGGTCAGTGCCTTGGCAATCAGTTCCTGCGGCGTGATGTCGACGCCGAACTGGTGCAGGTTGTCGGCATAGATTTCTGGTGGCAGGCGGTGATCGGCGCGCGCCAGCGGCAGAATCTTCTTGCGCACATTGTCGTTATACGCGTTCAGCTGCTTTTCCAGTGCGCTGAAGGCCGGCTCCCAGCCTTGCAGATCGCTCTTGGTCAGCAGGTCCTTCATGCCGGCGATCAGTTGCGGCCCATCGTTCAGCGATTGTTCCACTTCGCCCTTGTAGGGACCCAGCAGCTTCGGATTGGCTTTCAGGCGTTCCTGCAAACGCTCCTGCGCCAGTTCGGTGATCGGACGATAGCCCTTGGTCATGCCCGCGTATTTTTGCAGGCGCACCAGCAGGGTTTTCTGCCGTTCTTTCGGGATGCGCGGATCGAGGGTCTGGCGCACCACCTCGAACAGCATCTGGTTCATGTCCTGGTAAGGCAGCATCAGCTTGCGCTGCAGCTCGTTCGTCTTGAGCTGGTCATTGCCGGTGTTGATCAGGATTTGCAGGTCCTGCTTGATCTTCGGGTCCGTTTCCGCTTTCAGGCGCTTCTGCAGTTCGGCGACGACTGCGCGCGTATCCTTGACGGTGGCATCGTACTGGTCGTGCGACATGTCGGTGATCAGTTCATCGTAGCCATCCACGCCCAGCGAGCTGGCGCTCTCCGGCGAATATTTGGCCATGAGGTTCAGCAGCAGCTTGGCGTTGTCGTTGCTCTTGGCGACCCAGCCTGGTTCGGCGGCGCCAGCGAAGCCGGACAGGGAGGAGAACGCCAGCGTGATCGCGCCCAGCACGGCACGGACTTTCCAGTTTGGTTTCGACATCGGATTCCTTTTTTGTAAGTGGCAAGCTGCTTGTGGCAGCCCGGGGATGGGTTCGGGTGGACCGCCCTCCAGTATATGAAACTCCCCTGGCCACGGCAAAACCATGCGACAGACCGCTAAAAATCGGGGTTGAGATGAAGATTTCCGGCTATACGCGTATCGGGCGTTCCGGGATGATCATCAGTTCGCGGGCAGTCTGCGATGCGATTTGCGCACCCAGGTCTTCTTCGACCATCGACAACGCGCGCAGCAGTGTGCCGGAGCTGATGGAACGCAGGCGCCGTACCGCAGCAGTCTGCTGTACCAGCCAGTGGATCAGGCGCTGCCTGGCTGCTTTCTCGTGCAACGGCATTCCGCCGGGTAGCAGCAAGGTGTCGATGTCGTGCGGTGCAGCATCGATGGTACATGTGGGCTGGAAGAGCATGCCGTTCGAGGCGCGGACCGGACCTTGCTGCAGTCCGATCAGCTCAAATTGGTAGGCAGCTGGCTGGTGTGCAAGCTGCGCCGCCCTGTAGAACACGTCCAGCGCGCCGCCGACTTCCAGCGCATGTACGCCGGCGAAGATCAGGATGCCGATACGCATGGCGCATTGCCTCAGTTGCGGTACATTTCGCGGAACTCCGGGTTTTCGGCGACGTGGACTTTCACGCCATCCGCGTGCAGGTCCTTCGGCAGAATGAAGGACAGATTGAGCACGCCGCCCTCCGGTGTGAACAAATCGAATTTCCAGGTGAACTGCTTGCCCTCGATATTGAAGGTGATCGTCTCGCCATTCACCACCTTGACGTCCCTGGTGTTGGCGTTGATGTCGACGACCCGTTCGGCGGCCGCTGCGGCGGCCGGTGCGCCATAGACTTTTGGTGTCACATCGAAGATGCCGGCATTGGCGTTCGAGACATAGGCAGCGGCTGCAAAGACAATGGCCGCAAGGGTTCTGGTGGTTTTCATGGTCAACTCCTGATGAGATAAATGATTCAGCTGCGGCGCCGTGGGCCGAGCCAGTGAAGGGTGGATGCGAGCAGGCCCAGCGCGACGCCAAAGACGACCACGCCCATCCAGCCGTAGCGTGTCATCAGCCATCCGCTGATCGTCACGCCAACGGCGCCGCCAAAGAAGGTCGCAGTCATGTAAAGGCTATTGATGCGGCCTTGTGCTGTCGGGTCAACTGCGAAAGCGCGGGTCTGGTTCGATACGAGCCCGGACTGCACGCCGATATCGAGCACAATGACCCCGATTATCAGCAGGACCAGCGAGGATTCAGCGCCCGCAAGCAGCATGTAAGCCAGCGTCACAACGCCGATGCTGACGCCAATGATGTTGCGCGGCCCGAGTTTGTCCGTGGCGCGTCCGCCGACGGAAGCGGCCAGCGCACCCGCCGCGCCGATGATGCCGAAGCTGCCGGCCCAGGCGCTGTTCAAGTGCCATGGGCCATTGGCCAGCAGCGAAGCCAGGTTCACCCAGAAGGCATTAAAGCAAGCCCACAACAGCGCCTGGATCATCATCGATTCCCGAATCGGACGATGATTGCGCGCCAGTGGCCACAGTGACGCCAGCAAACGGCCGTAAGTCAGATTGGTGGTCGGCACGCCGGGAGGCAGCAAGGTGGCCGCTGCAATCCAGACGGGAATCATGAATGCAGCTTCCGCGCCGTACACGGCGCGCCAGCCATAGGCGGTTCCGATCATGCCGCTGATGGTGCGGCCGAGCAGGGCGCCGACCATGATGCCGCTGACGACCGTGCCGACTGCGCGCCCGCGTTCAGCAGGCAGCGACAACACGGCCGCGAAAGGCACCAGTTGCTGGGGCACGCAGCTGACGATGCCAAGCGCGAAAGATGCCGCGATTAGCGCCCAGATGCCTGGCGCAAACGCGGCGGCTGCGGCGAACACGAATGCCAGCACAATCTGACCCAGCACCAGTTTGCGCCGGTCGAAGCGGTCGCCAAGCGGCAGCAGCAGGGCCAGGCCTGTCGAGAAACCAAGCAAGGCAGCGCCGGCCACCAGATCAACCTGCGTCAGGCCGACGCGCAAGTCCGAAGCGATCAATGGAAGAATCGGCTGGGTGCTGTAGATATTGGTGATCACGGCACCGGCAACGCCGGCCATCATGAGGATCTTGCCGCGCGACGCAAGCGCCGGGGCAGTTGGACTAGTCGTTGATGTGGGCAGCTTGCTCACGTGCTTTTCCTTTCGTATCGGACGTTGGCCGCTTTAGTGCGGTTGTTGGCTTGGTCTGAAGCTTAGGTCCTTGCACGTACAAAGAGAATCCCATAAGATTGGGAATCAACCTTCCATAATTTGATAGAGCCCGATGGATCGCCTCGAATCAATGTCCATCCTTGTTGCGGTAGTCGACGCAGGCAGCCTTTCTGCCGCGGCGCGCCGCCTCGACATGCCTCTGGCGAATGTCAGCCGCAAGGTCAGTGAACTGGAGGCGCATCTGAAGACGCGCCTGCTGCACCGGACAACGCGGCAGCTCTCGCTCACGGAAGCGGGTGTTTCCTACGTCGCCGCCTGCCGCCGTATCCTTGAAGACGTGGGTGAGGCCGAACGCACGGCGACCGGCGAATATGCTGCTCCCCGAGGCAAGCTTGATGTGACGGCATCAGTGGTGTTCGGGCGCTTGCATGTGGTGCCTGTCGTAGCCGAATTCCTGGCTCAGTATCCCGAGATTGATGTGAACCTGATGCTGACGGACCGCGTCGTGCACATGATGGATGAGCAAATAGACGTGGCAGTGCGCATCGGCGAATTGCCCGACAGCGCACTGATGGCGACCGGTGTGGGCGCCGTGCGCCGCGTGGTCTGCGCCAGCCCGGAATACCTGGCCAGACATGGCGTTCCGCGCCAGCCTGCCGATTTGTCCGCGCATAACTGCGTCAGTTTTGAAGTGCTGGAGTCCAAGCGCGCCTGGTCGTTTGGCGGCGGCAAGTCGGAGCAGTGGGTGCCGGTACATTCAAGGCTTTCAGTCAATACGGCGGAAGCGGCCATTGATGCCGCCAAGCTTGGTGTGGGCGTGGTGCGTGTGCTGTCCTATCAGGTGGCGCAGGCCATACGCGATAAGGCGCTCTGCGTGGTGCTGGAAGAATTCGAAGCTGCACCCTTGCCGATCAGCCTTGTACATAAGGGGCAGGCGCCGCTGCCGCTGAAATTGCGTGCCTTCTTTGATTTTGTCGCGCCGCGTTTGCGTGAGCGTATGGCGCAAGAACTGTCCGACGTCACAGCCTTGTCCCAAAAACGATCCTGATTGTCCACCTGCCGCAGCAGGCAGGAATTCCTTTTGCGTGTGCGGTAACCGATACTGGGTCTATCCAAAAATCAGGAGGACTCATTATGAGTACGCACGTTTTACGTATCGCTGTCCTTGCCGGCGCCGCCGCATTGGCGGCGGGCTGCGCCAGCGACGGCGGGCTGAAGCCGCAGTCGCGAATGACCGATGCAAACCAGCTGCAGGCGCGGGCGACGCTGGCGCACGCGGAAGTATCGCAGGCAGCGTGGCCGGCGCGCGACTGGTGGCATCGCTACAGCAACAAGCAACTCGACCAGTTGATCGGCGAGGCCCTGGCCGGTAGCCCGACCATGCGCGCGGCGGAAGCCCGTGTGCGCCAGGCCGCGGCAATCGCCGAGATCACCGGCTCGGCGCTGTCGCCGCAGGTGACTGGCGCTGCACGCAGCAACCGGGTGGCGTTTAGTGAGAACAGCAATGTTCCAAAACCTTTGGCCGGTTCCTGGAAATGGAGTAACGAAGCAAGCTTGAACTTTTCCTATGAGCTGGACTTCTGGGGCAAGAATCAGGCCGCGCTGGATGCGGCAGTAGGGCATCAAAAGGCTGCCGAAGTGGAAGCCGAGGCAGCACGTTTGCTGCTGACGGTCGGCATCGCGCAGACGTATCTGAAACTGTCGCAGCTCTATGCACAGCGCGATCTGGGCGAGCAAGTCCTGCAACAGCGCCAACAAGTGCTGGACCTGACCGGGAGGCGCGTCGCAGCAAAAATCGATTCGCAAGCGGACTTGAAACAGGCGCAGTTGGCAATTCCGGTGGCAAAGGGAGATATCGCGGCGACCGATGAGTCGATTGCGCTGGTGCGTACCCAGCTGGCTGCGCTGATCGGGGCTGGGCCGGATCGCGGCGCCAGCATCGTACGCCCGCAGCTCAAGGCAGCGCGCCCGGCCGCGGTGCCCAGCCTGCTGCCGAGCGAACTGCTGGCACGCCGCCCGGACGTCGTGGCGCAGCGCTGGCGGGTTGAATCGCTGAGCAAGGATATTGACGTAGCAAAGGCGCAGTTTTACCCGACCATCAACCTGAATGGCCTGATCGGGCTGCAAAGCCTGGGTTTCAGCCACTTCCTGCAGGGCGGCAGCGGGATTGCCAGCGCAGGAGCGGGGCTGAACCTGCCGATCTTCGACGGCGGACGCCTGCGCGGAAATCTGGCCTTGCGCGATGCCGACTACGATGTGGCGGTTGAGGCGTATAACGAGACGCTGATCGATGCGCTGCGTGATGTCTCGAGCCAGCTGGTGTCCATCCATTCGCTGGCCGAGCGCAGCGCGTTGCAGGACGAAGCGCTGGACACCGCTCAGCAAGCGTATGGTCTGGCCATGAATCGCTATCGCTCAGGTGTCGGCAATTATCTGCAGGTGCTGGCGACGCAAATCCAGGTGCTGTCCCAGCAGCGCTCCCGGATCGACCTCGATACGCGCGGATTCGAACTCGATATGCAGCTGGCGCGCGCGCTCGGTGGGGGATACTCCAATGAATAAGTTTTCCAAAACGCAGACGATCGTCGCAGCTGCGCTGCTGATGGGGGCCGCCGGCACCGCATGGACCATGCTCGCGCCCACCGGCCAGCAAGTGACCGAAGATGCTTACGTCGACGGCAACGTGGTGCAATTGACGCCGCAGGTCTCCGGCAGCGTGACGCAGATCGGCGCCGATAACACCGACTACGTCAAAGCCGGCCAGGTGCTGGTACAGCTGAATGAAGTCGATGCCGAGCTTGCGCTGGCGCGCGCGGAAGCGCAGTTGTCGCGCGCCGTACGCCAGGTGCGCGTGCAGTTTTCCAACGCCAGCCAGTTCCGGGCCAATGTCACGCTGAGGGCGGCGGACCTGTCGCGCGCAGAGGCCGACCTGGCCCGCCGCCGTGACCTGGCCGAGAGTGGCGCGATTTCGGGTGAGGACATTCATCACGCCGAAGATGCCGTCAAGACGGCGCGCGCAGCACTGAGCGTGGCGGAACAGCAGCTGGCCAGTGCCGGCGCATTGGTGGATCAGACCAGCATCACCAGCCATCCGGATGTGCAGGCTGCCGTGTCGCAGCTGCGCGAGGCTTATGTCGCTTCGGTACGTACTACCTTGCGTGCGCCGGTGTCCGGCCTGGTCACCAAGCGAAATGTACAGCTGGGGCAGCGCGTCAACGCCGGCGCAGCCCTGATGGCCATCGTGCCGCCCGATCAAATGTGGGTGAACGCGAACTTCAAGGAATCGCAGTTGCGTGATATCCGTATTGGCCAGCCTGTCACGCTGTCGGCCGATGTGTATGGCAAGACGGTGCATTACTCCGGGCGTGTGATCGGGCAGGATGCCGGCACCGGCAGCGCCCTCGCACTACTGCCGGCACAGAATGCCACGGGCAACTGGATCAAGGTCGTGCAGCGTGTGCCGATCCGTATCGAGCTCGATCAAAAAGAACTGGCGGCACATCCCTTGAAGCTTGGCCTGTCCATGCACGTGGTGGTCGATACGGGCGATCCTAGCGGCGCGGTGGCAATCAACACGGCGGCCAATCGCGGTGTTTACCGGACCGACGTGTTCAAGAATGAGCTGGAACAGGCTGACCAGCTGGTCGAACGTATCGTCGCCGCCAATCTTGGTGGCAGCAATGAGCTGGCCAAGGTGAACTGAAATGAGCCCGCCCAAATATCCGCGCGAGGGCTTGCTGCTGGCGACCATCTTCATGCTGTGCGGGCTTGAGTTCCTGCAGGTCGGCATGATTACTTTCGCTGCTGGCCCAATCTTCGGCCAGGCCGCCGGCTCGCCTGAGGAATTCACGCTGGCGACCGTGGTGTATGCCGTATTTGCCATCGCATCGCTCTCGCACCAGCGCTGGCTGGTCGAGCGCATGGGCTGGCGCGGCTTTCTGCAAATGTCGGTAGCGGTATATATCGCTGGCGCGGCGATTTGCGCCAACAGCAGCGCTTTTGCGGTATTTCTGGCCGGTCGTGCGGTAATGGGACTGGGCGGCGGGCAGTTCCTGACTGCGGCCCGCGTGACCGTCAATCTGATTCCGCCAAGCCCGCGGCGCTTTCGCGGCATTCTGGCCTTCGCCGGGGCGCTCACCGTCGGGAATGGCCTGGCGCCCTGGGTGGCTTCTCTCGCGGTGTCTCACGGTAGCGCATCCTGGATATTCGTAACGCTGGCCGTTCTGGCCGCAATTGCAGGCGCGCTTGGTACGCTTGCGCTGCCCGCCGATATTGTGCCGGTGGAGAAGCGCAGCCAGGGCCACCCATTGCTTGTGCTGGTGATGATGGCTGGGACATTCCTGACTCTGTACGCTTTGCTGCGCGCGCCGTATGACTTTTTCTCGCGGGGACCTGTTCTGCTGTTGATGCTGATCGCCGGCATTGGCGGCCTGCTGTATTTCGGTCTGCATCAGCACAGGCATGAGCATCCACTGCTGGTGCTGAAACGCCTGATGATTCCCCGCTATGTGGCCGGCATTGCGACCTTCACGCTTGGCTACATGGTTTTGGGCGCAAACAATTATATGTTCCCGGTGCTGATGCAGGGCGGCCTTGGCTTTTCATGGGAAGTGAGCGGCAAGGTGCAGACGGCCGGCCTGATTGCGGCGGTGCCAACGTTCGCCATCATGGCCATGGTCTTGAAGCGGAATCAGTCGGCCAAGAAGTTCTATGTGACCGGCTTTGCTTTCCTGACGTTGTCCAGCCTATTGCTGGTGCGCCTGAATCCCGAGGCGAATCTGTGGACTGACGTCTGGCCCGGCATCGCGGTCTTCGGTGCATTTATCACGCCGGTGATGGTGACGACGGCCCTGCATTCCTTCATGGACCTGATGGGCGATGAAGTGGCGTTCGCGAACGGCCAGCAACTGAAGAATATGATGTCGCAGTTTGGCGTGTCGCTCGGCTCAGCTGGCGCCGCATTGTTCCTGCAATGGCGCAGCAGCGCGCACTTGTCAGCGCTGGTTGAGCGCTTCGCTCCCGGCGATGCGGTCTTCAACGGCGTGGCAGGCCAGCTGAGCGAGCAGTTCTCCGCCAGTTACGGTGCGCAGGCCGCGCAGGCAGCGACGGCGACGCTGGCGCAGCAAGTCAGTCAGCAGGCTGTCCTGCTATCCAGCCTGGATTTCTTTGGCTTCCTGGTCGGTCTTGGGCTGCTTGGTGCGACGGTCATGATGGCTCAGCGCATCCTGAAATAAGATACTCAGCATGGGATAGAATGTCCTTATGGATTGAGGAACAATTCAATGAAACTGACTTTGGTGGTACTCGATGGCGTCCAGGCACTGGATCTTGCAGGTCCAATGGACGTCTTCGCGGAGGCGAATCTTTTCCTGCCGAAGAAAGATCAATACGAAATCACGCTGGTCGGCGAGAAGCCGGGCAGCGTGATGTGCTCCAGCGGCGTGGAATTCAAGGTGCATTACGACTACCGGAATTTTCACGCCGAGAGCGAACTGCTGCTGGTTGCGGGCGGTCCGCGCTATCCGGAATACCGTCCCGAACCTGAACTCGCCGAGTGGCTGGGTGAGCGCGCCCGTCATGCGAGCCGCTTTGGCGCCGTCTGTAACGGTGTCTTTCTGCTTGGCCATGCCGGCTTGCTGGCGGGCCGCGAAATCACCACGCATTGGGATCATGCCGACCGGCTTTCCCAGCAATTCCCCACATCGAAGGTAAGACCTGACAAAATCTATGTTCGGGATGGGAACCTGTTCACCTGCGGCGGAGTTACGGCGGGCATTGATTTGTGCCTGGCGCTTCTGGCAGAGGACTGGGGACATGAGATTGCGGTGCGTGTTGCTAAACGGCTGATCGTTTATATCCGCCGCGATGGCGGGCAATCGCAGTACAGCCCTTATCTTGCTGTCGGACCGGATGAGGACTCGCTGGTCGCCAAGGTGCTGAAATATGTGACTGACCATATCAGCGATCCCTTGACCATCGAAGATATCGCCGATGCGGTTGGCGTCAGCAGACGTACTTTTTCGCGGGCCTTTGCCAAGCACGCGAACGTAACCCCTTCGGTTTTTGTGGATCAGGTACGGATCGATTTTGCCCGCAAGCTGCTGGAAGAAACCGATGTACCGTTGAAGACTGTGGCCTTCCGCTGCGGGTTCAACAGCGCGACACAGATGCGCATGATCTTCCTGCGCCAGATAGGAAGCTCTCCCAAGGATTACCGGGAGCGCTTCCGCGTTGCTTATAACGGGACGGACGATACGAATTCCGGCGCGATCCTTGAAAGCACGTCTTTGGGGATGGACTCGTAGCAGAACAGCACGATGCGGCGCAACTCTTCGGCGTCCATCGTTGAACTCTCGCCGAATCTCTCCCGTGCGATGGCATGGAGCGACTCCCGCATCCGCGCCGACACGGGATTCTCCATGGACGCCATCGCCAGCCCGTCATGCCCGAACACCGCGACATAGCTGGCCTCCGGCGCTGTGCGCACAGTCTTGAATGGATCGAAGCCGGCGGCAATCAGATATCCCAGCAGCCGTTCGTGGAACTCTCCATGCGGATAGCCGTCGAAGGCGAGTACGTGAAACGATGGACCTTTGCCTTCGTTATAGGCTTGCGCTGCCTCGGCTGCGAGGGATTGCAAATCCTCCCATCGAAACGCGGCGGGTTGATCCTGCCACATTTCATAAAGATTCATGAAATCACCAAGCAGTCGATTGATGTCGTTTTTTGCGGCGTTCATGATTTGCTCCCCTCGAAGGCGTTGTGTACGACACGTGCCTGTTGTTCCAGATGTAGCGACATATAGCCTGGCGCTGTCGACGCGCTGGCCTCACGGCAGGAGTCGCGCAGCGTCGCCGTGGCTGGCGTGACGGCGCGCAGATCTTCTTCGATTGCCTTCCAAGCGCCCTGATTGCGCGGCTCTTCCTGGGCCCAGACGATTTCCTCGACATTGCTGTAGCGGGCCAGTTCCGCCTTCAGTGCAGCAGCAGGGAAGGGATAGAGCTGTTCCAGGCGGATAAGCGCGACGCCGGCGCTCAGCTGCGTGCGGCGGTGTTCAAGCAGATCGAAATACACTTTGCCGGAGCTGATGATGACTTTTCGGATGTCCGCGTCCGGCTGAGCATCGCCCAGCACTTCCCTGAACTGGCCATGTGCCAGATCTTCCAGTGTGCTGACCGCCTCCGCGTGGCGCAGCAGCGACTTGGGCGTCATGACGATCAGTGGTTTGCGATCGACCAGGAAAGCCTGGCGATGCAGCAGATGGTAGAGCTGGGCGGGCGTGGTCGGCTGGCAGACCTGGATGTTCTCCTGCGCGCACAGCTGGAGATAGCGTTCGAGCCGCGCCGAGGCGTGTTCAGGTCCTGCGCCTTCCTGGCCGTGCGGCAGGAACAGGGTGAGACCATTCTGCTGACCCCATTTGGCCGCGGCGGCGGAAATGAAATTGTCGATCACGACCTGGCCGCCGTTGGCGAAGTCGCCGAACTGCGCTTCCCAGATGACGAGCGAATCGCTGCGGACGCTGGAATAGCCGTATTCAAAAGCCAGCACCGCGGCTTCGGACAGAATGGAATTATTGACAGTGAATACGCCCTGGTTTGGGGCGACGTGATACAGCGGAGTGTACTTGCCGTCGCGCCGGTCTTCGCGGCGCTGGTCGTTCAGCACAGCGTGCCGGTGGCTGAATGTACCGCGTTCGCTATCCTGCCCGCTCAGGCGGACATTGACGCCCTGAGCCAGCAGTGTGGCAAAGGCCATATGCTCGCCCATGCCCCAGTCCAGAGGCCTCGCGCCTTCGGCCATCTCACGGCGGCTGGCGATCACCTTGGCGACCAGCGGGTGCAGCGTGGTTGTTTTGGGAACGTAGGTCAGACGCTGCGCGATCGAGCGGATATCGTCGATGGCCAGTTCTGTGGGAATAGTGCGCGACATTTGAGCGCTGGGCTCGGACTGCGAAACAGGTACGTTGGCGCGGGCCAGATATTCCCGGTATTCATTGGCGAACTGCGTTACGTCCTCCGACGTCACGACTTGCTCGGCCACCAGTTTTTGCGCGTAGATGGCGGCCGCGCCGGGATGAGATGCGATGGAGCGGTACATCATAGGCTGGGTGATGTGGGGCGTGTCCTGCTCCTGGTGACCATGGCGGCGGAAGCAGACCAGGTCAATGACCACGCTGCGCTTGAAGGCCATGCGGTACTCGATCGCCAGTTGCACTGCCTCCACCACGGCCTCGGGATCGTCCGCATTGACGTGCAGGACGGGCGCTTCGATCAGCTTAGCAATATCGGTGCAGTAAAAGCTGGAGCGGGTTTCGGCAGGATCGGAAGTGGTGAAGCCGATCTGGTTGTTCACCACGATATGAATGGTGCCGCTGGTGCCATGGCCTTTGGTATAGCTCAGGTTCATCGTCTCCATCACGATGCCCTGGCCGGACATCGCCGCGTCGCCATGAATTTCGACCGGCAGCACGCCGCCTTCGGCAAGTACGCCCATTTGCTCGGCATGAGCACGCGCCATGCCTTGTACGACCGGGTTGACGATCTCCAGGTGGGACGGGTTGAAAGCGAGGGTGACGTCGACATTGCCGTGTTCCGTTTGACTGACGCCGCTGAATCCTTTGTGGTACTTCACATCGCCCGCTGGCAGCAGGCGCGCGGTCTTGCCATCGAATTCGTCGAACAGGGATTGGGGCGGCTTGCCGATGGTGTTGACCAGTACATTCAGGCGGCCGCGATGTGCCATGCCCAGAATGAGGCTCTTGATGCCGTTTGCGGCGCCGTGGCGTATCAATTCATCCAGCAGCACAATCAGCGAATCGCCGCCTTCCAGCGAGAAGCGCTTTTGTCCGACGTAGCGGTTGTGCAGATACTTCTCCAGGCCTTCGGCGGCGATCAGCCGCTGCAGGATATGCCTGCGATGGTCTGCGGTGAGGCTTGGCTTCGAGCGGCTCGACTCAAGCCGCATCTGCCACCACTGGCGCTGGCCAGCGTCGGCCAGGTACATGAATTCCGCGCCTAATGTGCCGCAATAAGTTTCATTGAGTGCCGCGACCATTTCTTTCAGCGGCAGGAATTCTGCGTCCGAAAGATAAGTGCCTTCCGTGCTGACGGTGGCGTTCATGTCGGCCTGTCCAATGCCATACAGGCCGGGGTTCAGTTCAGCGACTGGAGCGACAGGGCTCCAGCGCAGTGGGTCCAGGTCTGCTTGCCTGCTGCCCACCATGCGGTATGCCGCAATCAGGTACTGCACTGCGACTTGTCTCCTCGCGAGTGTTAAAGCATCAACGTTGCTGCTGTCGGCAGCGGGCGCTGTCTGGAGTGCTGCGAAGTAGTCGTGCCATTCCTTCGACACGGAAGCTGCGTCTTCCAGATAGGCCTCGTACAGCTCTTCGATGTAGGGGACGTTTTCTCCAAAGAGAAACGACGTCTTTCGCATTTTCTTCAACATGATGTTTTCCTTTACCGGGCGTGAAATCGCCCTTTGATGAATCCAGTATGGAATTCGGCGCCCCGAAAGGAAATTCGCAACTGTGCCGCTTATGCGCCAAACGGAGTGGATTTCGGGACAGGTCCGGACCGATCATTCGTTTTGGGACAAGTCGCGCGCCTTTAGGGACAAGCCCCTTACATCGCGCTTCCGCTGGTGCAAAATCAATTCACCAACACTGCGGAGCCGATCATGGAACCTGCTCAAGCCAAGCCGATACAGCTTCTGCCCGGATGCGTCATGGCCATGGGGGCACTGGCGCTGGCCTGGCACCGGGCCAGCGAAGACCATGGGGCCAGCGTCCTGATGGCCCATGGCATCGCTGTGATTGCAATGCTGCTGTTTGTTGTGATGGTCCTGTCATATGGCGCGAAAGCGATGGAGCATTGCGAAGTCGCGGGGCCATTGGCGATGGTCTGGTGGCTCGTCGCCTTGCCGCTGGCGGTGCTGGCGAATGCTGCACAGATGTACGCGGGTGAAATTTCAGGTCCAAGACTGCGCCTGACCGCAGCGCTATTGCTGCTGCTTGCCACGGTTTCAATCGCTGGACTTTGCGTACGCACTCTGTACGTCTTTTTTACCGGCCGGCTTCCGCCTGATTGAGGAAGCCACCGTTTTACTTTTATTTTTGGAGGCCCAATGGCCAAGAACACTTATCCGCTCACAACGCTGCTGCCGCTGCAAAAACTGGACTTTCGTCTTGCGAATGGCATGCGCGTCCGCACTGTGCTGATGCCGCAACCGAATGCGTCCAGCACGAAAATCGCCCACGTTGAGCTCAATTACGCCGCGCCCGGCAGCGAAGCATTCAATCCCATTGGCCACGAAGGCATTCCGCGAACGGTGATTGAGGCGGCCGCGCTGGCCTATCAGATTGCGCAGAGCCAGACCTGCAGAGGCGAAGGCTTCAATATTGTGGAGGTACTGCTTGAGGGCGAGGAGTTCGTTGAGCGGGGAGACATGGAAAAGATCGCTGGTGCTGCCATCCCCGTGAAATTGGTCTGACACCGCTTTACAGCGCGGACAATTCCTAGTAACCTGTAAATATCAATGTAACGGGTTATGGAGGGCGAACATGAGTATCCACGACATTCATTCTGCTAAAAACGGTGAAAGCGTGCTGGCGCAGCTGGGGCAGAGTGAGAAGCCGATGCCGCTCGCTCCCTGCGTCGAGCTGGATAACGGCAAACGATGGATACCCCAGCATTATTTGACGTACCAGCAGACCGTTGATTCGCTATCCGAGATCCTGCATGACATCGAACCGATGGAAGACATCGTTCTGTTTTGCGGCCATGACGAAAATGGCCTTTACCTGCAAGTCGGTGTGCTTGGTCCTGACAACTACGATCACTCGGTCGAGCGTCCGCGCCGCCTGGTGTATGGGCGCAAATGGCGCATCGAAAGCTACACGCCGACCTCGGAAGTGATTCAGACGGCGCTGCTGGCGGTGAAGAAGGCTTGTGAGCATGAAGTGCGGGAACTGTTCACCGTGCGTGACGCGAGCAGTGGCAAAACTGGGACGCCGTTCAGTACCCACCTTGATTTGCCGCTGATGGCGCGCTATCCGGAGCTGGTGCATCGCGCCGACGCCGAGAAGCCATTTCAGCACTGGCTGATTGGCATGCAATTCGCGGGCCGTGAAATTCTGGTGCACGATGCGGCCTTGCGCGCCAACGGCGATGTGGTCCTCGATCTGAAACTCGGTGCACCATCGCGCCCAAAAGACGAACATGCGCGTTACGGCATCGACCAGCTGATGCTGACGGTGGTGCTGCGCACTCGGAAACAGGCGGCCCTGCTGCATGCCGTAATGGACGCGCTCATTCAGCACAGCGACTCGCTGATCGACGAGGGCTTCCGCTACCGTGGCTTTGCGCGCTTTAGCAGGGAGCTGCATCCCGCCAGTATTGCGCAGCTGTCGATCGCGACGCGCAGCCGGGCATTGCAGCATCGCGAGTTCGATAGTATCCGCAAAGCCGTGAACTTTGAGGTCGATGCGAAGCGCGTGCCTTCACTGGGCGCTGGACAGCTGGCTGCACGGAATCGCGAGATTCTCGAACGGGAAGACCAGCTGGGTGGCCATTTGCCGCATGACTTTACGCCGGAAGAAGCTAGCGGACGAATTGCAGGCGGACGAGGGTAGTCAGATTGGGAACGCTGAAGGCGGAGACATCGCCGCCATGCAGTTCCATGATGGCGCGCACAATCGCCAGCCCCAGTCCGGCCGATGCGGTGCCGGTGGAACGCGCCGGGTTGGCGCGGTAGTAGCGGTCGAAAATATGCGCCATATGTTCCGGTGCGATGCCGGGGCCGGAATTTTCGACAGCGATCTGTGGGCCAAGCGCCGTGTCGCTTGCGGCCAGTCGGATGGCGCCGCCGGGAGGTGTATGCTGAATCGCGTTGGACACCAGATTGCCCACGGCGCGCTGGAACAAGATGGGGTCGGCATCGATGCACACGTTACCGGGGGTGATGGTCAGGAAGACGCCCGCTTCTTCGGCCAGTCCTTCAAAGTAGTCGCGGATGCGCTCGAGTTCGGCCGTCGCGTCGAGTACCTGGCGCTGCACCGCAAGCTGCGCATTATCGGCGCGTGCCAGGAACAGTGTATTCTCGATCATTTGTGCCAGGCGTTCGTATTCCTCCAGGTTCGACGCCAGCAGGTGCTGATATTCCTCTTTGCTGCGCGTATGCGCCAATGCGACTTCAGTCTGCACTCTCAGCGTGGAAATCGGTGTGCGCATATCGTGCGCCAGGTCGGCGGCAAAGCCGGACAGCCGCTGCACGCCTTCTTCAAGCCGCGCCAGCATGGCGTTGAACGCTTTGCCCAGTTCCTGCAATTCGGCTGGCACCTGGTCCACGGCCAGTCTGGTGTTCAGGCGATGCGTGCTGATGTCGTTCGCCTTGCCGATCACGGCGTGCAAGGGCTGCATGCCGCGACGAACGATGAGGAATCCCAGCAGGGTCACAAGCAGGCCGGCAATGCATACCACCAGCGTCAATTCCCATGAATAGCGCTTGAGCATGACGGTGCGTTCCGAGTGCTCGCGAGCGATGGTGATGCGCACGGGCGTGTGGGCAGTGTCGCCCAGCACGGCGATGGCGCTCAGCATGCGGCCGGTGCCTGCGGCCGGCATCCAGTCGCGGATATCCGACAGCGAGGTTGTGCGTGACGCCGCAACGGGTGCAATTGCCGGCAAGGCGGCGCTTGGAACGGCGGTTTGCAGCAGGAGTTTGCCGTCGAGCGTGCGCAATTGAAGGATGCATCCTTCGACATCGAATATGCCATTGAGGAAGGGAAGGGACGAGCGTTCCAGTTCTTCCGTGCCGTGAACGTCCGCCAGGAAGTGACGCAGCAGGTTGACGCGCACCAGAAGCTCGGCATCGTCGTGATGCGCCATTTTGACGGCCAGCGACTGGTAAAGATAGCCGCCCATCAGGGCAAAGGCCAGCATCGCCACTGTGGCAAACAGTAGTGCGAGGCGTAGCGAAATCGACAGGGGCCGCAGGGTCTTCATCCACGGTCCTCGGCCACATAACCCATGCCGCGCACGGTGTGAATCAGCTTGAGCTCGAACGGATCGTCCACTTTGGAGCGCAGACGGCGGATGGCGACATCCACGACGTTGGTGTCCGAGTCAAAATTCATGTCCCACACCTGGGATGCGATCAGCGAGCGGGAAAGCACTTCGCCGTGGCGGCTCACCAGCAGCTGGAGCAGCGCGAATTCGCGCGCGGTCAGATCGATGCGCTGCTCCGCGCGCGTTACGCGCCGCCGCAACACGTTCATTTCCAGGTCCGCCACCCGTATCACTTCCGCCGTGCGCACAGGGCCGCGCCGCAGCAGGGTTTTCATGCGCGCCACCAGTTCGACAAAGGCGAAGGGCTTGACGAGGTAGTCGTCGGCGCCGAGTTCCAGCCCTTTCACCCGATCCGATACCTCGTCGCGCGCTGTCAGCATCAGTACAGGAACTTCGCTTTGCTCGCGCAGCTTGCGCAGCACCGTCCAGCCATCGGCTTTCGGCAGCATCACGTCGAGCAGGATCAGCTCATAGCTGCCTTCCAATGCCATGTGCAGGCCTTCCTCGCCGGTGATTGCCAGGTCGGTAATGAATCCGGACTCCAGCAGGCCCTTGCGCAGGTAGGCGCCGAGCTTTGGTTCATCTTCCACGATCAAAATATGCATAGATACCTCTGTTCCCAGCTTCTCATTGTGCCGGGGCTGATCAGGTCCGTGGATTACATTCCTGTCATCTTGCGGCCATGCTGCGGTCAGGGTAGGGCAGGCATGCTTGGCAGCTCTGATTTTTAGTTGAGAAGGATGACACATGTTGAAACTACTGTCCGAACTGCCATTCACCACCAATTCGACGGCGCGTGACTGGGCGCCCATACCCCTGCGCCTGATTATAGGCCTGGGCTTTTTCCAGCATGGCTATGCGAAGCTGGCGCGGGGGCCGGATCATTTCATCGGCATCATGCAGGCGCTGGGTGTGCCGGCGCCGGAACTCATGGCTTGGGCCACGATTCTGGTTGAATTGCTGGGTGGCCTGGCCATTCTCGTGGGGGCCTTCGTTATTGTGGCGAGCATTCCGATGATCATTGTGCTCGTCACTGCGATCTTCACCGTACATCTGCCAAATGGATTCAGCTCGATCAAGCTGCTGGCAGTGACGTCGACGGGGGCGCGCTTCGGCCAGCCTGGCTATGAAACGGATCTGCTGTATCTTGCCGGGCTCACCGTGCTGGTGCTGGCCGGTGCGGGGCGCTATTCGCTGGATGGCTTAATCCACCGGTCCCTTCAGCGGAAATAGCGCGAGCAACTCATCGAGGCGGGACAGCTGCCGGTCCGGTTGCTGTCCCATCTCTTCGAAGACATTCCCGCCACGATTGATCCAGCAAGCCGGAAAGCCGTAAGCGCGGGCGCCGGTCACGTCCCAGCCATTCGACGACACAAAGAGAATGGAACTCTTCGGCAGTTCGAAAGCTTGTTCAGCAAGGATGTAGGCGCGGCTGGACGGCTTGTAGATTCCGGCTTCGTCCACGCTGAGCAGAAAGTCGAAGGCATCCTGAAGGCCGGCGTTCCGGACCACGGAGCCAATCGAATTCGGTGTGCCGTTAGACAGGATGGCGAGCTGCAGGCCGCGGCGCCGCAACTCGCGCAATGTCTCCGGTACTTCGCGGAAGGCGGGCAGTGCAAGGTAGGCTTCTTCCAGCACCTCAGCCGCGCCGGCATCGAGATTCAGTCCCAGATGGCGGCAAGTGAATTGCAAGGCATCGTGGGTGACGCCCTCGAACGGTTCGTATCGATTCATCAGGCTGCGCAGCCAGGTGTATTCGAGCTGTTTCTGCCGCCACAGCATGCTGACCTCGGCGCCCCGGCCAGGAAACTGTTCCTCGCATTGTTTGGCCACCGAGTACACATCGAACAGCGTGCCGTAGAGATCGAATGCAATCGCTTTGATTTGCTCCATTTCAGCCTCCTGTGGTTTCTCGATATGGTAACCCTCTAAAATTTGTTTGACAAGTTACGATGTGCATAATAACCTTTCAAATACTTTGTGTCAGGTTACTTTGGGGGTAGATATGCGTGCGATTGTATTGGAGAAGTTTGGTGGTCTGGACAGCCTGGTTTATATGGACATTCCGGAGCCTGAGCCGTTGCAAGGGCATGTTGTCATCGAAATCAAGGCGTTCGGTATCAATCACGCCGAGATGCATATGCGGCGGGGTGAATGGGCTGAAGCGGCAAAGGTCAGCGGTATCGAATGTGTGGGCCTGGTGAAGTCCTGTCCGGGGGGCGAATTCCCGGTGGGCGCCAAAGTGGCTGCGCTGATGGGCGGCATGGGCCGCACCATTAACGGCAGCTACGCCGAATACACGCGTGTGCCGGTTGAAAACGTGGCACTGATCGACGCCGACCTGCCGTGGGCCGAACTGGCGGCAATCCCCGAGACTTACGCGACAGCGTGGACCTGCCTGTTCCGCAATCTGGAGATTGAAGCGGGGCAGACTTTGGTGGTGCGCGGTGCGACGTCCTCGTTTGGCCAGGCGGCTGTAAAGTTGGCCGTGGACGCGGGCGTAAAGGTGATTGCGACCACACGCAATCGCGACCGCTTCGCACTGCTGGAGGCGCGGGGTGCAGCGCGCGTCGAGCTCGAAGGCCCGGATCTGTCCAGGCGCATCCCAGAGGCGAAGCAAATCGACGCGGTGCTGGACCTGGTCGGCAACAGCGTGATGCTCGATTCACTGGCGATGCTGCGCCGTGGCGGCCGTTCATGCCTGGCTGGTTGGCTGGGTGGGCTGGCACCCATCGACGGTTTCAACCCGTTGCTGCAAATGCCGAGCGGAGTGTATTTGACCTTCTTCGGCAGTTTCGTGTTCGGTACGTCGGATTTTCCCGTTTCGGACGTGCCGCTTCAGCGCATCGCGGAAGCTGCTGCACGGGGACGTCTCGACGTCAAACCGGCACATGTCTTCCGGTTCGATGAAATCCGCGAAGCGCACCGGGTCATGGAAGCCAATCAGGCAGCTGGGAAAATGGTGGTCGTAGTGTGACGTCAGCTCTTGGCTGCGCGGGCACGATGCGCGGCCTGTTTGGCGCGGTTGCCGCAAACGGCCATGCTGCACCAGCGCCGTGCGCGGCGATTCGTTTTGTCCATGAAGAGCAGGGTGCATCCCGCACCTTCACAGTGCTTGACGAAGCTGAAATCGGCGCTGCATACCGTTTCGGCCAGGATGCGTGCGATAGGCAGCAGGAGCGATTCCGCTGAACGCCAGCGGCGATGCGGTTCCAGCGTGAGCGCGCCATCGACCAGGGCGACTTGCTGGAACTGTTCGTCGCGCGCGAGGATCTGGTTGAGCGGCGTCAGTTCGCCGAACGCCTTCCTGCTCAAGGCCTGGCCAATATGGCGATTGATGAAATCCCGGAACCATTCGCGCAGTGCGCGGGCTTGACCGGCGACGGCGTCGAGTTCCCCCGGCAGTGCTTGAGCGCGCACGGTATTCAGCGCGTCGGCGGACATCAGCCCTGACTGTTCAAGCCAGCGCAGCAGGCCTTCGCCATCGGCGATCCAATCCACTGCGACGTCGACTGGCGTGGCGATCGAATTGAGGAAGTCGACCCCGAGATCATCCGCGACGAACATAGCTGGGACGTGCTGGTATTGCATGTAAAGCCTTTTTTTGTAACCTGATCCGCCTCATTATACAAGTTAGCTTGCTGTTGGGGCTCGTCAACTGCCCCAAAAGGGGGATGGCGAACGGGCGTCAATCCGCCATACTCAATCGCACAGCAGTCGTACTTGATGATGGAGGTTGGCACATGGACCTGGACAGCCAAATTGACGACCTGATTGAGGTCAGCCGGATCAGGATTTACCGCAGTAGCCCGCAACAGGCGGTGATCGTGTCCGATCTGAAAGCGGCCGACCGGCTGCTGTCCGGCTGGTCGAAGGCGGCGATCAGGAAAGCCGAATGCCACGTTCACGTCAAGTTCGAGGATGGCTTCGAGCTGGAAGGCAACTATCTTTTCGGTGGCAGGCGCCGCCAGCCATCACTCAGCCAGTACCTGCGTGACGGCATGCGGCAAATCGCTACCCGCCACGGCCTGCATGCGGAGCTGGCGGGGCTGGGCGCCTTGCGGATTCCGGACTACGTGGCGAATCGAAAGCGCTTTGATTTGTACTCTTTCGATCCGCTGTAATCAGGCCGTGGCGTATTCCCTCACGTGCTCGATGAAGTCTTGCGCCGTCAGCGGCTTGGCGAAGTGGTAGCCTTGCGCCACGTGGCAACCCCAGCTCCGGATCATCTCCAGCGACTGTTCCGTTTCCACGCCTTCCGCCACCACTTCATAATCCAGCTCGCGCGCCAGCGCGATCAGTGAGCGCACGATGCGCTGGTCGCGCTCATTCGTGTGCACATGCCGGATCAGGGACTGATCCACTTTGATCACCGTGGCCGGCACCTTTTGCAGATAGGCGAAGTTGCTGTAGCCGGTGCCGAAATCGTCCAGCGCCAGGCTCATGCCGAGATCGCGGATGCCTTGCAGCGTTTTCAGGACGAAGGCACTCTCCATCCACACGCCTTCGGTGCACTCGACTTCGACATAGCGCGGGGCCAGTCCGAATTCGGTGCAGGCGTTGGCCAGGCGTTCGACAATGTCCGGCTCCTCGAAATTGTGCGGCGAGAGGTTGAGCGCAATCTTAATGCGGTGACCTTGCTGGTGCCACTGCGCCGCCTGGCGGATCGCTGTGCGGATGACCCAATCGGTAAGCGGTTCGATCAACGCCGTCTTTTCGATCAGCGGAATGAATTCCGCCGGCGAGATGAACCCCAGTTCAGGATGCTGCCAGCGCAGCAGCGCCTCCGCTGACTGGCTGGCGCCGCTGCTGACATCGTGCTTGGGCTGGTACACCAGCTGGAAGGCATTGTTGGCCAGGCTGTCTTCCACACTGTTCAACAGCTGGAAGGCGCGCTGCTGGTCGGCGTCAGCCTTGGTATCGTAGTCCGACCAGCGCTGGCGGGCGATCAGCGCCTGATTGACGGCCGCCGATGCCTTGCGCGGCGCGTCGGTGGACGAATCCGGGCAGAGTTTGAAGGGCACAATGCCGCCGAAGCTGGCCAGATTGAGCGGCACGTTCAAGTCCAGCAACGGTTCCTGCAGCGCCGCTTCCAGGCTGTGCACGAAATCGATAAAGCCGGCGGTGTCGCTATCCCTGGACAGTACGGCAAAGCGCGCATCGGTAATGTGATACACGGTGGCACGCTGGCGGAACAGTTGCGACAGTTTGCGTGCAACGCCGCGAATCAGGTCGTCATATACAGTCACGCCAAGCACGCTGGCGATTTCGAAAGCTTTGGCGGCATCCGGCATATCGATGTACAGCAAGACGCGCTCTTCGCCTCGCGCCGCCATGCCTTGCTCCTTCAGATCCTCTTCCAGCTGGAACTTATTGGACATGCCGCTCACTGCATCCACATGGCCCACCGCGCGGCGCAGTTCGATGTGCGAGGTGACTAGTGCCGCCAGTTCGCTCAGGCGCGCGCGCTGTGCTTCATCCAGCTTGCGCGGTGCACGGTCGATCAGGCACAGCGCGCCGATTGCAAAGCCGTCGCGCGTGAGCATGGGGGCGCCGGCGTAGAAGCGGATCTTGTCCGGTCCTGTGACCATGGGATTGTCGCGGAAGCGGGCATCCTTTTGCGTATCCTCGATCACCAGCACATCAGCGGCCTGGATCGTGTGCGTGCAAAAGGATTGCTCGCGCGAGTCGGTCGGCGTGAAGAAGCCCGATTTGGCCTTCAGCCACTGGCGGTCACGGTCGATCAGCGAGATGAAGGCGCTGGACATGTCGAAGACGTCCATCGCCAGCCGCGCAATGCCATCGAAATACTCGCTGGTCTGGGTGTCCAGAATGCCGAGGTTTTCCAATGCTGCGATGCGCTGGGCCTCCATCAGGCTGCCTCCGCCAGCGCTGCCGCCAGCAGGCCAGGCGCGGGCCTGGCGGGGCGGCGCTGGGATGGCTGCCGCTCGGTCTTGAACACGCCGATCGCATGATTCAGATGGCCGGCCTGTTCGTGCAGCTTGTTCGCCGTGCCTTGCGCATGTTCGACCATGCGCGCATTCTGCTGCGTCACCTGGTCCATCTGCGAGATGGCGCGGTTGACTTCTTCAATGCCCTGACGCTGTTCGTTGCTGGCGATGGTGATGTCGTTCACCATATGGGTTACCTGCTGCACGCTGGCGACGATGTCGCGCATCGTGTTGCCGGCTTGCTCGGCCAGCTGCGAGCCGCTGTGGATCTTGTCCACGGATTCTTCGATCAGCGTTTTCACTTCTCGGGCAGCTGTGGAACTGCGCTGGGCCAGGTTGCGAACCTCGCTGGCCACTACCGCAAAGCCGCGGCCCTGTTCACCGGCGCGCGCTGCTTCCACTGCGGCGTTCAGTGCCAGGATATTGGTCTGGAAGGCGATACCGTCGATGACGCCGATGATTTCCACGATCTTGCGCGAGGACTCGTCAATGGCCGTCATGGTCTGCACCACTTCGCCCACAATCTCGCCGCCTTTGCCCGCGATGTCGGAAGCATTGATCGCCAGCGTGTTGGCTTCGCGCGCGTTCTCGGCGTTCTGCTTGACGGTGGCCGTCAGTTCTTCCATTGCGGCGGCGGTTTCCTCCAGCGAGCTGGCCTGGTCTTCGGTGCGGCCGGAGAGGTCGGAGGTGCGCTCGGCGATATCGCTGCTGATCGTTTGCACGGCTACCGAGGCTTCCGACACTTCCGCCACAGTCGCGCGCAGATTGCGGTTCATGGACATCAATACGGCCATGATGCTGTCCTTGTCTCCCGCGCGCAGGGCCGCTTCGTGATACAGCTCGCCGCGGTCAATGGCGCTGGCCAGTGCAATCACTTCATTCGGTTCGGCGCCCAGTGCGCGGCGCAGATTGCGGGTCACATAGGTCGCGACAGCCGCGCCCACGGCAACGGCAATCACCAGCAGTGCGAGCAGCAAGGTCTGGAAGCTGCGTGCCACGTGGCGCGCATCGGTCGATTCCTGCTCGGTGAATTGTTCCTGCAGGTCGATGAATTTGTTGATGGAGGCCAGCCATTCGATAAAAGCGGGCTTTGCGTCCGCCAGCATCATCTGGCGCGCACCATCGATGTCCCCGCTCTTGCGCGCTGCGATGATTTTCGCGATCAGCGGCTGGGTGCGCGCTTCAACGGCCTTGATGGCGGCGAGATCCGTCTTTTCCTCGGGCTTCAGGTCGGCTTTGGGATCGGCAAACATGGCATCAAGCCTGGCGGCGGATTCCTGATAATCCTTGTCCAGCTTTTCGATCAGGGCGACTTCGGTAGCCAGCCGGTTGTCCGGCTCCAGCGTGACGTCGCGCAAGGCAATGGCGCGGTCATGCACGCTGCCACGGAAGTTGATGGCGTATCGCTGCTTGACGTTGTTGACCTCACTGACGTGATTCAGGCTCATCTCAATCGAGTTGACCTTGGCGATGCTCAGAATACTCAGCACCAGCATCATGCCCAGAATCGCCGCAAAGCCGATACCCAGGCGGGCCGCCACGCTCATTTCCCTGCTATTTGTTCGCATGTTTAAATTCCTAAGTCCGATGATGCAAAATTGCAATCAATCTTGCTTCTTAGGTAAATGGTGTTTCTTTTTGTTATTTACAATTGATTTAAACAATGTGAGCGATAGGCAATTGCTACCAGGGATGTGAATCAGGGCGCTAAAGGGAAGGAAACGGTAAAGACGGCGCCGCCATTGGCGCCGTTGCTGGCGTCGATGCGGCCGCCGTAGGCGTGGGCGATGGCTTGTGACAGCGACAGGCCGAGGCCGACGCCGGGCGTGCCGGAGGTGCGGGCGCTGGCCCCGCGGTAGAAGCGTTCGAACAGACCGGGCAAATCTTCTGCGGTCACGCCCGCGCCCTGATCGGCCACCGACAGCATGGCGTTCTGCTGGTCGGCGAAAATGCGCACGGTCACCTCGCCGGCGCTGGGCGAGAATTTCAGGGCGTTGTCGAGCAGGTTGGTCAGCACCAGGGCGGCGGGGCCGTGCGCGACTTTGGCGACGACTTCGCTCGCCGCATCGACCGCAATACGGATCTGGTGCTCGCGCGCGATGGGCTCCATGCGGGTCACGGTTTCCGCTACCAGGGCGTTGAGGGAGACGGGTTCGATCGGGCTATGCTCCTGGCCCGCATCCAGACGCGCCAGCATCAGCAGCTCTTCCACCAGCATCGTCAGGCGTTCGACTTCTTCCAGGCTTGAGTGCAGCGCGTCGACGTAATCCTGGCTTTCGCGTGGACGGCGCAAGGTGATTTCAATCTCGGCACGCAGACGGGACAGCGGCGAGCGTAGTTCGTGCGATGCATCGGCAGTGAAGCGGCGCTGCAGGTCGAAGGTACGCTCCAGGCGCTCCAGCATGGCGTTCAGCGTGTCGACAAGGTGTCCGATCTCGTCGTCGGTGCCGGGATGAGGCAGGCGCTCGCTGAGGTTTGCGTCGCCGATGCGGTGGGCCTGATCAACGATATTGTCGATGGCGCGGAACGCCTTGCGCGTAAAGATCGCGCCAGCATAGCCCACGGCGATCAGCAGCGCGGTCGCAAGGCTGGCGAACAGCAGGGTTGAAGACTGCAGGATCTGGTTGACGTCATCCAGCGATCCCGCAACCTGGATAACCAGCGCCTGGCCATTGACCACGATAGGCAAGGCCACCATGCGCAGCGGTTCTTCGCTGGTGTGCGGAAGTGTTTCGAACACCGTCTCGCCGGCGCCAAGCCGGTCGAGCAGCGGTTTCGGCGCAGGCAGCACTGCGGCGCCAAGGTTGGCGCTGCGGGCCAGCACCTTGCCCCTGGCGTCGATGATCTGCACCAGACGATCCAGGCGGACCAGCGACGGTGGTGCGGTGCCGGCAGCTGCCTCATGCACCCGGATCGGCTGGCCATGCGCATCCGTCAGCGCGCCTGCTTCGATCTCGGCCAGCGCAAGCAAGGCCGCATCCAGCTGGCCTTCCACGGAGCGCGACAAAACCCACCAGCCTGCGAAAGCCGCGCAAGCCACAATGGCTACGACCGTCAGCAGGTGCACCAGCACCAGCCGCTGACGCAGGCTAATCATCGGCAGCCTCCGATGCGGACAGGCAGAAGCCGCGCCCGCGCACGGTCTGTATCAGGGCAGGGCAGCCGGGCGGATCGATCTTGCGGCGCAGGTTCTTCATGTGCACATCAATCAGATTGTCGATCGCAATCAGGTCCGCGTGCCATACATGCTCGGCCAGCTCCAGGCGGCTGACGACCTGGCCCGGACGGCGCACCAGCAATTCCAGGATCGCGTATTCCTTCTGGGTGAGCGTCAACTCGGCGCCGGCGCGCGACACGGCGTGGCTTTGCGGGTCGACCATCAGATCGGCAATCTGGATTTGCGAGGGATGGCGCTCGGCCCGGCGCAGCAAGGCGCGGATGCGCGCCAGCAGCTCGTCGAACACGAAAGGCTTGGTCAGGTAATCATCCGCGCCTTCATTCAGGCCTTCGATGCGGTCGCCGACGGCGTCGCGCGCCGTGAGCATCAGGATCGGCAGCTTGCTGCCTCGCGAGCGCCATTCCTGGCAAAGGACGATGCCATCCCTGTCCGGCAGCATCCAATCCAGGATGACCAGATCCGGTGCGCTCGCGGCCAGGGTATCGGCTTGCGCCGCATTGTGCGCGATCTGTACCTGGAAGCCTTCTTCTTCCAGGCCGCGCGCCAGCACCCGTGCCGCTTTTTCGTTGTCTTCGACCAGCAGGATTCTCATGGTGGCCGAGTATAGCACCGGCTTTTCGCGGCTTTCCTGAAGAAGAATTCAGGGAAGAAAACGCCTGTTTTCAGTAACATAACAATGAGACAGCTACTTCAAGACGGCCCACAGACGGCCCGCCCCTTTGCGCCTGCGTAGCGCACACACCCCATGACAAGACTCGCGCGCGACCGTGCCGATTGCGCTCGCGCGCGCGTGCCAGCAGCGGAGAAAAACGATGAAGAATAATCATGTCAAATATATTACGGCGGCCATTATCGGCGTTGGCGCGATAACGCTGGGCAGCCGCGGCATGCAGGTGCTGCATGCGAAAGAGTCTGCAAGCGAGCCTGTGCCGCCGCTGGTGCACAAAGGCGAGCAACTGCTGGTACCTGAGAAATCCCCGCTGCGCAAGGCGCTGGACGTGGTGCCAGTGGCCGGCGCGGACGTCTCGACCTCCATCCTGTTGCCGGCCGTCGTGGAAGCAGATCCAGCGCGCCTGGTCAAGGTGCTGCCGCCGCTGTCCGGCCGCATCGTCAGCCTGAACAAGCACCTGGGCGACGAAGTGAAAGTGGGCGATGTGCTGTTCACCATCGACTCGGCCGATCTTGCGCAGGCGAGCGCCGACGCGGGCAAGGCGCAGGCCGCGCTGTCGCTGGCCAGGCGCAATCTGGACCGCCAGTCGGAACTGGACCGCTCGGACATCGCCGCCAAGCGCGATCTGGATCAGGCGCGCAGCGATTACGAAGCCGCCAGCAGCGAAGCGGCCCGCGCGCAGGCGCGCCTGTCGCAGCTTGGCGCGGGCAAAGGCGCAGGCAGCGGCCACGCGCTCGCCGTGCGCTCGCCCCTTGCCGGCCGCGTGACCGATCTCTCGGCGGCTGCCGGCGCCTACTGGAATGACGCGACCGCACCCGTCATGACCGTCGCCGACCTGTCGCAAGTCTTCATCACCGCCAACGCGCAGGAAAAGGATCTGGGCGCTGTCTTCGCCGGCCAGAGCGCCAGCGTGAAGCTGGATGCCTATCCGGAAGCAGTGCAGGCCAAGGTCAGCTTCGTCGGCGAAATGCTCGACCCGGACACCCGCACCGTGAAGATCCGCATGGCCGTGGCTAACCGCGACGGCAAACTGAAGCCGGGCATGTTCGCGGAGGCCAGCCTGTTCGCCAGGCCGCACAACGGCATTCTCGTTCCCATGACGGCGGTGGTACAAAGCGGCTTCGATAGCCACATCTATGTTGAGTCCACGCCATGGACCTTTGCCGCGCGCACCGTCACGCTGGGCGCGCAGGCCGGCGACAACGTTGAAATTACCGGCGGCCTGAAAGCCGGCGAGCGCATCGTCATCAAGAACGGAGTGCTGCTGAATGATTGAGCGTCTCGTTACTCTCTGCTTCAACCGGCGCGGCATCGTCTCGCTGGTGTTCCTGCTGGTCGCGCTGTACGGCGGCTATTGCTGGACCCAGCTGCCGCTTGAAGCTTATCCCGATATTGCGGATACCACCTCGCAGGTCGTCACCCAGGTCAATGGCCTGGCGGCTGAGGAAGTGGAGCAGCAGATCACCATTCCGCTGGAACGCGAGATCATGGGCACGCCCGGCATGCACGTGATGCGTTCCAAGAGCACCTTCGGGCTGTCGCTGATTACCGTCGTTTTCGAGGATGGTGCGGAAGACTACTGGTCGCGCCAGCGCCTTCAGGAGCGTATCTCCGGCGTGACCTTGCCGTATGGCGCCCAGCCGACACTGGACCCGCTCACATCGCCCGTTGGCGAAATCTTCCGCTACACCCTGGACTCGAAGACGCGCAGCCTGCGTGAGCTGTCCGAGCTTCAGCGCTGGAAGGTCATCCCGCGCCTGAAGCAGGTGGGCGGCGTGGTGGATGTCACCAACTTTGGCGGCGTGACTACCCAGTTCATGCTGGAATTCGATCCGCTCAAGCTGTCGAAGTACAACCTGTCGCTGCCGCAGATCACGCAAGCCATCAGCGCCAACAACGCCAATGCAGGCGGCAGCGTGATGACGCGCGGCGAACAAGGTCTGGTAGTGCGCGGCGTTGGCTTGATCCGCAATCTGGATGATCTGGGCAATGTGGTGGTCACGCAGAAGAACGGCGTGCCGGTGCTGGTCAAGGATCTGGGCAAGGTGACGCTCGGCTATCAGGAACGCCACGGCATCCTGGGCCGCGACCATACGTCGGATACCGTTTCCGGCATTGTGCTGCTGCTGAAAGGCCAAAATCCGTCGCATGTGATCGCAGGTGTACACGAGGCGGTGAAGGAGCTGAACGAGCACGTGCTGCCGAAAGACGTGCAGGTGGTGCCTTACCTGGACCGCAGCGGCCTGGTGGACGCCACCGTGCATACGGTCGGCAAGACGCTGATCGAAGGCGTGGTGCTGGTGACCATCGTGCTAGTGCTGTTCCTCGGCAGTCCGCGCGCAGCGCTGATTGCGGCGGTAACGATTCCCGCTTCGCTGCTGGTGGCTTTCATCCTCATGCGCCACTTCCATATTCCGGCCAACCTGCTGTCGCTGGGCGCCATCGACTTCGGTATCATCGTTGACGGCGCGATCTTCGTGCTGGAGAACATCCTGCGCCGCCGCGAAGAGCAGAGTGAAGGGCTGATGTCCGGCGAAGATGCGATGAAGGCCACTATCCAGGTGATGCGCCCGACCGTGTTCGGCATGGTCGTCATCATGCTGGCCTACCTGCCGCTGTTCGCCTTCCAGCGCATCGAGTACAAGCTGTTCTCGCCGATGGCCTTTGCAGTCGGCTTTGCGCTGCTGGGCGCACTGCTGATGACGATGACGCTGGTGCCAGGTCTTGCGTTCTGGGCCTTCCATAAGCCACGCAAGATCTTCCACAACAAGCTGCTGGACTGGATGATGCCGCGCTACGACAGCCTGCTGCAAAAGCTGGTTGGCCGCTCCGGCGCCGTGATTGGCATCGCCGTCGCCACGCTGGCCGGCGTCGTCTTCCTTGGCGCCACCATTGGCCGCGACTTCCTGCCGACGCTGGACGAAGGCTCGATCTGGTTGCAGGTCACGCTGCCGCCAGGGATCTCGCTGGAAAAGGCGGGCAAGATGGCGGATGCGCTGCGCGAAGCGACTCTGAAAGAACCGCAGGTCGCACACGTGGTAACGCAACTGGGCCGCAACGATGAGGGCACCGACCCGTTCACGCCTTCGCACATCGAAACCGCCGTGGCCTTGCATCCGTATTCCGAATGGCCGTCCGGCATGAGCAAGCAGGACTTGATCGACAAGCTGTCCGCGCGGTTCAAGGAACTGCCGGGCACCGATGTTGGCTTCTCGCAGCCCATGATCGATGGTGTGCTGGATAAGCTGGCCGGCGCACACAGCGACCTGGTAGTGAAAGTGTACGGTAACGACTTCCGCGAAACGCGCCAGATTGCCACCTCCGTGGTCAATCTGCTGAAGACCGTGCCCGGCGCGGAGGACGTGATTCTGGACCAGGAACCGCCACTGCCGCAGCTGCGCATCGACGTGGACCGTAATGCCGCGGCACGCCTCGGCATCAATGTGGCGGACGTGATGGCGCTGATCGAAACCGGCATCGGCGGCGCGCCTGTCACGCAAATGTATGTGGACGATCGCAGCTACAACGTGGTCACGCGCTTTGCGGGCGCCACGCGCAACGATCCGGCCGCCATCGGCAACCTGGTGCTGACTGCCGCCAACGGCGCCCACGTGGCGCTGGCCCAGGTGGCGAAGATCCACTTTGCCGAAGGCGAAACGACGATCACGCGCGAGATGAGCCTGCGCCACCTGACCGTGCGTACCAACCTGCGTGGCCGCGACCTGTCGTCCTTCCTGGAAGACGCGCAGGGCCGCATCGAGCATGAGATCACTTACGACCACGCGCGCTACCGCATCGTATGGGGCGGCCAGTTCGAGAACCAGCAGCGCGCGGTGGCGCGTCTGGCTGCCATCGTGCCGGGCGCGCTGCTGCTGATGTTCGTGCTGCTGTTCGCCGAATTCGGCAACCTGCGCCAGCCGGGGCTGATCCTGCTGGCGGTGCCGCTGTCACTGCTGGGCGGTCTGCTGGCTCTGCATCTGCGCGGCATGACGTTCAACGTGTCGTCAGCGGTGGGCTTCATTGCGCTGTTTGGCGTGGCGGTGCTGAATGCGGTCGTGATGCTGGCGAACCTGAACCGCTGGCGCAAGAAATCCGGCTTGCCGCTGCGCGAAGCGGTGATTGGCGGTGCGCGCGAACGTCTGCGTGCGGTGCTGACCACCGCCACCGTTGCGGCGCTGGGTCTGGTGCCTGCCGCTCTGGCGCATGGCCTGGGCAGCGACGTACAGCGTCCGCTGGCGACCGTGGTGGTGGGCGGGCTGGTGACGGCCACCGCGCTGACGCTGGTGCTGCTGCCGGCCATGTACTACTTGGTGGAAGACCGTGTCGCCCGCCGCAGGGCCGAAGCCAAGGTCGCCCTGGCTGAAGTGGAAGGAGAAAAACCATGATCGCGATTCGTGTGATGTCCGCAGCGGTGGCGCTGGCTCTGGCTGGTTGCGCCGTGGGACCTGACTTCAACCGTCCGGAGGCGCCTGCTGGCGCGCGCTATGCGTCTGAGACGCCGGCGCAGACCGTGTCCTCGGCCGGTGCAGCGGGCGTGTCGCAACGCTTTGACGACACGCTGTCCGTGCAGGTGCAATGGTGGACGTTGTTTGGTTCCGATGCGCTGAACCAGCTGGTGGCCGATGCTTTGAACGCCAATCCGGATTTGCAGGCGGCGGAAGCGGCCTTGCGCGTGGCGCAGGAATCCACCGCCGCGCAGCGTGGCAGCTTCTGGCCGGCCCTTGATCTGCAATATCAGCCGACGCGCCAGCGCGTAGCAGATCCGCTGTCCAGTCCAACGGCGTCCGGCACCAATCTGTACACGCTGCATACGGCGCAGCTGAATATTGGCTATGTTCCCGACGTCTTCGGCGGCACGCGCCGCCAGGTGGAAGCCTCGGCCGCGAAGGCTGAAGTTGCGCAGTTCCAGCGCCATGCAGCCTGGCTGACGCTGACGTCCAATATCGTCGCTGCGGCCATTCAGCAGGCCTCGTTGCAGGCTCAGTTGCAGGCGACACGCGATTTGATTGGCCTGGCCCGCGACCAGCTTGACGTGATTGCGCGCCAGCGCCAGGCAGGCCAGCTTGGCGCGGCCGATGTCGCGGCGCAGGAAGCAGCGCTGGCGCAGCTGGAGGCCGGTGTGCCGGGGCTGGAGAAGCAGTTGTCGCAGCAGAAGCATGCCCTGGCCGCGCTGACCGGGCGCTTCCCGGATGCGGAGATCGTGCCGCTGCAGCTGGATGCACTTAAGCTGCCAGACGAACTGCCACTGAGCCTGCCCGCGCAGCTGATTGAGCAGCGTCCGGATATCCGCGCCGCGGAGGCGCAGCTGCACGCGGCCAGCGCGCAGATTGGCGTTGCAACCGCCGCGCGTCTGCCGAATATCTCCTTGACGGCGGCCCTGGGCAGTTCCGCGCTGACCGCTGGCACGCTGTTCAAGTCCGGCACGGGCGAGTGGAGCATCGGGGCCGACCTGGTGCAGCCGATCTTCCGCGGCGGCGCCTTACGTCATCAGCAGCGGGCGGCAGAAGCTGCTTACGATCAGGCGGCGGCGCAATACCGCGCGGCCGTGCTGACTGCGTTCCAGAACGTAGCCGATACGCTGTCCGCGATTCAGTCTGATGCGCAGGGCCTGCGCGCTGCTGCGGCAGCCGAGCAGGCAGCGCGCCGGAGCCTGCAGATCGCGCAAAAACAGCAGCAGGTTGGCATGGCCGGCCGTCCGGCAGTGCTGCTGGCGCAGCAGGCCTACCAGCAGAGCGTGATCGCTTTGTCGCAAGCCCGTGCGGCGCGCTACGCGGACACGGTGGCGCTGTATCAGGCGCTGGGTGGTGGCTGGTGGCTTGAGGGGCAGGCCAGCGCGCTGCGCGGACGCTGACGCTGACTCTGACGCTGACGCGGTCGAGGGCAGGCGCGGCCGCTTGCGCGCGGCAATGTGCGGTGCGTGGCTGGCGTCGGGGCAACGATCATTTGCGTCGCCGCTCGCGGTTGAGCCGCGGGCGGGGTGCCAATGGCGATGAATCAGGCGCCGCCGAAAAAGTCGATGCAGCGCGAGCGCAGCCACTGGATGCGGGTCAGCAGCGCTTGTTCTTCGGACGAGTGTGCTGGCGTGATCAGGCACGCGGGCAGCTCGCGGCCGGCGTGATGGCCGGCGGACAGGTAGTCTGCATACTGGCGCAGCACATCGTCCACTTCGGCGCTGCGCTGGCCCGCATGCAGGCAGATGAGAGCGACCGCCTGAGTGGCCGCGAACAGCGCTTCGGTGCGCGTGGCGTGGGATAGTGTGCCTTCGAACGCTGCTGCCTCCGCCTGCTTGCCCGCTGTGCGCAGGTCCTGCAGAACCGTTCGGCGGTCGCAGGTGCGGAGGATGCGCGCCAGCGTATGCCGCAATTGGTCGGATGCGCGTTCCGGCCACACGTATCGGAACATCACGCCCATCACGACGGTACCAAGCAGAATGCCGACCAGGCGGTCGCGGACAATGGTGACATCCTCGCTCGGCCCGTAACCGTGCAGGATGCACAGGAAGAACGCAAACGCCATCTGCCAGCCAAAATAGGCAATCCGTTCTCCGCCGGTGGAAATCCAGGCGCTCGCCAGCGCGACCGGCGCAATCAGCAACAGCAGACCTCCCAGAGATTCGAGATGCGGCACGATGAACACCGTCGCCAACAAGGCCAGCGCACCGCCAGCCAGCGCACCCAGTATCCGCTGCGTGGCCTTGTGGACGGTGGCTCCGTTGGTCGTCAAGGCGATCACGGCGCAGGTGACGACGCAGGTGTGGATGCCCGGCCAGTTGAATCCCGTGTAGAGCACGTAGCAGAGCATCGCCGCGAAAGTGACCTTCAGCGCGAACTGCATGTAGGCAGGATTGCTGAACGCGTCGGCTGCGAAGGGCTTTGGCTTGGATGCTGGCGCAGCATCAGCGGCGCCAGCGCCTCGCTGGGCAGCGTCCCAGTGCTGCCAGACTTCGGTCATATCCGACTCCATCTCGCCCAGCAGCGAGTCCCGGTTCGCCCCGCCGCCGACGCTGTAGCGCTCCGCCGGCGTCAGCGCCGGGCCAGGGCTAAGGCCAGTGGCGCGGGCAGAGGCCAGGCCCGGCACGGGGCCTTGGGCAGCGTCGGGGCCTTGAGCAGGGGCGGGGCCTTGGTCAGGGGAGGGGGCGGAAGTGGGGGCGTGCGGAACTGGCGGTGCAGGCCGCTCGGCGGGATTGGCGACGCTGCGCGCCATCGAAAGGCAGGCTTTGCGCAGGCGCTGCATGCGTGCCTCCTGCCTGGCCAAGGGAGGGCAGGACGGCAGCGCGGCCAGCATGCAGGCCGCTTCTATCAGCTTGCTCAGCGACGCCAGCGCTGCCCTGTAAGCCGGTGCCCGGCGCGCGAAATCGGGATCGCCGCCGGCAAGCTTCATCAGCATGAAGGGCCGCATCGGATCGAGCGCGCGCATGGCGCCGGACGGCAAGGTCGGGCCGCTACCCGACAATGAGAGATGGGTGGCCACGAAATTCAGGCGAAACACGGCTTCTTCGCGCAGCAAAGCGACCGGCCGCGCAGGCAAAACCAGTACATTAACCAGGATGACAACCACAATCGAAAACGTCAGCGCAACCCAAAGCCACAGCGTGTCGCGTACCAGCGGTTCGCCGGCAGGATAAAGATCCACCGTCGATTGCGTGATGAGAAAAACAAATCCCAGTCCGAAACCGAGCGCCCCGAGAACGAAGATCCGCGACACATACATGCCTGCCGTGAACAGGATGGTCATCAGCGCCAGGCGCAAGGCCGGCTCATTGACCGTCACGCGGAATACCAGCAGGGACAGCACAATGGCGAGGCTGAACGCCACAATGAGCGCGATGCCCGTCTTGGCCGTCGTCGCCATGTCTTCGCGCGAAACGAAGAACACCATGTAAGCCGCCAGCGCCTGGCTGGGAACCTGCAGCGACATGGAAATACTGACGATGATCAGGCAGGCCAGCACCATGCGCATGGTGGCCTCCATGCGGCCCGGGTAAGGGCGCATCGACTCGCGCAGGAAGGAAAGCAAGGTGCCCGGCGCAGAGCCTTGCGGCTGGTCGCAGGCGTCAGCCGCGCTATTCATTTCGCCTGCCGCTGGCTGCTGTCGGAACTGACCACGGCCACGGCGGACGCGCCAATGCGGAATAAATCCTCAGCCGGCTCGGTCACGCGGATGCGCACCGGGAAGCGCTGCGCCACGTGCACCCAGTTGATCGAGCGGGGCACGCGCGGCAGGCCGCCGGCGCTGCCGCCTTCATCTGGCACCACGCCCCAGCCGACAGATTCCACCTCACCCTTGAATTTGCGGTCCGGGGCGCTCATCAGGTAGAGATTGGCCTGCGAGCCGATATGCATCTGCCCCAGCTCCGTTTCGCGGAAATTCGCGATCACATACCAGTTGCGCGTATCGATCAGCGTGAACAGTGCACGGCCCGCGGCGGCAAATTCGCCGACGGCGATTTTCAGGTCTACGATGCGGCCGTCGAACGGCGCGCGCACCACGGTCTGGTCGGCCAGGAATTCAGCGTGAGCCAAAGCGGCCGCCAGTTCAGCCTTCTGCGCCACCAGTGCCTCGACGCTGCTGACGGAACTCTGCGCGCGCTGCTGGTCAAAACGTGCAGCCTTCAACTCCAGACTGGCCGAATTGGCGGCCGTGCGGGCCAGATCGACCTGCTCCTTACTGACAAATTCATCCTTCAGCAGCGGTTCCAGGCGCGCCAGCGAAGAACGTTTTTGTGCCGCGTTGTCGGCCGCGCGCGCCACGCCGGCCGCGCTGGCGGATGCGGCATGGGTTTGCGCATCGACCTGGCGCTGCGTCAGGGCAATCTGGTGATCCAGCGTGATGGCCTGCGCTTTCAGCTTCTGGACGTCGAGATCGTAGGGCGTGGGATCAATCCTGAACAGCACATCGCCTTTGTGGACAACCGCATTGTCGGTGCCTTTGAGTTCGACGATGCGGCCGGCGACTTGCGAAGCCACGCCGATGGTGTAAGCCTGGGCGTAGGCATCGTCGGTACGGGGCGAATGATTGATGGCGACCAGCGTGTAGCCGATGGCGATCAGTGCCAGCACGGCCACGATGGGAACGATAAGGCGGCGCCGCTTGGCGGCAGGCGGCTGGGAAGCAGGTACGGTATTCATGATGGTCTATCCACGGAACAGAATGATCCACGACAGCGCTGCAAAGAGCAGGGCAAGCATGGGGTAGAGCAGCGGCGGCGCAGGCGATTCGATGACGCCCGTCGCCCCGGCCAGGGCGCGCGCCACCAGCGTGGCGATGATGCCCAGCAGGGCGCAGATCATCCAGTCGGGGAAGAAGGCGCCGAAGATGGCGACGCTTGGCGCGAGGCTGCAGCCGCTGCACAGCAGTGGAACGAGCACCAGGGCGGTCTTGAGGTGCATGATGAAGAAATCCTTGTACGAGTGGTCATCATGGCATCGTTGCCCGGAGGTGATCTTCAGCTTTTTTGCTCAGCGTTTTGATGTCTTGCGTATTTTTCCGTGAGATGGGGCCTGGGGCGGGAGATGGCCGATACACTGAAAACGTCTCTGTATCTTTTTCTGCCGCGCGATGTCCCTCCGTACTTCACTCCCGATCCTGGCTGGCGGTCTGCTGGCGCTGTCCTTTACCATGCCCGCCGCTGCCGAGGCTTTGTTTTGCGGTGGCAGCCATGCACCCGATGGCGAGAGCATCTCGCCCGATCGTCCGCAGACACTGCCCGATCTGATCGCGATCGGCATGAAGAATAATGCGGACACCCGCACTTCCTGGCTACAGGCGGAGGACGCCTCGCTCAACCTCGGCATCACGCGCAGCAAATTCGGCCCGATGCTGGCGGCGGAAGCGGTGGCCCTGCACGAGCATTCGGCTTTCCCGCTGCCGAAGAACCTCGATCCCAAAGGCTATTTCAAGTCGAATGCCGAAGGCTTCATCCCGTCGGTGGCGCTGAAATGGCTGGTGTATGACTCCGGCGGCAAGGAGGCGGCGATCGAACAGGCCAGCCAGGCCCTGGCCGGAGCCAGATTCAGCTTCAACGCCACGCACCGCAAGGTCACCATCCAGATCATGCGCCAGTTCTATCACCTGAGTGCCGTGCTGGCCCGGCGCGAAGCGGCCGAAGCTACGCTGCAGAATGCACTGATGGTCGAACAGGTTGCCCAGGCGCGCCGCCAGCGCGGCCTCGGTACGGCGCCGGAAGCGCTACAGGCGCATGCCGCGGTGGCCGAAGCGCGCCTGCAGGTGGAAGATGCGATGACGGCGGTCGAGGATGGACGCATGGCGCTGCTGGAAGCAATGGGCCTGCGCCCCGACACGGCGCTGTGCATGCAGGTGCCGGCCGGCGCACCCGAGCCGGAAGGCGAGCAGAAAATCGACAAGCTGGTAGAGCAGGCAATTTCCAACCGGCCGGAGGTCCAGGCGGCGATGGCGCAGGTGCGCGCCGGCGAAGCCGCGGTGAACCTGGCGAAGTCCGATTACGGCCCCAAGGTGCTGCTGCACGCTCATGTGGGCGAAAACATCGGCCGCACCAGCTCCAACGGCGGCCCCTGGTCGTCGGTCAATCAGCCGATCTATGGCATTGGCGTCATCTTCCAGCTGCCGCTGTACGACGGCTCCATGCGCAAGAATAATGTGGCGCTGGCGCACTCGAAGCAGGAAATCGCGCAGGCCAGGCTGGATAGCGTGAAAAACCAGGTAGTGCACGAAGTCGTCAAGGCGCGGCTGGATCTGACCCTGGCGCGGCGCCGCGTCGAATCGACCCAGGATTTGCTGGCGGCGGCGCAGGAATCCTTCAATTCAACGCTCAAGTCCTACAAACAGGGCTTGTCCACCATGCAGGAGCTGAGCGTCGCCACCGCATCGCTGGCGCGCGCGCAAACCTCGGCCAGCCAGGCCAACACCGATCAGCGCACTGCACGCGCCGTGCTGGCCTTTGCCGCCGGCGATATGCTGGACCTGCTGCCCTGATCTCAACTGCGCGCGCGGTAGGCGGCCGGCGGCATGCCCGCCAATAACGCGAAGCGTGTGGTGAAATAGCTCTGGCTCTTGTAGCCGACTTCAAAGGCGATGTCGGAGATCGGCTTGTCCGATTCCAGCAGCATGCGCTTGGCGGCGTCGATACGGCAACGCATGATGCGCTGATGCGGCGATTCGCCCGTGGCCTGCTTGAACAGGCGCGCGAAGTGGAATGGGCTGATGCCGACGTGGCCTGCGATGTCCTGGAAGCCGATGTCGTCCTGGAAGTGCTGCTCGATGTACTCCAGTGCGAGGCGCAGTTTATAGCGCGGCAGGCCGCAGGAGGGCGTGTCCGGCGTGGTGGAGTAGTTAAGCAGCAGGTGCTGTCCCAGCACGACCGCTGCCGCTTCGAGATAGGCGTGATCGGGCGGCCCGTGGCGCTGCATTCGCAGTTCCAGCGTGCGCGCGAAGTACAGCAGGAATGGGTCGACGGTGGCGTAATGGCCAGCCAGCAGGAATTCGTTCATCCGGTGCTGTTCCGCCAAAGTGCACAGGAAGTCCGCCGCGATCATCACTGTCGTCAGCGCGGCCTGGGCTGCGCCGTGGAAGCTGTGGCATGTGCCGGCCGGGATCACGGCAACGTGGCGCTCGCCTAGCGCCACGCGTTGCAGCTTGCCCGCCGCGTCGCGGTGGCTTAGTACAAAGCTGGATTCGGTGGTGGGCACCGCAATCGTGTGCGAGGCGAGAGCGCCTTCACGTTCGCATGAGGGTTCACCGCGGCCTGTGCGTATCCTGATCGTTTCGCTTCGTGCTTCCATCAGCGAGGGCGCGCCGCATGGCAGGTTTCGATCGTCGGGCATGATGAACTCCTCGCTTGAATGAGTTGCAACAATATCCAGAGAATGGCTGAGCGACAAATGAAGTCTGTTCAGCGCCGGCAGTGAATCCTGTTCACGATGGCGGCATGGCCGCAATGGTTTCCGAAATCAGCCATTTCAGGGCCGGGTCCTGTTCGCTGCGCTCGTGCCAGATCGCTTCCACATTCACTGTCAGTGGATCATAGGGCAGCGACAGCGCCACCACATCTCCCCTTTGGCTGGCGGCATGCACCAGGCTTTGTGGCAGGGTCGCCACCATGTCGGAATGGATGACGGTGGGGATCACGGTCGCAAAGTGCGGCACGGAGACGGCAGCCCGTCCCGCCGTGGTTTCGCCATCTTCGCGCAGCTCCATCAGGAAGCGTTCGATCCATACCCGGCGCGACACGCCGCGATCGTCGAGATAGCCGTGATTCGCCGCGTCGTTGCTGCCCGTGAGTTCGACCACGATGTGCGGGTAGCTCAGCAGCCGCTCGCGCGTCAACGGGCCTTCAGTGAGCGGATGACCTTTGCGCACGATCACCGTTTCCTGGTCGCGCCATAGCGTGTGGCGGCGCATGCGTTCGGGCAGCTCGGAAAACCAGCTGAAGGCGAGGTCGATACGGCCATCGTCCAGCTGGCGCACGGTGTCCGGCCGGTTGAAAGGGAAGACGCGCAAATCCACTTTGGGTGCGCTGCGCGCCAGGCGCGCGGCCAGGTGAGGAATCACGGTCAGGCTGCCGTAATCGGAAGCGGCCAGGCGGAATACGCGTGAAGTGGCAATCGGATCGAAATGCTTGCGCACCAGCGCGCCGTCGATGCGCTCAAGGCCCGCGCGGATATGCGGCGCCAGTTCCATGGCGCGCGCGGTCGGCGTCATCACACCATCGGCAGCGACGAACAGGCGATCGGACAGCACGGTGCGCAGCCGCGTCAGCGCATGGCTGACGGCCGATGGTGTGAGATGCAGTTCGCGGCTGGCTCCGATGATGGAACGGTGGACCATCACGGCCTCGAAAACGCGAAACAGATTAAGGTCAACTTTGCGAATACTCACAGCCTCTCCCTGACTGTCTTGCATCGGGCTCTCTCGTGTTCTGGAAAGCTGGCGATGATTAACCAAGCCGCACTTGAAGTCCAGACAACAGCGCTGAAGAATTTGCACGCCGCCGATGAATACTCTGCAATGGTACACGTCATACGGGCGTCACAATTCATTGCCATAATGCAACCCGTCTCCTCATTCATGGCTCACTCCACAATCATGGCAATGAATGATTCAGCCACCCTTAAGCGGGTGGCTTTTTTTTTGGAGTAACATGTGAGGCTCATCAACAGCATCGAATTGATGATATGAAAGACAACTCTCCGTTTTTCGGTATTCCTGAAGAAAATATCGAAGCGGCAAAGCAACGCAGCAAGGCGAGCAAGCAAAAGCTGCATGCGGACGTCCCCACGCGCAAGCAAATCGCGACCCTGCCTGCGGCGGAATTGAAAGCGGCGCTGATTAACTGGATGGAGCACAGCGCGACCGAGATCATTCCCAGCCGCGCCCAGATTGCGCTCGTGAAGGAAGTGCTGAGCGAGCGTGCCGATGCGGCCCAGTTAGGGCCGATCATCAGCATGTGCACGTATTACATTGAAGGGGCCTGACAGGCCTCAAGCGGCGGCCGGCAGGCGTTCGGTCAGCCGGGTCATGACGTCGATCACGTGATCGATCTGCTTGCGGGTGTGGCCCGCATTCATCATGAAGCGTAGGCGCGCCTGGCCGATTGGCGCGGCCGGGAACTGCACCGAATCCACGTGAATGCCTTCTTCGCGCAGCGCGCGCGCATACGCCAGGCATTCTTCCGCATCGCCAATCACCACCGGCACGATGGCCGTTTCCGTTGACGAGATCTTGAGGCCCAGCGGCTGCAGGCGCGAGACGAAGTAGCGCTGGTTGTCCCACAGGCGCTGGCGGCGTTCCGGTTCCTGTTCCAGCAGGTCCAGCGCGGCCAGCAGGGCGGCAGCCTGGTCCGGCGGCGGTGGGCAGGTGAAGCCGTAGGCAGAGCTGGTCAGGCGGATCACGTCAGCCACTTCCTTTTCCACGGCCACGAAGCCGCCGATGGAGCCAAGCGCCTTGCTCAGTGTGCCCATCTGAATGATGGTCGGGCTGTAGCAGCCGAAGTGCTCGGAGCTGCCGCCGCCGTTCGCACCCAGCACGCCGGTGGCATGCGCGTCATCGACATACAGCATGGCGCCATAACGTTCGGCCAGCGATACCAGGTCGGGCAGGGGAGCGATGGTGCCTTCCATGCTGAATACGCCGTCGGTCACGATGATCGGCGTGACACCTTCAGCGGCCTTCAGCTGCGATTCCAGGTGATCCATATCGCAGTGCTTGAAGGTGTGGCGCTCGGCGCCGGACATCTGAATGCCTTCGCGGATGCTGATGTGATTGAACTCGTCCGAGAAGTAAGCATATTTATAACGCTTGCCGGCGCGGAAGCCGTGCAGGCGTGCCAGCATGCCCGCTTTGACCAGCGAGGACAGCACGCCGATATTGGTCATATAGCCCGTCACGAACAGCACGGAGTCGGTCTTGTGCTTGAGCGCAGCGAGGCGCGTTTCCAGCTCGCGGTACACGTCCAGATCGCCGCCCAGCAGGCGCGATTCGCAGTTGCCGACGCCGTAGCGGTCCAGGCCATCTTTGGCGGCGGCGACGAGGCGCGGGTGGCTGGCCAGGGCCAGGTAGTTGTTGGTACTGAAGGATACGTATTCGCGGCCCGCCGACACGAAGGTCGGATCGGGCAGGCTTGCGTGTGCGTTGCTGTCGTGATGCACGGCGTTGGTCTGCAACCAGCGCCCGATATCGCTTAACTCTTGCATGAAACGGAATCTCGCTTAGGCTAAAGTTCGCCACATTACTGCAAGATTCATTAATGTCTCATTAAGGAGCGGCGGATAAGTGATCCGCCGTCATGCGGACGCGCGGCGCGTCACACGAGCTGGCGCGCGGTCATGCGGGAGAGGATGGCGAGCGGCGAGGCGTCGACGTCGTACTGCGCATCCGGCGGCAGCTGCACCGTGTACTCCATCAGGAACTGGCCCGAGATCACGGAATGCGCCAGCTGGTCCGAGAAGCAGATCCACGCAGTACCGGGCGCGAAGTTGATGACTTCCTGGCGGCAGGTGCGCTGGTATTCCATATCCTGCTTCATGCCATCGTGAAGCTGCAGCATCAGGTGATCGTACTCGGTGCGGAAGGTCTTGGTCACACCCAGCTTGTTCAGCCAGTCCGCCTGCCAGCGCACATAGGGCTTGGCGCGCGGCACGAAGCGCCTGGCGATGTCCTGGAACGGTTCGCCCACGCGCCACACGCGCGGCACGTTATTGGGATTCACATTCAGGAACAGGCGCAGCAAACGCTCGCCGCGGTTCGGACGCGAAGGGAAGGCGTCCACGTGCAGGCGGCGGTCGTCCGCGCGCCAGGACTGGACGCGGCTTTCCACCGTCGCCGGGCGGAAGCTGGTCGCGCCGCGCTTCAGGTGGTCGCCATATTTCGGCAGCAGCTGATTCAGCACCGCCTCCGCCTCATTGCGGAAGCGCAGAATCATGGCAGCCAGGATCTTCTGTTCGTCTTCGTTGCCCGCCGCGCCTTTGAGGCGGTCATCCGCGCCCAGGCTGATATTGCGCGATTTCGGCGACAGGATGTCGGGACGGAACAGCTTCAGTTCTTCAGCGCTTGGCGTGAAGGTGAGGTCATTCAGCAGCAGGACTTTGCCTGCTTCCAGTTCAGCGGCGTATTCGAGTTGTTTGCTTGCGAGATTGCTGCGGTCGATTGGGACAGCCAGACTTTCCATAGGTGCCTCAGGTATTTCTCTGTTGTGTAGCCCGCAAGTATAACCGGTCAGGCGGGAACACCGACGATCACGCTGGACGCCTTGAAGATGGCGGTCGCCGTGCCGCCTGGCGCCAATCCCATCGAGGAACAGCTCTCGTTGGTGATGATGGCGGCGATGGCTCCGCCGCCATTCAGACCGATGATGACTTCCGAGTTGACGGCGCCGGTGGTAATGCGCGTGATCTCGCCTTTGAGCCGGTTGCGGGCCGAGAAGCGGGCATCGCTGTCCTCGCTGACCAGAATAATGGACGATGCTTTGACCAACGCAAAAGCCTCGGCGCCCACTTTCAGACCCAGCGACTCCGTGCTGTCATGCGTGACGATGGCGACGATGCGTTCGCCGCCGGGAATTTCGAGTTCCACTTCGTCGTTCACCGCGCCTTGCTTGACGCGGGCGACCTTACCTGCAAATTGATTACGTGCGCTGGTTTTCATGCTCAATCTCCCTATCAACAGACAGTCATCGGCCAGCGCTGGGGCTTGCTGGCTTAGCTGATCGATAAAGCGGCGGTGCTCGCGTTCGATCAGCCGGAAGTTTTCCACCAGTTGCAGGCCGCGCGCGGTAAGACGCGTGCCGCCACCGCCTTTACCGCCCGCCGCGCGTGCCACCAGCGGCTCACCGGCCAGGGTGTTCATGGTGTCGATGGCGTCCCACGCGGCCTTGTAGCTCATGCCGATGGCTTTGGCCGCCTGAGTGATCGAGCCGCATTCGGCAATGCTGGCCAGCAGAGCGATGCGGCCATGGCCGCCGAAGTTCTCGTCGCCGACCATCATCCAGACGGAGCCGCGCAGGGCGAAAGGCGTGTCATTGCTCATTTCAGTCAACAATCTTGCGAATTTCAAGGGATCGCAGCCACTTCACGTGGCGCGGGCCGGTGTGCAGGTCGGAACCGGAGATCAGCGCAATGCGGCCTTCCTCGTTGCCGAGTGGTGCGCCATCCTTTTCGAACAGCACCAGCACATTGTCGCCCAGCGGAGAATTGAAGAGTTCACTCCAGCTGAAGACGACTTTGTAGCCATCACTGGCGGTAGCGATGATCACCATCTTCTTAACGTCGTGGCGGTCGGGCGCTTGCACCACGGCTTTGTTGAGCACATCGCGCAGCCTCACGCCGCGGTATTTGTCGAACTGTATGACGGGAAAGTCCTTCGTCAGCGCCTCGACGCCGAGGTTTAGCTTATGTTCGACCGCGCCTTCGACCGCGACCGACGTCGTTACGGGGCCGGCGGGCCGGTCGTGCGCAGATGCGCCGGCGATGGCAAGAGCGAGCAGCAGGGGCAGGAATTTTGACATGGCGATCCTCATACCAGGCTGACGGCCTTCACCTGCAGCCAGACATGCAGTCCGGGCGCAATGTTCAGGGCGTCAAATGAACGGGAAGTGATACGGGCTACGACTTTGGTGGCGCCGCACTGGCACTCGACCAGCACATGCGCGGCCTGCGCCGCCGCAGTAAAAGACAGCACCGTGGCGGGCAGCACGTTCAGAATGCTGGAGTCTTCGTGCCGCGACAAGGCAATACTCACGTCGCGCGCGTGGATGCGGACGCGCGTGGCGGCGCCGGTACGCAGCGCGCCCATGGGCGCCCACAGCGTGCCAGCTTGCGTGGACAGCGCCGCCAATGCGTGCGGTTCGTCGATGTCCGCGACCAGGCCGTCCAGCACCGCGCTGGCTTCCTCGATGAAGGCGGGCGGCAGATCGAGCCGCGCCAGCGTATCGGAAATGGGACCGCTGGCTACGGCGCGGCCGTCTTCCAGCAGCACGATGTGGTCGGCCAGCCGCACCACTTCATCGATGGCGTGGGTGACATAGATGATGGGAATATCGAGTTCGCGGTGCAGGCGTTCGAGGAAGGGTAGAATCTCCTTCTTGCGTTTCTGGTCCAGCGCCGACAAGGGCTCGTCCATCAGCAGCACGGACGGTGAGGTCAGCAGCGCACGTGCAATCGCCACCCGTTGGCGCTCGCCGCCGGACAGCTTGGCCACGCTGCGGTCCATCAAATGCCCGATGCCCAGCAGTTCGATGGCCTGTTCGAAGGCGATGCGCTGCTGCGCCGGCGGTGTACGCGAACGGCCGTAGTCGAGATTGCGCTGCACATTCAGGTGGCCGAACAGGCTGGCTTCCTGGAACACGATGCCGACATGGCGTTCATGCGTCGGCACAAAGCGGCTGTCGTCCTGCAAACACTCATCGTTGATGCACAGACGCCCGCGCGCAGCAGGCTCGAAGCCTGCGATACAGCGCAGCAGGGAGGTCTTGCCCGAACCGGAAGGCCCGAACAGTACCGTTACGCCGTGGCCGGGCAATTCCAGATTCACATCCAGCATGAAGCTGCCGTGATCGAGCTTGAAGCGTGCCTGGATGCTCATGCTGCGCGGCTCCTGCGGTTCAGCAGATGCAGCGCAAGTAGCACCACGAAGGTGAAGCCCAGCATGCCGGCTGCGAGCCAGTGCGCTTGCGGATATTCCAGCGCTTCCACGTGGTCGAATATCTGGATCGAGATCAGGCGCGTCTTGCCGGGGATATTCCCGCCGATCATGAGCACCACGCCGAATTCACCGACCGAATGGGCGAAGGTCATCACCGCAGCCGTGAGAATGCCGGGACGCGCCATCGGCAGCACCACGGTGAAGAATGCATCCAGCGGCGAAGCGCGCAGGCTGGCCGCCACTTCCAAGGGGCGCGTACCGATTTCGCGGAAGGCCTGCTGCAAAGGCTGCACGGTGAAAGGCAGGGAATAGAGGATGGAGGCAATCAGCAGACCGGGAAAGCTGAAGGCCAGCAGTCCCCAGCCCAGCGATTGCGTCAGGTGGCCGATGGGACCCTGGTCGCCCAATAACACCAGCAGATAAAAGCCCAGCACCGTCGGCGGCAGCACAAGCGGCAGCGTGGTGACGGTGCTGGCAATGGTGGCGCCAATCGATCGGGATCGGGCCAGCCACCAGGCTAGCGGTGTCGCGAGGATCAGCAGGATGACGGTCGTTGCTGTCGCCAGCTCCAGCGTCAAACGGATTGCAGACCAGTCTTCCGTGCCGATCATGACATTACAGCGAGTAGCCGGACGCGGTGATCACTGCTTTCGCCGCATCGGATTTCATAAACTTCAACAGCGCTTCCGCGGCAGGCTTGCCCTTGCCCTTATTCAGCAGGATGACGTCCTGGCGAATCGGCGAGTACAGGTTGGCCGGCACTACCCAGGCCGAGCCGGTCTTGATGCTGCCGCCGTCCAGCACCTGCGACATGGCGACGAAGCCCAGGTCTGCATTGCCGGTGGCGATGAACTGGTGGGTCTGGGCGATGTTTTCGCCAACGACATATTTCGGTGTCAGCGCGTCGGTCAGGCCCATTGCCTTGATGGTTTCAGTGGCGGCCAGGCCGTAAGGCGCCAGCTTGGGATTGGCAATGGCGATGTGGGCAAAGTCGCCTTTCTTCAGCACTTCGCCCTTGTCGTCCACGCGGCCCGGCTTGGCGCTCCACAGCACCAGCTTGCCTACGGCGTAGGTGAAGCGCGAACCGCTCACGCCTGCGCCTTCGGTTTCCAGTTTGGCCGGGGTTTCATCGTCGGCCGCAAACAGCACTTCGAACGGGGCGCCATTCTTGATCTGGGCGTAGAACTTGCCGGTCGAGCCGGAGGTTTGCAGCACCTTATGGCCCGTGCTTTGCTCGAAAGCGGCGGCGATTTTCTGCATCGGACCGGCGAAATTGGCTGCTACCGCCACCTGGACTTCATCGGCGTGAGCAACAGTAAAGGCGGTGCCAAGAATGGCTGTCAGGACCAGTTTTCTCATCTTTCTCCCCTTGGTTTCAAAGCGCAATATACAAGATGATATAACGATCCGTGCCTGTTTGCACGATTATCTCTTTGCAAACTTTTCTACGAGGAAGTCGATAAACGCCCTTGCACGGGCGGTTTGCTGGCGGCGCTGGGGGTAATACACGAACAAGTCGGCCGAGGGCAGTTTGCTATCGGGCAGCACCACGCGCAGACGGCCGCTTTCCAGGTATTTGGCCAGGTCCCATTCGGAGCGGATCAGGATGCCATGGCCATCCAGGGCCCAGCCGAGGACGATGTCGCCGTCGTTGCTGGATAGCGCGCCGGACACTTTCACCGTCTCGCCGCTCTCGAAACGCCAGATGCCGTAGGCGTCCTCGTTCTGGCGGTGGATGATGCAGCGGTGCTGGGCCAGGTCGGCCAGCTTTTTCGGCGTGCCGTGGTGTTCCAGATAGGCCGGGGAGGCGCACAGGAAGCGGCGGTTCGACATCACGCGCCGCGCGCTCAGGCGATTGTCGGGCAGGGCGCCGAAGCGGATGGCCAGGTCGAAGCCGCTTTCCACCAGGTCGACTGGGCGGTCGGTCACTTCCAGCTGCACTTCCACATGCGGATAGCGCCTGGAGAATTCGGACACCAGCGGCGCAATCGTCGTGCGGCCAAAACCCAGCGTCGCATTCACCCGCAGCAGGCCGCGATGCTCGGCGCCGCCGCGCGAGACGGCGTCTTCCATCTCGCGCAGATCGGCCAATATGCGCGTTGCATAAGACAGATAAGTTTCGCCCTCGTTGGTCAGGCTGATGCTGCGCGTGGTGCGGTTCACCAGGCGCACGCCGAGACGGGCTTCCATCTGCGCCAGGCGCTTGGTGGCGGCGGGCGGCGTCAGGTCCAGCTCGCGTGCGGCGGCGGCGAGGTTGCCATAGCGCGCCAGCAGTACGAAGAACTCAAGGTCATTCTTCATTGGAAGTTAATAATGAAATGAATTGGATTCAATTTTAGTGCATGGTCCGGGGAGTAAGCTAGCGCCATCGACATTGACATCAACATCAACATCAAGGAGACCGGCCATGCGCATCGTTGAAATCCGTGAACAAACCCTTCCAATCAGCTCGCCTATCCGCAATGCCTACATCGACTTCAGCAAAATGACGCTGAGCCTGGTTGCCGTGATCACCGACGTGATCCGCGACGGCAAGCCAGTGGTCGGCTACGGCTTCAACTCCAACGGCCGTTACGGCCAGGGCAAGCTGATGCGCGAGCGCTTCATCCCGCGCATCATGGAAGCGGAGCCGGAATCGCTGCTGGACGACAGCGGCAGGAATCTGGACCCGCACAAGATCTGGGACGCGATGTTCAAGAACGAAAAGCCGGGCGGCCACGGCGAGCGCTCGGTTGCCATCGGCACCATCGATATGGCCGTGTGGGATGCGGTCGCCAAGATCGAAGGCAAGCCGCTGTTCCAGTTGCTGGCGGAGCGTTATGGCAATGGCCAGCCTGACCGTAAAGTCTTTGTTTATGCGGCGGGCGGTTATTACTATCCCGGCCAGGACCACGGCAAACTGAAGGATGAAATGCGCAGCTACATCGATCGTGGCTACACGGTGGTAAAGAAGAAGATCGGTGGCGCCTCTCTGGACGAAGACCTGCGCCGCATCGATTCGATCCTGAGCGTGCTGCAGGATGGCCAGAAGCTGGCGGTCGATGCCAATGGCCGCTTTGACCTGGACACCGCAATTCAGTATGCGAAAGCGCTGTCGCAATACGATCTGTTCTGGTACGAAGAGGCAGGCGATCCGCTCGACTTCGAATTACAGGCGACGCTGCGCAACTACTACGCGAACCCAATGGCGACGGGCGAAAACCTGTTCTCGATGCAGGATGCGCGCAACCTGATTCGCTACGGCGGCATGCGCGCGGACCGCGACTGGCTGCAGTTTGACTGCGCACTCAGTTATGGTCTGGTTGAATATCTGCGCACGCTGGATATGCTCGAACAGCACGGCTGGTCGGCCTCGCGCTGCATTCCGCACGGCGGCCACCAGATGTCCCTGAACATCGCAGCGGGCCTGGGATTAGGCGGCAATGAAAGCTACCCGGACCTGTTCCAGCCATTCGGCGGCTTCCCTGATGGCGTGAAAGTGGAGCAGGGCTATGTGACGATGCCGGACCTGCCCGGTATTGGCTTTGAAGGCAAGTCCGATCTGATTTCGGTGATGCGCCAGTTGTCCGCTTGAGGCAAAGTTGCCACAGCGTTTAAATAGTGCGCGGTGGAAAAAACGGAAATGGCTATAATCCCTGAGACCACATAAGCCAGTCTCAGGGTCCATGCCCAATAATAAAACTCGCAGCACCTTACTGCTTGCCGCCTTGCTGGCCCGTGCCCTGACGGCGGGCGCCAGCACGGTCGAGAGCACCCAGCTTGCCGACATGTCGCTGGAAGAGCTCAACGACATCGTCGTCACTTCGGTATCGCGCCAGGAAGAACGCCTCAGTAACGCCGCCGCTTCAGTCTTCATCATCAGCAATGAAGACATCCGCCGCAGCGGTGTGCGCTCGCTGCCTGAAGCCTTGCGCCTCGCGCCGAATCTGCAAGTGGCGCAAGTCGATGCGCGCAATTACGCGATCACTGCGCGCGGCTTCGGCAGTGCACTCGAAAACAAACTGCTGGTGCTGATCGATGGCCGCAGCATCTATTCGCCATTGTTCTCCGGTGTGTTCTGGGATGCGCAGGATATGGTGATGGAAGACGTCGAGCGCATCGAAGTGATCAGCGGTCCCGGCGCAACCATCTGGGGCGTGAATGCGGTCAATGGCGTGATCAACATCATCACGCGCTCGGCGACGGACACGCAAGGCACGCTGGCCTCCCTTGCAGCCGGATCGAATAACCGCGATGGTTCCGCGCGCTATGGCGGGGCCTTGCCGAATGGCGGCCACTTCCGCCTCTATGCGCGCTATGCCGATGCGGACGATATCGGCGAGGGCAAAACGATGAGCGATTTCACGGGCTGGCACCGCCGCCAGGCCGGCTTCCGCGCGGATTGGGAGCGCATGGGACTGGCCGTGTCCGGCGATGTCTATCAGGGCAAGCTGCATCAGCTGGGTACGCGCGACATCGACATCTCCGGCGGCAACCTGAATACCCGCTATGTGCATAAGCTGTCTGCCGATTCCGATCTGAGCGTGCAGGTCGTACTGGACCACACGGAACGCGACCAGCCCAACGCCTACATCGACCGCCTCGATACCTATGAGCTGCAAGCCCAGCACAGCGTGCGCCTGGCGCGTAACAGCATCGTGTGGGGCGGCGGCTACCGCGAGTCGCGCGACACGAATATCGCCGGTCCGGGCTTCGGCTTCCTGCCCGGCGATCTGACCATGCATTGGGGGAATCTGTTTGTTCAGGACGAATACGCGCTGACGCCGCAATTGCGTCTGACAGCCGGCGCCAAGGTGGAACACAATAATTACACCGGCGCCGAATGGCTGCCGAGCGCACGCCTTGCATGGATGCCGGACAGTGGCCGCCTGTTATGGGCCAGCCTCGCGCGCACCGTGCGTGCTCCGTCGCGCATCGACCGCGATTTCTACGCACCGCCGGTGCCGGTGAAGATTGGCGGCGTGCCGCGCTATCTCTACGGCGGCGGCCCGGACTTCGATTCGGAAGTGGCCAAGGTGGCGGAGCTGGGCTATCGCGCCCAGCCATCACCGCGCTGGTCCTATTCAGCCACGCTCTGGTATGCCGACTACGACCGCTTGCGCACGCTGGAACCGAATCCGCTGCCGTTGCCGAACACCGGCCTGAATGTATTCCGCAATCTCTCCGCAGGCTACACGCGCGGCCTGGAAGTCTGGGGCAGTTTCCAGGCCACGCCGCACTGGCGCCTGCATGCCGGCCTTGTGGTGCAGAATGTGGAGATCAAAGGTCTGCCTGGCAGTAAGGACATGGCTGCCGCGGCGGGCTTGAATGCGAACGATCCCAACAGCCGCTGGATGCTGCGTTCCTCGCACGACCTGCCCGCCAATATGCAGCTGGACTGGACTTTGCGCCGCGTCGGTAAATTGCCCCATCCCGAAGTACCTTCCTATCACGAACTGGATATGCACCTGTCATGGAAAGCCAGCGCCAATATGGAATTTGCGCTGATTGGACAAAACCTTTTGCATCGCAATCACGCGGAGTATGGCGCGCTGCCGGGGCGCAGCGTGATCGAACGTACGGCGATGCTGCAGATGACGCTGCGCTACTGACATGATGGCCGCCTCTCTCCGCATGATGTCCTGCGGCGCCGTGCCCGCCTGGACCGGCCGCGTTGTTGCCGCGCTGCTGCTGGCGCTGGCCCTGGGGTGCGTTGCCAGCGGTCTGCCGCCGCAAGGTGCGCAGGCGCAGGGGCAGAACCTGGAACGCAGCGTGAAGGCAGCTTTCCTGTACAAATTCCTCGGCTATGTCGAGTACCCCGGCGATATGCCGGCTCAGATGACGGTCGGTGTGATCGGTGCGGACGATATCGCTACCGAACTTACGCAAATTACAGCCGGGCGTATGATCAACGGACGCCCGATCGTCGTGAAGACTTTGCGCGACCCGGATGCGCTGGCGGGCCTGCAGCTGGTCTTTGTCGGAGGGGAAGCGGCGCAGACGCCGCAGATCCTGCGCAATGCGGCCAAGAACGGTGTGCTGAGCGTGACGGAAACCGAGAACGGTCTGCAGCAGGGTAGTGTGATCAACTTCCGCCTGGTCGATGACCGCGTGCGTTTCGAGATTTCGCTGCCTGCGGCTGAGAAGAATAATGTGCGCCTGAGTTCCCGCCTGCTGTCGGTTGCTTATCAGGTGCAGAAGGGGCAGTAATGTTGCGGTTGCATGCGGCCTCGGTGCGGGCCAAGCTGATCATGATGGCGCTGGCCACGACGCTGGTCGCCCTGGTCACGACCTCGGTCTGCATGCTGCTGTATGACCTGAGCAGCTTCCAGCAGGGCTGGGTGGACGACCTGACCACACAGGCCGAGATTATCGCCACCATGTCCGCGCCGGCGGTGAGCTTCAACGATCCTGCCACGGCGCGCCAAAACCTGGCGCTGCTGCGCGTGCGGCCGCAGATCCTGGCGGGCGCGGTGTACACGGATACCGGCCAACTGTTCGCCTCCTACAGCCAGTCCCCGGTCGATGCGCCTGAATTCCCGGCCAGGCCGGGCAAAGTCGGCTACGCCATCCAGGGCGGCAGTATGATCGTCTACCACCCCATTGTCGATCACGGCGAGCGCATTGGCACGGTCTACCTGAATGCCAGCTATCGTCTGCTGGACCGGGTCGAAAGCTACGCCATGATTCTGGCGGCGGTGCTGGTGCCCAGCATGCTGGTGGCGGCGCTGGTGGCATCCGGGCTGCAGAAAGCCATCACGCGGCCGCTGGCAGCGGTGACCGGCGTGGCGCGCGAAGTGATGCTGCGGCGCGACTTCAGCCTGCGCGTCGGCAGCGATGCCACGGGCGAAATCGGCACGCTGGTGGCGGCCTTCAACGATATGCTGGCCGAGGTGGAGCGCCGCGCGCATGCGCTGCAGGACGCCAACCGCACACTGGAACATGAGATGCACGTGCGGCAGGGCGCCGAGCGCGCACTGCTGCTGGCAGACCGCCGCAAGGACGAGTTCCTGGCCACGCTGGCGCACGAGTTGCGCAATCCGCTGGCGCCGATCCGCACGGGTCTGGACATCATGCGCGTCAACGGCAAGGATGCCAATGCCGTCGAGCGGGCGCGCGCCATCATGGAACGCCAGCTCAAGCAGATGGTGCGCCTGGTGGATGACCTGCTGGACGTCTCGCGCATCACTACCGGCAAGCTGACGATTCGCCACGATCAGGTGAAGCTGAGCGATGTCGTGAACGATGCGCTGGAAGTGGCGCGTCCTTTCATCGATGCGCAGGGCCACAAGCTGGAGGTGTCGTTGCCGGACAAGCCCGTGCACTTGCTGGGTGACGGCACGCGCCTGGCGCAGGTGCTGTCCAATTTGCTGAACAACGCGGCCAAGTACACCTCGCGCGGCGGCGCCATCAGCCTTCATGCCATCGTCGTCAATGAGCAGGTGCTGATCCGCGTGAAGGACAACGGTATCGGCATACCGGCCAATATGCTGGGCGAAATTTTCGAACTCTTCATCCAGGCCGACACCTCGCTGGAACGCAGTACGGCAGGGCTGGGCGTAGGCCTTTCGCTGGCGCGCAAACTGGTGGAACTGCACGGCGGCGCTATCCGCGCCTCGAGCGAAGGGCTGGGCACCGGCACCGAAATTCTGGTCATGCTGCCGGTGGTGGCCGAGCCGGCGGCGGTGGTCGCGGCGCCGCAGGGGATGCCGGGGCCGGTGCGCCAGTACCGCATCCTGCTGGCGGACGACAATATCGATTTCGTCAACAGCATCGGCGCGCTGCTGCGCTCCATGGGCCATACGGTGCAGATCAGCCATGACGGCAATCAGGCGCTGGCCGCGGCGGAAGCCTTCGTGCCTGATTTCGCTTTCCTTGACATCGGTCTGCCGCAGATGAACGGCTACGACCTGGCGCGCGCCATCCGCCGCATGCCCGCGCTGCGCAAGACGGTGCTGGTGGCGGTGACCGGCTGGGGACAGCAGAAAGACAGGCAGCAGGCCTTCGACGCAGGCTTCGAAGGCCATCTCGTGAAACCCGTGAGCTTTGAGCAGATCAGTGCCATACTGGCGGGTAGCCGAGAAGGATTTGCCCATGCTGTTTGACCTCACCGACCTGCGCCTCTTCATCCACATCGCTGAACAGAAAAGCCTGACCCGCGCTGCGGAGCGCATGCACATCTCGCTGGCGGCGGCCAGCAACCGCATCAAGGAACTGGAAACGCGCTTCGGCACGCGCCTGCTGTACCGCGAGAACAAGGGCGTGCAGCTGTCGCCCGCCGGCGAAACGCTGCTGGCGCATGCGCAGGCCTTCATGCAGCAGGTGGAACGGCTGAAGAGCGATATGCAGCAGTACAACAATGGCATCAAGGGCCATATCCGCATCTTCGCCAACACCACGGCGGTGACCGAGTTCATGCCGGAGGTGCTGGGGCAGTTTTTGAGCCGCCATCCGCAGGTGAATGTGGCGCTGGAAGAGCGTCTGAATCAGGACATCATCCGCGGCATCCAGGAGGGCACGGCCGATATCGGCATCGCAGCCGGGCCGGTGTCCGGCGCCGGGCTGGAGATCATCAATTTCTCCACCGACCGGCTGGTGCTCGCGGCGGCGCCGGATCATCCTCTCGCGCAAGTGAAGGAAATCAGCTTTGCGGAGACGCTGGATTATCAGCATATCGGCCTGCACGAAGGCAGTACGCTGCAGCACTTCCTGTCGCGCATTGCGGCGGAGACGGGGCAGCGGCTGCAATTGCGCATCCAGGTGCGCGGCTTCGAAGCCATGTGCCGCATGGTGGAGAACAATGTCGGCGTCGCGATCCTGCCGCATTCCTCCGCCGTGCGCCTGAGCCGCACGATGCGGCTGGCGCTGGTGGAGTTGAAGGAACCGTGGGCAGTGCGCGAACGCAGCGTGGTGGTGCAGAAGCTCGACGCGCTGCCAGCCTATGCGCGCGAGCTGGTGGACTTCATTTGCGCGGCGGGCCGAGTTATTTCGTAGCTTCCGCGGCGGCGGCTTCTCGGTTGAAGGACGCGATCAGGTCCTTGCCCACACGATCCTCTACAGTCTTCTGCACCGGCAGCAGCGCCTTGCGCCACTCCGCTTTTTCCTGCGGCGTCAGCTTGTAGACCTCCGTCTTGCCCGACTTGCGGATGCCTTCCAGCGCTTCATCGTTCTCCTTCTGCGCGATCTCGTTGGCGTAGCGGGTCGCTTCCTTCATCGCGCCTTCCAGCTGCGCGCGGACATCGGCCGGCAGGCTATCCCAGAACTTCTTGTTGGCGATCACCGCGTAGCCGATATAGCCGTGATCCGACACGGTCAGATGCTTCTGCACCTCGTGCATTTTCTGCGTGTAGATATTGGACGGCGTATTCTCGCCGCCATCCACCACGCCGGTCTGCATCGATTGATAGACCTCGGAGAACGCGAGCACCTGCGGATTGGCGCCCAGCGCGCGCATTTGCGCGTCCAGCACCTTGGACGACTGGATGCGCAGCTTCTGTCCCTTGAAATCGGCCGGCGTGCGGATCGGCTTATTCGACGTCATTTCCTTGAAACCGTTGTCCCAGTAAGCCAGGCCCACGATCCCTTTCGGCTCCAGCTTCTTCAGCAGTGATTTGCCGACCGGGCCTTCGTTCACGCGCTGCAGGGCGGCTTTGCTTGGCAGAATATAGGGTATGTCGTAAACCTCGAATTCCTTCACGCCCAGCGGACCGAATTTTGACAGCGACGGCGCCAGCATCTGCACTGCACCCATTTGCAGCGCTTCCAGTTCTTCCTTGTCCTTATACAGCTGGCTGTTCGGATAGACCTCGACCTTCACACGTCCCTTGGTCGCCGCTTCGGCCAGCTCCTTGAATTTCTGGGCGCCTTTGCCTTTGGGGGTGTCGGCCGCGACCACGTGGCTGAATTTGATCACGATCGGATTTTGCGCAAAGGCGCTGGCGGCGAACAGGGTTGTGGCGGCAAACAGGATGGATTGCAGTTTCATTAGTGTCTCCGGTGTTATCGGTGTGATGAATCGATGATGCGTTGGGCGGCGAGGATGACGGGGCGGTCGATCATCTTGCCGTCCAGTGCCACGGCGGCGCCTTGCGCGGCTTCAGCGGCTTGCAGCACGCGCTGGGCCCAGGCGATTTCTTGTTCTGTTGGTGAGAATACTTTGTGGACGGCTTCCAGCTGCTTGGGGTGGATGCACAACTTGGCGCCGAAGCCGAGGCGCCTGGCGTAGCGGGTGTCGTCGGCCACTGCCGCTGCGTCCTCAAAATCGGTCGTGACGCCGTCGACTGGCGGCGGCAGGTCGGCCAGCCGCGATTGCAGTGCCAGTTCTGAACGGAAGTAGAGCAGACCTTCTCGTTCATCCTCGATGCCGAGGTCGAGGCGGAAGTCGATGGAGCCAAACAGCAGCCTTTCCACGCGCGGCGCATAGGCGAGTTTGTGCAAGTGGGCGAAGCCTTGCGCGGATTCGATCAGCGGCAGCACGGGCGCCACGGCGGTGGCGCGCGCCAGCTGCTCGATGCGCTCGGCTTTCGGCAGCACGATGCCCGCCAGCTTGCGGCCAGCCGCGCGGCACGCCGCCAGATCGTCGGCAAACCAGGGCGTGTCCGCAGCATTGACGCGGACGTAGATCGGCACGATTGGCCCTTGCCCGGCAGCCGGTGACGCTTGCGATGCCAGATCGGCATGGCCGGCGCCTGGCGCCACGAGTGATGTGCTGGCCGATGTGGCGCCGGTGGGATTGGTGCTGGCGGGACTGGTGCTGCTGGCTGCGCGCGGCGCGGCCGGGGCAGCCGGGGCAGCCGCGGCAGGATCGTAAGCGTCGAACCAATCGGTGAGGGCGGCGCGGGCGGTGGCTTTGCCGGCTGGCGGGACGGCGTCTTCGAGATCGATGATGATCGCGTCCGCGCCGGAAGCGAGCGCCTTGGCGATGCGCTCTGGCCGCGTGGCGGGCACGAACAGATATGAGCGTGGGCTCACAGCAGCGCTCCGATGCGCTCGGCATGCGCCAGCGACCAGACCTTGTCCGCCACGGCGTTCATCTCCGCCGCAGTCGCCGCGCCGCTGAAGGCTGCCAGGCGCACAGCTTTATCCTGTAGCTCTGCGCGGCATAGCGTATTGCCAGGATCGCCCTTTGGTTCGTCCACGCGGCCATGCAGCGTGCGGCCATCGGTCGTGGTGACGACCACTTTGCCGATCCAGCGCGCCGGATAAGCGCCGTCCACCTCCGCATCCAGCACCATGTGCACCTTCTCGCGCAGGGCGGCAACTCGGGGATCGTTGTAGCGCTGTTCGAATTCGCTCAGCCCTGCCGCGTCGAATTTGGCGATCAGGCCAAGCACTGTGCCCATCGAGAACTTGGCCTGATGGACGGTTTGCGGATTCACGACCGGCCCCAGCACGTCGATTGCGCCCTGGTGCACGAGAGCGTCCACACGTGCAATCTGCGCCGCGGTGAGCGCGTGTTCGCGCATGACCGCTTGCAGCGCGTCGGCGGCGGGATGCGTATGGCGGCACGATGCGTGGAATTTGAACGAAGTCTCGGCCAGCGCCCAGCGCGCGCCGAGACGGTCGGTCAGCCTGGCCGGATCGGCATCACGCGACATGCCGGCGGCCATGCCTTGCGGGCCTTCCAGGATGCGGCGCGCGCCGGTAAAGCCTTCACGTGCGAGCCAGGCTGCCGTCAGACCGTCTGCGGCAGCTTTGCCGGTATGGAGCTGTTTGGAATCGGCGGCGTCGCGCAGGAATTCCCACAGGCCGGCCGCTTGCGTGCCGGCCGACCCGAAAGCGTGCAGCATTTGTTCGGGGCTCAGGTTCAGCAAGCGTCCAGCGGCCGCTGCGGCGGCAATGGTGCCTGCGGTGCCGGTGGTATGGAAGATCTTATAGTGCGAGCGTCCGAGAAATTCGCCGACGCGAATGCCGACCTCATAGCCTGCCACGGCGGCAGTCAGCAGCTCCTGGCCTGAGCGTCCCTCAGCCTGCGCGATTGCCAGCGCTGCCGGAAAGACCACCGCAGCGGGGTGAAAGACGGAGCCATTGTGCACGTCGTCCTGTTCGGCAAAGTGGGACGAGGCGCCGTTGACCATCGCCGCGAACAGCGGCGTTGTCCGCGTACGCGAAATCAGCACCTCGCATGCACCGCCGGACATTCCCACGGACGCTGCGCCGGAGGCGGCACCGCGCGCCGGAGCGCCGGACATCGCGTCAGCAAAGCGGGCGATGGCTTCGACGGGGCGGGCGCCTTTACCGGCCAGCGCGGAGCCGATCCAGTCGAGGAAGAGGTCTTCCGCGCGGCGTACGACGGCGTCCGGAATCTGTCCGAACCGGAGGTTGGCGGCGAAGGTGGCAAGTTCCTGTGTGCTCATGCTGGCTCCTCAGATAGCTTGCTGGCTGCGCAGCGCGGCGATCGACGCGGCGTCGTAGCCGAGGTGAGAAAGAATCCTGTCCGTGTGCTGCCCCAGCGCTGGCACTTCGTCCATGCGTGCTTCCCACGTATTCGGCACGCCCGGCGGCAGCAGGGCAGGCATTGCTCCCGCCGGGGTGCCGACATCAACCCAGCGCTCGCGCGCCTTCAACTGCGCGTGCTGCCACAGATCGTGCATGGAATTCATGTGCGCGTTGGCGATCTGCGCATGGTCCAGACGCTCGATGACCTGCTCGGCGGTGAGTGCCGCGAAGGTCTCAACGATGAGCGCCCGCAGTTCCTGGCGCGCCTCATGCCGCTTGGCGTTGGATGCGAAGCGCGCATCGGTGGCAAGATCAGGCCGCAGCAATACCTTTTCGCAGAACAGCGCCCATTCGCGCTCGTTCTGCAAACCGAGCATCACCACCTTGCCGTCGCCGGCAGGGAAGGGGCCGTACGGATAAATCGTCGCGTGTGCGGCGCCTGCGCGCGGCGGCGGCGAAGCGCCGTCCATGGCGTAATAGAGCGGATAGCTCATCCACTCCGCCAGGCTCTCCAGCATGGACACGTCAATGCGGCAGCCCTTGCCCGTCTTGCCGCGCTGGATCAGCGCCGCGAGGATGTTGGTGTAGGCGTACATGCCCGCCGCAATATCGGCAATCGAACAGCCCGCCTTGGCCGGTTCGTCCGGCGTGCCGGTGATCGACAGGAAGCCCGATTCGCTCTGAATCAGCAGATCGTAAGCCTTCTTGTCGCGATAAGGACCATCCGAACCGTAACCGGAAATATCGCAGACAATCAGGCGCGGATGCGTTGCCTTCAGCGCCTCGTAGGACAGGCCAAGCCGCGCAGCGGCGCCGGGCGCCAGATTCTGTACCAGCACGTCGGCTTCGTCCAAAAGCTTGCCGAGAATTTCCTCCGCAGCGGCGTGCTTGACGTCCAGTGTCAGACTCTCTTTCGAGCGATTCGTCCACACAAAGTGCGAAGCCAGTCCGCGGGCGCGTGCATCGTAGGCGCGGGCAAAATCGCCGACGCCGGGACGCTCAACCTTGATGACGCGTGCGCCGAGATCGGCCAGCTGCCGTGTGCAGAAAGGCGCTGCGATCGCATGTTCCAGCGTGACTACGGTAATGCCGTCGAGTGGTCGCATAGAAAATCTCCTCAGAACGAACGCGGCATGCCCAGGACGTGCTCGGCGATGTAGGACAAAATCAGATTGGTCGAAATCGGCGCGACCTGGTACAGGCGCGTTTCGCGGAATTTGCGTTCGACGTCGTATTCGTGGGCGAAGCCGAAGCCGCCGTGGAACTGCAGACAGGCGTTGGCAGCTTCCCACGATGCATCCGCCGCCAGCATTTTCGCCATATTGGCTTGCGCGCCGCAGGGCTGGTGCGCGTCGAACAGTTCGGCAGCTTTGTAGCGCATCAGGTTTGCCGCTTCGATATTCACGTAAGCTTTCGCGATGGGGAACTGCACGCCCTGGTTCTGGCCGATAGGGCGGCCGAACACTTCGCGCTCGCTGACGTATTTGCTGACCTTGTCGATAAACCAGTAGCCGTCGCCAATGCACTCCGCCGCGATCAGCGTGCGCTCCGCGTTCAAGCCATCCAGGATGTACTTGAAGCCTTTGCCTTCCTCGCCAATCAGGTTCCCGGCCGGGATTTCAAGGTTCTCGAAGAACAGCTCATTGGTTTCGTGGTTGACCATGTTGAGAATCGGCTGCACGCTCATGCCTTTGCCGATCGCCTCGCGCAGATCGACCAGGAAGATGGACATGCCTTCGGACTTCTTCGTAACCTCCGACAACGGCGTCGTGCGCGCCAGCAGAATCATCAAGTCGGAATGCTGTACGCGGGAGATCCAAACTTTCTGGCCATTGACCACGTAGCGGTCGCCTTTGCGCACGGCCGTGGTTTTGATCTTTGTGGTGTCGGTGCCGGTGGTTGGCTCGGTCACGGCCATCGATTGCAGGCGCAATTCGCCGCTGGCGATTTTCGGCAGATAAAACTCTTTCTGGGCTTTGGAGCCGTGACGCAGCAGGGTGCCCATGTTGTACATCTGGCCGTGGCAGGCGCCGGAGTTGCCGCCGCTACGGTTGATCTCCTCCATGATGATCGACGCTTCCGTCAGGCCCAGGCCCGAACCGCCGTATTCTTGCGGGATCAGCGCGGCCAGCCAGCCCGCTTCGGTGAGCGCATTGACGAAGGCTTCCGGATAGCCGCGCGCTTCGTCGACTTCGCGGAAGTAGGAGGCCGGGAATTCTGCGCACAGTGCGCGTACGGCATCGCGGATGTCCTGGTATTGGTCGTTGTTGTGCATTGTCGTTCTCATTCAATGGTGGCTTCGGCCTGCATGGCCAGTTCGCCGCGGTGGTTCAGCGCCCACAGGCTCACGCGGCCATTGCCTTCGGGGCGGCCGCAAACGGTAAAGGGATGGATGTCGAACAGCGGCGACACGGCGCGGAAGCTGAACGTTGTCACGCGCGCCGCCGGTAGTTCGGCGCGCAGCAACTCCATCAGCAAGGTGGCGATCAGCGGGCCGTGCACGATCAGGCCGGGATAGCCTTCCACTTCGGTGACGTAGCTGCGGTCGTAATGGATGCGGTGTCCGTTGAAGGTCAGCGCGGAATAGCGGAACAGCAGCACAGGATCGGGAGTAATTTCGCGCGACCACTGCGCCTGCGCCGGAGCGGGCCTGGGCGCGGGCTGTGGCGAGCCGGGCGCCGGCATATCGCGATAGACGATATCGTGTTCTTCAGTGATGGCGATGCGTCCGCTGCAACGGATTTCATGGCGCACGGTGACAAACACCAGATGCCCGCTGGCGCCCGCCTTGTCCTTCACGTCCAGGATGGACGACGTGCGGCTGATGGCCGCGCCGATCGGTAACGGCTCGGGGAAGGTCAGGCGTCCGCCCGCCCACATGCGGCGTGGCAGCGGCACCGGCGGCAGGAAACCGCCTCGGCGCGGATGGCCGTCGTCGCCGATTTGCGCGGCCGGTGCGACCGACCAGAAATTGATCCAGTGCCACAGCGGCGGCAGGATGGCGTTCGGCGCTGGCGTGTCGAGTGTGGCGGCGAGTGCGCCGACGGCTTCCGGACGCACCACGTCCTGCAGTGTCTCGGTCCTGCCGACCCATTGCTGTAGCAGGGAAAGATCGAAGTCGGACATTGTCGGCTCATTAAGAATTAATCGTTGAGCCAGTGTATGGCGCACAACACGCCGCCACAATTTGCATTTTCGGAAGGGGGGCTTGATAAATCCAAAAGCCGCCCGATCTGACGAGAATAAGTGAAGTTTTTGCTAATGTTTATCGAGGAGAAATCCCATGATCGACATCGACATCAAGGCGCATATCACCCCCGATCCGGAAACACCTCCGCCGCCGGCGGATAAAGAGCCGCCCCCCGACATCGAACCGGTGCCGGTGGAACCACCTGTCGAAGAGCCTATGCCGAAACCGCCGCCTATGAAGGCTTAGGGGCTTCCGGCGGCAGGGGAGGAATCTTGCGGATTTCTTCCTCTGTCTCTTTTTCGGCAGGCGATTTCTCGCCGCTGCCAATATCGTCTTCGTCCATCATGTGATGGCGGCGTTCGGATTCGTCGGGCTCATAGGGCTGGTTCATAGTGTGTCCCTCCTTTCAATTCATCCTAGCAGGGCAAATGCGCTTGCGGCGCGAAGTTGGTTTCAGATAACTAGTGTTGCCGCCTGCCTACATTTATGTCTTTTTGTGCTGACTGTCACATGGGGGTCATCAAAGTCTTTCTATAATCTAGTCATAGACAGTCTCATTGATCTACCGGAGGCCATCATGGGCAATTCCCTGCACAACAAGATCTACCTTGGTCGCCGTATCGACCTGCACACGCGAACCACTCAGGCGCTGTTGTGTATTGGTGCAGTGGCAGGCTTCGCCATCGTCTGGCTGGCATTCCGCGCGTTCAAGTAGCTTGCTCCGCCCCGCGTGGGCGCGTACCATGATGGCCGCAGTAGCCCATCATGGATTTAGCAAGCAATGAAGAACGAAAAATTAAGCACCGACGAATTCAACGCGCTGGACGAGGTTGCCCGCGGCATCAAGGGCAAGCCTAGCGCTTGCGTGGGCCGCAACAGCAAGCGTCTGTCCGGCATCAAACTGATTTCCTTTGGCCGCGACGGCCGTATCACGCTCACGGAGCAGGGCAAGGAACGCCTGTTCCTGCGCCGCTGCGTGATGACCTTGAAAGCGCTGATCGATAACACTGCCGCGCCGGTGGATGCGGATGTGGCGCTCTTCCTCGGCAAGAAGTCGCACATCGTTGCGGTGGAAGGCGGCTTTGAAGTCACCGCTAAGGGACGCGAGTCCCTGGCCGATATCGAGGCGCAGGGACTTTAAAACCGGCAACCCCTAGTGGCAGCCACGATGTGGCAGCCACTTCGCCGAAGCCCGTGGCCCCGACAAGGTGGCAGCCACTTCGCCGAAGCCGGTGGCCCTGACAAGATGGCTACCACTTCACCGAAGCCCGCGGCTCTGTCGAGGTGGCTGCCACATCGTGGCTGCCACCAGGGGTTAGGGGTTAGGGTTTAGGCTGGAACCCGTCAGCAGTAATTTCCAGCTCGGTCACCTCGCCATACTTCTGAGCGATCTGGCGAATCGACTCCGCCTTGCCGACCAGGACGGTCTGCAGGTTCTTGCGCGGGAAATGCTTCTCGACCAGCAGCCTGGCGCGTTCCGGCGTCAAGCTGTCCACATCGCGCATGAAGTTGTCGATCTGGTCGCGGCTCACACCCAGCGCATACATATCGCCCAGCAGGGCCGCCAGCTGCTCGCTGGTTTCGAAGCGCGGCGGGAACTGGCCCTTCACATAGGCCTTGGCCGATTCCAGCGTAGCTTTGTCGATGCCCTTGTCCCACAGCCGCTCGTAAGTCTTGTGCGCCAGATCCAGCGCCGCTTCCGTTTTCGGCAGCGCGGTGAAAGACGAGATCGAGAAAGTGCCGGTCTGCGACAAAGGACTGAAGGCGCTGCTGGCGCCGTAAGTCAGGCCGGTATTGGTGCGCAGCTCGTCGTTCAGCCATGAGGTGAAGCGTCCGCCGAGAATCGTGTTCAGCACCTGCAGCGGTACATAGTCCGGATCATTGCGCGCGATGCCCGGACCGCCGATCAGGAAAGTGGTTTCGATCGCGTCGGACTTATTCACCAGCCACACACGCGATTTGTCCGCATGCACCTGGCCGTAATCGGCGCGCTGTGGCGCCGGGCCTTCCGCATGCCACTGGCCGAACAGCGTCTCGACCTGCTGGCGCATCGCTTTCGGATCGAAGTCGCCGACCACAATGATGGCCGCGTTATCGGGACGGAAGTAGTGCTGGTAGAAGCCTTGCACATCGTCCTGCTTCAGCGCGCCCAGGCTGTTGACGGTGCCGCCAGGTGGATTGCCATAGGCCGCGCCGCCGAACAGCATGGCGCGGTAATAGGTGCCCGCCACCTGGCGCGGGCTTTCCTTGGCCTGGCGCAGCACATTCATTTTGCGTCCGCGCAGCTTGTCCAGCTCCTTGGCGTCGAAGCTGGGCTGCTGCACCAGTTCAGCAAACAGCGGCAGCAGGACAGGGATGTCCTTCTGCGCGAAGTTCGCCTGCACCGTGCTCTGTTCGGTGCCGCTGCCGCCGGACAGCACACCGCCGCGGAAGTCGAAAGCTTCGTCAATGGCGGCCTTGTTGTGTGTCAGGCTGCCGAGCAGGATGGCATCGCCGGTCAGGTTGGCAAGACCCGGCTGCTGGCCGTCGTTCACAGCGCCGGCCTTCACCACGGCACGCACGGAAATCAGCGGCACTTCGTGGCGCTCCATCATGTAGACGGTAAGACCGTTCGGCAGCCTGGCGGTTTCAAAGGCGGGCAGCTTGAAGTCGGCGGCTTGCGCAGTCGCAGCGGCGCCAACGAGGGTGAGTGCGATCAGTTTATTCATTCGTTCACTCCTCTTTCGCGGCCAGCACGCCGATGGTGCGCTGCGACTTCTTCAGGTATTTGGCGGCCACGTTCTGGATATCGGCCACGGTCAGCTTTTCATATTGGGCAGGTTCATCGAACATCTTGCGGTAATCGCCAAAGAAGACTTCGTGATTGCCCAGTTGGAGCGCCTTGCCGTTGATGGTTTCCTGCGCGCGATAGAGGTTCAGCAACTTGGCGTTCTTTACCTTCTGCAGTTCTTCTTCGGTGACGCCGTCCTTGATCACTTTGTCGATCGCAGCCAGCAGCGCTTCTTCGATTTTGTCGGCGCCTACATTGCCGGCGGAGACGGTGTAGAAATAGAGCAGGCCAGGATCGAAACCGTCTGTGCTGAAGGCGGACACACTGTTGGAGATCTGCGTGTCGACCAGGGCCTTGTACAGGCGCGAGGTCTTGCCGTCCGCGAGCAGGCTTTGCAGCACGTCCAGCGCATAGTAGTCGGGGTGGTTCGCTTCCGGCACCTTGTAAGCGACCATCACGTTCGGCGCGCTGGCGCTGGCCTTGGCGATGAACAGGCGGCGTTCGCCTTTCTGTTCAGGCTCTTTGGTGCGAACAGCCGGCGGAACAGGGCGCTTGGGAATGCTGCCGAAGTATTTGGTGGCGAGCTGCTTCACGTTGTCGACTTTCACATCGCCCACGATCACCGCCACCGCGTTGTTGGGCGTGTAGTAAGTGTGGAAGTAGGTCTCCAGGTCTTTCTGGTTCCACGACTTGATGTCGGATTCCCAGCCGATCGTGGGGATCGCATAAGGATGGGCGGTGAAGGCGACGCTGTTCAGGTCTTGCATCAGCATGCGCACATTGGAGTTTTCCAGTCCCGTGCTGCGTTCGGACAGTACCACACCGCGCTCGCTCTCCACCATCTTCGGGTCGATGGACAGGCTGGCGATGCGGTCGCCTTCCAGCTTGAACACGGTTTCCAGCGCACTGGCAGGGAACCAGTCCTGATACACCGTCACGTCGCTATTGGTGTAAGCGTTGTTCGCGCCGCCTTTGGCTTCCATGGTGCGGTCGAACATCTTCGGTCCGTAATGCCTGGAGCCGTTGAACATCATGTGCTCGAAGAAGTGCGACAGGCCGGTGATGCCGGGCGCTTCATTGCGCGAACCGACTTTCCAGAAGGTGTACATATTCGCGTTCGGAATCGCGCTGCTTTCGAGGACTATGAACTTCATTCCGTTCGGCAGGGTAAACGACTTCACCTGATCCGCCGTCAATGCGGCTTGCGCATAGGACGCCGCGGCATACGCCACCGACGCCGCCAACAGTCTCCACTTCATTGATTCTCCCTTTCCTGGTTTTATGAGCGCGCACCGACGCTGATGACGGCTGCTCCGGCCAGTGCCAATCCGGCGCCAATCAGATCCGTCGCTGATGGACGCAGACCGTCGACAGCCCACAGCCATCCGATGGCTGCGGTAATGTAGATCGCGCCGTAGCTGGCATATACGCGGCCACTTGCTGCCGGGTGCAAAGTCAGCAGCCACACAAACGCCGCCAGGCTGGCCGCCGCCGGCAGCAGAAGCCACGCGGGACCTTTACCGCTGAACCAGAGCAGCGGCAGGTAGCAGCCAAGCAGTTCAGCGATGGCGGTGACGAAAAACAGGCCAATGGTTTTTAACAGGTCTACGTTCAGCATGCGGGCAAGCATAAGCCATTTGTGGTGGTTTATGAAGAAATATGGTCGAATAAGGTCTGGCGAAATCGGGATATCTACCTATGCGAACTTCGATTGGCCTGCTGGCCGTGTGTTGGTCTTTTACTTCGCTCGCGCAGGCGAGCTGCTATTCCGCGCTGAAGGCGCAAATGCCGCAGGCGGGTACTGTGATTTTTGGTGAGCTGCATGGGACGACGGAGATTCCGAAGTTCTTCAGCCAGTGCGTGCGCGAGTTTGTGAGCAATGGCGAGGAGGTGCGCGTATTCCTTGAGTTCCCGGCTTCGCAGTCTGCGGCCGCGGGCCGTTATCTGCGCAAGGAGGCGGATGAGCCGGTGTTGCTGTCCGCACCGCATTGGAAGACCGAAGACGGACGCGCGAGCCAGGCCATGCTGGCGCTGTACCGCGATCTGCGCGGCTTGCAGGCGCCGGGTGTGACGCTGTCCGGTATCGATGCGGATGCCGGTGAAGCGGACCGCGAGCAGGCCATGGCGCGCAACTTCCTGGCCGCTTACTCGCCCAAGGCATACAACCTGGTCCTGGTCGGCAACCTGCACGCTCAGTTGGGCAAGAGCCGCTTCAGCAGCATCGGCGGCGCGCCATTTGGCCAGCGCATTCAGGAGCGCCTCAATAAAGTGATCAGCCTGGACGCACGCTACCAGGCGGGCACTGCGTGGATCTGCACGGGCTATTGCGGCAAGATGGATTTGTCGGGCAACCAGCCCACGGGTGGTGCGCTGGGTATCGCCATGACCGGTGAGGACCCAGCGTTTTCGGGCGTTTTCAGCGTGGGCAAAGTCACCGCTTCGCCGCCTGCGCGCTGAACTGGTAAGCTAGGGGCATTACAACAACTGGATGTCCTGAAATGGAAAGCCCGATGCACTGGTCGGCTCACGAGCTGACGATGACTGTTTTGATGACGCCGGATATGGCGAACTTTTCCGGCAACGTACACGGTGGCGCGATTCTGAAGCTGCTGGATAGCGTGGCTTATGCCTGCGCGAGCCGCTATTCGGGCAGCTATGTGGTGACGCTGTCGGTGGATCAGGTGATGTTCCTGCAGCCGATTCATGTGGGCGAGCTGGTGACCTTCCTGGCGTCGGTGAACTACACGGGCCGGACGTCGATGGAGGTGGGCATTCGCGTGGTGACGGAGAACATCCAGCAGCGCCTGGTGCGCCATGCGAACAGCTGTTATTTCACGATGGTGGCGGTGGACAAGGACCGCAAGCCGCTGGCCGTGCCGGCGCTGGTGCCGGAAACCGAGGAACAGAAGGCGCGTTTCGAACAGGCCGAGTTGCGCAAGGCTGCGCGGCAGCAGGTGGCGCAGGCCAGGAGGAAGTAGGCGGAGCTGAAATGGCGGATCAATGATCCGCCCTACGCCGGATCAATGATCCGCCCTACGCCGGATCAATGATCCGCCCTACGCCGGATCGATGATCCTCCCGACGCCGGATCGTCTCAGGTGGGGCGGATCATCGATCCGCTGTAGTCAGGTAGGGCGGATCATCGATCCGCCGTTGCATGCTTAAACGCGGCGCTGGTCAGGATAGATCAGCGTGCGCACGGCAACCTGGTGCGGCACGCCCATGGCGGCCAGAAATTCGGCAGCGCGGCGCAGCCCGATCTCGGGCAGGGCGGCAATGGCTTGATTCACTACATCGCGCGTGCGATGGTCTGAGCGCACCTGTTGGCGGTGCAGAGGTGTGGTTTGCATTTTTCTTTTCCCTGTTTCGGCGCGGTCAGGCACGCAGCAGTGCCGGCTGCCCGCCATCCAATTGCTTGCCCTCTTGCAACATCTGCTCGAACTCCGGCGGGGCGACCGGGCGGCTGAAATAATAACCCTGCATTTCGTCACAGCCGTGACGGCGCAGGAATTCCAGCTGCTCCTCGGATTCTACACCTTCCGCGATCACCCGCAGATTCAGGTTGTGGGCCAGGGCGATGATGGAGATGATGATGGCCGCGTCATCCGCATCGGTAGCGATGTCCGAAACGAAGGAACGGTCGATCTTCAGGACATCGATAGGGAAGTTGCGCAGGTAAGAGAAACTTGAGTAGCCGGTGCCGAAATCGTCGATGGCCAGCGCCACGCCGAGGGCCTTCAGCTCGTGCAGCAGGCTGACGGCCTGCGCCACATCGTTCATGAACAGGCTTTCGGTCAGCTCGATTTCCAGCGCGGACGGAGGCAGGCCGGATTCAGCCAGCACGCCCGCAATCGACGCCACCAGATTCTGCTGGCCGAACTGGCGGGCCGACAGGTTCACACCCACGCGCAGGCCGCTGAAGCCTGCGTCGTGCCAGGTCTTGGCCTGCATGCAGGCCGTGCGCAGCACCCAGGCGCCGATCGGCACGATCAGCCCTGTTTCTTCCGCCAGACCGATGAAGCGCGCCGGCGGCACCATGCCCAGTTCCGGATGCTGCCAGCGCAGCAGGGCTTCCATGCCGATGATGCGGCCGGTTTCCATGTCCACCTGCGGCTGATAGTGCAGCACGAATTCATTGCGCTCCAGCGCATTGCGCAGCGCGCTCTCGATGCGGATGCGCTCCTGCGCCTCCTCGTTCATGGCAGGCTGGTAGAACTGGAAGCAGTTGCGGCCGCGCTTCTTGGCCGAATACATGGCGATGTCCGCGTGCTCGATCAGGTGCTGGGCCGGGGTGCCGTCCGCCTCGTACACCGCTACGCCGATGGAGCAGGTGACGAAGAACTCTTTACCCTCCAGCATGACCGGCTGCGCCAGCGCCTTCATCACGCGCTCCACGATCGCCGGTGACAGGGACTCGTCCGGATACTCGCTCAGAATTGCCACGAATTCGTCACCCGACAAACGCGCCACGGTATCGCTCTCGCGCACGCTCGATTGCAGGCGCGTGGCCACGGTCTTCAGCAGCAGGTCGCCCGCCTTGTGGCCCAGCGAGTCGTTGACGAACTTGAAGCGGTCCAGGTCAATCAGCATCACCCACAGCGGATGGCCGGAGCGGTTGGCATAGGCGATGGCCTGTTGCAGTCGGTCCTGCAACAGCATGCGGTTCGGCAGGCCGGTCAGCACGTCATGGTGGGCGATATGCTGGATGCGCTGCTCGGCCAGTTTGCGGCCCGTGATCTCGCTGCCGGTACCGCGGTAGCCTTTGAAATTACCCTGCGCGTCGTACACCGGCTCGCCGCTGGTGGTGAACCAGCGCGTCACGCCGTCGTTGCCGACGATCGAATATTCCAGATTGGAGAACGGCAGGCGGGCCTGCAAACGGGCCATATGCTCGCGGCCCCACTTGGTGTTCAGCATCTCCGGGTAGGATTCCCAGCGCGTGCGGCCGATGTAGTTTTCCTTGGTCAGGTGGCCTTTTTCGAAGAAGGCGCCGGTGATATTGGTGAAGCGGTATTGCGAGTCCTGCTCCCAGTACCAGTCCGAGGACAGGGCCAGCAGGCGGCGGAAGCGTTGTTCGCTGTCCTGCAAGGCGCGTTCGGTGTGTTTGCGCGCCGCCACGTCCGCGTTCAGCCGCTCGTTGCTGCGCTGGAGATCGGCGGTGCGCGCATCCACCAGCAGCTGCACCCGGCGCGAGCGCATCACCAGCGTGTGCACCAGCACCGCGCTCAGAATGCTGAACAGGATGCCGCCCAGCAGCGTGCCCAGCGAACCGAGATGGTCATCCAGGAAGGGGCGGGGCAGGGCGTCGATGCGCACGCTCCAGGACGTGCCCAGCACATCGAACTTGCGCAGATCACGGTCGCGATAGTTCAGTCCCAGCACGCGGTGCAGGCCTTCGAAAATGCTTTCCGGCTCGTTCTGCACGCCGTGGCTGAAGACCAGATTGTCCGCATCGCGCGCATCGCCGGCGTACACGCGCAGCATGACTTGCGGGTCGTCCAGCAGGCCATTGTTCTGCAGGATGGTGTAGACCAGATGGTGGCCGCGGATCACGGCGGCGGTGTCGCCGATCCATGCCGCGCGGCGTTCCTCATAGGTTTCGGTGGGCGCGCCAGGACGGTAGACCGGCATGATCATCACAAAGCCGCGGTTGCCCACCGAACCTTGGGCCAGCTGGATCAGGGCCGTGGCGGCCGGGCGTCCGGTCCGCAGAATCCGGTCGACGGCCTTGCGCACCGAGGGATTGCTGCCTGCATTCAGTCCCAGCGCGATTTCATTGCCTTCCAGCGGTTCCAGGTAATCGACCACGTTGTAGAAGTCGCGCTGCTGCGCGGTCGCGATGCCGGATTCCGATAGCTCGGTGATGGTGAAGCCGGGATAGCGGGGCCGCATCGACGCTTCGTAAGCGGCGCGTTCGGCCAGCGGGACGACGCGGTGGTAATTGAAGGCCTGGATGAAGGGATAGCGCAGGACCAGCGGCTCGGTGAAGGTATGGAACTGCTCGCGCGACACCGGCGCCACGGTGCGGAACAGCTGATTGGTCATGCTCAGCACTTCCACCGCGTCATCCAGCCCACGCCGGATGGCGGCCACCCGCACATTGGCGCGCTGCTGGAAACCCAGTTCCAGCTTGCCGTATTCGAGGGCGCTGACGGCGACGAAGAGAATGGCGGTAACGGCAAGCCCGGCGCCAAATGTCAGCGCGGCTGCTCCGTAGACCGATGTTCTCCTGCGGCGATTCGCCATGTCGTCCCTGAATGGTTGCAAAAATGCCAGACCGGGCGTCCGGCTGCGCCCTTCAGTGTGGCATAAATTGGTGCATGGTGGAAATATTTGCCGCTCAAACGTCAACTGTGCGGCGCAAGCGCGCAACAGTCCAGTGAGCCAGCAGGCGGTTGGCGAGGGCAAAGCCGAGGCCGGGACCGTAGCCGCCGTAGGCCGCCACCTTGCGCTGCATGCGGCTTGCCGGCATGCCTGGCGTCCGTCCGGGGCGGATGGCGAACACGATGCGGTTGTTGCCGGCGATGCCGGTGAACTGGCAGATGCGCTCCTGGAAGCAGTCGCGCAGGCGGGCCAGGGTGGATGGGTAGCGCGGATCGTAACTAAACATATTAGCGACCAGCACGCCATCCGGCCGCAGCGCGCGCCGGCAATCGGCGTAGAAGCGTGCGCTGGTCAGGGCTGGCGGCAAACCTTCGGCGTCGAAGCCATCTACCAGAAGTACATCGGCCGAGTCGCGCAATTGCGGCATGTAACGCACCGCATCGGCGTGAATCACCTTGAAGCGCTCGTCGTCTTGCGGGATTTTGAAGCGCTCGCGCAGGGCGATCACGTCTTCGCTCAGTTCCAGCACGGTGATGCGGCTGTTGGGCAGGTAGCGGTAGCAGAATTTGGCCAGCGAGCCGCCGCCCAGGCCCACCATCACGATATGCTGCGGACGCGGCTTGAACAACACGAAGCACATCATGGCGCGGGCGTAGGCCAGCACCAGGCTGTAGGGATCGGCCGGGTCCATCTGGCTCTGGATCTCGCCCGGCGTGAATTCGAGCGAAACATGGCGCCCGCGCCGTCGGACCTGTGGTTGCTTGCTGAGAGCGGAAGACATTTTGCTAACTTGTTGTCAACTATGATGTTCTGATAAGCTGGCGGGTTGGAGACAAGTGTACCGGGATCGCGTTTACATCAGCAACTTTTATAGGTACATTGCCAACCATATGCCCCCGGGGGCCGAACGGAGAAGAGCATGTTTTTAGATCACCCGACCATTACTGCAACCAACAGCTTTACCGAACCTGACCGTATTGAGCGCCTGACGCGCGTGTATGGCTATGTCGCCGCCCTGGCGGACATGACGGGCAAGGAGCATTTCATCGAAAAGGTCAGCCAGCTGCACGACCACAAGGGTACCCTGATCGTGTTCTGGCACGATACTCCTTCCGAAGAGGAAAAAGACCTCTTCACCAAAGCCTGGGCCAGCAAAGTAGGCGACGGCAGCACCAACGTCGAACACGAGATCTGACCGCGGCTCCGCCGCCAAGCAATGGATATCAAAACCCTGGTTCTGGCACTGGCGCTGGGCAATCTGAGCCTGTGCGCCGCCCTGTTTTTCTTTGAGTACGAAAGCAAGAAGTCGCTGACGCTGTCCACCTGGGCGGTGGCCAAGCAGTGCCAGGCCGTGGCCTGGTTCCTGTTGTACTTCCGCGGCGTGGTGCCGGAATGGCTGTCCGGACCGGCGGCCATGGCCATCCTGCTGGCGGGCTTCGCACTCGATGCCGGCGCCTTGTGGGAAGCGGCCAGCAAGCCGGGATGGCGGCGCGTGCTGCTGCCGGGGCTTGGCGCCGCGGTGGCGGTGCTGCTGGCGCTGCACGTGCTGGATGCCGATCCAGGCCTGCGTATTGCGGCCGGCTCGCTGCTGGTGGCGGCGTTCTTCCTGTCAGGCGTGGCGGCATTGGCGGTCGCGTGGCGCGGCGGCAGCATGCTGCGCCGTTTCCTGATCGTCGCCATGTTCGTGCTGACCGTGGTGGTGGCCGTGCGCGGCGCGCTGACGGCGCTGTTCCCGCTCGGCTTGTCCTGGCTCAGCCCTCCGGCCATGCAGATGTTCGGCTTCGGCGCCTTCTATCTGATGATGCTGACCAATGCCTTCGGCTACCTCCTGCTGTCGCGCGAGAAGCTGCAGGGCGAGCTGGCGCGGCTGGAAATTGTCGATCCTTTGACCGATGTGCCGAACCGCCGCGGTTTTTATCAGGCGCTGGCGCCGTGGATGGCGCTGGCGCGCCGTCCGGGCCAGCCGACCGCCCTGATTTTGCTCAGCCTTGACCAGTTCAAACGCGTCAATGATAGCTATGGCCATAATGCTGGCGATGCGGCGCTGAAAGCCATGGTCGATACCTGCAAACGCCAGCTGCGCGATAGCGATCAGATCGGCCGTCTGGGTGGCGCCGAATTTGCCATCCAGCTGCCGCGTACCTCGCTGGAAGACGCAAAAATGGTGGCGGGGCGCATTCGCAATGCCATTTCCTCGACGCCGGTGAAGACCGAGCGCGCCTTGATCAATCTCACGGCCAGCATGGGCGTGACCACCATCCGCGCCGAGGACAGCACCGTCAGCCTGTTCAAGCGCGCCGACGAAGCCCTGCAATCCGCCAAGCTGCGCGGCGACAACCAGATCGCCGAAGCTAGCCAGCCGGCTGAGGCATAAAGAACCCGAGGCGTGAACCCGGTGCCTGCCACGCCGTGGCAGGCACCGGCCTTTCTGTCGCTGGTTTTGTCATTACCCCGTAACAATGCTCCCGTATTGTGGTAGCATTTTCGGTATAAACGATATAAATGGAATCGACCATGTTTGCCGCCGTCGATCTCGGCTCCAATAGCTTCCGTCTCTCCATCGGCCAGCACGATGGTGAAACTATCCGCATACTGAAAAGCCAGCGTGAACCCATCCGTCTTGCTGCCGGCCTCGATGCCAATGGCAATCTGACGCAGGACGCGATGCAGCGCGCGCTGATGTGCTTGAAAAATTTTCGTATCCTGCTGGCTGCGTACGAACTTGACGCGGTGCGCGTGGTGGCGACTGCCGTGCTGCGCGCCGCACGCAATTCCTCAACCTTCCTGCCGCAGGCCGAGCAGGCCATCGGCTATCCGATCGAGATCATCTCCGGCGAGGAAGAGGGCCGCCTGATTTATATGGGCGTAGCCAACGCACTGGGTCAGCCGAACGAGCGCCGCCTGGTGGTGGATATCGGCGGCGGCTCCACGGAGCTGATTCTGGGCCGCGGCCTGGACATCGAACGCGCCGAATCCTTCAGCGTGGGCAGCGTGAAGCAGAGCCTGTCCTTCTTCATCAATGGCCGCATCGATGCGCCATCGTTTGAAGCGGCGATCCTGTCGGCACGCAGCCATTTCGAGGATGGGGCGCCGCCTTATCATCCGGAATACTGGAAGCGGGCTTACGGCTCCTCCGGCACCATCCGCGCCATTGCCGAAATCATCGAGAAGAACAAGCTGGGCGACGGCATCACGCCCGCCAGCCTGAATGAAGTGCGCAAGCGCTTTATCGCCATCGGCCAGGTCGGCAAGATCGACATGCCCGGCCTGCGTCCCGACCGCGCCAGCACCGTCATCGGCGGCCTGGCCATTCTGATCGGCGTCATGCACGAACTGGGCGTCGAGCGGCTGGAACCGGTGGAAGCGGGCCTGCGGCTGGGCGTGATGTGGGATCTTTACCTGCGCTCCATGCGCCGCGACCGCCGTGAAGAATCGGTGCGCAGCTACATCCGCAAATTCCACGTGGACGAAGCGCGCGCCGACCGCGTGGCGAACGACGCCTTGACCTTGTTCCAGCAGATGAAGCCGTCCAGCGATGGCATGGGACGCTATCTGTTCTGGTGCGCGCTGATGCACGAGACGGGCATGGTGGTGTCGCAGACCGGCTACCATAAGCACGCGGCCTATATGGTCGAAAACGCCGATCTGCCGGGCTTTACCACCCGCGAGCAGAAGGTGATGGGGCGCATGGTCCTCGCCCAGAAGGGCAATCTGCGCAAAATCAGCGAGTATTTGCTGGATTCCGATTTCGCCAAGGCAGTCGTGGCGCTGCGTCTGGCAGTTCTCTTCATGCATTCGCGCATTACAGTCGACGACAAGTGCGTCAAGCTGCGCATGAAGAACCGTATCGATTTGGAAGTAAAGCGCGAACGCGTGGCAGAACATCCTACGCTGTCGTACTGGATGGAGAAGGAACAGGAGTTCTGGGACGAGGTTGGAGTGGATTTTAGTATCAGGACTACTGCTTAAAAGTTAAAAATAGTATATATTGTTTATATTATTCAATAAAAGGAACAGTCCATGAATGCCACGAAAGCCAAACCGGCCGCCAAAACCGCTGCCAAGCCTGCAGCCAAAGCCACTGTGAAACCTGCAGCTCAAGCGGCTGTAAAACCTGCTGCCAAAGCAGCCGTCAAGCCAGCGGCCAAGCCTGCTGCTAAACCGGCCGCAAAACCGGCCGCCAAAACCGCCGCTGCCAAGGCGCCTGCTGCCAAACCAGCCGCCAAGACCGCCGCTCCAAAGGCTGCAGCGCCAAAAGCTGCAGCCGCGAAGCCAGCTGCCAAGGCCCCAGCCGCCAAGCCAGCCAAGGCTGCAAAACCTGCCAAGGCGCCGAAAGCTGCAAAACCAGCCGACAAGCCAGTCGATGCGCTGAAGCCGCGCAAGGAAAAGCTGGTGCGCGACAGCTTCACCATGCCGGAAGCCGAGTACGCAGTGCTGGGCCAGGTGAAAAAAGCCTGCCTGAAGGCCGGTTTCGAAGTGAAGAAGAGCGAATTGCTGCGTATCGGCGTCGCCCTGATTTCCCAGATCGACCTGGCCACCCTGCAGAGCGTTTTGGCGTCTTTGCCACAGCTGAAGACCGGTCGCCCTAAGAAGGCGTGACCATGTCATAGAACTGACATAGAAATGTCATGTTCTGGCAGTAATCAATAGTTACGCTTGCTCTGACTCAACTAGGAGGCAGAGCATGCAAAACACTATTCAAGTAGTAGAACAGAAGGTCGTCACCGGTCGCCTGCTGCTGAGCATGGCCAGCACCCAGGAAGAACTGCGCGAAGTCCAGCGTCTGCGCTACAAGGTGTTCATTGAGAGCATGGGGCTGACTTCCCTGGCCAGCGAAGATGGCCTGGACAGCGATGAATTCGATGAAGTCTGTGATCACCTGATCGTTCGCGAAGCCGACAGCCTGAAGGTCGTCGGCACCTATCGTCTGCTCAACCCGGCCGGAGCCCGCAAACTGGGCCGCGTATATTCCGAAAACGAATTCGATCTGGGCCGCCTGCGCCACCTGCGCAACCGCATGGTTGAAGCGGGCCGCGCCTGCATTCACCCGGATTACCGCGGCGGCAGCGTAATCATGCTGCTGTGGTCCGGCCTGGCCGAGTACATGCGCCGTCACCAGTGCGAATACCTGACCGGCTGCGCCAGCATCAGCCTGGCCGACGGTGGCCACAACGCCGTCGCGGTGTATGAGCACCTGAAGAAAAGCCATATGGCGCCGCCTGAGTACCGCGTGACCCCGCACCTGCCGTTCCCGATCGGCCAGGTGGAAGCAGCCCGCGCGCCACAGGTTCCGCCCCTGCTGAAAGGCTATATGCGCTCTGGCGCCTGGATCTGCGGCGAACCGGCCTGGGACCCTGATTTTGAAAGCGCGGACCTGTACCTGATGATGCCGCTGGCGAATCTGGACAACCGCTACGCCCGTCACTACGGCGTTGCCGCCTAAGCTGTACTGACTGTACCCCCGCGCCGCGTGCCCAACTGTGCACGCGCGCGCGGCGCCTCATTTCTTACCATGCAGACTGGCATTGTGAGATCTGAGGTGAACCATGCAATTCGATCCCCCGCAGCGCGCGGGCTACCAGGAGCGCGCCATCGTGCGCCATCGCGGCCGGCAAGCCGCTCAAGCCACCGATAACGTGGCGGAAGAAGTGCCGGTGGCACTGGTCTTTAATGGCATCTCCCACGCCGTGATGATGGCGACACCGCGCGACCTGGAAGAACTGGCGGTCGGCTTTGCCCTGACCGAAGGCATTGTGCGCGCCGAATCCGAGATTTACGACCTTGAAGCCCGCATTCTGCCTGCGGCGGCGGAGGTGCAGCTGACCATCGCGCAGGGCGCCTTCATGCAGATCAAGGAGCGCCGCCGCTCCTTGGCCGGCCGCACCGGTTGCGGCGTATGCGGCATCGAGAGCCTGGAGCTGCTGGATCTCTCGCCGGAACCCATTCCACCGTCCGATTTGCCGGAGCCGCTGGCGCCTGCCATCGAGCGCGCGGCCCGCGAGCTGGGGCAGCATCAAGCCCTGATGCGCCAGACCGGCGGCGTGCATGCCGCCGCCTGGTGCCGACTGGATGGCGCCGTTCACCGCGTATTCGAGGACGTGGGCCGTCACAATGGCCTGGACAAGCTGGTGGGCCATCTCGCCATGCAGGGTATCGATATGCGCCAGGGCTTCGTCTTCTTATCGAGCCGCGCGAGCTACGAGCTGGCGCGCAAGGCGGCGCGCATGCAGATTCCCATGCTGGCCACGATTTCGGCACCCACCTCGCTGGCCATCGATATCGCCCGCCAGGCAGGCCTGAAACTGGTCAGCTTCTGCCGCGCCGACGGCTTTGTCGAATACACGGAGGTGGAACATGCCTGATCCCGTCAGCTTGCGCATCGCCGTATTCACCGTCAGCAGCCGCCGCACGGCAGCCGATGACACTTCCGGCGACCTGCTGGCCGAACGCCTGCAAGCGGCTGGCCATCAGCTGGTACGGCGAGCCATCGTGCCGGATAATTTGTACGAAATCCGCCGCGTCATGAGCGACTGCATCGCCGAAAACGAGATTCAGGTGGTGCTGACCAGCGGCGGCACCGGCTTTGCGGCGAATAATGTGGTGCCGGAGGCGGTGCTGCCGCTGCTGGACCGCGAAGTGCCGGGATTTGGCGAGATGCTGCGTCAGCTGTCCTACGACGATATCGGCACGTCCGCCTTGCAGGCCCGCGCGCTGGCGGGCATCGCCAATGAGACGCTGATTTTCTGCCTGCCGGGTTCCCCCGGTGCCTGCCGGCTGGCCTGGGACGGTATCCTCGCCGAACAATTGGACAGCCGCCACAAGCCCTGCAACTTCGCCTCGCGCTTCAAACCTTAAGGACAAGCCCCCGTGCCGGACGCCTGGCTGCGCACCGCCCTGGCGATATCGGCGGCCATATGGGCGATATTGCGCCGATGGCCCATCACTAATGCCTCATTGCCTGCTGCCACTTCTTCGCGGGCGATGGTGCGGCAGGTCAGGACTTGCTGGCTGCCCGCCGGGCGGACGCTCCACACCGCGTCCAGCAGGGCATACTGGCCGGGCGCGGACTCGAAACGCTGCACGCTGGTGCTGATGCGATAGACCGTGGCCTTGTCCGGCGGCTGGGTGCGGAACACGTCAATCGCGCCAAGCTCGCCCGACACCGCCAGCGACAGTGCCTGTCCGATTTCCGAAGCGGGTGGCGAAGCCCAGCGCTCCTGCTCCAGCACGTCGATGCGTCCTTCACCCGAGGTCACCACCAGCTGGCTGCGCGCCAGTTGCTGCGGCACGCTTACATTGTGCACTTCGATGTAGTAGCCGGGATTGGGCGCGGCGGAGGCGGGCGCCATGCCGCTGCTGAGGCTATAGAAGTGTTCCGGCGGCGCGCTCGCGCAGCCTGCCAGCAGCAACGCGGCTGCCGCGCCGCCTGACCAAACGTGCCAGCGCATCATTTGTTCTCCTTCATGGGCAAGGGTTTGGCGCGGATGATCGCCTCCGGATGGCGTTCAAGGTAGTCGGACAATTCGCTCAGCGATTGCAGCGTTTGCGTCAGCTGCTGCAGCGCGGTGCGGAGGTCGGACTGCACCGGCGAATCCTGCTGCAGCACCTGCTGCGCCGCGCCGAAGGTCTGGCGCGCCTCGCCCAGCGTGGCCTGCAGCTCCGGCACCAGCTGCGCATCGACTTTCTTGAACAGCGTATCGGCGCTCTTCAGCGAATCGCGCAGGTTGTTGCCGATCTGGTCGAACGGCACTTTATCCAGCTTGCGCGCGATGCTGGCGATCTGGGTCTGCAACTCGTCCAGCGCATTCGGCACCGTCGGCACCTCGATCGGATAGGCGCTCATATCCAGCTTGACTTGGGCCGCGTTGGGGAAGAAGTCCAGCGCGATGTACAACTGGCCGGTCAGCAGATTCCCTGTGCGCAGCTGGCCGCGCAGGCCGTGGCTGACCATGCGTTCCAGTACCACCGGACCGGCATTGCGGTCCTGCTCGTCCGCCACCGTGGCCTGGAAGCGGCGCCCCAGGCGGCTTGGGTACATGTCCACCGTGACCGGCATTCTGAAGTCCTTCTTGACCGGATCGAATTCCACGCCCACCGAACGCACTTCGCCCAGCACGATGCCGCGGAAGTCCACCGGCGCGCCAGGCGACAGGCCGCGCACCGACTGGTTGAAGTAGAACACGGTGGTAATCGGCGCGCCATCCTGTTCGCGCATCGCCTTGGCCTGATCGGAGGCCAGCGGGAAGTCGCTGCCGGCCTGCGCCAGGGCATCCGGTTGCCGTCCGCTGAGCGATTCGAAGGCGATGCCGCCAATCAGCAAGGCTGCCACCGATTGCGTATTCAGCTTGAAGCCATTGGAATCGAGCCGCAGATCGACGCCGCTGGCATGCCACCAGCGCGTATTCTTGCCGACATACTGGTCGTACGGCGCATTGACGAAGACCTTGATTGCCACGCCCTGGCCATGATTCTCCAGGTCGTAGCCGATCACCTGGCCGACCGTGATCCGGCGGTAGTAGATGGGCGAGCCGGCATCGATCGAGCCCAGTGTCTCACTGTGCAAGGTGTACTGCGTGCCTTTCTGGTCGCCCGCCACTTGCGGCACTTTCTCCAGACCTGTGAATTCGTGGCTGGTGTCCTGCGATTTGCCGGCATCGACGCCGATATAGGCGCCGGATAGCAGGGTCCCGAGTCCGGACACACCGCTGACGCCAATGCGCGGCTTCACGACCCAGAAGCGCGTATCGGCCGCCGTGAAGCGTCGTGCATCCTTGTTCATGTCGATGGTTACCAGCACCTTGCTCAAGTCCGTCGACAGGGAGATAGCGCGTACCAGGCCGATTTCCACATCCTTGTATTTCACTTTGGTCTTGCCGGCCTCCAGGCCCTCACCGCTGCGGAAGCTGACCACCACGGTCGGCCCCTGGTCCAGATAGGACCTGGCCACCAGCGTGATCCCGATCAGCGCCGCAATCAGGGGCACCAGCCAGACCAGGGAAGGCAGCCAGCGGCCGGCCTTGTCGACCCTCGGTTCGGGCAGCGGGGCGCCAGCCGTGTTGGGCGGCTGGCCGTCGTTTTCAGACATGTTGTTCTCCATTCGGTGGGAGCGGGTCCCAGATCAGGCGCGGGTCGAATTGCATGGAAGCGATCATGGTCAGTATCACCACGCCGCAGAAAGCCACGGCGCCCGGCCCGGCGGTGATGGTGGCCAGCGACTGGAAGCGCACCAGCGCCACCGTCAGCGTGATGACGAAGATGTCGAGCATGGACCAGCGGCCCACGAACTCCACCAGGCGGTAGAGGCGGGTGCGCTGCATCGGCCGCCACGGCGAGCGGTGTTGCGCCGTCCACGCCAGCAGCGACAGGGCGGCCAGTTTCAGCACGGGCACCATGATGCTGGCGATGAAGATGATCGCCGCCAGACCGGGCGAGCCGCTGTTCCAGAAAAAGAGCACGCCGCTGATAATGGTGTCGTCTTCCCGTCCGAACAGGGAGTGGGTGTACATCACCGGCAGCACGTTGGCGGGAACGTACAGGATGGCGGCGGCGATCAGATAAGCCCAGGTGCGGCCGATGCTATCCGGATGGCGGCGATGCAGGCGTGCGTGGCAGCGCGGGCAGCGTTTATGCGGCGCCGACACCAGGCCGCAAACATGGCAGGACAGGGCTTCGTGCGGCACGGTTGGCGTATGCGAGGACTGCGGCGACAGGGCATCGCCCAGATTCCACAGTGTTTTCGGATCGAAGGACACCACAATCGCCAGCATGATCGTCAACGCGCCAAAAGCAAACAGGCCGGGCTCCAGCACCACTTCGGCCAGGCTGGTCATCTTGACGATGGTGATGAGGATGCCGATCATCAGCACCTCGGTCATGCCCCAGCGCCGTGCCAGATGAACGGCGTGCAGCAGGGGATTGAACAAGCGGGGCTTGTGGCCGCCGGCCAGCGCCAGGGTCACGTGCAGCAGCGACAGCAGCTCGATGGCAGGCAGCAGGATGGTGAACAGGAACACCGCCGTCGCCACCAGCGGCATATGCTCCTGCCACAGCACGAGGATGGCGCCCAGCAGCGTGGCGCGCGAGGCGTTGCCGTTGACCTCCAGCTCGACGATGGGGGAGAGCTGGGCGATCAGATAGACGATCAACGCAGCCAGCGTGATGGCCGCCATGCGGCCGGCGTCCGAATAAATGCCGCGATAAAGCACCGAGCGGCAGCGCACGCAGCGCGCCTTTTCGCGCGGACGTACGGGGCGCCGCCGATGCAGCACGCCGCAGTCGTGACAGCTGATCAAATCGTATCGTGGCCTGCTCTCAGTCATGGCTGCATGATACGACAAAACTTCGCAGCACTAATCGATCCTGAAGTCCTTGCCGACGGGGACCTCGTCCGGCATCGGCAGGCCGCACAATTCCAGCACCGAACGTTCAATGGTCCGGCTCATGGCGTCCAGCGCCAGGCAGTTTGGCGCATTGCCGAAAGGTTCGCCGATTTCCTGGGCGATGGCTTCCAGCGCGAACAGCGTGTAAGCCACCAGCACCGAGATCAGCGGGGTAGCCGTGCTGATCGCGTGCATCAGGCCAAACGGCAGCAGGAAGCAGTAAGCGTAAATGGTCCGGTGCAGCAGCACATTGTAAGGATAGGGGATGGGCGTGCTGGCAATGCGCTCGCAGCCGCCGACGGCTTCGGCCAGTCGGTTGATCTGTGCATCCAGCATCCACATGGTTTGCGGATCGGCCGCGTCATGCAGCTCGCGGCGCAGTTCATTCAGTACGCATATCGGACGGTAGGCGCGCAGCGCAAGCGCCGCGGCTTCTTCGGGCGGCAGCAAGCGTTCCAGGTCCGGCTTGGGATCGGTGCGGCGCAGCTGATGGCGCAGCAGATGCACGAAGGCGATCAGGCGATGCGAAAAGCGGACGCGGTCGATTCGGCCTTCCGGCAGGTAGGCCAGCGTCTGCGACGTCAGGGCGCGCGCCGCGATCAGCACATTGCCCCACAGCTGGCGCGCTTCCACATAGCGCTGGTAGCTGGCGTTGTTGCGGAAGGCGAGGAAAATGGCAAGGCTGACGCCCAACAGGGAGAAGGGCGCCGTATCGAGGTGCAGATGCTCGCCGAAGAAGCGTCCGTTCCCATACACGGCGACCAGGCTGATGACCAGCATGATCGCCAGTTGCGGCAGGACCATGGGCAAAACGGAGCCATGCCATATCAGCAGCATGCGGAACCAGTTAGCCTGGGGACGGACGATCATGGGATCTCCTTAATGACTCAGGTCCACGCGCCCGCGGAACACGTGGTATTGGTACAAGTTATAGCCGATCATGACCGGGAACACAACAGCGATCCCGCACAGCATGAAGGCCATCGTGGCGCTGTCCGACGCAGCCTGCGCCAGCGAGAGCTTGCCCGGCACCAGGTCGGGGAAAATGCTCACGCCCAGGCCCAGGAAGGAGGCCAGGAACAGCAGAATGGCGCCGCGGAACGGTCCCTGGCTGGATTGAATGTGCAGGGAATACAGCACATAGGCCCCGGCGAAAGCGGCCAGTCCGGCCAGCGCCGCCAGCAGCGGGAACACGCCCGGCTGCATCCAGCGGTCATGGCCGATTTCCGGGAACTGCATCGACATCGCCGTCAGCACCGTCGCCGCGCCAAAAGCTAGCAACAGGCTGATGACGGTGTGCCGGCGCGAAGCCACGACCAGTTCATCATGCGTCTTCTTGATGAGGTAAGTGGCGCCCAGCAGCGCATAGCCCGCAATCACGCCCAGCGCGCACAGGGCGGTGAAGCCGAAGGACAGCCCCCCCGGCTCCAGGCCGGTGATGACGCGGCCCAGGATCACACCCTGGCAGGCGGCGGCGCCGAGGCTGCCGATGCCGAAGACGATGTCCCAGCCGCGGCGGCGGCCCGCGGCATGGCGGAATTCGATGGCGGCGCCGCGTGCAATCAGGCTGGCGATCAGTGCCATCACTGGCACGTACAACTGCTCCATCAGCGCCGCATAGGCGGCAGGGAAGGCGCCAAACATTGCGCCGCCCAGAACCACCAGCCAGGTTTCATTGGCATCCCACACATGGCCGATGGACAGGAAGATCTGGTCCCGTTCCTTTTCCTCACGCGAGAACAGGCTGAGAATGCCGACGCCGAGATCGAAGCCGTCGGTAATCACATAGAACACCAGCATCAGGCACATTAGGCCGAACCAGGCGTTAGTCAGAATTTCATGCATGATTTGGCTCCTCGAATTGTGGACCGTTGCGCAGCCATTTGCGGGCAAAGGTGAAGAAGGCGATAAACAAGACGATGTAGAAGGCGATGAACATGGCGCTGCTGGACCAGATGGCGCCGGCCGCCACGGACGATGCCGCGTCCCTGGTGCGCAGCAGGCCATACACGGACCACGGCTGGCGGCCCACTTCGCGCACGATCCAGCCGCATTCCACGGCGATATAAGGCAGCGGGATGCACAGCACCCAGGCCAGCAGCAGCTTGCGCTGGGCCAGCAGCGCTTCAAGACGTCCACGGGCGCGCTTCAGGCCCCAGGCGGTCCACACGGCCAGTGCGGCTAGGAAGAAGCCAATGCCCGCCATCACGCGGAAGGCGTAATACAGCAGGGGCAGGGCAGGCGGCTGGTCTTCCAGCGGGATGTCACGCATGCCGGTCACTTTGCCGTGAACGTCGTGCGTGGCCAGGATACTCAGCATGCCAGGCAGTTCCAGCGACCAGTCGTTGCGCTGTTCCTGCTTGTTCGGCCAGGCCAGCAGCGACCAGTTGGCGGCGGTGCCGGGCGCGTTGGTTTCCCAGTGGCCTTCGATAGCGGCACCCTTTGCGGGTTGACGCTCGAAGACTTCTACGCCGCTGGCGTCGCCGATCAGCACTTGCAGTGGCGCCACGACGGCCAAGGTGATCAGCGCGATCTTGAAGGAGCGGGCGAAGAAGGGTGCGTGGCGGCGGCGATACAGATGCCAGGCCGAGATGCCAATCACCACCACCAGACCGGTTTCCATCGCGGCCAGCCACATATGCGACACGCCAAAGGCCATGGCCGGGTTGAAGATGGCGTCAACATAGCTGGTGACCACGACCTTGCCGTTTTCGACAGCGATACCGGCCGGCGTTTGCATCCATGAGTTGGCGACCATGATCCAGAAGGCGGAAATGGTCGAACCCAGCGCCACCATGGCGGTTGCAAACAGGTGCACCTTGCGTGGCACCTTGCCCCAGCCCCACAGCATGACACCGATGAAGCCTGCCTCCAGCATGAAGGCCATGGCGCCTTCGAAGCCGAGGATATTGCCGATAAATTGTCCGGTGAAGCGCGAGAAGCCCGCCCAGTTGGTGCCGAACTGGAATTCCATCGGAATGCCGCTGACCACGCCCACGGCGAAGTTCAGGATCAGCAGCTTGCTCCAGTAGCGCACGTGGTGGTAATAGATCACTTCACCACGGCGCAGCCACAGCGCTTCCATCAGCATCACGAAGGCGGACAGGCTGATGGTCAGGATGGGCCACAAGATGTGAAAGATGGCTGTCATCGCGAACTGCGCGCGCGACAGCATCAAGCTCGCCTCATGCATGATGTTCTCCTTGGGCGGGATGCAGCAGGACCGGGATCGACTTGGAGGTTGGCGTGTTGGCCAGGTCCGCCACGCTTTCCAGCGGCACCAGCGGATTGGTTTCGGGGTAATAGGCGCCCACGCAGCCACGCGGAATGTCGTATTCCACCAGCAGGAAGTCGTCGGCGCGGCGCTGCACGCCATCCGGCCAGACGCTGGTAACGTCCACGCGGTCGCCAGCCTGGAAGCCCAGCATCTGCAGGTCTTCCTTGTTGATGAAGATCACGCGGCGCAGACCGAACACGCCGCGGTAGCGGTCATCCAGGCCATAGATGGTGGTGTTGTACTGGTCGTGCGAACGCGTGGTCATCATCGTCAGCAGACGCTTGCCATGAATGGCGCGGGCGCGGTGGATCGGCGTGTCGCGGTCGACGGCGTTGACCAGGAACTGCGCCTTGCCGCTTGGCGTCAGCCATTCGCGTTCGCGCGAAGCGACCTTCAGATGGAAGCCGCCCGGTTTGGCAATGCGCTCGTTGTAGTCGTAGAAGTCGTCGAAGACTTTTTCGATTTCATCGCGGATCAGGGCATAGTCGCCCGCAAAGCGCAGCCAGTCGACCTTCTTGCTGCCCAGCGTGGCCTGCGCAATATTGGCGACGATGGCCACTTCCGACATCAGGTTGGGCGAGGCGGGCTGGTTGATGCCGTAGGAGATGTGCACCATGCTGACCGAGTCTTCCACAGTCACGCCTTGCGCTACGCCGTTCTGCAGGTCGATTTCGGTACGGCCCAGGGTCGGCAGGATCAGCGCGTCGCGGCCGTGAATCAGGTGGCTGCGATTCAGTTTGGTGGCGATATGCACGGTCAGGTCGCAATTGCGCAGGCCTTGCCAGGTCAGCGGCGTATCCGGCGTGGCCTGGGCGAAGTTGCCGCCCAAGCCGATAAATACTTTGACGCGGCCATCGAGCATGGCGTGGATGGTGTTCACCACGTCCAGGCCGTGATGGCGTGGCGGGTCGAAGTCGTAGACCTTCTGCAGGCGGTCGAGGAATTCGACGGAAGGCTGTTCCTCAATGCCGACGGTACGGTCGCCCTGCACATTGGAGTGCCCACGCACCGGGCACAGTCCCGCACCGGGTTTGCCGATATTCCCGCGCATCATCATGAGATTGGACAGCATCTGGATCGCCTGCACGGAATTCTTGTGCTGAGTGAGGCCCATGCCCCAGGTGCAGATCACCCGTTCGCTGCTGGCATAAAGCAGGGTCAGTTCTTCGATTTGTTCGCGGCTGATGCCGGATTCTTCGATCAGCACATGCCAGCTTTCGTCGCGCAGGTCGCGGGCGAAGTTGTGGAAGCCGACGGTGTGCTCGGCGATGAAGTCCGTATCGAGCACGCGGCTCAGACCTGCGGCCATGGCTTTGTCATCCAGTTCCACCAGGCGCTTGGCGATGGCTTTGATCAGCGCGAAGTCGCCGCCGAGTTTGGGCTGCACGAACATATTGCTGATGTGGGTGCTGCCGTTGGTGACCATCTCGCCGGGACTTTGCGGGTCCTGGAAGCGCTCCAGACCGCGCTCCTTCAGCGGGTTGATGGAAACGATGGTGGCGCCGCGCTTGGCGCATTCACGCAGCTCGCCCATCATGCGCGGGTGATTGGTGGCGGGATTCTGGCCGAACAGCAGCAGGGTATCCGCATGTTCGAAGTCGTCCAGCGTGACGGTGCCTTTGCCGACGCCGACCGTCTGCGGCAGTCCGCGGCTGGTCGCCTCATGGCACATATTGGAGCAGTCGGGGAAGTTGTTGGTGCCGTACATGCGCACGAACAGCTGGTAGAGATAGGCGGCTTCGTTGCTGGCGCGGCCGGAGGTATAGAAGGCGGCTCGGTTCGGATCGTCCAGCGCGTTCAGGTGGCGGCCAATCAGTTTGTAGGCATCGGCCCAGGCGATGGGGAGGTATTTGTCGCTGGCGCTGTCGTACACCATCGGATCGGTCAGACGGCCATGCTGTTCCAGCTCGTAGTCGGTTTGCTCCATCAACTGCGTGACGGTGTGTTTGGCGAAGAACTCGGCGCGTACGCGCTTACTGGTCGCTTCGGCCGCCACGGCCTTCACGCCGTTTTCGCAGAATTCGAAGGTGGAGGTGTGGGCGCGGTCGGGCCATGCGCAGCCGGGGCAATCGAAGCCGTCCGGCTGGTTCTGGGAGAACAGCGTACTCAGATTGCCTGCGCTGACGCGTTCGCGGTACAGGTTCAGGGCCACGTATTTAAGGGCTCCCCAGCCGCCGGCAGGGTTGCTGTAGGGGGAGATATGGCCTTTGGATTCGGGTTTTGCCATGATGCGCTTCCTTTCTGTTGTGCGTACCGTAAGGTTATTGGCGCGGGGTGATGCGCGGCGTGTACAGAAAGAGGCGGCAGAGGGGAGTACAGTGGACCGGGCCAGTTCGCAACTGTACTGCTGCGATATACTGGCATGGCGGATCGATGATCCGCCTTACCATGCTATGCCTATGAATCTTTACGAGACACTTGCTGCGGATATTGAGGGCCAGGTGGTGCGCGGCGTGCTGCTGGAAGGCGAGCGCCTGCCTTCGGTGCGCCAGGCCAGCCAGCATCGCTCGCTGAGTATCAGCACCGTGCTGCGCGCCTACTCGCTGCTGGAGAGCCGCGGCGTGATCGAGAGCCGTCCGCAGTCAGGCTATTTCGTGCGCCCACGTCCACGGACCACGCTGCGCAGTGCGGAGCCGGCGCCGCTGGTGCTGTCATCGGAAGTGGATGTGAGCCGGCTGGTGCTATCGACGCTGCGTACCATCCGCACCCAGGGCGCCATTCCGCTAGGCTCGCCGTATCCCGACCCCGCACCGTTCCCCTGGCCGCGCATCAGCCAGTACGCCAACGCGATTGCGCGCCGCAGCCAGGAGTGGAGTGTGATGGACGATCTGCCGCCGGGGAATCCGCAGCTGATCCGCCAGATTGCGCGCCGCCATATGGAGAATGGGCTGGCGGTCGACCCTTCCGAAATCATCATCACGGTAGGCGCCACGGAAGCGATCAATATGTGCCTTCAGGCCGTGGCCAAGCCGGGCGACACCATCGCCGTCGAATCGCCGACTTTTTACGCCATGCTGCACGCGATCGAGCGCATGGGCATGCGTGCGTTGGAAATCCCGACCGATCACCGCGAGGGCATCAGCATTGAAGCGCTGCGCACGGCACTGGCGCAGCAGCGTGTGGCGGCCTGCATGGTGATGCCGAACTTCCAGAATCCGCTGGGCTTCCAGATGCCTGACGCGCGCAAGCGCGAGTTGGTGGAGCTGCTGTCGGAGCACGACATCCCTGTGATCGAGAACGATGTCTACCACGAGCTGTATTACGGCGACACTCACCCGACCTGTCTGAAGTCGTATGACACCAAGGGCATCGTGCTGCACTGCTCATCGTTTTCCAAGAGCCTGACCGCCAATTACCGCATCGGCTGGGCGCTGCCGGGACGCTATACGGCGCAAGTGGAAAAGCTCAAGTTCCTGAACACGCTCACTACGCCATCCTTGCCGCAGCTGGCGATTGCGGAGTATCTGCAAAACGATGGCTACGACCGCCACCTGCGCAAAGTCCGCAAAGGCTATGAACAGCGGGCGCGGATGATGGCGGCGGCCGTGCTGCGCTTTTTCCCGGCCGGGGCGGAAGTCTCGGAACCGCAGGGCGGCTACGTGCTATGGGTGAAACTGCCCGGCGGCGTGGACGCGATGCAGCTGTATTCGAAGGCGCTGGAGCGCAAGATCACGGTCGGCCCAGGCCATATGTTCTCGGCGCGCGGCAGTTACACGAACTACATCCGGCTGAATTTCAGCTATCCCTGGTCGAAAGAGATCGAGGACGCCCTGCGCACGCTGGGCAAACTGGTTGGAGAATTACTGTGAACGAGGAAGAACTGGTATCGCTGCTGGCCAGGATCGCGGAGCTGGAAGCGGAACGCCCCTGTTCGCTGGCGCGCCTGGCGAAGCAGTCGGGCAGGGCGATGAGCACATTGCTGCGCGAGTTGTCCGTGCTGGAAGCCGCCGGCCTGGTTCAGCGCGACGGCGACAACGTGCGCATTGTCCCGCCGGCTGCTTGAATCGCACCGGCCCTCAATATTTAATTGCGGGGATTTTCAGGCTGGTAAAGTCGAGCGGTATCTCCCAGGCATATGGACGTGCCAGCCAGGCAGCCTGGTTCTGGAACTTCTTGTGTTTGAGGTAGAAGCGCAGCTCTTCGAGCGTGCCATCGAGTTGGCCCTGAAGCCAGCGGAGATGTTCAGGCGGCGCGTTGGTCGACCCGCGAATCAGATCCGTTACCGCATCGGGCAGGCGTTCAACGTCGGCGCGCCAGATGTCGATGGTCTTTCTTAAAAATTCCGCGTTTCGCTCGAACTTGTCGCTGACCTCTGCTGGTGTGAGCAGGGCGCTGGCAGGCTGTCTCGTTTGATCGGTTAATAGCTGATTCTGAAATTGCACGAATTTTTGAAGTGCTCCCGCAATAGGTTGGGCTAACTCGCGCACATTGTGGGCGTGCCATGGGCCTAAGCGGCGTTCGATTTCCGGACCAGCTTCGCCGAGCGCAATCAGCAGCTTATTGAGGCCTTCGACAGTCCTCAGCATTTCCTGTTTCGGGATCTCTGCATCCCATCGGCCAAGTTTCCCGATCATCTGAAACGATGTATCTGCCATCAAGCCAGCCATCTCCCGCATGTGCTTCAAGAGCTGGTCGGCTTCCGACACTTTGTCGTTCAATGCGACCAGCTTTGCTTCGACACCGAGGCCTTTGATCGATTCAAAGCGTGAAAGGCTGGAGAACGCGCACAGGAGCAAGCCCGCAGTGAAAAGCAGGCTGGCCGTCTGAAGGCGGTCATTTGCCGAAAAGTAGATTGCGATTCCGATGCAGGCAAGGCCCATTGCGCCGAGCAGAAAGTCACGAAGCTTGCCTGCCAGCTGAGTCCATTTTTGAAGCGAGACTGCCATGAATTTAGTTTTTTTGTCAGAAAAGCTAAATTTATCATATGGCAAGCAATGCTGCGGATGAAGTCTACCCGCCGGTCACCGGGGGGAAGAAAGCGATTTCGCAGTCGTGAGTCAGCTCGTGTTCGGGGCCGCGCATGCGGAAGTCGACGGAGATGCGTAGCAGGCGTTGCGTGGCAAAAGCTTCCGCCAGTGCGGGATTGCGCTCTGCCAGGCGTTCCTGCAGAGCGGCCAGGGTGATGCGTGGCTCGTCTATTTCAATTGATTCGGTACTGATGCCTGACTGCTCGCGCAGTGCGGCGAAATATCGCACTCTGAACTTCAATTCAACCTCCCACCAAAGACATGCGCACCACGCGGTGCTTGCGTGCGGCCGGGCCGCGCAATTCGGAATAACGGTCGCCGCGCGCTTGCCACAGGGCGCGTACGCGTGAAGCCAACGCAGCTTCCTGCTCCTCGCCCAGCCACGGCCGCAAGTCGGTGCCTTGCTGCGCGAACAGGCAGAGATAGACCTTGCCGTCCGCCGCCACGCGAGCGCGCGTGCAGTCGCCGCAGAAGGGATGAGACATGCTGGCGATGAAGCCTACGGTGCCCGCGCCATCCGCGTGGTGCCACAGTTCGGCCGTGTCGTGGCCGCGCGGCGCGATGCCGGGCAGCAGTGGCCAGGCTTGCTGCACGATGGCGCGGATGGCGTCCGCCTCCAGCACCTGCGAGGAATTCCAGCGGCTGGCGCCACCTACGTCCATGTATTCGATGAAACGCAGCTGCACGCCGCTGTAGCGGAAATGGCGCACCAGCGGCAGGATCTGGCTGTCGTTCACGCCGCGCTCGATCACGGTGTTGACCTTGACCGGCGCCAGGCCTACGCGCTGCGCCGCTTCGATGCCTTCGAGGATGCGCGCCACGGGAAAACCGACGCCGTTCATGCGCGCCGCGAGCGCTTCATCCAGGCTGTCCAGGCTGACCGTGATGCGGCGCAGACCTGCGTCCTTCAGCGACTGCGCCTGCTTGGCCAGCAGCGAGCCATTGGTGGTGAGCGCGATATCGAGCGGCTTGCCGCTCACGGTATGCATCGCAGCCAAGTATTCGATCAGCCTTGGCAGATCCTTGCGCAGCAGCGGCTCGCCGCCGGTGATGCGGATCTTTTCCACGCCCAGACCGACAAACACTTTCGCCAGCCGGGCCAGTTCGTCGAACGACAGGCGCTCGGACGAAGTCATGAAGGGAAAGTCCGGTCCATAACTTTCCTTCGGCATGCAATAGGGGCAGCGGAAGTTGCACTGGTCGATGACAGACAAGCGCAAATCCTTCAGGGGCCGGCCGCGGGTATCGAGAGTATCCATGGCAAAAGGATAGCGCCGGGGCGGGGGAGTACAGCAGCACAGTCACGGGTGCGAGCCAGGGGTACAGAAAGAACCCAAGGCGTGAACCAGGTGGCCGCCACGGCGTGGCAGCCACCCGCTTCAGGCTGTGGGTTCAAAAAAAGCTTGCGGCGTGCCAGCAAGCGGAATATAGTGATTGTACCGATCGGTAAATAATGTCCTAATCAGTACACTCAAGGAGAATCAACATGTCCATCCGTCCACCCCTGCCACCTTTCACCCGTGAAACCGCTATCGAAAAAGTTCGCCTCGCCGAAAACGGCTGGAACACTCGCGACCCGGAAAAAGTCGCTCTGGCCTATACCGAAGACAGCTGGTGGCGCAACCGCGGCGAGTTCGTCCAGGGCCGCGAAGCCATCGTCGGCTTCCTCAAGCGCAAATGGACGCGTGAATTCGACTACCGCCTGATCAAGGAACTGTGGGCACACGACGGTGCGCGCATTGCCGTGCGCTTTGCCTACGAATACCGCGACGATTCCGGCCAGTGGTATCGTGCGTACGGCAATGAAAACTGGGAGTTCGACGAAAACGGCCTGATGCACCACCGTCACGCCAGCATCAATGAGCATCCAATCAAACAGGAGGATCGCAAGTTCTTCTGGGACAATAGCGGTCCGCGCCCGGCCGATCACCCGGGCCTGAGCGATTTCGGTTTTTAAGGAGTATTCATGGCGAGAGTCATCGCGGAACGGGAAGACGTGATTCCGCTGCTGGCGGAAGTGTTCCGCACCTATGGTTTCGAAGGGGCCAGTCTGGCTCGTATTACTGAAGGAACCAGGTTAGGGAAAGGCAGCATCTATCACTTCTTCCCCGGAGGCAAAGAGGAAATGGCGGCCGTCGTGCTGGAACAGATCGACGGCTGGTTCCGCCAGCACGTGTTCGAACCGCTGCGCGGCAGTGCCGACGCCAAGCAAGGCATCGCCGCCATGTTCGACGAGGTGGGGCGCTATTTCCTGTCCGGCCGCAAAGTGTGCCTGGTGGGGGTGTTCGCCCTGGGCAACGAGCGCGACCGCTTTGCCGAGCGCGTCCGCGATTACTTTGCTGTCTGGATCGATGCGCTGGCAGAGGCACTTGTTCGGGCCGGCCATAGCAGGAAGGAAGCGCACGCATTGGCCGAAGAGGCGGTCGGTGGTATTCAGGGGGCTTTGGTGCTGTCGCGTGCATTCGATCGCACGGAAGTCTTCACTGCAGCACTGGATCGCCTGCGCGCGCGGCTGCTGCCGGGGCAGTAAGGGGAGATGGCGCCGGTGACTGCGATGCCGGCGCCTGGCATCGTGCGGATTTTTAGTGCACTTGTGAAGCAGTCGAGAGTTCTTTGAGTTCCCTGATGGAGAGCTCGGACTTCTCATGCATACGCAGCAGGATGGTAGCCCCCACTGCCAGCTTTCTGTGACGGATCTTGCTGATGATGGGAGGCTGAACTTCCAGCACACGGCACAACTCCGCATCATTCTTCAGGTGCATCTTCTCGATCAGGGTATCGAGTAGCTTATTCGGAACGAAGCTAGACGGTTCCAATGCTCTGGCCCGGTTCATCGCTTCGATCAATTCCAGTTTCTTTTGCCTGACGCTCATTTGCTCCTCCCTGAAGTTAACTACATGGATAGAAAGGCGAATGCTTGTCTGGCGCCACTGACTCTTGGTTGTCCCTGGCGTGGCGTATCTGTTGTAAATATGACCAAGCAAGTTAATTAAATCATACTACGGTTACAAAATTTTGCGAGGTTTTGTACAAAAAATAATCTGAGTTATTGCTCAGTCGCGTTGACAGCGTTGGATTCCCGTAATCCGGACCTTGTAAGTCTCAGTATGCGGTCAGCCATGGCGGCTGCGGCGGGGGAGTGGGTGACCATGATGGTGCAGGCGCCGCTGGCGCGGATTTCGGTTTGCAGCAGCTGGAGGATGGCGTGGGCGGTGTCCGGATCGAGGTTGCCGGTGGGTTCATCGGCCAGCACCAGGGCTGGCCGATGCACCAGGGCGCGGGCGATGGCCACGCGCTGCATCTCGCCACCGGACAGCTGGTGTGGATAATCGCGCTCGCGGCCTTTCAATCCGACAGCCGCCAGCATGTCGTCGGCCCGCTGCTGCGGCAAGCCGTTCAGCAGCAGGGGCAGGGCCACGTTCTGATGCAAGGTCAGATGCGGCAGCACGTGGAAAGCCTGGAAGATGAAGCCCATACGCTCGCGCCGCAATCTGGTGGCGACATCGTCGTCCAGCGCGGACATGGCCACGCCGTCGACGATGATGGGCGAGGCCTCGCCGGGATCGGGCTGGTCGAGGCCTGCGATCAGGTTCAGCAACGTGGACTTGCCCACGCCCGAATCGCCCATGATGGCGACGAATTCGCCGGGCGCGAAAGTCCAGTTGACCCGGTCCAGGACCGGATGACCGGAGGCGTAAGTCTTACTGAGGTTGCGCAGTTCGAGCATGGCTTAACGTGTAAGGCCGCGGCGCATGGCAAAGCTCAGCGCATCAACCAGGGCCACCAGCAGCAGCATGGCCAGGACCACGCTGGCGGCGCGCTGCATCTGGAACAGGGACAGGTGATATTTCAGCATCTGCCCCAGGCCACCCGCGCCCACCACGCCCAGAATGGCCGCGGCGCGGATATTGTTCTCCCAGCGGTACAGCGTGTACGACAGCATCTGCGGCAAGGTTTGCGGCAAGGTCGCATAGAAGAAGGCCGCCATCGGCGAGGCGCCATTGGTGCGCAGGCTTTGTTCCGGCAGTGGCGCCGCGTTTTCCAGCGCATCCGCGAACAGGCGTCCCAGCACGCCGGTGGTGTGTGCGGCCAATGCCAGCGTGCCGGCGAACGGTCCCAGTCCCGCCGCGATCAGCAGGATGGCGCCCCACACCAGCTCAGGAATCGAGCGCAACACGTTCAGCAGGGCGCGCACTACTGAACGTGCGGCGCGTCCGAAGCGGCCGGCGCCGGGAATGGCCAGTAGCAGTCCGCCCGCTACAGCCAGCAGCGTGCCAAGGGCGGACATGGCGAGCGTTTCGCCGGTGGCGAGAGCGACTTTGCGTACAAAGCCGCTGCCCGATTCGGGCGGGAAGAAGCCGTGCACGAATTCGGCCATGCTGTGCAGCGCATCCGCCGTGAAGAATTCGCCGAACTTCAGCGACAGCGAAGCAAAGCTGGCGACGATCAACGCCACGAGCGCCAGGCCGAACACCAGGCCCGACCAGTTGCGCGGCGGTGGAGAAGGCATATGGCTCATCCCAGCCTCCGGCGCAGGTAGCGCGAAATCACATCAGCGATGGCGACCAGCAGAACGAAAATGATCAGCATGGACGAGACTTCGTCTCCCGCCAGCATCTTCATCGATTCGTCCATGCGCTGGCCCAAACCGCCTGCGCCCACGAAGCCCATTACCACTGAGCCGCGAATCGCGCACTCCCAGCGGTACACCGTGTAGGACACGAGTTCAGCCGCCGATTCCGGCAGCGCGCCAAACAGAAACGCGGCCAGCCGGCTGCTGCCGTTCTGCAGCAGCGTGTCGCTGGCATGGCGGTCGGACGATTCGAGAATCTCCGCATACACCTTGCCCAGCATGCCGCAATAGGTGAGGGCGATCGCCAGCACGCCCGCAGTGGGACCGAGGCCGATGATGCGCACGAACAGCAGCGCCCACACCAGTTCGGGCACACTGCGCAACAGGATGAGCAGCCAGCGCACGAGTTGGCGCAATGCGCGCGAGACAAAGGCCATGCGGCCGGTGCCCAGGCGGGAAATGGAGAGGCGCTCAGTAACGATCAGGGTGGCGGGAACGGCGCCCAGCATGGCCAGCGTCAGGCCGCTGGTGGCGATGGCGACGGTCTTCCACGTCTCCGTCACCAGCATTTCCAGGAATTCCGCCGAATGCGCCGGCGGCACGAAAGCGGCGAGGAAGTGCAGCGTCGCCTGCAGGCTTTGCATGTCGAACAGAATCGACGGATGGAATTCGCTGGCCACGACCATGGGCCACAACAGCACAATAGCCAGCAAGGTGTACATTACCCGGCCGCGCCAGGCCGGATCGTGGTGCTGCACTACCTGCATGCGCTCACCGCCAGCTTGGAGGACAGGTCCTGCTCGATGAAGAGATTATCCGACGCCTGCTCGCCCTGATACAGCTCGTCGATCATGGCTTGCGTCACTTGCGCGCGCGGCAGGTCGAACACGATGCGGCCCTGTTTCAGCGCGACGATGCGCGGGAAGTGGGCCAATGCCATGTCCACCTGGTGCAGATTACACACGAACAGCGCCTTGCGCTCCGTGGCTTCCTGCTGCAAGGTGGTGATGGCTAACTGGGACAAGGCCGGGTCCAGTGCGGACAGCGGTTCGTCGACCAGCAGCACTTCAGCGGACGACAGCATCAGGCGCGCCAGGCCGCAGCGCTGGCGCTCGCCGCCGGACAGGCGATCGACACGGCTATACAACTTGTCGCCCAGATTGAAACGGGACAATGCGCGGTAAGCCGCTTCCGGATCGGTAGGCTTCACCAGCGACACCAGCGATTGCCACAAGCTCCAATGCGGCAGACGTGCCGCCAGCACGGCCGTCACCACTCGCTGGCGCGGCGGCAGCGGCGGCGTCTGCGGCGCCAGGAACAGGCGCGAACGCAGTGCGTGGCGCGCGGCGTCGCCCAACTGCCAGGGCTCGGCGCCAAAGGCTTCAAAGCTGCCCGACTCCGGCTTGTGGGCCAGAGCCAGCAGCGAGAGGAGGGTAGTCTTGCCGGCGCCCGAAGGGCCGATTACTGCGACGTGCTCCGCGGGATCGAAGCGCAGGTTCAAGTCCTGCAGCGCATAGTCCCGCGTGCCGCCGCTGTGGCGCGCCGACAGATTCTGCAGGCGGTACAGCGGCGCGTTATTACCGGATTGCGTCATTGATTACTTCTGCAGCAGGCCTGCGTTCTTGGCGGCGGCTTCGATGTTCACGTAGTTCTCGGCCTTGGTCGGAATGAACTTGGTGGCGCGTTGCAGTTCCAGGATGGTTTTGCCTTCAGGCGTGCTGCTGTCCAGGGACAGGAAGGCGTCGGTGATTTTCTTCTTCAGTTCCGCCGGCATGTCGGCACGCACGGACCAGTTGTAGTCGAAGTAAGGCGGGGTGGTGTAGAACACGTGCACCGCGCTGGTGTCCACCTTCTTCTGCTCGACCAGCTTCTCCCACACCGAGATGTTCAACGCACCGGCATCGACCTTGCCGCCTGCCACCGCAGCCACGGTGGCGTCATGCGCGCCGGAGAATGCGATGCGTTTCAGATCGGTGTCCGGATCGATCTTGGCGGCCAGCAGGAAGTGGCGCGGCATCAGGTGGCCGGAGGTCGAGGACTCGGAACCGAAGCTCAGCGTCTTGCCCTTCAGGTCAGCCAGGCTGTTGATGCTCTTCGACGTGGTGACGAACACGGAGCGGAACTTCTCGTCTTCCACACGCTGCACCAGCGGCACCACATTGCCTTTGCTGCGGTCCTTGGCCTGTACGAAGGTGAAGCCGCCGAACCAGACCATGTCCAGCTTATGGTTGATCAGGCCTTCAACCGAAGCGGCGTAATCGGTCACCGGGGTGAATTCGACCTTCATGTTGAGCTTCTTCTCCAGATACTCGCCCAGCGGCTTGAATTTGCGCTGCAGCTCAGTCGGCGCTTCATCAGGGATGGCGGAAACACGCAGCACTTGCTGCGCCTGGCTATGTGCGGCGGCGAACATCACGCTGGCAGCCAGCAGGGTTTTCAGGGCACGTTTGGGAGAGAAGGTCATTTTAAGGTCCTTATTGTTAGTGGCACGCACGGCAAAGGTACCGCGGCACCTGATCTTGGATATTCAGCTATCATAACAAAAATGTCATCGGAGCTTTTGCTATGACCTTGTCCCGTTCTGCAGCGATCCGCGTGGTTGCGCCCGAAGTGAGTTCTGAGCCGTTGGGGAAAGCCCATGGCGATAGCTCGACCATTGCCGAGATCAGTGCGGGCCTGCTGGCGCCGCAAGCATCGGTGTCGCCCAAATACTTCTACGACAGCCTGGGGTCCAAGCTGTTCGAGGCCATCACCGAGTTGCCGGAATATTATCCAACCCGCACCGAGGCCGCGATTTTTGCCCGGCACGCGGCGGACATGGCGACGCACACCGGCCCCGGCATGACCTTGCTCGACCTTGGCGCCGGCAATTGCGCAAAGGCGGCCAGCCTGTTCCCGCTGCTGCAGCCGGCGCATTATGTGCCGATCGACATTTCGCGCGATTTTCTCAATGGTGCTGTTGAGCGCCTGCGCAATCGTTTCCCGCAAATTGAAATGACGCCGCTGGCGCTGGACTTGTCCGGTCCCTTCGCCTTGCCGCCGGAAGTGGGGGCCGAGCGCCGCCAGTTTTTCTATCCCGGCTCTTCGATCGGCAACTTCACGCCGCATGAGGCGATCCGCTTCCTGCGCCATGTGCGCGAGAACACCGGCAGTGATGGCGGTCTGCTGATCGGCGTCGACCTGGTCAAGGACCATGCCGTGCTGAACGCGGCCTACGACGATCCGATCGGCGTCACCGGCGTCTTTAACCTGAACATGCTGCGCCACCTGAATCACCTGGCTGGTGCGAATTTCGACGTGACCCTGTGGCGCCACGTGGCCTTCTTCAATGCCGAGGAAAGCCGCATCGAGATGCACCTGGAGGCGTTGGCAGCACACACGGTGCGCTGGTCCGGCGGTGAACGCGAGTTCTCGCGCGGCGAGCGTATTCATACCGAAAACAGCTACAAGTACACCATCGAAGGATTCAAGGCCTTGCTGAGCGAGGCCGGCTTCCGTGTGGATGGCGTGTGGACCGATGCAGCGCAATGGTTCGCCGTCATGCACGCCCGCGTAGCGACCGAATAAGAGGGGAATTCCCATGCACATGCACGATGCGGGCCTGTGGTCCGCGCGTTTTCAGACCGTCCGTGCCGCCTCGCTGGCGCTGGCTGAACCACTCTCCGATGAAGACTGTTGTGCGCAATCGATGCCGGACGCGAGTCCCATCAAATGGCATCTGGCGCACACCACCTGGTTCTTCGAGACCTTTATCCTCGAACGCCGTGAAGCCCATTTCAAGCCTTTCCATCCGGCCTTCCGCGTGCTGTTCAATTCCTATTACAACGGCGTGGGCGAGAAGCATCCTCGCCCGCAGCGCGGCTTGCTGACGCGGCCTTCGATGGCTGAGGTACGCGCTTATCGCGCCAATGTCGATGAGCGCATGGCGGTGCTGATCAGCGCCGGCATCGATGCGGAGCTGGCATCGCTGATTACGTTGGGGTTGCAGCATGAGCAGCAGCACCAGGAACTCATGCTGACCGATGTGAAGCATTTGCTGGCGCAGAATCCGCTGATGCCGGCCTACCGTGCCGACGCCGCATCCGCGCCTGTGCCGGCGGGGCCGATGGGCTGGCAAGCGTATGAAGGCGGTTTGTCGAACATCGGCTACGGCGGCGACGGCTTCTGCTTCGACAACGAGCTGCCGCGCCACCGTGCATATGTGGCCCCATTCGAACTGTCCTCGCGGCTGGTGAGCAATGGCGAATACCTGGCGTTCGTGGAAGCCGGCGGATATCGCGATCCTTCGCTGTGGCTGGCGGAAGGCTGGGACTGGGTCAACACACAGCGCCTGTCTGCGCCAATTTACTGGCAACTGGTGGACGGCCGCTGGCACGAATTCACCCTGCACGGCCTGGCGCCGCTGGATGTCCACGCGCCCGCCACCCATATCTCCATGTTCGAAGCTGATGCCTACGCGCGCTGGGCCGGGGTCCGCCTGCCAACGGAAGCCGAGTGGGAAGTGGCCAGCGCCGACGAAAGCCTGCGCCAGATGTTCGGCCACTGCTGGCAATGGACCAGTAGCAGCTACGCGCCATATCCCGGCTACCGTCCGGCGGAGGGCGCGCTGGGCGAGTACAACGGCAAGTTCATGGTGAACCAGTACGTGCTGCGCGGCTCCTCGCAAGCCACGCCCTCCGGCCATGCCCGCGCCAGCTACCGCAACTTCTTCCCCGCCACCGCACGCTGGCAGTTCACCGGAATCAGGCTGGCGCGCTAAGTCGCGCCGCGCTGGTGGCGTTGTTGGCCATGACGCGCCGCTGCTGAGTATCGCCGGCCAGGCGGAACTGGCTCACCAGTTGTTCCAGCGCGTCGGCCTGTTCGTGCATGGCCGATGCCGCTGCGGCGGCTTCTTCGACGAGGGCCGCGTTCTGCTGCGTGGTTTCATCCATCTGGGTGATGGCCACGTTGACCTGTTCGATACCGTCGGACTGCTCTGATGTGGCGAGCGTGATCTCGCGCACCACCGCTGTTACGCGCTCGACGGATGCCACCACGTCGTCCATCGTGCTGCCGGCCTGCTGCACCAGGCGCGCGCCGGCGTCCACCTGTTCGACCGAATCGGCGATCAGCGCCTTGATTTCTTTGGCGGCTTCGGCTGAGCGGGCGGCTAGGCTGCGCACTTCGCCCGCAACGACGGCGAAGCCGCGCCCCTGTTCGCCGGCGCGCGCCGCTTCGACGGCGGCGTTCAGGGCGAGCAGATTGGTCTGGAAGGCGATACCGTCGATAACCGAGATGATGTCCACCACGCGACGCGAGGAATCGTTGATCGAGCCCATGGTCGCCACGACTTGCGACACCACTTCACCGCCGCGTTGCGCCACCTCCGAGGCGGAACGCGCCAGCTGATTGGCCTGGCGTGCGTTGTCCGCATTCTGGCGCACGGTGGACGTCAGTTCTTCCATCGACGATGCCGTTTCCTCCAGCGCGCTGGCCTGAGTTTCGGTGCGGGAGGAGAGGTCCATATTCCCGCTGGCGATCTGGCTCGATGCCGACGCAATCGCCACCGTGCCATGCCGCACGCGGCCGACGATATTGGACAGGCTGTGGTTCATGTCGCGCAAGGCATGCAGTAGCTGGCCCGCTTCATCGAGGTGTTGCGCGTGGATGTCGCTGGTTAGATCTCCCGACGCCACGGCGCGCGCCACTTTCAGCGCATGCGAAATCGGCTGCGTGATGGAGCGCGTGACCCACCACGCGCAGGCGGCGCCCATCAGCAAAGCGGAGATGCCCAGGCCGACCATCAGCTGCCGCGCCATTGAAATATCCTGCATTACGAGGGCGCCGTGTTCCGTGACCAGTTGCGATTGGATGTCGGCCATGCGTTCGACGCTGGTTTGCAGGGCGGTCAAACGCGGCATGGTGTCGGACATGGCCATCTGCGTCGCCTGCTCACGCTGGCCTGCGTCCAGCAAGGCCAGAACTTTGGTGAAGGACTGGACATAGGCCACGCGCTCGTTGCGGATCTGTACCATCAGCACTTTGGCCTCGGGCCGGTAAATCAGCTTCTCCAGCGTGTCGAGCGCCTTGCTGATGATGGCTTTGTTGGTATCGAGCTGGCGCTTCAGTTCCGCGGCGTGGGCGGCATCAGCGCTGACCAGCAGCTCCATGACGATGGCGCTATTGGCGCGCGTAGTGGTGGCGACGGTGGACGCGGCACGTGCCTTGATCCAGTCTTTTGCAATGATGGTGTCGGTCAGATCGCCGATGCTGCTTAGCCGCTGCTGCCCGACGACGATCAACATCGTCATCAGAACGAAGACTACTGCGAAACACAAGCCAAGCCGAATGCCGATCTTCAGGTTCGCTACGCGCATGACGTCCCCCTTTCGCTGATATTTCAGTATAAACAAGCGCCGCTCCATGCTGGCAGCGGCGCTGTTGGGGCAGGGGAGCGGGCTCGCTCCCAGAGTGAAGAAGGCGCTTAGGCGGCTACTTGCGATGAGCTAGCCGACGCTGCGGCCCTGGCCTTCAGCTGGCGGTTCACGGCGCTCAGTACGGCCTTGAAGGAGGCGGTGACGATATTGCTGTCGATGCCCGCACCAAACAAGGTCGGGCCGTTATCCAGGCGCAGTTCGACGTAGCAGGCCGCCTTGGCGTTGGCGCCGTGGCCGATGGCGTGTTCGTGGTAGTCCATCAGCTTCACGTCCAGACCCAGCGCATCGACGAAGGCGTCGATCGGACCGTTGCCGCCGCCTTGCAGGGCCATTGGCGCCTTGTTGTGGAACAGGGAGATATCGATCTGTACCGGCTCGTCGCTGGTGCTATCTTCGACCATCTTGTGCGCGCCGTAAGCGTAAGGCGTGTTCTGAGTCAGGTATTCCTTCTCGAAGATTTCGTAGATGCCGGCAGCGGTGATTTCCAGGCCGGTCTGGTCTGCGACCGCCTGCACGGCGCGGCTGAATTCAATCTGCAGGCGGCGTGGCAGTTCGAGGCCGTAGTCCTGCTCCAGCAGATAGGCCATGCCGCCTTTGCCGGACTGGCTGTTCACGCGGATCACCGCATCGTAGCTGCGGCCCACGTCCTGCGGGTCGATCGGCAGATAGGGGATCTCCCATGGCGCGCCTTCCTGCTGCTTGGCGAAACCCTTCTTGATCGCGTCCTGGTGCGAACCGGAAAAGGCGGTGAACACCAGATCGCCGACATACGGATGGCGTGGATGCACCGGCAGCTGATTGCACTCTTCGACCACTTTGCGCACGGAGTCGATGTCCGAGAAGTCCAGGCCGGGATGCACGCCCTGCGTGTACAGATTCAAGGCCAGCGTGACCAGGTCCACGTTGCCGGTACGTTCGCCATTGCCGAACAGGCAGCCTTCCACGCGCTCGGCGCCCGCCATCACGGCCATTTCGGCGGCAGCGATGCCGGTACCGCGGTCGTTATGCGGGTGCACGGAGATGATGATGGAATCGCGGCGCTCCAGCTTGCGCGACATCCATTCGATCTGGTCGGCGTACACGTTCGGGGTGGAGCATTCCACGGTAGCCGGCAGATTGACGATCATCTTCTTGTTTGGCGTCGGCTGCCAGACGGCGGAGACGGCGTCCACGATGTGCTTGGCGAAGTCCAGCTCCGTGGTGGAGAAGGATTCCGGCGTGTATTCGTAGGTCCAGTCGGTTTCCGGATGCTGGGCCAGCAGTTCTTTCACCAGCTTGGTGCCGTCGGTGGCGATCTTCGTGATCTCTTCGCGGCTGGCGCCGAACACCACTTTGCGGAACACCGGCGCGGTGGAGTTATACATGTGCACGATGGCTCGCTTGGCGCCGATGCAGGATTCCACCGTGCGGCGAATCAATTCTTCGCGCGCCTGCGTCAGCACGATGATGGTCACGTCGTCCGGAATACGGTTTTCCTCAATCAGCTTGCGCACGAAGTCGAAGTCCGTCTGCGATGCGGAAGGGAAGCCCACTTCGATTTCCTTCAGGCCGACCTTGATCAGCAGGTCGAAGAACTTCAGCTTCTTTTCCACGCTCATTGGCTCGATCAGCGCCTGGTTGCCATCGCGCAGGTCAGTGCTCATCCAGATTGGCGGCGCATCGATGGTCTTGTTTGGCCAGGTGCGGTCGTTCAAGTCGATGGTCGGGTAAGGGCGGTATTTCGCAGCTGGGTTCTGCAGCATCATGGTTTGGTACTCCTGTGTTCTTCGAATTCGGGAAAGTTGGACGATGTGGCGATTGGGCTGCCTGATGGGCCACGGGACGCTAGACCAGGCAACCGGTCGGTAGCAGTAGCGGTGGTGCGGGCAGCGGACGATAAGCCTTGGTGGACATCGGTACAAACTTTCCTGGATTTTTTGAACTTTGCCGGCTTGTGGCCGACGCAGGGTGCAGCAGGGGAAAATCAGGCGCGTGCTAGTAGTAGCGCCTCGGATAGGGCGCTTAGCAGGAAAGCGGATAGGTGCAGATGCGTGAACATGTTGACCAATGTAAGTGAGCTGGTTCCGGGCTGTCAAGGAAATTTTGCAGCGCCGCAAATCGATATATTCGCGCTTTCGGATGCTAGAATAGTTATCTGATCGAGGATAAATCGTCTATGGATAAGATCGACCGAGAAATAATCGAGCATTTGCGCGACGATGCGAGGATAAGTTTTAAGGATTTAGGCGAGCGAGTCCGCCTCAGCGCCAACACGGTGGCCGATCGCGTGCGCCGATTGGTGGCGGATGGCGTCGTCCGCGGCTTCGAGGCGAGCATCGATCCCGCCGCGCTCGGGCTGCACCTGCAAGCCTATATCGACGTGAAGCTGAAGGCCGGCACCAATACCCACGAATTCGAGGCCCTGGTGCAAAACATCCCCGGTGTGCTGGAAGTGGCGCTGCTGACGGGGAATTACGACGGCCTGCTGCGCGTGGCCTGCCGCGACCAGGCGCATTTGCTGCGCCTGATTGACGCCCTGCGCGAGGCGGGCGTGCAGGACACTTATAGCCGCGTGATCCTGCACCAGACACCCGTGCGCGCGCCGCTGGCTTGACAAAGGAATCTTGATGCAAAAACTAAATGCAGAATTAAAAAGGCTGTATCCGTCCACGCCGGAGGGCACAACGCGAATCATCACTTTGACGTTCAAGAAACTGGCCAACGATGGCGAGGATGGTCACTGGCAGCGCTTGTGCGCAGTGGCGAACGCCTTACAGGCCGATCTTGGTTTGCCTGCGCCAGCCGTGAGCATCTCCGGTGAGAATGCTTTTGGTCTATGGCTTTCCCTGGAGACGCCAGTGCCCGCGGTGGAAGCAGAGGAATTTGCGCGGCTACTGTGCGCTGACGCTGCAAGCGTGTCGGCCGCTCTGCCGCCAATGCTGAATCCGGTAAGTGGCAAATGGGCAGCGTTTATTCATCCAGGCATGGGCGCTTCGTTTGCTGGTGATGAAGGGTTGGATGTGCAGCCGCCGGAAGCAGGGCAGGTGGCCTTGCTGGAGGGCTTGCAAAGCATAGGTGCCTCGCAATTTGCACAGGCATTGGATCAGTTGCGACAGGCCGCAGCCGGCGCTGCGCGGTCGCCAGAAGTGACCGTGGCGGCTGGCGTCGCCCCGGAAGGCTTGTTGCTGAAGGATGCGACGCTGGAGGACATCGTCGCTTACCTCCATTCGAAAAATATCGAACCTACGTTCCGCTTCCTATCTCCGCGGAGTAGTCCGTAGCGGTCCCATTGATGCGCCTGAGGGCGCTTCCACCTCTCATGTTGCCGGCCGCTCGAGATTTTTAGAGTCGAATCCTTCGGCACCCAACATAACCATGCAGTGCGCCGAACGACAACTTATGCGGTAGTCCGTTCCCGGCCCCTAAGCAGACGATCGCGGTATTCGCCGCGCGGATTCAGATTCGGCATTGCTTTACGGACCAAACCACTGACTATCAATTTGTTCCAACATTTGTTCGGGTGTGAGTTGCTGTGTCATGCGCCCGCGTAGAACATGCCGGTGCTCGAATGAAATCGCGCCGCGCTCGAGCACCTTGCGCTTAAAAGCGGCGACTTTGTCATCGCCGAAATTGCTATTAAAGGTGTTAAACAGCACCACGTGTTGGCCATCGAAGCGGTTATGCTCGACAAATGCCCACAACGGCGGCGCCGGGCTATAGAACCACACGGGCGCCCCCAGCCAGACGGTGTCAAAGCTCGTCAGGTTGATGGTGCGCGGCACAACATCAGGCAGCCTGGCTGGATCGTTACGATGCGCATTGGCGTCGAAGGCAGACTGGGCCAGGCCGCTCAGACCGAGTTCGTATTGCGGCGCATCAAGCGAATAGATGCTCGCGTCGAGCCGCTTAGCAACATGCCGCGCCGCAAGTGCGGTGTTGCCCGAACGCGAGAAGTAGACCACAGCGACACCTGTTTTTGCCGATTCCCCATCGGATGAGTGAACCGGATAAAACTCCATGTCCTTTACTTGCAAGGCCTGGCGACTTTCTATGGTCGTCACGCCTAAAAAGAAGCCCAGTACAGCCAGGGCCGCAACAGAAAAGATCGTCATAAGCCACTCAAGGAGCGTCATTTTTTTACTCACATGAAGTACGGCTTGTCGCCGTCACTGCCAGGCTTGTTCACGCCGAGGTTTTCTCCCACATGCGAGGCTGGGGCAGCAATCACTTTCGAGATAAGGTCGCCAACGCTCTTGCGCGAAACCACGGTGCCTTTGAAAGAAGTACCTTTGGACGTCAACTCGTAGTCCACTTCATCTTCGTCCGTCAACCAGGCGGGGCGAAGGATGGTGTAGTCCAGGCCCGAGCCTTCAATCGCATCGGCGGCACGACGAAATGGCTTAAGGTCCTCGCCGATGATGGCATTATTCCATGTGCCGAAGTGGCCTGGGACCTCGTCGTAGATGCCCAGCGCAAGCACGAAGATCAAGCGCTTTACGCCCTCGGCTTTCATGGCGGCGATGACGGCCTGAGCCTGCTTATCCAGGTCATCCCCCGTCAGGTTGGCATAGACCAGATGCTGACTGGCCATGGCGCTCCTGAGCAGTTTTTTGTCGAGCACATCGCCAATCACGACTTGAGCATTGGACGGTTCCTTACCGGTGAGCTTCTTCGGGTCACGCAGAAGTAAGGTCTGGCGCACATCCGGCTCGTCAGAAAGCGCATCAACCACCCATTGCGCAATCTGGCCACCGGCACCAAGGATGAGGATGTTTTGCATATCTTTTCTCCATAATGATGGGTTGAATTAATCAACCCATCCAGGGTTTAGAGGCTATCTTTGAAGAACGGCACTATCTTGGCCATCGCAATACCTACCGGCTCAGGCTTGTCGTACAGGTCGTAGTGTGACCAGCCTTCAGCCACGACGATATGCTTGTTTGCCGAAGCAGCACGGTCGTAGATTTCCCAGCCATCGCGGTAAGCGCCGAAACCGCCTGGTTTGTCGCCAATCACCACCATCAGCGGCTGGGTTAGCAATACTTCCGCATTCTGGAAGGCATCCCAGCCTATAGCTGCGCCGCTGAACGACATTAGCTGGCTGGTTGTGCCGTTCGGTCGCTGACCACGCGCGGTCTTGTAGTACTCCGTGGCCTCCAGCACATCGATGTCCGTAATGCCTGCTGCCTTGGCTGCGGCTACCGATTCAGGCAGCAAGCCCGCTGCTTCGCGCTTGGCGCCTTGGGCCTGCGCCGTGCGCATTTGAGCGATGCCCTGCGCCAGTTCACGTGGTTTGAATTGGGCGAAGCCTTCACGGATCAGGCGGCCATAGTTCACGCCAGTAATCGAAACCAACGACTTGATGCGGTGGTCAGTGATAGCCGCATGCACGGTATAGGCACCTCCGCCGCAGACACCAATGGCACCGATGCGATCGGCATCCACGTAGGCCAGCGATTGCAGGTAATCGACAGCAAAGCGGATGTCAGAGACCCGAATGGACGGGTCCTCAATGAGGCGCGGCGTGCCGCCACTCGCGCCCAGGAAGCTTGCGTCATGCACCAGCACGACGAAGCCTTGTTCTGCCAGTCCTTGGGCGTAAATATTGCCTGCGGCATGATAGTCTCCTGCTTATTTCAGTTTGGACTGGAAGAAGGGCGCCAGCTGGGACACCGCCTCGTCCACGTACTTCGGCACGTCGTACAGCGACATGTGGTTGGCGCCTTCGACCACGTACAGTTGCTTGTCCTGGCTAGCCGCGCGCGCCAGCAGATCGTCGCTCATCCATTTGCTACCTGCCACGCTGCCGGCCACGGCCAGGATCGGCTGGGTCAGGAATGCTTCGGCTTTGTGATAGGCGTCATAGGTGATGATCTGGCTCAGGCTGCGCGCAGTCATGAAGCCAGGAGCATTCGGATGTTCGCAGCGCGGGGTGTGGTAGTACTCCCAGGCTTCGCGCAGCTCGGCGTTCGGCGCATCTTCCTCGCGCATCGGCGCCAGCGGCAGGGTGGCCAGTTCGTCGCCTTTCGAGTCGCTGGTTCGGGCGTTGGAGCCGAAGGCGATGTAGCCGATGGCGTCGGCGTCCTTGACATTGTTTTCCCAGCCATTGCGGAACATCTGGCCAATGTTCACGGCGCTTACCATGCCCAGTGCCTTGATGCGCCGGTCATTGATGGCGGCATTGGCGCTGTAGCCCGCGCCGGCGCAGATGCCCATTGCGCCAATTTTCTCCTGATTTACACACGGCAGCGTGGTGAGGTAGTCGATCACCGCACTCACGTCTTCGGTACGGACATAGGGATTTTCCAGTTGGCGCGGCAGTCCGGTGCTCTCGCCTTGGTAAGACGCATCGTAGGCGATGGCGAGAAAACCTTGCTCGGCCAGCTTACTGGCGTACAGGCCGGCAGTCTGCTCCTTAACGCCGCCACCCGGATGGGAAACGACGATTGCCGGATATTGTTTTGACTCGTCGAAAGCGGCAGGGAAATGGATAACGGCGGCCATGGTGATGGCTGGGCCATTGAGATTCTTGAAAGTGACTTTAGACATGGAATGCTCCAGAGTGGGTTGGGCGGCACGACAGGTACTGGCGTGTACTGGAGTTCATAGTAGTCAAGGGATTGGTTCTGATAAACGCTCTTTTCAATACATCAGTGATTAGATAAACTAAACAAATGCCTATTGAACCCTCACTTATCTCGTCCCTGACCTGGTTCGCCCACATCGCCCGCCACCGCAGCTTTACTAAGGCAGCGGCGGAAATGGAGGTGACGCGGGCGGCCCTTTCTCAGCACTTGAAGGGTCTGGAGCAGCAACTCAACGTGCGGCTCATTAACCGCACCACGCGGGACATGTCGCTGACTGACGAGGGGCAGCGACTGTTAAATGTCCTGCAGCCTGCGTTGACTGCCGTTGAGCGTGCGGTATCGGAGCTGGGAGAGGCTCACTTCGAGCCTTCCGGCTTGATCCGCATGAACTCCTCGCGCATCGCCTCGCGCCTGTTGATCGAGCCGCATATGGGCGAATTCCTGGGACGCTATCCGAAATTGCGGCTGGAGTTGGTCATGGATGATGGCTTCTCGAACATCGTGGCCGGAGGACTGGATGCGGGCATACGCCTCGGCGAAAGCCTGGATGAACACATGGTAGCGGTGCCAATTACACCGCCATTGGAGATGGCGATTGTCGGCTCCCCGGACTACTTCAAACGCCATGGGATGCCTTCCACACCGTCTGACCTCATGAGACACAACTGCCTGGCCTACCGTTTCACTTCCAGTGGCACGATAGACCGGTGGACCTTCACGTCACCGGATGCCGAAGGACGCACCGTGGTATTTGAGCCGCAAGGCAACGCTGTATTCAACGACGATGACAGCATGCTACGGGCTGCCCTACAAGGTGTAGGACTGGTGCAGCACATCGATCTATGCGTGCGCAAGCATCTGGCCGATGGCTCGCTCGTGCGGGTGCTAAAGCCTTGGTGCCCGCCGTTCCCGGGCTTCTATCTTTATGTGCCGTCGCGATCGCAGATGCCAGCCAAGCTGCGCGCGCTGATGGACTTCTTGATTGAGCAACGAGAACAGCTTAAACGGGAGTCAAGTGAAACCCTCCAGGCGGGAAAACCAAAGGGCAAGACGTAAGGCATGAAAAGATTTCATAGACGCAGATTTCAACTACCATGCATTCAAAACTCTATCAATGAAAGTCCGCTGTTGGCCGTTTCAGGCCTGACCACTGTGAGGATCGGGAAGTCTTGTTGGATAGCCTGGTTTTAAAATCTTCCCATCGAATCGGATGTGCCAATCCACGTCAAATTCTCTGTTGGCAAAAATCTGCAACCCATCATCAACATAGGCCACCGTTACCGGAAGAAGCCCATCACATTTCTTTGCCAACAGTTCGATAGCATGCCCTGGCGATAAGAAAATCTCCTCACAGGTCATTTCCAAGTAGATCCGCATATCGGTAGTTGTGTCGTTGGAAAAATTTCCCACTACCACGTAATCATCAAGCTTCATATTGTATTTCGTTCATTTCTCGAGAGGCTGCTGTTGGCCGATTGTACGCGGTCACCAGGTTGACGCATCCGCCGCATAACTGCCAGCCTGCGAAACATCTTAGCTTGCTGGGTAACCGACCAGGACTCCATAAACCACAAATACGAGAGGTGGCCACGAAACAGCTAAGCCCAGACACCAGAGTCTATTCGGCAATGAATGAATTCGCATTAGCTTTTTACTTCCAATCGCGATCACGACTGAAGCAATAAATGTCGCCCCCATCGCGAATTCCGCCGCGAGAACAAAGGCTTGCCAAATCAGTAGTTCAACTTCTTGGGCGACTCGAACTGGTTCCGAAACTGCCACCTTTTGGGCAACAAGCCGGGAGCACGATTTTGTCGTTACGAAGAATACGTGGTGTTACCAAGCTGCTCCGTTCGTCCGAAAGCGATAGTGGGACAGGGTTGAGGCTCCTCGCAATCCCGACCTTCTTCATCCTAAATGCGGGCAAGGAATTCCTCGCGCTTTAATCTGTAAAGGCAATGCCTGCGCAAAGGATGTCCTTCCTCCAAGGCCGGATGATCGAAGTCGGCTTGCGTGTTGTACATACCGATACGTTCCATCACAGCGCGTGATCGCAGGTTGCTTAGTGCTGTGAAAGAAACGATTTCGTCCAACTTAAGCCGATTGAAGCCGCAATCGAGCACCGCCGTAGCTGCTTCACTGGCATAGCCTTGGCCCCAATAACGCTTAGCCAAACGCCAACCGATCTCGACGCAAGGCGAGAAGGGCAGGCGGCGTATCGGCACGGACAACCCCACAAAGCCGATGAATTCACCTGTCGCGCGAAGCTCCACTGCCCAGTTACTCCAACCCTGCGATGCGAATTGTTCAAGCCAGCGGTTGATACTGGCATCGCTCATTTCGCGCGACTGCACGGAAGGGAAAAATTCCATCACAGCCGGGTCAGCGTTCATGGCCGCAAACGGCGCGCGGTCTGACTCATTCCACTTTCGCAACAGCAGGCGCGGCGTAGTAAGTGTAATTGCTTCTCTCATGGGGCAAGGTATATCTTTTTGTCATCAGGCTCGAGGAGCCGCTGAGCGTGATCATCCACAGTCACAACACGAATTGCTGTTCTTCTCGAATCGAAGTGGACTAAAGGCTCGGTTCTCCACGGTGGCTGGAAGCGAAGGCCGAGGATGCGAGCTGCAGCAGTCGGACAGTCAACGGTTATGGCAACCAATGCTTGTATGGACTGTCAGCCGAGTTGCCGGACGCGTCGGTCCATACGTCATCAGGCAAGGACCGATCACGGTGTAGTATCCGATCATGGTCGGGATAAATGACACGATCAACCTTTGCGCGCGTACCGATGATCATGCAACGGACCAAAGCTGCACTCCTGTTCCAGAGATAATGGCCAACAGGACTGCCCTTCGGGAAGGCTGCGGCGTCTCCCGGCGTCAGCACCTGCTCTTCTTCTCCTTCAATAACCGTGAGCTGGCCTTCGAGCACATACACAAGTTCATCTTCGGCTTCGTGCCAATGTTTGATCGATGACCTGGTGCCGGGCGCCAGCACGTGGATGAACGCGCCGACCTGGGTCAGTCCGCCGGGCTCGCTGATCCATTCCTCGCGGTTCGTGACACGCGGGTCTGATGTTTCAATCGTTTCGACTTGTCTTTGTGCGGCGCGGACGATTGGCATGTTATGGCTGATGTTGGGCTGCTGGTGTCGCTGCAAATCAGGGCTAAGTGGTTCCGATTGACGGCCCGTGCTTCCAGAGCAGATCGTCCGGAAGCGCGGGCCGGCGCAGTACGATGGACTAAGCAGCGACTTGAACGCGTGGCTCGCCGGCGGCCATTTCGCCGATCACGGCAGCCTCGCCGAAGCCGTGGCTGCGGAACAGTTCCAGCACCTGGTCCACGGCGGACGGATCGCAGGACACCAGCAGGCCGCCCGAAGTTTGCGGGTCGGTCAGCAGGGTGTGCTGCGGCTGGGTGATGTTCGGCGACAGGGTGACGTCCTTGCCGTAGGCTTCCCAGTTGCGGCCGGACGCGCCGGTGAAGAAGCCGTCGTGTGCCAGCTTTTCCACGCCAGGCAGCAGCGGGATCTGCGACATGTTCAGCTTTGCCGTCAGCTTGGCGCCACGCGCCAGTTCCAGCAGGTGACCCAGCAGGCCGAAGCCGGTGACGTCGGTCAGCGCATTCACGCCCGGCAGGTCGGACAGCGCCTTGCCTGGCTTATTCAGTTTGGTGGAGTTGGCGATCATGGCCTTGTAGCCTTCGTCGTCCAGCACGTTCTTTTTCAGCGCGGCGGACAGCACGCCCACGCCCAGAGGCTTGCCCAGCACGAGCACGTCGCCAGCCTTGGCGTCGGCATTGCGCTTTACTTTGGATGGATGCACGAGGCCCATCACGACCAGGCCGTAGATCGGTTCCACGGAGTCGATGGTGTGGCCGCCGGCAATCGGAATACCTGCTTCGGCGCAGATGGATTCGCCGCCTTTGATAATCTGGCCGATGGTTTCAATTGGCAGTTTGTTGATCGGCATGCCCACCAGGGCCAGCGCCATAATCGGCGTGCCGCCCATGGCGTACACGTCGGAGATGGCGTTGGTGGCGGCGATGCGGCCGAAGTCGAAGGGATCGTCGACGATCGGCATGAAGAAGTCGGTGGTGGCGATCAGCGCCTGCTCGTCGTTCAGCTTGTAGACGGCGGCATCGTCGGCGGTTTCAATGCCGACCATCAGTTCCTTCGGTACGGGGAAGCCGCTGGAGTTCTTCAGGATCTCGGACAGCACTCCGGGCGCGATCTTGCAGCCGCAGCCGCCGCCGTGGGAGAAGGAGGTCAGTTTGATTTGTTCAGTGCTCATTTTTGAGGTCTTTCCTGGTTCTGATGGAGCAGATTATCTACCAAAGCGAGCAAGGCTGCCTGCTCGGTCGCGGGTTCAAATAGTTTGGCGCGTGCGGCGCATTGCGCGCGCAGGCGCTGCAGCCAGGCGGGATCGCTCACGCTGCGGTCGATCAACGCTGCCAGCGCTTGCGCATCGCCGAGTGGGAAATAGCCTTCGTAGTCCTCGCCCAGCATGCCGCGGTTGCCGCTGATGTCGCTGGCTAGCACAGGGACGCCGCTGGTCACCGCTTCAATAATCACGTTGGCGCCGCCTTCCATGCGCGAGCAGATGGCCATCGCGTGGGCGCTGCGCAGCCGATCCACGGTTTGGTCGTGGGGCAGGGCGCCGAGCCACTCATAGCGTCCGGCCACCGCGTTCTGTGTCGCGTGCGCTGCTTCGCCCAGCGCGGCATTCAGCGCGCCGCCGATATGCACGAGACGCGCCGACGGCTCCCGCACGACCTCCGCCGCGCGCATGAAGGTCAGCGGGTCCTTTTCATCGCGCAAATGGCCAATCATGAGGATCTCATGCTGCTGAGCTTGTGTACGAATGTCGGATCTGACCCCAGGGTGTTTGGCGCCAGCGGGGGCGGATTGGTAGATGACGTGGGCTTTGGGGCGGGCGGCGGCGGGGAGTTCGTCGAGGCCGGCGGATTGGAGGACCACCAGGGCATGTGCGGCCGCGAGGGAGGCCTGGGCGCTGGCGTCCGAATGGATGTCGCGGTATAGGTCAGTGCCGGTCAGTACGAGCAGCGTGGGGCGCTCGGGATGTGCGGCGCGGAAGGCGGCCAGCGATGAAGCGGAGCGGCGAGCATGCAGGGCGATCAGCAGGTCCGGCGCGGACACCGCTGCAGCTGCATCGCGTGGCGGCGTGGCGGCAGGAGGCGAGGGTGCAGCGGCTGACGATGCTTCAGGCCAGGCGCTGGTGATCGATACGTCATAGCGCGGCGCGAGGAAGCCGGCCCAACGGCTGGCCGTCTGCCAGTTGCCGTTATTGGCAGCGGCGAGGGCGGGGCTGACGATGCAGATTGTGGGCTTGCTCACTGGTGCTTGTCACTAAAAAGTCGCTACAATCGGTTATGACTTCCATTACAGCTTCGTTCCGAAACGCGCGCACCCAGCAGCTGGCCGACGCCTTGCAGAATGCGCGGAATTATACGCTTAGCCTGTTCGAATGTTTTGCCGCCGCGGGCATGGATCAAGCCATGCGCGTACCGCAGCTGCGCATTGTGAATCCTCCTCTTTGGGAAATGGGCCACACCGCCTGGTTTGCGGAGTGGTTCATCCTGCGCGAAGCAGCGTCCAGCCATCCTGCGGACGCGCTTTTTCAATCCATGCTGCGCAAGGGCGATGACTGGTTCGACTCGGCCAACGTGCCGCACCGCAGCCGCTGGACGCTGGATTTGCCGACTACTGGCGGCGTAAAGACCTACTGCTACGAAGTGCTGGACCGCGTGCTCGATAAACTGAGCCGCGAACCGAATACGGACGAAGCGCTGTATCCCTACCGCCTGGTCCTGGCGCATGAGGACATGCACGGCGAGGCCTTCCTCTATACCCTGCAAACCCTCGGCCTGCAGGCGCCGCCCGAGCTGACGCGCGATGAGCCGTCGCGCAGCGCGCAGCAGGAAATCGCTTTCCCCGGCGGCACCCTGCAGCTGGGCAGCACTGCCGACACTGGCGGTTTCATTTTCGATAACGAGAAGTTCGCCCATCCCTGCTACGTCCCGCCATTCAGCATGGACGCCTCCCTGGTCACCAACGCGCAGTACACGGATTTTGTGGAAGACGGCGGCTATGATCGCCGCGAATACTGGAGCATCGCCGGCGCGGATTGGCTGATGCGCCAGGAACGCTCGGCGCCGCGCTACTGGCAGCGCGAGGGCGGGCAATGGCACACCCAGCGCTTCGGCCAGCCGGCCACGCTGGCGCGCTATGAACCGGTGCGCCATATCAATCTGTATGAGGCCCAGGCTTACTGCATGTGGGCGGGACGCCGCCTGCCAACGGAAGCGGAATGGGAATACGCGGCGCTCTACGGCCATCCGGCGTTCCAGTGGGGACAATTGTGGGAGTGGACGGCATCGCCGTTCGAACCCTATCCGGGCTTCGAGGCGGACCGTTATCGTGAGTATTCCGCGCCGTGGTTCAGCACACATCAGGTGCTGCGCGGCGCCTCATTTGCGACGCCGTCGCGCCTTGGGTCGGCGAAGTTCCGTAACTTCTACCTGCCTGAGCGCGACGATATCTTCTGCGGCTTGCGTACCTGCGCGCGCTGAATCAGCGCAGGCGGCGCTTAGCGCAGCAACAGCGAATCGGGAATCGGCGTGAAGGCCAGGCGGCGGTCGCCCATTTCTTCGCGCAGCTTCTCGATGGTTACGCCACTTGCTTCGTGCATCACCACCAGCAGGGCCGGGGAGATGGCGGCACGGCGGCTGCGTACCTTGCTGATCATCGGAGGCATGATGGCCAGCGCACGCGCCAGGGCGGCGTCGTTCTTCAGTTTCATGTGCTCGATCAGGAAATCGAGTAAACGGTTTGGATCGTATTGGAGCAGGTTATCGTGACCGTCGCTACCAGTGGCCGGGTCGGTCATCGCTGCGCCAGAGTTGTCGTGTAGATCATGCATGGCGGCGCTCGAGGTGCAATATTGTCTGTTATTAAATATTAGTGTGGGAAGGCAACACTATATCCTCATTATCTGCCGCGATCGCCTCATATGCAAGAAAAAGGCCGCCTCGCGGGCGGCCTTGTGGCTTACTGGCAATACTTATTTCTTAAGATGGTTGTCAAGCCAGTCGATGACGGTGTGGTGCCACAGAATCGAGTTGGCAGGCTTCAGTACCCAGTGGTTTTCATCCGGGAATACCAATAGTTTCGATTCGATGCCCTGACGCTGCAGCGCGGTGAACGTGCCCAGGCCTTGCGCGGTCGGGATGCGGAAGTCCAGGTCGCCCTGTACCACCAGCATCGGGGTCTTCCACTTGCTGACGAAATTGACCGGGTTGAACTTTTCATACAGCGCCGGGTTGGCCCAGTAGGTGCCACCGTTTTCCCACTCGGTGAACCACAGTTCTTCGGTAGCGAACGCCATGCCGCGCTGGTCGAATACGCCGTCGTGGTTGACGATGCACTTGAAGCCATCGCTCCAGTTACCTTCGATCCAGTTCATCATGTAGCCGCCGTAGGACGCGCCCAGTGCGCAGCTGCGGTCACGGTCCAGGAAGTCGTACTTGGCCACGGCTGCTGCCAGGCCTTTCTGCAGGTCTTCCAGCGGTGCGCCGCCCCAGTCGCCGCTGATGGCGTCGGTGAACTTCTGGCCATAGCCGGTGGAGCCGTGGAAGTCGATGAACACGGACGCATAGCCTGCGCCGGCGTACACCTGCGGATTCCAGCGATAGCTCCAGGAGTTGCCGAAGCTGCCCTGCGGGCCGCCGTGCACCAGGAAGGCGACCGGATACTTCTTGCCCGGTTCAGCATTCCATGGCTTCATCACGTAGCCATGCACGGTTTCGCCGTGTGCGCCCTGGAAGGAGAACTGCTCGTACTCGCCCATTTTGATGTCTTTCAGGCGGTCGGCATTGGCCCAGGTCAGCTGGGTGCCGGCCTGCTCGCCGCCGTCGGCCTTCAGCTTGATCAGCTGGGCGCCGCCGGACAGGCTGGCATGCGACACGATCACGGTGTCCTTGGCGGTATCGAATTCGCCCGCGTAGCCTTTGCCGGTCAGGGCGGTGACCTTGCCGCTGGACGCATCCAGCGAGAACAGGCGGTGGTTGCCCACGTCGTCGGCATTGGCCAGCAGGGCTTTGCCGTCGGCGCGCCATTCGAAATCGGCGATGGAGCGGTCCCAGTTATCGGCCAGCACGCGCTTCTTGCCGGTGGCGACATCCATCAGCACCATCTTGAAGCGGTCCGCTTCAAAGCCGGGACGCGCCATGGCCAGGTAGGCCAGGGTCTTGCCGTCCGGGGAGAAGGCTGGCTTGGTGTCCCATGCCGGGTTGTCCGCGGTCAGGTTGCGCGGAGCGGCGCCGCCTGCGGCCGGGATTTCGTACAGGTCGAAGTTGGTGGACCAGGATTCGGATTTGCCTTGTGCACGCACGGAGAACACGATGTTCTTGCCGTCAGGGCTGAAGGTGAACTCTTTCGCGTCGCCGAATGGCTTGGATGGCACGTCGCCGTCCAGGGTGCCGCTCAGGCTGACCGGCTGCGCGGTGACCTTGCCGGAGGCGTCGATCGGCGCCGAGTACAGCACGTTGCGGCGGCCGTCGGCCCAGGTGTCCCAGTGGCGCACGAACATCTCGTTGTAGATCTTGCCGGTGGCCTTGTTCTTGGCCTTGTCGTCTTCGCGCTTTTTGCTGCAGGCCAGGTCGGCGCAATCGCGGTAGACGGCGAAGGAGAGGGCGATGCGGTCGCCTTTCGGGGAAACGTGGAAGGCTTCCACGTCAACCGGGGTATCGGTGATCTTGACGGCTTCGCCGCCGCTCAGCGGCAGGCGCCACACCTGGGACGAGCCGGAACGGCCGCTCAGGAAGTAGACCGCGTCGCCGTTGGCCGACCACTCAGGATCGTGGCTGCTGGAGTCGTGCTGGGTCAGCTGCACCGGGCTTGGCTTGGCAGCGCGCAGGTCGATCATCCACAACTGGGTGATGCCGCGGTTCTTTTCCATATTCGTGCTGCGCACGGTGTAGACGACGCGATTTGCGTCCGGCGACAGCGCGGGGCTGCCAACGCGGTCCATGGACGCAAGGTCTTCGATAGTCAGGCCGCGCGGCGCGGCGACAGCACTGGTTGCCGCAGCGATGGCGGCGCCCATAACCAGCAGGCGTAGAGTCATTCGGTATCTCCGATCTGTTATCAAAAATGGCAAGCTTATGGCGAGCCAAGCGGGCATTATAATGCGCGTTATCCTCATCATCCGAGAAAGAAACTGTATGACGCGTATGGCGGCCCGGCTGCTGACTGCGGTCATGGCAGTGGCCTTTGTCGTTGTGGCCTTGCTGACCCAGACCTGGTACTTCAAGCCTTTGAAGCTGGAGTGGTTTTATCTGCGGGCTTTTACGTCTTATGCGTTGAAGAGCCCGGAGATGCTGTCGTCGATGCGCGTGCTGCCTTCCTGGGCGGAGTTTTACAGCACGCGGCTGGATGACGCCTCGCCGGCGCATGCCCACGCCGTGATGGATGAGTTGAAGTCCGATCTCACCACGCTGGAAGGCTACGACCGCAGCGATTTAAGCCGCAATGCGCAGATTTCCTACGACACGCTGCATTACTTCCTGCAGTCGGAAATCGACGGTGAGCCTTTCATGTTCTACGGCTTCCCCGTCAATCAGGTGCATGGCTTGCAGACTGCACTGCCGGAGTTCATGGCGGATGTGCATCAGGTGAAGACGAAAGGCGAGGCGGAAGACTACATCGCCCGCCTGCGCAAATTCCCGCGCAAGTTCGAGCAGCTGGTGGAGTCGCTGCGCGTGCAGGAAGACCTTGGAGTGCTGCCGCCCAAGTTCATGATCGATCGCGTGATGGAACAGTTGCAGGTGTTTGCCGGCCGTCCCGCGCGCGAGAACACGCTGTACACCAGCTTTGCCGCAAAGCTGGACCAGATTCCTCTGGCGGAGATGAATGAGCAAACCCGCAAGGAGCTGCTGGCGCAAGTCGCCGATGCGATCCAGACCAGCGTTTATCCCGCCTACGTGACGCTGATCCGGCACTTTCACGACATCGCGCCGCGTATCACGGGCAACCGCGGCGCCTGGGCGCTGCCGAACGGCGACGCGTATTACGCCTGGTGCGTGAAGCATTACACGACCACCAATCTGTCGCCGCAGCGCATTCATGAGCTGGGACTGGCGGAAATGGAGCGCGTGTCGGCGGAGATGGACAAGATCCTGCGCACGCACGGCATGACAGAAGGCAGCATTGGCGACCGCATGACGGAGCTGGCGGAAGACCCGGCGCAGCATTATCCGAATACGGCGGAGGGCCGCAAGGCCATGCTGGACGATTACCAGGCCATCCTCGACGAAGCGCGCAAGCAGTTGCCGCAGGCCTTCGATATGGTGCCCAGGCTGCGGCTTGAAGTACGTCCGGTGCCGGAAGCAACGCAGTCCGGCGGGCTGGGTGCTTACTACATCCCCGGTTCCTTCGACGGCTCGCGTCCCGGCGTGTTCTACGTGAATATGCGCGCGGTGGACAAGATGCCGAAGTACACCATGCGCACCGAGGCGTATCACGAGGGCCTGCCGGGCCACCATCTGCAAATCCAGCTGGCGCAGGAACTGAAGGGCATTCCGTTCTTCCACAAGATCATCGGCTTCTCGGCCTACCAGGAGGGCTGGGCTTTATATGCGGAGCATCTGGCGGGGGAAATGGGACTGGAGCCGGAGCCCCTTGACCGGCTGGGCGGCTTGCGCGACGAGTTGATGCGTGCCGCGCGGCTGGTGGTCGATACCGGCATCCACTACAAGCACTGGACGCGCCAGCAGGGCATTGAATACCTGGTCGACAACACGGGCATGAGTACCTCCGAAGCGACGTCGGAAGTTGAGCGCTATCTGGTTGATCCGGGGCAGGCGCTGGCCTACAAGGTCGGCATGCTCACCATCCTCGGCTTGCGCGAACACGCCAGGCAGGAACTGGGCGACAAGTTCGACCTGAAGCAGTTCCATAACGAAGTCCTCAGCCACGGCGCGCTGCCGCTGACGGTGCTGGAGCGCGTCATCAATGACTGGATCGCCGCACGTAAAGGAGCGTGAACCATGAAGTACGACGCTAGTCTTGCATCACTGTTTCATCCGGCGACTATGCCGCCGTTGTTTGGTGTAGTAGGCGGACCGGCAGCAAGCTGGCCGGAAGCGGCGCGCTGCGCCGAGCTGGCGCGGCTGGCGTACTTCGAGCCTGCTCCGGCCGTTTCGGAGGCGTGTGCGCTGGCTGGGCTAAGGCAGTACACTTTCTTTAACGATGCCGGGACGGGTACGCAAGCCTTTGCCTGCAAGGCTGCCGGCGGCCGCGCCTACATTGCCTTTCGGGGGACGCAGCCGAACTCCCTTTACGATCTGGTGGCGGACGCGCGATTCCTGAGCAAGCCATGGCGCGGCGGTGGCAAAGTCCATGCGGGCTTTGCACAATGCTATGAAAGCGTTGCGCCGCAGTTGCGGGACTGGGTCAAGCAGCAGGCGCCGGATCAGTTGACGCTGACGGGGCACAGCCTGGGGGCGGCACTGGCGACGCTGGCTGCATCGGCGGATTTTACGGAGGCGCGGCTGGTGACGTTCGGATCACCGCGCGTGGGCAACGGCGAATTTGCAGCACGTCTGCTGCGGCGGGATGTGGAGCGGTATATCGATTGCTGCGATGATGTGACGCAGGTGCCGCCGTGTGGGCTGCTGCTGCAGTACACCCATCTGGAAGGCGCGCGCTACCTCAACCGCAACGGCAAATACCTGCCGGCGGCGGGCGACTTCGCCATGGCGGCAGACCGCGCGCGGGCGGAAGTCAATTACGTCATCTATAAACTCAGGCCCGGCAATGTGCTGACGCGTGGTCTTGCGGACCACGCCATGATCAACTACATCAGCGCCTTGCTGGGCCTGCGCGAAGCTTAGTTCAGAGCAGGGTCTTGGCCAATGCGGTCAGGCGATCCGCGTAGGCGTTGAGGTCCAGCTCCTTGCGTGCCACGCCGCTGCGCATGGCGGCGGCGGCGATCTTCGGCGTCACTTGCGACAGCAGGCGGTCGTCCAGCAGGCCAGGAACCACGTAGTCCTTGCTGAAACGCTCGTCGCTGCGGGCGATGCCGGCGAGGGCGGTAACGCAGGCGCGCTTCATGTCCTGGTTGATCGTGGTGGCGCCGGTGTCCAGCGCTGCACGGAACAGGTAAGGGAAGCACAGGGCGTTGTTGATCTGGTTCGGGTAGTCCGAACGGCCGGTGGCGATGATCGCATCCGGCGCCACTTCGCGCACCAGTTCCGGACGCAGCTCTGGCTCGGGATTGGCCAGAGTGAAGATGATCGGGGCCTTCTTCATCGACTTCACATCGGCTTGCGACAGCAGGCCAGGACCGGACAGGCCGAGGAACACGTCTGCATCGACGATCACTTCGGACAGGGTAGTGGCCGTGGTGTCCTGCACCCAGTCGGCCTTTTCGCCAGTCAGGTTGCGGGCCTTGGTCAGCACGCCCTTGGAATCGCAGACGAAGATGTTCTCGCGGCTGGCGCCGATATCCACCAGCAGTTCCAGGCAGGCGATAGCGGCAGCGCCCGCGCCGGAGCAGACGATTTTCACGGTCGAGATATCGCGGCCGGTCATCTCGACGGCGTTCAGCATGCCGGAACCCACCACGATGGCGGTGCCGTGCTGGTCGTCGTGGAAGACCGGAATCGACAGGCGCTCGCGCAGTTTGCGCTCGATGTAGAAGCACTCAGGCGCTTTGATGTCTTCCAGGTTGATGCCGCCGAAAGTCGGATGCAGGGCGGCGATGATGTCCACCAGCTTGTCCGGATCGGTTTCGTCGATCTCGATGTCGAAAGAGTCGATGCCGGCGAACTTCTTGAACAGCACGACTTTGCCTTCCATGACCGGCTTGCCGGCCAGTGCGCCGATATTGCCGAGGCCCAGCACTGCCGAGCCATTCGTGATCACTGCGACAAGATTGCCTTTTGCAGTGTATTCGTACGCCAGCGCAGGATCGCGGGCGATTTCCACGCAGGGCACAGCAACGCCCGGCGAGTAGGCCAGCGCCAGGTCATCCTGGTTGCCGACGCTCTTGGTTACTGCAATCGCCAGCTTACCTGGCGTGCCTTCACTGTGGTATGCAAGAGCTTTTTGCTCCAAGCTGCTCATTATTTTCTGTCCTTTTTCATTGCGAAAAACGCCCGCAGCAGGCAATCACCTGTTGCGGGCGTATATTGCAGGCGCCGCGAGGGCGCCTGTAATTAGTATTTTTACGGATACAGGCCGCGCACTTCACGTGCAGCCAGCACTCGGGTGCATGCCAGGATGAAGGTTGCGGTACGCAGGGATACCTTCTTCTCTTGAGCGACTTCCCAAACCGAGTTGAACGCGTCTTGCATAATGCGGGTCAGACGAGCGTTGATTTCTTCCTCGCTCCAGAAGAAGCTGGAGAAGTCCTGCACCCACTCGAAGTATGACACGGTTACGCCGCCAGCGTTGGCCAGCACGTCAGGAACGATCAGGATGTCCTTTTCGTTCAGAATATCGTCGGCCTCTGGGGTGGTAGGGCCGTTTGCGCCTTCCAGAATGATCTTGGTACGGATCTTCGGTGCGTTTGCGGCGGTGATTTGCTGTTCCAGCGCCGCAGGGATGAGGATATCAGATTCGATGCCCCAGAAGGAATCACGGTCCTGGGTGGCTTCTGCACCAGGGAAGTTCGCCACGCCGCCGGTTTCTGCAACAAACTTGTGCAGTGCTGCGACATCCAGGCCGCCGGCGTGCACCACGGTGCCGGTGTGGTCCTGAACTGCGACGACTTTGGAGCCCGCATCGGCGAACATGGTGGCAGCAACGCCGCCCACATTACCGAAGCCCTGGATTGCAACACGTGCGCCCTGGATTGCCACGCCGCGCTTTGCAGCTGCTTCGCGGCCAGCCACGAACACGCCGCGGCCGGTTGCTTCGCGGCGGCCCAGCGAGCCACCCATGGAGATTGGCTTACCGGTCACCACGCCGGTCGACAGATTACCTTCGATCATGGCGTAGGAGTCCATCATCCAGGCCATCACTTGCTCGTTGGTGTTCACGTCCGGAGCCGGGATGTCCTTGGTTGGGCCGATGATCAGGCTGATCTCGCTGGTGTAGCGACGGGTCAGGCGCTGCAGTTCGCCGCGGGACAGGGTCTTCGGATCAACGCGAATACCACCTTTTGCACCACCGTATGGCACGTTGACGGCGGCGTTTTTCACCGTCATCCATGCCGAAAGGGCCATCACTTCCGACAGGGTTACGTCCTGGTGGAAGCGCACACCGCCTTTACCTGGGCCGCGCGACATATTGTGCTGCACGCGGTAGCCTTCGTAGTGAGCGATGGTGCCATCGTCACGTTCGATAGGTACGTCAACAACCAGGATGCGCTTCGGGCGCTTCAGGGTTTCCACCCAGCGGGACAGATTGCCCAGGTGTGGGGTAACGCGGTCGATTTGTTTCAGGTATTGACCCCATGGGCCGAGATCGTCGGCGTTGAGGTAAGAAGGCAGTGCGTGGTTCGTCATTGTGTGACTCCTCTGATTCGCGATTGTTCGGTTGATATCGTGGTTCTTGCTTTTGTTCTGATATCGAGCGAGGCGAATCCTACGCCTGAGGCACAAAGCCAGCCAATGCTGTATGCGCATTCGGTTATGCAAAATTTGCATAACCTGTCAAAAGGCTATCGTTCGGAGGCGGGAATGCGGCGTTTTTTATCCGCCGGTTGCTGCTGTTCTTCGAGGTACTCCCACAGCCGCGAAACCACGGGTTTTCCAGGCCTGGCGGGGCTTGGACGCTCGCGATACAGGCGGATTTCCATCTCGATTTCCCAGTCGCCGCGGTCGCCGCCGGCAGGCGCCAGAAGTTTTTGTTTGACCTCGCGCGTGACGGCGGATTCAGGCAGGAACGCGATGCCGCGGCCTTCCAGCGCCATCATCTTCAGGCCTTCGGCCATGTCGGTTTCGAAATGCGTTTCGAGATGCAGCGCCTGTTTGGTGTCGCTCAGAATCAGATCGACCATGCGGCCAAGATAGGCGTTGTTGGTGTAGGAAAGGAAGGGGATGGGCGATGTTTTGCGCCCCGGCAGCGTGAACTCCGGCTGCCGCGCCTTGTCGCAGCGGGCGTAGGCACGCAAGGCTTCACGGCCCATCACCAGCATGTCGTAGCGGCCCGGATCGAGCTGCACCGGCTGGCGCGGATGGTGATACACCAGCACCAGGTCGCAGCCGCCGTCCACCAGTTGCAGCACGGCGTCGTGCACGTTCAGTGCCATCAGGCGGCTGTTAATCGGCGCGAAGTTGGTCTCCAGATCCGAGATCCACTTCGGGATGAAGGTCAGCGACAGCGTGTGCGGCGCAGCCAGGTCGATACTGGTCTGCGTCGCCGCACGTTTGCCGCGCAACAGCTCGCGCACGCCGTTGATCTGGCCCAGCATCTCCAGCGCCTGCTCGTAGAACACCATGCCCGCCGGCGTGACGCGCGTTGGATACGAGGTGCGGTCGATCAGGTCCGTACCGACCCAGTTTTCCAGCGACTGAATGCGCCGCGAAAACGCAGGCTGCGTCACGTGACGCAGCTGCGCCGAGCGGCTGAAACTGTTCGTTTCAACGAGGGAGATGAAGTCTTCGAGCCATTTGGTTTCCATAGCCGTGATTTTACCGTGCGGCTTCGATGTGCCTCATTGGCGTGAACGTCCACGCGGCCGCTGCGCAGACCACCAGAATGATGCCGCCGCCTTCGAAGACAAGCTGCAACGACACATAATTCAGCAGCCAGCCTGCAACCGCCGCCGACAGTGGTGCGAGGCCGAACAGGATGAACATGAAGATGCTCATGGTGCGGCCCATCATCTGCGGCGATACGCGGCGCTGAATCCAAGTGAACACGCCGACCTGCATGAAGCCTCCCAGCAGACCAAGGGCAATCAGCAGCGCCGCGCCTTGCCAGGTGGTCGTGATCATCCCGAGCGGGAACAGGATCAGACCTGCGAAGAAGTCCACCGTCAGCAGCATGGCGCCAAAGCGCGGCAGGCGCAGTTTGCCGCTCATGCCGGAAGCGATCATGCCGAGCAGCGTGCCGCCGCCGTGCGCGCCCATCAGAATGCCGAGTGCTGCCGCGCCGTGCAGGCGGTCTTTCGCCAGCACTGGCAAGGCGACCTGCATCGCACCGCCGATCAGCAGCGACACCAGGCCCCAGTAAGCGAAGCAGGTCCGCATTTCGACATCGCGCCACACCATTCGCAGTCCTTCGCCCACGGAGTGCAGCACGGCGCCGATGCCTTGCGGTGCCTGCGCCGCTGGTGCCGCAGCGCCGCCGGCGTCCGGCCGTGGCAGTATCGTCACGTGCGACAGCGTCCATGCGGAGACTGCATAGCTGAAGCTGTCGAAGGCGAACGCCAGGCCGAGCTGGCGGTCATTGTCCGCAACCGCCAGCAGCACGGCCGCCAACAAGGGACCGGCCAGGAAGGTCAGCTGGCGCATGCTCATCATGGTGCCGTTCGCGGCCTGAATCAGGTCGCGCGGAATCGCTTGCGGCGTCATTGAGGTGCCGGCCGGGATGCTGAACGCCTGCGCCAGTCCAATGCCCAGCGCCAGTGCATACAGCGCAGGCAGGCTGACGTGGCCGGTCAGCGTGAGCGCAGCCAGCACGGCCAGCAGCACGGTGCTGGCGTGCTTGGTCAGCATCATCACGCGCTTCGGCGAGTAGCGATCGACCACTGCGCCGCCGATCAGGATGAAGATCGCGCGGGGAACGCCCATCAGCGCCAGCACGAGGCCCAGCGACAGCGGATCGCCGCTCAGCTTCAGCACCAGCCAGGGTAGGGCGACCATGGTGAACTGATCACCGAGCATGGACAGCAGACCGCCAGACGTCAGCCAGCGGAAATTCGCATTACTTTTCAGAGAGGGATTCATAGTCCGGGTCCGATCAAGTTGCCCAGCACGGCGCTCAGGGCGTCCAGCTGGTCAGGTTGTGAATGACGCAGTAATTCGTCGCACGCTTCACGAGCTGTCAGCGTAGCGTTGTCGAGTAATACATGTCCAGCGGGAGTGATGACGGCATAGCCGACGCGCGCATCGCGCTCGTCGGCCTGGCGTGCCACCCAGCCGGTTTTTTCCAGCGGCAGCAGGGTGCGGGTGACGCCGGAGGCGGTCAGGCCCTGGCGTTCGGCCAGATCGACGCGACGCAAGCGTCCGCCCGGCGCGCGCGCCAGGTGCTGCAACAGCATGAAATCGCTGAAACTCAGGCCGTGGTGCCCGCCGAGTACGGTGTCGAGACGGCGCACGATCGCCGCATTGGCCCGCGCCAGGCGCAGGCAGAAATCGAGTGCTTGATCCATGATTTATCCATGAGTGATGCTTGAGCAGTCAAGTATATGGCAAATTCTTGCCGCGCGCCATAAAAACATCAAAATGTCGTGGCCGGTATCATGGAGCCATGAATCAGCGTAGATCTTTTCTCAAGAGTTCGGTGGCGCTGGCTTCTGCATTAAGCCTGCCATCACTGGCGCGGGCGGCCATCGCGGCACCCCACGAGCGCAGCCTGCGCTTCTACAACACCCACACCGGCGAAACCCTGCGCACCATGTTCTGGGCCGACGGCCAGTTCATTCCCGATGCCCTGCAGGATATCAATCATCTGCTGCGCGACCACTACAACAACAAGATCGCGGAGATGGACCCCGAGTTGCTGCTCCTGCTGAACAAGGTCAGCTCGCAGTTCAGCAATAACGAGGTGATTCACGTGATATCAGGCTACCGTTCGCCGGAAACCAATCAGATGCTGGCCGATCGCAGCGGCGGTGTGGCAAAGCACAGCATGCATATGGAAGCCAAGGCGATCGACATCCGCATGCCGGGACGCGACCTGGCGCAGCTGCACAAGGCCGCGATGGCGTTGAAGGGCGGGGGAGTTGGCTACTATCCGACATCCCAGTTCGTCCATATGGACACTGGGCGCGTGCGTCACTGGTGACGGCTGAACATGGGGTACGGATCGATTGGCGTCCCTTGCCACCAATGCTTTTCCGGACCTAATTCAAACATCGCAAAATGCAGATGCGGCGTGTTCGCATCGGCATTGCCGGTCGTGCCCACATAGCCGAGCAGGTCGCCGCGCTTGATGTGCTGGCCTTCCTGCAGCGCGTTGGCGTAGTGGTCCAGGTGGGCGTAGTAGTAGGAATAGCGTTCGGTTGGATCGAACACGTACACCGTCAGCCCGCCCGGTTTGCTGTTGAACAGTTTGACCACCGTCCCGTCCGCAGCCGCCAGCACTGGCGTGCCGCGCGGCGCGAGGATGTCCAGCGCCTCGTGTTTGCGCTCGGTGCCGCGCGGCTGGTTGAAGGTGTCGCTCAACTGGCCGACGGTCACACCGGCGACGGGCACCTGTAGTTCCGAGATCGGCGCATTGGGTCCGGCCGTGACGCCGCCGATCGATGCGCCGCTGGTGTCAGGCACGTTCGCGTAATTGGCCGCTGCCTGGCCGGGCGTGGTGTACGGCGGCGTTCCGTGCGATTCGAAATCGGTCGCAGGTGCCGGCGCGGGTTGCGGTGTTGGCGTCGCCTGCTGCGGCGGCGCGGGCAATGCCGGTGTTGTGGGCGCCGCCGGTTCCGCAGTTTCAGTGCGCGGCAGCGGCACCTGGTTCAGATAAGCGATGGTCCCTCCTGCGCCAATCACTGCGCCGAGGATAAGAATGCCGAGTGGTCGCATAAAGCCTCCTCATTCTTTCAGCACGACCGCAAAGCCGGGCGTGACCGCGTCCGCAACGAGCGCCGCATCCCAGTTCGTGAGGCGGATGCATCCGTGCGATTGCGTACGGCCGATATTGCCAGGTTCCGGCGTGCCGTGTATGCCGTAATGGTCCTTCGACAAATCGATCCAGACCACGCCGACAGGGTTATTCGGACCTGGCGGAATCGTCGCTTTGGTTTCGTCAGGTTTCGCGTCCCAGAACAGCTTGGGGTTGTAATGGAAGGGCGGATTGCGCGCGACGCCATTCACTTTCCAGTCGCCGATTGGCAGTGGATCGTGATCGCTGCCTGTACTGGCGGGCATTTGCGCGATGATCTGGCCGTTGGAATCCACCAGCATCAGCGTGTGCATGCTTTTGCTGACCACCAGCGTTGTCGCCTTCGGCAGCGGCTCCACGCCGGCGATATTCGGCACCAGAATTTCCTCGCCCGCGCGGTGCAGGTCCTTGCCTTTGTTGAGCTTCTTCAGCAAGCCCGGGCTGGCGTGGAAGCGCTCGCCCAACGCCTCCTCGACACTGGAAAAGCCCAGCGACGGCAAGCGCGCCTTATCGGCCATCGATTCGGGCACAGGCTGGAAGGGACCGCCGATATCGGCGTCCGTAATCGTATAAGTGACCAGCGCTGGCTGGCCGTCATCCAGCGCATCCAGCGTGGACTTATCAGCCTTGCCCGTTTCCGGCAGGCCCTTCGCGTGCTGGAAGCCCAGCAAGGCCTGACGCATATTCGTGCCATACAGACCATCAATCTCGCCCACCGAGAAGTGGTGACGATCGAGCAGCACTTGTGCACGCAGCACTGATGGCACATCAGTCTCGGCCTGCGCCCATGCACAGGCCAACAGCAGGGGAATGATCGAGGTTTTCATGCCCGACAGTCTCCCGCGTTCGCGGTCGCGCTTCTGTTCGGGAACGAACTAAGTGCATCGCTGACGAATGGCTCAGCTGATAGAGTCCAGGATTGTGATTCCTGTTGTCAACGATTTGAGACTTCCGACCGCCTGCACCCCATGCAGGTACGCTACCAGTGTCACTCTGGCGCAAGTCGGTCACGCATATGAAAAAGGCTGAGTCCGCGCATGCGGAACTCAGCCTTTTGGAATCAAGCCAGGCGAACCGGGCAGGGCTTAATTAGCGGTCGCCCCAAGGACGGCGCGGTGCGTCGCTGCGTGGCGCGCCTTTGTTGTAGCTGCCGCCTTCGCGGTTGCGGAAGTTGGACTCGCCGCGCTCGCGGAAGTTGCCGCCTTCTTTGCGGAAGCCGCCTTCGTTGCGCTGGCCGCCTTCGCTGCGGAAGCCTTCGCTACGTTCAGTGCGGAAGCCTTCGCTGCGCTCTGGACGATAGCCTGGGCTGTCGTTGCGGAAGCCGCCGCCTTCTTTGCGGAAGTTGCCTTCAGCGCGGAATGGACGGCTTTCGTTGCTGCGGTCGCCGCGGAATGGATTGCCTTCGCTGCGGTAGTGGCCGCCTTCGCTACGCGGGTTGCTGAAGCTGCGCTGGCCTGGCTTGCCGCTGCGGCCGTCGCCTGGTTTCCAGCCACCGCCGCCGCCCGGACGGCTGGCGTTGCGCGGAGGCGCGGAACGCTTCGGCTCGAAACCTTCCACCACTTCGACCGGAATCGTCTGCTTGGTGAAGCGCTCGATGCGGCGCACGTGCATGTTTTCGGCGTGGTTCACCAGGGAGACTGCCTGGCCGTTACGGCCGGCGCGGCCAGTACGGCCGATGCGGTGCACATAGTCTTCCGGGAACTTCGGCAGGTCGTAGTTGAACACGTGGGTGATGTTCGGCACGTCGATACCGCGCGCGGCGACGTCGGTCGCGACCAGCACTTTCACGTTGCCGCGGCGCAGGCCGTCCAGCGTACGGTTACGGGCGCCCTGGTGCATGTCGCCATGCAGTGCAGCGGCCGAGAAACCGGCGATGTTCAGGCGATCGGCGATGGTGTCGGCGTCACGCTTGGTGGCGGTGAAGACCACGGCCTGGTCCAGCGATTCGTCGCGCAGCAGGTGGTCCAGCAGGCGGTTCTTGTGCGACAGGTCGTCCACGAAGTGCACGCGCTGGGTGATGTTCTCGTGGCGCGCGGTGGTGCTTGCAACCTGGATCACCAGTGGATCTTTGGTGATGCGGCGGGCCATATTGCCCACGACGCCGTCCAGGGTCGCGGAGAACAGCATGGTCTGGCGGGTTTCCGGGGTAGCGGCGACGATCTTTTCGATGTCGTCGATGAAGCCCATGTCCAGCATACGGTCGGCTTCGTCCAGCACCAGAATCTGCAGCTGGGAGAAGTCGATCTTGCCGGATTCCATGTGGTCGATCAGACGGCCAGGGGTGGCAACCAGGATGTCCGGGTTACGCGACAGCAGTTGCATCTGCTTCGGGTAAGGCATGCCGCCCAGGATGGACACGGCCTTGATCGCGCGCAGGTTGACGCTGTACTTGGAAGTATTGGTGGTGACCTGCAGAGCCAGTTCGCGGGTCGGGGTCAGCACCAGCATCTTCGGCTGGGCTGGACGGAAACGAGGACGCTCGCCGCGGGCGAACGCAGCCTGCTTCTCCTGGTTAGGAGTACGGCCCTGCTGCTGCGCGCTGCCGAATTCGGCCAGGCGGTGCAGGGACGGCAGCATGAACGCTGCGGTCTTGCCCGAACCCGTCTGCGAGGAAACCAGCAGGTCCTTACCAGCGATGGCAGCCGGAACGGCTTGCTCCTGCACGGCGGTCGGCTTGGTGTAGCCGGCTTCGGTCAGGGCGCTGAGGATGGACGGGTTAAGGCCAAGTGCTTCAAAAGTCATTGATATCTTTCGTAAAAATCGGAAATAGCTACGCCAACCAACAACGAAACGACTCTAAATACTTAGAAATTTCGGCACAAAAGCTTTGCGCCGGGACGGTGTCAAAGTTCGACACACAGGGCGGGGGGCTTTATGGACAGCATCCAACTTTTTGGGATGCCGGCAAAGGTTCGCGAAGCTGCTATATATGTGTTTTTATTTTCAGCTGCGGTATTGGTGCAGCGCACAAGGGAAGCATTGTACAGTAATTTCGTGGCTTATGCACCTGGTTCTTCGTGCGGTGTGGCCTGCGGGGCCAGGGCGGCCACTTGGCAGCTATTGCTGCTCGTCGCCGGGCGGTGAGGCAGCGTCGAATTTAGGCTTGATGCCCCGGCGTGCGAGGGCCTCGCGCAGCAGGAACTCAATTTCCGCGTTCACGCTGCGCAGGTCGCGAGCGGCCAGGCGTTGCAGTTCTTCCCACAACGCCGGGTCTATCCGCAAGGGAAAGGCTTTTTTGCCGGGGCTTGCCATTGCTTAGTTGTACAGGGTGCCGGTGTTGACGATGGGCTGGGTGTCTTTGTCGGAGCACAGTACCACCAGCAGATTGCTGACCATGGCTGCCTTGCGTTCTGCATCCAGTTCCACGATCTCGCGCTCGGCCAGGCCTTTCAGCGCGGCTTCGACCATGCTGACGGCGCCGTGCACGATCTTTTGACGGGCGCTGATGATGGCTTCGGCTTGCTGGCGGCGCAGCATCACCTGGGCGATTTCGGGGGCGTAAGCGAGGTGGGTAAGTTTGGCGTCCACCGTTTCGACACCGGCGGCGCAGATGCGCTCTTGCAGCTCGGCTTTCAACGCGTGGGCGACTTCGTCCATGCCGGCGCGCAGGGTGGTTTCGCCTTCGGCCAAGTCTTCGCCTTCGTCGTAGGCGTACAGGGAACCCAGGTGACGCAGGGCGGCCTCGGCCTGGATCGCGACATAGCGTTCGAAGTCATCGACGTCGTACATGGCCTGGGCGGTGTCCTTCACGCGCCAGACGATGGCGGCGGCGATCTCGATCGGATTACCGCGCTTGTCGTTTACCTTCAGGATCGGCGCGTTCAGGTTGCGCGCACGCAGGGACAGACGCTTTTTGCTGTACAGCGGAAAGGCCCAGCGCAGGCCTTCGCTGCGGTCGGTGCCGATGTATTGGCCGAACAGAGTGAGCAGGGCGCTTTCATTCGGACGCAGCATGTACAGGCCGCTAAACGACAGGATCGCGCAGAAAACCGCCCCGACGGCAATTAATGGACGGAAGCCTTCCAGTGCGAGGAAGGCGAAAATAACCAGAACGACGCCGACTGCCAGGGCGAGATAGCCACTAAACGAGGAAAACGGTTTTTCGGTACGGGTCATGATTTATCCATGTGGGATCAAAGTGATATCACTTTAGGATCACTGTTTCGTATTGTCAAGAAATAAATCAGAACCTACGTCAGAAGCCAGGTCAAAACCTACGGCGGAAGCCAGGTCAGAACCTACGGCAGAAACCAGGTGGCAGGCACGATGTGCCTGCCACCAGCTTTTGCTTTGGGTGTAAAAAAAGCCGCTCGTGGGCGGCTTTTTGTTGGAGCGAAGTCGGCGATCAGGTGTAGTCGCTGGCGTTCAGGCCCATGACGTGGCTGAAGCCGCCGTCGACGTACATGATGTCGCCGGTGATGCCGGAGGCCAGGTCGGACAGCAGGAAGGCGGAGGCGTTGCCGACTTCTTCGATGGTCACGTTACGGCGCAGCGGAGCGTGGCTGGAGGCGAAGCCCAGCAGCTTGCTGAAGTCCTTGATGCCGGACGCGGCCAGGGTCTTGATCGGACCAGCGGAAATGCCGTTGGAGCGAATGCCATGCTGGCCCAGGTTTTCGGCCAGGTAGCGCACCGACGCTTCCAGCGATGCCTTGGCCAGGCCCATGGTGTTGTAGTAAGGGATCGCGCGCACTGCACCCAGGTAGGACAGGGTCAGCACCGAGGAACCAGGCTTCAGCAGCGGCAGGGCGGCTTTCACCATGGCTGGGAAGCTGTAAGCGGAGATGTCATGGGCGATGCGGAAGTTTTCGCGGCTGAAGCCATCCAGGAACTCGCCGGCGATCGCTTCACGCGGCGCGAAGCCGATGGCGTGCACGAAACCGTCCAGCTGCGACCACTCTTTGCCCAGGTCTGCGAACAGGTTGTTGATTTGCTCGTCGCTGCTCACGTCGCAGTCGAACACCAGCTTGCTGCCGAATTCGGCGGCGAATTCGGTGATGCGGTCCTTGAAGCGGTCGCCAACATAGGTGAACGCCAGTTCAGCACCTTCGCGGTGGCAGGCCTGGGCGATGCCGTAAGCGATCGAACGGTTGGACAGAACGCCGGTGATGAGGATTTTTTTGCCTTGCAGGAAAGCCATCTATTTGCTCCAGTGGGTACAGCGTGTTGGGTGGTTCGGCGGATCGATGATCCGCCCTACGCATCACGACGGACGAGGGTCGTAGGGCGGATCATTGATCCGCCGCATGCGCAACGCAAGACAGAGATTGTATTGCCATGACGCCACGACTGCAAGTTTGCCAAGTCGTGGCGGAACGGGGTTAGTTGCTTTTGTGACGGCCTACTGCGTCACGTTTGACGTGGGCCTTGACCATGCTGACAGCAGGTTTCGCGTTCGTGTCGGACGCGCTGGCCTGTTTGTAGCGCTTGCTGCCGCCCGTGGTGCGCTCGGAATCGAGGGCGACGGTGGCGGAATCGGCGATTTCGGAAGGGATGTCCTGGTCCACCATGGCGGAAGTTTTCGGCACCAGGATGGTGGAGCCGGCCTTCAGCACACTGCGGGTCGGGATGTTGTTTGCCATGCGGATCGCTTCCGGCGTGGTGCCGAATTTGTGGGCCAGGGAGGCGATGGATTCGCGCGCGCTACTGATCTTGTGCGTGGTCCAGCTGGAAAGCGCATGGGTCCACGATGCCAGGTTGGAGTAGAACTTCTCGACGTTTGCCTTCGGCAGCAGGATCTGGGTCTGGTCGTTGCCGGTGATGACAGGGCGGTTGAACTGCGGGTTCAGTGCCTTGAACTCGTCCACCGACATTTCGGCCAGCTTGGCGGCCACTGCCACGTCCATATCGCTGGTTTTTTCGACCGTCGCAAAGTAAGGCTGGTTATCGATCTGCGGCAGGTTCAGGCCGAACTGCTGCGGGTTGGCGACGATATTCTTCACCGCTTGCAGCTTCGGCACGTAATTGCGCGTCTCGGCCGGCATCAGATCAGCCAGGCTGTCGAAATCGACCGGTTTGCCGGCGGCCTTGTTGCGCTGGACGGCTTTCTGCACATTGCCTTCGCCCCAGTTGTAGGCGGCCAGGGCCAGGTGCCAGTCGCCGAACATATCGTACAGGCGCTGCAGATAGGTCAGGGCGGCATCGGTGGAGGCGATAACCGAGCGGCGGTCGTCCTTGAACGCGCTCTGCTTCAGGTCATAGTCCTTGCCGGTGCCGGGCATGAACTGCCACAGGCCGGCGGCGGAAGCGCTGGACAGGGCGTTCGGATTGAATGCGGATTCGATGAAAGGCAGCAGGGCCAGTTCAGTCGGCATGCCGCGCTTTTCCAGCTCGCTGACCACGTGGTACAGGTAGAGCGAGGCGCGGGCCGAAGTGCGGGCCATATAGTCCGGACGGTCGGCATACCACTTGGCATGCTTGGCGACCAGGGAGTTATTCACGTCGGGAATGGCATAGCCGGAACGAATACGGCCCCACACATCCGTTTCACGGAAGGTTTCTTCGCCCGCTACGGCTTGCTTGGCGAAGGTCTTGGGTGCGTCGGACGGGCTGGTTTTCGCCGGGGCGTTCAACAGCAGAGCCATGTCGGCTGCGTTGATCGCCGGGGCTGCGCTAGCGATCAGCGCGGCCAGCAGGGCGGTTTGAATTCGTGCTTGCATAGTTTTCCACTGTTGTCGGACAAGAAACATCGGACGGACTATCTAAACCCGGAGTGTAAGGATCATGCATGGTTCAGTCAAGCAAAAAATGCGCTATGTCACTGATTTTCTTATGCAATTTTATGAGTTTATTCAGTGAAAGGGTATAATTGGCATCCAGTTTTAGCATTCAGGAATTGAAGATGAGCAAGTCCCCCGTGGATCATAGTGCCGTAATCGCAGCAACCCGGAAATGGGTGGAAAAGGCGGTGATTGGCCTGAACCTGTGTCCTTTCGCCAAGGCGGTCTATATCAAGGAACAGGTCCGCTATGTGGTGTCCGAGGCGGAAACGCCGGAGGAGCTGCTGGAACTGCTGATGGACGAGCTTCAGTATTTGTCCGACACCCCGGCGGAAAAGGTCGACACGACCCTGATTATTCATCCAAACGTGCTGAACGACTTTGAGGAATATAACGAATTCCTCGATGTGGCCGACGCGGCCGTCGAGGATATGGAGCTGGAAGGCGAGATCCAGGTGGCCAGTTTCCACCCGGACTACCAGTTCGCCGATACCGACAAGAACGACATCGGCAACTACACCAACCGTTCGCCTTACCCGACCTTGCACCTGCTGCGCGAGGAAAGCATCGACCGCGCCGTGGAAGCTTTCCCGGAAGCCGAAGCCATTTTCGAGAAGAACATCGAAACCATGGAAGAACTGGGCCACGAGGGCTGGGATAAGCTGGGCCTTGAGGTGAAGTGATGAGCGAGCAGAAATTGCCTGAGCGGCCGGACACGCCTTGCGTGGCGGTCTGCTCGACCACTTTCGATGAGATCTGCCGCGGTTGCGGCCGGACTTATATCGAGGTGGCGCATTGGGTTTCCATGAGCGCCCAGGAGAAAGAAAAGGTCTGGACGCGCATTCTTGCGCAGGGTTACCCGCGCCGCAACACGTGAGAACCCACCCCGAAACCTGGTGGCAGCCACTCCGTGGCAGCCACCTTGGCACGCGCCGCTGGGAAAGCAGCAGCCACCTTGGCACGCGGCGGTGGAGAAGTGGCTGCCACATCGTGGCTGCCACTAGGGGTTCCGGTTTTACCAGGTGCCGATAAAGTCTTTCTTGCCGATTTCCAGCCCGTTATGGCGCAGAATGTCATAAGCCGTGGTGGCGTGGAAATAGAAGTGTGGCAGAGCGTAATGCACCAGATACTCCTGGCCCACCCAGTTCTTCAGCTTTTCACCGGAACCGGTAGTTACAGCGCGCTGGGCGCTTTCTTCGATGGCGGCCTTCGGCAGGCTGTCCAGGAAAGCGATGGTGCGCGTGATGCGCAGCTTCAGTTCACCAAAGGTCTTTTCCGTATCTTCATACGACGGCACATCCTGGCCGGCCAGGCGCGCGCCTGCGCCCTTGGCGAAGTCGGCAGCGATCTGGATCTGACGGGTGAAGGGCAGCATGTCCGGGAAGAGACGGAATTGCAACACTGCGTTCGGATCGATTTTCTTCGCTTCGATATGGGCCTCAGCCTTCTCCAGGATAACCAAAAGGCTATTCAGAATCTGGCGAAACACCGGAACGGACGCGGAATACATGGAAAACGACATAAGATGCTCCTCAGTTAAGAGCGGCGATCATAGCAAGAATGCTCTCAATAAGGGTGACTGTTCATAGAGTTTATGTGCATAATTGCTGATGGGTATGTTTTTCAACTCAACCGTCCTGCATGGCTAGTCATTTATACCGAAAACTGAGATCCCGTCTGAGCGCCCTGTATGGACTATCCATCTACGGCTCGCTGCTTCTGATGGTGTTTGGTGGACTGGTCATTCCCGCAGCAATCGGCAGCTATCTGCTGATCGGCGTGCACGAGCAGCAATCCGCACGCACCGCCCTGAACGAATCCCTGCAGCGCAATGCCGACATCCTGGCGCTCGGCATGCAGGAATCCTTGTGGAATATGAATGCGGAATCCGCCCACTCGCTGGTGGAATCCGTAATGCGCGACCGCTCCGTGCTGCGCGTGGAAGTGACCGGCCAGGCCGACACCCAGTTCATGCACATGGAGGCGCCCAAGCGCCAGATCGGCAATGTCTACCGCGCCGAGCGCGAGATCCTGGTGCGCGGCGAAAAGATCGGCCGCATCATGGTCGAGATGGACGACGCCCGCAGCCAGGCCGAACTGCGCGACAAACAATGGTCTTACGTGTTCGTGCTGGCCGCCCAGCTGACCATGTCGCTGGTGCTGATCATCCTGTTCCTGAATTCGCGTTTGCTGAAGCCGCTGCGCAAGCTGATGCGCTTCTCCGACCGCCTGTCGCACGGTGATTTCGAAACCCGCATGGACTTGCGCAGCAACGATGAGCTGGGCCGACTGGCCAGCCAGCTGGAGCAGATGCGGGTCGCGATCAAACACCTGTTCGAAGACATCGGCCAGCGTGAGGAGCGCTTCCGCACCATCGTGACCCAGGTGCCGGGCGCCGTATTCCGCTATCGTCCGGACGGCCCGATCGATTTCGTATCGGACGCCATTGAAGATATTTCCGGCTACTCCGCTTCGCAGTTCATGCGCAGCACGACGCACGCCTGGGCCAACCTGATTTGTCCGGAAGACCGCAAGCGTCAGCGTCGCACCGTGGTGGCCGCGCTGGAAGAGGGCAAGCCTTACGAAATCGAATACCGCATCATCGACGCCACCGGCACCGAGCGCTGGGTGGCGGAAAACGGCCAGCCGCAAATGGGCGAAGCGGGCCAGGCGAGCTGGGTGGACGGCATCATCTCCGACATCAGCCAGCGCAAGCACAACGAAATGCGCATCGAGGCCCTGCTGGCCGAGCAGAGCGCGATTCTGGACAACGTGATGTTCGGCGTGATGTTCGTGCGCCACCGGACCATCGTGTCGGTCAACCGCCGCTGCGAAGAATTGTTCGGCTACGAGCCGGGCCAGATGGTGGGCTGCTCGACCGCGATAGTGTTCCCGACGTCCTTCGACTTCGAATCGGCCGGCGCGCGCCAGTACCCGACCCTGGGCGCGGGCGAATACTTCAGCGAAGAGCGCCACTACCGCCGCCGCGATGGCACGCTGTTCTGGTGCATGGTGTCCGGCTGCGCGATCGACCAGAACCGCTCCAACGAAGGTTCGATCTGGGTCTATGCCGACATCACCGCGCGTAAGGAGGCGGAGGAAAAACTGCGCCTGTCCGCCACGGTGCTGGAGCACATTGCCGACGGCGTGATGGTCATCGACGACAAGGGCACCATCGTGGCCGTGAATCCGGCCTTCACGCAAATCACCGGCTACACCGAAGCGGAAGCCCTGGGCCAGGACCGCAACCTCACGCGCTCCGGCCGTCACGACGACAGCTTCCACAACGAGTTGTGGAAAGAGCTGGTCACCACCGGTTACTGGCGCGGCGAGATCTGGAGCCTGCGCAAGAACGGCGAACAATACCTGGAGTGGCTGACCCTGACCGCCGTGCGCGATACGCACGGCGTCACCACCCACTACGTCGGCGTGTTCAGCGACATCACGCTGGTCAAGGAATCGCAGGAAAAGCTGGATCACCTGGCGCACCACGACCCGCTGACCCAGTTGCCGAACCGCCTGCTGTTCAACGACCGTCTGCAGCACGCCATCCAGCGCGCCACGCGCGACAATGAGCAGCTGGCGCTGCTGTTCATTGACCTGGACCGCTTCAAGAACGTCAACGACACGCTGGGCCACCATATCGGCGACGAGCTGCTGAAGCAGGTGGCGCATGCGCTGTCCGAGAAGCTGCGCGAAGGCGATACGCTGGCGCGTCTGGGCGGCGACGAATTCATCGTGCTGCTGGAGAATGTGGACGGCCAGTACGGCGCCAGCCTGGTGGCCGAAAAACTGGTCGGCATGTTCGAGCAGCCCTTCATGGTGGCTGGCCACGAGTTGTTCGTGACCTGTTCGGTGGGTATCTCGATCTTCCCTGGCGATGCACCCGACCTGAATATGCTGATCCGTAACGCGGACGTGGCCATGTACCAGGCCAAGGCCCGCGGCCGTAACGGCTACCGCTTCTACGCGCCGTCGATGACGGGAGAGGGCGTGGAGCGCTTGCGCCTGGAAACTTTCCTGCGCCGCTCCATCGAGAAGGAAGAAGTCTTCCTGAACTACCAGCCGCAAGTCGAAATCGACACCGGCCGCCTGATCGGCGTGGAAGCGCTGGTGCGCTGGAACCACCCGGAACTGGGCCTGGTGCCGCCGATCCGCTTCATTCCGCTGGCCGAGGATACCGGCTTCATCAACCAGCTGGGCAAGTGGGTGCTGTACGAAGCCTGCCGCCAGATGGTGCGCTGGCAGGAAGGCGGTCTGAACGTGCCGAAGATTGCCGTCAACCTGTCCGCCAAGCAGTTCGACCGCGGTTCGATGGTCGCCATGGTGCGCGACATTCTGGCCGAAACGGGCCTGGAGCCGCATCGCCTGCAGCTGGAAGTGACCGAGTCGCTCATCATGAACACCGGCGACGCGCTGGCCTTTATCAACGATCTGCACGCGGTAGGCGTCTCACTGGCGATTGACGATTTCGGTACCGGCTATTCATCGCTGGCCTACCTGAAGCAGATGCCGGTGCAAACGCTGAAGATCGATCGCAGCTTCATCAAGGATATTTCAACCGACGTCAACGACGAGGCCATCGCCATTGCGATTATCCAGCTGGGTAAGAGCATGAACCTGTCCGTCATCGCGGAAGGCGTGGAGACGGACGAGCAGGCGGCCTTCCTGCTGCGCCACGGTTGCAATCAGGCGCAGGGCTACTTCTACAGCCGTCCGGTGATGCCGGACGACCTGCTGCAGCGCTGGCTGCCATAAAAGGGAACAATACGGATGCTAAAGCCGACCCGTTTTTCGAGAAGGCGCTTCCTGCTGAGCGGCGTGGCCGTGGCAGGGGCGTTGATTGTGGGCTGGGGCGTGATGCCGCCGCGCCAGCGCCTGAAAAGCAAACAAGCCTTGCCGCTACAGGATGGCGATGTCGCCCTGAACGGCTGGATTGCGATCTCGCCCGATAACACGGTATCCCTGGCCATGCCGCGCGCCGAAATGGGGCAGGGCGTGCATACCGCGCTGCCCATGCTGGTGGCGGAAGAACTGGATGTGCCGCTGACGTCGCTCCGCCTGGTGCAGGCGCCGATCGACAAGATCTACAGCAATGTCGCGGTGCTGCGCGAGAACCTGCCTTTCCATCCGGACGATGAGGGCAATGTAAAGCATTTCTCCCAGTGGATGCTGGGGAAAGTGGCGCGTGAGCTGGGCATCATCATTACCGGCGGTTCGTCCAGCGTGAAGGATGCATGGGGACCGATGCGCGAAGCCGGCGCCACCGCGCGCGGCTTGCTCGTGGCCGAAGCGGCGCGTCAATGGAAAGTGCCGCCGGAGCAGGTGCGCACCGAAGACGGTTACCTGTATCACGACATCAGCAACAGGAAAGCCAGCTACGGCAGCCTGGCGGCGCCTGCCGCCGTCGGCCAGCCGAGCGAAATCAAGCTCAAAGATCCGCACAATTTCCGCCTCGTTGGCCAAAGCACGCCGCGCCGCGATTCGCGTATCAAGTCCGAGGGCACGGCGACGTTCGGTATCGATGCGCGGCCGGAAGGCATGATTTACGCGGCGGTGCGCATGTCGCCTTACGTCGGTGGCAGCATCAAAGGCATCAATCCGGCCGACGTGCTGCATATGCCGGGTGTGCTGAGCGTGATCGATTTCAGCGGCGCCATCGAGCCGAATATGGGCGCAGGCGCCGGCGTGGCCGTTGTCGCCAAAACCTTCTGGCAAGCGAAACAGGCCGCGGCGGCGCTGGCGATCCGCTGGGAGCCCGGCCCGGCGGGCAAGATCTCCAGCGAACAGATTTACGCCGAGATTTCGGACGCGCTGGAAAAGGACAGCGGCTTTACTTATCACAGCAGCGGCGATATGAAGGCCGCCGCAAAGAGCGCGCTGCGCTCGGTGAAGTCCGAATACCGCGCGCCCTTCATGGCGCATGCGACCATGGAGCCGACCAATTGCACGGCCCAGGTCAAGGATGGCAAGGTCCATGTCTGGCTCGGCACTCAGGCGCAAACCTTTGCGGTGCGTGCAGCGTCCATCGCGGCGGCCGTAAAAGAATCGGACGTCGTGCTGCACGAGCACCTGCTGGGCGGGGGCTTCGGGCGCCGCCTGGAGGCGGACATGGTGGCGCAAGCCGTCGCCGTGGCGCGCGAATGCAAAGGCGCGCCGGTGCAAGTCATCTGGACCCGCGAGGAGGACATCACGCACGACGTCTACCGTCCCTGCGCGATTGCGCAATTCCAGGGCGGCCTGGATGAAGGCGGCAATTTAATCAGCTGGGAAGTGAAGTCCGGCGGCGGAGCGCTGAACCATCAGTTCGGCAAGCGCAATCTCGCGCTGCCGGCGGCTGGCCCGGACCGCGCCACGTCGGAGGGCGCTTACGATATGCAGTACGAGGTGCCGAATCAGCAGATCGCGCACGTCATCGTGCCAAGCGCCGTCCCGCTGGGGAACTGGCGCTCGGTGGGCCATTCGCACAACGCCTTTTTCAAGGAAAGCTTCATCGACGAGATGGCGCATGCGGCGGGCAAGAATCCGGTGGAATTCCGCCGCACCATGCTGCTGAACCATCCACGCGACCTGGCGGTGCTGAATGCGGCTGTGACCAAGGCCGGTACGCCGCCGGAAGGCCGTGCACATGGCGTGGCGCTGCATCAGTCCTTCGGTACGATTGTCGCGCAGGTGGCGGAAGTGTCGGTGATCGGCAAGCAGATCAAGGTGCACAAGGTGGTGTGCGCCATCGACTGCGGGCTGGCGGTCAATCCGAACATCATTGCGCAGCAGGTGGAATCGGCGGTGGTGTGGGGACTTTCCGGTGCGCTGAGCGGCGAGATCACGATCAAGGATGGCAAGGTCGAACAGAGCAATTTCGGCGATTTTCCAGTGCCGCGCATGAACGAAGTGCCGCACGTTGAAACCGTGATTATCCTGAGTACCGAGCCGCCGGAGGGCGTTGGCGAACCGGCAACGCCGCCGGTTGCCCCGGCTATTGCCAACGCCGTCTTCCAGCTGACCGGCCAGCGTCTCAGAAGCCTGCCACTGCGCCTGGCGTAGGGCGGATCATCGATCCGCCGCTTTGGCGCCGCCAATCAGCATGCACGGCGGATCAATGATCCGCCCTACGTGGCAGCGTCCAGCAGGGACCTCAGATTGCATTCCCGCTGCCACTGCTGGCGCTCCGGCGTCGAGCGCGCCTGCCGCGCCAGTTCATCCTCGGACAGCGCGGCCTGGGTTTCAATCAGGCGATGCGCAACGTTCGGGTCAGGCAGCATGGTGCCGAAAAACGCCACGTTTTCGTGCTTCTGGATCAGCAGGGTGGGGAAGTTTTCGACATCCAGGTCGCCGACGATATCGGCGTGGTCCTCGATGTCCACCCAGAGGAAATACTTGTCGGGATGGCGCGACGCCAGCTCCTCGAACACGGCGCGGTAGCTGGAACAGGTGCCGCACCATGCCGCGCACAGGCAGGCCACGATCAGGCGGTCCTGAGCCAGTGCGGTTGCCACTTCGGCGCGGTTATCTGCATGTAAAGTAGTGCTGTGCATGGGGACGTATTGTACATGGCAGGTTAAAATATCGCTTATGCCTATCATTCTTGCCATCGAAACGTCCTCCGAAATGGCCTCCTGCGCGCTGCTGCGCGGCGGGGAGGTAATCTTCCGCGAATCCTCCGGCGTGCGCACGCACTCGCAATCTGTGCTGCCCATGGTGCAGGAGTTGCTGGACGAGGCGGGCATCGCTCTGCGCGATTGCGACGCGATTGCCTATGGTGCTGGCCCGGGTTCCTTCACCGGCGTGCGCACGGCCTGCGGCATTTCGCAGGGCCTGGGCTTTGGCGCCGAGCTGCCGCTGGTGCCCGTGGTGACGCTGGATGCGATGGCGCTGGCCTGCCGTCAGGCGCACGGCGCCGACGCGGTGCTGGCCGTGCTGGATGCACGCATGAATGAGGTGTACTGGGCGCAGTACCGCTTCGACGGCGACGCGCCGGTCGCCACCCTCGAACCCGCGCTATCCGCGCCACAGGACGTCGTGCCCGCGCCGGGCGCGCTCGCTGCCGCCCCCGTGGCCGCCTCCGCTGGCGCAGCCGCTGCCGCCTCCGCTGGCGCAGCCGCTGCCGCCTCCGCTGGCGCCGCGGCTTCGGCGCCCTCCGGCTCCGCTGCGTCCGCGCTGGCCGCTTGCGGCAATGGCTTCTCGGCCTATCCGGACGCCTTTGCCGGCAAGGCTTTCGCAGCTGGCGCCCATGCGAACATCATGCCGCACGCCGTGCAAATCGCCCAACTCGGCGCGCGCCTGTTCGAAGCCGGCCACGCCGTGCCCGCAGCGCAAGCGCAGCCGCTCTACCTGCGCAACAAAGTCGCGTACACCAAAGAAGAGCGCGCAGAAATGAAGGCGTCGCAGGCATGAAACAACACGTCTGGGATCTGGCGCGACTGGTCTACGAGCCGATGCAGGAAGGCGATCTGGATGAAGTGGTAGCCGTCGAACAGGCGGTCTATCCGCATCCCTGGACGCGTGCCAATTTTTCCGATTCGCTGGCGCAGGGATATCAGGCCTGGGTGCTGCGTGCGCAGGACCGCGAGCTGCTTGGCTATTTTCTGATCATGGCGATTGTCGATGAAGCCCATTTGCTGAATGTGGCGGTGTCGGCGCAGTGGCAGGGCAAGGGATTGGGACGCTTTCTGCTGAATCAGTCCGTGGCTTTGGCGCGCGGGCTGGGCATGGAGTCCATGCTGCTGGAAGTGCGTCCATCGAACATACGCGCGCTGGAGATCTACCAGCGCTACGGCTTTAACGAAATCGGTCGCCGCAAGGGCTACTACCCGGCCGCGAACCAGCAACGCGAGGACGCAATCGTCATGCGTTATGCCCTATGAACGGATCGCTGCCACACCGCAGCGCGGTGTTCCTTGAAGAGATGGGCGTGGGGCCGCGGTGGCGCCTTCGCGCGCGTGCCGCCGATGTTGCCGCAGACGTGGTCGCCGAAGCCACTGCCATTGCTGCGACTGACGTTTCCGCTGCCGCACCATCGCCCGCGCCCGTGCCCACCGCCACCGCCGCGATCCAATCCGCGCCGCCCGCCGCCCAGCGACAAGCATTGCCTGCTTCGCAGCAGCCATCCGCGCCTGCCGCGCAGCAGCCTGCATCCGCCGCGCCGGCGCAAGCGTCGGCATGGGACGACACGCCCGCAGCATCGGCCGCCGCTGCGCCTGCGCAAGAATCAGCGTGGGACGACGCGCCAGCAGCGCCGGGCGCTGTCGCGCCGCAGCCTTCTGTAGCCGCTACGCGTTCTCAGCCCGCGCCCGCCGCGCGGCAACCGTCCGCGCCTGCGGCAGGGTCACAGCATACGTCGGCCGCACCTGCGCCTGCTGCGCCGGCGCGGGAGTCGGCTTGGGATGATGACGTGCCGGCCGTGCCGCGAGCCGTGGCTCACCAGCCTTCTGCGGCTGCCGCGCGCTCGCAAGCCAGCGGTCCGGTGACGGACGAGGAAATCGCAGCGATGGACTGGCCGTCGCTGCAAGCGGCAGTGAAATCGTGCACGCGCTGCAACCTGTGCAAAACGCGCGAAACGGCCGTCACCGGCCGCGGCGACGAGCAGGCAAGCTGGCTGGTGCTCGACACTGCGCCAAATCAGGACGATGAAGAATTCGCCGAGGCGATCACCGGCAATCCTGGCCGCCTGCTGGACAATATGCTGCGCGCAGTGAATCAGAGCACCGAGAAGGGCGCGTATATCACCACGCTGGTGAAATGCCGTCCCGCGAACGAGGACGGCAGCCAGCGTCTGCCGACCGCGCAAGAGCTGCAAGCCTGCCGTCCGTATCTGGAGCGCGAGTTGCAGCTGACGCAAGCGAAGGTCGTGGTCGCCGTCGGCCATACCAGCGCCAAAGGCCTGCTCGGCGCCGCCGCGCGTGGACGCATCATGCTGCACGGCGAAGTGCCGGTCGTGGCAACCTATCATCCAACCGACCTGCTGAAGCGGCCGGAAGAAAAGGCCAAGGCATGGGCCGACCTGTGCCTGGCCAAGTCCGCCCATGCCGGACGCCGCTAAACCGGCAGCATCCACTTACCAGGCGCGCTTCCAGCGCACATGGGGCCACCTGACGCGCCCCCATGTGCGCGCGCTGGCCTGGCTGCTTGATTCCCCCGACCTGCTCGATGCGAACAGCCCTCACTGGCAAGGCAAGATCGCCGCGCCTGGCGCGCCAACGCCCGCCGTCGCCAACTGGCTGGCCGATCTCGACGCCGATCCCACGCCGGTCGAGCAAGCCCTCGGCAACCGTTTCTACTCGCGCCTTGGCCTGTACGCTGAAAAGCTGATGGCCTTCTATTACGCCGAACAAGGCGTGCTGGCCGCGCACGGCCTGCAAATCCGCGATGGACGCAATGGCACCATCGGCGAGTTCGACTTCCTGTTGCGCGAGGAGGGCGGCCTGCGCCATATCGAATTCGCGACCAAGTTCTATCTGCTCGATGGTCAGCCCGATCCGGGCAAGTTTAATCATCTTGTGGGACCCAACCTCGCCGATACGCTGGGTCTCAAGATGCGCAAGATCTTCAGCCATCAGCTGCAAATCTCGCGGCATCCGGCCGCGCAGCTGGTGCTGCCGGAGCCGGTCGTGAAAGCGCAGGCGCTGGTGAAGGGATGGTTGTTCTACGAAGAAGGCAGGGAGTGGAATATCGAAGGCGTGTCGCCCGACCATTGCCGGGGATACTGGCGCACCTTGTCGGCACAAGCCGCGGCGGAAGGCGAGCGCTTCGTGGTCATGCCGCGCCTGCAGTGGCTGGCGCCGCTGAAGATTGCCGCAGCGCGCCCGGCGCTGGGCGAGGCTGGACAACTGCCGCCAACACCGGCGCCGCTGACGCGCGACGAGTTGCTGCAAGTGCTGGCTGAAAAATTCGCCATCGACCCATCACCTGTGATGGTTGCGACGGTGGCAGCGATGGATGGCTGGCTAGTAGAAACGGAGCGCGGCTTCGTGGTGCCGGACGACTGGCGCGACCGAGCCCGGACGCGCCGTGAAAGCGGAAGCCTGCCGCTGTAGGGCGGATCATCCGATCCGCCGTGCCCGAACAGCGTTAGTGCTTATGTTCGCCGATCAGTGCAAGCGAATCGTGCTCGCGCTGGTTGGCTGCATGCACGCGCATCACCATCAGCATGGTTCCTGCCACGAAGAGCCCGAACAGCACGATGATGACATTGAGATCCAGGCGCAGGCGCAGCATCAGCGAGTAGATGGCCAGCATGGTCAGGATCGACAGATTCTCATTGAAGTTCTGCACCGCGATCGAATGGCCGGCGCTCATCAGCACGTGGCCGCGGTGCTGCAGCAGGGCGTTCATCGGCACGACGAAGAAACCGGACAGAATGCCGACCAGTACCAGCAGCGGATACGCCAGATAAGTCGTATCGACGAAGATCATGCCCATCACGATCACGCCCATCGCGATACCCAGCGGGATCACGGTCAGCGATTTGCGCAGGCTGATGAAACGGGCCGACAGCGCCGCGCCCAGCGCCACACCGATTGCGACCATGCCGACGGTGCTGGTGGCCTTGTCAAAGCTCATGTGCAGCGATTTCTTGGCCCACTCCAGCACGATCAGTTGCAGGGTCGCGCCGGCGCCCCAGAACAGGGTGGTCACGGCGAGGGAAATCTGGCCCAGCTTGTCCTTCCACAGGATCACGCAGCAGTTGGAGAAGTCGGTGATCAGCTTGACCGGATTGCGCTCCTGATGAGGATAGACGCAGCCGGTATCGGGAATCTTCAGATTGAACAGGGCCGCCAGCACATACGTACCGCCGACCACGCACAGCGCCATTTCGGTGGTGGTGTCGATGCCGGTGTCGATGTAAGGAAGGTCGATACTCATCAGCCAGGCCGACACGCGGCCCGCGACCAGTGCACCGCCCATTACGGTGCCGAAAATAATCGAGGTCACCGTCAAACCTTCAATCCAGCCATTTGCCGCCACGAGTTTCTCGGCGGGAAGCAATTCGGTCAGGATGCCGTATTTAGCCGGCGAATAAATCGCCGCGCCAAAACCAACCACCGCATAAGCAGCCAGCGGATGCACATGCGTGAAAATGAGAATGCAGCCGAAAATCTTAATCAGGTTCGCAATGAACATGACGCGGCCTTTGGGCAGCGCGTCAGCGAAAGCACCCACAAATGCAGCCAAAAGCACGTAAAACAGCACAAACGACAGCTTCAGGAGCGGCGTAATCCACGCCGGGGATTTCATGGAAACGAGCAGGTCGATCGCCACGAACAACAATGCGTTGTCCGCCAGCGACGAAAAGAACTGCGCTGCCATGATGGTATAAAAACCACGATTCATTCTGGGGCCCGAAAACTTATCTCGGCATGCTTTATACCATGGAAAGGGTGGTTTCCCAAGAAATCACACCCGTGCCTAAGACCCCTCTAAGGTAAAATGCGGGATTCCTTTTCGACCCTCGTTTTACGCCATGCCAAGGCCCATCGAAGCACGCATCCATATTGATTCAATGAAACACAATCTGGCCCGTGCGCGGGCCTGTGCGCCGCAGTCCAAAGCCTGGGCCGTGCTCAAGGCCAACGGCTACGGCCACGGGCTGGAACGTGCGATGCGCGGCTTCGCGGAGGCGGACGGCCTGGCGCTGATCGAGCCCGACAATGCGCTGCGCCTGCGCCAGCTGGGCTGGACCAAGCCCATCCTGCTGCTGGAAGGTTTCTTCGACGCGGCCGACATCGAAATGATGGCCGAGCATGACATCAACGGTTCGGTCCATTGCAACGAGCAGATCGAACTGCTGGCAGCGGCCCGCCTGCCGCGCGCCGTCAATGTGCATCTCAAAATGAACACCGGCATGAACCGCCTCGGCTTCAAGCCGGAAGCGTTCCGCGCCGCTTACGAGCGCCTGCGCGCGCTGCCGCAGGTAGGCGAGATCACGCTGATGACCCACTTCGCCAACGCCGACGAGCGCGCCCATCCCTGCATGCCGATCGATGAACAGATCCGCCGCTTCCAGGCCGCGACTGACGGCATTCCGGGCCAGCGCAGCCTGTCCAATTCGGCCGGTATTTTCCTGATGCCGGACCTGGGCACGGCGCTGCCGAGCGACTGGGTTCGTCCCGGCATCATGCTGTATGGTGGCACGCCGGGCGGCAAGACGGCGGAAGAATTCGGCCTGCTGCCGGCCATGACGCTGGCCAGCGAAATTATCGGCATCCAGGACATCGCCAAGGGCGACTTTGTCGGCTATGGCAGCCGCTTCGAGGCGGAAGGCCCGATGCGCATTGGCGTGGTGGCTTGTGGCTATGCGGACGGCTATCCGCGCCATGCGCCGGTCGATACGCCGGTGCTGGTGAACGGCGTGCGCACCCGCATCGTGGGCCGTGTGTCGATGGACATGCTGACCGTGGATCTTGGTCCGGTGCCGGATGCGAAGATCGGCAGTGAAGTCATCCTGTGGGGTAAAGGCCTGCCGATCGATGACGTGGCAACTGCCGCCGGCACCATCGGCTATGAGCTGATGTGCGCCGTGGCGCCGCGTGTGCGCGTGGTCGAGGCTTGAGCCATGGCGAAGGCAAAGACCAATTACACCTGCAGCGAATGCGGTGGCGTGTCCAGCAAATGGACCGGCCAGTGCGCCGCCTGCCAGCAGTGGAACACGATGGTGGAAACCGTGATCGAGGCGGCGGGCGCCAACCGCTTCTCGCAAACCCACCAATCGCTGGCGCAGACCGCGCCTGTGTTGTCGCTACAGGATATCGAGGCACTGGATGTGCCGCGCTTCGGCACCGGCATTGAAGAATTCGACCGCGTGCTGGGCGGCGGTCTGGTGGCGGGCGGCGTGGTGCTGATCGGCGGCGATCCGGGCATCGGCAAATCGACCCTGCTGCTGCAGGCCCTGGCCAATATGTCGCAGGTCAAGAGCGTGCTGTATGTGTCGGGCGAGGAGTCCGGCGCGCAGATCGCGCTGCGTGCCAAGCGCCTGGCGGTCGACGCCAAGGACCTCAAGCTGCAGGCCGAGATCCAGCTGGAGAAAATTCTCGCCACGCTGAATGACATCAAGCCGCAGGTGGCGGTGATCGACTCGATCCAGACCCTGTACTCGGATGCATTGACGTCGGCGCCCGGCTCGGTGGCCCAGGTGCGCGAATGCGCGGCCCAGCTGACGCGCATGGCGAAGACCACGGGCGTGACCATTATTCTGGTCGGCCACGTGACGAAAGAGGGTTCGCTGGCCGGTCCGCGCGTGCTGGAGCATATCGTCGATGCGGTGCTGTACTTCGAAGGCGATAACAATTCCAGCTTCCGCCTGGTGCGCGCCATTAAAAACCGCTTTGGCGCGGTGAATGAGCTGGGCGTGTTTGCCATGACGGAGAAGGGGCTGAAGGGCGTGTCGAATCCTTCGGCGCTGTTCCTGTCCCAGCACGACAGCCAGGTGCCTGGGTCGGTGGTGATGGTGACGCAGGAGGGCACGCGTCCGCTGCTGGTGGAAATCCAGGCGCTGGTGGACGCCAGCCATCTGCCCAACGCGCGCCGGCTGTCGGTCGGTCTGGAGCAGAATCGCCTGGCGATGCTGCTGGCGGTGCTGCACCGTCATGCCGGCATTGCAGCTTTTGATCAGGACGTGTTCATAAACGCGGTGGGCGGGGTGAAGATCACCGAGCCGGCCGCCGACCTGGCGGTTCTGCTGGCGATCAATTCCTCCATGCGTAACAAGGCGCTGCCGCGCGGCTTCGTCGTGTTCGGGGAAGTGGGCCTGGCGGGCGAGATCCGGCCCGCGCCGCGCGGCCAGGAGCGCCTGCGCGAAGCGGCGAAACTGGGCTTCTCCGTGGCCATGATCCCGAAGGCGAATGCGCCCAAGCAGCCGATCGAGGGCATGACCATCATTCCAGTCGAACGCATCGACGATGCCTTTAGCCGTTTGCGGGAATTGCAGTAATACTTGATTCACATCATCGCTGAATGCGCAGTACAATACTAGGCTTGTAAGAAACTTTGGATTAAGCACAATGTTGGTGGATAGCAGGCAAGGGGCGCGCAAAATCCTGCGTGTAAAAGCGATGATCGTCATGGATGCAGGCGGCGGACCAATGCTGGCGCGCACCTTCGACCTCGGCCTGGCCGGGATGTCGCTCACCTCGGAACACAAGGTCACCATTGGCCAGACTGGCCAGCTCGTGTTCGAAATGCTGGTCGACGGCAAGCCGCAAATTGTGAGTTGCCGCGGAAAAGCAAGTCACTGCATCTTCAGCGGGGACGAATTCAAGATCGGCTTTACCTTCCTGCCGCTGGATAACGACGCCGCGGGCGCCATCACCAAATTCATGCGGTAAATCCCGGTCTGCTCGGCGTTTTGATTCTCAGGCTATACTGGACAATGATGATCATTTCGTCCTTTATTGGCTCCTTGTTAAGCTATGAATAACGTCAGCAACCTTCTCACGTCCATGTACGGCACTACTGCCAGTCTCGGCAATGCCGGCGCGTCGAATACGCTGTCGTCCACCGTGGCGGCGCGGGTCGAGCAGACGCTGGCGTCGCAGAAGGGCGTGGTTAACCGGCTCAACAATAACATCACCAGCACGCAGGCCAAGTTGTCCGGCCTGGGCCAGCTGCAAAGTGCGCTGGCGCTGTTTCAGAATATCGCCGATAGCCTGGCGGGCAGCGGGCTCAGCACGAGCGCCAGCGTGTCCACCAAGGGCGTGCTGGGCGCCGCGACCAATGGCACGGCCAAGGCAGGCACTTACAAGATAGACGTCAGCCAGCTGGCGCAAAACCAGATTCTGAACGGTGCTTCTTTCGATTCGGCGGATAGCCAGATCGGCACCGGTTCGCCCGCCACCATCAAGGTCGGCGACAAAACCATCACCATCGACAGCCACAACAATACGCTGAACGGCATTGCCGGCGCATTGAAGGATGCGGGTATCGACAGCAGCGTGATCAAGTCCAGCACCGGCTATGCGCTGCAAATCCGCAGCGCCAGCGGCGAAGCGAACAGCCTGAAATTCAGCGTCAGCGGCGACGCGGCGGTAAAGAACCTGTTCAGCAATCTGACCCAGAGCCAGGCGGCGCAGGATGCCATTCTGACCGTCGACGGCAAGGAAGTGCGCAGCGCGGATAACAGCATCGACGACGCGATTGCCGGCACCACGCTGACTCTACAGGGCAAGGGCAAGGCCGACGTTACAGTCAGCAGCGACAGCTCGCAGATCGCGAAAAACGTCAGTGCCTTCGTGGCCGGCTTCAATACCCTGAGCGACCGCCTGGCCACGCTGCAGAAGGGCGATCTGAAAGGCGATACGGCGCTGAACCAGGTGTCGAGCCAGTTGGAGCAGCTGGTCAAGACTGGCGGCGGCAGTTCGGCATCCAAGCTGGCCGATGCGGGCCTGACCTTCAGCAATGGCAAACTGGTACTGGATGAGAAGAAGCTGAATGCAGCGATCGCGGCCGATCCGAATGCGGTGTCGAAACTGTTCACCAATGAGGGCAAGGGCATTGCCGACCAGCTGAACAGCAAGATCGACGCGCTGACCGATTCGAAGACCGGCGTCATCAGCCGCGAAGTTACGCAGGTCAACAAGCAGGTGGCGTCGCTGAACACGCAGAAGACTCAGCTGACGCAGACCCTGACGGCGCAAGCCCAGGTACTGGCCCAGTTCTACACGCAGCAGGAGCAACAGGGCGGCAATTCCGCGCTGCCGGGCTATAACGGCCCCAGCTCGCTGTTCGACTTCTTCGCCTGAAAAAACGAAGGCTCCGTCGGCGGCGCCTTGAAGGTCCGCTGCGGAGCCGTGCTTCGATGAAGCCTGGTGCTACTCGTGGTAGCGGTCGATCAGCTTGTGATGTGCTCCACGGGATTCGGTCACGATTTCCCACGCGATCAACGCGATCATCGCTCCGAAGATCCCCAGAGTGAACAGGGCCCACATAACGATCCAGCTGCCGTTGCCGGTAGCTGCTCCTTAGTTGATACAACTAAACTTTAGCAGCAAAACATGCAATTGCAAGTGGCAGCCTATTTCACCAGATCGGCTTGCATCACTGCTTTGAGGTAGAGGCTGGTCTGCTCGTCTTCCTCGCGCATCACGAACCACCAGGCGGCGCCTTTCTTCATTTCCCAATCCTGTTCCTCACCCGTCATCAGCAAGGCGGCGCACTGGCCGAGGGTAGGCTGGTGGCCGACGATCAGCACCGCCTCTTTGGAGAAGGGCCAGTTGGCGGCCTTCAGAATGTCTTGCGGATCGGCGTCGGGCGCCAGGTCGGGATGGGTCTTGTATTTGCGGCCCAGGCCTTCGGCGGTTTGCACGGTGCGCACGGCGGGACTGACGAGGACGCGGCAGGACTCCGGCAGCTGCGAATCCAGCCACTGGCCCATGCGGCGCGCCTGTTTCTGGCCTTTGGCTGTCAGGGCGCGTTCCATATCGGGCAAATCAGGGCCGCCGGGCTCGGCCTCGGCGTGCCGCCACAAGATCAGGTCCATACGACGTCCTCCCATGAGCAGACTCTCAATCGGCGGCCGTCGGTACGGCCGGACTGCCTAACGTCTCCATCAGGTGCTGCTGGGCGCTGAACGCCTTCTGCTTGCCGCGCGCCTTGCGACGCTGGTAGTGGCCGTCGGGTTCAAGCTCCCATGCGTTGGAGTTGTCCTTCAGGTACGGATTCAAACCTTCCGCAAGAATGCGGCGCTTCAGATTGCGGTCGAGGATAGGGAAGGCCACCTCGATGCGGCGCAGCAGATTGCGGTTCATCCAGTCCGCGCTGGCCAGGTAGATGTCATGCGCCAGGTCATTGCGGAAGTAATAAATGCGGCTGTGTTCAAGGAAGCGGCCAATGATGGAGCGCACCTTGATGTTTTCCGACAGGCCCGGCACGCCCGGCTTCAGCATGCACGCGCCGCGTACGATCAGGTCGATCTTCACACCGTCTTTCGAGGCGGCGTAGAGCGCGCGGATAACCGGCTCGTCGGTCAATGCATTGATTTTAGCGATAATCCGCGCCGGACGCCCGCTCTTTGCAATTTTCTGTTCGTTCTTGATCGCTTTGATGATCTCGGATTGCAGCGAGAACGGCGCCAGCCAGATATTGTTGAGCTTTTGCGGCTTGGCCAGGCTGGTCAGGTGCATGAACACCTCGTTGACATCGCGGCCCATGGCCGGGTCGGCCGTCAGCAGGCCGAAGTCGGTATACAGCTTGGTCGTCGAGGGATGGTAGTTACCGGTGCCGAGGTGGGCGTAGTAGCACAGGCCGCCATCATCGCGGCGGATCACCAGGGCGATCTTGGCGTGGGTCTTCAGGCCCACCACGCCGTACACCACCTGCGCGCCGGCTTGTTCCAGCTTGTCGGCCCAGTTGATATTGGCTTCCTCGTCGAAGCGCGCCATCAGTTCCACCACCACGGTCACTTCCTTGCCGCTACGGGCGGCCGCGATCAGGGCTTCCATCAGGTCGGAGTTCATGCCGGTGCGGTAGACGGTTTGCTTGATCGCCACCACGTTCGGATCAAGCGCAGCGCTGCGGATGAAGTCGATAACGGTCTGGAAACTCTGGTAAGGATGGTGCAGCAGGATATCGTTCTTGCGCAGGGTGGCAAAGATGTCGCTGGCCACGGTCTTGGTCAAGCTGCCCGGCACGAAAGGCGGCCAGCGCAGTTCCGGCTTGCGCGACTGGTCCACGATTTCGTTCAGGCGCACCATATTCACCGGGCCATCCACCTGATAAAGGCGGGTCTGGTCCAGGCCGAACTGGTCGAGCAGGAACTGGGACAGCTCCGGCGGGCAGTTCTTGGCCACTTCCAGCCGCACCGAGGTGCCGAATTGACGGCCTTGCAACTCACCCTTCAGCGCCTGGCGCAGATTCTTGACCTCATCCTCATCGACCCACAGATCGGAATCGCGGGTGACCCGGAATTGCGAATATGCCATCACGTCACGGCCGGCGAACAGGTCGGAAATGTGGGCGTGAATAATAGAAGAGAGCAGGCAGAACGATACGCCGTGCGGCGACAGGTGGTCCGGCAGGCGCACCACGCGCGGCAGCACGCGCGGCGCCTTCACAATGGCAATCGCCGTGCCGCGGCCGAAGGCATCCTTGCCGCTCAGCGCAACGATAAAATTCAGACTCTTATTAATAACCTGCGGGAAGGGGTGGGCCGGATCGAGGCCGATCGGGGTCAGCAGGGGGCGCACTTCGCGCTCGAAATATTCCTTGACCCAGGCGCGCTGCGCTTCGTTGCGCTCGGAGTGGCGCACGATGTGCACGCCCTGGGCGCGCAGTTCCGGCAGCACTGCGGTATTTAATATCTCATATTGGCGGCGCACCAGGCCGTGGCACTCTTCGCTGACGCGGGCCAGAGTGCTTTGCAGGGCAGGGTGGTCGGCCATATCGCCTTCCACCGCGGCAGCCAGTAGGCTGGCCACGCGTACTTCAAAGAATTCATCCAGATTACTGCTGACGATGCACAGATAGCGCAGTCGTTCCAGGACCGGAATTGCCGGGTCTTCAGCCTGGGCCATCACACGGCGGTTAAATGCCAGTTGCGACAGCTCCCGGTCCAAAAAGATTGCCTGTTTGGCGGCTTCGGCGCGGAGTTCCGGTTTCATGGTACTTGTCATTTTTTTACTGTTTCATTGGCCTTATTGTAGTGTAATTAAGCTTTGTGACAGGTTTATGACCATGCAAAAATGAATTTTAGTTATGTCATAAAGCTGTAATATTGACGTCATACACTGCGCAGCATTCAACCCCAACCCCCCAAGAGGATCTTGATATGCGTATGAAACAGTTGTTGACCTCCTTCGTTGTTGGCGCATCCGCGGCAATGACGTTCGCTAGCGCTTTTGCAGCGGACATGACCGGCGCAGGCGCAACTTTCCCTTACCCGATTTACGCTAAGTGGGCTGAGTCCTACAAGGCAGCTACCGGCAACGGCCTGAACTACCAATCCATCGGTTCCGGCGCTGGTATCAAACAGATCAAAGCCAAGACCGTTGATTTCGGCGCATCCGACATGCCTCTGAAAGCAGAAGAGCTGGACGCTGACGGCCTGATGCAGTTCCCAGCCATCATGGGTGGTGTGGTGACCGTGGTTAACCTGGATGGCGTGGCTCCTGGCCAGCTGAAGCTGACCGGTCCGGTTGTTGCTGACATCTACCTGGGCAAGATCACCAAGTGGAACGACGGCGCGATCGCTGCTCTGAACGCCGGCGTGAAGCTGCCAGCTGACGAAATCACCGTGGTGCACCGCGCTGACGGCTCCGGCACCTCCTTCCTGTTCACCGACTTCCTGTCCAAGTCCTCCCCAGAGTTCAAGACCAAGATCGGTTCCGGCACCGCTGTGAAGTGGGCTACCGGCGTGGGCGGTAAAGGTAACGAAGGCGTGGCTGCTAACGTGCAGCGTATCAAAGGCTCCATCGGCTACGTCGAGTGGGCTTACGCCAAGAAGAACAAGATGTCCCATACCCAGCTGAAGAACAAGGATGGCGTGTTCCTGCAGCCTGATGATGACAACTTCAAGGCCGCTGCTGCCAACGCGGAATGGACCAAGACCCCAGGCTTCGGCGTGGTGCTGACCGACCAGGCTGGCAAGCAATCCTGGCCAATCACCGGCGTGTCCTTCATCCTGATGCACAAAGCACAGGCTGACGCTGCACGCGGCAAGGAAGTCGTGAAGTTCTTCGACTGGGCCTTCAAGAACGGCGGCGCTGCTGCTACCGAACTGGACTACGTACCACTGCCAGCATCCGTTGTGAAGCTGGTCCAGGAATCCTGGAAAGCTAACCTGAAAGACGCTTCGGGCAAAGCAATCTACTAATCCCTGAACCCCTCGTCCGCTGCGGTGGGCGAGGGGGTTAGCCGGGAAATCCTGTATCAGGGCTTCCCGGCTAGCCTACATCTATAAGAAAACTTCATGAGTGCTGAAATCACCTCTCCTCCTATCCAATTACCGGAGTCGGCCATGAGCGACGCCGTCTCGAGCGCTGCCATGCATTCGATCATGCGCAAGCAGCGACTACAGGACTTCATCTTCCACAAGGTGACGATGGCCTTCGCACTGACTGTTCTGGTCGTGCTGGTCGGCATCATCATCTCCCTGATTCACGGCGCCATTCCGGCGCTGTCCCACTTTGGTCCGGCTTTCATCACGACCGTCGAATGGGACCCGGTCAATGATAACTACGGCGCGGCCATTGCCATCGTCGGCACCCTGGTGACCTCGGCGATCGCGCTGCTGATTGCTTTCCCGGTGAGTTTCGGCATTGCGCTGTTCCTGACCGAGATCTGCCCGGTCTGGCTGCGCCGCCCGCTGGGCACGGCGGTTGAGCTGCTGGCAGGTGTGCCATCCATCATCTACGGTATGTGGGGCCTGTTCGTGTTCGCGCCGATGTTCGGCACGTATGTGCAGCCGCTGCTGAAAGCCACCTTGGGCCAGCTGCCCTGGATCGGCGTGCTGTTCAGCGGCCCGACCATGGGTATCGGCATGGTGACTGCCGGCCTGATCCTGGCGGTGATGATCATTCCTTTCATCTCTTCCGTGATGCGCGACGTGTTTGAAATCGTGCCGGCGGTGCTGAAGGAATCGGCATACGGCCTGGGCTGCACCCGCTGGGAAGTGGTGCGCAAGATCGTTCTGCCTTACACCAAGACCGGTGTGGTCGGCGGTGTGATGCTGGGCCTGGGCCGCGCGCTGGGCGAGACCATGGCGGTGACCTTCGTGATCGGTAACGCCAATGAACTGAGCGGCTCGCTGTTCGCGCCGGGTAACAGTATCGCTTCCACCCTGGCCAATGAATTCGCAGAGGCGTCGACGCCGCTGCACGTGTCCTCGCTGTATGCGCTGGCACTGTTCCTGTTTGTGATTACCTTCATCGTGCTGTCCGCCGCGAAGCTGATGTTGATGGGCATGTCGCGCAAGGAGGGCGTGAAATGATTAATACGAATAATCCCGTTTATCGCCGCCGCCTGCTGGTGCACCGCGCGGGCATCGCGCTGTCGGTTGGCGCCATGGCTTTCGGCCTGATCGCACTGCTGTGGATTCTGGCAACCCTGCTGGTCAACGGCGTGGGCGCCCTGAGCGGCTCCATGTTCACCGCCACCACGCCTGCTCCGGGCAGCGAAGGCGGCGGCTTGTGGAACGCCATCTTCGGGTCGCTGCTGATGGTCGGCTTGTCCACCCTGGTGGCGACCCCGATCGGTATTCTGGCCGGCATTTATCTGGCCGAATACGGCGACGATAACAAGGTTGCGCAGGTAACCCGCTTCGTGACCGACATCATGCTGTCGGCGCCGTCCATCGTGATTGGCCTGTTCGTGTACGCCCTGTACGTGGCGAATCTGAAGCACTTCTCCGGTTTTGCCGGTTCGCTGGCGCTGTCCCTGATCGCCATTCCGGTGGTGGTGCGCGCTACCGACAATATGCTGCGCCTGGTGCCGAACTCGCTGCTGGAAGCCGCTTACGCGCTGGGCACCCCGCGCTGGAAAGTATCGACGATGGTGCGCCTGCGCGCCGTGAAGGCTGGTGTGGTGACCGGCGTGCTGCTGGCTGTGGCCCGTGTGTCCGGCGAAACCGCACCGCTGCTGTTCACGGCCCTGAACAACCAGTTCTTCAGCGCCGACATGAACCAGCCGATGGCTAACCTGCCGGTGGTGATTTATCAGTTCGCGATGAGCCCATACGACAACTGGCGAGCCCTGGCATGGGGTGGCGCGCTGCTGGTGACCTTCAGCGTGCTGGGCCTGAATATCCTGTCGCGTACCGTATTTGCACAGAATGCGCCGAAATAATCCAAGACTAAAGAGATCATGACCCAAGCAAGCAAAATTATCGAAATCTCCGGCCTGAACTTCTACTACGGTAAGACGCGCAGCCTGCACAATGTCAACCTGGACATACACGAGAAAAAAGTAACCGCCTTCATCGGCCCGTCCGGCTGCGGCAAATCGACCCTGCTGCGCACGCTGAACCGCATGTACGATCTGTACCCAGGCCAGCGCGCGGAAGGCACGATTGCCTACCGCGGCCGCAATATCCTGGAAGCGGGCCTGGACGTGAACATGCTGCGCGCCAAAGTGGGCATGGTGTTCCAGAAGCCGACTCCGTTCCCGATGTCGATTTACGATAACATCGCGTTCGGCGTGCGTCTGTATGAAGACCTGTCCAAGGGCGAGATGGACGAGCGCGTGGAATGGGCGCTGAAGAAGGCCGCCCTGTGGACCGAAGTGAAAGATAAATTGAGCAAGAGCGGTTTGTCGCTGTCCGGCGGCCAGCAGCAGCGTCTGTGCATCGCGCGCGGCGTGGCTGTGAAGCCGGACGTTCTGCTGCTGGACGAGCCGACTTCCGCACTGGACCCGATCTCGACGTCGAAGATCGAAGAACTGATTAGTGAGCTGAAGCTGGATTACACCATTGCCATCGTGACCCACAATATGCAGCAGGCAGCGCGCTGCTCGGACTACACGGCCTATATGTACCTGGGCGAGCTGGTGGAATTCGGTGAGACCGACCAGATCTTCATGAATCCTGCGCGTAAAGAAACCCAGGATTACATCACTGGCCGCTTCGGCTAACAAAAAAATTACATAAATTCGGAGAGATTGCCATGATGGGCGAACATTCAAGCAAGCAGTACGATCACGAACTGGAAGCGATCCGCTCCAAGGTTCTGCTGATGGGCGGCATCGTCGAGACCCAGTTCCTCGACGCCATGACCTGCTTCCGTATCGGGAACATCGAGCGCGCCGACCGCGTGATCCGCGAAGACGACAATGTGAACCAGCTGGAAGTGCAGCTGGATGACCAGTGCAGCCACCTGATCGTGCGCCGCCAGCCGACCGCCAATGACCTGCGTACCGTGATGGCCACCATCAAGGTCATCACCGACCTGGAACGCATCGGCGACGAAGCGGCCAAGATCGCCCGTACCGCCAAGAGCCTGCACGGCCGCGGCGCGGTGACCGTGAACCACTACGAAATGGTGCGTTCCATCGCCAACGCCACCAGCGACCTGCTGCACGATGCGCTGGACGCTTTCGCCCGCAACGACGGCAAGCAGGCGCTCCAGCTGATCGCCCAGGATGCGATCATCGACCACGAGTTCCGCTCCATCATGCGCAATCTGATTACCTTCATGATGGAAGATCCGCGTACAATCTCGGCGGCACTGGACACGATGTGGGTGGCCAAGGCTATCGAGCGCATTGGCGACCACGCCAAGAACATCGCCGAATACGTGATCTATGTGGTGGAAGGCAAGGACATCCGCCACAGCCGCGTTGCCGCACCCGCACCCGAGGCCAGCCCAGAATAAGGTAAGCAATGGCATCGGATAAGACGACTGTACTGATTGTTGAAGATGAACCGGCGATCGTTGAGCTGGTGACGTTCTCCTTGCGCGAAGCCGGCTGGCATTGCGTTTCTGTGCAGAGCACGCAGGAAGCCTGGGAATACATGCAGACCCGTACCCCGCAGCTGGTGCTGCTGGACTGGATGCTGCCCGACCAGAGCGGCTTGCGCCTGCTGGCGCGCATTCGCGGCGACCGCCACTTCGGCAATGTCCCCATCATCATGCTGACGGCAAAGAGCATGGAAGAGGACAAGCTGGCTGGCCTGAACAGCGGCGCCGACGACTACATCACCAAACCGTTCTCGCCACGCGAGCTGCTGGCCCGTTCGCGCGCGCTGCTGCGCCGCAAGAGCCCTGAGCTGGCCGAGACGCTGATGAAGGCCGGTCCGGTCACGCTGGACCCGGTGAGCTGCACCGTATCGCTGAACGATAGCAAGATCGACATCGGCCACGCCGAGTACAAGCTGCTGAAGTTCTTCCTGGCCCACCCGGAGCGCGTGTTCTCGCGCAGCCAGCTGCTGGACAAGGTGTGGGGCGACCACGTGGTCATTGAGGAGCGTACCGTGGATGTGCATGTGCTGCGCCTGCGCAAGGCGTTGAAGGAGGCTGAACACCTGATCCGCACGGTGCGCAGCGTCGGCTACATGCTGTCCGAGAAATCATGAACCCGCTCGTTCTGTTCTGGGTGCCCGTTGCCGTGCGCATGGGCCTCCTGCTGGCTGCGGCGGGCCTGGCATGGTGGATGTTCGGACCATCGGCGGCGGCCTTCGTGACCTTCGTCGGCATGCTGGCGTGGATTCTGATTCAGCTGCGCTACTTGTTCCAGGCCAGCCAGTGGCTGGACGATCCGCAAAGCAGCCGCCTGCCGGATGGCTGGGGCGAGTGGACCGGCGTGTTCGCGCGCCTGTACCGCCTGCGCCGCGACGATGAAAAGAACCAGGCTGAGTTGACCGAGTGGCTGGCGCGCTTCCGCCAGGCCATGCACCTGCTGCCGGACGGCGTGGTCATCATGGACGACGTGCTGTTCCTGGAGTGGTGTAACCCGGCTGCGGAAGAACACCTGGGCCTGCGCCATGACCGCGACAAGGGCATGCGCGTGACCAATCTGGTGCGCAGCCCGGACTTCATGGATTACCTGATCCTGGGCCGCTATGAGCAGCCGCTGACCTTGAGCTTCCGCGAGCGCAAGCTGATCGTCCATATCATACCGTTTGAAAACCGCCGCCAGATTCTGGTCACGCACGATGTGACGGAAACCCAGCGCGCGGAGATGATGCGCCGCGACTTCGTGGCCAACGCTTCGCACGAACTGCGTACGCCGCTGACCGTGATCGTGGGCTTCCTGGAAATCGCTGCGTCGATGGATCTGGATGCGGAAACCCGCGCCTCGCACCTGAAGCTGATGATGGAGCAGGGCCACCGCATGCAGCACCTGATCGAGGACATGCTGACGCTGTCGCGCCTGGAGTCCGTTGATCATCCGATGCGCCCGGAGCGCGTGGACGTGACCAAGCTGATGGAGCAGCTGCTGCACGAGGGCCGCGCGCTCTCCAATGGCAAGCACACCATCGAGCTGGAAGTGAAGGGCGGCGACGTAATGGGCAGCGTGGACGAGCTGCACAGCGCGTTCGGCAACCTGGTGTCCAACGCGGTGCGCTACACGCCGGTGGGCGGTACCATCCATCTGCGCTGGGAAGATACGCCAAGCGGCGTGCAGTTCCAGGTGCAGGATACGGGCATCGGCATTAACCCTGAGCACATCTCGCGCCTGACCGAGCGTTTCTACCGCGTGGACAAGAGCCGCTCGCGCGAAACGCAGGGCACGGGCCTGGGCCTGGCCATCGTCAAGCACGTGCTGCTGCGCCACAGTGGCAAGCTGACCATCACCTCGGAAGCAGGGCACGGCAGCACCTTTACCGTCAGCCTGCCGAAGGCGCTTTCCAGCGCGCCGCAGCAGGTCGAGACTCTGGTAGGGCCGGAACAGACGGTGTGATGTCCGGTATGCGTTACAATCTGCACGCTCAACCCATGCAGATCTCATAACCATACATGTATTTGAAACGTTTTACCCTGGCCGCGCTGGCAGCCCTGGCGCTGGCCGGCTGCCAGACAAATCCAACTCCATCCCAGCCCGTTGCGGTGCCGTCCGGCGCCGTGCAGCCGGTCACGCCCGGCTCACCCACAACACCTGACGCGCACACCACGGCGCCGGCGCAGCCTGCCGTCGTTGAAGCGCCCCCGCAGCTGCGCAAAGTGCGCATTGGCCTGGCCCTGGGAGGCGGCGCTGCGCGCGGCTTCGCGCACATCGGCGTAATCAAGGCCCTGGAATCGAATGGCATCACGCCGGACCTGGTGGTCGGCACCAGCGCGGGCAGCGTGGTCGGCGCGCTTTATGCGGCCGGTAACAACGCCAGCACGCTGCAGAAGATGGCCTACGATATGGACGAATCGGCCATTTCCGACTGGGCGCTGCCGCTGTTCGGCAAGTCGTCCGGCGTGCTGAAAGGCGAGGCCTTGCAGGCGTATGTGAACAAGGCGGTGAACCACCGCGCCATCGAGAAACTGAAGATCCCCTTCGGCGCCGTGGCGTCCGACCTGAAGACCGGCCAGCCGATTCTTTTCCAGCGCGGGAATACGGGCATGGCAGTGCGCGCCAGTTCCGCCGTGCCGGGCGTGTTCCAGCCGGTGACGATTGCGGGCCATACCTATGTCGATGGCGGCCTGGTGGCGCCGGTGCCGGTGCGCTTTGCGCGCGAGATGGGCGCGGACTTCATCATCGCGGTCAATATCTCGACCCAGGCAGAATCGCAGCAAACCAATTCTTCGCTGGAGGTCATCATGCAGACCTTCTCCATCATGGGCCAGCGCATCAACCAGCTGGAGCTGCGCGATGCGGACATCGTGATCCAGCCGCCGCTGGGCAAGATGGCCTCCAGCGATTTCAAGAACCGCGCCGTGGCCATCCAGGCCGGCGAGCGTGCCACCATGGCCGTGATGGGCCAGATCAAACAGAAGCTGAAAGCGCTGCGCGAGCAGCCTGCAGTGCAATAAGGAAGAGAACCATGCAAACCAAGCCGTACCTGTCCCTGGACGATGTGAAGAAGATTGCTGCCGGCTGCGAAGCTGAAGCCAAGGCGAATAACTGGGCCGTGAGCTTTGCCATCTGCGACGATGGCGGCCACCTGCTGTGGTTCCAGCGCCTGGATGGCGCGGCGCCGATGTCCTCGCACATTGCTCCTTCCAAGGCGCGCACCGCCGCGCTGGGCCGCCGCGAATCCCGCATCTACGAAGAGATCATCAACAACGGCCGCACTTCCTTCCTCAGCGCGCCTGGCGTTGAAGGCATGCTGGAAGGCGGCGTGAATATTGTGATCGATGGTCACACGGTTGGCGCGGTGGGCGTGTCCGGCGTGAAGTCGACCGAAGATGCGCAGATTGCCAAGGCGGGTATCGCCGCACTGGGCTAAGGCCTTCGCTGCCGGTTTCGCTGCTACCTTCGCACATGGACCTGGTGCTCGCTCCCGCTGTCGTCGGCGACGCCGATGATTTGCTTGCGTTCGAGTCGGCCAACCGCGCGTGGTTTGAACACTGGGTCGTTCCGCGCGATCCATCGTACTACAGCATCGACATGGTCCGCGCTTCGCTGGCGATTGCCCAGCGCGAGCGCGATCTCGACCTGTCGCATCAATATCTGCTGAAATCCGGCGGCGAAATTATCGGCCGCGTGAACCTCACTGGAGTACAGCGGGTGGCCTTCAACAAGGCCTCGCTGGGCTACCGCATCGGCCAGAATCACGCGGGCCGCGGCGTGGCCTCGCGCGCGGTAGCGCTGCTGCTGGATGAGGCGTTTGGTAAACTGGATTTCTGGCGAATGGAGGCCAACTCGCGGCCTGAGAATGCGGCTTCCGTGCGCGTGCTGGAACGCAATGGCTTCCGCGCCTACGGCCGCGCCACCCGTAGCATGCAGCACCAGGGCGCATGGTACGACCAGATCCTGTTTGAACGCCACCGAGACGCGGCCTAGCGCGCGAAGACTTCCTCCACGCTGCCCGCATCCAGCACTGCTTCAACCCACGCCGCCAGCTGACGGCCTTCCGCTGCCAGCAAGCGCGCCCGTACCTCCGCCGCCAGCGGACCGCTTGGTCAGCGCTGTGCGTCCCAGTTCCGCGTGTACAGCACTTGCGCCAGGCGCCATTTGGCTTCAGCGCGCAGTTCAGGCGGCTTGCGGGTTTGCTGGGTAAGCATGTGAGCGGCTGTAACGAGGGCAAACGGGTTGGGATCTGCGAGAAGGGCGGGCTCCTCGCTGGCAAAGTCGGTGAAATTGGCGATAGGTATGCCAGGCAGCGGCTGGGGCGGGCGTCGGAAGTGAGTTCGAGCAGTTCCTTGTCGGGAAACGTCGGCGCCACAGACCTGGCGCAAACGGCTTCATGACAGGCTTGTGACAGGATTGCCGAACGGGCGAGAATGGGTTATAATTCAAAGGTTTAGCCAATTACTATTCGACCGTAGCGCCTACCTCTCATCCCATCATCATCTGACCTGCAAGCCTGGCAAATGCGCCCGGGTTCCCTGTGGGTTGTCTGAGTGGCGCCGCTACGGTAACTTTACAGGAGTTGCCCTTGCCGCCATTTTTTTCTGGCCCTGCCGTTCCAGCCATCCTGGCCCTCGCTGACGGAACTATCTTCAAAGGATTTTCCATTGGCGCTGCCGGTCATACGACGGGCGAAGTCGTTTTTAACACCTCCATTACCGGGTATCAGGAAATCCTGACCGATCCGAGCTATTCCCGCCAGATCGTCACCCTGACTTATCCGCATATCGGCAACTACGGTATCAACACCGAAGACGTCGAAGCCACCAAAGTCCATGCTGCCGGCCTGATCATCCGTGACCTGCCGCTGCTGGCATCGAATTTCCGTTCCCACCAGTCGCTGACCGACTACCTGAAGGCCGAGAATATCGTCGCCATCGCCGGTATCGACACCCGCAAGCTGACCCGCATCCTGCGTGAAAAGGGCGCGCAGGCCGGCGCCATCCTGGTGGGCACGCAAGGCAACGAACCATCCGTCGCACAGGCCGTTGAGCTGGCGCGCAACTTCCCGGGGCTGAATGGCATGGACCTGGCGAAAGTCGTGTCGGTGCCATCGATTTACGAATGGACCGAAACCGAGTGGGAACTGGGCAAGGGTTACGGCAAAGTCGAGAATCCGAAGTTCCACGTGGTCGCCTATGACTTCGGCGTGAAGCGCAACATCCTGCGTATGCTGGCATCGCGTGGCTGCAAGGTCACCGTGGTTCCTGCGCAGACCAGCGCCGCCGACGTGCTGGCCCTGAACCCGGACGGCGTGTTCCTGTCCAACGGCCCTGGCGATCCTGAGCCATGCGATTACGCGATTGCCGCCACCAAGGAATTCCTGGCCAAGAAGATCCCGACCTTCGGTATCTGCCTCGGCCACCAGATCATGGCCCTGGCTTCCGGCGCGAAAACGCTGAAGATGAAGTTCGGCCACCACGGCGCCAACCACCCGGTACAGGACCTGGACAGCAAGAAGGTGATGATCACCTCGCAGAACCACGGCTTCGCTGTGGATGCGGACACGCTGCCGGCCACCTGCCGCGTGACCCACGTGTCGCTGTTCGACGGCTCGCTGCAAGGCTTCGCCCGCACCGACACGCCGGCTTTCTGCTTCCAGGGCCACCCTGAAGCATCGCCCGGCCCGACCGACGTCGCCTACCTGTTTGACCGCTTCATCACCATGATGGAAGCCGCGGAGAAGAAATAAATGCCAAAACGTACAGACATTAAAAGCATCCTGATTATTGGCGCCGGCCCGATCATCATCGGCCAGGCCTGCGAATTCGACTACTCCGGCGCACAGGCCTGCAAGGCTCTGCGTGAAGAAGGCTACAAGGTCATCCTGGTGAACTCCAACCCGGCGACCATCATGACCGACCCGGAAATGGCGGACGTGACCTACATCGAGCCGATCACCTGGCAAGTCGTGGAGCGCATCATCGCCAAGGAAAAGCCGGACGCGATCCTGCCGACCATGGGCGGCCAGACCGCGCTGAACTGCGCGCTGGACCTGCACCGCAACGGCGTGCTGGATAAATACAAGGTCGAACTGATCGGCGCAACGCCGGAAGCCATCGACAAGGCCGAAGACCGCGCCAAGTTCAAGGACGCGATGACCAAGATCGGCCTGGGCTCGGCACGTTCCGGCGTGGCGCACTCGATGGAAGAATCGTGGGCCGTGCAGCGCGAAGTGGGCTTCCCGACCATCATCCGTCCGTCCTTCACCATGGGCGGCAGCGGCGGCGGTATCGCCTACAACGAAGAAGAATTCGAAGCCATCTGCAAACGCGGCCTGGAAGCCTCGCCAACCAATGAGCTGCTGATCGAAGAATCGCTGCTGGGCTGGAAAGAGTACGAGATGGAAGTGGTGCGCGACAAGGCGGACAACTGCATCATCGTGTGCTCGATCGAAAACCTGGACCCGATGGGCGTGCACACCGGCGACTCCATCACCGTCGCTCCGGCACAGACCCTGACCGACAAGGAATACCAGATCATGCGTAACGCCTCGCTGGCGGTGCTGCGCGAGATCGGTGTGGACACCGGCGGTTCCAACGTGCAGTTCTCGATCAATCCGAAAGACGGCCGCATGATCGTCATCGAGATGAACCCGCGCGTGTCCCGTTCCTCGGCACTGGCATCGAAAGCCACCGGCTTCCCGATCGCCAAAGTGGCAGCGAAACTGGCCGTGGGCTTCACCCTGGACGAACTGCGCAACGAAATCACCGGCGGCGCTACCCCGGCGTCGTTCGAGCCTTCGATCGACTACGTCGTGACCAAGGTGCCGCGCTTCGCCTTCGAGAAATTCCCGGTCGCCGACGACCGCCTGACCACCCAGATGAAGTCCGTGGGTGAAGTCATGGCGATTGGCCGCACCTTCCAGGAATCGTTCCAGAAAGCCCTGCGCGGCCTGGAAGTGGGCGTGGATGGCCTGAACCAGAAAACCACCGACCGCGAAACGCTGGAAGAGGAACTGGGCGAGCCCGGTCCTGAGCGTATCTGGTACGTGGGCGATGCATTTGCGCAGGGCTTCACCCTGGAAGAAGTGCACAACCTGACCAAGATCGACATGTGGTTCCTGATCCAGATCAAGGAGATCGTGGACCTGGAACTGTGGATGGACACCCAGAAGCTGGAAAACATCGACAAGACCACGCTGTTCAAGCTGAAACAGAAGGGCTTCTCGGACCGCCGCCTGGCTTACCTGCTGCAGACCACCGATACCGAAATCCGCAACAAGCGCCGCGAACTGGGCATCCGTCCGGTGTACAAGCGCGTCGATACCTGCGCCGCAGAGTTCTCGACCAACACCGCGTACATGTACTCGACCTACGAGGAAGAGTGCGAGTCCAACCCGACCGACAAGAAAAAGATCATGGTGCTGGGCGGTGGCCCGAACCGTATCGGCCAGGGTATCGAATTCGACTACTGCTGCGTGCACGCTGCGCTGGCCATGCGCGAAGACGGCTACGAGACCATCATGGTCAACTGCAATCCTGAGACCGTGTCGACCGACTACGATACCTCCGACCGCCTGTACTTCGAGCCGCTGACGCTGGAAGACGTGCTGGAAATCGTGGACCTGGAAAAGCCGGTCGGCGTGATCGTGCAGTACGGCGGCCAGACCCCGCTGAAACTGGCGCTGGACCTGGAAGCCAACGGCGTGCCGATCGTCGGCACCTCGCCGGACATGATCGACGCCGCCGAAGACCGCGAGCGTTTCCAGAAGCTGCTGCAGGACCTGGAACTGCGCCAGCCGCCTAACCGTACCGCGCGTACCGAAGAAGAAGCGCTGAAGCTGGCGCAGGAAATCGGCTACCCGCTGGTGGTGCGTCCTTCCTACGTGCTGGGCGGCCGTGCGATGGAAATCGTGCACGAACAGCGCGACCTGGAGCGCTATATGCGCGAAGCGGTGAAGGTGTCGAACGACTCTCCGGTGCTGCTGGACCGCTTCCTGAACGACGCCATCGAGTGCGACGTGGACTGCATCTCCGACGGCGACACCACCTTCATCGGCGGCGTCATGGAACACATCGAACAGGCCGGCGTGCACTCGGGCGACTCCGCCTGCTCGCTGCCGCCTTACTCGCTGTCGCAGGAAACCATCGATGAACTGAAGCGCCAGACTTCGCTGATGGCCAAGGGACTGAACGTGGTCGGCCTGATGAACGTGCAGTTCGCGATCCAGAAGCAGGACGGCAAGGATGTCGTGTACGTGCTGGAAGTGAACCCGCGCGCCTCGCGTACCGTGCCTTACGTGTCCAAGGCGACCGGCCTGCAGCTGGCCAAGATCGCTGCGCGCTGCATGGTCGGCCAGAAGCTGGCGGAGCAGGGCATCACCAAGGAAGTGGTGCCGCCTTACTACAGCGTGAAGGAAGCGGTGTTCCCGTTCGTGAAGTTCCCTGGCGTGGACACCATCCTCGGCCCGGAAATGAAATCGACCGGTGAAGTAATGGGCGTCGGCATGACCTTCGCGGAAGCGTTCGTGAAGTCGCAGCTGGGCGCGGGCGTGAAGCTGCCGAAGTCGGGCAAGGTCTTCCTGTCCGTGAAAGCCTCCGACAAGCCGCGCGCCGTGAAAGTGGCGAAGGACCTGGTCGATGCCGGCTTCACCCTGGTGGCGACCAAGGGCACTGCGGCCGTGATCTCGGCGGCCGGTATTCCGGTCACCGCGGTCAACAAGATGTCCGAAGGCCGTCCGCACGTGGTCGACATGATCAAGAACCACGAGATCGCCCTGGTGATCAACACGGTTGAAGAGAAACGTACTGCCATCAACGATTCGCGTAATATCCGTACTTCGTCGCTGGCGGCCCGTGTGACCACCTACACCACGATCGCTGGCGCCGAGGCGGCCGTTGCCGGCATCCGCCATCTGGACGAGTTGCGCGTGTACGATTTACAAGGCCTGCATAAGTCTTTAAACTAAGGTAATGTAAGCAGTACGCAGTAACAACCTAATTACAGAGCCCGCGCTGAAGCATGGCGCGGGCTCTGTGCTTTTTAGCAATTTAACAAGAGACAGAACATGAACACAGTTCCACTGACTAAATTTGGCGCCGAGCTGCTGAAGGAAGAGCTGCACCAGCTGAAGACCAAGGAGCGCCGTATTGTTATCGACGCGATCGCAGAAGCGCGTTCGCACGGCGACCTGTCCGAAAACGCCGAATACGATGCCGCCAAAGAGCGCCAGGCGTTCGTGGAAGGCCGCATCGCGGAACTGGAAGGCAAGCTGAGCTCGGCCCAGATCGTGGACCCGTCCACCCTGGACGCGGAAGGCCGCGTGGTGTTCGCCTCCACCGTGGATCTGGAAGACCTGGATTCCGGCGCGAAAGTGAGCTACCAGATCGTGGGCATCGACGAAGCCGACCTGAAACTGAACAAGGTTTCCGTAACCTCGCCAATCGCCCGCGCCCTGATCGGCAAATACGCCGGCGACGTGGTGGAAGTGCAGGCCCCAAGCGGTCCGCGCGAATACGAAATCCTGGAAGTGCGCTACATTTGATGCTGCTGCCTAAAGTACGCCTGCTGGTCGCTGCCTTGTGGGCCGGCAGCCTGTGGGCGGTCGGCTACCTGGTGGCGCCGACCCTGTTTGCGACACTGAACGACCGCATCCTGGCCGGCACCATTGCCGGCAGCCTGTTCCATGCGGAGGCAATGCTGTCGCTGGGCTGCGGCGTGGCGATGGGGCTGCTGCTGTGGCTGGCAACGCCGGACTGGACGCCGCGCCGCCGCCGCACCGTGCTGCTGCTGATCGTGGCGATGGTGATGTGCACCGTGGTCAGCCATTTTGGCCTGCAGCCGATGATGGCCGAGCTGCGTTCCACCGGCCTGGCCGATGAAGCAGTGAAGAACCGCTTCGGCATGCTGCACGGAATTTCCAGTGTGATCTTCCTGGTGCAAAGCCTGCTGGCCGGCTGGCTGGTCTGGAAGCAGGCATAAAAAAAAGCGGGTCGTGCGACCCGCTTCTTTAACCCAGAACCGTTTTCTTGGTGCTGGTCTGGCGCTTCTTGGCGCGCTTGATGTTGCCGCCGGAAGTCACGCGTTCATTCCCTTTCAGCAGCACCTTCGTCACGGTTGGCTTGCTGCGGCCGCTAGGGCTGGGCTTGACGACGGTGACCATGCGCATGCCCTTGCCGGACTTGGTGGCAGTCTTCTCGGCATCCTTCTTCGGACGGTACAGCACCAGCAGCTTGCCGATGTGCTGCACAGGCGCCGCATCCAGCTCCGCGCAAATGGTTTCGTACATTTCGATGCGCGCTTCGCGGTCGTCGCCGAAAACGCGGACTTTGATCAGGCCGTGGGAATCGAGGCCCAGCTCGATTTCCTTCATGACGGCAGGGGTCAGGCCGGCTTCGCCGACCATCACGATGGGCTTCAGGCCGTGGGCTTCTGCGCGCAGAGCGCTGCGCTCGACAGGAGTCAGGTTCAACATAATTTTTTTGCTAGTTCTCTAGTGGTTCTCTTAAAGGCAGTATTCTACGCTAATGGCTAAGAACAAAATAAACAAAAACTGGTTACACGACCATATCAACGACCCTTACGTGCGCGCCGCCCAGAAGGATGGCTTCCGCGCACGCGCCGCGTACAAGCTGAAAGAGATCGACGAAGACGAGAAGTTGATCAAGCCGGGCCAGGTCATCGTCGACCTCGGCTGCACCCCTGGCTCCTGGGGCCAGTACACCCGCCGCAAGCTGGCGGGCAAGGAAGGCGGCGGCATCCACGGCACCATCATTGGCCTGGACATCCTGCCGATGGAGCCGATCGCCGACATGCACTTCATCCAGGGCGACTTCCGCGAGCAGGAAATCCTGGACCAACTGGCCGAAGTGCTGCAGGGCCGCAAGGCGGACCTTGTTTTGTCCGACATGGCCCCAAACCTGTCCGGTATCTCGGTCGCGGACGCGGCCCGCATGGAAGATCTTATTGACCTGGCAATTGATTTCTCTCGGCACCACCTGAAACCGGGTGGGGCGCTTTTGGTCAAATGTTTCAAGGATCTGGGATTCAGCCAGATCGTGGAGAAATTCAGGTCGGAATTCAAGACAGTCATTCAGAAAAAACCGAAGGCCAGCCGGGATAAATCCTCAGAAATCTTCTTATTAGGCCGCGGTTTGAAGAATCCGGCCGAATAGATTGCTATTTTGCCCTTGTCTTTACGCGAAAATGCCGCATATTCAGCCAAGGAGCGTGGCTGTTCTGCGCACCTTTGGGCAGGTTTGTAGCACGGCCTGCTTATTGCGAGTAAAATCGGTCTTCGTGCTACAGGTAACTGGTGCGGCCCCGCATCCAAGGAGTTTTCGTGAATAACATGTTTTCTAAATCGGCTATTTGGGTCATCGTTGCCTTGCTGTTATTTATGCTGTTCAAGCAATTTGACAGCCACAGCATTTCGAGCGGCAGCAAGCCAATTGCCTATTCCGACCTGCTGGATGAAGTCAAAGCCAAGCGCGTGAAGGAAGTGCTGATTGAAGGCACCAGCATCACCGCGACCCGCATTGACGATTCCAAGGTCCGCACGACCTCCACCTTCCTGGACCGCGGTCTGATTGGCGACCTGCGCGACAACGGCGTGCGCTTCGACGTGAAGCCGCCTGAAGAGCCTGGTTTCCTGCAACAGGTGTTCGTGTCCTGGTTCCCGATGCTGCTCCTGATCGGTGTATGGGTGTTCTTCATGCGCCAGATGCAGGGCGGAGGGAAGGGCGGCGCGTTCTCCTTCGGTAAGTCGAAGGCGCGCATGCTCGATGAAACGAATAACACCGTGACCTTCGCCGATGTGGCAGGTTGCGACGAAGCGAAAGAGGAAGTGTCGGAGATCGTCGACTTCCTGAAAGACCCGACCAAGTTCCAGAAACTGGGCGGCCGTATTCCACGCGGCGTGCTGATGGTTGGTCCTCCGGGTACTGGTAAGACCCTGCTGGCGCGCGCCATCGCAGGCGAAGCCAAGGTGCCGTTCTTCTCGATTTCTGGCTCGGACTTCGTTGAAATGTTCGTTGGCGTGGGTGCATCCCGCGTGCGCGACATGTTCGAGAACGCCAAGAAGCATTCGCCTTGCATCATCTTCATCGACGAGATCGACGCTGTTGGCCGCCATCGTGGCGCCGGCATGGGCGGCGGTAACGACGAACGCGAGCAGACCCTGAACCAGCTGCTGGTGGAGATGGACGGCTTCGAGGCTTCCTCCGGCGTAATCGTGATTGCCGCGACCAACCGTGCCGATGTGCTGGATAAGGCGCTGCTGCGTCCGGGCCGTTTCGACCGTCAGGTTTCCGTTGGCCTGCCGGATATCCGCGGCCGCGAACAGATCCTGAACGTCCACATGCGCAAGGTGCCGATCGGTACCGACGTGAAAGCGGACATCATTGCCCGCGGTACGCCTGGCTTCTCAGGCGCCGACCTGGCCAACCTGGTCAACGAAGCTGCACTGTTTGCCGCCCGCCGTTCCAAGCGTCTGGTCGACATGCAGGACTTCGAAGATGCGAAGGACAAGATCTTCATGGGCCCGGAACGCAAGTCCATGATCATCCGCGAAGAGGAACGCCGCAACACGGCGTACCACGAGTCCGGCCACGCCGTGGTTGCGAAGCTGCTGCCGAAAGCGGACCCGGTGCACAAGGTCACCATCATGCCGCGCGGCTGGGCGCTGGGCCTGACCTGGCAGCTGCCTGAGCACGACAATATCTCGGGCTACAAGGACAAGATGCTGGAAGAGATTTCTATCCTGTTCGGCGGCCGTATCGCGGAAGAGATCTTCGTGGGCCAGATGTCCACCGGCGCTTCCAACGACTTCGCCCGCGCCACCAAGCTGGCACGTTCGATGGTCACCAAGTTCGGTATGTCCGATGCGCTGGGCGTGATGGTGTATGAAGATACCCAGAACGACGGTTTCCTGGGCGGCACCAACAAGACCATCTCAGAAGCGACCCAGCAGAAGGTGGATGCGGAAATCCGCAATATCCTGGACAGCCAGTACGCGCTGGCCCGTAAGCTGTTGGAAGAGAACCGTGAAAAGGTCGAAGTGATGACCAAGGCCCTGCTGGAATGGGAAACCATCGATGCGGACCAGATCAACGACATCATGTCCGGCCAGGAGCCGCGTCCGCCGAAAGCCGGCGTGACCATCCGCAAGCAGCCGAGCGGTGACGGTCCGGGCGCCAACCCGAACTCCAACGTCGCTGCACCGGCCTGATCGTACCGACGCAAGACACTACCGAAGGGTGAGGAGCAATCCTCACCCTTATTTTTTAGAACCACCAGCGTGAAGCTGGTGGCTGCCACGATGTGGCAGCCACCGGGTTTATGCCCCGGGTTTTCAGCATGCCCCCAATCAAATTCGGCCGCTTCAATTTCCCCGCCAGCCGTGCGCTGGTGATGGGCATCCTCAACGTTACTCCCGACTCTTTCAGCGACGGCGGTGAATTCGCCACGCTGGACTACGCCATTAATCACGCCGAGCAGATGATACGCGACGGCGTCGACATCATCGACGTGGGCGGCGAATCCTCGCGTCCCGGCGCGCCTGCTGTGTCGCTGGATGAAGAACTGCGGCGTGTGCTACCGGTGCTGTTCGCGTTGCGCGACAGCGGCAAGGCGATTTCGGTCGACACCTATAAACCGGAAGTCATGCGCGAGGCGATACTGGCCGGCGCGGACATGATCAACGATATAAACGGTTTCCGCGCCCCCGGCGCCATTGAAGCCGTCAAAGACAGCGATTGTGCGTTGTGCATTATGCACATGCTTAACGATCCTACAACAATGCAAGACAAGCCCGAGTACAATGACGTCGTGCAGGAGGTGGTGGACTTTCTGCGCGAACGCATTGCGGCCCTGACCGCCGCCGGGATTGAGCGGGATCGCATCTGGATCGATCCCGGCTTTGGTTTCGGCAAAACGGTCGAGCATAATTACGCATTGCTCAAGGCTGGGCGCCGCATGGTGGTCGAGCTGGGTGTGCCGCTGCTGGCGGGCCTGTCGCGCAAATCGATGATTGGCGCCGTGACCGGCAAACCAGTGGAGCAGCGCCTGGCCGGCAGCCTTGGTGGCGCGCTGGCCGCGGTGGCCCATGGCGCTCAAATCGTCAGGGTGCACGATGTGGCCGAGACTGTCGACGCATTAAAAGTGTGGCACGCAGCTCAATAAAAAGGATGAGATAAAGAATGGCACGCAAATATTTCGGCACCGATGGTGTCCGCGGCCTGGTCGGCGAAGCGCCGATCACGCCAGACTTCGTGATGCGCCTCGGCTATGCCGCAGGCAAGGTGCTGGCCAAGACGGCCACGCCCGGCATGGCGCGCCCGACCGTATTGATCGGCAAGGACACGCGCATCTCCGGCTATATGCTGGAAGCGGCGCTGGAGGCAGGCTTCGCTGCCGCCGGCGTGGACGTGATGCTGGCCGGCCCAATGCCGACGCCCGCTATCGCTTATCTGACGCGCGCGTTGCGCCTGTCGGCCGGCGTGGTGATCTCCGCCTCGCACAATCCTTTCCAGGACAATGGCATCAAGTTTTTCTCCGCCCAAGGCACCAAGCTGCCGGACGCGGTGGAGCTGGACATTGAAGCCCTGATCGACCAGCCGATGGGCTGCGTGCATTCCGAGAAGCTGGGCCGCGCCAAGCGCCTGGAAGACGCGCAGGGCCGCTACATCGAATTCTGCAAGAGCACCTTCCCCAACGAGCAAGACCTGCGCGGCTTGAAGATCGTGGTCGACTGCGCCCACGGTGCTGCCTACAATATCGCCCCGCACGTGTTCCACGAACTGGGCGCGGAAGTGGTCGCGATCGGCAATAAGCCGGACGGCTTCAACATCAACGCAGGCCACGGTGCGACCGCGCCGAAGGCTATGGCGGCAGCTGTCCTGCAGCACAACGCCGACCTGGGCATCGCGCTCGATGGCGACGCAGACCGATTGATCATGTGCGACGCCAACGGTCGCCTGTACAACGGCGATGAGCTGCTGTATGTGATGGTGATGGATCGCGTGGCACGCGGCGACGTGCAGGGCGCGGTCGGCACGCTGATGACCAATATGGCGCTGGAAGTGGCCTTCAAGGAAAAGGGCATCGGGTTTGCGCGCGCCAAGGTGGGCGACCGCTACGTGCTGGAAGTGATGCAGGAGAAGGGCTGGATTCTCGGCGGCGAAGGCAGCGGCCACTTGCTGGCGCTGGACAAACACACCACCGGCGATGGCATCATCTCCGCGCTGCAGGTGCTGTGCGCGCTGAAGCGCTCGGGCAAGAAGCTGTCCGAGATTGCAGGCGAACTGCAGCTGTTCCCGCAGACCCTGATCAATGTGCGCGTGCCTGCAGGCTTTGACTGGCAGAAGAATCCAGCGATGGTCGCGGAAAAAGAAAAGGTCGAAAAAGAACTGGGCGATGCGGGCCGTGTGCTGATTCGCGCTTCCGGTACTGAGCCGCTGATTCGCGTGATGGTTGAAGCGCGCGATGCTGCCAAAGCGGAAAGCATGGCACGCCGCATTGCCGACAAGGTCGATACTCAGCTTGCGGCGTAAGCTAAGTTGCTGTCCTGACATTGACGGCAACTGCTCCCAAGGGGTATTATGACGTTATCGGAGTGTAGCGCAGCCCGGTAGCGCACCTGCTTTGGGAGCAGGGGGTCCAAGGTTCGAATCCTTGTACTCCGACCATATCACCTGGCGGGTTGTCTCTTGACAACCCGTTCGTCGTTTACGAGAATCCCCACCGCACTGCCCATAGCTCAGTTGGATAGAGCATCGGCCTTCTAAGCCGAGGGTCGCAGGTTCGATTCCTGCTGGGCAGGCCAATAGCCACGGGCGATATACAAAATTGGCCTGTTTCGGTTTCTGCTTCGGCTCCTGCCATGTAAGCCATATGTAACCTGACTGTTTGAGGATTTGCAGCCCATCAATCGGCTACTATCTCAACGCGTCAACGCACATATCCTGTCATGCCTTACGTCGAGAACCTTTGCATCAACATGCCTCCGGCATTTCCAACTGTGCCGCACACCTGATTACGGAAGCTGCAACAGACTGTGTTGGTCAATGATGGCATACAAACTCCTCAGTGTAAGGAATTTGGTCTTGCATTGAACGCCATCGCATGGCGATACCGTAACGCGTTCGAGGAACTGAGCTTCTTGAGGGGGCATTACAGTCAGAAGAATGCGCCGGTCGATCATGAGGACCATTACCAGCGTGAGAAATCGCTATTTGGGTTTTTCACGGCGGGAGTATCGTGTATCGAGGCAACCCTCTACGCGATTGCTGCGTACACGAGCGTTGTGCCGTCCTTTGATTTCTCGGAGAAGGCGCAGCGGGCCTGTAATCCGAGCAAGCTGTATGAATGGCTGAAGCCGCATGTAGGTGCTGTAGGCCTCGCCGTGAAAGTCGAAGAGTTGAGTAAGTCGAGTGAATGGGAATTCCTGCTTGAGGTGCGCAACTGTCTGTCCCACCGAGGGAACCTACCGGGAATTATTCAGCTGTCAGCCGCGGCTTCACTGCCAAAAGTGAAGCCTATCCTATTCGATAGGACCACTAGCACTGATGAGCGTAATACCATTCGCTCCTAAGTTGTAGTTCAGTGCCAATGAAGCGTGATTTTCGCGATTACCGGGATGCTCGAGGTTCGTGCCATTCGGGAGGGGGAGAAAGAGCAGTAGGGCTGCTTAGGCTTTCCAGGAACTGCACAAGATCATTCTTTTCGGCAGGCGTCAAAATCAAAGGATATCCTATCTCCGTGCTGCGGTAGTAGAGCTCAAGTTCCACGGCCTCAGGTAATGTCGCGATGCTGCCGTCGTGCATGTACGGAGCCGTCAGTGCGACATTGCGCAGCGAAGGCGTACGGAAGCGGCCAATATCCAGTGGCTTCATGGTTATCGCAAAGCGTCCAAGCTCTGCGAGCTTCGCGTCGTTCAATATGGACGAATCCAGGCTCAGATTTTTTTCACGCAACCTCACGACCTGCTGTGTCAGCTCAGGCAGCTCGTTAGAAATCCTTGAGATTCCGATGCCGAGTTGATGAAACTCATTATCGGTGAATAAGGCACTTTGTCTATCAAATGTATGGCAGCTCACACACCTGGCACTCCCCTGAAATAACTGCATTCCGCGCTTCGCGGGCGCGCTCAGCGCCGATTGGTCTCCACCGTAATAAAATCGATCAAAAGGGGAGTCCGCTGCGACAAGGATTCGCTCAAAACTGGCAATGGCACTTGCTATTTGGTTTGCACTTATCTTTGAGTCTTTATGGGGAAAAGCAGACGCAAACTGCTTTTTGTATGTGGCGTCCTTGCTAATAGTACTAAGCATACTATTTATATCTGTTAGTCCATGCTCGCGTGGATTTAACAGCGGGTCCAGAGCTTGATTTTCAAGACTATCCTGCCGTCCATCCCAGAAGAACGACGAGTTGAACCTGACGTTAAGCAGTGAGGGAGTATTGCGCGTCCCGACTTGCTGCTTGAAGCCGACCGCCAACCGCCGTCCATCGGTAAACGCCTTTTCGGGAACGTGGCAGGAGGCACAACTGACGGTCCCATCAGCACTGAGCCGTTTGTCGAAGAATAGCTGTCGGCCTAGTGAAATCAAGTTAGACGAAGCTTGTTCCGTCTCAGTCTGATTACGAGGTAGCCCCCGTATTTCAGCCAATGCTACACCAGTTGAAACGGTGATGAAAATGACAATGCCAATAAGAAGCTTGGCGCCGAAACGGCAAGTTATGAAATGCGGTTGAGGGTCGTGCAAATATTTCATCTTCAAGTATAAAAAGTTAATTCTATCGAATTGTCACATTATTAAATTTGTTGATTTCAGCTTCTTATTATGCAAAACTCCATACCGCAAATTTCTATGAAGAAATTGTACACGCCAAAAACGATTGAAGGGGTTGCGCATGTTGCTCGGTCTGGCTGCAAGGCAGTTGTGGAATAGAGTCAGTATTAACTCTTTACTCTGGCAGGTGCGGAAGTTACCAGCCGCTTCTCTTATCGTTTTGCTAGGGCTAGTTAGCATCCCGGCGTTGGCCGATCAGATTCGCTACGTCTATGACGAGGCAGGAAGGCTGGTTCAAGTCACTTCTCCTGACGGGAGTGGCACAGCCTACCAGTACGATGCAATCGGAAATATTCTTTCTGTAAAAAGGATTACGCCAGGCGGCGTCTTTATTTCCGAGTTTTCCCCCAACTCGGGCCAGCCAGGAGCCCAGGTTACGGTATACGGGAGTGGCTTTGACGAAGTCGCTACCAACAACACGGTGACCGTCAACGGCGCGCCTGCCACTGTAGTGAGCGCAACGAAGACCATCCTGAGTGTCAATGTGCCCGCGAACGCGACAACCGGGAAGATCACTGTAACCAACTCGAACGGAACGGCAACCAGCGTGTCCGATTTCGTGATTGCGACTGCTAGCGCTCCCAACATCACGTCCTTCAGCCCGGCGATGGGGCCGGCGGGAACCGCAATCACCATTTCGGGTACAAACTTCGGCGCGCAGCCCGTCGCCAACAAGGTAACGATTGGCACGTTTGCTACGACTGTGAGTAGCGCCAGCACTACGCAACTTGGTATCGCGGCGCCATCGATCGCAGCGTCCGGCAAGATCGGAGTCGCGACCATCAACGGCAAAGCAATCAGCACAAATGATTTTTATGCGTTGCCTCCGGGTGTCAATTCTGCTGACGTAGTCTTCACCGGCCGATTGGTTGTCGGAGGAAGTGCACTGACCGTGCAGATCGGCACCGCGGGGAAGAAGGCGATCGTGCTCTTTGATGGAAGTGCGAAACAGATGCTTTCGCTGTTGTCTACTGCAGGAACGTTCTCCAGTTCCCCCGGCGCGACCATCTATACGCCAGATGGCAAGACATTCACAACCGGCGGCATTAGCAACAGCGGTACCCTTGACTTCACCGCCTTGCCAACGTCCGGCACATATACGATGGTACTGTCATCGTCCGCTGCGGGCAATGTTGCGCTGCAATTGAAGGCTGAAGACACTGGCACGCTGGTGGTAGATGGGCCTGCGAAGGCAATAAGCCTTAGCGCTGGACAGAACGGTCGCTACACCTTCGTCGGAAAGGCTGGTCAGTATCTCGGATTGGGATACACCAATGTTGTCGTCAACCCGTCCTTATCTATTACCTACAAGGTGCTCAAGCCGGACGGAACACTGCTGTTCAGCGATTATTGGAGCAATAGCAACAGCAATAATCTGCCGATGTTGCCTGTGGCGGGGACTTACACGTTGCTTGTAGATCCGTCATCGATTTCGACTGCAAGTCTGAGCCTTTGGGTGTCGGAGGATATTTCGGGACAACTTACGCCCGGTCAGACAGCTACGGTCACCTCCACGCGAGTTGGCCAAAACTTCCGTCAAACTTTCAACGGTACAGCCGGGCAGCGTTACTGGCTGATGCTCAGTAACGGCACTTTCTCGTCCGCCGCAAACGTCTTGGTGCTTAAGCCTGACGGGACCAACTTGACGACTACTTCGGTGGCATCATCGACCGTCAAAGTCGAAATTCCTGCATTGCCCACGAATGGCACGTACACGATTCTCATCGATCCGACTACTACCGTCATCGGTAAGGTCGACGTGCAGCTTAACTTGGTTGATCCGGACATCATCGGTAACATTGCCGTTGATGGTGCCAGCGTACCTGTTGCATTAACCGTGCGCCAGCGAGCGCTGCTCACCTTTACTGGCACGGCCGGTCAACGTCTTGGTCTTGGCTACTCAAATGTGAGCGTATCGCCTGCCGGACAAAGCATTACTTATACGATATTCAAACCAGACGGTACTCAGCTGTTCAGTGACTTCTGGAGCAACAACAACAGCAATAACCTCCCGGCGCTTCCAGTCAGTGGACAATACACGCTTCAAGTAGAGCAGACGACCTTAGCTACCGTGTCGGAGCTCATCACGTTGTCAACCGATATGCCAGGAACCGTAATTCCTGACGGTGCGCCGACGACGTTCAATACCGCTCGCGTGGGCCAAAATGCTCGGCTTACCTTCGACGGTACTGCGGGCCAGAAGTTCTGGCTGAACCTGGCGAATGGCACTTTCCCGAACCCGGCCATTGTCACGATTCTGAAACCGGATGGGACTTCGCTTGTTAGCACAAGTGTTTCTACCTCCACGAAAGCTGACGTACCGGCACTGCCCGTAACGGGAACGTACACGATCTTCATTGATCCGAATACGGCGAATGTTGGCAAAGTCGATGTGCAGCTTAATACCATGGTGCCGGATCTGACAGGATCGGTAGACGTAGATGGCGCCGCGTTGCCGATTTCCCTGCAGGTACGTCAACGTGCCATGATCACATTCAATGGCACTGCGGGCCAACGCCTGGGCTTGGGATATGCCAATGTGGTGACTAATCCAGCGTCGCAGATTACCTACTACACGGTATTCAAACCGGACGGTAGTCAACTGTTCTCTGATTACTGGGGCAACAGCAACAGCAATAACCTGCCGGTTCTGCCATTAAGCGGGACGTACACAATTCAGATTCAGTCCGCGTCCGGGACTTACGCAACTACGAACCTATCGTTGCTTGTGTCAAGTGAATTGACCGGAGCCATCGTGCCAGACGCTGGGCCCGTCACCATGAATATCACCCGCATTGGACAAAATGGGCGTCTCACGTTCGATGCAGCCGCTGGTCAAAGATATTGGCTGAAGCTTCGTGCCGGTACGTTTGCTGGCCCGGCGACGTTGTATATCTATAAACCAGACGGCTCGACCTTGACTAGCACCGCGGTCACGACATCGCAGGACCTCGATACTGGCGTCCTTCCGGTATCGGGCACGTATACGCTATGGATTGATCCTACGGTGACCGCCACGGGGAAGGTGGATGTCGAGTTCGTGACTATTCCTGCAGACTTTACTTCTCCAATCGCGATCGATGGTAATGCCGTCTCTCTTAATCTCGCCGTGAAGCAGCGGGCGGTACTTAGTTTTACTGGTACCGCTGGGCAGCGTTTGGGCCTGGGATACACAGGAGTGAGCACAGTGCCTGTATCAACGAACGTGTACTACTACGTCAATAAGCCTGACGGAACGCAGCTCTTCTCGGACTGGTGGAGCAACGCCAACAGTAATGACGTGCCCGCTTTGCCAGTCAACGGAACCTATACCGTTGTTGTGCAGGCGACCAACGCCTTTGCCAGTGTGACGACGAATGTATGGCTTTCGGCTGATATATCAGGCACGCTGATTCAAAACAATCCTTCCACCACGGTGCAAATCAGCCGCGTAGGACAGAACGCGCGTCTCACATTCAATGGTACTGCTGGACAGGCATACACCTTGAGCTTTACCGGTGGGACATTCCCGTCTTCGGCCACCGTCACGGTACTCAAGCCGGACGGCACCACACTTTCTTCGACGTCGGTGACATCAAGTGCGACCTTAAGCCTGTCTGCCTTGGCGACGACAGGCACGTACACCGTCTTTATTGGTCCGGCTGGCGCGACGACTGGTCAGGTCAACGTGCAATTGCAGTAAGCCATCAGCAATCGAATGCGACAAACAGTTATGACTCCACTAGGAAAAATCGCCGTGGTAAATCAAGATTACAGAGCTTCTGCATCGCCAATGAATTCCGACAGGTCGCGCGTGTTGAAAAGGGTACTGGCCGGACTGCTGCCTGTAGTTCTTGGTACTTATACCCTCGGTCAGCTGCCCGCACAGGCGGCTTCGCCCGTTGCATCGGACTTGCAAGTTCTGGGTTATCCGACGGCCCCCATTACAAAGCGCTGGCAGACCGCGACGCTGCTGCCGGATGGCCGCTGGCTGTTACTGGGTGGAGAGGACGGAAATGGGCAGGCCTCCGCGACGGCAACCTTGGTCTCGTCCGATGGCAAGGCACAAGTATTGCAGGTACTGCTGGCTACTGGCCGCACATCGCACTCGGCCACACTTCTCTCAGATGGCTCGGTACTGGTCATTGGTGGCATGGACAGCTCTGGTGCGGTGATTTCGACAGTCCAACGATTTGACGTTGCCAATGGTCGTTTCAGCGCACAAGAGGAATCTGCATTGCTCCCGCGACGGGGCCATACTGCGACGGTCTTGATGGATGGCCGCCTTTTGATTGTTGGTGGTGCGGACGCACGCGGTAATGCAGTCTACGAAGCGGAGATTTATGACCCTTTGAGTAAGGATATTGAGCGTTTTAATCCGAAGCTTGATGCGCCGCGCCTCAATCACATTGCGACGCTTCTTCCTTCCGCTGACGTCCTTCTTTCGCAAGGTGTCGATGTGGAAAATCGGGCTCGCGAAGATGGCGACCTGTACGAGTTTACATCGCAGCGGTTTAGTACATTGTCGAAAGCGGCAACGGCAGACGCAATTCTGGCGGCGAAGGCTCCCGAAGTCGGCGCAATCATGGCGACGCGTCCAGATGCCAATGAGCCCGCCGCGCCAGTCGATAAGCCTGTTGCCATTCGCTTTAACCAGCCGATGGCGGTGTCGTCGCTCAACGCCTCAACCGTCACGTTGATGGGCCCACACGGCGCCGTTCCACTGAACGTCATTCCGGTGGAGCAGGGCATGCTCGCGTTTTTAAAGCCGTCAACGGACCTGCTGCCCGACAGCCGGTACAACGTGTTCCTCGATGGCGTTAAATCCTGGACGGGAAAAAGCCTGGCATTTACATCATTTGGGTTTACGACTGCTCGCTTGGGCGTTAGTGCTGGTAATAATCTAGGCAGTGTGGGCGGCGGCGCAAATGCCTTGGCACAGGCGGAGCCGGATTCCAATGTGTTGGCCACTTCCAGTGGGACAGTGCCGCCGTTGGCAGCGGTCAGTGCAGCGCCATCACTTGAGCGACAGGCATTGGCAGCGGCGGAGAAGAATTCAGATAATGAATTCTGGCTGCCCGACGCTCGGCATTTCAAAGGCGACTGGAATGCCAAGCGCGGCGCCAGTCCGCTGCAGAAGCTGCCACCTTTGCAGGCAGCGCCTGGCGTGACAGCGCTGGCGGGGCAAATTCTGACCATGCATGGCCGCGCTTTGCGTGGCGCGAAAGTACAAATAGGGAACCAGTCAGTGTTGACAGACGAGACTGGCCGCTTCCTGCTGTCGAACCTCACGCCTGGTACGCAACCGCTTGTTATTGAAGGTGGAGGTGAGGGTAAAGGGCAGTATGGATTCTATCAAGTGCGCGTGGATGTGAAGGCAAAACAGACCAATGTGTTGGGCTATACGATTTGGAGCACTCGTCTGGACCCGGCTGGTAACGTGGCGCTAGCATCTCCTACGGCTGGCGAAGTCGTGTTGACCTCACCACGCATCCCAGGTCTGGAACTCCGCATTCCAGCGGGCACAATCATTCGGGACCACAACGGCAAGATTGTGACGGAATTGAATATGACGGCCATCCCGATTGACCGTCCACCATTCCCGTTGCCAAACGTAGGCGTGCCGGTGTACTTCACGATTCAACCAGGTGGCGCGACGCTCACCAGTACAAACGGCCAGGCTTTACAGGGCGCACGCTTAATTTACCCGAACTTTAATGGGCTGGCGCCAGGCAGCCGCGTTGATTTCTGGAACTACGACGCACGTGGCAAGGGATGGTATGTGTATGGTCAAGGCACCATCAGCAAGGACGGCAAGCAGGCGATTCCCGATGCGGACGTGAAAATCTATGAATTTACCGGCGCAATGATTTCGCTGCCGAGCAATGCGCCTTCCGATGGTCCCCCGCCTGGAGGCTGCGGAAGTGGCGGTGCGGGAGGTGGTGGCGTTGGTGGCTCTTGTGATCCGAACCAGCCTTCGCGCCCAAGCGGCTGCGGCGGCGACCCAGTCGATTGCGCCACAGGCCTGTTCCTAAATTCGGCGACGGATCTCGCCATTGCCGACATCATGCCAATCCAAATTTCCCGCACCTACCGCCCGCGCGATGCTGCGTCGCGCTCCTTTGGCATTGGTACCAATCTTTCGTACGATATGTTCTTGGTTGGCGATACCAACCCATGGACGTACCAGGAGTTGATTCTGCCGGATGGGGGAAGGATTCGTTACAATCGCATCTCGCCTGGTACTAACTATACTGATGCGGTCTATGAGCACAAGTCGTCGACTACGAAGTACTACGGGTCGACGATGAGGCGGGGCGCTGGCTCCTGCTACTGGGATCTTTCCCTAAAAGATGGCAGTCACATCTGCTTCCCGGAGTCGATGAATTCCACTTCCGCACGTCAGGCGGCGGCTGTTTCGATGTCGGACCGATTTGGAAATACGCTCACCTTCACGCGTACGAACGACAACCTGACGCGGATTACCTCGCCTTCCGGTCGCACAGTGGACCTGCAATATGACGCGGCAAATCGCATCACGCAGGCAACGGACAACCTGAACCGCACCGTGAAGTATGAGTACGACGCACAGGGTCATTTGATTAAGGTAACTGATCCGCTCGGCAACTTTGAAGTCTTTGCTTACGATGCCGCGCACAATATGCTGACCGTGCAGGATAAGCGTGGCAATTTGATGGTGACGAATGAGTATGACGGCAATAATCGCGTCTCGAAGCAGACCTATGCCGATGGCACAACGAACCTGTTCGCATACACGCTGGACGCCAGCAACCATGTCACGCAGACCGACATTACCAATGAACGTGGCGTTGTGCGGCGCATGGTATTCAATGCGAAGGGTTATATCACTACCGTCACCGAGGCCCTGGGGCTGCCAGAACAGCAAGTAACATCGTACGAGTACGACGCTACGACTAATCTGCTGCTTTCTGTCACCGATGCGCTTGGTCGCAAGACTGCGTATGAGTACGACGCTGGCGGCAACATGACTCGCCAGACGCTTCTGGCAGGTACCGCCAATGCCGTTTCGACGGAGACGACCTATACGGTGGACTACAACAAGGTCCTGACCTTCAAAGACTTGATGGGGCGCGTCATCACGCGAACCTACGATAGTGCGGGCAACGTTGTACAGCTTGCCGACGCGACGGGCGTCCTGTTTAAAGGAAGCTATAACGGTTCCGGCCAACTGGTCCGATCTGAAGATGCATTGGGTAACGCTACGTCTTACCAATACGACGGTTTTGACCTGTCGCAGGTAACCGATCCGCTTGGCCGTGTCTCGAGCGTCGTCACAGATGCCGTGGGACGGGTATCTGAGGTCATTACTGCGTCAGGTATTCGCGGTTCGACGGACCTGGATGCGCTTAATCGAGCGATTACAGCTCGTGACGGCCTCGGCAACGCTACCACGACGGAATATGATGGGAATGGTAATCCAACCGTTGTACGAGATGCGAAGGGCAATGTGCATAGTTTCGCTTTCGACAAGCGCAATGCCGTCACCCAGCAAACTAACCCTATTAGCCAAGTCGATACCAATGAGTATGACCAGTCCCACAATGTCACGAAGTCGACTGACCGTAACGGCCAAGCGACGCAGTTCGGATACGATGCGTTGAATCGTCTGAAGTCGGTTACCTACGCTGATCAAAGCACAATCGCTTACACCTACGATCAGGGGAACCGGGTTACTCAAATCGTGGATTCTGCGAACGGCACCATTACGCGTGCGTATGATGGGCTGAACAACATCACGAACGAAACTACGCCAAGTGGTAGTGTGAGCTATACCTATTACCCTGACGGCCGACGTCAGACGATGTCTGTTACAGGTCAACCGACTTTAACCTACGCATACACCGCCCGAAATCTCGTGTCTGGAATTTCGCAAGCCGCGGATTCGATGAACGGGAATCAGACGCGTACAGTAAGCTTTGGATATGATGCAGTTGGTCGACGTACGTCGACGACGTACTTTAACGGTATGAGTCGTCAAGACAGTTTCGACGTGGCAGGTCAGTTGACGGCGATAGACTACAAAGCGGCGGACGGAAGTGCAGTCGGTGACCTGAACTATCTGTACGATGCCGACGGTCGTATCGTGGAGAAGAATGGTAGCCTGGCGCAATCCTCACAATCTGCAGAGCTAACAGACGCGGCATTCGATGAAGCGGCAAAGATGTTGAGCGTCAACGGTGCAGCGCTGGCGTACGATGCGAACGGCAATTTGACGGCGGATGGCTCAACTTCTTACGTTTGGAACGCTAGAAATCAATTGGCTGAAATGCGTACTTTCCAAGGGGCACTTATTGCCCAGTTCAGCTATGACGCATTGGGACGGCGTCGTCAAAAGACAGTGAATGGAATGACCACCAGCTACGTGTACGACAACTTGGATGTCGTGCAAGAAAAAGATGTCAGTTCGCAAATAAAGGCCGTGTATGTAACAGGGGCCGTGGACGAGCCGTTACAAAGGATAGCGCTAGGTGGCGAGACTCCACGAATTGACACGTACCAGTCTGATCACCTTGGTTCGATTTTGGCCTTGAAAGACATGAGCGGCGTTACTACCGTGGCCTATTCATATGACGAATACGGCAACAGTCAGGCGAACGCGGCAGATGGTAACCCGTACCAGTTTACTGGTCGGGAAAATGATGGCACTGGATTGTACTATTATCGCGCTCGATATTACTCCGTAAGTATGCGACGATTCATTCAAAGTGATCCCACCGGATTAGGAGGGGGCGTTAATGTGTACGCATATGTGGGTGGGAATCCGATCTCAAGGATTGATCCTTACGGGTTGCGTGACGTTGATGTTTATATATGGCGTGCTGAAGGCTCAAGTGTCGGGCATGTGATGGTTACAGAGGCGGGTTCCACGCAGGTAATACTCAGCCAATTTCCACGTAATGGATTGCCAATAGGGCCTAACGAGACAAAATCCTTTGCAGAAACCATGGCCGCAGAGGGGCGGTCCGCGTCTGAGGTTTGGCGAATTCACGTTCCTAATGACGCAACATTTGATGCGGCAGCAGCGCGGGAGCGTAATCTGAAGCTCTGGACAGCGAGCCCTTCGAATAGCTCTACGCAGTGCTCAATTGCGGCTTCAAGGGCATTGAGGGCTGGTGGGGTTGGACTAAATACCATCACGACTGGAACACTTATGCCGGGGTTTTTTGCAAATGGACTGCAATCGACCCCTGGGATTGGAACTCGACTTCCGTAGTGATACATGCGAAAAGGTTACTGATCATGAAGGTGATTGCGGCAATATATTCACTTGTGTTAGGTGGAGTTGCACTGTGGGCTTGGGTTGTATACTTTCATTACGAAGGTACCGTAGGCGAGCACCTCCTTCCCGGCGTTGTTTTGCAGTTCATAACAATGCCGTCCTCACTCTTAACGGAGTGGATAGTTGAACTGGTGCCGTGGGTTCTAAGTAGTCCACTTGGCATACTCTCATTAATGACTGGGCTCGGCGGGCTTCAGGCTGTTGCGGTTTGGCTGGTCGCTATGCGTTTTAAGTTTCCAAGGCCTTGAAACTGCACGATTTGGTGCAAATCGAGTGCGTGTCGCCGAGCAAACGCCGCTGGCCTGGTGGCTTTATGCCCCCGTGTGGGCGGCAGAGTTCTCGTTCAATGCCTGCGCAAATTCCCTCAGCCTCCGACAACAGCCACCCTAAGCGGTCAATCCCTGCCCCCTGCAAAGGGGTCACACACCACACATCTGCGTTGAAATCGCCACAACCCGCGTCAGACGCGGCGTATGGGCGGGAGTATTACACCGATGCCGAGAGCGTATGACACCGCCCGCCGCCCGCCGTTACAGGTGCTCTGGCCCATACGCGTGCGACAATGAGGTTACTGTATGAAACTCATCATCGATAACTGGCAGCAAAGATCCACACTCAAAAACCCAGTTTAGGTATGACGCATTGGACGGCGTCGTCAAAAGACCGTAAATGGCGTGATCACCAGTTTTGTGTATGACAACTTCGATATCGTGCAAGAGAAAGATGTCAGTTCGCAAATCCAGGCCGTGTATATCACAGGGGCCTTGGATGAACCGTTACAAAGGATAGCGTTAAGTGACGCGACTCCACGAATTGACACCTACCAGTCCGATCACGGTGGTTCGATTTTGGCCTTGAAAGACATGAATGGCGTTACTACCGTGGCCTATTCATATGACGAGTACGGCAATGTTCAGGCAAGCGCCGCGGACAACAATCCTTTCCAGTTCACCGGACGTGAAAATGACGACACTGGACTGTACTATTACCGTGCGCGATTTTACTCCCCACCTCTACGCCGATTTGTGCAGAGTGATCCAATTGGCTAAGTGGCGGGATCAACATGAATCGCAACCGTCCTCCTAGACACTCGCAGCCTTAAAGAATGTCGCCTTTCGAACTCGATTGGCGACAGCCTCTCGTTGACGCGGTGAAGACGCTTCGGATTGTGGAACATCTCGATATAGTCGAAGACATCCTGCCTGGCCTCGTCCATGGTTGAATAGATTTTGCGTCGTATGCGCTCCCGCTTCAGAAACTGGAAGGAGCTCTCGATCACAGCATTGTCGTGGCAGTCCCGCGCCGGCTCATACTTTGAACGAGCCCATGTGCAGCAAGGAAGTCGCGCCAATAATAGCTGCTGAACTGACTGCCCTGATCTGAATGAACCATGACTTCGTCAATTGGCTGCCGGCGCCTCACTGCCATCAGCAAAGCGTTCATTGCCAGGTCACGATCAATCCTGGAACACATCGACCAACCGATCACCTACCGCGAGAACAGAGCTAAAACGACGGCAAGATAGAGCCAGTCTTCATACGTGCGCAGATACGTGATGTCAGTGACCCACACCTTGTTTGGCTCGACCACATCGAATTTGCGCTGCAGACGGTTGGGTGCAATCGCTGATGGCGCGCCACCACGCTTCCACTTCCGCTTGACATAACCCGTCTGGGAACGAAACCCTTCGGCGCGCATCAGCCGATGAACCCGGTTAATCCCACAATGTTCTCCAAGCTCTTGCAAATCGTCATAGACCTTGCTGTAGCCATAGACAGGTCCACTTTCCAGCCATGATTACCTAATACGGCCAAGCAGCCGCTTGTTCTCCTTTGTGCGCGGGCTTTCCGGGCTAATGCACCAAGCATAGTAACCGCTGATGTGAACTCCGACCATTTTGCACAGGCGTCGAATTGAATACACAGCCTCGTGTTAGCGAATGAAGGCTTACCTTACCAGGACGTCTTGGCAAAGTACGCCGCGGCCTTTCGCAAAATATGGCGCTCCTCAGTGACGAGCTTAAGCTCAGCCTTCAGGCGCCGCATTTCTTCAACTCAAGCATCGTTAGCCTTACGCTTGGTATCTGGAACGCCGTAGCGCTTTGAATTAAACGATCCCTTTGTGGGTGGCAATTTTGGTGAAACGTCATCGGTCCTTCATCTTGGCAGACTGAACTTAGTAAGCTAATGTGCAGTTGACTGCGCATTAGAAACCCCCTATGTCCCCGTCAATACTGCCTTCGAAATCATAGAGATATCTTATACGCTAACGCAAACCCCATATATGGGCTCGATTCCTGCTGGGCAGGCCATGTTCGTGGGTCACAGCTCATCCATCACCGCTTGCATTTCGCGCCGCACCAGCAACAGGAAGGTGTTTGCGTCGTTCAGATCGAAAGCCTCGCGCATCGGCACCAGCAGCTTCTTCGCGCCAAACTTCCTGGCAAAATCGGGACGGCGCTGAATGTTCTTCCTCAGATCTTCCATCAGTGCCTCGGCGGCCTGGCATACGCCCAGTGCGTCCTTGCGCACGATCTTGTTGCGGCGTAAGGACTCGAACATATCCAGCAGCCGCCGCCTCGACTGTTCGTTATTAAACTGGCTGTCCCTTGCGCGCTCGATCTCTGCGTCGTAACGATTGCGTTTCTGCAGGGCGCTCTCCAGTTCCAGACGAAGTTGCCGTTCCGCGCCGCGCTGGAACAGGCGCGCGAAGAAGCTTCCGTTTTGCATGTCTGTGAGTTCGGCGTTGAGCGCCGCGATCTCTGCGATCGCTGTCTCGCGGCCCGACAGCAAGGCGCTGTGCTTCTCCTGAAAGGTAAGCTCGGCCAGGTCGGCGAGGTCCAGCGCTTCGTCATGCCGCTCTGGATGGGCAAGCGCGACGGATTCGGCCCGTCGCCGGATATTTTCCACCGCACTGAGAATATCCATTGTCGGGCCACATTATTCCGTGAGATGCGTTGAGGTTAGCATATCAGAATGCTAACCAGTCAAACATCCCGCGTTTCAGGCCGCCCGGAAGATCAATTCGCGCACTTGCTGCAGGCGTGGATACACCACAGGCACAGTCAGCATGGTGCTGCCGACTGCCATCAGCAGCAGTGCGGTAAAGGTCTCGTTCGTGATGATGCCTTTGTCCAGCAGGATGTTGACGAAGATGATCATGATCAGCGCCTTGGTCTGCAGCAGCCAGCCGATAATCGACGCCTCGCCTGGCGCCCATTTCAGGATGCGGCCTGCGATCTGCACGCCGATCAGTTTGCCGGACACCGACGCGAACAACAGCACCGCGGCAGCGATGAACACGGCAGAACCGCCGACGCCCCAGTTGGTACGCAACCCGGTGCTGAGGAAGAAGACCGGCATGAAGGCGAGCAGCACGTGATGGCGCATCATGTCCATCTGCTTTTGATCGAACCAGTGCGCGTCCATCACTGCGCCGGCGAGGAAGGCGCCGACCATGAAGTGCAGGCCGGCCCAATCGGCCGCAAATCCGCAAATCGCCAGCCACACCATTGCCACATACCAGCGGTCCCGTTCGGGAATGCGCACCATCAGTTTGCGGTAACCCCAGGCGGCAACCGCGAAGAGGAACAGGAAGCCCAGTTGGCGGCCCACTCGCGTCCAGTCCAGAAGAATCAGTGCCAGCACACCCCAGATCGCGACATCGTCCACACTGGCATAGCGCAGAATGCGCTGGCCAATAGGCTGGCGCAGGATATCGAGATTTTCCATCAGGAGAATCAGGATGGGGAGGGCGGTGACGGCGCACGCCATACCCACGCCGACCACGAATTGCCACTCGTGGCCGTTCGGCCCGATCCAGCCGCTGTACATCAACATGCCCACCGCGGCGACGCATCCGAACACCAGCGGCGTGCCCAGCGCCATCCCTGCCGTGATCAGGCTTTCGCGCCGGTGCTCCCAGGCTTTGGCGAGATCCAGTTCAATCCCCGCAATCATCACAAAGATCATGACGGCCCACCATGCAATGCTGTTCAGCGACTGAATGACGGCGGGGTTGAACACAAACTGGTAGTAGTCGGGATAAGCGGCGCCCAGCACGCCGGGACCAAGCAGGATGCCTGCAATGATCTGCACCACCACCAGCGGCGCATAGTAGTTGGTATTCCCCAGGCGCCAGATGACATAGGGGATGAGAAAGATGATCACCATCGCCAGGAGGAAGATCTCGGTAGTACCCATTGCGGTATGCATTCTGCTCCTCTTTCTAATTGTTTGGTAACGTTTCCAAATACTGCAAAAAAAATGCGGCAAAAAAAATGCTGCCGGTACTTACTGAATCTTCACGCCGGTCGGGCGAATTCGGTTGATGTCGGGTAGGGTGGCGCGGTCGTTGTGCAGCATGATGCTGAAGGCTGAGTTGCCTTGCTGTCCGCTGCGGCTGGCGGAGGCCAGGCTGTCGAAGTGGCCGAAGCCGGCACGCGAGGCGGGCGCTTCCTCCTGCTTGCCATGCGCCGGCACGGGCGCGTGCAGACGCACGGAAAGCATCGCAATGGCCTCGTGCAGTTCTGCGATTTCCGCGTCCTTCTGGCGCAGCGCTTCCTCGAAAGAGGCTGTAATGGCGCGCATGCGCTTCTCGGCGTCGCTGTGGAGCTTGTCCGCGATCTGCCCGATCAGCGTCTGCAGTGAATGCTCCGTGTCCTGGCGGCTGGCGCGGGCCTCAGCGCTCTCAAACTCCATCTCCTTGAGGTATCTGTGGATGGTCGACTTGGAACCAGTGTTGCCCAACGCGGCACGCACCGCGTCCGCAGAGGGGTAACGGCCTTCGGCGATCAGTTGATCGCGTGCCTCTTGAACCCTGGATTTGGAAATCCCTGTTCTTGCCATGTCTCCGGCCTTGTCGTTATGTAATTATGTAATGGTTGAGAAGGTTAGCACAAATTAAACAAAATCAAAGGCATTTTTTTTGAACAAATAGTTTGCTAAGTGGCGAAGTGTTCTGCTATAGTTCGCCACATGGGAAACTATTCTGCATCACTAAACGACATGTTCCACGCGCTGTCCGATCCGACCCGGCGATCCGTCATCGCCAGGCTTGGCAGCGGAGATGCAACGATCACGGAGCTGGCGGAACCATTCGGCCTGGGGCTGCCGACCTTCCTCAAGCACATCAAGGTGCTCGAAAGCAGCGGCCTCATAGCATCGGAAAAAGTAGGGCGGGTGAGAACCTGCAAACTTCAGCGCGACAACTTGACCGCGGCACAACAGTGGTTCGACGAGCAGCGCGCACTTTGGGAAAACCGATACGAGAATCTCGATAACCTGTTGTCCACTCTGAAAGGCAAAGAAGATGAAAGCTGAACTGCAATTTGATTTTATTGTCGACGAAGCGAAGAGCACCATCACCGTCAAGCGCGAGTTTGCTGCCAAGCGCAAGCTGGTCTGGGACTGCTACACGAAGAGCGAGCTGCTCGACCGCTGGTTCGCGCCGAAGCCGCTGACCACCAAGACCAGCTTCATGGATTTCAACGAGGGCGGGCACTGGCTCTACGCGATGGTCGAGCCCAATGGCACGGAATACTGGGGCCGCATGGACTACCAATCCATCCAGCCGATCGATCATTACACTTCGCTCGATGGCTTCTGCGACAGCACCGGCGCGCTGAATCCGGATTTGCCGCGCTCCAAATGGAACGTCACCTTCACGGACCGCGCTGCACATACCGTGGTGGAAACCGTGGTTCACTACTCGTCGCCTGAAGCGCTGCAGCAAGTCATCAATATGGGCATGAAGGAAGGCCTGACCTCGACGCTGGCGCGCCTGGACGAACTGCTCGCGGTCCTCCACTGACGAGGTGCAGCCTACGCGCGCGGCGGGGACCCGCGCGCGGAATTGTCGCCGCAATCCCGGCAATCGTAAGTGGCGAGCCCTGAACGGCGATTCTTGTATGATGAATTCAGCTCCTATACAAGACCGTTCCCCGACCCATGGTGATGTCAATCGACTCATCGCGCCTGGTGGACCTCATACCCTGCGCGGCGCTGTTGTACTCTGGCGAGGAAACGATCCTTGCCGCGAACAGCATGTTCTGCGAATTGCTCGGCTATTCCGAGGCTGAGCTGGCGCACCGGCGCGTTGCCGACCTGATTACAAGCCAGGATCGTCCGCGCGACGGCGCCGCGCGTGCTCTATTTATCGCAAGAAGCGGTGATGTGATCCGGTGCGAAGTGACGCGCAAGCGCATCGACGAAGCTGGCCGGCACCTGGCGCTGGTCCGCCCTGAGCCGGAGAGGCCACGTGGCGACGATGAGCTGATTCTGCATGCCATCAACGAAGGTTTCGTGCTGCTCGATCGCGAATTCCGCATCCTGCAAATCAACGACGAAGCGCTGCGCATCGATGGGCGTTCCCGCTCGGAAATGCTGGGACGGACGCACTGGGAAGTCTGGCCGGGCTCCGAACAGCTGCCGCTGGCGGACGCCTACCGCAAAGCGATGCGTGAACGGGTGCAGATCGATGCCGAACAGGTCTACAGCCATAACGGGCAGGATATGTGGATCGAAGCGCGCGCCTTCCCGGTGGCCGATGGCCTGGCCGTGTTCTACCGGGACATCACGGAGCGCAAGCAGGCGGAGCGTGCGCTGCGGGAAAGCGAGGCCACCTTCCGCACCATGGCCGACGCCATGCCGCAAATCGTCTGGTCCACGCGGGCTGACGGTTTTCACGACTACTTCAACCGCCAATGGTACGACTTCACCGGCGTGCCGGAAAATTCGGCCACGGGCGATGCCTGGGTAGGCTTATTCCATCCGGATGACGTGCAGCCCATGCAGGAGCGCTGGCAGCATAGCCTGGCGACGGGGGAGCCTTACGAAACGGAGTTTCGCCTGCGGCATCGCTCGGGCGAGTACCGCTGGCGCCTTGCGCGTGCGCTGCCGGTGCGGAACGAACAAGGCGAGATCGTGCGCTGGATGGGCACGTCCACCGATATCCACGAAAGCATCGTGATGCGCGCCGCGCTGCGCAATACCCAGGAGCGCCTGGAAGCTGCGCTGACCGCTGCCGATATCGGCACCTGGACCTGGGACATCCAGGCGGACCGCGTCCATGCGGACCGCTATCTGGCAGCGATGTTCGGCATCGCGCCGGGTGCCGCGGACAGCGCGCCAATCTCCGCTTATTTCAATGCCGTGCATCCGGAAGATGCCGCCGCCGTGATCGCCGGCATCGACAAATCGCTGGCATCCGGCCAGCCTTACTATGAGCGCTACCGCGTACGCGACAGGGACGGGCGCATGCACTACCTGCATGGCCGCGGCACTGTCTTCAGCGATGCGCAGGGCAAGCCGCAGCATATGTCGGGCGCGGTGGTTGACGTTACGCGCCAGCAGCTGGCGGAGGAAGCGCGCCTGATCAGCGAGTCGAAATTCCGCGCCATTGTGGAATCGGCGGTCATCGGCATCATTCAATACCGTTTCGATGGCTCGCTGAGCGAGGCCAATGACGCCTTCCTGCACATGCTTGGCTACTCGCGTGAGCGTTTCGAGCGCGAAGGGCTGTCCTGGCGTTCGCTCACGCCGCCGGAATGGACGGAAGTGTCGGACCGCGCCTGGGCCAGTCTGCAGGAAACCGGCCGGATGGGACCAATCGAAAAAGAGTATTTCCGCAGTGATGGCAGCCGTGTTCCTGTCTATGTTGGTGCGGCCAACTTCGCGGGGACGCGCAACGAAGGCATCGCCTATATCCTCGATATCAGTGAAGTGAAGAAGTCTGAAGCGGAACTCAAATCCAGCGAACTGACTTTCCGCACGCTGGCAGACAATATTCCGCAGCTGGCGTGGATGGCCGATGGCGACGGCTATATCTACTGGTACAACAGCCGCTGGTTCGACTATACCGGCACCACGCTGGAAGAGATGCAGGGCTGGGGCTGGGCCAAGGTGCACGATCCCGATCATGTCGAGCGGGTGGTCGCGCTGTATCGCAGGAAGATCGTCGAGGATCAAACGGTGTGGGAAGATACTTTCCCCTTGCGCGGCGCGGATGGAGAGTACCGCTGGTTCCTGTCGCGCGCCTTGCCGATCCGCGACCAGCACGGAAAGGTGATCCGCTGGCTGGGTACCAATACCGACGTGACGTTGCAGCGCGAGGCGGAAGAGGCGCTGCAGCAAACCAATCAGCGCAAGGACGACTTCCTGGCCATGCTGGCGCACGAGCTGCGCAATCCGCTGGCGCCGATCAGCGCGGCGGCGCAATTGCTCAAGATGGCGGCGCACAAGCCGGAGTACATCCGGCGCTCGAGCGAAATCATCGACCGGCAGGTCAAGCACATGTCCAGCCTGGTGAACGATCTGATGGACGTTTCGCGCGTCACACGCGGGCTGGTGTCGATCGACAAGGAAGAAGTGAGCATAAGCGCCGTGGTGAGCAACGCGGTCGAGCAATCGCGCCCGCTGATCGACGGCCGCAAGCACGAGCTGGCCGTGGACATGCGCGAAGACGGCGGCATCGTACTGGGCTATGACTCGCGGCTGGTGCAGGTAGTGGTCAATTTGCTGAACAACTCGGCCAAGTACACTCCGCAGGGCGGCCGTATCGTGCTGAAGGTCGTGGTGCATGACGGCCAGGTCGAAATCAGCGTCAGCGACAACGGCATCGGCATGGATGCTAACCTGCTGCCGCATGTTTTTGAGTTGTTCACGCAAGCCGAGCGTACGCCCGACCGCAGCGAGGGCGGGCTTGGCCTGGGCCTGGCGCTGGTGAAGAGCGTAGTCTCCCTGCACAATGGCCATATCATTGCCACCAGCGAGGGACGCGGCAAGGGAAGTACCTTCACCGTCACGCTGCCCTTGCTACGCCAGGACAATCCATCAATCGCGCGGCCGCTGCATATTCTCATGGTCGGCCGGGCAGATGAGAGCGATGCAGCGCTGCCGGCGGCGTTGCGGGCCGAGGGCCATATGGTGGCGCTGTGTCCCGATGAAGCGAGCGCCCTGGCACGAGCCGAGGAGCTGCATCCGGACGCAGTGCTGATTCGCACCGACCTGCCGGAGGTCGAAGGCTACGCCCTGGCGCGCCAGCTGCGAGCCCTGCACCCGGATGAACATGCCACCTATATCGCACTGAATGACTCCGGCCAGTCGCACGACAAGGTGATCGCCCGCGACGCGGGCTTCGACCACCAGCTGGAGCGGCCCGTGGCCCTGGCCTCCCTGAAAAGGGTGCTGCCGGCGGCCTCCCAGTAGCCGACTAGTTTTTCTATTCCGCTCGGCGAAATCATCTCGTTTGTTTGCAGGCTTCCCGGTGTCCATACTGGGTTCATCGCCAACCAATCCTTGAAGGAACTTCAACATGAAACTGCAAAACAAAATCGCACTGATCACCGGCGGTACCTCGGGCATCGGCCTTGAAGCTGCGAAACTGTTCCGCGCTGAAGGCGCGCAAGTGATCGTGACCGGCACCAATCCGGAGCGTCTCGCATCCACGGCGAAGGCCTTGGGTAGCGACGCGATGGTGCTGTCTGTTGACCTGCGCAAGCCCGCTGAGATCGAAGCAGCCGTGGAGCAGATCCGCGCCAGATTCGGCCGCATCGATATCGTGTACGCCAATGCCGGTGCAGCCACCGCCGCGCCGCTGGAAGCTATCACGCCGGAGCAAATCGATGAGCAGTTTTCGCTGAATTTCTCGGGCTTGTTCTTTACGATCCAGAAGGCGGCGCCGATTGTGCCAAAGGGCGGCAGCATTGTGGTGACTACGTCCTTCCTGAATGCGGTGGGCGCGCCGGGGCTGTCGATTCTGTCGGCGAGCAAGGCGGCGGTGCGCTCTCTGGTGCGCTCGATTGGCGCTGAACTGGCGCCGCGCGGCATCCGCGTGAACGCCGTCAGCCCGGGGCCAACTGCTACGCCATTCCACGGCAAACTGGGGCTGTCCGAGTCTCAACTGTCGGAAACGGCGGACGCCATCCAGTCGCAAATTCCGCTGCAACGCTTCGGCGAAGCGGCCGAAATCGCGAAAGCCGCGCTGTTCCTGGCGAGCGATGATTCCTCCTTTACCACCGGCGCGGAGCTGGTGGTGGATGGCGGCCTGTCGCAGTTCTGAGGGAGCTGCTAAGATCGATTCATGCGAGCACCGAATCATCTGAATGCACTTCGCGCCTTCGAAGCGGTCGCACGGCACCTGAGCTATGCGGCCGCGGCGGAGGAGCTGAACGTCACGCCGGCAGCGGTGGGCCATCTTATACGCGGCCTGGAGGATACGCTCGACGTGGAGTTGTTCCATCGTTCCACGTCCGGTCCTTCGCGGCTGGTGCTGACGGATGCGGCACGCGCGGTGCTGCCTTCACTGCAATCCGGCTTCGATCTGCTGTCGGAAGTGGTGGAAGAACTGAAAGCCAGCAAATCGCGTATTCCCTTTACCGTGACGGTGCCAGGCGCCTTCGCCGACAAATGGCTGCTGCGCAGGGTAGAGCGTTTCCAGCGGAAGCACCCTTATTACGACCTGCGCATCGACACCAGCAACCGCGTGGTCGACCTGACGGCGGACCGCGTGGATGTCGGCATCCGCTATGGGGCAGGCGCGTGGCCAGGCCTGGTGTCGACGTTTCTGATGCGTGATGAGTTTTTCCCGGTCTGCAGCCCGGCGCTGCTGGAAGGCGAACACCCGCTCAAGCAGTCCGCCGATCTGCAGTACCACCTGCTGATACACGACGTCTCGATGCTGGCGTTTCCGTCTTTTCCGACCTGGCGCTCCTGGCTGCAAAAGGCAGGCTGCCGCAGTGAGGTCGATTGCAGCCGCGGCATCCAGATCAACGATTCCGCCGCCGCGCTGCAGACGGTCATTTCAGGCAATGGCGTGGCGCTAGGCCGCAGCAGCCTGGTGGAGCGTGATCTGGCGGAAGGCCGCCTGGTGCGGCCGTTTGAAGAATCGCAGAGCTGCGAACTCGCTTACTACCTGGTGCATCGTAAGGAAAGCGAGAACGCAGCTCCGGTGATCGCGTTTAAGGAGTGGCTGATTTCCGAAGCGACGGCTTACTGACCGCGCTGGCCGTAGCTCACCGCGTAAGCCGGGAAGCGCATCGCCAGCACAGGATCGGCCGAAGGCTCAATACCGGCGGGCAGGGCGACCGGGTTGTAAAGGATCTTCTTCTGTTCAGCCACCTGGTCCGTCACCATCTTGTTCAGCGTGATGGTGCCCAGTTCAACCACCTTGTTGGCGGCGGGCCAGACGGCAGTCGGATCATTGACGTTATCGCCTTCATTTGCGATCTGGGCCATCAGCTTGAATTTCACCGGGCCTTTGGCGACGCGCGCCGGCAGTTCTTCCATCAGATAGTTCGGCTCGGGCTTCGCACCTTCCGGCAGCGCGTGTTCGCCGGCGACCGGCAGGATCTGGTAGCGGATATAGCTGCTCTTGCCTTTCGCGTTGGTAAACTTGAAGGCGTTCACGCCATAGAAGGCCAGGGTGCCGAAGCTTTTCGGCGCGGGGCGCGGCGTGGTCACGAACTTCAGCGCAGCCGGGTGCGAACCCAGGAATTGTTCGACGGGCGTCGGCTTGGCGGTGTCCGGGCCGCTGTTGCCGATGGCGGTCAGCAGCGCGAGGAAATCTTCAGGCGTGGCGACCGGGAAGGCGTTGGCGGAGATCGAGACGATGTCGGTCGTCACGCCACCGGCCAGCTGGAAGCGAATCGCCATACCATGCGGGCTGGCATTGCCGTCGGCGTCGGGCAAGGTAGGCACGCCGGTGGCGTTGGAGAAGCGCACGGTGACCGGCACCGGCTTCATGAAGTGGGGCGCCTTGCTCCAGGCTTTGGCCTGTGCCGATGGGGCGAAGGTGCCGGTGACCATCACGCCCTTGGCATGGTTGGCGCGGAAGCCGGTATGCGGACCGCCAGATAGTTTGTTTAATGCATCAACTAGTGCCGCAGGCAAAGGCTTTTGCTCTTCCTGAGCAATCGCACTCGACAGGCCGAACATCAGGGCAAGCACTGCGGCAGAGCGTACAGCAGAATTCATGGCCATTCCTCCTGGCAAAAAGTTGAGAGTAGTCAAGAGACTACCATCAAAATGTCAGGGCTGCTCGCAGGCCGGGGTGGTTGTCGCCGAGTTCCAACGCGCCGCCGTGAAGACGCGCGACGGCCGCAACGAGACTGAGTCCCAGACCCACGCCGGGCGTGGCGCGGCTGGCGTCGCTGCGGTAAAAGCGCTCTATCACTTTCGGCTTTTCTTCATCGGGGACACCGGGACCATCATCGCTCACCACCACCTCCACACGGGCGCCGCGCCGCGCTTCAACGGTGACGGAGCGATGGCCATATTTCAGTGCGTTGTCGATCAGGTTGCCGATGGCCTGCGCCAGCAGCACCGGATCGCCCGATGCGGACAGGCGGCCGAAGGCGCGATAGCTCAATGTGATGTCATGCAGCTCGGCGACGGGCTGGTACAGCTCGACCACTTCGGCCGCCAGCGCCGTCACATCGACTTCCACGAAGCCGGAACGCCGCATGCCGCTGTCGATTTCCGCTAGCCGCAGCAAGGCGTTGAAGATGTCGATGACGCGGTCCACATCGGTAATCGCCGCTTCCACTTCAGCGAAGGCTGTTTCGGATGAGGGGCGCGTGACGGTCAGCTCCTCCAGCCGCGCGCGCAGCTCCGCCAGCGGCGTGCGCAAGTCGTGTGCAATCGCGTTGGAGGTATTGCGTACGCCGTGCACCAGGTGCTCGATCTGATCCAGCATGCGGTTGACTGTGTGCGACAGCATCTCCAGTTCGTCGCCGCCGTCGGTGGTCGGAAGGCGGCGCGACAGGTCGCCTTCGACGATAAGCGATGCGGTTTCGTTGATGTGCTGCACGCGTGCGAGCAGGGCGCGCCGGATCATCAGGCCGCCGACAATCGCCACTGTCAGCACCAGCGTGCCTGAGCCCACCAGGCCATACCAGAACAGCGTCTCCATCGCTTCGAAGCGGCTGACATCGCGGCCCACCAGCACGTGGTAGCCGCCGGGCAGGGCTTCATGCCACAGCGCGGCGCGCGTCTGGCGTCCTTCGACATCAATGGTCAGGAACTGCGCGCCCGCAGCGTCGGTGGCGCCATGCGGCCAGTCCGCCAGGTTGCCCGCGCGCTTTTCCAGCGACGGCGTGGCGAGCAGCATGTACTGGCCTTGTTTGGCGAGGTCGCCGCGTACCTGCACGTCGATGGCCCGCGCCAGCGCGTCGATACCCTGGCTGTTCAGCAGGTTGCGCATGCGGTGGGCTTCGGCTTCCAGCACTTCGATACGGTATTCGTCCACCGATTTGCGCCAGGCCAGCCACAGCGGCATGGCGAACAGGCCAAGCACGGCGAAGGTCACCAGCACGTAGGCCAGTGCCGCGTTCAGTGCGGAGAAACGCAGGAGCCGGGACTTAAACATCGGCAGTCAGCATATAGCCCGAGTTGCGGATAGTGCGCAGCAGCGGGCGCCGTTCGCCGCCATCAATCTTCTGCCGCAGCTTGCTGATGTGGACGTCGATCACATTGGTTTGCGGGTCGAAGTGATAGTCCCACACGTTTTCAAGCAGCATGGTGCGCGTGACAACCTGGTCTGCATGGCGCATCAGGTATTCCAGCAGCTTGAATTCGCGCGGCTGCAGCGAGACGGGTTTGCCACCGCGCGTGACCTTGTGCGACAGCAGGTCCATGGAGAGGTCGTCCACATTCAGTGTGGTATCGACCGGCTGCACCTGGGCGCGGCGCAGCAGGGCATCCAGCCGCGCCAGCAGTTCGCCGAAGGCAAAGGGCTTGACCAGGTAGTCGTCGCCGCCGCTTTTCAGGCCTTTGATGCGTTCATCGACGTTATCGAGCGCGCTGAGTATCAGGATGGGCGTCTTGTTGCCCGTCTTGCGCAGCGCTTCGATGATGCCCAGGCCATCGACGCCGCCGGGCAGCATGCGGTCCATGATGATGGCGTCATACGGTTCGCTAACGGACATGTACATGCCATCGCGGCCATTGTCGGCATGATCGACCGTATGCCCGGCTTCGGTCAGTCCCTTTTTCAGGAACTGTGCGACACGCGCATTGTCTTCGACGATCAGCAGTTTCACGGCGCCCCCGTAGTCGGATGAGCGTCCATTGTACGCTCAAGCCAGCCGCCGCCCAGGGCGCGGTACAGGTTCACGCGGCTGGTGAGCTGGTCGAGGCGGGCGGAGCTCAGCGAGATCTGGTCGTTGTAGAGGTCTGTCTGTGCGGTCAGCACGTCGAGGTAGCTGTTTACGCCGTTCTCATACAGGCTGTTGGCCAGGTCGAGGCGGCGCTGCTGGGCGTCCGTTTCGCGCTGGAGCGCCGCCAGCTGGTCGTCGTAGGTGCCGCGCGCGGCGAGGCCGTCGGACACTTCGCGGAAGGCGGTCTGGATGGCCTTTTCGTATTGGGCGATGCCGATGTCCTTTTCCAGCGTGGCCACATCGAGATTGGCCTTGTTGCGGCCAGCGTCGAAGATCGGTTCGACCAGTGCGGGCACGAAGGACCAGGCGCCGGAACCGATGGCGCCCGTCAGCGTGATCTGCGGGAAGAACGCGGCGCGCGCGGCGCCGATGTTGGCGTTTTCCGAACGCAGCAGGGCTTCCGCTTGCAGGATGTCCGGCCTGCGCGCGAGCAGGTCCGACGGCAGGCCAGCGGGAATGCCGGTCAGCGTTTGCGCGCCAAGCGGCGCTTGCGGCGGCAAATCGGCTGGCAGGGACTGGCCTAACAGCAGGACCAGCGCATTCTCGGCTTGCGCGCGCTGGCGTACCTGGGCGGCGTGGCTGGATTGCGCGCGGTCCACCACGATCTGCGACTGGCGCAGGTCGAGTTCCGACGCCGTACCGGTGTCGAATTGCAGCTTCACCAGCTTGTAGGAGGCTTGCGCGGTGTCCAGCGTGCGCTGGGTGACGGCCAGCTCTTCGTCGTAGGCCAGCACGGTCAGGTACTGGTCGGCGACCTGCGATACCAGCAGCGTTTGCGCGGCCTGGCGTCCGTAGGCGCTGGCGAAGTATTGCTCCTGCGCGACGTCGGACAGGCTGCGCAGACGGCCGAATAAGTCGATCTCCCACGCGGCGGTAAATTGTGCGAGATCGTTGCGGGGTACGCCGTTCCTGGCGGTGGAGCTGGCGGCCGCGCCCAGTTGCGGGAACAGGGCGGAACGCTGGATCTGGTACTGCGCCCGCACCTTTTCCGCATTCAGCACGGCGACGCGCAGGTCGCGGTTGTTTTGCAGAGAAAGCTCCACGAGCCGCTGCAGGCGCGGATCGACGAAAAAATTGCGCCAGCCGATGTCCGCCGCCACGGATGCCGCGCCGCGGGCGGGCGGCGTTGTCGATGCGGCGCCCGTGCTGGGGCCGCGCGCCGGGTGGGCCTGGCTGCCTGCGTAGGCTTCGCCGGCGGGATAAGTGACCGGAACCGGTGACGCGGGGCGCTGGTAGGCTGGCTGCAGCGCGCAGCCGCCGAGGAGCGCGGCGCTGAGGGCGGCGATGAGCATGCGATTAGCCATGTTGCGGACCTCCTGCCAGTGCAGCTGGCGCTGCCGGCCTGCTGCGAGCCAGCTTGTCGCTGACCACCACAAAGAACATCGGAATCATGAACGTCGCCAGGAAGGTCGCGGTCAGCATGCCGCCTATCACGCCCGTGCCAATTGCAATCTGGCTCGCGGACCCGGCGCCATGCGCCAGCGCAAGCGGCAGCACGCCGAGCACGAAGGCCATCGACGTCATCACAATGGGCCGCATGCGCATGCGTGCCGCTTCGATCGCCGCGTCCTTGGCCGCCATGCCTTTCGCCTGCAGTTCGCGTGCAAATTCCACAATCAGAATCGCATTCTTGGCCGACAGACCGATGGTCGTCAGCAAGCCAACCTGGAAGAACACATCGTTCGGCAGCCCGCGCAAGCCGGTGGCCGCCAGCGCACCGAGCACGCCAATCGGCACCACCAGAATGACCGACAGCGGAATCGACCAGCTCTCATACAGTGCCGCAAGGCTCAGGAACACCACCAGTATCGACAGCGCGTACAGCAGCGGCGCCTGCGAGCCGGACTGCTGCTGTTGCAGCGACACGCCCGTCCACTCAAAGCCGATACCCGACGGCAGCTGCTTCGCCAGCGCTTCCATGGCCAGCATGGCCTCGCCCGAGCTGTGTCCCGCCGTTGCCTGGCCCTGGATCTCCATGGCTTCGACACCGTTGTAGCGCTGGAGCTGCGGCGGGCCGTATGTCCATTGCGTCGTAGCGAAGGAAGAGAAGGGCACCATCGTACCGCTGGCATTGCGCACGTAAAGCTGGCTCAGGTCCTCCGGGTTCATGCGGTACTGCGCATCCGCCTGCACATAGACCTTCTTGATGCGGTTATCCGTATCGAGGAAATTGTTCACGTAACGCGAGCCCCACAGCACCGAAAACGCCTGATCGACATCGGACGCATTGACGCCCAGCGCCGCCGCCTTCTCGCGGTCGATATTGATCTTGAAGGCCGGATTATCCTGCTGGCCCGCGAAACGCACACCGGCAATCATCGGGTCTTTCTTTGCCATCGCCAGGAGCTGGTCGCGGGCCTTGGCCAGCGCCGCGTGACCCAGGCCACCGCGGTCTTCCAGCTCGAAGTCGAAACCGGCCGCCGTGCCCAGACCGCGGATTGGCGGTGGGCTGGTCGGCGTGATGAGCGCGTCTTTATAGCCCGCGAAATGCTTCGAGATGCGCGCAGACAGTTCAGCCGCCGAGGTGCCGGGCGCCGTGCGTTCGCTCCAGTCCTTCAGGCGCACAAAGATTTGGCCCTGATTCTGGCCGCGGCCGAAAGCATTATTGCCGTTGACGACAAAGGTCGCGTCCACAATGGCCGCTTCCTCGTGCAGCAGATAATCCGATACGTCGTCGAGCGCCGCGCCGGTACGCGCCTGCGTGGCGCCTGGCGGCGTTTGCACCTGAACGTAGATAAAGCCCTGGTCTTCATCCGGCAGGAAGGAAGTCGGCAGACGCATGAACATCAGCACCACCGCGCCAATCACCGCCGCGTAGATGATTGCCCAGCGGCCCGCGCGGGCGATCACATGGCCCACGCCTGACTGGTACTGGTCGCGGCCCTTGTCGAAATAGCGATTGAACCAGCCGAAGAAGCCTTTCTTCTCATAGTGGTCGCCGCTGGAAGGCTTGAGCAGCGTCGCGCACAGTGCAGGCGTGAGCGATAGCGCCACGAACACCGACAGTACCATCGAAGAAATGATCGTCAGTGAAAACTGGCGGTAAATTGCGCCGACCGTGCCAGCCGAGAATGCCATCGGCACGAACACGGCCGACAGCACGACAGCCACGCCAACCAGCGCGCTGCCGATCTGTCCCATGGCCTTGCGGGTCGCTTCCAGCGGCGGCAGGCCGTCGTCGTGCATCACACGCTCCACGTTTTCGACAACGACGATGGCGTCATCGACCAGCAGGCCAATCGCCAGCACCATGCCGAACATCGAGAGCGTATTGATGGTGAATCCGAGCGCCGACATCACGCCGAAAGTACCCAGCAGGACCACGGGCACAGTAATCGACGGGATCAGCGTGGCGCGGAAGCTTTGCAGGAACAGGTACATGACGAAGAAGACCAGCACAATACCCTCGATCAGGGTCTTCACCACTTCCTCGATCGAAATCTTCACAAAGGGCGTCACGTCGTTTGGATAAACGACTTTCAGCCCGTGAGGGAAGTAGGGCTCCAGCTCGGCGATGCGGGCGCGCACCGCATTGCCGGTATCCAGCGCGTTGGCGCCGGGCGCCAGCTGAATGCCGATGCCGGAAGCGGCCTGGCCGCTGTATTTGTTATCGACGTTGAAGTTCTCTGCGCCGAGATTGATGCGTGCCACATCGCGCAAGCGCACTTGCGAGCCGTCGGCCTGCACCTTGAGGAAGATATTGCCGAAGTCCTCCGGCGTGCGCAGCAAGGTCGATTCCGTGATGGTTGCATTCAATTGCTGGTTCTTCACGGCCGGCGCGGCGCCCAGTTGGCCGCCGGAGATCTGCACGTTCTGCGCCTGAATGGCTGCGGTGACGTCGGTCGGTGTCAGCGAATAGCTGTTCAATTTTGCCGGATCGAGCCAGATGCGCATCGCATACTGCGTGCCGAACACGTTCATATTGCCCACGCCGTTGACGCGGCTGAGCGGGTCCTGCACGTGCGAGACGACATAGTTGGCGATGTCGAACTTGCTCATGCTGTTGTCGGTCGAAACAAAACCCAGCACTATCAGAAAGGAATTGGTCGATTTCGTGACGCGCACGCCGGATTGCTGCACCTGGGCGGGCAGAAGCGGCACGGCCAGCTGGAGCTTGTTTTGCACCTGCACCTGGGCGATGTCCGGATTGGTGCCGGTCGCGAAGGTCAGGGTGGTGGTGGACTGGCCGGTGTCGTCGCTGCTGGACGACATGTAGAGCAGGTTATCCAGCCCGCTCATTTGCTGCTCGATCACCTGCACCACGGTATCCTGTACCGTGGTTGCAGAGGCGCCGGGATAGGTCGTCGAGATCTGCACCGTGGGCGGCGCGACGGGTGGATACTGCTCAATCGGCAGTGCGAAGATAGCCAGTACGCCGCCGAGCATGATCAGAATGGCGATGACGATCGCGAAGATCGGCCGCTCGATAAAGAACTTCGCCATTATTGCGCTCCCGGTCCTGCGATGGACGCCAGGCGCTGCGGCTGCGCATTGACGGTACGCACAACAGTGCCGGGTGGCGCTTTCTGTGCGCCGGACAGCACGACCTGATCGCCATCCTGCAGGCCCGCTTCGGCCAGCCAGCGGCCATCAGTCAGGGTCTTCGCTTCGATCGTGCGCTGGACGATTTTGTGGTCGGCGCCCACCACCAGCACAGTGGCATTGCCCTGCTGGTCGTGCGAAACGGCGGCGACGGGGACGGGCACCGCTTTGTCGTTGGTGCCTTGCGCGACACGGGCGCGCACGAACATCCCAGGCAGCAGCACGTGGTCCGGATTCGGGAAGCGGGCGCGCACGGTGACCGACCCGGTGGACGGATCGACCGTTGTGTTGCTGAATTCGAGCGCGCCTGCCAGCGGATATTGCGTGCCATCTTCCAACGTCAAGCTGACTTTCGACTCGCCGCTGCGCTTGATCTGGCCGCTCGCCATGGCCTGGCGCAATTGCAGCCCTGCCAGACTGGATTGCTGGAGGTCGACGTAAATGGGATCGATCTGCTGCACGCTCGTCATCAAGGTCGCAGCGCCGCCCTGCACGTAAGCGCCCTGCGTCACCTGCGAAATGCTGCTGCGGCCCGCGATAGGGGAGGTCACGCTGGTGTAGCCGAGGTTAATGCGCGCGGTATCGACAGCCGCTTTGGCGACGGCGACATCGGCGGCGGCCTGCTGCTGCGCGGCGACCGCATTGTCGTACACCTGCTTGCTGACTGCATTGCTGCCGACGAGGACTTTGTAGCGCTCCAGTTGCGCGCTGGCGTTGGCGAGATTGGCCTCCGCTTTTTGCTGCGCGGCCTGTGCGCTGTTGAACGTGGCGCGGTAAGGCGCGGGGTCGATCTGGTAGAGCAGCTGACCGGCCTTCACATCGGCGCCTTCCTGGAAGGCCCGCTGCAGCACGATACCGTCCACGCGGGCGTGCACCTGGGCGATCAGGTAAGGAGAAGTGCGGCCGGGGAGCTCGATGGAGACGGGCACGCTTTCGCGGTGCACGGTAACGACAGAGACTTCGGGCGTCTGGGCGGCGGGGGCGTTTTTCTTCTCAGCGCCGCAACCTGCCAGCGCCAGTGCGGCTAGTGCGGCTGCGGTACATGATGTCTTGAGCGAATACATGGTGCAATCCTTCGTGTTGGCATGTCTGCTACTTTGCTCCTCTGTCCCTAAAGCCCCGATTTGCGTAATATTAAATTTCGTTAATGTGGAGGTGCCCATGCTCCTGTCGTTTGCCGTTTTGCTGGTGTTTCAATGCCTTGGCGAAGGGCTGGTCTATGTCTTCGGCTTGCCGGTGCCCGGCCCCGTGGCGGGCATGCTGCTGCTGTTTGCAGCCTTGCTGGCGTTTCCGGCGCTGCTGGAACGGATCGAGAACACGGCGAATGAGCTGCTGCGCCATTTGTCGCTGCTGTTCGTGCCGGCTGGCGTGGGCATCCTGGTTGCTGCATCCAGCGGTTCCGGCCACTGGCTGGCATTGCTGGCGGGGCTGATTGGCAGCACGCTGCTGACGATGGCCGTCACCGCCCTGGTGCTGCGCGCCTTGGGCTCGCCGGGAGAAGGCGATGTTTAAGCTGAACGAGCTGGGACCGTTCTGGGTCTACCTGTCTGCCTCGCCGCTGCTGGGACTCACGCTCACGCTGTGCGCCTACGCGATTGCACAGGCCATCTACATGCGCTGCAAGATGTCGCCGCTGGCGAATCCCGTGGCCATTGCAATTGCCATCATCAGCCTGGTGCTGGTGGCGAGCGGCATGAGCTACCAGCGCTATTTCGCCGGCGCGCAGTTTGTGCACTTTCTGCTGGGACCCGCTACAGTGGCGCTGGCGGTGCCGCTGGTGCGCCAGTGGCCGCGCTTGAGGCGTAACTTGCTGCCTTTGCTGGTGGCCCTGGTCTGCGGTTCGGCGACGGCCATTGCGTCGGCCGTCGGCATTACGGCCCTGATGGGCGGCAGCGGGCAGCTCCTGCGCTCGATCGGCCCCAAATCCGCCACGACCCCAATTGCGATGGCGGTGTCCGAGCAGCTTGGCGGATTGCCGTCGCTGACGGCGGTCCTGGTGATCAGCACCGGCATCTTTGGCGCCATCACGGCGCGCTTCCTCTTCAACGGCATGCGCATCGCGTCGATGGAAACGCGCGGCTTTGCACTGGGCGTAGCGGCCCACGGCATCGGCACGGCGCGCGCCTTCCAGGTCAGTGCGCAGGCGGGCGCGTTCGCGGGACTGGGCATGGGCCTGAATGGGGTAGCCACTGCACTGTTGGCGCCTTGGCTGGTACCATGGCTGCTGCGCGCATTTGGCGCATCGTCTTAAGGAACAAGCATGGATAGCCATATCGCCCCGGTGGAGCTGAACAAAGCCAGCCGCCTTATCAATCACGGACCGACTGTGCTGGTTTCGGCCAGTCATGGCGGCGTCGCCAACGTCATGGCCGCAGCCTGGGCCTGCGCGCTGGATTTCATGCCGCCGAAGTTGACTGTCGTGCTGGACAAGAGCGCCGCAACACGCGCGCTGGTCGAGCAAAGCGGCCAGTTCGTGATCCAGGTGCCGAACGCGGCGCAGGTCAAACTCACCTACGAAGTCGGCAACCGCAGCCTGCTCAATGAGCCGGACAAACTGAAGCAGGTAGGCGTTGATCTGTTCAGCATCGATGGCTATGAACTGCCTTTTGTTGCGGGTAGCTCCGCCTGGTTGGCCTGCAAGCTGATTCCCGAGCCGCACAACCAGCAGACCTACGACCTGTTTATCGGTGAGATCGTTGGCGCCTGGGCCGACACGCGCGTATTCCGCAACGGCCACTGGGAATTCGAAAACGCCGATCCGCACTGGCGCAGCCTGCACTACATTGGCGGTGGCCACTTCTACGCCATCGGCGAAGCGCTGGACGTGTAAAATGCCGCCTATGGCCAAGCACATTCCCAACACCCTCGACCAGCACCTCTGCTTCAAACTGTATTCGGCGTCGCTGAAGATGACGCAGATTTACAAGCCTCTGCTGGCGGCGCTGAACCTGACCTATCCCCAGTACCTGGTGATGGTGGTGCTGTGGGAAGAGGAGGGCCTGGGCATCAAGGATCTGGCCGAGCGGCTGGGCCAGGACCCCGGCTCGATCACGCCGCTGGTCAAACGCCTCGAAGCGGTCGGCTATGTCAACCGCGACCGCGATCCCAACGATGAACGCAACCGCGTGCTCACGCTGACCGAAGCAGGCAAGGCCCTGCGCAAGGACGGCTGCCTGGTGCAGAAGCACATCGCCGAATCGGCCGGCGTCTCGCTGGAGGAAGTGCAGCGCCTGATGACCGACCTGAACTCCCTCAACTTCGGACTGGCAAATACGCTGGGTGAGTAAGTTTTGAGCATGACCGTCATGTAAATAGTTCTTGCATTTGATTAGCGCGCTAACTAATATGAGTTCCATCAAGCGCTTAGCGCGCTATTTATTAACGTGAAAACTATTGAGAAGGAACTTATCATGAACGCACTTGCTCTCTCTATCGTACTGGTACATGGCGGCTTTGTTGACGGCTCCGGCTGGGAAGACGTACGCAATATCCTGCAAAAAGATGGCTATAACGTCAGCGTTGTGCAGCACCCAACCACTTCGCTGACCGACGATGTGGCCTATACCAAGCGTGTGATCAACTCCCAGCAAGGCCCGGTGCTGCTGGTTGGCCATTCCTATGGCGGCGTGGTGATTACCGAAGCGGGCAACGATCCGAAAGTGAAAGGTCTGGTGTATGTGGCGGCGTTTGCGCCGGAGCAGGGCGAGTCGGTCGATTCCCTGATCAAGAACCCTGTACCGGGCGCACCTGTGCCACCGATCCTGCCGCCGAAGGATGGCTTCCTGCTGCTGGATCAGGCCAAGTTTGCGGCGTCTTTCGCCGGCGACGTGGAACCGACGAAGGCCAGCTTCATGGCCGCATCCCAGTTGCCATGGGGCCTGGCCGCTGCTACAGGCGCTGTGACTGAAGCTTCGTGGAAGGTGAAGCCGAGCTATTACCTGATTGCCAAGGACGACAAGATGATCCCACCCGCAGCGCAGCGCGCGATGTCGCAGCGGATCAAGGCGGAAGTGGTGGAGGTGCCCGGCAGCCACTCGGTCTACATCTCGCAGCCGAAAGCGGTGGCGGCACTGATTGAGAAGGCGGCCATGAATATCGCTGCAAAGGGCGAGTGAGCGGGATGGCGGATCGATGATCCGCCCTACGTTGGACGCGTCAAGCGTAGGGCGGGTCGTTTTGACCCGCCGGTCGTTTTACTCTTCGAGGAGGCTGCGCAGCATCCACGCAGTCTTTTCGTGCACGTCCAGGCGCTGGGTCAGAAGGTCCAGCGTCGGCTGGTCGTTCGCTTCATCCGCCAGCGGCAGCAGCTCGCGTGCGGTGCGTGCGGTAGCTTCCTGAGCGCTGACGAGGTGGCGCACCATCTCCATCGCCTTCGGCACGCCTTCCACTTCCTTGATCGACGCCAGCTTCACGAATTCGGCGTAAGTGCCGGGCGCCGGATAGCCCAGCGCGCGGATGCGCTCAGCAACCAGGTCCAGCGCAGTCCACTGTTCGCTGTACTGGGTCATGAACATCAGGTGCAGGGAATTGAACATCGGACCCTTCACGTTCCAGTGGAAGTTGTGGGTCATCAGGTACAGCGTGTAGCTGTCGGCCAGCAGGCGGGAAAGGCCATTGGCGATCTTGTGGCGGCTTTCGTCGGTCATGCCGATATCGATCTTTATTGCATCCATCGTCTTGCTCCTTTCAATACGGGTAGGCTTTGCGTTTCATTGTAGCCCGCCCGTGAAAATCGCGTGTAAAGGTGCACACTGTTCAGCGTACGTCCCAGCCGCCTGCGAGCGCCTTGTAGACCGTCACCAGCGAAGTCGCTGCGCCGGTCTGCGCTTGCGCCAGCCGGTCGCGGGCCGACAGCAGCTCGCGCTCTGCGTCCAGCACCACCAGGAAATCGGTGGAACCGACCGAGAAGCGTTCGCGTGCGATATTGGCCGCCTGCTCGGACGATACGACCGCGTCATACAGCAGGGCCGCCTGCTCCTGTGAGCGCGTGTAGTTGACGAAAGCGCCTTCCGTTTCCTCCAGCGCGGCCAGTACGGCGGCTTCATAATTCACCGCCGCCGCTTCACCGCGCGCATCAGCCGCTGCGATCTGGGCGCGGATGCGGCCAAAGTCCAGCAGGTTCCAGGTCAGCTGCGCGCCCAGATTGTAAGCATAGGATGCGCCCTTGGTCAGGTCGCCGATGCTGGACGAGTTCTGTCCCAGCGTTCCGCCCAGCGTCACGGTCGGGAACCACGCGCTGCGCGCGACGCCTGCATTGGCGGCGGCTGCGGCCAGTTGCGCTTCGGCCAGCTGCACGTCGGGACGGCGGCGCAGCAGGTTTTCCGGCGTACCGATGCCGCCCAGGTCCACGGACTTCAAGCCGGGCAGGGGACGCACCGGCTGCAGTTCGCCGTCCAATCCCGTCGGCGTCAGGCCGCACAGCACGGCCAGGCGATAACGGGTGCGCGCCAGCTGCGATTCGAAGGCGGGCACGGTGGCGGCAGTCGATTGCACCAGGGCGCGGGCGCGTTCGGTGTCGAGCGCCGTGCCGCGGCCCGCTCCTTCGCGTGCTTCCACCAGCTGCAAGGCGGCGCGCTGGGTTTCCAGCGATGCCACGGCCACGCGCAGCTGTTCCTGCAGGCCGCGCAGGGTGAAGTAATTGCGCGCCACTTCGGCCGCGATGCTTAACTGGGCGGCGCGGTAGCCCGCTTCGCCAACCAGCACGCCAGCCTGCGCGGCGCGGCGGGCATCGCTCAGGCGGCCGAACAGGTCGACTTCCCACAGCACGTCCAGGCCGGCCGAATAAACCTTGTTGGTGGTTGGTACGCCCTGGTCATTCTTGGCGCGGATGCGCGCTGCGCCCAGGTCCACGTTCACGGAGGGCCACAGATTGGCATCCGCTTCACGGCCAATGGCGCGTGCTTCGGCCAGCCGGGCGGCGGCAGTGCGCACATCGGAATTGGCTTTCAGCGCGCGTTGCACCAGGGACGACAGCTCGTCATCCTGGAAGCGCTGCCAGAAATCGGCCACGGGCGCTGCGGCATCCGCCTGCGCTGGCGCGTTGACGAAGCCGGCTTGCGCTGGTGGCTGATAGTGCGGCAGCTGTGGCGCGTGCGAGCAGGCCGTTAATGTTGCAGCCGCTATGAGAAGGATTGGGGCGCGCATTAGTGTTTCCCCTTTGGCTTATCGGCATCGTCGATGCCGGCATGGAAGGGATGGGCCGCGGCATCAACCTGGCGCCGGACATCAGCGGCATGTTGGCGGCCTTTCTCAGTGCCTTTGCGGACCAGGCTATAGAACACCGGCGTGAGGAAGATACCGAACACGGTCACGCCGACCATGCCGGCGAACACCGCAATCCCCATGGCCCGGCGCATTTCGCTGCCCGCGCCGCTGCCGAGGATCAGCGGGATCACGCCAGCGCAGAAGGCAATGGATGTCATCAGAATCGGGCGCAGACGCAGGTGGCAAGCTTCCAGAATCGCTTCCATCATCGTGCGGCCTTTTTCTTCCAGCTCCTTGGCGAATTCCACAATCAGAATCGCGTTCTTGCAGGCCAGGCCCACCAGCACAACCAGTGCCACCTGTGTGAATATATTCAGGTCACCTGTCTGCATGAAGGGCGGGAAGTGCGATAGCCAGACCCCGAACAGCGCGCACAGAATACACATCGGAACAATCAGGATGATGGCGAGCGGCAGGCTCCAACTCTCGTACTGCGCCGTCAGCACCAGCACCACCAGCACCACGGACACCAGCAGCACGGCCGCCAGCGTAGGGATCTTGATGCCGACGCCGGGCAGGGTAATGTCGCGCGTGAGCCGGTCCTGGTATGTCAGGTCAGTCCACTCGTAGCCCATGCCGCGCGGCAGAGCCTTCACCATCTTCTCGATTTCCGCTTCCGCCTGCCCGCTGGAGAAGCCGGGCTTGGGCGCGCCGTTGATGTCCGCCGATGGGAAGCCGTTGTAGCGCGTTACACGTGTCGGCCCAAACGTCGGGCTCACCTGCATCACGGAGCCCAGCGGCACCATTTGTCCCGCATCGTTGCGCGTTTCGAGGCGCGTGATGTTGTCGGCGCTGGCGCGGTAAGGCGCATCGGCCTGCACCACGACCTGGTAGGTCTTGCCGAAGCGCGTGAAGTCGTTGACGTAGAGCGAACCGAGATTGATCTGCAGCGTGTCGTAAATCGCTTGCAGCGGCACGCCCATTTGCTTGGCCTTGGTACGGTTCACGTCGGCAAACAGCTGCGGCACGTTGATGTCGTAGGTGGAGTAGGGCGTAGCGATGCCGGACTTGGGATTGCCGTAAATCGGTCCGAGGATGCCCCACACACTGCCATACAGGGCTTGTTCGCCCTGGCTGCTGCGGTCCTGGATCTGCAGTTTGAAACCACCGGCGGCGCCCAGGCCTTCAACGGCCGGCGGCGGCACCACGAAGATGCGGGCGTCCTTGATCTGCTGCATGGCGCCGTTCACCTTGCCCAGAATGGCGTCCTTCGACAGCGATGAGGATGTTCGCTCCTCAAACGGTGACAGGCCGAAGAACACGATGCCCTCGTTCGGCGCGGCCGAGAAGCCTGCGATGGACAGGCCAGGGAATCCCACCGAGTTCACGATGCCGGGCACCTTGAGCGCGATATCGCTCATATCGCGGATGACTTTTTCAGTGCGCGTCAGCGTGGAGCCGGCCGGCAGCTGGGCCACGCCGATCAGATACTGCTTATCCGGCGACGGGACGAAGCCGCTGGGCACCGCGCCGAACATGACGGCTGTCAGGGCCAGCAGCACGCCGTACACAATCAGGGCGGCGGTCTTGCGCTTCAGGATGCCTTCCACGCCGCGGCTGTAAGCCTTGCTGCGGCGCTGGAAGAAGCAGTTAAACCAGTGGAAGAAGCGGCCAAAGAGCTTGTCCATGACCACCATGATCTTGTCCTTGGGCGCGTCGTGGGGACGCAGCAGCAAGGCCGCCATGGCGGGCGACAAGGTCAGCGAGTTGATGGCCGAGATCACGGTCGAAATCGCGATGGTGACTGCGAACTGGCGATAGAACTGGCCGGACAGGCCGGGCACAAAGGTCAGCGGAATGAACACTGCGCACAGCACCAGCGCAATCGCGATAATTGGTCCGCTCACTTCGCTCATCGCCTTGTGCGTGGCTTCGTGCGGCGCCAGGCCGTCGGCGATGTTGCGTTCCACGTTTTCCACCACCACGATGGCGTCGTCCACCACGATACCGATGGCCAGCACCAGGCCAAACAGGGTCAGGGTATTGATCGAGTAGCCCAGCAGGAGCAGTACGCCGAAGGTACCGACGATCGACACTGGCACTGCCAACAGCGGGATCACCGATGCGCGCCAGGTTTGCAGGAAGATGATCACTACCAGCACCACCAGCAGCACGGCCTCGATCAGCGTGTGCACGACTTTCTCGATCGAGGTCTGCACGAAGCGCGTGGGGTCGTACACGATGTCGTAATCGACGCCAGCCGGGAAGGATGCCTTCAGGCGCTGCATGGTGGAGCGCACGTTTTCCGACAGCGCCAGTGCGTTGGAGCCAGGCGCCTGGAAGATACCGATTGCCGCCGCTTCCTTGTTATTCAACAGGCTGCGCAGGGCATAGGAATTGGAGCTCATCTCGGCACGGCCCACATCCTTGACGCGCACCAGGGCGCCGGTCTTGGGATCGCTGCGTACGATGATATTGGAGAAGTCTTCTTCCGTAATCAGCCGGCCCTGGGCATTGACGGCCAGCTGGAAGTCGGTGTTGTCCACCGCAGGCGGAGAACCCACCACGCCCGCCGCCACCTGGGCATTCTGTTCGCGGATGGCGCCCACCACATCGCTGGCGGTCATATTGCGCGAGGCCAGTTTCTGCGGATCGAGCCAGACGCGCATGGCATAGTCGCCGGAGCCGAAGAACAGCACCGAACCCATGCCGGGGATGCGCAGCAAGTCGTCGCGTACATTCAGGTTGGCGTAGTTGCGCAGATAAAGCGCATCGTGGCTATTGTCCTTGCTGATCAGGTGAACCACCATGGTCAGGTTGGGCGATTGCTTTTCAGTCGTCACGCCAATCTGGCGCACGATGTCGGGCACGCGCGGCAGGGCGCGGTTGATGCGGTTTTGCACCGCCGTCTCGGCCTGTTCCGGCACGGTGCCGATCTTGAAGGTGACGGTGATGGTGACGCTGCCGTCGGCAGTGGCCTGGCTCTGGTAGTACAGCACATTTTCCAGGCCGTTGATCTGCTCTTCCAGCGGCGTTGCGACCGTTTCCGAAATCACGCGCGGGTTGGCGCCGGGGTACTGCGCGCGCACCACGATTTGCGGCGGCGCCACTTCCGGGTACTCGGAAATAGGCAGCTGGAAGATTGCCAGCAGGCCGACCAGGAAGATGAAGATCGAAAGGACGCTGGCGAGGCGCGGGTGCTCAATAAAATACTTTGAGATATCCATGGCGCCTCCTTAGCTCTTGGCTGCTGGGGCGTGTGCAGCGGGCGGCGGGGCGGGAATCGGCATGCCCTTCTCATCCACCTTCAGCACCTGGGGTGTGACGGGCGCGCCGGGGAAGGCGCGCAGCAGGCCGTCCACGATGATCAGCTCTCCTTCCTTCACGCCTTCCACCACGCGCATGCCGTCGATCAGGGCGCCAGGTTTCACATCGCGCTGTTCGACGATATTGTTCTTGCCGACGACCAGAACGACTTTGCGCGTCTGGTCAGTGGTGACGGCGCGGTCGGGCACCACGGTTGCCGTGTAATTGCCGCTCCCGACTAGTTTCAGACGGGCGAACAGGCCAGGTGTGAACTGGCCATCCTTGTTGTCGAACACCGCGCGGCCGCGCAGGGAAGCGGTGGCGGGATTCAGGCGGTTGTCCACGAAGTTCATCTTGCCTTCATGCGGGTAGCCTTCCTCATTGGCCAGGCCGAGGAAGATGATGTTCGGCGTATCGCGCGAAGAGACGCGCGTTCCTTCGCGGGCGGCCCGCATGTATTTCAGGTAGATCGCTTCGCTGGCGTCGAAGTAAGCGTATACCTTGTCGGTGGAGACGACGGTGGTCAGCACAGGATCGCCCACATTCACCAGATTGCCTTCGGTGACATTGAAGCGCGAAGTACGCCCCGCGATGGGCGAAGTGACGTTGGTGAATTCGAGATTGAGCTTGGCCTGGGTCAGGGCTGCTTCGCCGGCGCGGATCGAGGACTGTGAATTGTCCACTGCCGCCTTCAGCTGATCCAGCTCCTGCTGGCTGACGCCGCGTACCGCCACCAGCTTTTCGGCGCGCGCCAGTTCGGATTTATTCAGCGCCATCTGCGTGCGCGCCGCCTGCAGCTGAGCATCCGCGCGCGCTACTTCAGCCGCATAGGGGCGCGGATCAATCGTGAACAGCGGGTCGCCTTTCTTGACGATCTGGCCTTCCTTGAAGTGGACCTTCACCAGATTGCCTGCCACGCGCGCGCGCACGTCGACGGTGTCCGGTGCTTCGAGCCTGCCAGTGAATTCGTCGAACTCCTGGACCGTGCGCTTGACGACGGGAGCGACTGCAACGGCGGGCGGCTGGCCCTGCTGCTTGGATGGATCTTCCTTGGCGCCGCATGCGGCGAGGAGGACGACGACTGAGACAGAGACAATGCGTGCTGCGATTGTATTCATGGCGCGAACCCTTCAGAACTGCGTTGCACAGCGGGGGGTAACCGTTTATTACAGCGTCGCGCGCCAGAATATCATAAATATAATTAAGTTTAACTATGCCTATCGAAGAATGCCTGCGAGACTGCTGTAGTCGTCGGTCCAGAGGCGCTGGTTTGGTGATGGCGCCAGCGACTGCGCGGCGCTGAAACGGGCCAGGCGCTCGGGCGGGCCGATCAGAACCCACTTCGCCGCATTGGTGCCGCGCGCCGGATTGCTGTGCGAGCTGACGATGTAGGCATGGCGGCCATAGTAGGCGGCCATTTTGCTCACCACCGGCGCCAGATTCAGGTAAAGGTTTGAGATCTGCACCGCCAGCACGCCGTCCGGCTTCAAATGACGGAACCAGATGGCAAAAGCCTCGCGCGTGAGCAGGTGGGTGGGCACGGCGTCGCCGGAGAAGGCGTCCAGCATCAGCAAGTCGAAGTGCTGGGGCGCTTCGGATTCGAGGGTGAGGCGGCCGTCGCCCAGCGCCAGTTCGACCTTGCCGGGGCAATCACGCAGATAGGTGAAATGCGAGCTGGCGAACCGGCTGACCAGCGGGTTGATTTCGTAGAAGCGGAAGACGTCACCGGCCTGGCAGTAGGCGGCCATGGTGCCGGCGCCGAGACCGATGATGCCGACGCGCTCTCCGGCGCCATCACGCGCGGCCTGCACGGCGATGCCGGCGCCACTATCGGTACCAAAATAGGCGGTGGGCCAGCGGCGGCGTGCCTGGTCGAGGTACTGGTAGCCATGCATGATGGCGCCATGTTCCAGCTGGCGCACGTGATCGTGCCCGCGCATGGCTTCCTGCACTTTGATGGTGCCGTAGAAGTTGCGGTCTTTGACTTCCTGGCTGCCGGGGCCGAACACGGTGCCGCCCCACATCATGGTCACCAGTGAGGCGGATACCAGCATCACCTTGGCCCAGCCACGGCCGATTTCATGCTTCCAGATTGCGGCGGCGACCACAATCAGCGTGGCGATGCAGGCGAGTGGGAGTTCGTAGTCGTCATTGAAGATCCGCGGCGCGAGCAGGGCGGTGAAAATGCCGCCAAGCGCACCACCGCAGGCGATCATCAGGTAGAAAGATGTCAGGTGCTTCGGCGCCGGCTTGAGGCGCGCCAGCTCGCCGTGGCAGCTCATGCAGAAGGCGAACACGCCGGCGCAGTACAAAGCGATCGGCCAGAAGATGCCGCGCGGGAGCAGGCTGGGATGGTCAATGCCGCCGATGAGTAGCGGCGTCAGGATCATCAGCAGTGGCAGGAAGATACGGCGCTGATACCAGCGCGGGTTTTCGAAGCAGAGAATGAAGGTCAGCAGATAGATCGCCAGCGGCAGTACCCAGAGCAGGGGCATGGGAGCGATGTTCGCGGTCAGGTGACTGGTGGCCGCCATCAGGAAGACCGTCGGCACGGCGGCCAGTATGCACCATAGCAGCATGTCGCGCGTCGAGGGACCGCTGCCCTGCGCGCCCGCGCCGATGGACAGCGCCGACAGCGCGCCGATGGTGCCGCCGCCCGCCGTGGCGAAATGGGCTTCGGGGCTGGCGTGATGAACGTGCTTCGACGAGCGCAAGGCCAGGCTCGCGCTGCAGGCGGCGAAGGCGATGAAGCCGATCGACCATCCTCCCGCGATCTGCGGCATGGTGAATTCGGGCTCGAAGAGCAGCGGGAAGCTGAGCAAACCAAGCATCGAACCGAAATTGGACAGCGCGAACAGCCGGTAAGGCACGCTGCCCGGCCGCTCGCCTGCAAACCAGTGCTGCAGCAGCGGCCCGGTAGAGGACAGCACGAAGTAAGGCAGGCCGATGGTCGTTGCGAGCATCCCGAGCAGGAGCATGGCGGGATCGCTGGCCGGATCAGGCTTCCAGTAGACGCTTGGTGCTAGCGGCAAAGTCAGTACCGCGGCGACCAGCAGTGCGATGTGCAGCGCGGCCTGGCGGCGCGGCTTCAGATAGCGGGTGGTCAGGTGCGCATAAAAATATCCCAGCAGGAGCAGCACCTGGAACAGCAGCATGCAGGTGGTCCAGACGGCCGCCGATCCGCCGAACCACGGCAGAATCATCTTCCCCGCTACAGGCTGCACCTGGAACAGCAGAAAAGCGCTCAGAAAGATTGTTGCGGCATAAATAATGACCATTTATCTATATTAGGGCCATTCATGCACAACAGGTGTTGGTTGAAGCCAACAGATGCAGCAAAAATCTCAAGCACGCAGGACCAGGCCGGCTGCCAGCGCGACCATCGTGGCGCCGGTCAGTGCTTCGATGCCTTTCCAGACCATGGGGCGCTGGAACACGCCGGACAATTGCGCCGCGCCAAAACCGAGGGCGGTGAACCAGAGCACGGACGCCGTCATCGCACCGAAGGAGAAGCCCAGCCGCTGCTGGCTTTCCGGATAGCTGCCGCCGACGGAGCCGAGCAGCACGACGGTGTCGAGATAGACGTGCGGATTCAGCAGGGATAGCGCGACCACCGTGGTCAAGGCCTGGCGGGCATCCGGCGCGGCAGCTTCGGCGCCGAGGTTCAGCGATTTTGGCGTCAGCAGGGAACGCCAGCTGCGCAAACCGTACCAGAGCAGGAAAGCGGCGCCACCCCAGCGAGCGATGATCAGCAGGGTAGGAGAATTCTGAATGACGGCGCCAGCTCCGGCTACGCCCAGGGAGATCAGGACGATGTCGATGATGACGCAGGCAATCACCGTCAAGACGACGTGCTGTCGGCGGATTCCCATCCTTAACACATGCGCATTCTGAGCGCCGATGGCCATGATGAGGCTGGCTCCCAGGCCCAATCCGTTGACGTAGCTTTGCATTTCTTCCTCCGATTTTGATGGCGGAATTGTCGCGCGGCTGGCGCTTGGAATGAAGCTGATTTAATATTTTTCAGTATTCATTAATTTCTCTAAACTTATGCTTCCCGATTCCCGCCAGAGCGAGGCCCTGCTTGCCATCGTCGACACCGGCAGTTTTGAGCAGGCGGCGGCTCAGCTGCATCTGACGCCGTCGGCTGTTTCCCAGCGCTTGGGCGCATTGGAAGCCGCGGTCGGCACGCCGCTGCTGATTCGTAGCCGGCCATGCCGTCCCACATCGGCCGGTCAGAAGCTGGTGCAATATCTGCGCCGCAGCCGGTTATTGGAGCAGGAATTCCTGGCCGAATTGGCGGCGGACGACGCACAGCCCACGGCAATTGCTGTCGCGGTAAATAACGACACGCTGGGAACCTGGTTTCTGCCTGAATTGAGCGAATTCCTGATTCGCGAAAATATCCTGCTCGATATTATTCTGGACGATCAGGATCACACTTGTACGCTGCTGGAAAAAGGGTTGGCGCTGGCCGGCGTTTCCAGCGAGCCGAAACCCATGCGCGGATGCACGGCGCAATTTCTGGGGACGATGCGCTACCGAATGCTGGCGACGCCGGATTTCGTGCGACGTTGGTTTCCCAATGGCTTTACTCGCGAATCCGCCAAAAAGGCGCCGCTTGCCACATTCGACCGCAAGGATTTGCTGCAATCGAATTTCGTCAAGAAAGAGCTGGGATTAATGCCGGGCGCTTATCCGGTCATTTATGTGCCCGCCAGCGATCCATTTGTGCACGCGATCGGGCTGGGCTTGGGTTATGGCATGCTGCCGGTCCAGCAATATAAAGACATGCTTGAAACCGGAGAATTGCTGGACCTGGCGCCAGGAAAATATAAGGACGTTGAGCTCTACTGGCATTCCTGGCGCGTGCAGTCGCCGAAGCTGGAAAAGCTGACGGAGCAGGTGATCGCCGCCGCAACGCGGGCATTGGGGCCACATGCTGAAAACTAGCTGAATCGCGCCAGGAGTTGGCGCGATCAAAAATAAAAAAGCCCGCCGAGGCGGGCTTTGAATTAATACATCCAGAACATACGCTGGATTTCTTTGGTGTTATTCGTTTTGGTGAGTGCCAGCATCAACAGAATACGGGCTTTTTGGGCATTCAGCGTATCGGATGCCACGAAGTCCAGTTCATCGTCATTTGCTTCGCCATTACGGGCCACAATACCCTGACCAACGCGGCTGGCGCGGACAATAATCGTACCATTCTTGCGGGCAGCGATCAGCGCAGGCTTAACTTTGGCAGCCAGACTGCCATCACCGGTGCCGGCGTGAATAATGCCTTTGGCGCCTGCCGAAATAAATGCATTCAGCGCAACCGGGCTCATATTCGCATAGCCATACACGATATCGACTTGCGGCAGGGACTGCAGATTCGAAATATCGAATTCGGTTTCTACGGTATGGCGGCGGGTGGAAACATGGTAGAAGTAAGGCTTATTACCTTGCATATAACCCAGCATGCCCAGTTCCGGCGTTTTAAACGAATCCGGCGTCGAGGTATTGGTCTTGGTCACGTCGCGCGCGCCCTGGATTTGATCGTTCAGGGAAACCAGAACGCCTTTGCCAATTGCCTCCTGGCTGCCGGCCAGAATAACGGCGTTATAAAGATTCAGCGGACCGTCAGCGGACAAAGCGGTGCCTGGACGCATGGCGCCAACCACCACCACCGGCTTGCGGCTCTTCACCACGAGGTTCAGGAAGTAGGCGGTTTCCTCCAGCGTGTCAGTGCCGTGGGTAATCACGATGCCATCCACGTTCGGCTGGGCCAGCAGCGTGTTCACGCGCTTGGCCAGGGTCAGCCAGTGCTCGTTGGTCATGCTCTCGCTGGCGATCTGGAACACTTGTTCGCCGGTCACGTTGGCGACCTTGCTCAGTTCCGGCACGGCATTGATCAGCTGCTGCACGCCGACGGTGGCAGCGGTGTAGCCGACGGTCGTGGTGGAGGTGGCGCCGCTGCCGGCAATCGTGCCGCCGGTCGCCAGGATCATCACGTTAGGAAGTTTCTCAGCGTGGACGCTGAAAGCGAGCAGTAAGGAAAAGAGCGCGACAATGAATCGCATGGTCTGTTGACGAAGCATGAAATCTCCTGGGGAAACGGGAATGGGACGCATCTTATAGTAGTGGAGCCGTTTCGGAAACGTTTTATATATGGCATTTGTCTGAATTCTGGTGCAGTATGTCGTAGTCGGTTTCAAAATGATTTTTGCTGCAACGCAATAGCGTATGACGGGGGAACGTTGGAGACAGATGCACTCAGCCTGGCGGTTGTCATGCAAAGACGCCCGCTGAAAAGCCGCTGGCAACCGTATCAGTGGCAGCCTTGTGAGGTGGTGGTATCGCCGTGGGTGCGCGATGGCGCGCCGCGCTGTCTGCACGACGATCCGTCCGACACGCGCTGGTTATATACCGGCTTCGAACTTCGCCTGTATTCCGATGAGGCGGAGGGGTATTTTCTGAATCTCGATTCGCGCGCGCCTTGCTGGTTTGTCATGTGGCGCCTGAACGATGCCGAGCTGGCCGTTCCGCAGGTCGTTACCCTTTCCTATAATGAAGCTGCACGCATGATGGATGGCGGGGAGCAGGTCGATACCTTGCCCGCGCCGCCGTATATCGTGCGTCAGTTGGAGTCCTTCGTTCAGGAGTTTTACCGCCCTGAGCCGAAGCGAAAGCGCCGCAAGCCTTCGTTCGAAGGCGGGGCGGCAGTTCAGGAAATGGCGGAACAGGAGGTGATGCGCCGTGGCCGCTGAAACCTTCTTCGCGCGCTGGTCGCGCCGCAAGAGTGAGGCGAACCAGGAAGTCGCCGCGGTCCCTGTTGTACCTGAAGCAGATGCTCCCACCGAAGACGCTCCCACCCTGGAGCAGGTCGCCGCTCTCGGCGTGCATGACGATTTCACTCCCTTTGTCGCCCGCGGCGTGGACGAAACCGTGCGCCGCGCGGCCATGAAAAAGATATTCTCCGATCCACACTTTAATGTGATGGATGGATTGGATACTTATATCGAGGACTACCACAAGTTCGTGCCCATGACGGCCACCATGATCGCGGCGCTGAATCACGCGAAGGATTTGCTCGATCCGCTGGCGACGATTGCGCGCGAGGAGGCGGCCAATGCTGGCAGGCTGCCGCCATCACGCGCCGCCATGGCGCCCGTCGCTGGGAACACCGCCGCCAACGCACAAGCCGCGCGTGCAGCCGCCTCCGCTGCTGCCGGTGCCGATGCCGCGCAAGCTGCCGATGCCGCCCCCGCTGCCGGCGCTGCGGCCGCCGCCGATGTCGCCTCCGCAGCCGGCGCCGCCGGCCGCGCGGCGGGTGGCTCCCCTACCGATGCTGGCACCGTCGCGCCGCAGGGCGCGCGCGTCACAATCTTCCCAGCCGAAAGCCAGGATGCCGATGAACACACGGATCAAAGTCTGTAACTGCAACCACACCATGCCGGTGGATGGCCAGGCGCTTGGCGCGGCGCTGGGGGAGGGCGCGCTGCCGGTGGCTTCGCAGCTGTGCCGCCGCGAGGTGGACAACTACATCAATACGCTGGAAGGCGGCGAGCGCATCGTGGTCGCCTGCACGCAGGAGCAGCCGCTGTTCGAAGAACTGGCGGAGATGAAGCAGACCGTCGCGCCGCTGCGCTTCGTGAACATCCGCGAAACCGGCGGATGGAGCAGCGAGTCGGCGCATGTCACGCCAAAGATGGCAGCCCTGCTGGCCGCAGCACGCCTGCCTGATCCCGAGCCGGTGCCCGAAGTCGAATACCAGTCCGAAGGCCGCGTCCTGCTGATGGGACCCGCTGAGCGCGTGCTGCGCTGGGCCAAACGGCTGGAGCGCGAACTGCAAGTGAGCGTGCTGCTGACCAGCGGCGACGCCGCGCTCACCGGCCGCCAATGGCCCACCTGGACCGGTGCGCAGCCGCGCGTCGAAGGCTGGCTGGGCGCCTTCAAAGCCAGCTGGCAGCAAGCCAACCCGATCGACCTCGATCTTTGCACCCGCTGCAATGCCTGCATCAAAGCCTGTCCGGAAAACGCGATCGATCTGATGTACCAGGTCAATCTGAATGCCTGCAAAGACCATCGAGACTGCGTATCCGCCTGCGGCGCCATCGGCGCCATCAATTTCGACCGCCGCGACACCGAGCGCGAAGCCGAATTCGACCTGATCTTCGACCTGCACGAAACCCCGCTGCTGCGCATGCACCAGCTTCCGCAAGGCTACTTCGCGCCCGGCGCCGACGAAACCAAAGCCGCCGAACAAGCGCTCCAGTTGACGGAATTAGTCGGCACCTTCAGCAAACCGCGCTTCTTCCAATATAAGGACAGCATCTGCGCCCACAGCCGCAGCAAGCAGCCGGGCTGCAATGCCTGCATCGACATCTGTTCGGCGGAAGCGATCAGCGCAAACGGCGACCATATCAAGGTCAACCCGAACCTGTGCTCTGGCTGCGGCGCCTGTACCACGGTGTGCCCGTCCGGCGCACTGAGTTATGTGTACCCGCGCGCCTCGGATCTCGGCGCGACCATCAAGACCGTGCTGGCGACTTACGCCAGGGCAGGCGGCAAGCGTCCCGCGCTGCTGCTGCATGGCGAAGGGCAGGGTGTGGAGCTGATATTGCAGCTTGGCCAGCTGGCGGGTGCGGGCGCCGCGCAAGGCCTGCCCGCGCGCGTGATCCCGCTGGCGCTGCATCACATCGCCTCGACGGGCATCGACGTCTGGCTGTCCGCCGTGGCCTATGGCGCATCCAACATCCTGGTGCTGGCTACGGGCGAGGAAGCCCCGCAATATTGCGAAGCGCTGGAACAGCAAATGGACATTGCGCAAACCATCCTGAGGGCGCTTGGCTACTCCGGCCTGCACCTGCAGCTGCTGCGCGCGAACAATGCGATGGAACTCGATACCGCTCTGCGCCGTGTCGAGGCAGGGCTCACGCCCGAACAGCCCGCGACCTTCAACCTGGCAGCACTCAAGCGCAACACGCTGGACTACGCGCTGACCCATCTGCTGGCGCAGGCGCCGCAACCGCAGCAGGAAATCGCGCTGCCGCACGGCGCGCCATTCGGCACGCTGGCCGTGAACAAGGATAGCTGCACGCTGTGCATGGCCTGCGTCGGCGCCTGTCCCGAATCGGCACTGGCGGACAATCCCAATCTGCCGCAGCTGCGCTTCACCGAAACCAATTGCGTGCAATGCGGCTTGTGCGAAAAAACCTGTCCGGAAAACGCCATCACGCTCACGCCACGCCTGCTGCTCACGCCGGAAGCAAAACAGCCACGCGTGATGAATGAGGCCCAGCCCTATCACTGCATCCGCTGCGACAAGCCGTTTGGCACGCTGCAAATGGTCGAGAACATGGTGGCCAAGCTGTCCGCGCACGGCGCCTTTGCCGGCAATCTGGATCGCCTGCGCATGTGTTCCGACTGCCGCGTGATCGACATGATGCAGCCGGCGAAAGAAGTGTCCATCCTGGAGGTCAAGCGTCAATGAATGAAATGAGCCTGCATTTCGAACGCAAGGATGAGGGGGAGGAAGCCGCGCGCGCCGAACTGTACGCGGTGCTGGCCATGCTGTTCTACGCCCCGCCGATGCAGGACCTGCTGGACGAAATCGGGCCGACGCCGGTGGAAGGCGACGGCATCCTGGTGGAAGCCTGGCGCGGCCTGCAGCAAGCCTGCCGCGACACCAGCGCAGACCAGGCGCGCGACGAATACGAAACACTGTTCATCGGCGTCGGCAAGCCGGAGCTCTTCCTGTACGGTTCCTACTACCTGTCCGGCTTCATGATGGAAAAGCCGCTGGCCAATCTGCGCGCCGACCTGGCGCAACTCGGCGTAGAACGGGTGGACGATATGCCTGAGAGCGAAGACCACTTCGCTGCCCTGTGCGACGTCATGCGCTTCCTGATCACCTCGGAGGAAGTGCTGCATGGCAGCATAGCAACGCAGAAGGAATTCTTTACGACCCATATCCAGCCCTGGGCAGACCGCATGTGCGACGCGATCCGCCATCATCCGCAGGCGCGCTTTTACCGCGCCGTGGCGGCGTTAGCCCAGGCATTCATCGCCGTGGAAGCGCAGGCGTTTGATATGAGTTGAGCAGTAAGCGCGTCACTTATAAAAGTGTGCTAATGTAAATTAGTTATCTTTAGAAGCAAGGCATCTTCCCTGACAAGGAGACCGTGATGTCCACGCAATCGAAGACTGGCCGCAGGACCTTTTTTGCCGGATTGGGCGCAGTCGCCGCCGCCGGCGTCGCGGCAAAACTGGCTTCCCGCCCCGCTGAAACGGAAGCCGCACCGGAACCCGCAGATCCGCCGGGTCCGGGCTACCGAGTGACCGAACATATCAAGAAGTATTACCGCACCACCAAAATATAAAGTGGGGAGGGAACATCATGCTCTTGACGCGTAAGGGGCCTGCGGGCCAGCGTTCGTCCGGACGATTTGCGGCCAGCCTGGGCGACAGCCTGTCGCGCGCGCTGCCGACCATGGACCGCCGCGCATTTCTGAAGCGCTCCGGCATTGGCGTCGGCGTCGGCCTGGCAGCCACGCAATTCCAGCTGGTGCGCAAGGCGCAGGCCAAGGATGAAGCTGCAGCCGCTTCCAAACCCGTGGTGCGGCGTACCGTATGCTCGCACTGTTCGGTGGGCTGCTCGGTCGATGCGATCGTGGAGAATGGAGTGTGGGTGCGCCAGGAGCCGGTATTCGATTCGCCCATCAATCTCGGCTCGCACTGCGCAAAAGGCGCGGCGCTGCGCGAGCACGGACATGGCGAGCATCGCCTGAAATACCCGATGAAGCTGGTGGATGGCAAATACCAGCGCATCAGCTGGGACCAGGCGCTGAAGGAAGTATCGGAAAAGCTGCTGGCCATGAAGAAGGCGAATGGCCCGGATTCGGTGTTCTTCGTCGGCTCGTCCAAGCACAATAACGAGCAGTCGGCGCTGCTGCGCAAATTCGTGTCCTTCTTCGGCACCAATAACTGCGATCACCAGGCGCGCATCTGCCACTCGACCACGGTGGCGGGTGTGGCGAATACCTGGGGCTACGGCGCCATGACCAACAGCTACAACGATATGCAGAACTCGAAAGCTGCCATGTATATCGGTTCGAATGCTGCGGAGGCGCACCCTGTGTCGATGCTGCACATGCTGCATTCGAAGGAAACCGGCTGCAAGATGATCGTGGTCGATCCGCGCTTCACGCGCACGGCGGCTAAGGCGGACCATTACATCCGCATCCGTTCCGGCTCGGACATTCCCTTCCTGTACGGGATGCTGTGGCATATCTTCAAGAACGGCTGGGAAGACAAGGAATACATCAAGGCCCGCGTATTCGGCATGGACAAGGTGCGCGAGGAAGTCGCCAAGTGGACGCCGGACAAAGTCGAGGAAGCCTGCGGCGTGCCCGAAGCCGAGGTGCTGTACGCGGCCGAGACCATGGCCAAGAACCGTCCCTCCACGGTCGTGTGGTGCATGGGCCAGACCCAGCACAGCATCGGCAACGCCATCGTGCGCGCATCCTGCATCCTGCAGCTGGCGCTGGGCAATGTGGGCGTGAGCGGCGGCGGCACCAATATCTTCCGCGGCCACGACAATGTGCAGGGTGCGACCGACGTGGGGCCGAATCCGGATTCGCTGCCGGCCTACTACGGCCTGGCCACCGGCGCCTGGAAGCACTGGTGCAATGTGTGGGGCGTCGATTACGAATGGGTGAAAGCCCAGTTTGCATCGCAGGCCATGATGGAGAAATCCGGCACCACGGTGTCGCGCTGGGTCGACGCGGTGCTGGAAAAGAATGAGCTGATCGATCAGGACAGCAATGTGAAGGCGATGGTGTTCTGGGGCCATGCGCCGAACTCGCAGACGCGCGGCCTGGAAATGAAGAAGGCTTTCGACAAGCTGGATCTGCTGGTCGTGATCGACCCTTACCCATCGGCGACTGCCGCCATGGCCGCCATGAAAGTGGAAGGCCAGGAAGTCAATCCGAACCGCGCCGTCTACCTGCTGCCGGCTGCAACCCAGTTCGAAACTTCCGGCTCGGTGACCGCATCCAACCGCTCGCTCCAGTGGCGTGAAAAAGTGATCGAACCGCTGTTCGAATCGCGCACCGACCACATGATCATGTATCAGCTGGCGGAAAAGCTGGGCTTCGGCAAGCAGCTGGTGGCCAAACTGAAACTGGTGCCGGGCAAGGGCGGCATGATGGAGCCGGAACCGGAATCCATGCTGGTCGAGATCAACCGCGGCAGCTGGACCATCGGCTACACGGGCCAGTCGCCGGAGCGCCTGAAGTCGCACATGCGCAATATGCATATGTTCGACGTGAAGACCCTGCGCTGCAAAGGCGGCAAGGACCCGATCACCGGCTACGACCTCACCGGCGACTATTTTGGCCTGCCGTGGCCCTGCTACGGCACGCCGGAACTCAAGCATCCCGGCTCGGCCAATCTGTACGACACTAGTAAGCACGTGATGGATGGCGGCGGTAATTTCCGCGCCAACTTCGGCGTGGAGAAGGATGGCGTCAACCTGCTGGCCGAAGATGGCTCGTTCTCGCTGGGTTCCGACATCACTACCGGCTATCCGGAATTCGACCACGTGCTGCTGAAAAAGCTGGGCTGGTGGGAAGATCTGACCGAGGCCGAGCAGAAAGCGGCCGAAGGCAAGAACTGGAAGACCGACCTGTCCGGCGGCATCCAGCGGGTGTGCCTGAAGGTGCACGGCGTTCATCCGTTCGGCAATGCCAAGGCGCGCGCGGTGGTGTGGAACTTCCCCGATCCGGTACCGCTGCACCGCGAGCCGATCTACGGCACGCGGCCGGACCTGGTCGAGAAGTACCCGACCCACGACGACAAGAAAGCCTTCTGGCGCATGCCCACGCTGTACAAGACCCTGCAGCAGAAGAATGTGCAGGAGGGACTGGCCAAGAAATTCCCGATCATTCTGACGTCGGGACGTCTGGTCGAATACGAAGGCGGCGGCGAGGAAACCCGTTCGAATCCCTGGCTGGCCGAGCTGCAGCAGGAGAACTTCGTGGAGATCAATCCGCAGGCGGCGTCCGAGCGCGGCATTCGCAACGGCGATTACGTGATCGTGTCCACGCCGACCGGCGCGCGCATCAAGGTGCGGGCGCTGGTCACGCAGCGCGTGGGACCGGATACGGCCTTCATCCCGTTCCACTTCTCCGGCTGGTGGCAGGGCAAAGACATGCTGGAGTGGTATCCGGAGGGCGCGGCGCCGATCGTGCGCGGCGAGGCGGTCAACACCGCCACCACCTACGGTTACGACTCGGTGACCATGATGCAGGAAACTAAAACCACAATCTGCAATATCGAACGCTTCACGGCGTGAGGGGACAGCCATGGCACGAATGAAATTCATCTGCGATACCGAACGCTGTATCGAGTGTAATGCCTGCGCTACCGCGTGCAAGAACGAGCACGAAGTCCCGTGGGGCGTGAACCGCCGCCGTGTCGTGACCATCAACGACGGCATTGTCGGCCAGGAGAAATCCGTCTCCGTGGCCTGCATGCACTGCTCGGATGCGCCCTGCATGGCGGTCTGTCCGGTGGACTGCTTCTACCGCACCGACGAGGGTGTGGTCCTGCACAACAAGGACGCCTGCATCGGCTGTGGCTACTGCTCCTACGCCTGCCCGTTCGGCGCCCCGCAGTTCCCGTCCAACGGCACCTTCGGCCTCCGCGGCAAGATGGACAAATGCACCTTCTGCGCCGGCGGTCCGGAAGAAAACGGTTCGCAGGCCGAGTTCGAAAAATATGGCCGCAACCGCCTGTCCGAAGGCAAGCTGCCAGCCTGCGCGGAGATGTGCTCCACCAAGGCGCTGCTGGGCGGTGATGGCGATGTGGTGGCGGATATCTTCCGCACCCGCGTGATCACGCGCGGCAAGGGCAGCGAAGTCTGGGGCTGGGGCACGGCCTATGGCAAAAAGCCGGAAGGAGCGAAATCATGAAAGCTTTCGTGATCCTGGCCGCGCTGGCGCTGAGCGCCTGCGGCGATGTGGACCAGTCCATGACCGGCACCAAGGTAAGCCGCGGCGACGAACCTGCCTACAAAGGTGCGCATGACCAGTACATGGCCAAGGGCTGGGAACCCGGCAAGCAGGACGCCTGGGACAAGCAGATCCGCGAACGCGGCCAGCTGCAGAACGAGTACCCGCGGACCAACCGCTAAGGGGAGGGCGCATCATGCAACGATGGCTTGCAATCCTCGCGCTGGCTGGTGCCTCGCTCGCGATGCCGCATGCACATGCCGACGCGCCGCCGCGCACCGCCGCGCAGCCTGCGGCATCGGCGGCAGCCGGTACGCCGGCCATGCCGGCAACCGTCAGCACCACGGCGCCGGCCAGCGCCAAGGCCACCGAGGCCGCTGATCCGTCCAGGCGCAAGGCCGAGAACGCGACTGGCCCCGGCGCCGAGACGCCCGGCCCGACCGCTCCCGGCGTGGCGCTGAAAGGTCCGGTGCCGGATGCGCGTGCGCCTGGCGCGCCGTATGTGGAATCGGTGGACATCCTGAAACAGAATCAGGCCGAACGCACGCAAACCCAGCCTGGCAATAACGCGCCGACCTGGCGTCTGGTGAAATCCGGCGTGGAGAATTACGCCAGTCTGCCTTACCGCGAGGCGGGCATTCTGATTCAGGCCAAGGCCCAGTATCCCGGCCAGAGTGTGCCAACCACGGCAGGCGAGGCATGGCGCCGCTTCCGCAACGGCCCGATGATGGTCGTCGGCGGCTGGCTGCTGCTCGTGACCATCGCCGCGCTGGCTGGATTCTATTTCACAGTGGGGGAGCTCAAGCTGAAGCGTCCGCGTACCGGCCGCCTGATCGAGCGCTTCACTTCCGTTGAACGCATCACGCACTGGACCACGGCAATCTGCTTCGTGATCCTGATGGTGTCGGGGCTGACCATGCTGTTCGGGAAGTTCGTGCTGATGCCGATTATGGGGCATACCCTGTTCGGCTACCTGACCTATCTGCTGAAGACCCTGCACAACTTCGTCGGCCCGCTGTTCACGGTGGCGCTGATTCTGACCTTCATCATCTTCGTCAAGGACAACTTCCCGATTGCGGCGGACTTCAAGTGGATATTCACGCTGGGCGGCGCCTTGAGCCACGGCCATGCGAGTTCCGGCCGCTTCAATGCGGGCGAGAAGCTGTGGTTCTGGGGCGGTGTCACCGTGCTTGGCCTGACGGTGGCGGCATCCGGCTTCGTGCTGGACCGCATCGTGCCCAATCTGGATTACACGCGCTCTCTGATGCAGGATGCGAACCTGATCCACCTGTGCGCGGCCGTGCTGATGTCCGCCTTCGCGCTGGGCCACATTTACATGGGAACGATCGGCATGGAAGGTGCCTACCGCGCCATGCGCGACGGCTATGTGGACGATGAATGGGCGATCGAGCACCACGACATCTGGTACGACCAGATCCAGAAAGGCGAAGTGCCGCGTGTGCGCACGCAGGAAGGCGCAGCGACGGTAGGCACGGCACCCAAGACCGTTTGAGGAGACAGCGATGAACAAAGCACTGAGCGCCGCGCTGGCGCTGGCAGGATTGGTTGCACTGGCTCCGTTCGCGCAGGCCAAGCTGCCCGCGCCAAGTCCGGAAGCGAAAGCCAAGGCCGATGAAACCAAGGCCAAGACTGCATGGAGCGACAAGGTCGCGGCCTACAAGCTTTGCCTGGTGCAGGACAAGGTTGCCGCCGACTACTTCAAGCACAAGGGCGCAGGCAAGAAGGCGTCCATGCCGACGCCGCCTTGCGCCGACCCGGGGCCGTACGTCGCCCAGGTCGCTGAGGTAGGCGTGGCCGACTCGAAGCCGGTTCCCGAAGCCGGTTCCAAACAGCCACCGCCGCAAAAGAAATGAGCTACCGTCCGCAAATGACGCAGGCCAGCGCCGCGTTGACCCGCGAGGTCGAGGTGCTGGATGAAAAAGGGCGCAGCTCGCTGATCTCCATTCCCGCCGAACGGCCGTTGACGGTCTACGTCGACAAGCGCGAACTGGTCACCTTGATGACGCTGGGCGGCGCGCCCGAATTGCTGACGCTGGGCTACCTGCGCAACCAGCGCCTGGTGAGCAGTCTGGAAGACATCGTCTCCATCACGGTGGACTGGGAAGTGGATGCGGTGGCCGTTAAAACGCGCCATGGCATCGCCGACGTTGAAGCCCGTACCTCCAGGAAGGTGGTGACCACCGGCTGCGGCCAGGGCTCGGTATTCGGCGGCCTGATGGACGAAATCGAAAAAATCCACCTGCCGCAGGACGCGCGTCTGCACCAGGGCACGCTGTACCGCATTGTCGATACCATTCGCACCCAGCAGTCGATCTACAAACAGGCCGGCTCGGTGCACGGCTGCGCGCTGTTCAACTCAGCGGGTGATTTGCTGTGGTTCGTGGAAGATGTGGGCCGCCACAATGCGGTCGACGCGATTGCGGGCATGATGTGGCTGGAAGGGATGGAAGGCGGCGACAAGGTGTTCTACACCACGGGCCGCCTGACCTCTGAGATGGTGATCAAAGGCGCGCAGATGGGCATTCCTTTCCTGCTGTCCCGCTCGGGGACGACGCAGATGGGGCATATGGTCGCCGAACAAGTCGGGATGACCCTATTGGCCCGCTGCACGGGCAAGCACTTCCTCTTGTTAACCGGCAAAGAGCGCCTCATTTTCCAGCCGGAGTTATTGGAACTGCGGGCGGACGTGCTGCGCTACGCCTGAAAAAACCCGCCGCAGCGGGTTTCCACGGGGGAGTGGTTGCGGGTTAACCCAGCTTGTCGTTGGATTTGCGGCGTGCGGTGAAGCCCAGCAGGCCAACGCCTACCAGCAGCATCGCATAAGTTGCCGGCTCCGGGACAGGTGCAGCCAGGTTCAGGTTACCGGCATAGGAACCGCCCATATTTGCGATAGCGGTGCTGCCAGTGACGGTGAAGCCATAGTTACCGGTCATCAGTGCGTCCAGAGGATAGAACTCAATACCGGATGAGGTAGAGAAGTTCGTGCCCAGGTTGGAATGGCTGCTGTCAGCATTCACCTGGAAGAACTGGATGTCGGTAATGCCGTAGTTTGCCAAACGAGCGGAGTCGATCCAGGTTTTGCCCACCACCGCAGTACCGCTGGCATAACTGGCGTTGGTGTCGACACTGAACAGATAGGTGTCGACGAAATCGCCAGGCGAAGCATGCAGAGAGCCGAAGACGGCATTGCCTGCAGCATCGAAGGTCAACGTGGTATCTGCGCTGGCAGCAGTGCTGGCGAGCAGCCCGGCAGTGCACAGGAGAGTTCCGGCTACCTTGCTAAATAACGCTTTCTTCATGTTAATACCCCTTGAAAATCGTGTTGTTGTGATACGTAGTAGCGGTTTGTTACATGTCAACAGTCGAGATATTGCAAATTTTTACTTTCTATGGCCTGTAGAAAATATCAATTTTTCCCTTCTGCTAACGCTGCAAATATATCCCACGGTATCAAAAGAATAATTCATTAATGAAGTGTGTATGTTCGCCTGCGGACATATAGAAGAGTCGCGTAAGGGGGACGCCTAAAGCCGGGAAAAGGTCAAGGGGAATATTTTTGCGTGCATGAGCCCGTATAATCCGCAGATGGATATTCACTCCGATGAGCTCAGGACCTTTGTTACCGTGATCGACAGCGGCTCGCTGAGCGCCGCTGCCGTGCACCTTGGACAGACGAGTTCCGGCGTGAGCAGGGCGCTTGGGCGCCTGGAAGAAAAACTGCAAACCTCGCTGCTGACGCGCACCACGCGGCGCATGGAACTCACCGAAGAGGGCCAGCTGTTCCTGGCGAAAGCGCGCGCCATCCTTGAGGCAATGGAAGAGGCGGAGGAAACCATCCGCATGCGCCGCCAGCGCCCGGCCGGGCGCCTTGTGGTGGATGCGGCGTCGCCTTTCATGCTGCACTGTGTGGTGCCGCATGTGGCCGAGTTCCGCAAACTGTTCCCCGAGATCCGGCTGGAACTCACCAGCAACGATCAGATTGCCGACCTGATCGAACACCGCACCGATATTGCCATCCGCATCGGCAGCTTGAGCGATTCCACCCTGCATGCACGGCCGCTCAGTTCCAGTCCCCTGCATGTGCTGGCCAGCCCCGCCTATCTGGCGCAGAACGGCGTGCCGCAAACGCCGGAAGACCTGGCGCAGCATGCCTTGCTTGGGTTCGCGCAATACGAATTGGGCAATCAATGGCCGCTGCGGCATGACGGCGGCAATACCTGGCCGGTGGCGCCGGTGCTTTCCGCTTCCAGCGGTGAAACCCTGCGCCAGTTGGCGATTGCAGGGCAGGGCATTGTGTGCCTGGCGGACTTTATGACACGCGACGATATCGCCGCGGGGCGGCTGGTGAGCGTGCTGGAGCCTTTCAATACCGGCTTCCGCCAGCAGATCCACGCCGTCTATTACCGCAATACGCAGCTGGCCCAGCGCATCAGCTGCTTCCTCGACTTCCTGCAGCAGAAGCTGTAACAGAAGATGTCCGGCGTAGGCAAGCGCCTACGCAAAGGCGGGATGAACTGAGGGGGCCAATGTTCGACGGCGCACAGTGGCGTCAACGCTCCAAAACTAAGATAGAACCGTGATCGATGCGCGTGCAATTCGAATCAAAACGAAGCACGAACGCTCATCCGAGGCAAGCCGGTCGCCTGAAGTACCGGCACCACAGAATTCAGGCTCAAGACCAACAAAATATTGGAGGCCATCATGACTCAGGCTAATCATCCATCCAAGTACGTTGTGCGCGAATACCTCGAGCGGCGCTCACAAGAAGTCAAACCTCCTCCCACGCCGGAGGAAATCCGTCGCCAGCTAGGATGGGGACTGATGATGTTTGACCAGAAGATGGAAACCGGCAGGTCCTAGCGTCCGTACCCCCCGCATTACCTGTCTCCCGAGAGCCCGCTGCGCCAACAGCGGGCTTTTTTTCGCCGTTCGCTGAAAAGCGCGTCATTCACCGATCCCCCTCCGCCATTCACCGAAAAGCCGTTTCGCCGTCCCTTGAGCGCCGGTACATTAGCGCCATGACATCAACGGGGAGGCAGCAATGAGCAAAGAATCACAACAAATGCGCCGTCAGCTGATCTGGGGCATCCTGATCGTTTGCGTTGGCGTGGTGTTCCTGATGGACCGCACCGACGTCGTCCACGTGGGCCAGTTCTGGCGCTACTGGCCGGCCGTGGTCCTCGCTTTCGGCATCAACAATATGATTCCACCTACTACGGGAAAACTTTTTATGGACGGCGTATGGGAAGTGCTGTTCGCAGTGTGGTTCTTCTGCGCATTCGAGCACATGTACGGACTGACCTTCGGCAATAGCTGGCCAATCCTCGTCATCATGGCGGGCATCAGTTTGGTCTTGCAGCCGATTGTGATTAAATACTTCGACAACAAGAAGGAGATGTAAATGAGGACCCAACGTCAACGCAGCACCGCTGCACAGATGCTGATTGGCTTTGCCGTGATTTGCATGGGCTTTGTCTTCCTGCTCGATAACCTGGGCTGGATCGACATCGAATACAACCTGCAATTCTGGCCCGTGATCCTGATCGTAGCCGGTCTGCTCAAAATTTCTCAGGCGCGCTCCGAGCGCGGCTCGGTGGTAGGCGGCATCCTGCTGCTGATTGGTACGGTGTTCATGCTGCAGGGCTTCGGCTGGTTCTATATCAGCTGGCGCGTGCTGGCGCCGATGCTGATCATCGCGGCGGGCTTGATGGTGGTGTTCAAATCGACCCGCAAGCCGGCCGTCAATCCGGAAGGACTGGCCGACATCGAAGGCTCGGAGCCGCTGCTGAATGCGACCGCGATTCTGGGCGGTTTCAAGCGCCGCGTGATCAGCAAGGACTTCCGCGGCGGCGAAATCACCGCCATGTTCGGCGGCTGCGACCTGGACCTGCGCGAATCCGACATCGTGAGCGAGGCTGTGATTACGACCTTCGCCCTGTGTGGCGGCATCACCATCAAGGTGCCGATCGACTGGACCGTGGAAATGGAAGGCACGCCCCTGATGGGCGGCTTCGACGAAAAGACCGTGGTGCCGAAAGAGCACACCAAACGACTGATCATCCGCGGCTACGCCATCATGGGCGGCGTGGAAATCCGTAACTGATGCAGGGCGCGCTGACAAGCCGCGGCGCCGCGCTCTACCTGCTGGTCTGGCTGTTGCTGGGGGCAGGGCTGGGCGGTGTCGTCACCGTCATGACGCCCGGTCCCTGGGGCTACGCCATGCTGTTCATGATGCCGGCCACGCTGCTGTTTGCAGTGGGGGCCGGCTTCTCGACTTACTACCTGTGCCGCGCCAACCCACTCGGTGAACGCACGCCGGCTGCGATTTTGCTGGCGCTGTCCACGGCAGCGGTCGTAGCGGGCTTCCTGTGGGTGGGCATTCTGCAGGCATGGAATGCGCTGCTGGGGGCATTCGGCTGGGGCGTGACGCTGCGTCCGGCGCTGGTGGCCTTGCTGTTCATGCTGGGCGTGCTGCTGTATGGCTTGCTGGCGGCGGCGAACTACCTGGTGGTGGAATTCACGCGGGCCCGCAACGCCGAGCGCCGCGAGCTGGAACTGAAGCTGATGGCGCGCGATGCGGAGCTGCGCATGCTGCGCACCCAGATCGATCCGCACTTCCTGTTTAACAGCCTGAATTCGATCAGCGCCCTGACTTCGATGGACCCGAAGGGCGCGCGCGAAATGACCCTGCGCTTGTCGGATTTCTTCCGTCAGAGCCTGGGCATGGATGCGCACAAAAAGGTCACGCTGGAGCAGGAAATGGCGCTGAACCGGCATTTTCTCGCCATCGAAAAAGTGCGCTTCGGCGAGCGGCTGGTGCATGAGGAGGCGATCGAGAAAAGCGCGCTGGCCTGCCTGGTACCGCCAATGATCGTGCAGCCGCTGGTGGAAAACGCCGTCAAGCATGGCATCGGCCAGCTGCCGGAAGGTGGGCTGGTGCTGGTCGCGGCCTGGCGCGCGGGATCGGTGCTGAAGATCACCGTGACCAATGCCATGGACGAAAGCGCGCCGGAGCGGCGCGGTAATGGTATCGGCCTGAAAAATGTCCGCGAGCGCCTGAGCTGCGCTTACGGCCACGAGGCCAGCGTTCACTGGAAAAAAGAAGAGGGCAAGTTCATCGTGGAGATAGCGATGCCTGCCGAGACAAAAGAGGATTGAATGCGGATCATCATTGTTGACGACGAAATGCTGGCGCGTGGCGTCATGCGCGAATATCTGTCGGCCCATGCGGACGTGGAGATCGTGGCCGAATGCGCCAACGGTTTCGAGGCTGTGAAAGCCATCACCGAACTGGAGCCGGAGCTGGTGTTCCTCGATATCCAGATGCCCAAGCTGGATGGCTTCGAAGTGGCCGAACTGGTGAGCGGCAAGACGCGCTTCATTTTCGCCACGGCGTTCGACCAGTACGCACTGAAGGCCTTCGAGGTGCACGCGCTGGACTACTTGCTGAAGCCTTTCAGCCAGGAGCGGCTGGACCAGGCGCTGGCGCATGCGCGCGCGAACCTCGGCGCGGCGGCGGGCGGCCAGCACGCGGCGGTGGTTGCCGCGGCGCGCGATGTCGCGGCCTCGCGCGCGCGTCCGGCCGAGCGGGTGCTGATCCGCGATGGCGCCCGCGTGCACGTGATCCCCAGCGAGAAAATCGATTACGTCGAAGCGCAGGATGACTATGTGCAGATCCACTCCGAAGGCAAGGCATATCTGAAGAACCAGCGCATGGCGGAGCTGGAGGAGCAGCTGGACCCGGATAAATTCATCCGCATCCACCGCTCCTATCTGGTCAACATCGAATGCGTGGCCCGCATCGAGCAGGCCAGCAAGGACAGCCACCAGGCCGTGCTGCAGGACGGCACGCGCCTGGCAATCAGCCGCAGCGGCTACCAGCGCGTCCGCACCGTCATGCAGTAGCTTGCACCGGCCGCGCGTCGTCCAGACAGCCGAAGGATTGCAGCGTGGCGGCGACAGCGGTATCCAGCGGCGTGCGCGGTTCGGCGCCGCCCAGTGCCGCGCGCAAGGTTGCGTTGTCCTGATGGACTTCGCGTTGCCACAGATAGCGCATTTCCTGCAGCTCGCGCAATACCGTCACGAACGGCGACATCAGCTTGAACAGCCACCACGGCGTGCTGCGCAGCGCAGGCGCCTTGCCGGTGCGGGCATGGACGACGCGGGCGATGGACGACGCGATCTGCGTGCCGTCGGCGTCCCACTGGCCTTCCATGTGGTAGCGGGCGAAGATGGGCAGGGCGTCGGAGCGCTCAATCAGGCGGAACATGGTTTCGGCAACGTCCGGCAGATAGGCCCAGTGGTGGCCTACGCCCGGTTCGGCCGGATTGTGGATGGCGCGCACGGGCTGATGAGGCTTGACCAGGCCTTGCGTCATCCAGCTGTTGGCGGCGCCGGGGCCGAAGAAGTCGCCGGCACGCACGATCAGACTGGGCACGCCCTCGGCGGCAGCGCGTTCCAGGCGGCGCTCCAGCTCGACGCGAATCGCGCCTTTGCGGGTGTGCGGTTGCTGGGGCGCGTCTTCCGCGATCGGACCTTTCAACTCCGGCGAGAAGTTGTAGAGGGTGCCGGGCAGCAGGATACGTGCGCCGCTGGCGCGTGCCGCAGCGATGGTGTTGTCGATCATCGGCAGCACCAGGCCGGCCCAGTTCTTGTAGCCGGGCGGGTTCACGGCATGGACGATCAGCGCCACGCCTTTGGCTGCGGCGACTACGTCTTCACGCCGCATGGCGTCGCCTTGCAGCCACTCCAGTCCATTCGGCTGCTGCGCCGCCGCGTTGCGGTGCAGTGCTTTCACTTTCCAGCCGCCTGCCAGCAGACGCTGGGCCAATGCGCCGCCTACACCGCCGGTTGCGCCGAGAATCAATGCAGTCTTGTTCATGGGTGAATCCTCCTTGAACTGCATTGTGCGCCGACGGCAAGTTAAAGAAAATTGGTTAAAATAGCATGGTCGCTATACATAAATGAATAGGCCATGACGGAACCGAACTGGGACTGGTATCGCAGCTTCCTCGGCGTGCTGGATGAGGGCTCGCTGTCCGCTGCTGCGCGCACGCTGGGGCTGACGCAGCCGACCGTGGGGCGCCATATCGAATCGCTGGAGCAGGCGCTGGGACTGGCCTTGTTCACGCGCGCGCACGACGGCTACACGCCAACCGACGCCGCTCAGCATTTGCGGCCGTATGCGGCCTCGCTGGCGTCCAGCGCGGCGGCCCTGCGGCGCATGGCGAGCAGCCATGGCCGCGAGGGCGAGGTACGCGGCACGGTGCGCATTACGGCCAGCGAGATGGTGGGCGCGGAAGTGCTGCCGCCGATTATTGCGGACATGCGCGCGCTGCATCCGGCGCTGTCGGTCGAGCTGGTGCTGTCCAACCGCGCCGGTAATCTGCTGCAGCGCGAGGCGGATATCGCCGTGCGCATGTTCCGCCCGACGCAGGAAGCGCTGGTGGCGCGCAATCTTGGCACGATCGAGTTAGGGTTTTTCGCACGCAGCGATTATCTGGAACGGCACGGCATGCCCGTCTCGGCACGCGATCTGCACAAGCACACCTTGATCGGCTACGAAAGCGAGAACGATTACATCCGCAAGATGCGCAAGCAGTATCCGGTGCTGGAAGGCCTGCACTTCAGTTTCAAGTCGGACAGCGATCCGGCGCTGATTTCCGCGATACGCGCGGGCGTGGGCATCGGTATCTGCCAGGCGCCGCTGGCGGCGCGCAGTGGCCTGGTGCGCGTGCTGCCGCGGGCCTTGTCGATTCCCATGGAAACCTGGCTGGTCATGCACGAGGACTTGCGCGACAACCCGCGCTGCGCTGCGGCCTTTGCGGCGCTGGGCGAAGGCTTGGCTGCCTACGTGGCGCCGCCGACTTTCCACCAGGCCGGGAAGAGGGCCTGAATTTCGGGCTTGAGGAAGCGGTCGTCGATCAGGTGCACGGTGCCGCGGTCGGTGGTGGTGCGGATCACGCGGCCGGCGGCCTGCACGACTTTTTGCAGGCCGGGGTAGAGGTAGGTGTAGCCGTATCCCGCGCCGAAGATGGACTCCATGCGCTCGCGGATTTGCTCGTTGATCGGATTGACTTGCGGCAGGCCGAGGGTGGCGACGAAGGCGCCGATCAGGCGCGAACCGGGCAGGTCGATGCCTTCGCCGAAAGCGCCGCCCAGCACTGCAAAGCCGATGCCTGCGCTGTCGTCGCCGAAGCGATCGAGGAAGGCGGCGCGTTCGGATTCGCCCATGCGGCGCGACTGGCGGAAGGCCGGCACCTGCGGGAATTGTTGCGCGAACAGGTCGGCCACTTTTTCCATGTAATCGAAACTGCTGAAGAAGGCCAGGTAGTTGCCGGGCTGCTGCCCGTATTGTTCGCCCATCAGCGCGGCGATCGGCGCCAGCGAGCGCTCGCGGTGCTGGTAGCGCGTGGAGATGTGGCCGGCCACGTTCACTGCCAGCTGCTCGGCGGCGAAGGGGGATTCGACGTCGATCCATGCAGTGTCTTGCGGCATGCCGAGCGTGTCGGCGTAGTAGTTCCAGGGGCTGAGCGTGGCCGAGAACAGGGCCGTTGCATGCGCGGCGTCGAAGCGCGGCTTCAGGAAGGGCGCGGGCAGGATGTTACGGATGCACAGCGTGGAGTTGGTCTTGGTGCCGCTGCCGGATCTGGTGATGTCGAACAGGGAGTGCTCGCCGAAGGTTTCTGCGAGACGCGCGAACAGCAGGCCGTTGAAGTAGAAGTTCAGAACGTCGGCGTCGAACCAGGACGGATTCTCGGCCATGTAGTCGCCGATTTCCGTGGTTGCGGTCTGCAGGGCGTTCATGAATTTGTCCGGCAGGGCGGAGTAGCTGGCGTATTCTTTTTCCTGCTCCTTTTCCAGCGCGGACCATTGACGGTGCACGCGGTCGAGCGCCTTGCGCAGCGCTTCGGGCGCGGACTTGCGCAGGATGCGCAGGCCGGTGTGGTCCATGTCGGCCGAGTACATCTGGCGCGCACGGTTGACCATATTGTGCGCTTCGTCGGCCAGCACGGCCACCTTCCAGTCGTTCATTTGCGCGAGGCTGTACAGCATCGCGCTCAGGTCGAAGTAGTAGTTGTAATCGCCAATGATCACATCGGCCCAGCGTACGAGTTCGGATTGCAGATAGTAGGGGCAGACATTGTGCGCCAGCGCGACCTCGCGCACCGTCGCGCGATCCAGCGCGCGACCCGGCGCCGTGGAACCAAATGCGGCGCCGTCGGCGGCCGGCACTCGCAGCGCATCAGGCGACGCCAGCGCGCCAGCATCCGACGCGGCCGGATCGGCGCGCACAGTATCCGCAGTGTCCAGCGCGGAGCCGGCAACGAGGGCGGCTGCGACGGTGCGGTGTGAAGCGGCTCGGGGCGGCGCGGCGCGGGTGAGGGCGGCGCTGCGGGCGGCGGGGAGGCGGTCGTAGAAGCCGGCGGCGAGGGGGCAGGATTCGCCGTGGCAGGCTTTGTCGGGGTGCTCGCAGGCGGTCGCCTTGGCGGCGAGTTCCAGCGCGCGCAGAGGCAGCAGCGGCGCGCTGCGCTGGATGGTTTCGACGGCGCCGAGCGCCATCGCGCGTCCGCTGGTTTTGGCGGCGAGGAAGTAGATCTTGTCCAGCCCATGTTCGGCGGACGCCTTCAGCAGCGGGAACAGCGAGCCGATACTCTTGCCGATTCCTGTAGGCGCCTGTGCCAGCAGCGAGCAGCCACGGGCGCTGGCCTTGAACATGGCTTCGGCCAGTTGCCGCTGGCCCGGCCGGAAGTCGGCATGCGGGAAACGCAAGCCGCGCAAAGCCGCGTCGCGCGCCTGGCGATGCGCGAGTTCCTGCTCGGCCCAGGCGACGAAGGCGCTGCATTGCTGCTCGAAGAAGGCCTGCAGCGACGTGGCTTCGGCGTCTTCGGTCAGCAGCGTTTCTTTTTGCGAGGCGATGTCGAAGTAGACCAGGGCAAGTCGCACGGACGGCAGGCCGCGCGAGGCGCAGAGCAGATGGCCGTAGACCTTGAGCTGCGCCCAGTGCAGATGGCGATGGTTGGCGGGCTGGCGCGACAAATCGCCGCGATGGGTTTTGATTTCTTCCAGCTGATTCTGGCGGGGGCAGTAGCCATCCGCCCGTCCTCGCACGTGAAGCGGACCAAAGTCGCCGGACAGCGAAATCTCGCGTTCGTAGTCGTCGGCGCGGCGAGAGGTGACCGCGGCGTGACCTGCGATACCCTCCTGCGCCGTCGGCGTTGGCGTAAAGCGTAAATCGAGATCGCCCTGCTTGGCCGTGAACTCGCACAGCGCGCGGACCGCAACGGTATAGCTCATGCCGCCCACTGCAAATAGCAAACGGACACCGGCATCTGATGCTCGGCGCAGTAATCGATCCAGCGCAGCTGATTATCCTGCAAGCGGTCGCCGGGACCCTTCACTTCAATCATGTTGTAGCGCCGCTCCGCGGGCCAGAACTGGATCAGGTCAGGGAAGCCGCTGCGATTGGCCTTTACATCCTGCAGGATGCGCTCGAACCAGTGGCGCAGATGCAGCGCCGGAATGCAGTCCAGCGCATGCGCGACCAGCTCGTCATCCAGCGCATCCCAATACACGAACGGCGACTGGATGCCGTACTTGGCCTCGCGGTTGGCGAGAATCGTGTCGCGGTAGCGGCCATCTTCCAGCTGCGCGAAGCAGGCGGCAAACAAGGCGGAGCGGCGCAGATGGAAGTCGGCGCTATGCAGATCGGCCGGCGCGTGATGGAAGGGATGGAAGAAGGCGCCGGGAATGGCGGCAAAGATCGCGTCCCAGCACAGCAGGCCAAACAGCGAATTGGCCAGGGCGTTTTCCACGTAATAGCAGGGCACATCATCGCGCCACAGGTGATCGCGCACCACGCCCTCGACCCACCATTCCTCGCTTGGCATCGGCAGGCTCAGATCGAGACGCTCGACCGGCGTCGCCTTGCGCGCCGGCTCGCGCATGTGACCCAGCTTGCGGCGCAGGCGCGGCGCCATGCGCAGCAGGGACTGGCGCTCCGCTTCGCTCTCCGGCGCAGCTTGTGCGCGTTGCAGCCATTCGTAGGCGAGGCCGAAGCGCTCATCCTTCTCCAGCACGCGGATGGCGCGGGCACGCGCGCCGGGATAGGCGCACTGTTCGTACACGCTGAAGGCGCCCGGCCAGTCGGCGAGCTTTTCCAGCTGCTGGCCGATCTGGAATTGCAGCTTCTGGCGGCGGCTGTGCAGCCATTCATTGTCCGGCGATGGCGGCGGCATATCGGCCAGCACGGCCAGTGGATCTTCACCCTCCGCAAACCGTTCGCGGCAGGCGTGCAGGGCCAGGTATTCGTCGATATCGCGGCGCGAGCGGAAGCCGCGCGCCGATGGCGAAAACTCCACCTTTTCGTAGCGGTAGATGCCGAGATCGGACAGCACGAATTCCGACCAGTCCTGGTGGTAATTGCCGAAGAAGATCAGGCGCAGGCGGTCGCACAGGGGTTTGGACAGAATGCGCCAGGCGCGGTCCGGCGCCGCCTCGCCGCACCAGGCGGAAAAGCGATGCCCGGCATCGTGCTGTTCGCGCAGGGCTTCCAGCTGATCCGCCTTGCGGGCCGCCCGTTCACCGCCCGTCAGGCCAAAGATGCCAATGATTTCGGGCTTTTGCAGCAGCTCGAACAGCTCGTCCAGCGAAACCACGGGATCATCCTCGATCCAGCCTTCGGCGCTCAGCGGCGCAGCGGCGGTTATGGTGCAGCCGATTTCCGGATAACTCAGCTTCGAGGCGCGAAACAGCTCGCCCTTGCGCATGACCATGCGCACGAACAGGGCGCGCGAAGGCTGGGGCAGGGTGGGAAAGCGGCTGAGGAAGGCGTTCTCTTCTTCATTGAGCAGATCGCTGTAGCGGTCGCCGATCCACTGCAAGACCTGGTGAAAGTTGTCCAGGTAATAAAACGGGTTGTCGAGAACTCTGAGCATCGGGGCGGAAGCGGGAAAAACTGTATTTATATACAGTGTACCGCGACCGCCCCGCTATTGCACTAGTTAAGCACTATTTTTTGACCAGGTGCTCCGCCTGTTCGGAAACCTTGGCGATTTGCTGTTCGAAGGCGCTTACCGCTTGTCGGGTAGCGTTCGTAACCTGCTCGTAGCCGCTGAAGGCGTTTTCGATGGCCGCTTTGACGATCTGGACGGCGTTTTCCGAGCCTGGTTTCACGTTTTTGGTGACGTCTTCGATCAGGGCGCTCAGGTTGTTTTTGGCTTCCGCCAGGTGGGCGTCGGCAGCTTTGGTGAATTCGTTGTGGATCTCGGTAATGATTTCCGTCAGCTGGCGGTTATAGGCGTTGGTGGCGGCCATGCCGGGCTGCAGGCGGGCCGACATTACGGCGATTGCCGCTTTCGGATCGGTGGCCTGGGCCATCTGCTGGCTGGTGGCCATGCTTTGTTCGACACCGGTTTTGGCGGTTGTCATATTCAGGTCCACCACCTGCTCCAGGCCATGCACGGCCTTTTCGGTCAGAGTATTGAAGGTTTCGAGCTGAAACTGGAACAGCGCTTTGGTGGCGGCGGCGAACTGCTCGGGATTTTGAAACATACTTTCTCCTCTCTGGTTGGATACTTCGTTTGCTTCTTGCTTTTACTTCATTATTTCCCACGCCATGGCTTTGTGCAACGGGGATCGCGATATGGACCCTGGCCTTTTTCCCATCCGGGGCCCAGGGGGTATTGCGAACAGCTGCGGTGGCCATCGATTTTGCTGATCCACCAATACCATGGCGCTGGCTCCGCAAGCACGGGCGCGGCCAGCATGGCGAGGAGTAGGGCGAGACGTTTCATAGCGGTGCATTCATGGGAAGCCGCATTGTAAACCGGCTGCCTTGGCCGGGCTTGCTCTCGACGTCGATCTGGCCGCCCAGCACGCCCGTCACGATGTTGTGCACGATATGCAGGCCGAGGCCGGAGCTGCCCGCACCAAGCCGGGTGGTGAAGAAAGGATCGAACACCCGCCGCAGATTTTCGGGCGGGATGCCAACCCCGTTGTCGGACACCGTCAGCAGCACCTGATCCGGTTCGCCGACGCGGGCGGCGATCGTGATCACGCCATCGCTGTGCGTGGGAAAGGCGTGCAGCAGGCAGTTAGCGAACAGATTGGTGATGGCCTGCCCCAATTGGCCGGGGTAGCTGCGCATGCGCAAATCCGGCGGGATATCCTGCACCAGCTGCGGGCGCGGCTGCTTGACGGCGGCGTACAGCGGCAGCATCAGCTGGGCGACAAATTCATCCAGCACGAATTCGCGGCGCTGCGCATCCGGCACGTCGACCGCGATTTCCTTGAAGCTGCTGATCAGGTTTGCCGCGCGGCTCAGATTGCGCAGCAGGACGGCGTCCGCTTCGCCCGCCTGTTTCACGTATTCGACCAGCTCGGAGCGGCGCAGGCCCTGTTCCAGGCGCGCCACCATTTCCGCCGTGTGATCGCTCATGGTGCTGACCACCATCATGCTGTTGCCGATGGGCGTATTCAATTCATGCGCGACACCCGCGACCAGCGTACCCAGCGCGGCCAGCTTGTCGCGCTGGACCAGGGCTTGCTGGGCCTGGGTCAGTTCGGCGGTGCGTTCGCGCACCAGTTCTTCCAGCTTGGCGCGGTGGCGATGCAATTCCGCTTCCGCGCGCGTGCGCTCGATCGCGATGCCGGCAAGATGGCTGGCGACGCCAATCAGGCGCTGGTCCGCGGCCGTCGGATGGCGCACGGCGCGGTAGTACATGGCGAAGGAGCCGAGTACGGTGTTTTCGTCCATCAGGATCGGCATGGACCAGCAGGCTTTCAGGCCAAACGGCGCCACCAGTGCGCGATAGGGTTCCCACAGCGGATCGCTTTCAATGTCGGACACGATCACCGCCTCGCGCCGGAACATGGCGGTGCCGCAGGAACCGACCATGGGACCGATCTCGCGCCCTTCCAGCAGAACCAGATAATCGCGCGGCAGATTGGGCGCGCTGCCGCAGCGCATACGGGTGCCTGATTCGTCGAGCAGCATCACCGAGCAGATCACGCCTTCGGTTTGCGCCTCGATCAGCTGCACCAGCGCGTCCAGCGTGGCTTGCAGGGGCGCGCCGCGGGCGACCATTTCCAGCAGGCGGTTCTGGCCTTCGCGCAGCGCCTCGGCCAGCAGCTGTCCGGTGACGTCGACCAGGCGCATATGCAGCAGGCGGCGGCCGTCCTTGTCGATCAGGATCATGCGGACTTCGCAATCGATCTGGTGCCCGCTCGAATGCAGCAGGGAGAGCTGGTAGACGCGGATTTCGCCCGCCGCCACGCGCTCGACCAGCTCCATCAGCACGGCGGCCGAGGTCCGGCTATCGGGCTGCAGCGGCGGGCAAAGCGACAGCAGCGGGAGCGCAATCAACTCTTCGGCGCTACGGCCGAACAGGCGCTCGGCGTTCAGGTTGACGTCGATTGGATGGCCGCTGTCGGCATCCAGCAGAATGATGGCGTCCGGCGAGCCGGCCATCATCATGTGGTAGTTCACTTCGAGGGTGCCCAGCAGGGGCGGACCGGAGTGGGAGCCCGTCAGCAACAGAATTTTTTCGACCACGGCGCTGGACGAGAAGGGCATGCGGATATAGCCATCGGCGCCGGCCAGTGCCGCGCGCTGCTGTTCTTCGTCGCAGGGGCGAGCGGACATCAGCAGCACCGGCAAACGGCGCCCGTTGTGATGGGACGACAGGCGCTGGCACAGCTCGAAGCTGGCGCTGCCGGCGATGGCCACGTCCAGCAGCGCGAGCGCGATGTGGCCGGCCTCGACCGCTTCCAGTGCGCTGTCGCCCTTGTTGACGACTTGCACACGAAAAGCGTGGCGCGCGAGCGCAAGCTCCAACCCGGCCAGATCGAAGTCCGTGCCTGTCACAATCAGGATGGTTTGCGTGGGGTCCAAGTATGCCGCGCCTTTCCGTTGGCCTGCCTGTCCCCAAGTGTATTACAAGACGGCGTCCTCAGATGAATTCGCGGCGGCACGCTCGGCGCGGGCGGCGGCAATGCGTGGGAAATTATCCTCAATCCAGTCCACCAGCACTTCCAGCCGCCCGGCGATTTCGGTGCCCATTGGCGTGAGCGTGTATTCGACATGGGGCGGGATCACGGGCAGCGACACCCGGTCGACAAAACCGTCCGCCACAAGGGCATCCAGCGTCTGGGCCAGCATTTTCTCGCTGACGCCGCCGATTTCACGCCGCAACTGGCTGAAACGGTGCATGCCGCCCAGCAGAACGACAAGGATCAGCACGCCCCAGCGGCTGGTGACGTGGGACAGCACGATCCGCGAGGGACAATCGGCCGCCAGCACTTCGCCCCGGCGGGCCGCGTTATTGACGGCCAGAGCCGCGCGCAGGGATTTGGATGTTTTCATGGCACTTACCAAAAGGTACGTACTTACAATTCGTTAGTATCGGTCCTATTATACGCCCATCGATTAACTGACTTTGAAAGGAAACATCATGATCGTGATTACGGGCGCATCGGGCCAACTGGGCCAACTGGTAATTGAAGGACTGCTGGAGAAAGTGCCGGCCGGGCAGATCGTGGCGGCGGTGCGCGATCCGGCCAAGGCGTCAGCCCTCGCTGCGCGCGGCGTGGTGGTGCGCCGTGCCGACTATAACGATCCAGCGTCGCTGGATGCGGCCTTCGACGGCGCGCAGAAAGTGCTGCTGATTTCGTCCAGCGAGATTGGCCAGCGCGACGCCCAGCATCGCAATGTGGTCGATGCGGCCAAACGCGCGCAGGTGAAGCTGCTGGCCTACACCAGCGTGCTGCGTGCGGACACTTCGCGCCTCGGCCTGGCGGCGGAACACGTGGCCACCGAGCAGGCGATCCGCGCCAGCGGCCTGCCATTCTCCTTACTGCGCAACGGCTGGTACTACGAGAACTTCAGCTCGCGCATCCAGGCCGGTGCTGCGCATGGCACAGTGGTGGGCAGTTCGGGCAATGGCCGTATCGCGGCAGCGGCACGCGCCGACTATGCGGCGGCAGCAGTGGCGGTGCTGACGGCGGCGGCGCCGGAGCCGGTGTACGAGCTTGGCGGCAGTGCGCCGTTCACGCTGGCCGAGCTGGCTGCCGAAGTGGCGCGCCAGTCCGGCCGCGAGGTCGCGTATCAGGATCTGCCGCAGGCGGAGTTCAAGAAAGTGCTGCTTGGCCTGGGTGTGCCGGAAGTGTATGCCGAGCTGATTTCGGATTCCGACGCTGCCGCGGCGGGCGGTGCGCTGGATGACAACACGCGCACCCTGGAGCGCCTGATTGGCCGCGCGCCGCGCACCCTGGCGGATGCGGTAAAAGCAGCGCTGTAATGCAAAACGCCGCAAGCTCGTGAAAGCTTGCGGCGTTTTAGCGGAATTCTGTGGTGCCCACGGAGGGACTCGAACCCCCACACCTCGCGGCACATGGACCTGAACCATGCGCGTCTACCAATTCCGCCACGTGGGCACTGGTACTGCAGTGACTTTGAAAACAGCGTTTGGTGCCCACGGAGGGACTCGAACCCCCACACCTCGCGGCACATGGACCTGAACCATGCGCGTCTACCAATTCCGCCACGTGGGCGCTGTTTTCTTTGTCTCCGTTGCGGTGTTCAGCAACAGAAGGCACGCATCTTAAAGGTCGAAGCGGTTTCGGTCAAGTGCAATTTGTGCTTTTGTGAAATTATTTACCACGCCTTGTCAGAAAAACTCGTCCAGCATCAGGTGGAAGCGCAATTTGCGCTGATCCGGCTGGTGGATGCCATAGCTTTCGAACATCTGCCTTTGCAGGTCCGGCCCGAATTCGCCCAGGCAGTTGTGCAGGATGGCCAGGTCCTGATAGCGGTCGGCGATGCCGGCGCGGCCAACATCGATGCAGCCGGCCACTTCGCCATCCTGCACAAATAGGTTATCCAGCGAGAAGTCGCCGTGGGTGACGACGGGGTCGGCGGCCATAGGCAGCAGGTCGGTCATTTCTTGCCAGACCTGGGCTGCGGTTTGGCCGGCGCGCTCGTCGTCGAAATCGTCTTCATCAACCAGCCCGGCGACCATGCGCGCGTGGGCACGGGCGAGGCGGAATTCGTGGCTGCTGGTGAATGGGCAATCGGTGACGGGGATGCCATGCAGGCGTTGCAGGAATCGGCTGATGGCGTCGACGATGACGGGGCCACGTTCCGGTGCTGCGGCGAGCAGTTCGTAGGCGGTCCGGCCGGGCAGGGCGTCCATCAGCAGCCAGGCTTCGCTGGCGTCGCAGCTGAATTGGCGGATGGCGGGAACGGGGATGTGGGACGCGAGCCAGCGCAGGCGGGTGGTTTCGGCAAGCAGGTCGCCGGCGACAGTTCCCCGGCCATGCTTCAGATAAAGGTCCGGCTGGCCGCGAAGATGGTAGACGGCGCCGCCGGATTCGCCGATGGTGTTGCGCGACCAGGTATAGCCTTCGATGTGTGCCGCAATAGTGGCGGGTACCGGCACGGCGGCGCAGGGATGTTCACGGTTCAAGCGAGGACTCCGGGCAGATCGCGATGGTTGTCGATCTTATCATCACGCGAGCACTGCTTCTGGTGCAGGATCAGGAGCACCAGACCGCCGGCCGGGCGGCCCATGAAGCGGCGTCAGGCACGCCGGTGCTAGAAAAGAAAAACGCCGCAAACTCGTGAAAGCTTGCGGCGTTTTTCGCGGAATTCCTGGTGCCCACGGAGGGACTCGAACCCCCACACCTCGCGGCACATGGACCTGAACCATGCGCGTCTACCAATTCCGCCACGTGGGCATTACTGTGTGTTGCAACAGCGGGGCGCATTGTGACCGACGGCGAGGCTGGCGTCAATAGCAACTGGCGCATCAAATTCATAAGCGCTCGCTTCGTGCACTTCCCATTCGCCGTCGCCCATCAGTCGCAGCACGTGGGTGTGGTGGCGCAGCACGGCGGCGCGATGTGCGACGCTGATCAGCGTGGCGCCGCTGTCGCGCAGGCGCGCGTAGAGCGAGGCCTCGTTGCCGCTGTCGAGCGCGCTGGTGGCTTCGTCGAGGATGACGATGTTTGGCTTGTGCACCAGCACGCGTCCGAACGCCAGGCGCTGCTGCTCGCCGACCGACAGCAGCTTTTCCCAGTCATTGACCGCATCCAGGCCGCCCACGCGCTCGACCAGTCTCGGCAGATGAACCTGTTCCAGTATTTCCAGCAACTGCTCGTCGCTCAGGTCTGACTCGACGCTGGGGTAGATGAGCTGGCTGCGTAGCGTGCCCGATTGCAGATACGGTTGCTGCGGCAGGAAGAAGAAGTCCTCGATGGGCGGTTGATGAATCACGCCGCTGCCCGTATTCCACAAGCCCGCTATCGCACGCAACAGCGAGCTTTTGCCGCAGCCGCTGTCGCCGGTAATGAGCAGGGCATCGCCTGGCTTCAGGATCAGGCTCAGTTCCTTGATGAGCACGCGTTCGGATTGCGGGGGATGCAGCGTCAAAGCTTCCAGCGAGAGATGCTCGCCTGGGCGCGTCTGAATGCGCGGATGCTGCTTGTCGTCGGTCTTGCTTGCCGGGCTCGGCACCACGAGGTTGGACAATGCCTGCAAGCGCCCAATGCCTGCCACGAAGCGGCTCAGGCTTTCGAAGTTTTCGACAATGACGCCCACGGCCGCGAGCACCGCGGTAAACGCACCGGTTGCCTGTACTGCCCGTCCCACTTCCAGCTCGCCGGACAGAACGCCTCCGGCCAGAATAACGCCCGGCAGCACCAGCGTGAGCTGGCTGAAGGAGCGCTGGAATAAGTTCAGCGCACGCTGCTTCTTGATCAGTCTCGCAAAATTATGAAAGACCTTGTCGAACTTGCTGTCGATGTGCGCGCGCTCCTGCGCTTCGCCGCGATAGAAGGCAATGGATTCCGCATTCTCGCGCAAGCGCATCAGACTGAAGCGGAAGTCCGCCTCGCGCCGCAACTGCCAGAAGTTCAGCTGAATCAGCGGCGTGCCGAAAATATAGATGGCAACGACCGTGCCCAGCAGCGCGTACACGGTCAGCACTGCCACCAGCATGTGCGAGATCGACCACAGCACGGCACTGAAGGCCACCAGCTGCATGATTGAGCCTAAAAAAATCAGCAGGAAGTTGATGGACCTGCCGGTGAAGGTGTTGATGTCTTCGCTGATACGCTGGTCGGGATTGTCAATTTCGCCGTCCGCACCCAGCTCATAATATTTGCGCCCCTTAAGGTAGCCATCAAGAAAACGGCTGGTGAGCCAGCGCCGCCAGTGGTTGGCGAAGAGGTCGCGCATGTAGTAATAGAAGGCGTAGACGGGCACGGCAACCGCCAGAATAAACAGGCAGGCCCGCACTGAATTCCAGAATCTGCCGCTGTTTCTGGCCGCCAGCGCAGAGGTCATCTCTCCGGTCTGATTGTTCAGCATGACGGCCAGCTTGGTGTCGATCAGCATCAGGACGATCAGTAGCAGGAGCAGGCTCCAGGCCTTCGCCTTTTCGTCCTCCAGCCAGTAAGGCTTCGCGACATTGACGAACTGCTTCCATGCGGCGAGCGACAGCAAGGGAACCCGGCGGCGTTTTTTCGGCTTTGCCGCAGTCTCATCGGCTGGTGCTTCGTTGGTGGCTGAAGTGCGCGTGCTCATCGTCAGTAAATTGCAAAATGGCTATATGCTGAGCATACGACTCGCCGCAAACCTGTTCGGTGCGGAAACGGACATAGCGTGCGCGCCATGAGGCTACGTCCCGAGCTCTTCCAGGTGACATTGTGTGCACCTTGTCCGATTGCTGATCTGTAGACTAGGAGAATCAATAATTCATTGCGGCCAAATGAAACCGCTTCGCTTTCATCCCCTCGCTGCGTTCACGGCGGCAATCTTCGTGGCAGCTACAGTCGCAAATTTTTTGACTTTGGACTGGCGCCGCGCTCCAATCTCCTACGCCATTGGCTCGGCGCTGTTGGCCAGCCCATTCGCGGTTCTTTTCGTTGCGCATGCCACTATCGCGAGAACTCGCCGGCGCCACGTCTATCTTGCCGCGGGAACTGCGCTATTCATATTCCCCTGGTATGTCATTTCGTTTGCAGTGCGATGGCTACAGGCAGGCTGGCCCGGTCTGATAGTGGCCTGTTCGGTCTTGATGGCTTTGGCCCTCGGATTTTCTCTGCTAGCTCGACTCATCGATGACAATTAAAGGTTCGGAACATGATGAGGTGGCGGCGCCAGCGGAATGAGGGTGGCAAAGTTTTTTCTTGTGCTTGTCGATTTCCTGCGGCATGGTTCGTCGTCGGGATGGAAGTACACAATTCGATCCACTTTTTAGAGAGGCGACATCATGAACAAGCTGGTCATCTTTAACCTGCCGGTCAGGGATCTGGGCAAGTCCAAGGCTTTCTTTTCCGCACTCGGCTTCAGCTTCAACGGGCAATTCAGCAATGAGAACGCGGCGATGATGGTTGTCGTCGAAGACGCGATCAACGTCATGTTGACGACCGAAAGCTTCTTCAAGTCGCTCATCAACAAGCCGGTGGTCCGGGCGACCGAAGCGAATGAGGTGGTGATCTGCCTGAATTGCGAGAGCAGGGAAGAGGTGGACAGTCTGATCGCCAAGGCCACAGCCGCCGGCGCCCGCATTCCGCATCCGCCCGAAGATCACGGCTTCATGTATGACCAGGGCTTTGAGGACATCGACGGCCACCTGTGGAACCTGGTCTGGATGGCGCCGCAAGCCTGAGCGGGCTGGAAATGAAAAAAGCCGCAAGACTCGAAAGAGCTTGCGGCTTTTTTACGGAATTTTTGGTGCCCACGGAGGGACTCGAACCCCCACACCTCGCGGCACATGGACCTGAACCATGCGCGTCTACCAATTCCGCCACGTGGGCATTGCAACTTCTGCTATTATAACGCCCTGGAGAGTTTTGCGCCAGATGAACTTTCGTTCCACACTGCACATCAACCCTTTACTGCGCCCCCGCATTGCTGCGAGAGAGCGTGATTATAGAGGAATATTTTCAGATGTCAAAGGCCAGCGAGCATATTTCACTCGTTAGGAATTCAGGCCGACCTCCGGTACACTACGAGCAATAATAAAACGACCGAATCTCTTTTGAACCAGTCTACACACACCATTCCGAGCCGAGAGGATATCCTCGGCATCTTCCGCAGCGCGAAAGCGCCGCTCGACCTGCGCGCATTGGCGCTGCAGCTCAAGGTGAAACCCGATTCCCATGCGGTGCTGACGCGCCGCCTGAACGCCATGGAGCGCGACGGACAGATCATGTCCGACGTGAATGGCTTCTATGTATTGGCCGATCATTCCGAATTTGTCGCCGGGCGCGTGAGCAGCCACCGCGATGGCTATGGCTTCGTGATCCCCGACGAGCCGGGCGAGGACATCTTCCTCAACGAGCGCGAGATGCAGAAAGTCCTGCACAGCGACAAGGTGCTGGCCCGCGTCACCGGCTACGACCGCCGCGGCCGTCCGGAAGGCACGATCGTGGAAGTGGTCGAGCGCGGCACCACCCACATCATCGGCCGCCTGCTGAAAGATAACGGCGTCTGGATCGTGGCGCCGGAAGACAAGCGCATCAGCCAGGACATTCTGGTGGAAGGCGGCGTCGGCAAGGCCAAGAGTGGCCAGATCGTCAGCGTTGAACTGACCGAGCAGCCGGCGCGCTTCAAGCAGCCGGTTGGCAAGATCGTGGAAGTGCTGGGCGATATGGACGACCCGGGCATGGAAATCGAAATCGCCGTGCGCAAGTTCGGCGTGCCGCATGTGTTCTCGGACGCCGCGCTGAAGCAGGCCGCCAAGCTGCCGGATTCGGTACGCGAATCCGACTGGGGCGAGCGTGTCGATCTGCGCGACGTGCCGCTGGTGACCATCGACGGCGAAGACGCGCGCGACTTCGACGATGCCGTGTATTGCGAGCCGGTGAAGATCGGCCGCAGCAAGGGCTACCGCCTGATCGTGGCAATTGCCGACGTCTCGAATTACGTCAAGCCGAACGATGCGCTGGATACCGATGCGCTGGAGCGCAGCACCTCGGTCTATTTCCCGCGCCGCGTGATTCCAATGCTGCCGGAGAAGCTGTCCAACGGCCTGTGCTCGCTGAATCCGCGTGTGGACCGTCTGACCCTGGTGTGCGATGCCGTGATTACGGCGCAAGGCGACATCAAGGCTTACCAGTTCTATCCGGCCGTGATCCACTCCGCCGCGCGCTTCACCTATACCGAAGTGGCGGCCATCCTGGGCAACACCAAGGGACCGGAAGCCGCGCGCCGTACCGAGCTGGTGCCGCACCTGCAGAATCTGTACGACGTCTATCACGCGCTGCTCAAGGCCCGCCTGGAGCGCGGCGCGATCGACTTCGAGACGACTGAAACCTACATCGTCTGCAACCCGTCCGGCAAGATCGAGAAGATCATCCCGCGCACCCGTAACGATGCGCACAAGCTGATCGAGGAATGCATGCTGGCGGCGAACGTGTGCGCGGCGGATCTGCTGCTGCGCCACAAACACCCCGGCACTTACCGCATTCACGCCAGCCCGACCAAGGAAAAGCTCACCCAGGTGCGCGACTTCCTGAAGCAGGTTGGCCTGTCCCTGGGCGGTGGCGATACGCCAGTGGCACGCGATTACGCGGAGCTGATGAAGAAGGTCAAGGAGCGTCCCGACGCGAACCTGCTGCAAACCATGCTGCTGCGCTCCATGCAGCAGGCGGTCTACAGCCCGGACAATATCGGCCACTTCGGCCTGGCGTATGAGGCGTATGCCCACTTCACCAGCCCGATCCGCCGCTATCCGGACTTGCTGACGCACCGCGCCATCAAGGCGATTTTGCAGGGCAAGAAGTACGAGCCGAAGATCGCCGACAAGAGCGTGCTGAATACCACGATCTCGAACGCGCAGCGCCGCCAGCAGCTGAAGGACAAGCAGGAAGGCCGGGAGCCGAAGAAGGCCTCCGGCGACCTGACCGTGTGGGATGCGCTGGGGGTGCATTGCTCGGCCAACGAACGCCGTGCCGACGAAGCGTCGCGCGACGTGGAAGCCTGGCTGAAGTGCTACTTCATGCAGGACAAGCTGGGCGAAGAGTTCAGCGGCATCATCACCGGCGTGACCACCTTTGGCGTGTTCGTGCAGCTGGACCAGCTGTTCGTGGAAGGCCTGGTGCACATCACCGACCTGGGCGCGGACTACTTCCAGTACGACGAAGCACGCCATGAACTGCGCGGCGAACGCACCGGCAAGCGCTATCAGCTGACCGGCCGCGTGAACGTGCAAGTGGTGCGCGTGGACCTGGAATCGCGCAAGATCGACCTGCGCCTGGCCGACAGCGAAGTGATGTCGATGCCATCGCCGAAAAAATCCGGCCGCGGCAAAGGCGGTGGCCTGGTAGGCTCCTTCGGCGATTTCGATACCTTCGAGGACGAAGAGGGCATGGTGCCGCGTGGCCGCAAGCCTAAGGCCAAACCGGCGCCAAGCATCAGCCCGCGTGGCGCGGCGCCGACCAAGGCGCCGGCCGCACGCGCCAAAGGCCGTACGCAGGCCGCACCGGCGGCGCCAGCGTCCAAGCGCAGCAAGCCCAAGACCAACCCGAAGGCTGCACCACGCGTGACCAAGTCCGCGAAGAGCAAGAAGAAACGATAACCACCCCGGCGGCGCCGGCGCGGCGCCGATATTGGGGCCGCGCTGCGGCGTAGGGCGGATCATCGATCCGCCATTGCGTCCCATCCCGCGCCGCTAACGCACCCGAGAGCACCATGAGCAAGAACAAAATGATTTTCGGCTTCCACGCCGTCACCTCGCGCCTGCGCCACGAAGCGTCCAGCGTTGAAGAGATTTTCGTGGACGCCACGCGCGACGACCGCCGCATGAAAGACCTGATCGCCAACGCGAAAGCGGCTGGCGTGCGCGTGATGCCGGTTGAATCGGCCCGCCTGGACAAGATCGTCGGCACCCGCCGCCACCAGGGCGTGATCGCCTTCGCGTCCCAGCTGGCGCTGGCGCGCAACCTGGACGAGCTGCTGGACGCCATCGACGGCCCGCCGCTGCTGCTGGTCCTGGACGGCATCACCGATCCGCACAACCTGGGCGCCTGCCTGCGCGTGGCCGATGGCGCCGGCGCGCACGCGGTGATCGCACCGAAGGACCGCTCGGTGGGCCTGAACGCGACCGCCGCCAAGGTGGCTTCCGGTGCGGCGGAGACGGTGCCGTACATTACCGTGACCAATCTGGCGCGCACCCTGCGCGAGCTGAAGGAACGCGATATCTGGCTGATCGGCACGTCCGATGATGGCGAGAAGGGCCTGTACGAAGGCGACTACCGCGGCCCGACCGCGATCGTGATGGGCTCGGAAGGCGAGGGCATGCGCCGCCTGACGCGCGAGACCTGCGATGTGCTGGTGTCGATTCCGATGTTCGGTTCCGTTGAGTCGCTGAACGTGTCGGTGGCCTCGGGCGTCTGCCTGTACGAAGCGCGCCGCCAGCGCATCGCGTCTGAAACCTGACCCAAAACCGGGTGGCAGGCACGATGTGCCTGCCACCTGCCTTTGCCTCGGGTTTGGCCATCTGCAAGGGCGTTGCGGATGCGTTATGATGGATTTCTGAACAATCACGCACGCCCCCTATGTTTTCCCACCTCCGCGACGACATCAACAGCATCATCGAGCGCGACCCTGCCGCGCGCAATGGCTGGGAGGTGCTGACCTGTTATCCGGGCCTGCACGCGATCGTGGTGCACCGCTGGGCGCACTGGTGCTGGCATCATCACATGAAATGGCTGGGCCGTTTCCTGTCCTATCTGGCGCGGATTGTCACGGGCATTGAAATCCACCCCGGAGCGAAAATCGGCCGCCGCGTCTTCATCGACCATGGCTTCGGCGTGGTGATCGGCGAAACGGCCGAGGTAGGCGACGACTGCACTATTTACCAGGGCGTGACGCTGGGCGGCACCACGCTGCACACGGGCACCAAGCGCCATCCGACGCTGGCGCGCGGCGTGATCGTGGGTGCGGGCGCCAAAGTGCTGGGCGGCTTTACGGTGGGCGAATATGCCAAGGTTGGTTCCAACGCCGTGCTGCTGAAGCCTGTGCCGCCGGGCGGTACGGCGGTTGGCAATCCCGCGCACATCGTGCAAAAGGACCAGCAGCGCATTAGCCCGACCGAACGCCTGTTTGCCGCGTATGGCGTGACGCCGAACGGCGACGATCCGCTGTCGAAGGCGCTGCATGGCCTGATCAATCACGCTGTCACACAAGAGCAGCAAATCGAGCGTATCGTGGCCACCATGAAGGCGGCCGGGCTGCATTGCGAAAGCATCGAGGCGTGCGATAAATTCGATCCCGCACAGCTGAATAAACTCGTGGATTAAGGAGACTGCTTTGGACGATATTCTGGACCCCTTTGAAATCCGCGTACTGGCCGTACTGGCCGAGAAAGAAGGCCTCACGCCGGATAACTATCCGCTGTCCCTGAACGCGCTGACCAATGGCTGCAATCAGCTGTCGAGCCGCGATCCGGTGATGCAGCTGTCGGAAGACACGGTAGCCGATGTGCTGGCGCGACTGACCGAGAAGAAGCTGGTCAATTCCGTCAACCAGTCCGGCTCGCGCGTGACCAAGTACGAGCACCGCATGCGCATCAAGTGGTCGCTGGAGCAGGACAAGGTAGCCATCATGGCGATCCTGATGCTGCGCGGCTTGCAGACCGCGGGCGAGATCCGCACCCGCAGCGGCAGGCTGTATGAATTCAAGTCGGTGGCCGAGGTGGAAACCGGCCTGCAGTTTTTGATGGATAAATATCCGCCGCTGGTGGCCTCGGTGCAGGCGCCTGGCACGCGCGAACCGCGCTACGGCCAGCTGCTGGGCGGCGAGGAATCGCTGGCGCGCGATGCGACGGCTGGTGCATACGGCGGCTCGGCGCACGCGCCAGCCGGCGCAGGTGGCGGCACTGCGGGCGGCGGGCGCAGTGGCGGCGCCGACAGCGAACGCGTCGCAGCCCTGGAGCGCGAAGTGCATGCGCTGCGTGCCGAGATGTCCGCGCTGACGGCGGCTTTCATCGCCTTCAAACGCTCGTTTGAGTAATTAGTATGTTCCAATCCCTATAGTAGCTATTGTTGCGCAAGCGCATCACTAGTGATTGTGGCCTCCCGGGCGACGTTGATATGCTGAGTCCATAACAATATCGACGACTCTGGGAGGGGAACATGGAATTGCTTCGCCGCTTGTCCATCCGGCACAAGCTTCTGCTCAGCATGGGCCTGTGCCTGCTGCTGTTCATCGCTATCTCATCGACTCTTAGTATCATGCAGACCAGCCGGGCGGCGCGCGAACGCGTCGGCCAGCATGAGCTGCCGGCCCAGGTGGCGGCCATCCGCAACGACATCCTGCACCAGATCGCGACGCCACTGGCGGTATCTCAAACGGTCGCCAACAATACCTTCCTGTATGCCTGGGAAGATGCGGGGCTGGGCGACGAAGGTGTCGACAACTGGGTGGCGCTGGCACGCAACCTGAAGGCGAAGAACAATGCGGCGACCGTGTTCTGGGTGTCGAAGGCGACCGGCAAGTATTACACCGACAAGGGCTATGACCGCACCTTGAAAGAAGGCGAGGCGCGCGACGCCTGGTTCTACGGCTTCCTGAACAGTAATGCGCCGTACGAGATGGTGATCGACAAGGATGTCAGTGCCGATTCCTATATGTTGTTCATTAACTCGCGCGCGCAAACGCCGGGCGGCAAGCTTGCGGTCGCCGGCCTGGGCCTGGCGGTCAACACGCTGGCGCAGACGGTGCGCAACTACAAGCTGGGACAATCCGGCTATGTGTACCTGGTGCGCGCCGACGGCACCATCCTGATTCACCGCGATCCCAAACTGGTGGACGGCAAGCACCAGCTGAAAGATATGCCGGGCATGTCGGCCGATCTGGCCAGGCGCCTGCTGGGCGGCGCGGCTTACACGGCGGACCACTACAAGGCTGACGGCGGCGAGCAATTGGTGGCGTCGTCCTTCATCCCGGAGGTGAATGCCTATCTGATCGCGCAAGTGCCGGAAGCCGAAGTGCTGTCCGGGATCGTGCGCGGCGCGGCCATGACTTCGCTGATTGCGGCCGTGATTGGCGGCGGTGTGGGCATGCTGGCCATCTTCGTGATCAGCCGCGCGATTGCAGCGCCGGTGGCGCAGGCGGCGCAACTGCTGGAAGATATTGCCAGCGGCGGCGGCGATCTGACGCGCCGCATGCCGGTCGAATCGCAGGACGAAATCGGCGCGCTGGCGGCAGCATTCAACCGCTTCGTCGAATCGCTGAACAACACCATCCTGCGCGTGCGCGAAAGCAGCCGCGCCATTGCCGACGCCACGGGCGACATCGCCAGCGGCAATATGGATCTCTCGGCGCGCACCGAGGCGCAGGCCTCCAATCTGGAACAAACGGCAGCGGCAATGGAAGAGCTGACGTCCACCGTGCATAACAACGCGGCGCACGCGGAAGAAGCGAACAAGCTGGTGGCCAGCACCTCCGATTCCGCCAAACGCGGTGGCGAGGTGGTGGGACAGGTGGTGGAGAAGATGGCGTCCATCACCGCCAGCTCGAACAAGATTGCCGACATCATCGGCGTGATTGACGGCATCGCCTTCCAGACCAATATCCTGGCTCTGAATGCAGCGGTGGAGGCAGCGCGCGCCGGCGAGCAGGGACGCGGTTTTGCGGTGGTGGCCAGCGAGGTGCGCAACCTGGCGCAGCGCAGTGCGGCAGCGGCCAAGGAAATCAAGGAGCTGATCACGGCCTCGGTGCAGCACGTGGCGGATGGCGGCAAGCTGGCCGATTCGGCGGGCGTCGCCATGCACGATATCGTGCGTTCGGTGCACGAAGTAACAGGACTGATGGCGCAGATTGCGGGCGCCAGCCAGGAGCAAAGCCTGGGCATCGATCAGGTGAACGAGGCCGTGGGCCAGATGGACGACACCACCCAGCGCAACGCCGCGCTGGTGGAGCAGGCGGCAGCAGCGGCGCAGTCGCTGAGCGAGCAGGCGGCCCAGCTGGAGCAGGTGGTTGGCCTGTTCAAACTGGATGCCACCCCGAGACTACGTTAAACGAGAGAACACATGAATCGATTCTTCAAGGCGGCTGGTGTGGTGGCCCTGGCACTGGGCGCGGCCCAGCCGGCGGCGGCGTTTGACTGGAGCGATACCTCCGTGGGCTACCGCTATGGCACAAAGTTCGCCGAGCCGTACAACCCGAACGACATCCACAAACATATCGTTTTCCTGACGCACGCCGACGGCTATCAGTATGGCGGCAATTACATGAACCTGGACGTGCTGAAGTCCGATGACCGCGACGACAACGCGACCGAGGCCTATCTGCTGTACCGCCACACGCTGGACATCGGCAAGGTCACCGACCACGAATTCAAGGGCTTCGGCCTGCGCGGCCTGGGGCTGACGGCAGGCTTCGACATCAACCACAAGAACGACAAGAGCTACGCTTCGCGCAAGCGCATGCTGGTGGCGGGACCGACCCTGATGGTGGATGTGCCGGGCTTCCTGAACGTGAGCTTGCTGGCGATCTGGGAGAGCAATGCGCCGATCGGCGTCGCCAGCCGCTATCACTATGACACGCATGCGATGCTGAATGCTTCCTGGGGTATTCCGCTGGGCGGCAGCGGCTGGTCGTTCGAAGGCTATGTGAACTACATCGGCAGCAAGGGCCGCGATGAATTCGGTGGTCCCACCGGCGCTGAAACGAATCTGGACATGCAGATTATGTACGATTGCAGTTCGGCGGTGGGCCTGAAGGCGGGCAAGCTGAAGGCGGGCTTCGAGTACCAATACTGGCGCAACAAGTTTGGTAATCCTTCGAACGTGACGGGCAGCCTGGCGCAGACCCCGATGGTCCGCGCCGAGTACCATTTCTGATTTAGCTTGCTTCGCTCCAGCGGCGGACCCACACCGCCGCAATGATCATCGCCACGCCGGCAATCACACCGCTCCACAAGGTGCCGGAACCCAGCGATGTCCAGGCTTGCTGGAAGAATTCCATCGCGACGCGGATCGGCTGGTCGTGCGGGCTGGTCTGCTCCATGGCTTCGCGGGCATGGTCGCTGAAGATGATCCACTGGCCCGGCACCACGCTCAGCAGCAGGCGCATCACCACGTTGTCCCAGAACCATTTGGCGAACAGCGGCAGATGGAACACGCGCTCGATCCAGATCAGCAGGCCGCCGGCCAGCATCGGGCCGGCCACGGCCCACAGGAAGGTCTTGCTGCGCGCCCAGCTCGATACCAGCAGCAGCCAGCCAACCGAGGGCAGCGCCCACAGCATATAGATCGGCACCAGCGACAGCATGCGCAAGGGCGTGAGCCAGAACTGGCCGGAGCTGAACAGGGCGCCGAACAGATTGGCGCCGTGCGACGCCAGCACCAGGCCCGCCATCAGCATGATCAGCAGCGAGGCGGCAAAGGCGACGCCGAGCACAATCAGCGGCACCACCAGCAGCGCGATCACGGCTTTCGACAGCACGGTTTGCGCATCCGACACCGGCAGCGATTTCCAGAACAGGATACTGCGGTCGCGGCGCTCGTCATGCAGTGCGCCCAGGCAGTAGAAGAACACCAGGAAGCCGAGCATGGCGTAGACCGGAATCGCCACCATCGGGAAGGCAGCCGCCGCCACCTGGGCAATCTGCGCCCGTTCTTCGGGGGCGATATCGACCGTGGTCATGCTGTTGAAGGCGTGGCCATTGACCTCGAAGCCGACGTTGTGCCCGGCCATCAGCATCACGGCGCTGATCAGCACCAGCGCCACACCTACCGCCAGCGGCGCCCACACCAGCATGCCCTTGTGCTCCCAGTATTCGCGCTGGAGCAGCCATTTCATCGTTTTCATTCGTAGGTTCCTTTCATGCTGGCCACGAAGAGATCCGCCACGCTGGGCGTCCGCATCTCGCCGAAGCGCTCCAGCTGGTGGCGCGAGACTCCGTCAAACAGCATCACAGCCTTGCCGAACACGGTGCGCTGCGACAGCGGCTGCAGCGCGCTGGCGGCAGTGAGGAATTCCGGCTGCACCATGACTTCGGTGTAGCGGTCTCCGATTTCGTCCATCGAAGCCGCGAGCGTGATCTTGCCTTCGCGGATGAACATCAGGTCGGACAGGATGTGCTCCACTTCCTCGATCTGGTGGGTGGTGATGACGATGGTCTTGTTCTCGTCGAAGTAGTCTTCCAGCAGGTTCTGGTAGAACTGCTTGCGGTACAGGATATCCAGGCCCAGCGTCGGTTCGTCCAGGATCAGCAGCTTGGCGTCGATGGCCATCACCAGCGCCAGGTGCAGCTGCACGATCATGCCCTTGGACATGGCCTTGACCTTGGTGTCCGGCTTCAATTTGGTCGCGGCCAGATATTTCTCGGCCTTGGCGCGGTTGAAGCGCGGATGCACGCCTTCCACGAAATTGATGGCGTCCTTGACTTTCAGCCAGCGCGGCAGGATTGCCACGTCGGCGATGAAGCAGACATCCTTCATCAGCTCATCGCGGTGCTGGCGCGGGTCCATGCCCAGCACAGTCAGCTCGCCCTCGAATTGCGTGAGGCCGAGGATGGCTTTCAGCGTGGTGGTCTTGCCGGAACCGTTGGGGCCAATCAGGCCGACGATGCGGCCGGGCTGCACTTCAAAGCTGGCGGCATCCAGCGCAGCCGTCTTGCCGTAACGCTTGCTGAGGTTTTTCGCCGTAATCAGCGCACTCATGCCCGGCCTCCGTTCGGCGCCGGCGGTACGGCGGCGGCGCGCAGCAGTTGTTCGATGTCCAGGCCCAGGCGGCGAATGCGCTCGACCATCGCAGGCCATTCTTCGCGCACGAAGCGATCGCGTTCGGTGGACAGCAGCTTATCGACAGCGCCTTCTGTGACGTACATACCTAATCCCCTCCGTTTTTCTACCAAGGTTTCATCAACCAGCTCCTGATAGGCTCGGGAGACGGTGATCGGATTCAACTGATAATCGGCGGCGACCTGCCGTACAGAGGGCAGGGCGTCTCCCGGCTTCAGCAAGCCGTCCAGCATCATGCCGATGACCCGCTCCTTGAGCTGGCGATAGATCGGCGTGTTTTCATTCCACATACTGCGGCTCCTCCAGTGGTGTGTTAATGGACTGGTGTTGTAGTGAACTATAACACTAAATCTTCGCCGCGCAAGTGTTTATTTTGCAATATGACGAGGCGGAAGGGAATATCTGCTTTGCTTACTAAGCACGCATCAACGCCAACGCATCCGGCACCGCTGCGCCGGAAGCTGTGTTGTCGAAGATGCACCAGGCGTCCTGCTGGGTGGCCAGCCACTCGCGCACACGCGCCAGGCGCTCCGGCTCGTAGGACGAAAAATAGATGCGCGGGCTGCCGTGCAAGCGCACGTAGGCCGTCGCCGACGTCGCGACATACGGCCCCGGCTCGCCGGCCGGCGGGTCCGCGATCACGCGTGTTACGCCGAATTCGCGCAGCAGCGCGGTCGCGGGATCGGCGAACCACGTCCCGTGCCGCGCTTCGCAAGCGAGCAGGCAATCGAAACGCGCCCGCAGCGCGGCCAACGCCGCCTGCGCAGTCGTGGCATCAAAGGCCAGCGACGGCGGCAACTGCACCAGCACGCATCCCAGCTTCGCGCCCAATGCACCTGTCTCGCCGGCGAAACGGTCCATCAGTGTCTCGCCGCCGGCCAGCCGCGCCTCGTGCGTGATGGTCTTTGGCAGTTTGACGGCAAAACGGAATTGGTCAGGCACGCTGTCGGCCCAGCGCGCATAAGTCTCCGGCTTGTGCGGACGATAGAACGATGAATTGATTTCAACCGCATTGAACACGGCTGCATAACGCTGCAGCGTACTGCCATCGGCGGGAAAAGAGCCCACGTCCGCACGCGGAATCGACCAGCCGGCAACACCCAGGCGTAAACCATTCATCGCTAATCCCCGTTAAGATGCGGTCAACTCTAAAACAAAGGATCTTGCATGACCGTCATCCGCCGCACATTCATCGTTGCCGCTTGCATTGCCGCCGCCACGCTGGCAGGTTGCGCGTCCATCATCGGCCCGCGTGACATCGACGTCCCGATGGCCCGCCTGCAGCACGGCCTGGACAAACGATTCCCCGGGCATCACCGTGCGCTTGGCCTGTTCGACATTGAACTGGTACGTCCCCAATTGAGCACGGACGGCGGCGCCGATCGTCTCGCGCTGAGCACCGACCTTTCCGTCAATTCGCTGCTGGCGCGCAGCGGCTGGCAGGGCAGCCTGACATTGTCGGGTTACCTCAAAGTCGACAACGTGCGCAACGCCGTCTATCTCGCCGATGCGCGCATGGACAATTTCATCATCAACGGCATGGACGAGCACACCCAGGCCAAGCTGGGCGCCATCGGCAATGTGCTGGCCGATTCGCTGGTGCGTGATGTGCCTTTGTACACATTCAAGCCGGAAGACTTGCGATATGCAGGCGTCCAGTTCCAGCCAACCAGCATTCGTGCAACAGCGGACGGCCTCACAATTCATCTTGAACCGGTTCGTGAAGGGCGCTAAGCCAGAAATAAGCGGACATTGCTTATAATGAACTCCATCAAATAATTCGGAGTCTCAGCAATGCCGTTTATCGGAGTCGGCCTTCACATCCTGGTCGCGATCTTCTTCGCTATCCACGCCATCCGCAGCCGCCAGCAAATGTACTGGCTGCTGATCCTGTTCAGCTTCCCGCTGCTGGGTAGTGTCGTGTACTTCTTTGGCATCTACCTGCCGAATTCGCGTATCGAACATGGCGCGCGCAAGGTTGTGGCGGCTACCGCGAAAGCGCTGGACCCGACGCGCGAACTGCGCGATGCGCGTGCCGCATTCGATTTCACGCCTACCGCGCAGAATCAGATGCGCCTGGCCGCAGCCCTGTTGGAAGCAGGGGAGGCACAGGAAGCCGCCAAGACGTACGAAGCCTGCCTGCAAGGCGCCTTTGCCAGCGACATGGACATCCGCCTCGGCGCCGCACGAGCCAATATCGCCTGCGCGCGTCCCGCCGAGGCGATCACGCATCTGGAATTTATTCGCCGCACCGACCGCAACTTCCGTCCCGAGCAAACCAGTGTGCTGCTGGCGCAAGCCCTGGCTGCCGCTGGCCGTAATGACGAAGCACGCGCGGAATTCGAGTCGGCCGTGGACCGCTTCGGCAGTTTCGAAGCGCGCGCCGAATTCGCCATCTGGGCTGCCAATATGCGCGAGTATCAACTGGCCCAGCGTTTGCAGAATGAACTGCAGAAGACCATGGATCACTGGAACCGCCACACGCATTCCATGAACCAGCCCCTGATCCGCCGCCTTAACGCGGCTTTCGCCACGCTGCCGCGCAGCTGAGCGCCGCCGGGAAGGAGCATCGGCATGCACAGTCCTGTCTTGATGTTCCAGTCCTCCCGCTTCGAAGCGATTCCCGGCGAGGACGAACTGACCAATCCGGGCATCTTTGGCCGCCAGCTTGCTGAGTGGCTGGCTGCCGAGTTGCCGCCGCAAGGCTTCGAGCCCGCCGGTCCTGCGATTCCTGAAGATTTCGGCTGGTGCGTGCCGGTGGCGGCGTCCGACTGCGATTTGTATATCGCCTGCGCCAATGCTGAACAGGGCTGGCAAGCCTTTGTCTTCGCCGAAAGCGGCCTGATGGCCCGCCTGCTCGGCAAAGATCCCCGTCCACCGGCAGTTGCGGCGCTCTACACCGCGCTGCACGCCATCCTGCAGGACGCCGACGGCATCGATGGCTTGCACGAGGAAGATTGAATGTACCCAGTTTCCATCAAGGGCGTGCTGGCCGCGCCATCCGGCGAAGTTGTGCTGCTGATGAACGAACGCGAAGAATGGGAGCTGCCGGGTGGCCGTATCGAGCCTGGCGAATCCGCGACCGAATGCCTGGCGCGCGAAATCCGTGAAGAGCTGAATCTTGATGTCGCAGTCGGCGCTCCCTTGGACAGTTATCTGTTTGAAGTCATCCCGGGCAAACACGTGTTCATCGCGACTTATGCCTGCACGCTGCAAGGCGCCTTCGACGCCGCCATCAGCCACGAACACAAGCGCCTCGGCCTGTTCGCACCGGGCGCGCTGCCAGAGAATCTGCCAGCCGGCTACCGCGCCTCCATCGGCGTATGGAGCGGTGCCGCGCGAGCCGCTATGCAAGCTGCCGGTGGCGCCGCCGAACATGCTGCGGCGCCGGTGGCAGCGAGAGCCGCGTGATGCCTTCGAATCGCCTGTCGCACCATCTGCGTGCCTGCGCCTACAACAACGCCTGGGCCAACCATCGCCTGCTGCGCGCTTGTGCTCAGCTCACGCAAGCCGATTTCGAAGCGCCGCGCACCGGCTTCTTCCCGTCGATCAAAGCGACGCTGAACCACATCCTCACCGTGGACTGGTTCTACATCGACGCGCTGGAACGCAACCTGCGCGGCGAACCACCGCATTCCGATTACCAAAGCTTCTTTCGCCCGGCAGAACCATTCGCCATTTGCGGCGAACTATGGGCCGCCCAGCGCGCCTCCGATCAGCGCCTGATCGACTACACCAGCCAGCTAAGCGACGACGCGCTCGACGATATCGTGGTCATCGCCCGCATCGACCATGAACAGCGCGACACGCGCGAGCGCCTGCTGGCGCACGTGTTCGAGCACCAGATCCACCACCGCGGCCAGGTGCACGTGATGCTGTCCTCGACGCCTGTCGCGCCGCCCCAGCTCGATGAGTTTTTTTGCGCGAGCGAAGCCCACCTGCGCAGGCAGGACTTCGCTGAACTTGGATGGACCGAAGAGGAAGTGTGGTCTACTGAATCACCGAGCCATCGAGCGCGTGGCGCGTGATGGTGCCGTCGTCGGTGATGGCGATCCAGCCGCCCCGTGGGGGCGAGAGTTCAGGTTCCCAGTCAGACAGTACATAACGGCGCTTGCCATCCACCACGTGCAGGGCAGGGCGGTGCGTGTGACCGTGGATCATGACCGAGGTGCCGGTTTGCCCGAACACGTCCGCGATCGCCTGTGGCGTCACGTCCATGATTTCGTAGGACTTCTCGGCGTGGCCTTCCTTGCTCTTCTCGCGCAGGCCGACAATGATCTGCTTGCGCTGCTCCAGCGGCATGGACAGGAATTGCTGCTGCCACGCTGGCTGGCGCACTTGGGCGCGGAATGCCATGTACTTCACATCGTCCGTGCACTGGGCATCGCCATGCAGCAGCGCGATGCGCTGGCCGCCAGCCTCGATCACCCAGGTTTCGGGCAACAGAGTCAGGCCGCAGGCGTCGGCAAAGGCGGAGCCGACCAGGAAATCGCGATTGCCCGCGATCCAGAACAGCTGCACGCCCGCGTCGCTCACGCGGCGCAGGGCAGACACGATCTGCTGATGGAAAGGCTCGGACAGATCGTCGTCGCCCGCCCAATATTCGAACAGATCACCCAGCAGGTATAGCTGCTTGGCCTGCAGCGCGCGTTCGTCGAGGAAGCGCAGGAACGCTTCCGTCAACGCGGTGCGCTCCGGCTGCAGGTGCAGGTCGGAGATGAGGAGAATCAAGATTAAGCGGCTTCGACTTTTTCGATGATGATGTCTTCCACCGGCACGTCGGCGAACATGCCGGAGCGGGTGGTGCGCACTTTGCGGATTTCATCGACCACGTCGGTGCCTTCGGTCACTTTGCCGAATACAGCGTAGCCCCAGCCGTCCTGGCCTGGGTAGTCCAGGAAGGAGTTATTCTTCACGTTGATGAAGAACTGTGCGGAGGCGGAGTGGGGCGCCGAGGTACGGGCCATGGCCAGGGTGTAAGGCTCGTTCTTCAGGCCGTTCTTGGCTTCGTTTTCCACGGTCTGGTCGGTCGGCTTCTGCTTCATGCCTGGCTCGAACCCGCCGCCCTGGATCATGAAACCGTCAATCACGCGGTGGAAGATGGTGTTGTCGTAGTGGCCTGCGTTCACATAGTGCAGGAAGTTCTCGACGGTCTTCGGTGCTTTTTCAGCATCCAGTTCAGCGACGATCTTGCCTTTGTTGGTGGTGATGGTGATGGTGGTCATGTTCTTTTTCCTTTAATACGAGGGCCGGGAGTGTACCGCAGCCAATGGCAAAACGCTATTTTAACGCTTCAGGCGTTGGCACGGGCTGCTGCGCTGGTTCGGCCGGTGCCGGGACCGGAGTTGGCGTCGGAACTGGCGCTGGTTCGGCGGCCGGTTGCTGCTGCTCAGGCGCGGGTTCAGGTGTTGGCGCGGGAGGCGGAGGTGGCACGATGCGATGCTTGAGCACCGTCACCGACTTCACCACGATCGGCACCACAGGAATGTTCTGGAAATTCGGCTTGTCGTCCACCAGCACGGTCTTGATCTTGTCGACCGTCTCTTTGCCCTGGATCACACGGCCGAACACCGCGTAGCCATTGCCGTCCGGCGCTGGATAGTCGAGGCCGGGGTTGTCGACCACGTTGATGAACCACTGCGACTGGCCGGAATTCGGATCGTCATGGCGCGCCATCGCGATCGTATAAGCGTCGTTGTGCAGGCCGTTCTTTGCTTCGCTCTTGATGGTGGGGCGCAGACCCTGCTTGCTCTTCAGGTCCGAGGTGTAGCCGCCGCCCTGAATCATGAAGCCATTGATCACGCGGTGGAAAATGGTGTCCTTGTAGAAGCCGCTCTTTACGTAAGCCATGAAATTGGCGGTCGAGATCGGCGCCTTTTCCTGGTCCAGTTCGACGATGATTTCGCCCATCGTCGTCTTCATGGAGACCTGGGGATTCTCGGCCGCGTGCACGGCGCCGGTCAGCAGCATGGCCGCGAAGGCCAGGCTTTTCAACTTCTGCATGCTTGTTTCCTTTATAAGTCCGAATCTCGCTCGGGCGTTTTTATCAATGCTATACTTCCGCTGACGTTCCATTCTAACAAAGAAGAACTATAACAAAGGGCGGTCGGATTCCACTGCACAGACGACTGGCGCGGCACTTCTCGTGTCTGCGCCCTCTTGTCGTTCTGCTATGGCGAGGCCAGCCCGTTTTACCAGGACCCGATGAGTAATTTAAAGATTTACAACACGCTGGCGCGCGAGAAGCAGACGTTCAAACCGATCGAAGAGGGCAAAGTCCGCATGTACGTGTGCGGCATGACCGTCTATGACTACTGCCACGTCGGCCACGGCCGCATGCTGATGGCGTTTGACGTGATCTACCGCTGGCTGAAGACATCGGGTTATGCCGTCCAGTATGTCCGCAATATCACGGACATCGACGACAAGATCATCAAGCGCGCCGTGGAAAACGGCGAAACCATCGGCCAACTGACCGGCCGCTTCATTCAGTACATGAATGAGGACTGCGAGGCGCTGGGTATTCTGGAGCCGACCAATGTGCCGCGCGCGACGCAGTACGTGCCGCAGATGCTGGACATCATCCAGAAGCTGGAAGACAAAGACCTGGCTTACCAGGGCGACGATGGCGACGTGAACTATGCCGTGCGCAATTTCGCCGGCTACGGCAAGCTGTCCGGCAAGTCGCTGGACGATCTGCGCGCCGGCGAGCGCGTGGACGTCAACACCGGCAAGCGCGATCCGCTCGATTTCGTGCTGTGGAAGTCCGCCAAGGAATCCGAGCCGGAAGAAGTGAAGTGGGACTCCAAATGGGGCAAGGGCCGTCCGGGCTGGCACATCGAGTGCTCCGCGATGTCCTGCGCGCTGCTGGGCGAACAGTTCGACATCCACGGCGGCGGCGCCGACCTGCAGTTCCCGCACCACGAGAACGAGATCGCCCAGTCGGAAGGCGCATTCGGCCACGATATGGTGAACTACTGGGTGCACAACGGCTTCGTGCGCGTGGATAACGAGAAGATGTCCAAATCGCTGGGCAATTTCTTCACCATCCGCGAAGTGCTGGAAAAATACGATGCCGAAGTGGTGCGCTTCTTCATCCTCCGTGCCCACTACCGCAGCCCGCTGAACTATTCGGACGCCCACCTGGACGACGCCCGCGGTGCGCTGACCCGCCTCTACACCGCGCTGGATGGCGTGGAAGGCGATGGCCAGCCGCTGGACTGGAACGAAGACAACGCCAAGCGCTTCGCCGAAGCGATGAACGACGACTTCAATACGCCGGTGGCAGTGTCCGTGCTGTTCGACCTGGCGTCGGAAGTCAACAAGACCAAGTCGCCAGCCGCCGTGCGCCAGCTGAAAGGCCTTGCGGCCGTGATTGGCCTGCTGGAGCGCAGCCCGGACGAGTTCCGCAAGGCCACACCGGCCGGTGCGGCAGGCGAGGGCATGGACGAAGCAGCGATCGGCGCCGCCATCGTCGAGCGTGCCGCGGCCAAGAAGGCGCGCGACTTCGCGAGGTCGGACAAGATCCGCGCTGACTTGCTGGCAGCCGGCATCGTCCTCGAAGACAAGCCTGACGGCACCACGAACTGGCGCCGCGCATAATGGTCCAGGCCAGGGAGAAAGCGGCCCCGGTGCCGCCGTATTGGGAGGAAGCCAAGGCAGAGCTCATGAAGCGGGACCGCATCATGAACCGCCTGATTCCCCAGTTCGGTGACCTGCACCTGGTCGGCCACGACGATCCGTTTACCACCCTGGCGCGTTCCATCGTCAATCAGCAAGTCACGCCCAAGGCCGCCAATGTGGCCTGGGCCAAACTGCTGGATGCCTGCCCCAAGTTTTCTCCCGCCGCCGTGCAAAAGGCTGGCGCGGTACAACTGGCCGCTTGCGGCCTGTCTAAACGCAAGACCGAATACATCCTGGACCTGGCTGACCACTTCAAGACGAAGAAGGTGCATGCCGCTGAATGGGGCCAGATGGACGATGAAGCGGTCATTGCTGAACTGGTTCAAATCCGCGGCATTACGCGCTGGACAGCAGAGATGTTTTTGATATTTAATCTGCTCCGTCCCAATGTGCTGCCGCTGGACGATCCCCGTTTGATCGACGGCATCAGCCAGAATTACTTCTCCGGAGAGCCGGTTTCCCGTAGCGATGCGCGGGAAGTTGCCGCCAATTGGGAACCTTTCAAAACGGTAGCCACCTGGTATTTATGGCGTAGTCTGGACCCGGTTCCGGTAAAATAGCGAAAATGGACGCCGTGCCGCCTGCCAAAAGCGGGTAGCCCTGGCGGTGAAACACTCGGAGGTACAATGATTAAAACGACTTTCCTCAATTTTGAACAACCGATTGCGGAACTGGATTCCAAAATTGAAGAGCTGCGTTTCGTGCAAGACGATTCGGCCGTCGATATTTCGGAAGAAATCGACCGTCTGGCTAAAAAGAGCCAACAGCTGACCAAGGATATTTACGCCAAGCTCACGCCTTGGCAGGTTTCTCAGATCGCCCGTCACCCACAGCGTCCATACACCATGGACTACGTGAACGAGATCTTTACCGACTTCCACGAACTGCACGGCGACCGCACCTATGCGGACGACCAGTCCATCGTTGGCGGCCTGGCGCGCTTCAATGGCCAGCCTTGCATGGTGATCGGTCACCAGAAGGGCCGCGACACCAAGGAACGCGCAATGCGCAACTTCGGTATGCCGAAGCCTGAAGGCTATCGCAAGGCGATGCGCCTGATGAAGGTTGCTGAGAAGTTCAACCTGCCGATCTTCACCTTTGTGGATACCCCTGGCGCTTTCCCTGGCATCGACGCTGAAGAGCGCGGCCAGTCCGAAGCGATCGGCCACAACCTGTACGTGATGGCCGAGCTGAAAGTGCCGCTGATCGCTACCATCATCGGTGAAGGCGGTTCCGGCGGTGCGCTGGCAATCGCCGTGGGCGACCAGGTGCTGATGCTGCAATACGCGACTTACTCCGTGATCTCGCCGGAAGGCTGTGCTTCCATCCTGTGGAAGACCTCCGAGCGCGCTTCCGACGCTGCTGAGGCACTGGGCCTGACCGCGCACCGCCTGAAGGCCATGGGCCTGGTCGACAAGATCGTCAGCGAACCGCTGGGCGGCGCTCACCGCGATCCGAAAGAAATGGCCAAGCTGCTCAAGCGCGCACTGGCCGATTCCCTGCGCCAGTTCCAGGGCGTCAAGACCAAGGACCTGCTGACGGCCCGTCACGAGAAGCTGATGAGCTACGGTAAGTTCAAGGAAACCAACGCGCCGGAATAATTCCGCGCGTTCGCCAGCCCGTCCGATGCCCGGCGGGCTGACAGCATGAACCAGCAGCCCGCCTCACTCGACTCCCTTTTCGCAGCATCCCTCGCCGCGCTCCCGCGCGCGGCCGGGGAGGGCGTCGCCATCGCTCTCAGCGGCGGCCTGGACTCCTCAGCACTCCTGCACCTGGCCCACGCCTTGTCCCGCGCCGCCGCGTCCACCGCTGCGCACTCGCCACGCCTGTTTGCTTTCCACGTACATCATGGCCTCAGCGCCAACGCCGATGCCTGGCTCGCCCATTGCGAACGCGAGTGCGCCGCGCTGGGCGTCACCTTCGCTGCGCGCTACATCACGCTGGACGACAAGCGCTCCGGTACCGAAGCCGCCGCGCGCAAGCAGCGCTATGCAGCACTGGGCGAAATGTGTCGCGAGCATGGCATCAAGCTGCTGCTGACCGCCCATCATCAGGACGACCAGGCCGAAACCATCCTGCTTCAACTGGTGCGCGGCTCCGGTCCCGCAGGCCTGTCCGGCATGGACACCGCCAATCGCGCGCCTGGCCTGCTGGGCTCCGAAGACATCCTGCTCGCACGTCCGCTGTTGACTGCCAGCCGCGCCGAACTCGAAGACTACGTGCGCGAGCACGGCATCGCCCATATCGAAGACGAATCCAACACCGATCAGCGCTACGCGCGCAACGCGTTGAGGCATAGTGTGATGCCGCAACTGGAGCGCGCCTTCCCCGGCTACCAGGACCGCTTCGCCCGCAGCGCCAGGCACGCCCAATCCGCGCAGCGCCTCCTCGACGAGCTCGCCGCCGACGACCTCCACGCCTGCCTGCGCGATCCTGCTTCGCCCGCCGCTGTGAATCGCCGCGCCGCCGATGCGTCTTCCGGTGCGGCCGCTGAGCCGCCGAGCAGCGCCGCCGCGTTGCATGGCCGGGTGATCCATGCCGCAGCAGGCGAGGGCGTCGACCCGCATGCAGGGCTGGACCTGTCGCGCTTGCGCGCCATGTCCGAAGACCGCTGCAACAACCTGCTGCGCCACTGGTTCGCGCAGCGCCAGATCCGTCTGCCATCGACCAGCTGGCTCGCCGAAATGCGCGAGCAGGCGCTGACCGCGCGCGACGACGCCAATCTGCGCGTCACCCATCCCGACTGCGAAGTGCGCCGCCACCGCGACACGCTCTACCTCGTCCCGCGCCGCCCGGCGTTGCCGGACGACGACCACCACTTCCGCTGGAATGGCGAAACGGCGCTGGCGTTCCCAGCATACGGTGGCACCCTGCACATTGAGCTGGCTGCAGAGGGCATGGACCCGGACTGGCTGGGCCAACAGCTGCTGACCATCGGCAAGCGGCACGGCGGCGAACGCCTCAAGCCTGCCCACAATCGCCCGACGCGCGACCTCAAGCACCACTACCAGTCCCTGGGCGTCCCTGCCTGGGAGCGCGAAAGAGCCATTCTGATATCCATTCCTGGCCAACTTTTATATGCGAAGGGAATCGGCATGGACTGCCATAAACTGACCACTGGTCAGGCCCCGCGCATAGTTTTCCGCTGGGAAGCAGAATAATCTTCGTCTACAGTTGTCTATACGTATGTACTTATGCCAAATTGGTATGAGTTTAGTACCTTTTTGACTTGAGATTTTGCAACGCAGCATGTAGAGTAAAGGGCTCCTTTATCACATCAGTGCGGAAATACAAGCATGGCTTTAATTGTCCACAAATACGGCGGTACGTCGATGGGCTCGACGGAACGCATCAAAAACGTCGCGCGTCGCGTCGCCAAATGGCACGATGCGGGACATCAGATCGTGGTGGTGCCGTCGGCAATGTCCGGCGAAACCAACCGTCTGATTGCCCTGGCCAAGGAAGTGCAAAACCCGCCCGACCCGCGTGAGCTGGACATGATCGCCTCCACCGGCGAGCAAGTCTCCGTGGGCCTGCTGTCGATGGCGCTGCAAGCCATTGGCAAGGACGCGGTTTCCTACACCGGCTGGCAAGTGGCAATTAAAACCGACTCCGCCTTCACTAAAGCGCGCATCCAGTCGATTGACGATGCCCGCGTGCGCAAGGACCTGGAAGAGAACAAGATCGTCATTATTACCGGCTTCCAGGGCGTGGACGAGAACGACAACATCGCCACGCTGGGCCGCGGCGGTTCGGACACCTCCGCAGTGGCGATTGCCGCCGCACTGAAGGCCGACGAATGCCTGATCTATACCGATGTCGACGGCGTCTACACCACCGACCCGCGTGTGGTCTCCGAAGCGCGCCGCCTGAAGGCGATCACCTTCGAAGAGATGCTGGAACTGGCTTCCCTGGGCTCCAAGGTCCTGCAGACCCGCTCGGTGGAATTCGCCGGCAACTACCGCGTACCGACCCGCGTGCTGTCCTCGCTGACCGATCCGCTGATGGATCTCGCCGAAGAAGCCAGCTCGGGCACCCTGATTTCGTTTGAGGAAGACAAGAATATGGAACAAGCAGTTATCTCCGGCATCGCCTTCAACCGTGACGAAGCCAAAATCACTGTGCTGGGCGTGCCGGATCGTCCGGGCGTCGCCTTCCACATCCTGGGCCCGGTCGCCGACGCCAATGTCGAAGTCGACATGATCATCCAGAACCAGGCCGTTGACGGCAAGACCGACTTCACCTTCACCGTGTCGCGCAACGACTACCAGAAGGCCATGGACGTGCTGCACAACGAGAAGGGCGAGATCGGCCACCACACCCTGGTGGGCGATGCGAAAGTGTCCAAGATCTCCGTGGTCGGCGTGGGCATGCGCTCGCACGTGGGCGTGGCCTCGAAGATGTTCCAGACCCTGGCGGAAGAGGGCATCAACATCATGATGATCTCCACTTCCGAGATCAAGATTTCCGTGCTGATCGACGAGAAATACATGGAGCTGGCCGTGCGCGCGCTGCACAAAGCGTTCGAACTGGACAAAGCGTAAATATTTCCAAAAAAAACCGTTGGATTGCCTTGACCAAAGCGGGTTCGGTCATTAATATGGCGGTCGTCTGATCTGACGCAGCAATGCAAAGAACAGACGATCGTTGAGCAATCAGCGAGGAGACGTGGCCGAGTGGCCGAAGGCACTTCCCTGCTAAGGAAGCATACGGGCAAAACCTGTATCGTGGGTTCGAATCCCACCGTCTCCGCCAGAACACTGAAACAGCCCAGGTAACTGGGCTGTTTTTTTTTGCGCTTCCCTATAGGGGAGATTTGATTAATGTCCAGCTACGTCTACAGCAATCTACTACTATCTGACCTCGATAGGTAGGTAGAAAGGTTGATAGAGCAGGGTGGATAGGAAGGTGGATAACCTGCAGGGGTAACGGGACAGGAGGCCAAAAATGGCCAGACCCATCCACAAATTGAGCGCCTTGGTGGTGGCACACCTCAGCCGGCCGGGCCGGTACAGCGATGGCAACGGCTTGTGGCTGCAGGTATCGTTGTCCGGCACCAAGAGCTGGGTGTTCCGTTACGACCACGACGGTGTGCGCCATGAACTCGGGCTCGGATCGGCTAGCGTGGTATCGCTGGCTGCCGCCCGTGAAGCGGCGCGGGCGCAGCGTCTGCTGCTGCAGGCAGGCGACGATCCGTTGAGCGTGCGGCGCCAGCAGGCGGCAGCGCGACGCGTCGAAGCGGCGCATGCTATCACCTTCGACCAATGCGCCGCCAAGTACATCGTTGCGCATCGCGCGGGCTGGCGCAATGCCAAGCACGCCAAGCAGTGGGAAACCACCCTCGCTACCTATGCCACGCCGGTGATCGGTGATCTGCCGGTGGCGGCGGTCGACACGCAGCTGGTGCTGGACGTCCTTGAACCGATTTGGCATACCCGCACAGAGACCGCCACGCGCCTGCGCGGGCGCATCGAAACGGTGCTGGATTGGGCCATGGTGAAAGGCTACCGCCAGGGCGAGAATCCCGCGCGCTGGCGTGGCCATCTGGCGCAGCTGCTGGCGCCACCGCGCAAGGTGGCACGTGTGGCCAACCGGGCCGCCTTGCCGTGGCAGGATGCCCCGGCGTTCATGGCGCAGCTGCGCCAGCGCGAAGGCGTCAGCCCGCGGGCACTGGAATTCCTGATCCTCACCGCAGCGCGTTCGGCGGAGGCCCGTGGCGCCACCTGGGACGAAATCGATCTGGAACGCGCCATCTGGTCGCTGCCGGCGGAGCGCATGAAAGCAGGGCGTGCGCATCGTGTGCCCTTGTCGTCGCGAGCGATCGCGCTGTTGCGGATGCAGCCTGGCGGAACAGGCATCGTCTTTTCCAGTACCGGCCTTCAGCCCTTGTCGGACATGACCCTGACGGCGGTGCTGCGACGCATGGAGCGCACCGACATCACGGTGCACGGCTTTCGTTCGACGTTCCGAGACTGGTGCGCCGAGTATGCGGCCAATACCTTTGCACGCGAAGTCTGCGAGTACGCGCTGGCGCATCACGTGCCCGATAAAGTGGAAGCGGCGTATCGGCGCGGCGACCTGCTGGAGAAGCGCCGCTACTTGATGGAGGCCTGGGCTAACTACCTGGATGGCCACTAGCGTTGCGCTTCGCGTCTACACGGCTGTCGCGGATGCATTGCTCCATCCATGCCACGACTTCACTTTTGATCCAGGCACTGGCACGTCGGGCATTCAGCTTGACGGGGCGAGGAAAGGCATCACGTTGAATCGCCTGATAGATGCTGCTGCGCGATAGCCCGCACAACGCCATGACTTCGGGAAGGCGCAGTAAGATCAGGGCAGGCGCCTTGGCGTCACAGCGCCTTTCCACGCCAGTGCGGATGATGTACTGTCGCGCCGACGTCGTGTTCGTATTCATACTCACCTCCCTAATCAAGTGTATGCCTTGTACCTACGGGGCCTTTGACCAATTCGACATCGGCGTTTTCACTTGCGTAGATGGCGCGTGCTACATCACGGACAAGACAGACGTGCGGTCCTCGCGCGAGACTGAAAATGAATTGAGAAATCGAGAGGCAGGATAGACTGCGCGTCATAAATCCTTAATCTCTGCGAGATCAAGGATGCGGTCCTCGCCCCTTCGGGGCTGCGGGCTGTTCAAATCTCTGTGTAGATTTCGATGTCGAGGGGCGACACCAGGACCAGCGCGACGTCGTACAGCACTTGCAATGCGGTCGCCGCGAAAGCGAGACCGGCGCCCGCCCACATTGGGGTTATCGGTTCCGGTCGGACGATGAGGCAGAACAGGAAGAGAAGGAGCCCGCCCATCATCGCCAACCCGAGGATCGGACGCAGTATGACCACAAGCAGCAAAAGCAAGATGAAAAGGATGAAGCGGAAGACACCGAACAAACACTTGGCAATGGCAACCATGACAGCGAACCCGAGTCCTTCCATGATCTCCTCCAACGCGACCGTCCGTCGTACCAATTTGCTCGATGTTCGGAGCAAACCAATTCAAATAGAGGCGCTTTCACGGCATGCGCCAAGCCTCCACGATGATTTGGACAATCACGTTTGCGAAAAAGCTGCGGCTTGTTTTCTTGGGGTTGAACGTCATCTCGTCTGAGATCGCGGATGCTACTGCTTGGGCTTGCTATGTCATGACTAAATCGTTGTGCATTGGGCCTGTCGCATGACATCAGCTCGCTTCGTCATGACGAAATTTTGACGGGGTAAGAACAGTGATGTCGAGTGGGCTCGCTTCGTCATGATGAAGGCCTCGTACGTTCGCCCCCGGGACTCATCACTTGAGCTCGCTATGTCATGACATAATCCGCGCGGATTTGGGCCATTGCCATCTCTTGGGTTCGCTTCGTCATGACGAAATTTTTATGAGGTACGAATCGTGATATTCCATGAGCTCGCTTCGTCATGGCTAAATGCTCGAGCATTTAGATAGGCTGAGTCGCTTGAGCTCGCTATGTCATGACAAAATCCTGGCGCATTCAAAGCAGCCGCGTCCCCTGGCTTCACTTCGTCATGACGAACCCATCGCACAGGGGCCGGCGACGCCGCATGAGCTTACGAGTATCGACATATTCGACCAACTGCGTCTCGGGAAGTTCATTGATCCCCGAACCAATAGTTTTGTCAATTTACCCTGACCGTCGGCATCCTCCCCCAAGCAGCCATTTCAACTGCCAATCCGCCTACCCTGATCTTCTTTCCGACTCCCGCCAAGGCACACAACCGCATCATGCGGAATGAGTCGGTCATGCAGTTCACCGAAGTTGATCGCGTTAGAGGGCATATAGTTGCCTGAGAATTATGCCAAGTCCCTTGTTGGTCGATGTTGAGCGGCATCAGAACGGCTAGGCAACGATATATATAATAATATATTATATACTTGCATAATGTACTTCTGATTGATTCGCTTTAATGGGTTCTCATGACCACACCAACGATTGACCTAGGCCAGCTGCAAGCCGCCGCAGGCGCCGCATGCAACCTTTTGCGAGTGCTGTCGAACTCGGACCGCTTGCTCTTGCTTTGTCAACTGACACAAGGCGAGTACGCAGTGAGCGAACTCGACGCACTCACTGGCATACGCCAGCCCACGCTTTCGCAACAATTAACTATCCTCCGGGAGAAGCAGTTGGTAACTACCCGTCGGGAGGGTAAGCAAATCTTCTACAGCATCGCTAGCGTCGAAGCGCAGGCCGTGTTGCAAGTGCTCTATCAACTGTATTGCCCGAAGGATGGAAAGACGAAATGACAATCGACTGGAATCACTTTACACCTTGGGCGTCGCTCACGGGAGGCTTGCTGATAGGCCTGGCTAGCGCGCTGCTGCTGATACTCAACGGACGAATCGCCGGTATTAGCGGTATCGTCGGCGGCCTTCTCCGGCCTCAGAAAGGGGATGTAGCCTGGCGCGCTGCTTTCGTAGCCGGCGTGGTGATTGCTCCTGTGTTGTTCTCGCTTGCAGCGCGTTTGCCGCCACTACAAGTCGACGCAAGCTACCCCACGCTCATCGTTGCCGGTTTGCTCGTCGGTATCGGCACACGGTATGGGTCTGGGTGCACAAGCGGACATGGGGTTTGCGGACTTTCCCGTCGGTCTCCTCGCTCCGCGGTGGCGACCGTCGCGTTCACGCTCGCTGGCTTCGTTACTGTCTACGTCATTCGCCATTCAATCGGATAAGGAGCAAGAAATGAAATCAGCAAGCGCTCTGTTGGCCGGTCTGTTGTTCGGCTTAGGATTGACCTACTCGGGAATGACGAACCCTTCTAAGGTTCTCGGATTTTTAGACCTGACGGGACAGTGGGACCCATCGCTCGCCTTCGTGATGGGCGGAGCATTGTTAGTCGGCGCAATAGCCTTTCCCTTCGCCCTCCAGCGATCAAAATCAGTCTTGGGCAACACCATTTCGCTTGCGACTTCCACGAAGATTGACCGCCGCCTGGTAATCGGCGGCCTGACATTCGGTGTGGGCTGGGGCTTAGCCGGATTCTGTCCGGGCCCCGTCCTGGCTTCGTTTGCGTTCGGAGGAGCTAAACCCGCACTGTTCGGCACTGCAATGCTAATCGGCATGGCTGTCTTCGAAGTGCTGGAGCGCGTTAAGGAAAATACCATATCGAAGTCTGGGATGGACTCGCATTATTAAAGGAATTGAAAAAAACTCCCTGGCATAGCAGAAGCTCGGTTCATTGCGCTCACGATCTGGAATCATGCCGAGATACGCGAACGCATCTTCACCGAAGGCTGCGCGCACATTCAAAGGCCAGCGTCGATCACGATGCTGATTGAAGAACTGAGCTGAAATGTCTGCCGACCCGCTACAAGTTAAATGGCGTCAGAAGAACCTACAGGTCGGTCTAGCGCCTTGGCATGGGATAAACGTGACGGCTATCCGTCTTTGGGCCCTCTTAGTCCTACCCGTATTAACGGTCGTCTAGCATGGCCTGTGGCGGAACTACGCCGCGTTCTTCGCTCAAAAATACCGACTTCGTGCTACCGGGGAGTGATGCGAATCAACTAGATGCAAAGCCTGGCAAGAGCGACACGGAGTCGCGCTTGACGGCCGCGAGGTTGACCGCGCCAACCTGGCGCATGATGGTCTCGAACTCGCGTTGCAATATGCCGAGTACGGTTGCCACGCCAGGTTCGCCAAACGCAGCCAGTCCCCAGCAATAAGGCCTGCCAATGCCGACAGCCGTCGCCCCCAGGGCCAGCGCCTTGTACACGTCGGTGCCGCGCCGCACGCCGCCGTCGACCAGCACAGGAATCTTGCCATGTACCGCTTGAACGACGGCAGGGAGGGCTGTGATCGTGGACTGGAAGCTTTCTTCCGCCCGGCCGCCATGGTTGGAGACCAGGATTCCGTCCACGCCGGCTTTGACAGCCCGCTCAGCGTCTGGCGCAGTCATGATGCCCTTTAGGACCACTTTGGCCTTTGTTAGCATTTTCAACTTCGCCACGAAGTCCCAGGTCATGCCTGTTCCATACAGGTTGGTGACGTGCGAGACGTCGACGCCTTGGAATACGGGCTTGCGCGAGACTTCGTTGGTAAAGCCGCCGGCATGGCAAGCCACACAAGTACGATCATCCTGGCGACGGATGCGGAACAGGGTTTCCGTATTGCGGCCGCCCTGGCGGTCGACGGTCAGCACGATCGCGTCAACGCCGGCGTCTTCGGCGCGCTTGACCAGTTTCGTCGTTACGTTCCAGTCGTCCGTTGGATAAAGCTGGAACCAGATGGGGCCACCGCGTGCCTTGACCACATCGGCAGGCGAGGTATTGGCGGAGGTGGAAAGCACCATCATCTGCTTGCTGGCACCGCAAGCACGTGCCACGGGCAGTTCAGCCTCGCCATAGAAGGCGCCCTGGCTGCTTACCGGTGACAAGAAGATCGGGCTAGCGTACTCGGTGCCGAACAGCTTGATACGAGTGTCGACCTTACGGGCGTCGACCAGGCGATGGACGTTGATGCGGATCTTTGAATAGTCCTCGTGATTGAGGTGCAGCGTGACATCGTCATCCACGCCAGTTGCCAGGTAACCCCAGTGCGCTGGCATGGCGGCCATCGCCTTGCGCGCGGCGGGCTCGAAGTCCATGACGTTCAAGGCATCTTCGGGGTGTTCGATGATGTCGCCGACTTTACGCGTCTGGGCGCGTAAGACGTCGTAACTTTGGGCAATAGCATCAACATTCGACAGCGCCGCGAGCGCCGCTACAAGCCTGGGCGCTGCTCCGCCACCGAGGAGCGGACTGGCCGCTAGGAACTGCAGGAGCTTACGGCGCGATTCGAGCTGAGAATCATCCACGATATTTCTCCTTTTTGTGCATTGGAAATACCCAGATCAGTATTGCACCTTCTTGCAAAAATGCCAGTCGATAACTATGCATCGAAGCAAGCGCAACCGCTCTAAACCTGATGCAAACATCTTCCACACACACTCAGATGCCAGGACTGCGTTCTGGCCAAACATCGATGGATTAGATCGCTGCAGAACAATCAGTCGCGACCTGCATATTCTTCAGTTACCATTCCTGGATATCAGGAACCCCAAATTAACAATCAGGGCTCCTCCATCCGTGGTACTGAACTTAGCGCTAACAAATCGACGGCGTGTCTCATTCAATCAAAGTTAGTTCAGATTATGAGCTGTATAACCGCCAACATCATTTATAGTGGACAGCATCTTATCGCCTACGTAGGGCTGAACCCTCGGCTTGCTTTGCTATTGCCGAAGTGCGATGTTCCTGCTCTATAGCATTGGCTTTCGATGCTGGCGGCCCTACGTCAAGGTCACCCGCAGCGACGTTTAGTGTAAGTGCTGGGACCATGGCGGAACGAGCAACGCCAATACGGGCATTCTCGGCTTCCATCCTGTGCTGCGCGGCGACAGTGTTTGGTCGTCGCGCCAGAAGAGAAGAGGGCATTCCCGTCGGAATATCGTGGCGAGAATCCGTCTAATGCGACGACAGGACTGGCATGATCGCTCAGCACATGGTTTTGGATACGAACTTCGGGGCACGAAGACTTCGCAGTGATACTATAGACGTGTTGGACAAGGCTAATCTGCATGCTGGATGACGGTCGATGTTTCGATGGTCTTCTTGATTGTGCAGCCTCTGATAGTGTTGTAAACGAAAACGATATAAATAATTTTAAAGGTTAAGCTCAGTGGACCAACAGCCGTTGGAATGGCGCGAATGGCGGGAACTGACGAAGAAGTGCTATGCACCATTTCGAGGTTGGCCTACCCTTGAGATGCGGACGTATTGGAAGCAAGGTTTCTCGCCATTCGATGCAGCGAGTGCAGCACGCGTGCGGTGAACCAGATTGCCGTACAGTGAAACGGACGCTGAATAGCACATGATTCTGTTATGCGGCAATTTTCGACCTTTGCGCCAGGTCGAGCGCTACTGCATAGCTATAGGCGCTGCGCGCTCCAACCAACACCAAATTGGGAGCTGCGTCGGCGCGTTTGCGCTCCTCGCCAAGCATAGCGCGTAGTCTTACTTGCCGTAGACGCGAAAGCCCCACAGCTGAAGGCGCCGAATTGAAGGCAGGTGGCAGCGTGGGAGGGGCGTCATCCCCCACTTCAGCTTTCGCACGGACGATGGCATTTGGGGCCGTGGCCCGTTTCAAATTCCCGGCGCCCAATGGCCGTCAAGGTCCCCAAAGGCTATGTGCTGATTTCGGTGCACACTGAAAGATCCGAACAGTTGGCGGTTGCGAAGGGACTGCTGGAATCGCGATAACGCAACGGAAATCAAGTCTTCTTCGGAAGCCAGCCCGCCATCCGGCCGTTAAGTCAAACACGAGGCAGCCGAGGCTGTGCAGGACGTTAGCGGTCGTGAATAAGTTTATTGCGGAACGTGTAACTGAGCGGACGAGTAGAGCGCTCCTGCGTATCGCTTTCCCCTTCGGACCAGGTGCTACGTGGTCCAGCGCAAGGCGGCAAACTTCGACGCTCATTAGGATTCACCGATAGCACACGCGCGATGGTCTCGTCGGGAAATTTCTTATTCTTAAGGTACCTGGATGCGTAGGACTGTCCATGCGTCTGCATCAATAGCACAGCATGCTCAATATCGGCCGCGCGGCCGTTCTTCTTCCGTCGATCTACATTCTTTCGCATAAGGTTACCTCCAGATTGAAGGGAAACTCGTGTTCAATCAATTGATAGGTGGCGCCGTTACACGAAGTTCTCTTGATGAATGCATTATGCTCTCTAATCGAAAACAAAGACGCTGGAATGCGCCTGCTGGAAGATCGAACAAGCCAATCCCACACCACAGTCTGGATATCAGTTTGATACGCCCGTCGGCTATGGCATATCGATGGCGGGCGAGCGGGATTTCAGACTGCGAAGTAGGCGAGCTGAATGCCGGACGTGAATCGCGCAGGCTTGTTGCGCATGTAATCCGGTGTTGGCGAGTGGAGGCATTAAACGCTGGTGCATTACGCAGTCCCTGCGAGCACAGTGTGCTCTGCGGCGCGGATGGCTTCGTTGACTGGCCCGGAGAATGGGGGCGAGTGCCGGCCCCACCTGAGCTCCCGACAAGAGAAGAGTGTGGAACCTCAAAAGGTAATGGTGTTTCGAGGTTCCCGATGAGAAGCATTTGCGGCTAATCGTAAGGCGCTTTGGATGCTGAATTCGTTAGGTCATTGCAGCTTGTGAGCGTATAGTGGGTAATCGGCACTCCGCTGCCATCGCTATTTTGTCCCGGTCTTCCTAGGCGCGCGACAGTCGCCCCAAGGCCGGAGGACGCCGCGGATACCTCACAGGCACACGGTGCGCACCTTCGGTACTGCACCGGGCAGGAGCGCTTGCTCGTCGTCGCCTCGTTTCCTAGGATGAGCCCGAAATTGAGTGATGGAGAGCGTTATGCGCCGCTAGACGACATCGCGGTTTCAAGGATGGAAAATTACACTAAGATGCGACCAATTCAATTGTCACGATAGAAGGGGCAGGTTTGCTCCACCGTTTTGCTTAAACACCTGTCGCGACCGTCGGAAGGGAGCGGTCCGTACTGGCCAGACAAGATCAGGCGTTCCATCATTTTTCCAGAGACCCCTTTGACACGCGAGAGGAAGCCAATGATGATGCAGCTGCAAGAGGTCAGCGCCTCGCTTTAGCACTGAATGAGGCTCCAGACTGCTGCGAGAGCCATGGCTAGGGCAGCACGCGCGATGTGTTGGCACACCAGGATTCGGATGAAAACCTGACTGCGAGCTTTGAAATCTCTTTCGATGGAAGCGGTACGTGTTCCATCAGTACCAATGCGAATTGTTCCTGGATGCGCTGCGCTATGCGGTTGTGGACCATGGCAAGGAGGGCTTCTTGCGCGACTCGTCGTTTCTGCCAACCAGGAAGGTGGCAATTCATCCGTCTGATGATGAAACCATCATGAAACGACATGGCATCGTTTATGTCGAGGAGAACTATCTGTATGGTGGTCATCGACACGACCAATTGTGCGATGCCATCGCCCTCGCCGCAGGTCATCCGAACTTGTAGTCTGCTCGGAAGTCTTACGCTTATCCGTGCTCAATTAGGGAGCTCTCATGAAGTTGAATTTTGTGGTCCGACCTTGTGTCGAGGCCCATCTCCACGTTTCTGTATTAAAGACGATGGCGCAGATATCGATTTGGGCCGACCACTCCCTGTTCGGTGAGTTCAAGTATTCCTTGGAATTTCCCGGAAGTCTTTGGCACAAAGAAATGAGCGAGTCAGCCAAATGTGATGACGCTGCGCGCATTGCGATCGCACACTGGCTTGGCAACGGTGTTCATCAGCTGGACGCCCTGCACTTGGTCTGTGATCAGGACACCCCGCGCTGGAACGGTCACTGGACCGGTGGGAGAGTGCGCAACCAGCCATGAATGCGTATTGCGCTGACACGCGCTGCGTCGAGGCGTAGCCTGCTCTGCACCCGGAGCCGATTGTTCTCGTGTGTGCAGTCAGTTCGAGCGCAGCAAGTTATTCGATCACTGTGATCTGCGCTTGACATCCGTCGGCGCGAGCGCTTTCAGGACTGGGCATTGTGGGTGGGGTGTCGGCGGCAAGGCATCGCGCACCTGACGTTGCCTCTAATGGCCTTGATACTGGGTGCGCAACATGATGATGAGTCCGCCGTGCAGTGAAGGCTTCAGCCTGATCTCAGAAAAATATCGCGAGCAATGTTGGGAGGTGATAGCGACAGGCCCGCGAGCAGTGCCTGATGCCCGCAGGTTCGCATGCACTGGTATCTACTCTTTCCGCAATTTCAGACGACGAGGGAATCCTCGGAGCGACAGCACCCGTTCAACGACCTTTAACGGAACGCATCGGGAGAGTAAATATCGTCGTGCCTCGGCAAGCCCAATGATGCTGCGCAGGGCGACGCCGTATTGCACAAGCTCAGCGGTCCAAATATCTTCGCGCCGGATTATTTTGATCAGGTTGCTCATTGTGATGCGCCTCTAGTAACACAAGTATTGCCCAATAAAAGGGGGGCATGCATGTGGCCTCAACGAAGGACTGACGTGGCACGGGGGCCGCCGGCAATGTGATCTTCAGGTTCTTTAGCCACAGCGTCGGCATAGCCATGCTGGAGGTTATGCCGCGCTTGGTCGTCTGGATAAGGGACGTGTTTTCCGTGAGTTCTTGTCCAGGAAGGCGCCGCCCCTGACGTCATTGCGAAACAACATCAGCCAGGGGCTGCCGTCGCAGATGACGTACTGCCTTGTTTGGCCGGTCGATTCACGGCAGATGGTCAATTCACCCTGCAATGCCTGAACCTCGTCGGTTTTGGGATCCGTTGTGTCGGTGGCCTTTAGGGAAAATTCATTTGGCGGCAATCGATTCCTACGCAGGATATGCTCGAGTTCGGCGAGCTCTTCCGCTCCAATCAGCTCCATACAACCTCCACTGATGATGATGCATTCTTGTATCTGCGCATGCATTGAACTTCGTACCATACACAGTCATTTACGGTGCACCCCTCCAGATACCGAAACCGTCCATCAGCGTCCGCAGTGCTGTCGACGTATTCCAAAATGTCGCGTGCGGCGCGAGCCGGTAAAATGCTACGCGTCCGAGGACGAATCAAGGAGGTCGTCCAACGATCGCACATAAAGCCTCGTAATGTGATTGACCTCAAAGAACGCTATCGCTTGCGCCGTACGGTCTGCGCCGGGTTCAGCGTTCACTATCTGGTACTGGCTGTCTACGTCCGACCTAAGAATTGAATCCATGAGATCGGCCATCATTGGTTCCTGAGGGAAGGCCATGTAGACCAGCCCGGGGCTGCCATCAGAGCGGTAATAGGAGGCTTTCCACTGCAACATGTTTTCCATATAAACCCCATACTCAAGGGCAGAACATCTGCTTCAGAGTGTCCTACAACAAGGTCCAGACCGTTGCCGCTTGCAATGTCATGCGAAAAACATCGTTCGCACCGAATGTGGTGTGGGCTGAATGAGAAATTGTCGAAGTGGGCGCTGACCTTTTCTTGCCCTTACTTTGGTTGAGCGGTCACTCGCGTGACCGTGGCCACCTTCTTCAGGCTATACATCCCTACTAAGCTCACGGTGTATTCGCGGCTTTCCATTTGGAGCGCGTACACGGCACGTTCACAAATCAGGCCCGGTATCACATTAACGCGACGCGTGGCGGCATGGTGGCCGCATTCAGGTCCACCTGCCTGCGCGCCGCAATGTTCGGCTCCTACTGCGTTGGCGCCTGGCACGGCAGGGGCGTGGTGAATAGGGCGGGCATCACTACTTCGGCGTGGACCCTGCGGTGACAGCACGCGCATCAGAATTTGTGCGGGAATTGAACACTTGCGTAAATAATGCCAAGCCGGCACACGCCCCTTTGCGCGGTTGAGCCGAAGCGCCGACGTGACGAGCTTGGCCGCGTCGCTGTCCACGCGCCGGTCATCGTTCTTGCTAGTTGATGTAATCGGTGTCATCGGAGCTACCTCATTGCCTGCGATTCGTATGCAGCGTGTCTTTCTTCGCTCGCTTCGATGTCATTTGGCCCGTCATCGGTCAACGAGGCGGCGCACTCCACCGCGGAGGCGATAGCGGTCACGGCGTCGCAGTCAAGCACGCTTTCCATATAGTCGGCATCGTAGCGATACCGACGTCGCAATTGCGGCGACGAACGCTGGCCGCGTAGTGAGCGGTTTGAATTGGGCATGGCGATCTCCGTCGAACTGAAAGTGTTGCACGCGAGCGGAGCAAGGAATGACAGGTTTTACGGAATTGTCAGTGCGATGAGGCCAGACAAGGCCGAACCCATATTGAGAACAGGCGCGAGGGTGCGATACATCTACTATACGCGCTTGTGAAGCGCGCACGTTGGATGCGATTAAATATATATTTGGTTCCTTCGGGAGATAGCGCTGGGGCATTGCTGAAGTAGTAGGGCTGACGGCATCTTCCCGCGCACAGATGGCGTATGCCGGTCGCTGTACGTGGTGGTCCGGTCGGGAGATCGGGCGTGGGCGACGGACGTCGCGGCAGCGTTCGAAACGCACCAGCGGCCGGTGCCGTTTGGGAAATCTGCCCGCTTCAAAATAAATGCGAAATGATTAGGAAAACCGGCGGTTATCCTGTATGGTGAAACTGGCACTGCATCAAGTCGTCTTATTGTTGGTCCCTCTCTCCTGTCTCGCCGTCGCGCGGTCCTGTTTGATGTCC